>BNJU01003445.1_pt1 | contig 644219 bp, 866 predicted proteins | sample 8539281 | NCBI WGS metagenome assembly BNJU01 (sample SAMD00202456, study PRJDB9452) | human saliva metagenome | isolation source: human saliva | place: Japan | reverse complement strand
GAGGCGTATAGTTCGGTTCTTCGCTGCTGACGCGGTGAAGAAAAACGAAGCAGACAGTATAACACAGTTAGTTGAGAATTTTCGATAATTTTAGTTGACATTTGCTAAATGTACTGTATAATTCGATTCGCTCTTTAAAAAAACAGATTACCGATAAGTGTGAGTGCATTAGGCCTCACACTGTTTGAAAAGACAGACAAGATGATGTTTTTAGACATTGTCCTGTCGGTTTCTTTGAAGCAGACCAGAAGTTATAAGTTAGAGATTGAACATAAGAGTTTGATCCTGGCTCAGATTGAACGCTGGCGGCATGCTTTACACATGCAAGTCGAACGGCAGCACAGAGAAGCTTGCTTCTTGGGTGGCGAGTGGCGAACGGGTGAGTAATATATCGGAACGTACCGAGTAATGGGGGATAACTAATCGAAAGATTAGCTAATACCGCATATTCTCTGAGGAGGAAAGCAGGGGACCTTCGGGCCTTGCGTTATTCGAGCGGCCGATATCTGATTAGCTAGTTGGTGGGGTAAAGGCCTACCAAGGCGACGATCAGTAGCGGGTCTGAGAGGATGATCCGCCACACTGGGACTGAGACACGGCCCAGACTCCTACGGGAGGCAGCAGTGGGGAATTTTGGACAATGGGCGCAAGCCTGATCCAGCCATGCCGCGTGTCTGAAGAAGGCCTTCGGGTTGTAAAGGACTTTTGTCAGGGAAGAAAAAGGCTGGTGCTAATATCCCCATAGCTGATGACGGTACCTGAAGAATAAGCACCGGCTAACTACGTGCCAGCAGCCGCGGTAATACGTAGGGTGCGAGCGTTAATCGGAATTACTGGGCGTAAAGCGAGCGCAGACGGTTACTTAAGCAGGATGTGAAATCCCCGGGCTCAACCTGGGAACTGCGTTCTGAACTGGGTGACTAGAGTGTGTCAGAGGGAGGTAGAATTCCACGTGTAGCAGTGAAATGCGTAGAGATGTGGAGGAATACCGATGGCGAAGGCAGCCTCCTGGGATAACACTGACGTTCATGCTCGAAAGCGTGGGTAGCAAACAGGATTAGATACCCTGGTAGTCCACGCCCTAAACGATGTCAATTAGCTGTTGGGCAACTTGATTGCTTAGTAGCGTAGCTAACGCGTGAAATTGACCGCCTGGGGAGTACGGTCGCAAGATTAAAACTCAAAGGAATTGACGGGGACCCGCACAAGCGGTGGATGATGTGGATTAATTCGATGCAACGCGAAGAACCTTACCTGGTCTTGACATGTACGGAATCCTCCAGAGACGGAGGAGTGCCTCGGGAGCCGTAACACAGGTGCTGCATGGCTGTCGTCAGCTCGTGTCGTGAGATGTTGGGTTAAGTCCCGCAACGAGCGCAACCCTTGTCATTAGTTGCCATCATTTAGTTGGGCACTCTAATGAGACTGCCGGTGACAAGCCGGAGGAAGGTGGGGATGACGTCAAGTCCTCATGGCCCTTATGACCAGGGCTTCACACGTCATACAATGGTCGGTACAGAGGGTAGCCAAGCCGCGAGGTGGAGCCAATCTCACAAAAACCGATCGTAGTCCGGATTGCACTCTGCAACTCGAGTGCATGAAGTCGGAATCGCTAGTAATCGCAGGTCAGCATACTGCGGTGAATACGTTCCCGGGTCTTGTACACACCGCCCGTCACACCATGGGAGTGGGGGATACCAGAAGTAGGTAGGGTAACCGCAAGGAGCCCGCTTACCACGGTATGCTTCATGACTGGGGTGAAGTCGTAACAAGGTAGCCGTAGGGGAACCTGCTGGCTGGATCACCTCCTTTCTAGAGAAAGAAGAGGTCTGATGCATTCACACTTATCGGTAAACTGTAAAAGATGCGGAAGAGAAAAAGCTTGAGTGAAGACAAGATTCGCTTAAGAAGAGAATCCGGGTTTGTAGCTCAGCTGGTTAGAGCACACGCTTGATAAGCGTGGGGTCGGAGGTTCAAGTCCTCCCAGACCCACCAAGAACGGGGGGCATAGCTCAGTTGGTAGAGCACCTGCTTTGCAAGCAGGGGGTCATCGGTTCGATCCCGTTTGCCTCCACCAAGAACTTTACAAATCAAAGGAAGTCTGCTATACTTAGCAGCTTACTTTGATTTGCGAAGTGAAATATCGACGCATCGATCTTTAACAAATTGGAAAGCCGAAATCAACAAACAAAGACAATGAGTTTGTTTTGATTTTTTGTTCTTTGCAAAGGATAAAAAATCTCTCGCAAGAGAAAAAGAAAAACAAACACAGTATTTGGGTGATGATTGTATCGACTTAATCCTGAAACACAAAAGGCAGGGATTAAGACACAACAAAGCAGTAAGCTTTTATCAAAGTAGGAATTTCAAGTTTGCTTCCCTAGTCAACGGGTAGGCAGACGAAGTCAAAGAGGTTCTTGAAATGATAGAGTCAAGTGAATAAGTGCATCAGGTGGATGCCTTGGCGATGATAGGCGACGAAGGACGTGTAAGCCTGCGAAAAGCGTGGGGGAGCTGGCAATAAAGCTATGATCCCGCGATGTCCGAATGGGGAAACCCACCTCTTAGGAGGTATCCTTATCTGAATACATAGGATAAGCGAAGCGAACCCGGAGAACTGAACCATCTAAGTACCCGGAGGAAAAGAAATCAACCGAGATTCCGCAAGTAGTGGCGAGCGAACGCGGAGGAGCCTGTACGTGATAACTGTCGAGATAGAAGAACAAGCTGGGAAGCTTGACCATAGTGGGTGATAGTCCCGTATTCGAAATCTCAATAGTGGTACTAAGCGTACGAAAAGTAGGGCGGGACACGTGAAATCCTGTCTGAATATGGGGGGACCATCCTCCAAGGCTAAATACTCATCATCGACCGATAGTGAACCAGTACCGTGAGGGAAAGGCGAAAAGAACCCCGGGAGGGGAGTGAAATAGAACCTGAAACCTGATGCATACAAACAGTGGGAGCACCCTTGTGGTGTGACTGCGTACCTTTTGTATAATGGGTCAACGACTTACATTCAGTAGCGAGCTTAACCGAATAGGGGAGGCGTAGGGAAACCGAGTCTTAATAGGGCGAACAGTTGCTGGGTGTAGACCCGAAACCGAGTGATCTATCCATGGCCAGGTTGAAGGTGCCGTAACAGGTACTGAGGACCGAACCCACGCATGTTGCAAAATGCGGGGATGAGCTGTGGATAGGGGTGAAAGGCTAAACAAACTCGGAGATAGCTGGTTCTCCCCGAAAACTATTTAGGTAGTGCCTCGAGCAAGACACTGATGGGGGTAAAGCACTGTTATGGCTAGGGGGTTATTGCAACTTACCAACCCATGGCAAACTAAGAATACCATCAAGTGGTTCCTCGGGAGACAGACAGCGGGTGCTAACGTCCGTTGTCAAGAGGGAAACAACCCAGACCGCCAGCTAAGGTCCCAAATGATAGATTAAGTGGTAAACGAAGTGGGAAGGCCCAGACAGCCAGGATGTTGGCTTAGAAGCAGCCATCATTTAAAGAAAGCGTAATAGCTCACTGGTCGAGTCGTCCTGCGCGGAAGATGTAACGGGGCTCAAATCTATAACCGAAGCTGCGGATGCCAGTTTACTGGCATGGTAGGGGAGCGTTCTGTAGGCCGATGAAGGTGCATTGTAAAGTGTGCTGGAGGTATCAGAAGTGCGAATGTTGACATGAGTAGCGATAAAGCGGGTGAAAAAGCCCGCTCGCCGAAAAGCTCAAGGTTTCCTACGCAACGTTCATCGGCGTAGGGTGAGTCGGCCCCTAAGGCGAGGCAGAAATGCGTAGTCGATGGGAAACAGGTTAATATTCCTGTACTTGATTCAAATGCGATGTGGGGACGGAGAAGGTTAGGTTAGCAAGCTGTTGGAATAGCTTGTTTAAGCCGGTAGGTGGAAGACTTAGGCAAATCCGGGTCTTCTTAACACCGAGAAGTGATGACGAGTGTCTACGGACATGAAGTAACCGATACCACGCTTCCAGGAAAAAGCCACTAAGCTTCAGTTTGAATTGAACCGTACCGCAAACCGACACAGGTGGGCAGGATGAGAATTCTAAGGCGCTTGAGAGAACTCAGGGAGAAGGAACTCGGCAAATTGATACCGTAACTTCGGGAGAAGGTATGCCCTCTAAGGTTAAGGACTTGCTCCGTAAGCCCTGGAGGGTCGCAGAGAATAGGTGGCTGCGACTGTTTATTAAAAAAACACAGCACTCTGCTAACACGAAAGTGGACGTATAGGGTGTGACGCCTGCCCGGTGCTGGAAGGTTAATTGAAGATGTGCAAGCATCGGATCGAAGCCCCAGTAAACGGCGGCCGTAACTATAACGGTCCTAAGGTAGCGAAATTCCTTGTCGGGTAAGTTCCGACCCGCACGAATGGCGTAACGATGGCCACACTGTCTCCTCCTGAGACTCAGCGAAGTTGAAGTGGTTGTGAAGATGCAATCTACCCGCTGCTAGACGGAAAGACCCCGTGAACCTTTACTGTAGCTTTGCATTGGACTTTGAAGTCACTTGTGTAGGATAGGTGGGAGGCTTTGAAGCAGAGACGCCAGTCTCTGTGGAGCCGTCCTTGAAATACCACCCTGGTGTCTTTGAGGTTCTAACCCAGACCCGTAATCCGGGTCGGGGACCGTGCATGGTAGGCAGTTTGACTGGGGCGGTCTCCTCCCAAAGAGTAACGGAGGAGTTCGAAGGTTACCTAGGTCCGGTCGGAAATCGGACTGATAGTGCAATGGCAAAAGGTAGCTTAACTGCGAGACCGACAAGTCGAGCAGGTGCGAAAGCAGGACATAGTGATCCGGTGGTTCTGTATGGAAGGGCCATCGCTCAACGGATAAAAGGTACTCCGGGGATAACAGGCTGATTCCGCCCAAGAGTTCATATCGACGGCGGAGTTTGGCACCTCGATGTCGGCTCATCACATCCTGGGGCTGTAGTCGGTCCCAAGGGTATGGCTGTTCGCCATTTAAAGTGGTACGTGAGCTGGGTTTAAAACGTCGTGAGACAGTTTGGTCCCTATCTGCAGTGGGCGTTGGAAGTTTGACGGGGGCTGCTCCTAGTACGAGAGGACCGGAGTGGACGAACCTCTGGTGTACCGGTTGTAACGCCAGTTGCATAGCCGGGTAGCTAAGTTCGGAAGAGATAAGCGCTGAAAGCATCTAAGCGCGAAACTCGCCTGAAGATGAGACTTCCCTTGTGGTTTAACCACACTAAAGAGTCGTTCGAGACCAGGACGTTGATAGGTGGGGTGTGGAAGCGCGGTAACGCGTGAAGCTAACCCATACTAATTGCTCGTGAGGCTTGACTCTATCATTTGAAGAACTTCAAAATGATAAAAGCTTACTGACTGATTCAGTCATCACCGAATATATTGATTAAGGCTTTACCGATTTGTAACAGTTTAAGTTTGGCGGCCATAGCGAGTTGGTCCCACGCCTTCCCATCCCGAACAGGACCGTGAAACGACTCAGCGCCGATGATAGTGTGGTTCTTCCATGTGAAAGTAGGTCACCGCCAAACACCTATTTCCGAAGCCCCCGACCGATGTCGGGGGCTTTTTACATGCCTGTCGGTTCTGTCGGTTTGATGGCTAGATGCATACTAGTGTAAATTAGTATGATTACCCTGTTGTTATTCTTGAACAAGAGTACCGGAAAGTTACGGTTAACTGTTTAGAATATTTGAAATCAAACGATATTTGCGTTAATATGTCGTAAGCATTTATGTAGGGTATAGGCTGTTGCCCTATCTGCGTATGTGACAGTGTTTACAGAGGGATAAAAAAAAACCATTCGGTAGACTTTCATGACTGATTCAATCAAATATGTTATGGGAAAAAAATCTGATGAAGAAAATTTTTATTTGGTGCATTTGCTGCCGTTTGTGCAGCGTTCTCTTTTGGCCGCTGTGAACATCAATACCGCGTCTTCTGCCGAACTGGAGGCCTTGCCGGGTATTGGCCCGGCTAAGGCGAAATCGATTGTGGAATATCGTCAGAAGAACGGTGCGTTTCAAATCGGTGGAGGAGCTGAAAAACGTGAAAGGGCATCGGTGATGCGGTGCTGAACAAGTTGAAGGCGGAGGCGACGGTTTCTCCTGCCACGCCTAAGGCCGCACAGCCTGCCGTGAAAAAAATAAGCCTGATGGTTAATCTGCCGTATACGCCGCCCTCGAGGCCGAACCGTTTGCCGGTTCGGGCTGACGGGCGGCTTTGTATGGGGGCCGGCAATGAGAGCTTGGACAAAGAGGGGCTTTCATTGGGTGAAGGGATAAACGGATAGTCCATCCTGTCGGATGGGGATAAAAAAGATAAAGGGAATTAAAGATATGTACTCAAAGGCATTTGACGGAAAACGGAATAGGGGCAACTGTGCAGAGGGGCTACTCCTTTGATACAGCTGTTGGTGGTGATGCTGTTGGTTTCGATAGTGGCGACGTAGGATATTAGGCCGTCTGAAAGATACTTAAGATCAGCTTTCAGACGGCCTTGTTGTAAGATGAATTTTTGATATTGGCGTACTTTTTAAATACAGATAAAAATCCCTGCTAATTATTTATAACGATATTTTTTTAGGATACACAGTGCTTGCTTTGGATTATTGTCATCAAAAAGGCTGCAGAAAGCCATTCCAGTTTTTTTATCCGGCTTTCGTTTTTTTATCGGTAGAAAAAAAGAAATGCGATCACTATTTTATATGCTTTTTGTCGCGAACTAGATGATGTGGTTGATGGCTGTACCGATCCAAATGTCGCTCAGATAACATTGAATTGGTGGCGCGGTGATTTGGAGAAAGTATTCAACAATGAGATGCCGGAACATCCCGTTCATCAAGCTTTAAAAGATATTCGGGCAAATTTTGACTTGCCGAAGAATGAATTTGAAGCCTTGATTGATGGCATGCAGATGGATTTGGAGCAGGCTCGTTATGGTAGTTTTGATGAGTTAAAGCTGTATTGCCACCGTGTTGCAGGGGTAGTGGGGTGCCTTATTACGCGGATTTTAGGTTTTTCCAATCCGAAAACTTTGGAATATGCGGACAAAATGGGCTTGGCTTTGCAGTTGACGAACATTATTCGCGATGTGGGCGAAGATGCGCGACAGGGAAGAATTTATCTGCCTATAGAGGAAATGCAGAAGTTTGACGTACCTGCCAACGTAATTATGCAGTGCAAACCGACAGACAATTTTGCAAAATTGATGCAATTTCAAGTGAATAGGGCGCGTGAAACTTATCGTGAAGCGATGTTGCTTTTGCCGACTGAGGATAAGAAATCGCAAAAAGTTGGCCTGATTATGGCGGCTATTTATTATGCGTTGTTGAATGAAATTGACCGTGATGGTGCGCAAAATGTGTTGACTTATAAAATTGCGATTCCTTCTCCACGTAAAAAACGTATTGCTTTGAAAACTTGGCTGTTTGGATTTAAACCATGAATACTAAGCGTCCAAAAATTGCTGTGATTGGTGCCGGTTGGGCAGGTTTGTCTGCGTCGGTTTCCCTGATTCATCGAGCCGATATTTCTTTGTTTGAGGCCGGGAGACAGGCTGGCGGTAGGGCGCGAGCCTTAGCAGGGAAAGATGATGGATTCAGCTTTTTGGATAATGGGCAGCATATCTTGTTGGGTGCGTATCATGGTGTTCAAACTTTGATGCAACATATTGGCGTTCAACCTGAATCAGCCTTTTTACGCCAGCCTTTGCGATGGTACATCCATGAGGGATTACAGTTTCAGACGGCCTCTCTGCCTGCGCCTTGGCATTTGCTTGTCGGCATCCTGCGTGCTAAAAATCTTTCTTTTTCATTGAAAATCAAATTGCTGTCGGATATGTCGGCATTGCGACGTTGGGCAGCTCATCATAAAACCGATTTGACGGTTGCGAAGTGGTTGAGAACACGAAATATTCCCCGCAGCCTGCTTGGCCAATTTTGGCAACCTTTGGTTTGGGGGGCTTTAAATACGCCCTTAGAACAGGCATCGCTGCGCATTTTATGTAATGTATTGAATGATGGCGTGTGGTCTGAAAAGGCGAACAGCGATTATCTTTTGCCTAAGCAGGATTTAGGACGGATCGTAGCTGAACCGGCTTTGGATTTTCTGCACAAACATGGTGCAAAGATACATCTTGAAACTCGTGTTTCCCATTTAAACCATCATATTGATGGCCGAATTGAAATCAATGGCGAAGTATTTGATGCGGTGATTTTGGCTGTTGCGCCATATCATGTTGACGCACTTCTGCCTAAAGATACGCCTGACTATATTCAGACGGCCTATCAATCGTTGCACTATCATGCGATTACCACGGTTTATTTGCGTTATGCCCAAGCAGTCAAACTGCCTGCACCTTTAATCGGGTTTTCTGATGGTATGGCGCAATGGGTGCTGCATCGGGGGGCGTTGGGTTTACCTGATAATGAAGTTGCGGTTGTCATCAGCGTTTCCGATTGCATCGATGCTTGGAAGGATAAAGATTTGGCCGAGAAAATTCATGCGGACATTAAACGGGTTTGTCCGGATTTGGGCATGCCTGAAGCCGTACGTATTATTACGGAAAAACGCGCGACTACGGCGGCAACGGTTGATTTGTACAACCTGATTTCTCATGGTTGCACCATCACCGTATTTATCCGGCCGGCGACTATCTCCATCCGCGCTATCCGGCAACATTGGAGGCTGCGGTTCAGTCAGGTTTTGCAGCGGCTGAAAAGCTTATGCTGGATTTGCGGGTTGAATAAACTGAGGCTGTCTGAATGTTCAGACGGCCTTTTTGACTTTACAAAACTTACCAAGCCGATACAATATCCGAAACCATAAAGTTCAAGGAAAAGTCATGACGACATTAGCGAACAAAACGATCTTGATTACTGGCGCATCCCAAGGCTTGGGCGAGCAAGTTGCCAAAGCCTATGCGGCTGCCGGAGCGACTGTCATTTTGGTAGCGCGTCATCAAAAGCGTTTGGAAAAAAAGTATATGATGCCATTGTGGCTGCTGGGCAGCCCTGAGCCGTTTGCCATCTGCTTTGATTTGATGAGCGCGGAGGAGAAAGAGTTTAAGCAATTCGCAGAAACTATTGATGAAGCAACCGGCGGAAAAATTGGATGGCGTGGTGCATTGCGCCAGCTATTTTCTATGCCTTGTCGCCATTGGACTTTCCAAACCGTATCGGAATGGGTCAACCAATATCGTATCAATACCGTTGCGCCTATGGGGCTTGACCCGTGCGTTGTTCCCATTGTTGAAGCAATCCGAAGACGCTTCTGTGATTTTTGTCGGCGAAAGCCACGGCGAGAAACCGCAAGCCTATTGGGGCGGTTTCGGAGCCTCCAAAGCCGCGCTCAATTATTTGTGTAAAGTAGCTGCGGATGAATGGGAACGTTTTGACAACCTGCGTGCCAATGTTTTGGTGCCGGGAGCCATCAATTCGCCGCAACGTATCAAATCGCATCCGGGCGAATCGAAAAGCGAACGTAAAAACTACGAAGATGTCCTGCCGCAATTTATTTGGTGGGCAAGTCAAGAGAGCAGGGGGCGGACAGGCGAAATCGTCTATCTGTAAATATACCTGCTCAGAGTGGTTTGAAAACATGAGGCCGTCTGAAATCTGTATTTTCAGGCGGCCTTTAACTTATTGAGTTTTATATCTAAATAATGAAAGTTTGATGTTTGACGTGTTAACAGGCAAACATCAGGCTGGCACAAAAATTAGATATAGTAATCTAAGTTATAGTTATATTGGATAAATATGACGGAATTTGACTTTATCAGACAATATTTGCAGCGACAAAAATCGGAAGGTCTGATTTTGGGCATAGGGGACGATGCCGCTATTATTCGCCCAAGTAACGGATTTGATTTATGTTTTAGCGCTGATATGTTGGTCAAAGGCAGACATTTTTTTGAAGATGTTTCGCCCGAAGATTTGGCATGGAAAAATGCTTGCAGTAAACTTTATCCGATATGGCCGCTATGGGTGCCAAGCCGCGTTGGGTGTTGCTCAGTGCTGCGCTGCCTGAATTGAATCAAGACTGGCTCAAACGTTTTTGCGATAGCTTTTTTGCTTTGGCCGCGCGTTTTGATACGGTGTTGATTGGTGGCGATACCACCAAAGGCGATTTGGTCTTTAATGTAACGATAGTAGGTGAAGTTCCGACAGGGCGTGCCCTGCGGCGTGATGCGGCCGAAGTCGGTGACGATATTTGGGTATCGGGTCGGTTGGGTTTGGCTGCCGCTGCTTTGAACAAACATTTGGGGCATTATCCATTGCCGTCTGAAATCATGGCGGTTTGCGATGATAAATTGCTCCGTCCGGAACCGCGCGTTTCATTGGGGCAGGCATTGTTGCCGTTTGCCCATGCCGCGCAAGATGTTTCAGACGGCCTGGCTCAAGATGTGGGGCATATTTTAAAAGCCTCTGCTATCGGGGCGGAAATATTTGCCGATTGTGTGCCGTCGTTGCCTGAATTGAAAAATGTATTGTCGCGCGAACAATGGTTGTCGGCGGTATTGGCCGGCGGCGATGATTACGAACTGATTTTTACCGCTGCTCCAGAAGACAGAGAACGCGTTTGTCAGGCAGCGGAACAAAGTGGCGTACCGGTCGCTCGAATTGGTAAAATTACTGACTCAGGCCGTCTGAATATTTTGGATGCCGAAGGCGGCGTATTGGAACTGACTTCTTTAGGATTTGATCATTTTGGCTGAACGTAAACCTACTTTTTCTTGGCTGTTGCACAAACCATTGTGTTTTTTAGGATTCGGTTTCGGCAGCGGCTTGTCGCCGGTTGCGCCGGGTACAGCAGGGACGCTGGCAGCATTACCTCTGGCTTTTGTATTGTGTCTGTTGGGCATAGACGGCTGGATATTGCTTTTATTGTGTATCGCCTTGTTTTTTTGGGGTATCCGCATTTGCGGTTATACCGAGAGGGAACTGGGCATTCAGGATTACGGCGGTATCGTCTGGGATGAAATTGTCGCGATGCTGTTGGTGCTGTCGCTGATTCCGTTTAAATGGAGCTGGTGGCTGGCCGCTTTTAGTTATTTTCCGCTTGTTTGATGCGTTGAAACCATGGCCGATCAAATGGTTTGACCGGCGGATTCATGGAGGTTTAGGCATTATGCTTGATGATTTGATTGCGGCTGCGATGACCTTGATGGTCTTGGGCCTGTTTTATTGGATCGCGTGATGCGTTTTAAGTGTTTCGACCCTTTGCAAAAATAGGGCGGACACGCCGGAATTATCCGGATTGAAATAAAATAAATACCATACGGGGTAAACAATTATGAATGAAATCGAGATTAACGTGGAGCCGCGTTATATGGCCGGTCAGAGCGACGTTTATCGCGACCGCTATGCCTTCAATTATCTGATTACCATCTGCAACCGCAGTGATGAAATCATTACTTTGCGTCAGCGTTTTTGGGAAATCACCGACGGACACGGTGAGACAGAGCAGGTCGGTCATGCCGGCTTGATTGAAGAGCAACCTGTTTTGTACCCGGGCGAAGCCTATGAGTACAACAGCGGTTCGCAAATCAGCACACCTTGGGGCAGTATCGAAGGCGCGTATGAATTTGAAGACAGCATCGGCAAACGTTTCGTTATCGGGGTGCCGAAGCTTGAATTCAAAGCAGGCTTTACTTTGCAATAGGCCGTCTGAAAAATAAAAAAACCGGAACATTTCGCATGTTCCGGTTTTTTTTTTTCAGATGGCCTTATCAGTCTTTGCAAGGCTGTACCAATACCCAAGGCGCCACGACAACCGCCCACATTTCCTGCTTATCCGCTAAAAATGTGCGCGCCATATCATCGCTGATGGCACCGAATTTGCCTTGTTCCATCCATTGTTTCAATGGCGCGGCTTCATCTTCGGCAACATGGCGGGCGACGGCAATCAAATCCAAATCGGGCGCAACATAGACGGCGGCACCGCGTGCGAAGTGGGGTTGCAGTTCTTCCCATGAAATGCGGGCGGTTTCGGTATTGAGTTTTTCGTTTAAGAGTGGAATAGACATAGGGACAATCATCAAATAAAAAACGGATTGTAACCGATATTCGTCCTTTTGCCCGATGCCGTCTGAAAACGAAAGAAATTTACAGGGTTAACGTTATACAGTATCATTTTAATGTTTTAATTTTCTTTCAGACGGCCTGTTGTCCGTATTCGGGCAAGGGCGGTTTTAGGCTTATGAATTCTGTATTGTTGACCGGATTGCTGCAAAGGCTGCTGATTGCGCTTGTCGCATTGGCGGCGTTGTGGGCTGTATATTTTTGGGCGGTATCGCCATGAGTATCGTGGTGGAAAATCTGACGGTCAGCTATCAGCGCAGGCCGGTGGTGCACCATGTCGATATGGTGTTTGAAGATGGCAAGATGTGGACGATTTTCGGGCCGAACGGTGCGGGTAAATCGACTTTGCTCAAAGCCATTATGGGCTTGCAGAAGACGGACACGGGCAGCGTGCGCTATGAAAATATGGCGCGCAAGGACATTGCTTATCTGCCGCAACAGTCGGACATTGACCGCAGCCAGCCGATGACGGTGTTTGAACTGGCGGCGATGGGGCTGTGGTATGAAATCGGCTTTTTCGGACGCGTGAACGCGGCGCAGAAAAAGCGCGTGATGGCGGCGTTTGGAACGCGTGGAAATGCAGGATTTTGCCACGCGCCAAATCGCGCACTTGTCGAATGGCCAGTTCCAACGCGTATTATTTGCGCGGATGCTGGTGCAGGATGCCAAATTTTTGCTGCTGGACGAACCGTTTAATGCGGTGGATGCGCGGACGACTTATGCGCTGTTGGAAGTTTTGCGCCAGTGCCATCAGGACGGTCAGGCGGTGATTGCCGTGTTGCATGATTACGAGCAGGTGAGGGCATATTTTGCCAACACGCTGCTTTTGGCGCGTGAAAAAGTGACTGCCGGTGCGACGGAAAATGTGTTGACCGATGAATTTTTGGCGCAGGCCAACCGAATGATGCAGAAACAGGAAGCGGCCGATTGGTGCGCGGTTTAAGGGACAAGGCCGTCTGAAAATAAGTGTTTTTCAGACGGCCTAAGGCTTTCAGAGATTAATAAAAAAGCGATAAAACATGGATTTATATGATTTGGTCGTCGAGCCGTTCGCCGAATTTGACTTTATGCGCTATGCCTTGGCGTCGATTTTCTGCCTGGCATTGAGCGCGGCGCCTGTCGGTGTGTTTTTGGTGATGCGCCGCATGAGTTTGGTGGGTGACGCCTTGAGCCATGCGGTTTTGCCCGGTGCGGCCATTGGCTATATGTTTGCCGGTTTGAGTTTGCCTGCGATGAGCGTCGGCGGTTTTGCGGCCGGTTTGCTGATGGCTTTGCTGGCCGGTTTGGTCAGCCGGTTTACTTCATTGAAAGAAGATGCGAACTTTGCCGCATTTTATTTGAGCAGCCTCGCCATCGGCGTGGTTTTGGTCAGCAAAAACGGCAGCAGCGTCGATTTGCTGCATTTGCTGTTTGGCTCGGTGTTGGCGGTCGATATTCCGGCTTTGCAGCTGATTGCCGTTTCTGCGAGCGTCACTATTTTGCTGATGGCGGTGATGTTCCGCCCGCTGGTGTTGGAAAGCATAGACCCTTTGTTCCTCAAGGCTGTCGGCGGTAAGGGCGGCTTTTGGCATGTGTTGTTTTTGGTGCTGGTCGTGATGAATCTGGTTGCCGGTTTTCAGGCATTGGGTACGCTGATGTCGGTCGGTTTGATGATGTTGCCGGCGATTACCGCCAGACTGTGGGCGAAAAGCATGGGTTGGCTGATGGTTTTGTCGGTCGCATTGGCTTTGCTTTGCGGCTTGGCAGGACTGTTGTTTTCCTACCATATCGAAATCCCGTCCGGCCCTGCGATTATTTTATGCTGCGGCACGCTTTACCTGATTTCCGTCGTGTTCGGTTGGGAGGGCGGCATTTTGGCAAAATGGTTGCGCCGTAAAAAACACCGCACGGCATGATTTTTCAGACGGCCGCTTGAATAATCAGGCGGTCTGTTTTATGATGATGTTAATGTTACGTTATATCAATGGAGAGAATATGAAACATTGGAAACTCGGCATCGTTGCCGCATTATTGACCGGTGCCGCTTATGCCGCTCCGCTGCCTGTTGTCACCAGCTTCAGCATTTTGGGCGACGTGGCCAAACAGATTGGTGGCGACCGCGTGGCCGTTCAAAGTTTGGTGGGCCCCAACCAAGATAGCCATGCCTACCACATGACCAGCGGCGACATCAAAAAAATCCGCAGCGCAAAATTGGTATTGCTCAACGGTTTGGGTTTGGAAGCCGCCGATGTGCAACGCGCAGTCAAACAGAGCAAAGTGCCTTTCGCTGAAGCGACCAAAGGCATTCAGGCTTTGAAAGCAGAAGAGGGCGGCCATCATCATGACCACGATCACGAAGGCCATCATCACGATCACGGCGAATTTGACCCGCACGTTTGGACCGACCCCGTCCTGATGGGTACTTATGCGCAAAACGTTGCCAATGCGCTGATTCAAGCCGACCCTGAAGGCAAAACCTACTATCAGCAACGTTTGGGCAACTATCAAATGCAGCTGAAAAAATTGCACAGCGATGCGCAGGCTGCCTTTAATGCCGTACCTGCCGCCAAGCGTAAAGTCTTGACTGGACACGACGCGTTCACGTACATGGGCAAACGCTACAATATTGAATTCATCGCCCCTCAAGGCGTGAGCAGCGAAGCCGAGCCGTCTGCCAAACAAGTGGCTTCCATCATCCGTCAAATCAAACGCGAGGGCATTAAAGCCGTCTTTACCGAAAACATCAAAGACACGCGCATGATTGACCGTATCGCCAAAGAAACCGGCGTCAACGTCAGCGGACGTTTGTATTCCGATGCACTGGGTGGCGCACCGGCAAACAGCTACATCGGCATGTACCGCTACAATGTCAAAGTTTATGACCGATGCCATGAAAAAAATAAAGCGGTTTAAAGATAAAGGGCCGTCTGAAACCTTGAAAAAAACAAGGTTTCAGACGGCCTTTTATATGCTTATTTTTAAAATAAACCGTCAAATTTAGAATATAAAAAAATAAAAATTTGTGCTATTAAAAAGTTTAATTATCAAAAATTCATGCTAATTTGCTTGGTAAGTACGCACCATCCGTGCGAATTGCTTATCGGCGGTCTGCCGGCCACTCACGGCTTGACTTCACCCTGTTACAATTCGGCATCTTCACGTTTCTTAAACTTACATCATGAGCAATCATTCGTCTTGGTCATCCAAAATCGGCTTTGTGCTTGCTGCGGCAGGCTCGGCCATCGGTTTGGGTGCAATTTGGAAATTCCCTTATACGGCCGGTACAAACGGCGGCGCCGTATTCTTTCTTTTGTTTTTGATTTTCACCATTTTGGTGGCTTTGCCGGTTCAACTGGCCGAGTTTTACATCGGCCGTACGGGCGGTAAAAACGCCATCGATTCTTTCAAAGCATTGCGCCCGGGTTCTCAGTGGCCATGGGTCGGCCGCATGGGCGTGGCCGCTTGTTTTATCTTGCTGTCGTTTTACAGCGTGGTCGGCGGCTGGGTATTGAACTACGTCGTACACAGCTTTACCGGCGAAATTCATGCCGGTGCGGATTTTGAAGCTTTGTTCGGCAAAACGATTTCTTCACCGTTTGGTTCGCTGTTTTACCAAGGCTTGTTCATGCTGATTACCATTTGGGTGGTCAAAGGCGGCGTTTCAGACGGCATTGAAAAGGCAAACCGCGTGTTGATGCCGGGTTTGTTTATCCTCTTTATCGCGTGGCTGTCCGTTCGTTGACCTTGCCCGGTGCAATGGAGGGCGTGGCATTTTTGTTGAAACCGGATTGGTCGTATTTGAAACCGGGTACGATGCTGACTGCTTTGGGGCAGGCGTTTTTTGCTTTGAGTATCGGCGTGTCCGCGATGATTACCTATGCCTCGTATTTGGGTAAGGATCAGGATATGTTCCGCTCCGGCCATATGATTATGTGGATGAACCTGTTTGTATCATTGCTGGCCGGTTTGGTGATTTTCCCTGCGGTATTTGCTTTCGGTTTTGAACCTGGTCAAGGCCCTGGTTTGATTTTTATGTCGTGTTGCCTGCGGTCTTCATGAAAATGCCGATGGGTACATATTTGTTTGCCGTGTTCATGCTGTTGGTTGTCTTTGCGACGCTGACTTCCGCGTTTTCTATGCTGGAAACCGTTATTGCGGCAACCATCCGCCAAGACGAGAAAAAGCGCAGCAGCCACGCTTGGGTAACCGGTATTGCGATTTTCATAGTCGGTATTCCTTCGGCGCTGTCTTTCGGCGTATGGAGCGAGTTTAAAATTTTCGGCAAAACCATTTTTGACTTGTGGGATTTTATTATTTCCGCCGTTATCATGCCGATTGGCGCATTGAGCGTTGCCGTGTTTACGTCATGGGTTCAGGACAAACAGTCTGTCCTGCGTGATGCAGGGCATGGGCAGTACCATTCCGAAACAGCTGCTTTACCTGTGGTTGGGTACGCTTCGCTATCTTGCGCCGATTGCGATTATTGTGGTATTCATCAACTCTTTGGGTTTGATTTAATCCGATAGTGAACAAACAGTCCAGCGTTGTATTGCTTCGCAGGACTGTTTGTTTAAAAATATCATTAAAAAACATCAAGGCCGTCTGAAAGCTGGTGTAAGTCAGTTTTCAGACGGCCTTTTTATGCTCGCTTTATTCTGAATTAGAACTTCGCTTGCAGTCTCAGCCATGCAGTACGGCCGGGTTCGTTCACGCGCATGGTTTGAGTACCGGCAGACGGGTCGCCACCGCGGCTGACGAATTCAGCATAGGTTTTGTTGAACACGTTGTCCACGCCGCCTTGCAATGTGGCGTATTTGCTGAATTTCCAACCTGCGTTGAGCGAGAGTACGCCAAAGCCCGAAGAAGCGCCGATGTCTTGGCCGACGATGTTGCCTTGGCCTTTGCTGTAACGGTTTTGTTTGGCTACGACGCGCCATAATGCGCCCGCACTGAATTTGCCGTTGTCAAAGGCGAGGGTGTTGTTCCACTCGAGCGGCGGCGTTTGTGCCAAAGGTTTGCCGTCGGTACGGTTTTTGCCGTGGGTGTAGGCGAGGCTGGTGCCAACTTCCCAGTTAAGCGCAAATGTCCCATTTGACTTCGGCTTCGCCGCCAAAGCGTGAAGCGTTGATGTTGCGCACGCCGAAATTCATGCCTTGGCGCTCCATCATGATGAAGTCTTTGATGTCGCTGCCGAATACGGATACAGACGCGTGGAGGTTAGGACGTTTCCAGATTACACCTGCATCGATTTGGCGGTTTTGCTCTGCGCGGATGGCTTTGTTTTCAAGAGTATAGGCGTTCCCAATAGTCAGGTGCGCGCTCGGCAATACCGAAGCCGGCATAGTATTTCAGGCCGTTGTCCGTATTTCTTTCCCAACGCAGGAAGCCTGAGTTCAAATTGAATTTTTGATGTTTCAAAACGGGGTCGGTCACGCGCGCGGTATCGTAATGCGCTTTGACTTGGTCATGGCGCAAACCTGCTACCCAGCGTTGATTGTCGGTTTGCTGCCAAGAGGCTTCGGTGAAAATACCCCATTGTTTGAAACTTTGGTTGGGCATGTAAGGCTTGTGGCTGTAGCCGTCGCCACCACGCTCATGACGCGCGACGTGGACGTCGTCCAGATAATCCAAACCGGTTTGCAGATTGAGTTTGTCCCAGTCGAAAGTAGCTTTCAGACGGCCTGTATCAGTATTGCGTTTAGGGTTGTTGGCATTTTTAATCTGCTTGCCGGCAGGGGTGCGGATGGTACGCAGGCTGTATGTGTCCATCACGTGGTCGATTTCGCTTTTACCGTAGCGCAGTTCCAACTCGCTGAACCATGGGGTGAGGTTGCGTTGGGTAAAACGGATATTCCATGCGTCGCGGTCGAATTTGCTGCCGTCCATCATGCGGTCGGCGTAGGCAACCTTGGCCCTGCTGCGCTCGTATGTGCCGGCAATGGTGGTGTTTCGGTCGGGGTGATGCCCAGTTGCAGCATTTGGCTGTCGCGTTTGAAGTTGGAGTGAATGCGGTTGCCGTCGCCGTCTTTGTAATCGTCGGCTTCGTTATGGGAGATATTGCTGCGGACGTAGCCGTATTTGCCGCCGAACTCGGCTTCCAACGAGCCGTCGCGGCGGTCGTTGCTGCCTGCCGTCAGGGTTGCGTTGATGTTGTAAGGTTTTTCAGTGAAATCAGGGTCTTTGCGGATAAATTGTACCGAGCCGCTGACCAAGCCCATACCTTGGGTTACGGTTTGCGGGCCTTTGGTGACGACAACTTTATCAAACGAATTGGGGTGGATATAGGCGGTCGGCGGGTCCATGCGCATACCGCAACCGCCATAAATAAACTGGTCGTCGGCATTGACGGAGAGACGCGAACCGCCCAAACCACGGAACAGCGGATCGCCCGAGCTGCCGCCTTTGCGGATGATGCTCATGTTGGGCACGGATTGTAAAAGGTCTGCCCCGTCTCCGGCAGGGAGGGGTTGCAAAGCAGCTTTGGGGTTGAAAGTAACGCGATTGGCTTTTTCTTGTTGTGTGCCGGTGACGGTGACAGGGGAAAGGGTAACTGTTTCTTCAGGTGTAGGGTTAGTCTCTGCCCATGCTTGGGATACGGCTAAGGCAATGGGTAAGATAAGTAATGGTGGGTATTTCATGTTGTTTCTCTCTATTATTAGGAATTATGTTAGCTAATACCTAAGTATTATACATAAAGTATAGTTAAATAGAAGTAGTGGGATTTTAATCTAAATCAATATTTTCAGATTTTGGGCGCATAGGTTGTTTATTAAGATTGGTCATACCAAAATATTGATTTGAAGGCATTGGTGAGGTTACTTGATAAAAATGAATGTGTTTGAATTAAACTGCTTGCAATAGGGAGAATGGCATTTCTTGACGAAAAAATAGGGGATTGATTAGAATGGGCGGACAATTGGTCAATCCAATTTATGGCCGTCTGAATACAAACTGTCCTTCAATCATCAGGAATACAACATGACGAAATTGGTTCGTCCGCAAAAAATCAGCGATCAGGTCTTTAGCCGTTTTGGAAGAACGTATCGCTACCGGCATTTATGAAGAAGGCAGTAAATTGCCTCCCGAACGTACGCTTGCGGAAGAATTCGGCGTATCGCGTCCGTCGGTCAGGGTGGCGTTGAATATTTTAATTGCCAAGCAGGTTTTGGAAGCGCGGCAAGGGCGATGGCTATTATGTTTCCGTCAAGCCGCAGCAGGATTTTTACAAAGCTGGCAGGAGTTGCTCGGCAAACATACCAATTGGGAAACAGACGTATTCGATTTCAGCTGTCACGTTGAAGGCTGTATGGCGGCGCTGGCCGCCGAAAGACGGACTGATGCCGATTTGAAACGCATTGACTTTTGGCGGCAGAAATTTGAAGCAGCCTGCGAAAGCGGAAATTTGGAGCATCAAGCCGAAGCAGACGTCAGCTTCCATCAAACCATTGCCGATGCCGCACACAATATCCTGTTCAGCCACCTTTCCAGCAGCCTGCTCAAAATGCTTTATCAGCAAACACGCAGCGGCATTATCTATATCCATCAAACCGAAGACCCGCGCCCGACGCTGATTGCCCAGCACCGCACTATTTTTGAAGCCATTGCCCAGGCCAAACCGGCCGAGGCGGCGGAAGCGGCCAAACTGCATTTGAATTATGTCGCCCACCGCATTTTTGCAGGACAGGGAATATCAAAGCCGCAGCGAGCATGCGGACGTATTGGCACAAAAATGATTTGAAAACGGGTAGATTGGTAGCGTTTAAAAAAATAATCAGGCTGTCTGAATTTTTTTCAGACGGCCTGATTTTTGCAAATAAGGACTTTTAGTGCCACAATCTGCATCAATTCTGTCTGAAAAACAAAGGAAGCACCATGTACCGTCATGTCGAGTATTATCCGGGCGATCCGATTTTGAGTTTGGTTGAAACCTTCAAACGCGACGAGCGTCCTGAAAAAGTCAATTTGAGCATCGGCATTTATTTTGATGACGAAGGCAAAATGCCGGTTTTGGAATCTGTCCGCCGGGCAGAAGCAGAGCGTGCGGCCGTACCGCGCCCATCGCCTTATTTGCCGATGGAAGGTTTGGACACTTACCGAAGCGCAGTTCAGCATTTGCTGTTCTGGGCAGGATAATCCGGCATTGGCAGAAGGGACGCGTTGCGACCGTACAGACTTTGGGCGGTTCGGGGGCGTTGAAAGTCGGTGCCGACTTTTTGCACCGTTGGTTCCCTGAAGCGAAAGCCTATGTCAGCGACCCGACTTGGGACAACCATAAAGGTATTTTTGAAGGCGCCGGTTTTGAAGTGGGGACGTATCCTTATTACAACCCTGAAACCGTCGGCGTGAAATTTGAAGAAATGACTGCGTTTTTCAAGACCTTGCCGGAAAACAGCGTCTTGATTTTGCACCCATGCTGTCAAAACCCGACCGGCGTCGATATGTCGCAAGCGCAATGGGATGAAGTGTTGGACATCATCAAAACGCACAAGCTGATTCCGTTTATGGACATTGCCTATCAAGGTTTCGGCGAAGATTTGGACAGCGATGCCTATGCAATCCGTAAAGCCGTCGAAATGGGCCTGCCTTTGTTTGTCAGCAATTCTTTTTCGAAAAACCTGTCGCTGTACGGCGAACGCGTCGGCGGTTTGAGCGCAGTGTGTCCCAATAAGGAAGAAGCAGAGCTGGTGTTCGGACAGTTGAAATTTACCGTCCGCCGTATTTATTCCAGTCCCTGCCGCGCATGGCGCATACATCGCTTCTGATGTGATGAACAGCGAGGAGCTGTGCGCTTTGTGGGAACACGAGGTTTATGCCATGCGCGACCGCATCCGTGCCATGCGTCAGAAACTTTATGATGTTTTGACGGCTAAAATTCCCTAATCGCGATTTCAGCTATTTCATCAAACAGCGCGGATATGTTCAGCTATACAGGCCTGACCGTAGAGCAGGTACATCGCCTGCGCGACGAATTTGCTGTTTACCTGCTGGATTCGGGCAGGATGTGTGTGGCAGGGATTGAATGCATCGAATATCGATTATGTGGCCGAAGCATTTGCCAAAGTGTTGCAATAGCCGTTTCAATCTGAAATTGAATGTAGTTTTATTTGAAGTAAATCAAAAGGCCGTCTGAAAAATTTTCATCTTTCAGACGGCCTATTTATAATTGGCGCACCCAACAGGGATCGAACCTGTGACCTCCAGCTTCGGAAACTGACACTCTTCCAACTGAGCTATGGGTGCGAGAGCCGTAAGGTTAACGCATATTGGCGCCGTTGGCAAAGTTTATCTTGAAAGTGTCAGAAAGTGGCATTGGCGGTCACGCTTTTGCATGGGTGGAATATTCAAATAACTACAAAGGTTTACAAGAATCAGACGGCCTTTTTGAGGATTTTTGCGTATCTTTTTCTCAAGATGGATTGGAAAGCCTTTGCGAATTCAGTATAATCCAGCAAAATATTGTTAACTGCGTTTAACACATAAACTATAACTTACAGCACAACCTAACCTAACGGCGAGGCCTACCAAATGAAACAACTCCGCGACCACAAAGCCCAAGGCTCTGCATTGTTCACCCTTGTGAGCGGTATCGTTATTGTCATTGCAGTGATTTACTTCCTGATCAAACTGGCGGGAAGCGGTTCATTCGGCGATGTTGCCGAAACAACCGAAGCTGCGACTCAAACCCGTATCCAGCCAGTCGGCCAACTGAAATTGGGCGACGGTATTCCAGTCGGCGAACGTCAAGGCGACCAGATTTTCAACAAAATCTGTATTCAATGTCACGCGGCGGACAGCATCGTTCCCAAAGCGCCTAAATTTGAAAACAAAGGCGATTGGGCGCCTCGCATTGCACAAGGTTTCGATACCTTGTTCCAACACGCTCTGAACGGTTTCAACGCAATGCCTGCCAAAGGCGGTGCGGCTGACCTGACCGATCAAGAATTGAAACGCGTCATTACTTACATGGCCAACAAAGCCGGCGGTACTTTCCCTGATCCTGATGCCGCAGCTCCCTGCCGATGCAGCCGCTTCCGGTGAAGCCGCTTCAGCTCCGGCGGCTGAAGGTGCAGCTCCTGCAGAAGCCCCTAAAGCAGATGCGGCCAAAGCAGATGACAAAGGTGCGGCAGCTCCGGCAGCCGGCGGTGCAGACGGCAAAAAAGTTTACGAAGCCAACTGCCAAGCATGTCACGGCGGTGCAGTTCCAGGTGTTCCTCATGTAGGTAAAAAAGAAGACTGGGCTCCTCGTATCAAACAAGGTAAAGACACCCTGCACAAACACGCACTCGAAGGCTTTAACGCAATGCCTGCCAAAGGCGGTAACGGTAGCCTGAGCGATGATGAAGTGAAAGCTGCAGTTGATTACATGGCTAATCAGTCTGGTGCTAAATTCTAAGATTTGATTTTGAATCTCGAATAGAAGGCGCATTCTGCAAAAGGATGCGCTTTTTCGTGCAGGAAATCCGGATCTTGCTATAATACTGAAGTAGTAAATTATTCTCATGATCAAGGGTCGTCTGAAAGATTCAGACGGCCTTCGAATACAATCAAGATTCTTTTAAAGAAGTTCAACCATATTCACATACGACAAAACAATCACGGAGTTATCTCATGGCAAAAAAATATTTCGGTACTGACGGTGTGCGTGGCGAAGTCGGTCAGTTTCCCATCAATCCTGATTTTGTCCTGAAATTAGGCTATGCGGCAGGTCAGGTTTTGGTGCAGCACGAAGGCGAAATCAAACCGACCGTCTTGATCGGTAAAGACACGCGTATTTCAGGCTATATGCTGGAAGCCGCGCTGATTGCCGGTTTTACCGCCGCCGGTGTCAATGTTATTCAAACCGGCCCTCTGCCAACCCCGGGCGTAGCGTATCTGACCCGTGCTTTGCGTTTGTCTGCCGGTGTGATGATTTCTGCTTCCCACAATGTTTATTCCGACAACGGCATTAAATTCTTTGCCGAAGGCGGTGTGAAGCTGAGCGATGAAATTGAGTTGGAAATCGAAGCCAAAATCGATGAGGAAATGAAAACCCAGCCGTCCAGCCGTCTTGGCCGCGCGCGTCGGATTAATGGTGCGGATGACCGCTATATCGAGTTCTGTAAATCCACTTTCCCAAGCCATTTGGACTTGCGCGGTCTGAAATTGGTGGTCGATACCGCGAATGGTGCAGGCTATGCGGTTGCGCCTAAAGTATTCCACGAGTTAGGTGCGCAAGTGGTGAGTATCGGTGATGAGCCGAACGGCTACAACATCAATGAAAAATGCGGTGCGACCCATCCGAAAGCTTTGCAAGCGGCTGTGTTGCAAAATGAAGCCGATTACGGCATTGCCTTGGATGGCGACGGCGACCGTTTGATGATGGTTGACCGTAATGGCAAAGTGTATGACGGCGACAGCTTGATTTATGTGATTGCCAAAGCACGCGCGCACGAAGGCGTGGAAATCGGCGGCGTGGTGGGTACGGTAATGACCAATATGGCGATGGAAGTTGCTTTGAAAGAGCAGGGTGTTGATTTCTGCCGCGCCAAAGTGGGCGACCGCTATGTGTTGGAACAGCTCCACCAACGCGGTTGGCTGATTGGCGGCGAAGCCAGCGGTCATATTTTGTGCATGGACAAACACAATACCGGCGACGGCATCATTTCTGCGCTGCAAGTTTTGGCTGCATTGCAAACCTTGAATCAAGACCTTGCCACCGTTTGCGCCGATTGGCAGCCGTATCCGCAAACCATGATTAACGTCCGCATCAAAAAAGGTCAAAACTGGCAGGATGCTTCTAAAGAGGCTTTGGCCGAAGTCGAAAAAGAACTCGAAGGCAAAGGCCGCGTGGTTTTGCGTGCATCCGGTACCGAGCCTGTCGTGCGCGTGATGGTGGAAGCTAAGCAGGCAGACTGGGCGAAAAAAGGCGCAGAAAAAATTGCCGCTGCCATTCAAGGTCAAAAGTAACAGTGTGTTTGATGTTGAATTGAACTAAATAAAAGGCCGTCTGTTGTTCAGACGGCCTTTGTGTTTCAGTTGAAAGCTTAATTGCTCAAGACATCAACGCCTTTAGGAGGGGTGAATTTGAACATACCGCTGGAAAGGTTAGGCTTGGTGTTCAAACCGCTGAAGCTGATGCTGGTTTGGTTGCCGAAGCTGTCTTTCAGCTGCATGGCGGCGAGGTTGTCGCCTTTGAAGCCGATGCGGATGTATTGGTAGCCGGCGTTGTTTTTCTTAGGCGTAGCCAAAACGTAGTCGATACCGTTGGCAGAGCCGTCTTCTTTCAGCGTGTAGCTGCTGTCCAATGCCGTTTTGTTGGAGAGGATGGCGGCAGGGCTGTCGCCGATGGTTTGGTCTTGTGAGGACTTGGTTACTTGCGCCAAATCTACGTCATAGAGCCAAATGGTTTTGCCGTCGCCGACAATGGTTTGTTTGTAGGGTTTTGGTGTATTCCCATTTGAACAAACCCGGGCGCAGGATTTTGAATGTGCCGTATGTGGTTTGGGTTTTCTTTTTGCTGTGAACGGTTTGGCTGAAGTTGCCGCTGATACCGTCGGCGTCATTATTGAATTTTTTCAGGGCGTCCACTGCGCCGGCTTGTGCAAAGCCGATGGCTGAAGAAAGCAGCGCGGCAGCGGTCAGGGTGAACAGTCGGGTAGTTTTCATGTTTTGGTTCCTTGTTCGGAGAGATGGGTTCAGTATAGACGTTATGGTGTAACAGGCAAGGGGCTGAATGGGCAGGGTTTAATTTGTGTAAATATGAAAAAATCCAAGCAAGTGATCTGAAATAATTTCATTTCTTCAGACGGCCTGTATTTGGTTTTTGACGTTTTTTTAATGAAACACATATGGTTTGGTGTGGTATTTAATGTCATTTTACGGAAAGCGTGAAATTATAGTCTTTCTGTTTGCTTTTTAAAACGGTTATAATATTTATCTTTTGAAAACAATGGTTTTGTATGTATCTGAATCCTTATCCTTTATTGGAACAGGCTTTGCTGACGGACAATCCGGATGAAAAAGGAAAATTGACGCAGGCCTTGTTTGCGCAGTTGGGCGAGGCGGAAGGCTTGACGGCTGAAGCGTCGAAACCCATGGATTGCCGTTTTGCCGGTCATCCGTTGCGTCCGCGTTTGGTTGCGCCTTCGGAGGTTACGCCGCGCAAGATGAATACGGTCGAAGGCTATGCGGCGATGTTGCATGCGATTGCGCATATTGAATTTAACGCGATTAATCTGGCTTTGGATGCGGCATATCGTTTCCGCAATATGCCGTTTCAGTTTGTATGCGATTGGGTAAGGGTGGCAAAAGAAGAAGTGTTTCACTTCGGCTTGATGCGTGGCCGTCTGAACAGCTTGGGCTACGATTACGGCGATTTTGAAGCGCACGGGCATTTGTGGGACATGGCGTATAAAACCGCTTACGATCCCTTGTTACGCATGGCTTTGGTGCCGCGGGTATTGGAAGCGCGCGGTTTGGATGTTACGCCGGGTATTCGTGCAAAAGTAGCGCAGCGCGGCGATATGGAAACCTGCGATGTGCTGGATATTATTTACCGCGACGAAGTGGGGCATGTCGCCATCGGCAATCATTGGTATCAGCATCTTTGCCGTGAGCGCGGTTTGGAACCGGTCGCCTTGTTCTGCAGCCTGATTGCACGTTACGATATGTTTATCTTCCGCGGCTACGTCAATATCGAAGCGCGGGAACGTGCTGGATTCAGCCGTTTCGAGCTGGATATGTTGGAAGATTTTGAGAAAAGTTTGAAACAGGATAAAAAGGCCGTCTGAAACGGTAAAACCATCATGGCACATCATCACGATCATTCGCACGCTCATACGCATACCGCCAACAAGCAGGTATTGCGCACTTCATTTTTTGTTATTGCCGGATTTATGCTGGTTGAGGTGGTCGGCGGCTGGCTGACCAACTCTTTGGCCCTGCTTTCCGATGCGGGGCATATGTTTAGCGATGCGTTTTCGCTGGGTATGGCATTGTGGGCATTCAAACTTGGCGAGAAACAGACCACGCTGCAAAAGACTTTCGGTTACAAACGTTTTGAAATTTTGACGGCGATGTTTAACGGATTGTCGCTGGTGTTGATTGCGGCGATGATTTTTTATGAAGCGGTCAAACGATTGTTTTATCCGCCGGAAATTTTGACAGGCGGCATGTTGGTGGTCAGTATCATCGGTTTGCTGGTCAACATCGGCGTCGCCGTTTATATGTTGAAAAATGGCGATACCGAAGAAAACGTCAATATGCGCGGCGCGTATCTGCACGTAATCAGCGATTTATTCGGCTCGATAGGGGCGATTGTCGCAGCAGTACTGATGATGGCGTATGGTTGGCAATGGGCGGATACGGTTGCCAGCGTATTGGTGGCGGCTTTGGTAGGGCGCAGCGGCTGGAAGCTGTTTAAACAGACTTTGCACATTTTGATGGAAGGCGCGCCGGAAAACATCCATACCGATGAGTTGCTCAGCGTTATCCGCAATACGGAAGGCGTAAAATCCGTTCACGACTTGCATGTTTGGACGATTACCAGCAATATCCACGTTTTGTCCTGCCATATTGTTGTAGATGGCAACATGACGGTTGCAGAGTCCGAACAAATCGCCTACCGCATCGAACATGAATTGGCGCATCACAACATCGGGCATTGTACGATTCAGATTGAAAGCGAACAGCATCCGCATAAAGATGGAGTTTTGTGTTCGCAGGAAATGCACGAACATCATCACCATTAACCATATTCAGGCCGTCTGAAACTTGTTGGATTGTTCAGACGGCCTTCTAAAATCATCAAAGGAACACTTATGACCCAAGCCGTATTATTTGACCTTGACGGCACGCTTGCCGATACCGCACTTGATTTGGGTGGTGCGCTCAATACGGTATTGCGCCGACACGGTTTGCCAGAGAAAAGCATGGATGAAATCCGTCCGCAGGCCAGCCACGGTGCGAGCGGTTTGCTCAAACTTGGCGCAGACATTACGCCCGATCATCCGGACTATATGCAATGGCGCAAAGAGTTTTTGGACGAATACAGCCGCTGCTATGCCGACCAAACCATCTTGTTCGACGGCGTAAACGAAATGCTGGAAGCCTTAGTTCAACGCGGTATCCAATGGGGTATTATCACCAACAAGCCCATGCGCTTTACTGATGTCCTCGTGCCTAAGCTCGGGTTTGCCGTGCCTCCTGCCGTCATTGTCAGCGGCGATACTTGCGATGAACCCAAGCCCAGCGTGAAGCCTATGTTTTATGCGTGCGAACAGATTGGCGTTGAGGCGCAGCGATGTTTTTATGTCGGTGATGCAGAGCGCGATATGCAGGCAGGCAAAAATGCAGGTATGACGACCGTGCTTGCCGATTGGGGCTATATTTCTGCCGAAGACCAAACCAAAAACTGGCTTGCCGATTTCCGTATTGCCACGCCTTTGGATTTGTTGGCAATCTTGCGTTGAAACCCTGTAATAATCCGTTTTCAGACGGCCTGAAACGGCGTAAAATCGCACTAAGTTTGTATTTTTTCAACCGTTTTACTACTTGTAAAGAGAAAAATCATGTTCTTCAAGCATATCGAAGCTGCTCCTGCTGATCCGATTTTAGGTTTGGGCGAGGCGTTTAAAGCCGAAACCCGTCCGGAGAAAGTCAATCTCGGTATCGGCGTGTACAAAGATGCATCCGGCGCGACACCTATTGTCAAAGCCGTCAAAGAGGCTGAAAAACGCCTGTTGGAAAGTGAAACAACCAAAAACTACCTGACCATCGACGGCGTTGCCGACTACAACGAACAAACCCAAATTCTGCTGTTTGGCAAAGACCACGAAATCATCGCAAGCCGTCGCGCCAAAACAGCGCAAAGCCTTGGCGGTACAGGCGCATTGCGTATTGCGGCTGAGTTTGCCAAACGTCAGTTGAACGCGCAAACCATCTGGATTTCCAATCCGACTTGGCCTAACCACAATGCCATCGCCAAAGCGGTCGGTATCCAAGACAAACCTTATCGCTACTATGATGCCGCCAAACACGGTTTGGATTGGGACGGCATGATTGAAGACTTGAGCCAAGCACAAAAAGGCGACATCGTCCTGCTGCACGGCTGCTGTCACAACCCTACCGGCATCGACCCTACGCACGAACAATGGGAAACTTTAGCAAAACTTTCTGCCGAAAAAGGCTGGTTGCCATTGTTTGACTTTGCCTACCAAGGCTTTGGCAATGGTTTGGAAGAAGATGCCTACGGCTTGCGCGTGTTCTTGAAACACAATACAGAATTGCTGATTGCCAGCTCTTATTCCAAAAACTTCGGTATGTACAACGAGCGCGTTGGCGCGTTCACTTTGGTGGCCGAAGATGAAGAAACTGCAGCCCGCGCCCACAGCCAAGTCAAAACCATCATCCGCACCCTCTACTCCAACCCGGCTTCACACGGTGCGAACACCATTGCGCTGGTGTTGAAAAATGATGATTTGAAAGCACAATGGATTGCCGAACTCGATGAAATGCGCGGCCGCATCAAAGCCATGCGCCAAAAATTTGTCGAGTTGCTCAAAGCCAAAGGCGCAACTCAAGACTTTGATTTCATTATTGAACAAGACGGTATGTTCTCTTTCAGCGGCTTGACTCCCGAGCAAGTTGACCGTTTGAAAAACGAGTTTGCCATTTATGCCGTCCGTTCCGGCCGCATTAATGTTGCAGGCATTACCGATGACAACATCGACTACCTGTGCGAAAGCATTGTGAAAGTCTTGTAATTGTCGAATTAAAGGCAAAGGCCGTCTGAACCATTCAGACGGCCTTTATTTTTGGTTGGGGAAGCTTATCCGGTAACTGCGTTCATTCCCCAATAAATCATGGCATAGCGCAGCAGTTTGCCTGTAATCAGAATGATGGCGCAATGCAAAGCATTGAGCCTGAGCCAGCCTGCGGCAAGGGGGAGGGCATCGCCGATAATCGGCAGCCATGCGAACAACAGCGGCCAAATCCCCCATCTTTGTATACGCGCCAATACTTTTTCAGACGGCCTTTTCTTGGCCGGAAACATTCTGCCCATGTAATACGAAACCATACTGCCCAAGCCATTCGCCAAACCGGCACACAAACATCCGCTGAGGGCATGTTGCGGATATTGGTACACAAATGCGGCGTATGCCGCCTCGGATGTACCTGGAAGTAGTGTGGCCGAAGTGAAGGCAGAAGCAATCAGGGCAAGGTAAGCGTAAAGAAGGGGCATGTTTTGAGTTATATCAATGAGTATTGTAAAAAAAGAAATAATAGGTTTCAATAAGAGAATTATGCCTTTATTTTTTTAATATAATCAAAAAGATAAATCCAATATTATTGAAATTTTTTTAAAAATTAAACGTCTAAAGAGTAATGTAGTCGGCTGTTAGAAAAATAGTTTTCAAAGTGACGGATTATCAGTATGATACGACGGCTGTTAATGGGTGTTAAGTTTAATAAACTGATTTAGGCTCATTTTCCCAGCGAGTCTTAACAAAACGAAAGGCAAATCATGTCTGCGCATTCACAACAAAATCATACTCCTGCGCTGGTCGTCTTGACCACACTCTTCTTCATGATGGGTTTCATTACCTGCATGAACGATATTTTGATTCCGCATCTGAAAGATATTTTCGAGCTGACTTATGTTCAGGCGATGCTGATTCAGTTCTGCTTTCTTTACCGCTTACGCGATTATGTCGATTCCGATGGGTTATTTTGTCGGCAAAATCGGCTATAAAAACGGTGTAATCGGCGGTTTCGTATTGACTGCCATCGGCTGTCTGTTGTTCTATCCTGCCGCCGGCAGCCATTCTTATCCTACTTTCTTGGGTGCGCTGTTTATTTTGGCTTCAGGTGTAACGCTGTTGCAAGTGGCGGGTAACCCTTATGTGACCCTGTTGTCTAAACCAGGGTAAAGAATCTGCAACACTGACTTTGGTTCAGGCATTCAACTCTTTGGGTACGACCATTGCTCCGCAAATCGGCGCATTCCTGATTTTTGGCTGATGCGACACAAACTGTCAGCAAAGCCGAGCAAATTTCTTCTGTTCAAATTCCATATTTAGGTTTGGCCGGTTTGCTGATTATTTTGGCTGTGTTCGTCAAAATGATTCGTCTGCCTGACGCAAACAAAATTGCTGAAGAAGAGAGCGAACACAACCATGATGGCAAACACAGCGTATGGCAATACCGTCATTTGGTTTTTGGTGCGGCCGGTATTTTCTGTTACGTTGGTGCAGAAGTATCTATCGGTTCTTTGTTGGTCAGCGTGTTGGGTTACCTGAAAGGGATGGACCACTCGTCTGCCGCAAAATATCTGTCGTTCTACTGGGGTGGCGCGATGGTTGGCCGCTTCTTAGGCTCTGTCATGATGGCAAAAATTGCGCCTAACCGCTATTTGGCATTTAACGCTACTGCTGCAGTTGCTTTGTTGGGCGTTGCTATGTTGGCAGGTAAAGCCAGTGCAGATATTGCGATGTGGGCATTGTTGGCTATCGGTTTCTTCAACTCCATCATGTTCCCAACGATTTTCTCTTTGGCAACCAAAGGCCTTGGCCGATTCACCAGCAGCGCTTCCGGCGTATTGTGTACTGCGATTGTCGGCGGTGCGGTTGTGCCTGTGGTACAAGGTTGGGCAGCGGATACTTACGGTCTGATGATTTCTTTCGTTGTATCAGCGATTTGTTACGTATACATCGTCTTCTTTGCTATAAAAGGCTACAAAGCTGACGAATGATTCATCATGATAAAAGGCCGTCTGAAATCCCATAAGGTTTTCAGACGGCCTTTTTACTTTGTGGCATAATGATTTAAATGACAGGAGAAAAAAATGGCCAAAATCATTTTGCTGCATGGCTTGCACATGCATTCGTGGGTCATGAAACCGCTGGCGTATTTGCTGGAACAAGAAGGTTTTGAAGTTGCATTGTTCGATTATTGCAGTGTGTTGCACTCGATGAACCGGCATGTTGAGGACTTGGCCCGATGGATTGATGAGAAACATGCTGATGAAACGCTGCACTTTGTCGGCCATAGTTTGGGCGGGTTGGTCTTACGCAATTTTGCGGCGGCATATCCGGATAAAGTCAGCGGCCGTATCGTTACCATGGGTACGCCGCACCAAGGCAGCCGTGCCGCGCAACGTGTGTTCAATATGGGTTTGCAAAAGCCGGTATTGGGCGGCTCGTATAAAGGTGCGTTGGACGGCAGTATGCCTGAGTTGCCTGTCGGTATTGAGCTGGGCAGTATCGCTGGTAACAAACCGTATGGGCTAGGCCGTGTTTTAGGTTTGCACGGCGAACATGATGGTACGGTTTTGGTCAGCGAAACGTATTGTCCGAATATGCGTGATCATGTTGTTTTGCCTGTCAGCCATAGCGGTATGCTGTTTAACCGTAAAACGGTTGAGCAAGTGGTGGTATTTTTGCATGATAGATGTTTTAAAAAAAGCAATAAAAATTTCATTTATTTAAATTTAAAAAGTATTTTAATGTCTAAATAATTTGTATATTTTTAAAGAAAAGTGTCGCAGTTTTGTTGAGCGTTGTTTTCGTAAAATAATCAGCAGGCCGTCTGAAACCGGTTTTTCAGACGGCCTGTTATGCTAAAATCTGTTAAATACTTATTAAAAAGGCAAAGAACAATGTTTGCTTTCAAATCCTTACTCAATATGCCGCGCTTTGAGGCCATCGCTGTTGCCTTGGCTTTGGTGGCGGCAATGGGTTATACGATTATTTCGCTTGAATGGCTGCCGCATATGTCGATTGTGACGGCGATTGTGGTCTTGCTGTTGTACGGTTTGATGCGCGGCTTGAAATATCAAGATATGCAAAACGGTATGATCGGTGCGGTCGGGCAGGGCATGGGCGCGATTTATCTGTTTTTTTCTTTATCGGCCTGATGGTCAGCGCGCTGATGATGAGCGGTGCGATTCCGACGCTGATGTATTACGGTTTCGGATTGATTTCGCCTACTTATTTTTTTATTTCTCGGCGTTTCGCGCTTTGCTCAATCATCGGTATTTCCATCGGCAGTAGTTTGACGACTTGTGCGACTGTCGGCGTGGCATTTATGGGTATGGCGGCTGCGTTTCATGCCGATATGGCGATGACGGCAGGCGCGATTGTATCGGGTGCATTCTTTGGCGATAAAATGTCGCCGCTTTCCGATACGACCGGTATTTCCGCTTCGATCGTCGGCATTGATTTGTTCGAACACATCAAAAACATGATGTACACCACTGTGCCTGCATGGTTGATCAGTGCGGCGTTGATGTTGTGGCTCTTGCCCAATGTTGCCGCGCATGACATGAACAGTGTCGAAGCTTTCCGCGCGCAATTGGAAGCAACCGGTTTGGTGCATGCCTATTCGTTGATTCCGTTTGCCTTGCTGGTTATCCTCGCCCTGATGCGCGTGAATGCCATTGTAGCCATGTTGTTTACCGTTATAGTGGCGCTGATTGTGACTTACTTCCACAGTACGCCTGATTTGAAACAGCTGGGCGCGTGGTTTTACAGCGGATATAAACTCGAAGGAGAAGCATTTAAAGACATTGCCCGTTTGATTTCTCGCGGCGGCTTGGAAAGCATGTTCTTTACGCAAACCATCGTGATACTCGGCATGAGCTTAGGCGGCCTGTTGTTCAGCATTGGAGTAATTCCGTCTTTGTTGGAAGCCATTCGTGCGTTCCTGACCAATGCCGGACGCGCTACTTTCAGCGTGGCCATGACATCGGTCGGTGTCAACTTCCTGATTGGCGAGCAATATTTGAGTATCCTACTTTCCGGCGAAACCTTTAAGCCGGTTTATGACAGCTTGGTCTGCATTCGCGCAACCTTGCCCGTACGCTTGAAGATGCGGGTACGGTCATCAACCCGTTGGTGCCTTGGAGCGTCTGCGGCGTATTTATCAGCCATGCCTTGGGCGTGCCTGTTTGGGAATACCTGCCTTATGCCTTCTTCTGCTACTTGAGCTTGGCTCTGACGCTGGTGTTTGGTTGGACAGGGCTGACTTTGAGTAAGAAGTAAACCGCATTTAAACATTTAAAATAGCAATCTTTTATAAAATCAGGCCGTCTGAAAACAATTTCAGACGGCCTTGTTTTACTTGAAGTAGCCGTATCAGCATGATTTCACTATAATTGCTGCGCCAATAAAAAAATAATCTAAACAATGAACAAACAAATCCGCCAAGAAATTTTCGAGCGTTTCCGCGCTGCCAATCCTCATCCGACTACCGAGTTGAATTTCAGCTCGCCGTTTGAGCTACTTATCGCCGTTTTATTGTCCGCACAAGCGACTGATGTCGGCGTAAACAAAGCGACTGCCAAACTCTTTCCCGTTGCCAATACGCCGCAAGCTATGTTGGATTTGGGACTGGACGGCGTGATGGAATACACCAAAACCATAGGCCTCTACAAAACCAAATCCAAACACATCATGCAGACTTGCCGTATTTTGCTGGAGAAATACAACGGCGAAGTACCTGCCGACCGAGAAGCTTTGGAATCGTTGCCCGGTGTTGGCCGAAAAACTGCCAATGTGGTGTTGAACACTGCATTCGGGCAACCTGTTATGGCGGTCGATACCCATATTTTCCGTGTCTCCAACCGTACCAAAATTGCTCCGGGCAAGGATGTGCGCGAAGTTGAAGACAAACTGATGCGCTTTATTCCCAAAGAATTTTTGATGGATGCCCATCACTGGTTGATTTTGCATGGCCGCTATACGTGCAAGGCTTTAAAACCGCAATGCAGCAAATGTTTGATTAATGATTTGTGCGAATATCCGGCAAAAATGTAAATAAAAACATATAAAAAAAGGCCGTCTGAATTTCAGACGGCCTTTGATTTGGCTACGATTAGTCGGCAACTGCCATCAGGCTGGCATTACCACCGGCAGCGGTAGTATTGATACTGCAAGAGATTTCTTCAAATACTTGCAGGATGTCCAGACCTTGTTCGGAAGGCAGAATGCGGATGAGCGCACCGTCGTGGCCGGCCAACTCTTGTTTGCGCTCGCTGCTCAAAGGCTCGATGGCGGCAACATGGCTGATGCCTGCGTTTTCAGGTTTGCTGTTGACTTGCAACAAACCGTCCAAATCGGCTGAGTAGGAAGCCAACGGGCTGTTTGGCTCAACAACGGTTTGGATGCCTGCGGCAGCTAGCTCGGTCAGGGCAGAGAAGGCTTGCAACAGAGTACCGCCGTGTACCCAAACGTGTTTCGGAGAGCGCCAGCTCAATGAGTTGCGTTCGCCGGTCGGGCCGACCAATACGGTTTCGGCTTTGCGCAGAGTGCGAACTCGTGCGTGACCCAAAACTGCGGCTGCAGTTTTCTTCTCTTCTGCATCAAACGGCAGTTTGTGAACCAAAGTTTCCAAACGTTTGAGCGCGTCTTCGTCTGCTTGACCAATACGGCTGAGTGTTGGCGCAATCCATTCAGGAGTGCGAACCAAACGTTGCAGATAGAATGGGCCGCCCGCTTTAGGACCGGTACCGGACAAGCCGTGACCGCCGAAAGGTTGTACGCCGACAACGGCACCGACGATGTTGCGGTTGACGTAGATATTACCGGCTTCGATGCGGTCGCGGATGTGTTCGACAGTACCTTCGATACGGCTGTGTACACCGCTGGTCAAAGCATAGCCTTTGGCGTTGATTTGGTCGATGAGTTGATCCAACTCGCTGGCGCGGTAGCGGACAACGTGCAAAACAGGACCGAACACTTCGCGTTGCAACTCGTTCAAGTTGTTCAATTCAAACAGGATTGGACGAACAAAAGTAGAGTTGTTGCTATCAACGTCGGCAGCAGTTTTGATTTCGTGGTAAGCCTTCGCTACGCCTTTCATTCGGTTGATGTGAGCCAACAGGTTTTGTTGGGCTTCAGCATCGATGACAGGGCCGATGTCTGTGGTCAGTTGGGTCGGTTTGCCGACAACCAATTCGTTCATTGCGCCTTTGATGATGTTGACCATTTTGTCGGCAACATCTTCTTGAACGCACAAGATACGCAGAGCGGAACAACGTTGGCCTGCGCTGTCGAAGGCAGAGTTCAACACGTCGAGGCAGACTTGTTCCGGCAGGGCGGTTGAGTCCACAATCATCGCGTTTTGACCACCGGTCTCGGCAATCAAGACAGGGTTGTCGTCGCGTTTGGACAGTGCTTTGTTAATCAGACGCGCTACTTCGGTAGAACCGGTGAAGATGACGCCGCCGATGCGGGTATCGCCGGTCAGGGCAGAGCCGACATCGCCTGCACCGAGTACGAGTTGCAGTGCAGAAGTCGGAATACCGGCTTGATGCATCAGGGAAACGGCGTAAGTAGCAATCAGGCTGGTTTGTTCGGCAGGTTTGGCAATAACGGTGTTACCGGCTGCCAATGCAGAAACCACTTCGCCGGTAAAGATGGCCAATGGGAAGTTCCATGGGCTGATGGCAACGATTGCGCCGACAGCTTTGGCATCTTTAGGCAGGGTGTTTTCAGCTTCGTTGGCGTAGTAGCGGCAGAAGTCAACGGCTTCGCGTACTTCGGCAACGGCGTTGTTTAAGGTTTTACCGGCTTCGCGGACGGCCAGCATCATCAATGCAGGCGTGTGTTGTTCCAACAGGTCGGCAAAACGGCGCAGGCAGTCGGCGCGTTCTGAAGCAGGTTTAGCGCTCCACTCAGGCAGGGCGGCAACGGCTGCACCAATTGCTTCTTGAGCCAATGCGGCATCGGCAAAGCTGACGGTACCGACAACATCGTTGTGGTCTGCAGGGTTGCGGACAGGTTGTGCTTCACCTACGTTACGCGCTTCGCCATTGACGATGGAAGCGGCATGGAAGTCTTCGGAAGAAGCTTGGTTGAGTTTTTCTTGCAGGTTTTGCAATACGGTTTCGTTGCTGAAATCTACGCCTTGAGAGTTCAGACGGTCTTTGCCATACAAATTGCGCGGCAGAGGCAGTGCCGGATGCAGATGGATGCCTTGTTCGGCGATGGTGTCGAACGGGCTCTTAATCAGGTGGTCGATGCTGATGTTTTCGTCAACGATTTGGTTCACAAAAGAAGAGTTCGCACCGTTTTCCAACAGGCGGCGTACCAAGTAGGCAAGCAGGGTTTCGTGTGTGCCGACCGGGGCATACACGCGTACGCGGCGGCCTAAGTTTTGCGGGCCGACCACTTGGTCGTACAGGGTTTCGCCCATACCATGCAGACATTGGTGTTCAAAGTCTTTGCCTTTACCCATTTGGTAGATTGCGCCTAAAGTGTAGGCGTTGTGGGTGGCAAATTGTGGGAATACGGCATCTTGCGCATCCAAGAGTTTGCGTGCGCAGGCGAGGTAGGAGATGTCGGTGTGGACTTTACGGGTGTAAGTCGGGTAGCCGTCCATGCCGTCTACTTGGGCCCATTTCACTTCGCTGTCCCAGTATGCGCCTTTAACCAAACGGATCATCAGTTTTTGGTTGTTGCGGCGAGCCAGATCGATCAGATAGTCGATAACGAACGGGCAACGTTTTTGGTAGGCTTGAACAACGAAACCGATACCTTTGTAGCCAGCCAAGTCAGGGTCGGAAACCAAAGCTTCCATCAAGTCCAAAGACAATTCGAGACGGTTGGCTTCTTCGGCGTCGATGTTGATACCAATATCGTATTTTTTACCCAAAAGGAACAATTCTTTCAGGCGTGGCAACAGTTCGCTCATAACGCGTTCGTGTTGGGCGCGTGAGTAGCGAGGGTGGATGGCGGAAAGTTTAACGGAGATACCGTTGCCTTCGTAAACGCCTTGGCCTGCGGCATCTTTACCGATGGCGTGAATGGCTTGAACGTAGTCATTGTAGTAGCGGTTGGCATCTTCTTCGGTGTATGCGGCTTCACCCAACATATCGAAAGAGAAGCGGTAACCCATTTTCTCGCGCTCTTTACCGTTTTGCAGCGCTTCTTCAATGGTTTGGCCGGTTACGAACTGTTTGCCCAACAGGCGCATTGCGTAGTTTACACCTTGACGGATCAGAGGCGCGCCACCTTTGCTGATTATGCGGCTCAGTGCAGAGCCCATGTTTTTTTCAGAAGTGTTGGTGGTCAGTTTGCCGGTAATCAACAGACCCCATGCAGCCGCGTTAACGAAGAGGGAAGGGCTGTTGTTCAAGTGGCTTTTCCAGTTGCCTTCGGAGATTTTGTCGGCAATCAGGCGGTCGCGGGTTGCATTGTCCGGAATACGCAGCAGAGCCTCGGCCAGACACATCAGTGCAACACCTTCTTCACTGGAGAGAGAGAATTCGTGCATCAAGGCATCTACACCGCTTGCTTTGGTGCGGCTGGAGCGGACTTGAGTAACCAAACGGCGGGCAAGCTCAGAGGCGGCATTGCGTTCTTCGTCGGTCATCTGTGCACGTTGCAACATATCCTGAACGGCCTCGATTTCATCACGGCGGTAGGCATCAGTTACAGCTTGACGCAGAGGAGTTTGTGTTGGAAAAGCGAAGTTAAACATTATTTATGTTCTCCAAAGGTTTTTTTCATGGTTTCAGACGGCCTGAATTAATACTGCTAAAACAGGTATTCTGAAGGATAGTAATATCGTAATAAAATTATGATGCGGATACAAGATGCATCCGCATAAATTGCTGTTTTTTCTGACAAGGCTCAGATTATTTTGAAACAGTTTATTTCATAACACAGACAGACGGCCTGCACGGAATCATGCAGGCCGTCTGAAAACGTCTTATTTAGAGGCGCGGTATTCTGAGTCTGCTTTTTCGAAACGTTCTTGCAATTCGCGTGACGGTTGTTTGTCGATCAGAGATACCAAAACAATCACGAGGGTACAAGCGATAAAGCCTGGAACGATTTCATATACGGTAGAGAAGCCTGTTTCTTGTGCGGCCAAAGCAGGTTTTTTGATCCACTCAGCCCAAACAACCACAGTCAGCGCACCAGCAATCATGCCGGAGAGTGCACCGTAGGCAGTAATGCGTTTCCACAGAAACAGACAGGATAACAACCGGACCGAATGCTGCACCAAAGCCAGCCCATGCGTAAGCTACCAAGCCCAATACTTTGCTTTCAGGGTCAGAAGCAATCAGGATGGAAATCACGGCAATCGCCAATACCATTACGCGACCAATCCATACCAATTCAGCTTGTTGGGCGTTTTTACGCAGGAAGCCTTTGTAGAAGTCTTCGGTAATCGCGCTGGAGCAAACCAACAATTGGCAAGACAGGGTAGACATTACTGCGGCGAGAATCGCGCTCAAGATGATACCGGCAATCCAAGGGTTGAAAAGCAGGGTAGCCAAAGCGATGAAGATACGTTCGTGGTTGCCGTTCATTTCATCAACGTGGGCAGGGTTGGCGCCGAAGTAAGCGATACCGAAGTAACCGACAGCCACGGCACCGGCCATACACAGAATCATCCAAGTCATACCGATACGGCGTGCAGAAACCAGAGATTTAGCGCTTTCGGCAGCCATGAAACGAGCCAAAATGTGTGGTTGGCCGAAATAGCCCAAGCCCCAAGCGGCGGTAGAGATAATGCCGATGAAAGTAGTACCAGCAAACAGGCTACCGTATTCTTTACCGGTAGAAGCGGCAACTTGTTGGATGGCAGCATTCATTTGTTCTGCGCCGCCCAAACCCAAGTACACCATTACAGGAGTCAGTACCAATGCAAAAATCATCAAAGAAGCTTGCAGGGTGTCGGTCCAGCTTACGGCCAAGAAACCACCCAAGAAGGTGTAGGCGATGGTCGCACCGGCACCCAGCCACATGGCTTGGGTGTAAGACATACCGTGGAACAGGCTTTGGAACAGGGTAGCACCGGCTACGATGCCTGAAGCACAGTAAATAGTGAAGAAGAACAAGATAATCAGTGCAGAAACCACTTTCATCAAGTGACCGCCGGCACCGAAGCGGTGGAAGAAGTAATCAGGAAGCGTCAGTGCGTTGTTGGCGTATTCGGTATGCACGCGCAGACGGCCTGCAACCAAGAGCCAGTTGAGGTATGCACCCACAATCAGGCCAATGGCGATCCAAGCTTCATTCAAACCGCTCAGGTAAATGGCACCTGGCAAGCCCATCAAAAGCCAACCTGACATATCGGAAGCACCGGCAGACATCGCGGTCACGAACGGACCTAAGCTGCGGCCGCCGAGAATGTAGTCGTCGAAGTTTCGTGTTGAAAAATAGGCGGCGAGGCCGATCAGTAATACGGCGACCAAATAGATCGCGAAAGTGATATACATGGGATTCATGTACTTATTCCTCATCTAACTTTATAAATACGGGTTTTGAAATTGCAAACAATTCATACCCAAACTTTTTTTCTAATAAAAAAATACAGCTTAAAAAAATCCTGTTTTTTTACGAGAGAGTCAGGATAAATTATTTTCAAATACAATAGGATATGTAAATCAATCCATATTAAATTGTAAATAATTTAAATTCAGAATACAGTAAAATGTCTTGTTTTGCAAAAGCACTGAACACGGACTTTATGAGAAAATCGATAGCGCTTTTGAGCGAAGTCATTTGAAAAAAACATAAAAGATATGCAAAAATTATCTTACATTGATGAGAAAGAAAAGACAATGAAACTATCTTTCCTATAAGTTTGAAACGTCACGCAGAGAAGAAGCGTAATTATGACACGACTAGGACGTTTTCAGACGGCCTGATACGGCGCTACCCCGTATTTCTGAGGAGATACGGGGTAGTGCATCAGATTTGACACTAAATAGAAAAAAATCGTCTTTTCAACAAATGTTTATAAGCGAAAGAGATAAAGAAAGCGGCAACAAAAGGACGATCCCGCCCGAGGACGTTGCCTAAGAAAGACGGGAATCATATTGTAGAAAAATTGACTCCAGCTGACATTTGCACCCGCCCAAATACCGGCCGGAATGATGAACATATTGGCAACAAAGTGTTGAAAGCCGATTAACACGAAGATCATGACCGGAAACCAAGTTGCCAAAATGCGGCCTGAAGTATGGCGTGAGCCGAAATAGAACCAAATACCCATGCACACCATCCAGTTACATGCGACAGCGGAGACGAATGCACGGCCGAAGTCCATATTAACTTTGGCTTCTGCGATGGCAATGGTTTTCGCCGTAGCTGCTCCCTCTGCCAGGCCGACATAGTGACCGAGGAAATAGGCCATGGCAACGGCGCCTGCCAGATTGCCCAAGCTGACAATGAGCCAGTTGCGTACTAGTTTGTAGGTGCTGACGCGGCCGGTCAATCTACCCAAAGCCATAATCATCATATTGCCTGTTGCCAGCTCACCGCCGCCGATTAAGATGCAAATCAGCGCAATCGGGAATACGGACGCGCCTAAAAGGGCTGCTAGGCCGTTCCATTCAGCCGGAATGCCGCTGATGACGCGCAGGCAGGCAAGATAGCCGAAGCCGACATAGCCGCCGCCTAAAAAACTCAAAATCACCAACATTTTGATGCTGAACTCAGACTTGGCGCAGCTCTTGCCGATGGCTTCCTGCAAAATCTCGTGAGGGTACAAATCTCGTGTATCCATGAGGCTCCCTTAAATTGGAAATATCTTGTTTATCATGAAGATAATAAGTTTGCCTGAGAATGATACCAGTAGGAAATAACGACTGGTTGTAAGAATAGAAGAGGGGGTTATATATTGAAGCGGCTAAGGCCAACGGCTGGCTTTTTAAGAAAGATAAGTTGAGGCGTTGAGATATTAGTGTGTTAAAAACTTAAAAGGCCGTCTGAAAAGTTGCTTTCAGACGGCCTTTGAATTTGCTTGGGTAATGAGAACTACAAGCGCGTTACGCTTAAACGCCTTTGATGTCACCCAAGCTGGCTAATACGCGCGGCAGGTCGTTGACTTGGCGGACTTCAAGGGTAAAGCGCATACTGGCTTCCAAATCGCGCGATTGGGTTTGCACCGCGGTAACGTTGAGTTTATGACGCGCCAGCGCATCCGAAACGTCGCGCAGCAAACCGGAGCGATCTTGGGCGCGAATTTCAACATCGACGGCAAACACTTGTCCTTCTTGCAAGGCTGCCCAGCTTGCATTCAACACTTTTTCAGGGGACTGTTCGGCAAGGTGGCGGAAAGAAGGGCAGGTATTGCGGTGGACGGAAATGCCGCGGTCGCGCGTAACGAAACCGATGATGTCGTCCGGAGGTGCCGGTTTGCAGCATTTGGCAAGCGTGGTCATCAGGCCGTCTTCGCCGTCAATCAAAATGCCGTTTTTGCCGCCTTTTTTGATTTTAGACTGCTTGACGATATTGGTTTCATCAATAGGTACAGGAGGCGGTTCATTCAGCGCGCCGCAGGCTTTGTGGATGGCGCGGTTAGAAACTTCGCCCTGACCGATGGCCGTATAGAGTTCGTCGGTTTTTTTGAAGCCGAGTTTTTCTGCCAATGCTTGGAGATTGGGTTTGGGGAAGATTTTTGACAACTGTTTGTCCAACTGGGCGCGACCTTCTTCGCGCACGGTATCCGCATTTTGCTGGCGGATGTAGGCACGGATTTTGCTGATGGCGCGGTTGGATTTGACCCAGCCTTCGTAGAGCCAGTTGACGGAAGGGTTCCCCTCTTTGGCGGTAATGATTTCAACGCGTTGTCCGTTTTCCAACGGCGTGGACAACGGCACGATTTGTCCTTCGACTTTTGCGCCGCGGCAACGGTCGCCCACGCTGCTGTGCAGGGCATAGGCAAAGTCGATGGGGGTAGCGCCCGTAGGCAGGGAGAGGACTTTGCCGTGCGGGGTCAAAACGTAAATCGTATCGTTGAACAGCTCGGTTTTAAAGGCGGCGGCGAGGTCTTCTTTGCCGCTTTCGGCCATGTTTTCGCGCCAGTCTAAGAGTTGGCGTAACCAAGCGATTTTTTGTTCGTAAGCGGAATCGCCCTTGCCGCCTTCTTTATAACGCCAGTGGGCGGCAACACCGAATTCGTTGAATTGGTGCATATCGAAGGTGCGGATTTGGACTTCCACGCCTTTGTCTTCCGGGCCGACGATAACAGTGTGCAAACTTTTATAACCGTTGCCTTTCGGGTTGGCGATATAGTCGTCAAACTCGCCCGGAATCGGCTGCCAGAGGCTGTGGACAATGCCCAACGTGGTATAACACTCGGGAATGGTGTCCACCAAAATCCGTACGGCGCGGATGTCAAACAAGCCGTCGAAAGTGAGCTTTTTCTTCACCATTTTTTTGTAAATGGAGTAGATATGCTTCGGTCTTCCGGCAACTTCAAAATGAATATTGTATTTTTTCAGTTCCGTACGCAGGATATTAAGGAAGTTTTCGATGTATTCGAGGCGCTCGGTGCGCTTTTCGTCCAAAAGTAGGGCGATTTCGCGGTATTTTTCCGGCTCTTGATGACGGAAGCCCAAATCTTCGAGCTGCCATTTGAGTTGCCACACGCCCAGGCGGTTGGCGAGCGGGGCAAAAAAATGTCGAGGGTTTCTTTGGCAACAGCGCGCTTTTCAGGGTTGTCGGGAACGTTGCTTAAGAATTGCAGGGTGCGCGTACGCATGGCCAGTTTGATCAGGACGACGCGGATGTCGGTAACCATCGCCAACAGCATTTTGCGCATGGTTTCGGCCTGTTGGCCGCGTTCTTCCGGCGTGGCAAGGCTGTCCACGCGTGCGAATTGGGTCAGTTTCTGTACTTCGTCCACGCCTTTGACCAGTTCGCAAACGGTGCTGTTGCAGCGTTCGGTAACCAATTCGTGCCAAGTGGGAACGTATTTGCCGATGTCGGACAAAATCGTGGCGGCCACGGCATCGGGCAAGAGGTCGAGTTCGCTGACGATTTGCATCGAGCCGAGGAAATGTTCCATCAATGGCTCGCCGTAAGTCGTTAGGGCATCGGCAGGATAATGTTCTTTAGCTAAGTCAAAGGCCGTCTGAATCAGGTTTTTATCGGAATCGGGCAGCGCGGCAACATAGCCGTCGAACCAAGCGAGTAAGCCTTCCAGCGTTGCACTCGATGTTTGGGGCGTTTGGCGAATAGTGGTCATGGCGTGCGTTTTTTTCTTTTTGATAAAAACGTTGCTATTGTAACAGTTTATTGCCGACAGCCCTAGATTTGTATGCGAATGTGGCACTATGTTTCAGGGCACCTTGTTTCAGACGGCCTTGGGTGTTATGGTTAACCGTTTTGAAATTTTAAGGAGTATTTCGATGAAACTGTATATTTACGACCATTGCCCGTTTTGCGTCCGTGCGCGGATGATTTTCGGCTTGCGTGATGTGGCGGTGGAAGAAATTGTCTTGGCGAACGATGACGAAGCTACGCCGATTGGCATGATTGGCTCAAAACAAGTGCCGATTTTGCAAAAAGAAGACGGTTCGTTTATGGGCGAGAGTTTAGATATTGTCCGTTACATCGATCAAGGCCGTCTGAAAGAAGAAGTTCGTCCTGAAGTGCAGGCTTGGTTGGACAAAGTGGGCGAATACAATAACAAATTGGTACAGCCGCGCATGGTCAAAATCAGCCTGCCCGAATTTGAGACCGATGAAGCAAAAAAATACTTTATCGACAAAAAAGAGAAAAGTATCGGCAATTTCGAGACTAATCTGAACAAAACGGCGCAATATCTGGAGCGTCTGCATCAAGATTTGGCCGAACTGGAAGCGCTGGTGTGCGAAGGCGAGGGCTTGGGTGGTGAAATCAGTTTGGAAGATATCCTGACTTTCCCTATTTTGCGTAACCTGACCGTTGTGCGCGGTATTCAATGGCCGCAAAAATTGATGGATTATTTGTTGGCGATGAGCGAGCGTTCCGGCGTGGCTTTGTATTTTGACCGCGCGTTGTAATGAATGTTTGAAACATAAAAAAAGGCCGTCTGAACATCTTTCAGACGGCCTTTCGTTTAATAAGCAATCGTATCGGCAACTTGTGACAAACCGTTTTCCAACGATTCGAGCATGGCGGTATAGCCGTCGCCTTGTTGCGGCGTGACGGCGTTAAACGGTTTGCTGCGTCCGTCCGGCCATTGTGCATAACCGCTGATGGTGGTCTGCCCCTGATAGCTGCCTTGGAAGGCTTCGATATAGACTTTCAGGGTTTGGCTGCTTTGGCTGCGTGAAGCAGGCACGAAGGTACGATGCGGATTGAGGCGGTTGAGCTTGTTGCTGAGGTTTGCTGCTAACGCGCCATCGAGCGGTGCCGCCCAAAGGTGGTTTTTCGCCAGATTCACATGATAGGCATCGGTTTGGTAAACAAGGCCGCCGTTGGCAAGCGGTTCGGCAAGGTTGACTTTGACCGCGATTTCGTTGCCATGCGCAGCAGGTCGGATGTACTGGCTGTCGGGCAGGACGAAATATTGTGTGCTTTGCGCGGTACCGCAGGCGGCAAGCGTCAGGGCGGCGGTAATCGGGAAGAGGCGCATTATCGGCTTCCTTTCGGGATGGGGTCTTTGCTGCTGCTGTTGAAAATCAGCGCATTGGGTTTTTCTTTCAAAGTATTAATCACGGGTTGAACGTCTCTGAGGGTCTTGTCCAAACTTTGCAGCGTATTTGTACATCGCCGTAGATGGGCGATTGCGGCGATACGCCTTGCAGGGTTTGACGCAACTCTTTCAGGGTTTGGTTCAGCTCGTTTGGAATGTTTTGCGTTTGCGGTTTGCCGACCAGTTTGTCAATAGAGCTTAAAGCGGCATTGGCGGATTTGAGTGTGGACTTGAGTTCGGCAAGCGAGCCGTTCAAGCCGGCAACGGTTTTATCCAATGGCAGATTGTTGAACTTGTCTAACAAGTCGGCCACTTTTGCCTGCAAATCGTCCAAACCGCCGCCTTGTGTAGCGATAACGGTATCGCCTGCATAAACGGTATGCGGTCTCAGCTTGGGCGAGGCGGAAGGCTGATCGTTCAACTCAATCATTTTGCTGCCGGTCAGCAGGTTGTTGCTGGAGATGGTGGCAGTCAGACCTTTGTTTAAGGCCGTCTGAAATTGTTGTTTCCAATGCTCTTTGCTTTTGCTCGTCGGCATTGATTTCCAAACGGGAAGGCTCGATGCGGATGCGCACGGGAATCCAGCCGTTTTCAAACAAATGCAGGCTGTCGTTGCGGTCGAAATAGGGAACGTCGGAAACCACGCCGACATTCAGGCCTTTGTATTCGACGGGAGAACCGGCAGTCAGGCCGCGTACGGATTGTTTGAAGAATGCGGTGTAATACAGCGAGCGGTCGTCAGGCAGATTGGCCACCTCGCTGCGGCTGTCATAAAGCGTGAAGCTGTCTTCGCTTTTGACGTTTTTACTGTTTTTGGTTTTCGGCGAATCAAACGAAATCGCGCCCGACAGCAAGGCGGGCAGGGGAGCGGAGTTGAGTTTCACGCCGCTGCCCGTAGTTTCGATATTGATGCCGCTCTCCAGCCAAAAGCGGCTTTCCGAATTAATCAATTTGTCGTTCGGGCTTTGGATGAAAATGGTGTAATGCACGCTTTGGTCGGACGGGTCGAAATGCGCGCTTTCTACTTGGCCGACCATAAAGTTTTCATACAGAATCGGGCTGCTGGCATTGAGGATACGGTCGTTTTTGCCGACCAAATTCAGGCGCAGGCCGCTTTGGCCGATGGCGGCAATCGGTGGAATGTCCTGCACGACAAACACATCTTGGGTTTCGCTGCTTTTGCCCGGTGTAAATGCGATATAGGAGCCGGAAAGCAAAGTGCCCAAGCCGGTAACGCCGCTTTGGTCGATACGCGGTTTGACCACCCAAAATTGGGTATCGCTGCGGATAAGGTCTTTGGCATCGGCACTGAGTTGGGCGGTAACTTCCACGCCTTTTTGGTCGTCGCGCAGTTTGATGCGGGTAACGTGTCCGACATCGACGTTCAACACTTTAATAATGGTGTTGTTGACTTCGATGCCTTCGGCGCTGTCCATCAACAGCGTAACGACAGGGCCTCGGTTGCGGATGTCTTTAACCAAAAGCCAGCCGCCGGCAATCAGCGCAATCAGCGGAATCAGCCACACGACAGACGTGAAGACATTGGTTTTCTTGACACGCGCCGGGGCGTGATAATTGGGTGAAGAATCGTGTTTTTTCATTGTTTTAAGGTCTGCTCAGAATCAAGGCCGTCTGAAAGCTGCTGTTGCTTGTCCCAAATCAGACGGGGATCGAAATAATAGGCCGAAAGCATGGTCAAAATAACGACCAGGCAGAAATAAACCGCCGCACCGCCCGGCACAACGCGCGCCATATTGGTGTGGAACGAACTCATCAAAATAATAATCACAAAAATATCAATCATCGACCAGCGGCCGATGGATTCGGTAATCCGATACAAAACCGACATCTTGTCCGCGCTCATCACAGGTTTGAAGTATGCGGAATAAATCAAAACCGCCATTGCGATAATCTTCAATACCGGCACCATAATGCTCGCGCTGAAAATAATCACCGCAATCAACCGGTCGCCGTCGTCCCACATATAAACAATGCCGTTGAAAATCGTATTGATCTCCAAAGCCGTCGGGTTGGACGAAATCATAATCGGCAGGATGTTGGCAGGGAAATACAGGATAAACGCCGCCACTAAAAACGCCAGCGAAATGCTCAGGCTTTTCGGGCGGCGGCGGTATAAGTCCGCACCGCAAACGCCGCAAGGCTGCTCGTCTTTATCGCGGAAATACAGGCAGCGACTGCAACAGATTTTGTCCTCAGAGGCCGTCTGAACCGCATGGCCGCCGGTTAAACGGTGAATCTTATAATAAACCCAATGCTGCGGAATCGATACCGAAGTCCGAATCAGCATGACCGACAGCGGAAACATCAGATAAAACGCCGAGCCGAACTCTACCGTAGCAACGGACGAGAGTTTGATATACGCCACCAAAGTGGAAATGAAAAACACATCCACCATAATCCAATGACGCAGCCGCACCAATACACGCGTCGCAAAGCGCAGCGCAGGGTAGGCCTTTTCGCGTATCAAAGCCGTATAAACATAAAGGCAGAGCAGTAAAAACAGTAAAGGCGCGCCGAAGGTGAGGATAAACATCACTTCCGCCAGAAAACCGTAATCCAGCGAAATCAAAAGCCGCATCATTTGCGGCAGCGACAAAATCGATGTCACGCCGAACAAATCGACGCGGATATACACCATATTGTACGCAAACGCCATCAGAATCAAGGTTGTCAGCGCATAGGCGATCGGCGCGATATACGGATTGTTTTCCACCTCCACGATTTCATGGTTGCACACCGGACAATGCGCTTCCTGCCCCTGACGCAGGCGCGGAATATCCATACGGCAGCCGCAATCCGGGCATTCCACCGTATGTGCAGGCAGCGTCGCATCAGGAAGATAAGACTTGTAGCGCCACCAGCGATGGTAGGCAGGAATCCGTTTCATGGTTCGGCAGGGGATAAAGAAGGTGCAAAGAGTGTCGCATTATAAAGGAAAACAGAAGGATAGCCCAAATTTAGGTCGATATTTGGTTGAATGGCGGCTGCTTCATAAGGTTTAGGGCCGTCTGAAAAAGGCTGAAAAAAAGGTTTTTAGAAGATGCTGGCTATGGGACCGTTAGATTTTATTAATAAGACTCAGTTTGAGTTTATTGCAATTAGATAAAAAAATAAGATATATTCTCAACTATAAAAAACACGATGAGACTTATTGAGATTTGCAGAAAGGCACGGTCAACACTGAGCTGAAGCATGTTAAAAAGTTATCATTCTTTATTTTTTTAAAACGATTCTTTTTCAAAGTAGACGGATTTTTCAACACATAGAGGCCGTCTGAAACCATCTGAAACTATTGTCTCCCTAATTCAAAGGAAACATCATGAGTGAAACACAAGAGCTGACTTTCGCCAAACGCTTAAAAGAGCAAACCACAGTTACACACGACAGCGTTGATAACTTGGTTATGTCCGTTCAGCCTTTTTCCAGCAAAGAAAACTACATCAAATTCTTTGAAACTTCAATCTGTTTTCCATAAGGCTGTCGATCACATCTATAAAGATGCCGAATTAAACAAAGCCATTCCCGAACTCGAATACATGGCGCGTTATGATGCCGTGACTCAAGACTTGAAAGACTTGGGTGAAGAGCCTTACCAATTTGACAAAGAATTGCCACACGAAACCGGCAATAAAGCCATTGGCTGGCTGTATTGCGCCGAAGGTTCTAATTTAGGAGCGGCATTCTTGTTCAAACACGCTCAAAAACTCGAATACAACGGCGAACACGGCGCACGCCACCTGGCTCCTCATCCCGAACGGCCGCGGCAAACACTGGCGTGCTTTTGTCGAGCATCTGAACGCTTTGAACTTGACTCCCGAAGCCGAGGCGGAAGCCATTCAAGGCGCGCGCGAAGCTTTTGAATTCTATAAAGTGATTCTGCGCGAAACCTTCGGTCTGCCGGAAGGTGCGGAAGCGCCTGAAGGTATGACGCCGCACAGACATCTAAAAAAATAATGAATCAAACAGACAAGGTCTCGGCGTAGATGTTTGCAGAGGGCCTTTAATTACACAACAAAGTTTTTGTTTGAACGGGTTGCTGTCTTATTAATCATTAATGATTATCAGAAATTTTTTATGCATTAACTGATGGATGAACAATCCATTACATCTTGAGTTGATAATATGAAACCATTACAAATGCTCCCTATTGCCGCGCTGGTCGGCAGTATTTTCGGCAGTCCAGTATTAGCAGCAGATGAAGCTGCAACTGAAACCACACCCGTTAAAGCAGAGATAAAAGAAGTCCGCGTTAAAGGCCAGCGCAATGCGCCTGCAACCGTGGAACGTGTCAACCTTGGCCGTATCCAACAAGAAATGGTACGCGACAACAAAGACTTGGTACGTTATTCCACCGACGTTGGCCTGAGCGACAGCGGCCGCCATCAAAAAGGCTTTGCCGTGCGCGGCGTGGAAGGCAACCGTGTCGGCGTCAGCATCGACGGCGTAAACCTGCCTGATTCTGAAGAAAACTCGCTGTATGCCCGTTATGGCAACTTCAACAGCTCGCGTCTGTCTATCGACCCCGAACTCGTGCGCAACATCGAAATCGTGAAGGGCGCAGACTCTTTCAATACCGGTAGCGGCGCATTGGGTGGCGGCATGAAATTACCAAACCCTGCAAGGTCATGATTTGCTGTTGCCTGAGCGTCAGTTCGGCGTGATGATGAAAAACGGTTACAGCAGCCGCAACCGCGAATGGACAAATACACTTGGGTTCGGCGTGAGCAACGACCGCGTGGATGCTGCTTTGCTGTATTCGCAACGTCGCGGTCATGAGACCGAAAGCGCGGGCGAGCGTGGTTATCCGGTAGAGGGCGCCGGCAGTGGAGCGAATATCCGTGGTTCTGCGCGCGGTATTCCTGACCCGTCCAAACATAAATACCACAGCTTCTTGGGTAAGATTGCTTACCAAATCAACGACAACCATCGTATCGGCGCATCTCTCAACGGTCAGCAGGGCCACAATTACACGATCGAAGAGTCTTATAACCTGACCGCTTCTTCTTGGCGCGAAGCCGATGACGTAAACAGACGGCGCAATGCCAACCTGTTTTACGAGTGGACGCCCGATTCGAATTGGTTGTCGTTGTTGAAAGCGGACTTTCGATTATCAGAAAACCAAAGTAGCGGCGGTTAACTACAAAGGCTCGTTCCCGATGGATTATTCCACCTGGACGCGCAACTACAATCAGAAGGATTTGGACGAAATCTACAACCGCAGCATGGATACAACCTTCAAACGCATTACATTGCGTATGGACAGCCAACCGTTGCAAATGGGCGGCCAACATCGCTTGTCGTTTCAAAACGTTTTCGCCAGCCAACGTGATTTTGAAAACTTAAACCGCGACGACTACTACTTCAGCGGTCAGATATCCCGTACGTCCAGCACGATTCAGCATCCAGTGAAAACCAACAACTACGGTTTCTCGCTGTCTGACCAAATCCAATGGAACGACGTGTTCAGCAGCCGCGCAGGTATCCGTTACGACTACACCAAAATGACGCCGCAGCAACTGAATGCCGAGTGTCATGCTTGTGACAAAACACCACCTGCAGCCAACACTTATAAAGGCTGGAGCGGTTTTGTCGGCTTGGCTGCACAGCTGAGTCAGACATGGCGTTTGGGTTACGATGTAACTTCCGGTTTCCGCGTGCCGAATGCGTCTGAAGTGTATTTCACTTACAACCACGGCTCAGGTAACTGGTTGCCTAATCCGAACCTGAAAGCCGAGCGCAGCACCACCCATACCCTTTCTCTGCAAGGCCGCAGCGAAAAAGGTACTTTGGATGCCAACCTGTATCAAAGCAATTACCGCAACTTCTTGTCTGAAGAGCGGACGCTGACCACCAGCGGCGATGTCGGCTGTACTCAGATGAATTACTACTATGGTATTTGTAGCAATCCTTATTCCGAAAAACTGGAATGGCAGATGCAAAACATCGACAAGGCCCGAATCCGTGGTCTTGAGCTGACAGGCCGTCTGAATTTGGGACAAGTGGTTTCTTTTGTACCTGAAGGCTGGAAATTGTTTGGTTCTGTCGGTTACGCGAAGAGCAAACTGTCAGGCAACAACAGCCTGCTGTCCACTCAGCCTCTGAAAGTGATTGCCGGTGTCGATTACGAAAGCCCGAGCGAAAAATGGGGTGTGTTCTCCCGCCTGACTTATTTGGGTGCGAAAAAAGCCAAAGACGCTCAATATACCGTGTTTGAAAACCAACTGGTTGGGGTACGCCTTTGCAAGAAAAAGTAGTGGATTATCCATGGCTGAACAAATCGGCTTATGTGTTTGATATGTACGGCTTCTACAAACCGGCTAAAAACCTGACTTTGCGTGCCGGCGTGTACAATATGTTCAACCGCAAATACACCACTTGGGACTCCCTGCGCGGCCTGTACAGCTACAGCACCACCAACGGGCGTTGACCGCGATGGCAAAGGCTTAGACCGCTATCGCGCCCCAGGCCGCAATTACGCTGTATCGCTGGAATGGAAATTCTAGGCAGTTAACGGATAGCTGTTAACGGATAGGCCGTCTGAAAGTTTTGATGACTTTCAGACGGCCTTTTTTATTTAAAACGAAATCTTTAAACGGATAACAACGGCTGCTGCCGAACAATCGCGCGGATGATGGCGCGGTTGGGGTGTAGCGAGGTTCTCAGTCTTTGCGATAGCGGATGCGGGCAAGCCGAGTATTTCGGCTGCAATGGCGGCGGCGCAGATGGGGGCTGTCGCCAGGCCGCGCGTGCCGTGTGCCGTATTGATGTAGGCATTGGGCAGGTAAGGGCAGGGGATATTGTCGAGGCGGTAGTTTTTGTCCAATGCCAGCTTGGCGTAGGCGGACTGCATGGCGGCGATGTCGCCGAGTGCGCCGACAACGGGCAAGTGGTCGAGGCTGTCGCAACGCAGGGCGGCATGGCCTTGTGTATCGTGAAGGCCGTCTGAAAACGAATTTTGATCAAACAGGGATTGTGCCAATGGCGGATTGAGTTGTTGAAGGGCGGCACGGTTGTCGGCTTCTTCGTGCGGATACCAAGTTTCATCGTTGCTGTTGAGGACAAATGTCGCGCCGTAGCAGTGGCGGCCTTGCCAGCTCGGGCTGATGTAGCTTTCGCCGGAAATGGCGCAACGCAGCTTTTGTGAAAACGGGCTGGCGAACACAACGCCGGTTTGGCCGCGGATTTGGCGGAAAGGCAGGGCTGAGACGTTGGTGTCGGCGGCAGTCGGGCTATGCGCGCCCATACAGTAAACGATATGGCTGGAGTTGAAATGCGCATCTGGCGTGTGTGCCGTCCAGTGTGCTCCGTCATGCGATACGGCAGTCAGTGGCGAGTGTTCGTGCAACTCAATCAGCGGATGATTCAATAAGGCATGCACGACGGCGGGCGGATTCAGCCATACGCCTTGCGGCCAGTAAAGGCCGTCTGAAAATACGTCTATGCCTGCGATAGATGCAGCCTCGTCGGCGGATACGCTGCGGTAGAGGTGTTTATGCTGGTGTTGCAAACCCAAGGCTTGATTGCGTTTGCGTTCGCTGTCGTCAAAGTTTAAATGCAATACGCCGTCGCTTCCCCATGCGTCGGAATCGGGCAGTAAGTCTTCCAACAATCGGCGCGTGTAGCCGTAGCCTGTCAGCAGCAGCTCGGTTTGTTCGGTATCGTGTGGCGAGATTTTGGCGTAGAGCAAGCCTTGGCGGTTGCCGCTGCCTGCCTGCGCTGCTTTTCCGGCCTCTAAAACGGTAACGCGTACGCCGTGTTCCGCCAGTTTGCGTGCGGTCGCTGCGCCGGCAATGCCTGCGCCGATAATCAGGACGTGTTCGGGCGTGGCTTGATGTTCGGGCCGTCTGAACCAAGGTTTTAGGGGAATGGGGGCGGATTGGGGTATGGCTTCGGTTTGCCATTCGATATGAGGGAAATGTTCGTGTAAGCGGTCGGCGCGGTGTGGCGGAATCAGCCAAAGGTGCACGTCAGGTAAGAGGTTTTCTAAAACATTGACGCTGTTGAACTGAAGGCATTTCATGGCTTGAACGAGGCGGTTGTTCAGACGGCCTTCAAGCTCGGATGGCTGATTCGATAATGGAAAAATCGGGAATATGGTTTTCAGGCAGGCAGACAATCAAATAAAGCGGCACGGTATGTTGTTCGATGGCGCGGCAAAGGGTAGCAAGGGCGGGTGTGGTGTTCCAAGCAAGGCAGGTCATGATGAAAGGCCGTCTGAAAAAAGAGGCTTTATTGTAACGCGGTTTGCGCGGATAGAATATCCGGACGGGTTTTGATAAAATCTTTCGATATTTGTTTTCCCATTGATTTTCATACAGGAATTTTATGCGCCGTCTTTTATTGTGCCTTCTCGCTTCCGGCATGCCCGTTGCCTGTTTATCCGCGCCGCCGGATAACGGCAGCAAAGCCTCTCAGTCCAAACGCTGGGCAACACCCCGTCAAACACGATGCCAACCTTTATCGCATTGACGACAAGCTTTACCGCAGCGAGCAGCCTGTTGCCGAAGATGGCGAAGCCATTGTCAAGCTGGGCATTCAGAGCGTGATCAACCTGCGCTTTTTCGACCGCAACGATGACGACCATTTGAAGGCGTATGGTTTAACCTTGCTAAACCGTCCGTTGCTGTCATGGAGCATTAAGCCGAAAGAGATTGCAGAAATCCTATACCTGATTGAAAAACAACAGCAAAACGGCGCAGTGCTCATTCATTGTTATCATGGCGCAGACCGTACCGGTTTGATTGCCGGAATGTACCGCATCATTTATCAAGGCTGGCCGGTGGAAGAGGCAAAAGCCGAAATGCAACATGGGCCTTATGGTTATCACAGTATTTGGAAAAACATTGCCAACCTGTTTACCGAAGAGAAAGTCAAGCAGGTTAAAACGCACTTTGGAAGCCTTGCGCAAACACGGTTGACGCCAAAGATTTAAAATAGAAAAAGGCCGCCTGAAAGAGTAGATCTTTTCAGACGGCCTTTTTAATGGCAGACAGTTTAAATCACAAAATCCGTAGTCGATAATTGAATGCTTTGATCCATATCGGCAGACGGAGTTTTGGAAGAGCGGCCGACCGGTTTGGCCGGTACGCCGACAACGGTAATCGAAGACGGTACGTCGGCAACCACCACGCTGCCAGCGCCGATTTTGGCATTTTTGCCGATGCGGATGTTGCCCAAAATCGAAGCGTTCGCACCAATCATCACGCCATTGCCGATTTTCGGGTGACGGTCGCCGCTTTCTTTGCCCGAACCGCCCAGCGTTACGCCGTGGAGGATGGAAATATTGTTGCCTAAGACGGCGGTTTCACCGGCCACAAAACCGGTGGCATGGTCGAGCATCAAACCGTGACCGAAACGGGCGGCAGGGTGGATATCGACACCGAAGACTTCCGACATGCGGTTTTGCAGGAAATACGCCAGCGTTTTGCGGTCGTTTTGATAAAGCCAGTGGTTGATGCGGTGCGCCTGTACGGCGTGGAAACCTTTGAAATACAACAGCGGCAGCGAATATTCATCACAAGCCGGGTCGCGCTCGTAAATGGCTTTCAAGTCGGCCTCGACGCATTTGCTGATGCGGGTGTCCGCACTCAAAGCCTGCTGATAGATTTCAAACAGCGCACGCACATCCATAATCGGGCTGCCGAGTTTGCTGGAAAGATGGTAGGCAAGTACCGAATCGAGCGAATCGTGGCGCAACACGGTTTGATGCAGGAAGCTCGCCAGCATCGGTTCGGCCGCGGCGGCAGCTTCGGTTTCTTCGCGGATGGTGTGCCACAGATTAAAATCGGTTGAATTCAAATGGTCTTTTTTCATGTTTGAGGCCGTCTGAAGAATAAAATCAGATGGCTATCTTACCGTTTTCCAACGTCTTTTAACAAGGCATTTGATAATCGACGTTCAAATGCTTGAAGTTTTTTCAGACGGCCTTATATATGAAACATCGAAATATCAACACGCTAAAAGGATGTCAGAAATGACGGAGCATAACGAACAACATCAACACGAAGCAGAAGAAGCGGCAGCCGTAGAGACTGCCGAAACCGTTGAAACCGAACAAGCAGAACCGACTTACGAAGAGCTTCAGGCGCGTGTCGCCGAGTTGGAAGGCCAGCTCAAAGACAGCGAGCTGCGCGGTCTGGCAAACGAGCAAAACCTGCGCCGTCGCCATCAGCAGGAAATCGCTGATACCCATAAATTCGCTGGACAAAAATTTGCAGCAGAAATGTTGCCGGTTAAAGATTATCTCGAAATGGCGCTGCTGGACCAAAGCGGCAATTTCGATGCACTGAAAATGGGCGTGCAAATGACTTTGAACGAGCTGCAAAAAGCATTTGATGCCACACACATTAAAGAAATCAACCCACAGCCGGGTGACAAACTCGATCCGCACCAACATCAAGCGATGCAGGCAGTCGTCAGCGAGCAAGAGCCGAACACCATCGTCAGCGTGATGAAAAAAGGCTACACATTATCCGACCGTGTGCTGCGTCCTGCGATGGTTGTCGTGGCGAAAAAAGAAGATTGAAGGCATCGCTTGATAAAGTTTATCAAGCATAAAATCTTCAGACGGCCTTATCCTGTTTCAAAACCCGATGTTCCGCTATTGGAAAATCATTCCGATAAACCGGAATCGGAAAATTGAAAAACCGGCCGTCTGAAAAAAGAATAAACGACTTGTGGATAAATAAATCAAGCACTTGAATTTAATTTAAAAAAATTCAAAATTAGGCCTTGAAAAAAAATGAAGCAACCTTATTTACAAGCCATCGGAACGAAATGTTCCACAGGATTATTAATTTAGAAAAAGTTTATTTAGGAGCAACATAATATGGCAAAAAGTAATCGGTATTGACTTAGGTACAACCAACTCTTGTTTGGCCATTTCTGAAAACGGTCAAACCAAAGTGATCGAAAACGCAGAAGGTGCACGCACCACTCCTTCCGTTATCGCTTATTTGGACGGCGGCGAAATCCTCGTCGGCGCGCCAGCAAAACGCCAAGCGGTAACCAACGCTAAAAACACTATTTACGCCGCCAAACGTTTGATCGGCCACAAATTTGAAGACAAAGAAGTTCAACGCGACATCGAATCCATGCCTTTTCGAAATTATCAAAGCCAGCAACGGCGACGCATGGGTGAAAAGCGCAAGGCAAAGAGCTGTCTCCTCCTCAAATTTCCGCAGAAGTCCTGCGTAAAATGAAAGAAGCAGCTGAAGCTTACTTGGGTGAAAAAGTCACCGAAGCTGTGATTACCGTTCCTGCCTACTTCAACGACAGCCAACGTCAAGCGACTAAAGACGCAGGCCGTATCGCAGGTTTGGAAGTAAAACGTATCATTAACGAACCAACCGCTGCCGCTTTGGCATTCGGTATGGACAAAGGCGACAACAAAGACCGCAAAGTAGCCGTATATGACTTGGGTGGCGGTACTTTCGATATCTCCATCATCGAAATCGCCAACCTCGACGGCGACAAACAATTCGAAGTATTGGCTACCAACGGCGATACCTTCTTGGGCGGTGAAGACTTCGACCAACGCTTGATCGACTACATCATTGACGAGTTCAAAAAAAGAACAAGGCATTGATTTGAAACAAGACGTCATGGCTCTGCAACGTCTGAAAGAAGCTGCTGAAAAAGCCAAAATCGAATTGTCCAGCGGCCAGCAAACCGAAATCAATCTGCCGTACATCACTATGGACGCAACCGGTCCTAAACACTTGGCCATGAAAATTACCCGTGCCAAATTCGAAAGCCTGGTTGAAGATTTGATCCAACGTTCTATCGAGCCTTGCAAAATCGCATTGAAAGATGCCGGCTTGAGCACCAGCGACATCGACGACGTGATTTTGGTCGGTGGTCAGTCCCGTATGCCGAAAGTACAAGAAGCCGTTCAAGCCTTCTTCGGCAAAGAGCCTCGCAAAGACGTGAACCCTGATGAAGCCGTTGCCGTAGGCGCAGCGATTCAAGGCGAAGTATTGAGCGGCGGCCGCAGCGACGTATTGCTGCTGGACGTAACGCCCTCTGTCCTTTGGGTATCGAAACCATGGGCGGTGTGATGACCAAGCTGATTCAAAAGAACACTACTATTCCGACTAAAGCGTCTCAAGTGTTCTCTACTGCCGAAGACAACCAAAGCGCAGTAACCATCCATGTGCTGCAAGGCGAACGCGAACGCGCGGCTGCCAACAAATCTTTGGGTCAGTTCAACTTGGGCGACATCGCACCCGCACCGCGCGGCATGCCGCAAATCGAAGTAACCTTCGACATTGACGCCAACGGCATCCTGCACGTTTCTGCCAAAGACAAAGGCACCGGCAAAGCCGCCAACATCACCATCCAAGGCTCTTCCGGGTTGAGCGAAGAAGAAATCGAACGCATGGTGAAAGATGCCGAAGCCAATGCTGAGGAAGATAAAAAACTGACTGAATTGGTCGCTTCCCGCAACCAAGCTGAAGCCCTGATTCACTCCGTGAAAAAATCTCTGACCGACTACGGCGACAAACTCGACGCTGCTGAGAAAGAAAAAATCGAAGCTGCGTTGAAAGAAGCTGAAGAAGCCGTTAAAGGCGACGATAAAGCCGCTATCGATGCTAAAGCCGAGGCTTTGGGCGCAGCCAGCCAAAAAATGGGCGAAATGGTTTACGCGCAAGCGCAAGCCGAAGCACAAGCAGGTGAGGGCGCACAAGCCGAGTCTTCTGCTAAGAAAGACGACGACATCGTAGATGCCGACTTTGAAGAAGTAAAAGACGACAAAAAATAATTGATGCCGTCTGAAAAAAGCGCGAATCGAAAGGTTTGCGCTTTTTGTCGTTTGGGAAATGTGTAAAGACGCTTTGTCAAAAGTTGACGGTAAACTTTCAAAACCTTACTGCATCATTGCGTTGCCATACTTCTATTGCCGAAAATTTTGAACAGATTTCGACGAATGCTGACAGCAGCTGGCAGTCAAAGCCATTAATATTTGTCCATCGATTGAGTGCGAATAAATGCTTATTTTTACCTCAAATCAACCTCTTGAAAGAAGATAAATATGAAAAAAACTGATTCAAATGACCTCTTTGATGGTTGCAGCTGCCGGTTTGGTATTGGCTCCAGTCGCTTCTGCACACGGCAAACACGAAATGCATTCGAAACAAGAGCGTATGCACAAAAAAGCCAAACCGCAAAAAATGAAAAAACCTGCACCTAAAGCCAAACACCACGCACTGAATCCCAAACATCATCAAGAGCATCGCCACGAACATCATTAAGATGAATCCTCAATAATAAATAAGGCCGTCTGAAACCCAAACATCAGGTTTTCAGACGGCCTTCGATTATCTGTCAAATAGCGCTTTGCCGTTTTTTTCTTGTGCCAAACGGGTCGGCTCCAGCCAGGCAATGTTTCTTTCTGCCAGCGCATCGCGCCAATAATCCAGTTTGGTATCCAAATCTTCAGAGAAACTGTCTTGATTCAAAAGCTGAATGATAACGCCGCCGTCCGTAGCTTCGGCCAAGCGGCTGATTTGACGCAAAATACCGCGATCGGGAACAGTTTGCGTGCGTACGCCGATGAGAAGTTGCGCCGGAGTTTGTTTCAATTCGGCTTCTAATTGTTCCAAATCTTTTCTGCCGGCGGCCACGCCTTTGTCTATCCATTCTTGCGCCAAAACACCAGAAAACCAAAGCGGCTCAGGCCATTCTGTTTCCAGTGTAACTACCCATTTAGGGCGCATTATTTAGCGTAATTTTAGATGAAACAGGAACGATGTTTTCCTGAAAATCATCGGCATCAACAATCTTCGTCTGCCATGTGCGGAGGATGTTTTGATAGTAGGGCTGATTCAGATCCAAACGTTCGCGAAGGGTTTTTAAAGTAATCTTGCAAGCCAGCCAAGCAAGCAAGCGAGGCAGAATGCCATAGCAGATAATGCTGCCGATGAGTAAAGCCTGCCCAAGCGCGTGCATCTTCGATATGATTGTTCAGACGGCCTGCAATCACAGCCTGACCGTCGGGAACAGGAAAGCCCAAACGTTCCGGCAGCCATGACAAAGCCTCAACCGTTTTCATCAATGCCGTATTGCTTAAAAGCGTACTTTCCCAGTTGAACGTATATTGACGCACCAAAAGCAGCAGCAAAACAGAAACCAACATTCCCGACAGCGTACAAAGCCACAGGCCGTGTGAGGTTGCGCCAATCAGCCAACGCGTTTGCGGTTTGCGCCATTCATCCACATAAAGCCGCAGAAATAGCCTGATTGACCGGGTCTTTTACCTCGGAACCAAGTTGCCGGGACTGCTGATAAAGTGCACATTTTTTTCAAACGCAGGAATAAAGTCGCCAGCCACACCAGCAGCATGACCGTATTCATGCCCAAAATCCCGGCCAATACCAGAAAAAAGTTCAGCCCCTGATTGTCCATCAACAGATAAGTACTGGAAAAACCAACCGTAAACAACAACGTCGCCGCAACAATCCAAAGCCAAAACGAGCCTGTCTCCACCTGTTGCAACACATATTTCAAATGCTGGTCGCGGTCGATAATTTGAGCGCGGCGTATCAGTTTTTCCTCATTGCCGCCATCAATATGTCGCAACGCTTCCGTCGCCTGCACAGGATCTCCCGGAAAAATATAGGCACGTTCCTCAAGGATACGGACCAATTCGACAAGTTTTTGCGATGGATTCAACATAAATGATAGGCCGTCTGAAAGATAAAATGGAAACGTCTGTTATACCCCCAAATAAACCCCTTTTTTGCAAAGGTCAAAAAATTAAAAGCAGTTTTGATTTTGAATAGGGTATATAGTGGAATAGATGTAAAAAAAGCAGCCCGAAAGCTGCTCATTTTGAGTGTGGTGCGGACGGAGAGACTCGAACTCTCACACCTCGCGGCGCCAGAACCTAAATCTGGTGCGTCTACCAATTTCGCCACGTCCGCACTAATTTGAACCGTGGATTATACACAAGATTAATGGGGGCGCAAAGTCTTGTTTGCTTGAATTTGTCGGTTTATCCCTTATATAATGACTTATTCCGGCCGTCTGAAAGCAGGGTTTGTTTTCAGACGGCCTCAACTTTCCATTTGGTGAGGAAGGGCAGATGCCTGCTTTATTGATTAAAGATTTTTTGCAGACGCAAGGTTTGAAGTTGCCTGCGGATGAGATACATGTTGCTTATTTGACTGCCCAGGCTGTGATTAAAATGGGCAATGCTTCGGTTGAGCGTTCGATTTTGTGGCCGTCTGAAGACGGTTGGCAGTTGGCGGATTATGTCGATGCCGAACATGAATGGTTGCTGAAACAGATTTTTATGGCTTTGGATTCGGTTGCCGAGCGCACCGAGCATTTGAAAAAGCGCAGCGGTTTTATACAGCGTTTCCGAAAGATGGCGCGTTGTCGCTGGTTCGACTGAGCCGCTGGGGCGTGCCGTTGGAAAAATGTGATTCCAATCGACGAGCAGGCCGGACAGGCTTTTTTTGGCTGTGCGTACGGCGCAAAGCGGTTGGATGAATGTTTGTCAGAATGTGGCGTATTGGCAGGAAATCGGTGAATTGTCGAACGAACGCAATCATCCCGGTTTGAGTCAGATTTCAGTTCCTGTCTGTATGCCCAGCGGTGCGGTTTTGGGTGTAGTGCATGCTGAGTTTGATATCAAAGACGGCGCGCCTGACGAAGTATTGGTGGCTTGGATTGCCCTTGCCTTGGTCTTGACGGATTCTTTGAAAAACCTCTTGGGTGTGGCTGAAAACGAGGAAGCAGAAAATGAGTAACGCGTTGAAGTTTGTCGCGTCATGCCGTTTGCCTACGGAATGGGGCGAATTTACCATGCACGGCTTTGAAGAAGAGGGCGGTCAGGAGCATGTCGCATTGACGATGGGCGATGTTTCAGACGGCCTGCCTGTGTTGTCGCGTATTCATTCCGAGTGCTTGACCGGCGATGCTTTATTTTCGGTGAAATGTGATTGCGGCCCTCAGCTTCAAGCGGCAATGCAGGCTGTTCAGAAAGAAGGGCGTGGCGTTATCGTATATTTGCGCCAAGAAGGCAGGGGCATTGGTTTGATAAACAAAATCCGTGCGTATCGTCTGCAAGATCAGGGCTTGGATACGGTTGAGGCCAATGTTGCACTCGGTCTTCCTGTTGATGCGCGAGATTTCACTTTGGCTAAGCAGATTTATGATTATCTGCATATTCGTGAAGTCAAGCTGTTGACTAATAATCCTGAAAAAATCCAAACGTTGAAAGACTCCGGTATTAATGTGGTCGAACGGATTGCATTACATGTCGGCGAAAATGTGGAAAATGAACGTTATCTGCATACTAAAGCGGATAAATTGGGGCATTTGATTTTCGATTGATAGAACGGTATATCGGTAATTTTTGCGGTTAAATAAAAATATTCTATATTCTTTCAATGGGATATTTTTTTATTTAAATAAAAAAACCTTGCGCATGGCCTGATTTTTTGATTTAATGTCGGCTTATCGGGTGATTAGCTCAGTTGGTAGAGCGTCTGCCTTACAAGCAGAATGTCGGCGGTTCGACTCCGTCATCACCCACCAAGTTTCCTTTCATTGTCTTTGACAGTGGATGCGCGGTGGTAGCTCAGTTGGTTAGAGTACCGGCCTGTCACGCCGGGGGTCGCGGGTTCGAGCCCCGTCCGCCGCGCCATTATTTAAAAAGCACTGATTATATCAGTGCTTTTTTGTTTGTCTTATAAAGGCACAATTAAGCCGCGAAAATAGAAACAGGTAAGTAACGGGGTGTTGAAATACTGTTTAATCTTAAATTCTGATGATTTCAAAAAAGGCCGTCTGAAACTTTTAAAAGCTTTCAGACGGCCTTTAGTCTATTGAAACAATAGACTAAATATCCAATTCTGCCGTATCGCCTTCTTTTTCCATCCATGCGCGGCGGGCGGCGGCTTCACCTTTGCCCATCAGTTTGACGAAGATATCGCGTGTTTCGTCATCTGCGCCTTCTGGGATTTGTACCTGCAACAGACGGCGGGTGTCAGGGTGCATGGTGGTGTCTTTGAGCTGGTCGGGGTTCATCTCGCCCAAGCCTTTGAAACGGCTGATGGAATAAGCAGTTTCTTTAACGCCTTCTTTTTGCAGTCGCTCTAAAATGCTGTCGAGTTCGTTTTGGTCGAGGGCGTAGAATTTGCGGGCAGGTTTGCTCTTACCTTGTGCGTTGACATCGACGCGGAACAGCGGAGGCTGAGCGACGTAGATGTGTCCGTCGGCGACCAGTTTTGGGGAAGTGGCGGTAGAACAGGGTCAACAGCAAAACTTGAATATGCGAGCCGTCCACGTCGGCATCGGACAGGATGGCGATTTTGCCGTAGCGCAGGCCGCTTAAATCGGGATTATCGTTGATGCCGTGCGGATCAACACCGATGGCGACGGAAATATCATGAATTTCGGCGTTGCCGAAGAGCTGGTCGGGGTGGACTTCAAAGCTGTTAAGCACTTTGCCGCGCAGGGGCAGGATGGCCTGTGTGGCTTTGTCGCGGGCAAGTTTGGCAGAGCCGCCGGCGGAATCGCCTTCGACGAGGAAGAGTTCGTTTTCGCGGATGTCTTCGCTTTCGCAATCGGTCAGCTTTGCCGGGCAGGACGGCGACGCCGCTGCCTTTTTTCTTTTCGATCTTTTTAACCGAACGCATCCGCGCTTGTGCCTGACGGATGGCGAGTTCGGCGATTTTTTTGCCGTAGTCCACGTTTTGGTTCAGCCACAATTCCAAAGGGTCGCCCGATACGGTGGCAACGAGTTTCAGTGCATCGCGGTTGGTCAGCTTGTCTTTGGTTTGACCTTGGAACTGTGGGTCGAGGACGCGGGCAGAGAGGACGAAGGCGGTTTTGCTGAACATGTCGTCGCTTTGCACTTTTCACGCCGCGCGGCAAGAGGTTGTGCAGGTTGATGAAGTTGTTGACGGCGTTGAACACAGCTTGTTTCAAGCCTGCTTCGTGCGTGCCGCCCAGCGGTGTGGGAATCAGGTTGACATAGCTTTCGTTGGCGCACGAGCCTTCTTCCAGCCAGGTCAGAGCAAACGCTGCGCCTTCGCCAATGCTGAAATCGCCGTTGTGGCCGTCTGAAATGTAGTTTTCGCAGGAGAAGATAGGCACGGCTTCTTGCGCGTCAGCAATCAGGTCGGTCAGATAGCTTTTCAGGCCGTCCGGATAGTGCCAAGTTTGGGTGTGCGCTTCGTCTTCGCCTTTGACCGGACGGGTCAGAGAAACGCGCACGCCCGGCAGTAAGACAGCTTTGGCGCGCAGCAGCCGTTCGAGTTCGGGAATGCTGTAATTTGGGCTTTCAAAATATTTGCCGTCCGGCCACACACGCACTTCGGTGCCGCTGTCTTTGACGGCGCATTTGCCCACTTCAGTCAAATGGCTCGATGACGTCGCCACCGGAAAATGACGATGCGGTGGACTTTGCCTTCGCGTTTGACCGTTACTTCAAGGCGGGTGGAAAGGGCGTTGGTAACAGATACGCCGACGCCGTGCAGACCGCCTGAAAAGGCATAGGCACTGCCGCCGTCTTTTTTGTTGAACTTGCCGCCTGCGTGCAGACGGGTGAACACGAGTTCGACTACGGGTACGCCTTCTTCAGGGTGCAGGCCGACGGGAATACCGCGGCCGTTATCACGGACGGAAAGCGAACCGTCTTCATGAATTTGCACGTCGATTTGCAGTCGCGAAACCACCCAACGCCTCGTCTGCCGCGTTATCAATCACTTCCTGACAGATATGGGTCGGGCTGTCGGTACGGGTGTACATGCCGGGACGTTCTTTGACCGGCTCCAAGCCTTTGAGGACGGTAATGCTGGATTCGCTGTATTGATTGTTTTTAGCCATAGGAATAATGTAAAGGCCGTCTGAAAAGGATGAAAAACAACGCTTTCAGACGGCCTGAAAGCGTTTGGGTTATAGGTTTTCTATTGGATTGCGACGGATAAAGTCTTCATAGCTTTCTATGCCGCGCAGAAACGGGAGAGTTCGGTCAATGCGTCCAAATACACGCCGCGCTTGAAATCGATGACTTCGTCAACCGGCGCCCAGTATTGGTGCCAGCGCCAGCCGTCGAATTCAGGATGGTGGCAGGCGCGGAGGTTGACGTCGCTGTCGCGGCCGACCAAACGCAAAAGATACCAAATCTGTTTTTGTCCGCGATACGAACCGCGCCATTCGCGGCGCACCCAGTGGCTGGGAACGTCATAACGCAACCAGTCGCGCGTACGGCCAACGATTTTGATGTGTTGCGGCAACAGGCCGACTTCTTCGTACAATTCGCGGTACATGGCGGTCTCAGGACTTTCGCCCGGCTTGATGCCACCTTGCGGAAACTGCCATGAATGTTCGCGTACGCGTTTGCCCCAAAAGACTTCGTTACGTTCGTTAATCAGGATAATACCGACATTGGGGCGATAGCCTTCTCTGTCTAACACGGTGTCGCCCTTCATTAAATTCAATCGTGCAATTTTCCCACAAATTGGGCGGTTTTGACAAATCTTGAGGCCGTCTGAATAAGCCCACAGTTTTTTCCAGACGGCATGAAACCGTTTCTGAAAAAATGTTGTTTATGAATAAACCCATAGCTTCAGGCCGTCTGAAAAATGAAATTTTTTTCTACTTTAAGGTCTTGCATTCAAAAGATTTTTGCCGTTTAATGCAAACCTTGCTGAATCAAGGGCAAAGGACACATGCCGGCCGCCCCCACAGTTTCCCTTTTGTAAGTGGCATCTGCCACCGCTGCAATATTTTCACCCCCCGAACAAAAGGTCTGAAACCATGAAAAAATCTTTGATGGCGGCGGCAATCGTGAGCCTCGTCTTGACTGCGTGTAGCGGAGGACAAGGCACCGCCGCAGAATCTTCCGCATCTCAAACTCAAACTTCTTCCTCTCAAACGGATAAACTCAATATCTACAACTGGTCGGATTATGTTGATCCTGCCACGCTGTCTGCGTTTGAAAAAAATACGCATATCAACGTCCGCTACGATTACTACGACAGCAACGAAGCGCTGGAAGCCAAGCTGCTGACCGGCAAGTCGGGTTATGACCTGGTTGCGCCGTCTATTGCCAATGTTGGCCGTCAGATTAAAGCCGGCGCGTATCAAAAAATCGACAAATCGCAAATTCCCGATTACGCCAATATCGATCCTGATTTGTTGAAAATGATGGAAGCCGTTGATCCGGGCAACGAATATGCCGTCCCTTATTTCTGGGGCATCAATACGCTGGCAATCAACAAACAGCAGGTTCAAAAGGCTTTGGGTACGGACAAGCTGCCTGAAAACGAATGGGATTTGGTGTTCAATCCTGAATACACGAAAAAGCTGAAATCCTGCGGCATCAGTTATTTTGACAGCGCCATCGAGCAAATTCCTTTGGCTTTGCATTATTTGGGCAAAGATCCGAACAGCGAAAACCCTGACGACATCAAAGCTGCTGTTGAAATGATGAAAAAAGTGCGTCCCGACATCAAACGCTTTACCTCGTCGGGCTATATCGACGATATGGCGGCCGGTAATCTTTGCGTATCGGTGGGTTACGGTGGCGACCTCAATATTGCCAAAACCCGTGCCAAGGAGGCTGGAAACGGTGTCGAAGTCGAAGTATTGGCGCCGAAAAGCGGCGTCGGTATCTGGGTGGATTCGCTGATGATTCCGCGTGATGCGCAAAATGTGGCCAATGCACACAAATACATCAACCACACGCTCAATCCGGAAACAGCGGCCAAAAACGGCAACTATGTGACTTATGCTCCGCCAGCCGTCCGGCGCGTGATTTGATGGATGAAAAGTACACATCCGATGCATCGATTTTCCCAAGTAAAGAATTGATGGAAAAAAGCTTCATCGTTTCGCCCAAGTCAACCGATGCGAGCAAACTCAGCGTTCGTTTGTGGCAGGCTTTGAAAGCAGGGCGATAATTAAAATTGAAATTTGAATACTCAGGCCGTCTGAAACAGTTTTTCAGACGGCCTGAGTGTTATAATTGTCAACACTTTTCAAATATCCTATCAGGAGAAACAGCGTTATGAACAATTCAGTCATCACCGTCATCGGCAAAGACCGTGTGGGCATTGTGTACGACGTTTCCAAAATTTTAGCGGAAAACCAAATCAATATTCTCAACATCAGCCAACAGCTGATGGACGATTTTTACCATGATTATTTTGGTGGACACTTCAAAATGCACCAAATCGCGTCAAGAGGTTTTGGATTTGTTTGCGGAAGAGAACAAAAAACTCGCGCTTGATATCCGTATGCAAAACGAAGAAATTTTCCAAGCCATGCACCGTATTTAAGTCGGAGGGAGAGCCATGAGTATTCAATCCGGCGAGATTTTAGAAACCGTCAAAATGGTGGCCGACCAGAATTTTGACGTGCGCACCATTACCATCGGCATTGATTTGCACGACTGCATCAGCAGCGATATCAATGTGTTGAACCAAAAATATTTACAACAAAATCACCACGGTCGGCAAAGACTTGGTGGCGACGGCAAAATATCTGTCTGCCAAATACGGCGTACCGATTGTGAATCAGCGTATTTCCGTTACGCCGATTGCCCAAATCGCCGCGGCCACCCATGCCGATTCCTATGTCAGCGTGGCGCAAACTTTGGATAAAGCTGCCAAAGCCATCGGCGTGTCCTTTATCGGCGGCTTTTCCGCGCTGGTGCAAAAAGGCATGTCGCCTTCGGACGAGGTGCTGATCCGTTCCATTCCCGAAGCGATGAAGACTACCGATATCGTGTGCAGCTCCATCAATATCGGCAGCACGCGTGCCGGTATCAATATGGATGCGGTCAAGCTGGCAGGCGAAACCATCAAACGCACGGCCGAAATCACACTCGAAGGTTTTGGCTGCGCCAAAATCGTCGTGTTCTGTAATGCAGTGGAAGACAATCCGTTTATGGCGGGCGCGTTTCACGGTTCGGGCGAAGCGGATGCCATTATCAATGTCGGCGTGTCCGGCCCAGGTGTCGTAAAAGCCGCGTTGGAAAATTCAGATGCAACGACATTGACCGAAGTTGCGGAAGTAGTGAAGAAAACTGCTTTCAAAATTACCCGAGTGGGCGAACTCATCGGCCGCGAAGCCTCAAAAATGCTGAATATCCCGTTTGGTATTCTCGACTTGTCATTGGCGCCAACCCCTGCCGTCGGCGATTCGGTGGCACGCATCCTTGAAGAGATGGGTTTGAGCGTCTGCGGTACGCACGGTACAACAGCGGCTTTGGCATTGCTGAATGATGCCGTGAAAAAAGGCGGCATGATGGCTTCCAGCGCGGTCGGCGGTTTGAGCGGCGCGTTTATCCCCGTTTCGGAAGACGAGGGCATGATTGCCGCTGCCGAAGCCGGTGTATTGACGCTGGATAAACTCGAAGCCATGACTGCCGTCTGCTCCGTTGGTTTGGATATGATTGCAGTTCCCGGCGATACACCTGCACACACCATTTCCGGCATCATCGCCGATGAAGCCGCCATCGGCATGATCAACAGCAAAACCACCGCCGTGCGCATTATTCCGGTAACCGGTAAAACCGTCGGCGACAGCGTCGAGTTTGGCGGCCTGTTGGGCTACGCGCCTGTAATGCCGGTTAAAGAAGGCTCGTGCGAAGTGTTCGTCAACCGAGGCGGTAGAATCCCGGCTCCGGTTCAATCGATGAAAAACTGATTGGATTGATGAATAAAAAAAGGCCGTCTGAAATTGATTTTCAGACGGCCTTTAATGCTGTTTTTTATCGGCGATGTTGCGGTTGAAAATGTGGTAGTTTTTCTTTGGCAAAGCCGATGTTGTAGGGCGCGCTGATGCTGCGGATTAAAAACCAAATCGCGGTTGCGCACCAATACGATGGGATCGATAACGACATCATATTGCCCTGCAATCGAGCGGCCGGTTTCCCGATACGAGCGGCTGCTTTTTGGCTTGGACAATATGCACCGCGTCGATATGCGGATTGGCGTCAAACAGGCTGCGGTTGGCCTCGGTGCAGACCACGCCGATGCGGATGTGCGGCGCGGATTTTTTTGATTTCGCGAAAGGCAAACGAGCTGACGATGTAGTCGCCGATTTTGCCGTCTTGGCGCAAAAACAGAATGCCGCCGATATTCTCCGGCTCAAGCGGCTTTTTCAGACGGCACCGTCGCACGGTCGAGCCACGCCTTGCCCGCACGGATGCGCAGCGTTTGCAGGCGTTTTTTTGATGGCTTTGAACAGGGTTTTTAGCGGTCATTTTTGGGGTCTTTTGGGTGCGGACGGCCTATTCGTTCCCTCTCCTGCTTGCGGGGAGGGCTAGGGTGAGGGGCGTTTGCGGCTTCGGGAACATTACGAGGCGGCGGCAAAGCGTTTCTGTGAAACGCCACCCCTCCCAACCCTCCCCGCGCGAGCGCAGGAGAGGGAGTTGGAAACCGGTCGTTTTCAGTTTTTTTCAGACGGCCTTTTACCGAATCGTTTTGCTGTAAATATATTGCAGCCCCTTTGTGCCCATAAAGGTTCGCCCCGTATCGGCAAATCCGCAGCTTTGGTATAGGCCGATGGCGGCGCGGTTGGCGTGGTGTACGCCGAACACGATTTCGTCGCAGTCGGGCAATATGCTGCGGATGAGCGGCGCCAATTTATCGTCAGCCAGCGCCGCGCGGGCGCAGCCTTGACCCTGATATGCGGGGTTGACCGACATCGAGCGCAGCAATACGGCGCGGGGGTTGGCGCTGTAAGTAAGGCGGTCGCTGCCTTTATCAAGGATGAAAAATCCGATGGGGCGGTTTTGGCACAAAATGGTTACGGCCAAACAGTCGGGCGCGGCGAACCGGCCGTTTTGCAGCCGCTCTTGGGGCGAAACCGAGTATTGTGCTTGCTCTCCGTGCAGACGGTAGTCCAAATCGGCGGCGTGTGCGGGGTCGTACAGCACAAGGGTAACGGTTTGGGGCATGGCGTGTTTTCCTGTTTGGCGGGCACTTGGCTTGTTTTCAGGCTGCTTTGAGGCCGTCTGAAAGCAAGGTGTCGGATACAAGTATCCGACTTGCGGCTATTGCAATAAAGGCAGTATGTTTGCAGGCTGATTATTTGAACATATTTTTTTAATAATGCCCATTACGCTGCGGGAAATGGCGTTGGTCACTTGGCGGTTGATTTGGCTGCCGATGGCGTCGGCAACGTTGTAGCCCAAACCTTGGCCGGATTTTTTACGTCCGCCGCTCAAGCCGCCGAGCAAGCCGCCGAGGATGCCGGGATCGGCATTGGCAGCTTCTTTTTCTGCGGCTTTTTGCGCTTTTTCCTGCTCTTTGGCGGCATTTGCGGCTTCTTTTTTTCAGCGGCTGCTTGGCTGTCTGCTTCGGCCAATGCTTCAAAAAGCGGAGTAGTTGTCCACCATGTCTTTGTAGGTTGGATACAAATCGTCGTTTTGGAACAAACGGTTGCGCTCTTCTGCGGCAAGCGGGGTCAGGGCGGATTGCGGCGGCAGGATGAGGGCGCGTTCTACCGGCTCAGGCATACCTTTTTTTCGTCGAGGAAGGAAACGAGTGCTTCGCCGACACCCAGCTCGGCAATCGCTTCGGCAACTTTGATATTCGGGTTGCTGCGGAAGGTTTCGGCAGCGGCTTTAACTGCTTTTTGGTCGCGCGGTGTGAAGGCGCGCAGGGCGTGTTGCACGCGGTTACCCAGTTGGCCGAGGATGGTATCGGGTAAGTCGAGCGGGTTTTGGGTGACGAAATATACGCCCACGCCTTTGGAACGGATCAGACGCACGACTTGTTCAATTTGTTCGACCAACGCATTGGCGGCATTGTCGAACATCAAATGCGCTTCGTCGAAGAACATCACGAATTTTTGGTTTGTCCAAATCGCCGACTTCGGGCAGGGTTTCAAACAATTCTGCCAGCATCCACAGCAAAAAACGCGCTGTACATACGCGGCGAACGCATCAGTTTTTCGGAATTAAGGATGTTGATGATGCCTTTGCCGTTGTCGGTTTGCATCCAGTCTTGCAGGTTGAGGGAAGGTTCGCCGAAGAATTTTTCTGCACCTTCGTTTTCCAAAGTCAGCAGTTGGCGTTGAATCGCGCCGATACTGGCGGCAGAAACGTTGCCGTATTGCGTGCGGTATTCCGAAGCGTGGTCGGAAACGTGTTTCAACATGCTGCGCAGGTCTTTCAAGTCCAGAATGTGCCAGCCTCTGTCGTCAGCGACTTTGAACACGAGGTTCAACAGACCTTCCTGCGTGTCGTTCAGGTTCATCAGGCGGGCCAAAAGCATAGGGCCCATTTCGGAAACAGTCACGCGCACCGGAATACCGGTTTCGCCGTAAACATCCCAAAAGCGCACGGGGAAACTTTGCAGCCATTGCTCGCCCAAATCAAACTCGGCGATGCGTTCGCCCACTTTGCCGCTGTTGGCACCGGCCTGCGCGATGCCCGACAAATCGCCTTTGACATCGACTAAGAATACAGGGACGCCTTCGCTGCTGAAGGCTTCCGCCATACGGCGCAGGGTAACGGTTTTACCCGTACCGGTCGCACCGGCGATCAAGCCGTGGCGGTTGGCCATTTTGCCTTGGATTTCGAGCGTTTTCCCGTCGGCACGCGCAATTTGAAATGTAGTCATGATTATTCCTTAGAATCCGTGATGTGAAACAATTTGTTGTCTTAAAAAACAAGCATTTTAACGTTTGCGGCGAGGGGATTCAACCAAGCAAAGTTTCAGACGGCCTTAAGTTTTGCAAAGGTTTTTTTTGCAGTGATTGGACAAGGTTGAAATCTGCTATAATTCCATCCAATCCGCAACCGTCTGACAAGGCGGTTGTTTTCTTTGTTTTTTTGAATATTTTTTTACGAAAGCGAAAGTCGGAATGACTGCACAACAAGCCCCTTTGGGCGAAAAAACCATGGCCGTGCTGATGGCGATGTTGGTCGCGCTGATGCCGTTTTCTGTTGATGCTTATCTGCCTGCGATTCCCGAAATGGCGAAGTCGCTGGGTTCGGACATCCACCGTATTGAGCAAAGCCTGAGCTTTTTTTATGTTTGGCGTGGCGTTTGGCCAGGTGGTCGGCGGTTCGATTTCGGATATTAAAGGCCGCAAACCTGTCGCCTTGGTGGGCTTGAGCATTTACTTTGCCGCCGTTGTCGGTTTGACGATGGTGAATAATGTCGAGCAGCTGTTGAACTTGCGTGCCGTGCAGGCGTTTGGTGCGGGGATGACCGTGGTAATTTCCGGCGCGCTGGTGCGCGATTATTATTCCGGACGCAAAGCCGCGCAGATGTTTGCATTAATCGGTATCATTCTGATGATTGTGCCATTGATGGCGCCGATGATTGGTGCAGGCTTGCAGAATTTGGGCGGCTGGCGCATGATTTTCGGCTTTCTGGCCTGCTATTCGCTGCTGCTTTGGGGTTTGATGTGGTATTTCCTGCCCAAGCCGCATCAAAAAGGCAAAATCAGCATGGACGTGTTCGGCGTGGTGGCAGGCAGGTTTAAACGTGTTTTGAGAACGCGTGCCGCGATGGGCTATTTGTTTTTTCAAGCTTTCAGTTTTGGTTCGATGTTTGCCTTTTTGACCGAATCGTCGTTTGTGTACCAACACCTGTATCATGTTTCACCAAACCAATATGCTTGGATATTTGCGCTCAATATCATTACCATGATGTCGTTTAACCGCGTTACCGCATGGCGTTTGAAAACCGGTACGCATCCGCAAAATATCCTCAAATGGGGCATTATCGTCCAATTTGCCGCCAATCTGCTGATGACGGTTTTGGTATTGTCGCTGTCTTTGCCGCCTTTGTGGGCTTTGGTGCTGTGCGTGATGTTTTCAGTCGGTACGCAAGGCTTGGTTGGTGCGAACACTCAGGCCTGCTTTATGAGCTATTTCAGCGCAGAGGGCGGCAGTGCAAATGCGGTTTTAGGCGTGTTCCAATCTCTTATCGGCGCATCGGTCGGCATGGCAACGACTTGGCTGCATAATGGTTCCGCCTTGGTGATGGCCGGTATGATGTTGAGCTCGACCGTGTGCGGTATCGTACTGTTGTGGATTTGCTCGCATCAGGCTTGGGTGGAAAACGATAAAAAAGAATATGTTTAACCTTCAGGCCGTCTGAAAAACGGTTTCAGACGGCCTCAACTTTATATTGAAGAAATTAACCATGAGTACCAGCAAACAACGCCCCATCGGCGTATTCGATTCCGGCGTCGGCGGCTTGACCAACGTCCGCGCCCTGATGGAACGCCTGCCGATGGAAAACATCATCTATTTCGGCGATACCGCACGCGTTCCCTACGGCACCAAATCCCGCGCCACCATCGAAACCTTCGCCATGCAGATTGTCGATTTTCTGCTGGAAAACGATGTCAAAGCACTCGTCATTGCGTGCAACACCATCGCCGCCGTTGCCGGACAGAGAATCCGCCAAAAAGCAGGCAATATGCCCGTATTGGACGTCATCTCCGCCGGTGCGGAAGCCGCTTTGCAAACCACCAAAAACAATCGAATCGGCATTATCGCGACCAACACCACCGTCAACAGTAATGCCTACGCGCGCGCCATCCATTCAAAAAACAACGACACGCTGGTGCGCACGCAAGCCGCGCCCCTGCTTGTGCCATTGGTGGAAGAAGGCTGGCTCGATCACGAAGTCACCCGCCTGACCGTACGCGAATACCTGAAGCCGCTCTTGGCTGATGATATCGACACGCTGGTGTTGGGTTGTACCCACTTCCCACTTCTCAAGCCGCTTATCGGCCGCGAAGCGCAAAACGTCACCTTGGTTGATTCCGCTATTACCACAGCCGAAGCCACCGCCAAAGCCTTGGCTCAAGCAGGTTTGCTGAATACAGAAAACGACAACCCGGATTACCGCTTCTACGTCAGCGACATCCCACTGCGCTTCCGCACCATCGGCGAACGCTTCTTAGGTAGAAGTATGGAACAGATTGAGATGGTAACGTTGGGTTGATTGGAAATATTAAAGGCCGTCTGAAAGGTAAAAAATAAGAAGGATAACGTTAACTGAATCTGTAACGAAGTATTATATGTTGAAAGAACTAGTTCAACTAGAAAAGTAGGTTGTTAAGGTTTTTGAAGTTTGAAGAGGTGGTAGTATTGTATAGGATTTAGGAAACTCTGTTTTTTTAGAGGCTAAATGTAAGGAATTTTGGAGATTTTAATGAATTATAATGATGCTAAACGTAAGGTAATTATAAAAAAATTATGTGTGGTGCTTTAGTTTCTCTTTTTATCTGCTATTTCTACCATTATATCTATTTTAAAAAAATGTTTTTATTTTTAAGTTAGATGATGGAACTAGGTTTGGATCTGCCCTTTCAGAAATTTTCAAGAGAATAACAATATTTACCTATGAACATACTACATTTTTTTAGAATTTTTTTGGAAACACTCTCCTATAGTCAATCCATTTGATTTTTTTAGAAAAAAACAGTCTATTCAATTTTTTTATTATATATTTTTATTTTTTTATTGCATGGGCAGTCATCAGATCTGCTTTTTAATTTAAGAAATAGATTGAAAATTATTGATAAACAAATTGAAGATCAAATTATTAAAGAATCTATTAAAGGAAGTAATATAAATAGAAAGCAGGTAGAAAAATAATGTCTCCATTTCTTTGTCTAGTAAAATTCATGATTTATATATTGCACCATTATTAGTTGCAATAATTGGTGCAATTATAATTAAACTATTAGGATTTGGGTCTTAGCATTGGAATGAGTAAAGGTAGCTGTAATATATGAAGGCCGTCTGAAAACCTGATTCAGGTTTTCAGACGGCCTTTTTACTCCCTTAATATTTTATCTGTCCGACTGTTCCCACACGTTTTGCAGGTAGGCGTAGGTTAGCTCGGCGGTATCGGACACCAGCGCGATGTCGCTGCCCAAGTCTTCGGCTTTGCCCACGCCGATGGGCAAGGCGTGGGCGGCTTTGATGGCGGCGACGCCGGCGGCGGCGTCTTCAATGCCGATGCAGTGGCAGATGTCCGCGCCCACGCCCTCGGCGGCGGCGAGGAAGATGTCGGGGGCGGGTTTGGAATGCGCGACGGCGGCAGGGTCAGCGACGGCGTCGAAGAAGTGGGTCAGCCCCATGCGTTCCAGCAGGAACGGGCCGTTTTTGCTGGCAGACGCGAGGGCGATTTTTTTACCGTTTGCTTTCAATGCTTCCAGCAGCGGCAAAATGCCGGGATACACGTCTTCGGGTTTGACTGCCTGAATCATCTCCAAGTAGTTGTCGTTTTTGCGGCGGGTCAGTTCGGCGAACTCGGCTTCGCCGACGGTTTTGCCGCCGTGCGCGAGGATGCGTTTGAGCGAATCGTCGCGCGACACGCCTTTGAGCTGCTCGTTAAACTTGCGGTCGATGCTGATACCCAGTTCTTCGGCGAGCTTTTTCCATGCGCGGTAGTGGTATTCGGCGGTATCGGTGATGACGCCGTCGAGGTCAAAAAGCACTGCGGTAAAAGTCATTTTGCGCCCTCCTTATTTTTCTAACGCAACGGTATGGCTGCCGTTGAGCGTGATGTTTTTGCCGTACACCTGCAAATCGAGCGGCTCGCCTTTGAGCAGGGTGAAGACGACGTTTTCTTTGCCGACGGCGACTTTAATCAGACGGCCGCGGTAGTTGATGTGGAAGGCGTAGCCTGTCCACGCACTCGGCAGGAACGGGGCGAAGCTGAGTTTGCCGCCCCAGGTTTTCATTTGGGCGAAACCTTGGACGATGGCGAGCCACGAACCGGTCATGGAGGTGATGTGCAGACCGTCTTCGGTGTCGTTGTTGTAGTTGTCCAAGTCCAGGCGGGCAGTGCGCTGGTACATTTCCACGGCTTTTTCTTCTTTGCCCAGTTCGGCGGCGAGGATGGCGTGGATACAAGGAGACAACGAGCTTTCATGCACGGTCATCGGTTCGTAGAAGTCGAAGTTGCGGCGTTTTTCGTCCATATTGAAACGGTCGCCGAAGAAGTAGATACCTTGCAATACGTCCGCCTGTTTGATGAAAGGCGAACGCAGAATTTTGTCCCACGACCATTTCTGGTTGAGCGGCAAATCGTCGGGCGAAAGCGCGGACACGGGGCGGATGTCTTTGTCAAGGAAGCCGTCGTGTTGGACGAATACGCCGAGTTCTTCATCATGCGGACGGTACATATTCGCGCTGATGTCTGCCCATTTTTCCAACTCGGCGGCGCTCACGTTCAAATCCGGGCGCGGGTATTTCGCCAGGGCTTCACGGGTGTAGTCTAATACCCATGCGGCGAGGGTATTGGTGTACCAGTTGTTGTTGATGTTGTTTTCGTATTCGTTCGGGCCGGTTACGCCGTGAATCATGTATTTGCCGTTGCGTTTGGAGAAGTGGACGCGGTCCGCCCAGAAGCGGGACACTTCGACCAAGACTTCCAAGCCTTCTTTGGCAAGATAGCTTTCGTCGCCGGTGTAGTTGGTGTAGTTGTAGATGGCGTAAGGAATCGCGCCGTTGCGGTGGATTTCCTCGAAAGTGATTTCCCATTCGTTGTGGCACTCGATGCCCGTAAACGTCACCATCGGATAGAGTGCGCCCGCCAAGCCCTGTTCGCGCGCGTTGTGCTGCGCCTGCGGCAGTTGGTTGCGGCGGTATTGCAGCAGGTTACGGGTAACTTCGGGTTCCGCCAGTGCAAGATAGAGCGGTACGGCATAGGCTTCGGTGTCCCAATAGGTTGCGCCGCCGTATTTTTCGCCGGTAAAGCCTTTCGGACCGATATTCAGGCGCGCGTCTTCGCCGTAGTAGGTGGAGAACAGTTGGAATAGGTTGAAACGGATGCCCTGCTGCGCTTCGTCGCTGCCTTCGATGACCACGTCGGCGATTTCCCAACGGTGCAGCCAGCCTGCTTTGTGTGCGTCCAGCAAGGTTTCAAACGCAACGCCTGCGATTTTTTCCGACAAGGCGCGGCCTGCGGCTTTCACTGCTTCCAAGCCTTGATAATCGCGGCTGGTGGTGACAATTACGCGTTTTTCAAAGGTTTCGGGTGTACTGCCGACTTCGGCTTCAAAAGAATTAGAGACCTGCCAGTCGGTTTGGCTGCCGCCGAGGGCTTTGAAGCTGCCGGCGAAGGTTTGCTCGGCGTTGACGATGAATTGTTCCACGCCGAAGGAATTGGCGACGGTTTGGGTGGCAATGTAGGAGCGGTCGTCTGAAACGCCTTTGTCCAATACCTGCCAGAATTTTTCTTCGTAGTTGGAATCTTCGTTTTTCACGTCGGCGTCGATGATGGAATCGATGCGGACTTGGTGGGTTTTGCCGTCAACGGATACGGCTTCCCAGCGGATGACCGCCAGCTCTTTTTGCGCGACGGACAGGGAATTTCACACATCAAAACGCACGCCGAATACGGTGAACGAGCGGAGCAACACGCCGTGCTGCATATCGAGTTCGACGGAGAAGTCGGCAACGTCGTTTTTCGCCAAGTCCACTTCCTGATCGTCGACAAAGATTTTGACTTTGCTGAAATTGAGCGCGTTGATGGCTTTGCCGAAATATTTGGGGTAGCCGTTTTTCCACCAGCCGACGCGGGTTTTGTCGGGGAACCACACGCCGGCGATGTAGGTGCCCAAGTGGCTGTCGGCGGAGTAGGTTTCCTCAAAGCTGCCACGCATACCCATATAGCCGTTGCCCAAGCTGGTCAGGCTCTCTTGCAGCCGTTTGTGTTCTTTTTCCAGTTTTGCCGAACGCAGCGTCCAAGGGCTGATTTCCATGATTCTTGTATACATTTATGAAGCTCCTGTTATTAAAATTGTAAGTTCGGCAAAGGTTTCAGACGGCCTTTGCCGATGGTATTGATGGATTATTCGCCGTGGGTCTCTTTAATCAGACATACTGAGAAGGCTCCCAGCAGCAAGACCGCGCCTGCAACCAAGAACATGGTTGCCTGATGGCTGCCCAGCATAGGGAAGAGGATAAAGCTCAGCAGGGAGGCGACGATTTGAGGCATACAGATAGAGCCGTTAAACAGACCCAAATAAGTACCCATGTGTTTACCGGAGAGGGCATTGGTTACAATCGTCAAAGGATAGGTAATAATACCTGCCCACGCAATACCGATTAAGGTATAAGACAGGATCAGCGCGTATTGATTGTGGATGAAGAAAATAGAGAAGAAACCGAGCGCGCCTAAAACCAAGCAACCGAAATAACCGACTTTATGGTATTGATTCGGTACTTTTGCCAGAATAAACGAGCAGATAACGGCAGCAATGGATTGTACCGCCGCCAAAACGCCATACCAGTTGCCCGCTTCCTGATAGCCTACGGAAGAGGCATCGGTTGTCTGCCAAACGTTTTCTGCAATCGCGCCTGCCGAGTAAGTCCACATATATTGGAAGGCGAACCAGCAGAAGAATTGCACCAAAGTGACTGTCCAAAACGCTTTAGGTGCGGTTTTTAAGAGTTCAAACCAGTTGGCTTTTTCCTGATTTGCGGCTACGTCGATGCCGTGGTAGCGAGCGTAGGTTTCCGGATCATACTCTTTGACTTTGAAGATGGTGAACGCACTGGTAATAATCAGCAACGCCGCGCCCACATAGAATGCCACGACTACGGTCTGCGGCACGACGCCTTTTTCTGCCGTGTTTTCTAAGCCGATATAGGCAAAGACGAATGGCAAGATGGCGGCAACGACTGCGCCTGTATTGGCTAAGAAACTTTGAATGCCGTAGGCGTAGCCTTTTTGCTCTTCGTTGACCATGTCGCCGACCATCATCTTAAACGGCTGCATTGCCATATTGGAGGACACGTCCAACAGCGCAATCATCAGCGCGCCAAACGACAAAGCCGCCAAAGAAGCGTAGCCAAAACCGAAGCTGCCCGAGTTCGGCATCAGAATCATGACGATAACCGCAATCAGTGTGCCGTAAAGCAGATAGGGCAGACGGCGGCCGCCCAAGCGCGGCATCCAAGTGCGGTCTGAATAGTAGCCCACAATCGGCTGAACCAACATACCGGCCAATGGAGGCAGAATGAAAAACCAGCCCAAATTGTGCGGGTCAGCACCTAAAGTTTGAAAAATTCGGCTCATTTGTGAGCTTTGCAGGGTAAAGGCCGTCTGAACGCCGAGATAGCCGAAGCTCAGCATCCAAATCGTACTTTTTGCCAGTGACGGCAAACCTTGTTTTGCTGTTTTTTGCGTATGTTCCGACATGAGGTAAATCCTTTTTTTAAAAAGTATTTTTATTGAGAAATCTGAAATGTTCCTTGGTGTGGTGTTCTCTGTCGTTATTGTTTGTGTGCGTACTTTCAAGGATATGGGTGCATTTTATGAAGTGCGCCGGATATTGGCAATGCCAGTTCAAGGATAAACTGGCTTAAATCAAATTTTCTGCGGTTTTGCATTGGTACCGTCGGGCAATGAGGGTATCGGTTCGGCTCGGTGTATATGTTGATGCTTATTTCTATTTTCAGACGGCATTTGAACAAGCAAGTATTGGGGCAATAGGTTAAAATGGGCCGTCTGAAATTTGTTTGACGGAAACGAGAAAACTATGTCCCAACAATACGTCTATTCTATGCTGCGCGTGAGCAAGGTTGTGCCGCCGCAAAAAACCATCATTAAAGATATTTCCCTTTCCTTCTTCCCCGGCGCGAAAATCGGCCTGCTCGGTTTGAACGGCGCGGGCAAGTCCACTGTGCTGCGGATTATGGCGGGTGTGGATAAGGAATTCGAGGGCGAAGCCGTGCCGATGGGCGGCATCAAAATCGGCTATCTGCCGCAAGAGCCGGAGCTTGATCCTGAGAAAACCGTACGCGAGGAAGTGGAAAGTGGTTTGGGCGAAGTGGCTGCGGCGCAGAAACGTTTGGAAGAAGTGTATGCCGAGTATGCCAATCCCGATGCGGATTTTGACGCGCTGGCGGAAGAACAGGGCCGCTTGGAAGCGATTATTGCGGCGGGTTCGTCCACGGGTGGCGGTGCGGAACATGAATTGGAAATCGCCGCCGATGCGCTGCGCCTGCCGGAATGGGATGCCAAAATCGGCAATCTGTCCGGCGGTGAAAAACGCCGCGTCGCTTTGTGCAAACTCTTGCTGAGTAAGCCCGACATGCTGCTGTTGGACGAGCCGACCAACCACTTGGATGCGGAATCGGTGGAATGGCTGGAGCAATTCTTGGTGCGCTTCCCCGGTACAGTCGTTGCGGTAACGCACGACCGCTACTTCCTCGACAATGCTGCCGAATGGATTTTGGAACTCGACCGCGGCCACGGTATTCCGTGGAAAGGCAATTACTCGTCTTGGTTGGAACAGAAAGAAAAACGTTTGGAAAACGAGGCGAAATCCGAAGCCGCGCGCGTGAAAGCGATGAAGCAGGGAATTGGAATGGGTGCGCCAAAATGCCAAAAGGCCGTCAAGCCAAGTCCAAAGCGCGTTTGGCGCGTTTTGAAGAAATGAGTAACTACGAATACCAAAAACGCAATGAAACGCAGGAAATCTTCATTCCCGTTGCCGAGCGTTTGGGTAACGAAGTGATTGAATTTGTGAACGTTTCCAAATCGTTTGGCGATAAAGTGTTGATTGACGATTTGAGCTTCAAAAGTGCCTGCGGGCGCGATTGTCGGCATCATCGGCCCGAACGGCGCGGGTAAATCGACGCTGTTTAAAAATGATTGCGGGCAAAGAGCAGCCTGATTCCGGCGAAGTGAAAAATCGGCCAAACCGTGAAAATGAGCTTGATCGACCAAAGCCGCGAAGGTTTGCAAAACGACAAAACCGTGTTCGACAACATCGCCGAAGGCCGCGACATTTTGCAGGTTGGACAGTTTGAAATCCCCGCCCGCCAATATTTGGGTCGTTTCAACTTCAAAGGCAGCGACCAAAGTAAAATCGCGGGTCAATTGTCTGGTGGTGAACGCGGTCGTCTGCACTTGGCAAAAAAACTTTGTTGAGTGGCGGCAATGTGTTGCTGCTAGACGAACCGTCCAACGACCTCGACGTGGAAACCCTGCGTGCGCTGGAAGACGCATTGCTGGAATTTGCCGGCAGTGTGATGGTGATTTCGCACGACCGCTGGTTCCTCGACCGCATCGCTACGCACATTCTCGCTTGCGAAGGCGACTCTAAATGGGTGTTCTTCGACGGCAACTATCAGGAATACGAAGCCGATAAGAAACGCCGTTTGGGCGAAGAGGGCGCAAAACCGAAACGTATCCGTTACAAACCGGTAACACGTTAAGCAGGTTTTCATGAAAAGGCCGTCTGAAACTTCAAAGTTTCAGACGGCCTTTTATTTTTGATGTTTATGATTGTTTTCTTAATTGCGGATGGTTTTCCAAAGTATCAATGATGATTTCAATCATGCGGGGGGCGGTTTGCGCCAAATCGAATCCTTGACCTGAGGAAAGCCAGCGCCAAATCAAGCCGTCTAATGAAGACTTGATGAAGATGACCGCCATGTCGATGTCTAAGTTATCCGCCAGGGCTTTTTGTTGTACCGCATCGGTCAGTACCGCAACGATTTTTTCACGCCATAAGGATTGGTGTTTTTTAGCGATGGCAATGACTGCTTCGTTTTGATCGGTGTGTTCACATTTTAAGAACAAAATGCTGTGGAATTTATAGTGAAGCTCGTTGTGTTGCAGGCGCTCGAAAAACGGGTCAGGGTCAGGCGGAAGCTTGGCCAGGCCTGTTCGCTATTATTGTTTGAATCCTCCTTCATGCAGCTTTCGATGTCGTCGCAAATCCGTTGAAACAAGGCGTCAAACAAATCTTCTTTATTTTTGAAATGCCAATACAGCGCGCCGCGCGTTACGCCTGCGGCTTGGGCGATTTCGTTGAGCGAGGTGCGGGCAATGCCTTTCTGATAAAACGTATCCAATGCGGCAAGCATGAGATATTCTTTGGTTTTTAAAGCTTCGGTTTTGGTTCTTCTCATAGTTGTTTTGTAGGAAATGTAAATTTATGGTTCGGATTATAAAAAATTACTTCTGAACATGCAAGAATGTATGTATAATTCGATTCAATACTTGATAGTGTTTCTCAGCACTATATAATATAATCAGCCTGTTTTTTTATAAAAGCAGGCAATTTCTGTTTGTGAAATATGAGATTAAAGTAATCAATTTTTAATTAGTCAAACCCTTATTTATCATAGAGATAGGAAAATTATGGCTCTTTATGCTTCTAAAATGATGCGTGTCGCGGCAATTGCAGCAGCTACTGCGTTGGCGCTTTCCGCTTGCGGCAAAGGCGATGAAAAAGCAGCCGGCCAACAGGCGCAAGGCGAGTCAGCAACAGCAAAAAAACAACCTGCGCCTGAAGTCCGTGTGGTTACTGTGCATCCGGAAACCGTTGCATTGACAACCGAATTGCCGGGCCGTCTGGAATCGTTGCGTACTGCCGAAGTTCGCGCCCAAGTCGGCGGTATTTTGCAAAAACGCCTGTTCCAAGAGGGCAGCTATGTGCAAGCCGGTCAGCCTTTGTACCAAATCGACAGCTCATCTTATGAAGCAAACTTAGAAAGCGCACGCGCCCAGTTGGCGAGTGCGCAAAGCGACTGGCCAAAGCGAATGCCGACCTGGCTCGCTACAAACCGTTGGTTGCCGCCGATGCCATCAGCCAACAAGAATACGATGCGGCCGTAACGGCCAAGCGTTCAGCAGAGGCAGGCGTCAAATCTGCACAAGCAGCCATCAAATCTGCCGGTATCAGCCTGAACCGCTCCCGCATTACTGCGCCGATTTCCGGCTTTATCGGTCAATCTAAAGTTTCTGAAGGTACGCTGTTGAATGCCGGCGATACCACTGTTTTGGCCACCATCCAACAAACCAATCCGATGTATGTCAACGTTACCCAATCTGCCAGTGAGGTTATGAAACTGCGTCAACAGGTTGCCGAAGGCAAATTGTTGGCGGCAAACGGCGCGATTGCAGTGGACATCAAATTTGACGACGGTACGGTTTACCCTGAAAAAGGCCGTCTGCTGTTTGCAGATCCGACTGTCAACGAAACGACCGGTCAAATTACCTTGCGTGCCGCCATTCCTAACGACAGAAATATCTTGATGCCGGGCTTGTATGTGCGCGTATTGATGGAACAAGTGGCTGTGGATAATGCATTTGTAGTGCCGCAACAAGCAGTTACCCGCGGTTCGCAAGATACTGTGATGGTAGTGAATGACAAGAGCGAAATGGAAGCGCGTGTCGTGACCATTGCCCAACAGCAAGGTAGCAATTGGGTGATTACAGACGGCCTGAAAGACGGCGACAAAGTGATTGTTGAAGGCATCAGCATTGCCGCTATGTCGGGTGCTAAACAGGGTAACGCCGAAAGAATGGACTCCGCCTGCAAGTGCTGCGGCAGCAACACCGGCAGTTTCAGACGGCCAGGCTGCATCCGAGGCCAAGCCTGAAGCTAAAGCTGCATCTGAAGCCAAATAAGGAACGCATGAATGTCTAAGTTTTTTATTGACCGCCCCATTTTTGCATGGGTTATTGCGATTTTTATCATCGCAGCGGGTATTTTCGGCATTCAAAAACTGCCGATTTCCCAATATCCGTCCGTTGCTGCACCGACCATTACTTTGCGCGCTACTTATCCGGGCGCTTCTGCTCAGGTAATGGAAGACAGCGTACTGGCCGTTATCGAACGTAATATGTACGGTGTGGAAGGTTTGGACTATATGACGACTTCTGCCAATTCCAGCGGCAGCGGCAGCGTCAGTCTGACGTTTACACCGGAAACCAATGAAGATTTGGCGCAGGTAGACGTGCAGAACAAATTGTCGGAAGTGTTGTCCACATTGCCGTCTACCGTACAGCAATATGGTGTAACCGTATCTAAAGCGCGTTCCAACTTCTTGCAAGTGGTCATGCTTTCTTCTGAAAAGCAATCCATTGAGGAAATGAACGATTACGCCCAGCGCAATATCATTCCTGAACTGCAGCGTATCGACGGGGTAGGGCAGGTACAATTGTTTGGTGCGCAACGCGCCATGCGTATTTGGGTTGACCCGAAAAAACTGCAAAACTACAACCTGTCTTTTGCAACGGTAACCAATGCGCTTGCGACACAAAACATTCAAATCTCAGCAGGCTCCATCGGTTCTTTGCCGGCGGCTGCAGGTCAGACTATTTCAGCAACTGTGACGGCGCAAGGTCAACTGAGCACTGCTGAAGAGTTTGGCAACATCATTTTGGTATCCAATACCGATGGTTCTAATGTCTATCTGAAAGACGTTGCCAAAGTCAGCTTGGGTATGCAGGACTATTCTACTTCTACACGCTTGAACGGCGTGAACACCACCGGTATGGCAGTGATGCTGTCTAACAGCGGTAACGCTTTGGCAACGGCGACTGCAGTAAAAGAAAAAATGGCGGTTTTGCAGAAGTATTTTCCAGACGGCATGAGCTGGAAAGTTCCTTACGATACTTCCAAATTTGTGGAAATTTCGATTGAGAAAGTGATCCATACGCTTTTGGAAGCCATCGTATTGGTATTCTTGGTGATGTATCTCTTCCTGCAAAACATCCGCTATACGTTGATTCCGACCATTGTTGTACCGATTTCCCTGTTGGGCGGTTTTGCCTTTATCTCATACATGGGTATGTCGATTAACGTATTGACCATGTTTGCGATGGTATTGGTGATCGGTATTGTGGTCGATGACGCGATTGTGGTCGTTGAAAACGTTGAGCGTATTATGGCGAGCGAAGGTCTGTCGCCTAAGGCTGCAACCAAAAAGCGATGGGTCAGATTTCCGGCGCGGTGATCGGTATTACTGCCGTGTTGATGTCCGTATTTGTTCCGCTGGCAATGTTTAGCGGTGCAACCGGTAATATTTACAAACAGTTTGCCTTGACCATGGTGGCATCGATCGGCTTCTCCGCATTCCTTGCCTTGACGCTGACTCCGGCATTGTGTGCCACCATGCTCAAGCCGATTCAGAAGGGTCATCACGAAGAGAAAAAAGGTTTCTTCGGTTGGTTTAACAAGAAATTCGACAACTGGACGCACGGCTACGAAGGCTGGGTTGCCAAAGTCTTGCGCAAGACTTTGCGCATGATGGTTGTCTATATTGGCTTGACTGTTGTGGGCGTATTCTTGTTTATGCGTCTGCCGACTTCCTTCTTGCCGACTGAAGACCAAGGTAACTTGATGTTGAGCGTACAGCTGCCTGCCGGTGCGACCAAAGAGCGTACCGACGCAACTTTGGCTCAAATCACTCAACTGGCAAAATCTATACCTGAGATTGAGAACATCATTACCGTTTCCGGCTTCAGTTTTTCAGGCTCCGGTCAAAACATGGCTTTGGGCTTTGTTATTCTGAAAGACTGGAGCGAACGTACTGCTCCGGGCAGTGATGCGACTTCTATTTCCGGTAAGTTGACCGGCATGATGATGGCTACGCTGAAAGACGGTTTCGGTTTGGCGATTGTGCCTCCAGCCATTATGGAATTGGGTACAGGCTCCGGCTTGACGATTTATCTGCAAGACCGTAACAACAGCGGCCATGCTGCATTGTTGGCCAAGCGTAATGAGTTGATTGACAAAATGCGCAAAAGCGGTTTGTTTAACCCAAGTACCGTTCGTGCGAGCGGTTTGGAAGATGCGCCTCAGTTGAAAATCGACATCAATCGTTCCGCAGCAGCCGCACAAGGTATTTCGTTCTCTGATATCCGTACTGCTTTGGCTTCTTCTTTGGGTTCGTCTTATGTAAACGACTTCCCAAATCAAGGCCGTCTGCAACGCGTGATGGTACAAGCTGATGCGAATGCCCGTATGCAGCCTGCCGATATTCTGAACCTGACCGTGCCGAACAAATCCGGTGTTGCCGTACCGCTTTCTACCATTGCTACTGTTTCTTGGGAAAACGGTATGGAACAAAGCGTCCGCTTCAATGGTTATCCGGCAATGGAGCTTTCCGGCTCGCCTGTTAATGGCGTATCTTCCGGTCAGGCCATGGCTGCGGTACAGCAAATGGTTGATGACATGGGCGGCGGTTACAGTCTGGAATGGGGCGGTCAGTCTCGTGAAGAGGCCAAAGGCAGCTCGCAAACTGTCGTGTTGTACGCATTGGCCGCTGCCGCTGTATTCTTGGTATTGGCTGCCTTGTACGAAAGCTGGTCTATCCCGTTGGCGGTTATCCTTGTCATTCCGTTGGGCTTGATTGGCGCGGCATTGGGCGTTACGGGTCGCAATATGTTTGAAGCGCTGCTGGGCAGTATTCCGGCATACGCCAACGATATCTACTTCCAAGTCGGTTTCGTTACGGTGATGGGTTTGAGTGCGAAAAACGCGATTTTGATTATCGAGTTTGCCAAAGACCTGCAAGCGCAAGGCAAGAGCGCGCTTGAAGCCGCGCTTGCCGCTGCACACCTGCGTTTCCGTCCGATTATCATGACTTCGTTTGCCTTCATCTTGGGCGTAGTACCGCTCTATGTTGCCAGCGGTGCCAGCTCCGCCAGCCAACGTGCAATTGGTACGACCGTGATCTGGGGGATGTTGATCGGTACGATTCTGTCTGTGTTCCTTGTGCCTTTGTTCTATGTGGTTGTGCGCAAATTCTTTAAAGAAACCGCACACGAGCATGAGATGGCCGCCAAACACGCTGCTGAAGCCGGCATGATTGAAGACGGTAAACACGATTCAGACAAGCACTAAAGCAAAGGCCGTCTGAAAACTTTTCAGACGGCCTCAAAATGCTAAAGGATTCTAAAATGAAGAAGATTACATTCAAACCTGTACTGACTGCCGTTGCCGCCGCCGTGGCTTTGTCGGCCTGTACCATGATGCCGAAATATGAGCAGCCTCAAGTTGCCGTGGCCGATACGTTTAAATACGACACCGTTGACGACGGTATCCGTGCCGCTGAATTGGGTTGGCAAGATTACTTTGCCGATCCCCGCCTTCACCGCCTGATCGACATCGCATTGGAACGCAATACCGATTTGCGTACAGCTGCGCTGAATGCCGAAATCTACCGCAAGCAGCACATGATTGCGCGCAACAACCTGCTGCCGACTGTTAACGCCAGCGGTACAGGTTCGCGTCAAGGCAGCTTGAGCGGCGGCAACGTCAGCAGCCAATACAGCGTTGGTTTGGGCATAACCTCTTATGAACTTGACCTCTTCGGCCGAGTCCGCAGCACCAACGAAGCCGCTTTGCAAGGTTATTTTAATGTAGCCGCCAACCGCGATGCCGCACATCTGGCCTTGATTTCTACCGTGGCCAAAGCCTACTTTAACGAGCGCTACGCTGAAGAAAGCATGGCATTGGCACAACGTGTGTTGCAAACCCGTGAAGCGACGTACAAGCTCTCGCAATTGCGCCATAAAGCCGGCGTGATTTCCGCCGTTGATTTGCGCCAACAAGAAGCGTTGATTGAATCGGCCAAAGCCGATTACGCCTCTGCGGTGAAAAACCGCGAGCAAGCGCGCAATTCCTTGGCCATGCTGATTAATCAACCTCTGCCCGAAGATTTGCCTGCCGGCCTGCCTTTGAGCAAACAGTTCAAAATCACCAAACTGCCTGCCGGTTTGAGTTCGGACGTATTGCTCAACCGCCCGGATATCCGCGCGGCCGAATACTCGCTCAAACAAGCCAATGCCAATATCGGCGCGGCACGTGCGGCCTTCTTCCCGCGCATCAGCCTGACCGGTTCGGTCGGTACGGCTTCCGGCGAGTTGAGCGGCCTGTTTAAGAGCGGTACAGGTGTTTGGGCTTTTGCACCGTCCATCACGCTGCCTATCTTTGACTGGGGTACCAACAAAGCCAATCTTGACGTAGCCAAACTGCGCCAACAGGCACAAATTGTTGCTTATGAAGCCGCTGTTCAATCCGCATTTAAAGACGTTTCTAATGCTTTGGTTGCGCGCGAACAGTTGGATAAAAGCTATGAAGCGTTGAGCAAGCAAAGCCGCGCCTACAACGACAGCCTGCGCCTCATCAGCCTGCGTTACAAACATGGTGTGTCCAGCGCATTGGATTTATTGGATGCCGAACGCAGCAGTTACGGCGCAGAAACTGCTCTTTTGGTCAATCAGCTAACCCGTCTGGAAAACCTTGCCGACTTGTATAAAGCGCTTGGCGGCGGTTTGAAACGCGAAACCAAAGCTGCCGAATAAGTTTTGTCAGCTAAAATCAAAAGGCCGTCTGAAACGTTTGGGTTTCAGACGGCCTTTTTGTTAAACAGAGATTTTAAACTTTTAATTTCTCGCTTAAAGAACCGACATAGGCTGCGCGTTCGTTACGGCTGAGTTCGGGCTGGTGTGTGTTGAGCGAAGACCATTTGCGGTTGCTGCGTGCTTTATTGAGCTCGCTTGGCAGTTTGGCCGCATTCCATGGCGCTTTGCGTTCGTTTAACTCGATATGCGATTGGGCGGCATGGCCGCGTGTTTGCAAGACGTGCAACAAATCCAGCGCACGCGCAGCGAGCAGGGTAAGGGTTTCCGGATCGGTATGCAGGGTTTGTCGGCCGTTGATTTTGTCGGTGATGTCTTGGGCGTTGGGCAAAATGCCGCCCAACAGTCCGCCGATGGCGGTACCCAAACCAAGCGAACCGCCAAGCGTGGCAATGTCCAAGCCTAGGCCGATGAGTGCGCCTGCGGTTGCGCCGGTACCGGTACGGATGCCGTAATGTTTGAGCAATTCGCTGTCAAAAGGGTCTTGTTTGAAGGCTTTGGGCATCCATGTGCTGTCGCTGCCTACTTCGTCGTGATAGAAGCGGTAAAGTGTGAACAGGCGTTGTTGCATTTGCCGCTCAAGTTGTCGGATTTCCGATTGCATGACTTCCAAAAGTCGGGGCAGGGGTCGTCGTTTTCGGCAATTTCTTGGGTGAATGCGGCGGCATCCAGCAGAAAATCGGCAATTTCACGGCGCGCTTCCGTATCCAGCCGTTGCCACTCTCGACGGCGCATATTGATGAGGGCGGTCGAGGATGTCGCGTTTCGGTAACATGGTGGCGAGGTTGTCCCACAATCGGATTTCGCCTTCAAAGTCGAAGGCAACGGTATCGAAACCGGCGTAAACATGCAGGGCGCGGCGGGCGAGCATATTGGTCCAAGCAGTCAGGTCTTGATTTTGGGTGAAGTTGAACACGGGCATGATGGGCTTGGCGCACCAAGACAAAATGGTCAGCTCGTCTTTGTATTTGTTAAGGACGGGCTCCCGCGCATCGATGACATACATGGCCATGTCGCTTTGCATGACTTGGCGCAGCACTTTGGCTTCTTGGTTGAATTCGTGATGCGCTTCATGGTTGTTGAGAAATTGCTGAATGCGCTCGATGCCGTCATCGCGTGCGGATGTGTGGGTTTCCAACCAGTCCAACACGCCGCCGGCATCTTCGAGGCCGGGTGTGTCGTAGAGGTAAACCAAGCTGTCGTCGCCATCGTTGATGAGGGCTTCTTCGACATGGCGCGTGGTCGAGGGCGCGTTTTTCACTTCGCCGAAGGTGCTGTCGCGCAAAAGTGTGCGTAAGAGTGAGGTTTTGCCTGTGTTGGTATGGCCGACGACGGCAAGGGAAAGTGGGGTGGTCATGGTCGTGGGTTGGGACGGATATGGGCTATGAATGTGTGAGTATGGGGCTGTTTGCCTGCAGTGGCAATATGTGTTTCAGACGGCCCTAAATTTCCTTTATATATGGGCGAAAATAGCCAGAAAAAGAGGGGAATAGCGGATTTGTTGTTTTTGGCAAAATGCTTGAAAAATAGGCAGGAAAAACAGTTGACAGTCGGGTAGAAGGCTAGGATAATTCGCGCCGTTGAGTTGCTTGATGCAGCTTGATTTTTCTCCTCTATTTCTCCTTTGTAGACTTGGCGCATATCGAAACGGTATGCGCATTTTTTTATCTGCATTGAAACATGATTACATTTAAGTTCTGTAAATTGGATAATTAAGAAACTTTACAAGAAAAATACTTGCAAGGTTGAATCTCTTGTTGCATAATTCGTTTCGTTAGCTGGTTCGAGTAGTCAGTTAATAGTTTCTCCTCTATTTCTCCTTTGTAGACTTGGCACACATTCTATCGGATGTGTGCATTTTTTTGCCTGTTTAAAACAAAGGCCGTCTGAATGTTGTAATCTTTCAGACGGCCTTTGATGATTAAATAGAATTAGATGTCTAATACTACTTCTTCTTTGACTTCTTCCATGACAACATAGCTGCGGCTTTCGGCTGCTGCCGGCAGTTGCAGCAGGATATTGCCGAGCATATCGCGATAGGCGGACATATCGGGTAGGCGGACTTTGATGAGGTAGTCGTATTCGCCGGAGACCAAGTGGCATTCCAAAATTTGCGGAATCTTCAGCACTTCGCGTTTGAAGTCTTCAAAAATATTGCCGGATTTGGAGCGTAGTTTCAGTTCGACAAAGACCAAGAGGCTTTGACCCAAGGCATGAGGATTCAGATGGGCGTGATAGCCGGTGATGAGGTTGTCGCGTTCCAAGCGGCGGACGCGTTCGGTTACCGGCGTAGTGGAGAGGCCGACTTTTTCAGCCAATTCGGTCATGGGGATGCGTGCGTTTTGTTGCAGGAGCTTGAGAATTTTTAAGTCGGTTTTGTCGAGTTCTTTCATGGCTTTGATGCTTGTCGTTTTCAATTTGGATGACATCATAACCTTAAAACAGGCTCAGAAGAAGCATAAATCCTTAAAGGTAAGGCGGAAGGAAGATATTAATCTTGTGTATTTCATGGAATCCTGTATGGTTTTTGACCTATAATATTCGCTTCAAAGTAATAGGGCAGGCCGTCTGAAACGGATGCCGATAAGAGGAATACATTATGCGTCCGCTCAATGCGCAAATCCGTTTGGATAATTTACGTCAAAATTATCGTCTTCTCAAAGAGTTGCACGGCAATAAATTGTTGGCTGTGATTAAGGCCGATGCTTACGGGCATGGCGCGGTCAGATGTGCACATGCGTTGGCGGATATTGCCGACGGTTTTGCGGTGGCAACGGTAGATGAAGGCGTGGAATTGCGTCAAAACGGCATTAAAAATCCGATTGTTTTATTGGAAGGCGTGTTTGAGGCTGCAGAGTATGCGGATGTTGACCGTTATGATTTGTGGCCGGCAATCGGCAGCCAATGGCAGCTGGAGGCGTTTGCACATCATGAGTGGCAACGTCCGACAACCGTATGGCTGAAAATGGACTCTGGTATGCACCGTGCCGGTTTCTTTCCGCATAACTATGCCGCCGCCTATACGGCATTGAAACAATCCGAATCGGTTGAAAACATTGTGAAATTCAGCCATTTTGCCTGTGCAGACGAACCGGAAAACGGTATGACCGAAATGCAGCTTGAAGCATTTGATTTGGCTTGCGAGGGTTTGGAAGGCGAAGAGCTTGGCCAATTCCGCCGCGATTTTTGAACGTGCCTGAAGCGCGCCGCGATTGGGGCCGTGCCGGTCTGGCCTTGTATGGCATTTCGCCTTTCGGCGGCGTGGATGAGCGTTTGAAACCTGTTATGCGTCTGACTTCCCGCGTTTTCGGCGAGCGTGTGTTGCAGCCGCATTCTCCGATTGGTTACGGTGCAACGTTCTACACCAGCAAATCCACCCGTGTCGGTTTGATTGCCTGTGGCTATGCCGACGGTTATCCGCGTCGCGCTTCCACTAATTCTCCGGTTGCTATCGATGGCAAACGCAGCCGTATTATCGGCAGGGTGTCTATGGATATGATTACGGTCGAACTGGAAGCCTCAAAAGAGGGTTTGGGCGCGGAAGTCGAGCTTTGGGGCGATGTGATTAATATTAATGAAGTTGCCGAAGTTGCCGGTATGATTCCGTACGAAATCCTCTGTAATATTAAACGTGCGAAGTTCACTTATATCGAGTAGGCAGTCAAAGATCAGGCCGTCTGAAATGTGTTTTCAGACGGCCTTTTTGTTATCTGCAATTAAAACGATTCGTCAGCGCGTAAATAACGCCATTTGCCCGGCGGCAGTCTGCCGAGTTTGACTTTGCCCATGCGGATGCGTTTCAAGCCGACAACGCGCAGGCCGACCAGCTCGCACATGCGACGGATTTGGCGTTTTTTGCCTTGCCGCAAAATAAAGCGCAACTGGTCTTCGTTTTGCCATTCGACTTTGGCGGGGAGCAATTTTTCTCCGTCCAAACTCAAGCCGTGGTTGAGCAGGGAGAGGCCTTTGTCGTCCAGTTTGCCGCGGACGCGGACGAGGTATTCTTTTTCGCTGCTGCTGTTTTCGCCAATCAGTTGTTTGGCAATGCGTCCGTCCTGAGTGAGTACCAATAACCCGACGGAGTCGATATCCAGGCGGCCGGCAGGAGCCAAGCCGAATTTGTGCTTTTCGCTGAAAGGGATACGGCTGTCGTCGCCTTCCCAATGGTTGTCGGTGGTAATGAGTTCGGCGGCGGATTTATAGCCTTTTTCTGCCTGAGCGCTGACGTAGCCGACAGGTTTTGTTCAGCAGGATGGTCACACGCGCTGCTTGTTTTTCATGAGCTTTTTTTATTGAGGTCGATGCGGTCGCGCTCGGTAACTTTTTGACCGAGTACGGCGGTTTGGCCGTTGACTTTGACCCAGCCTTGCTCGATGTAGCTGTCTGCCTCGCGGCGAGAGCATAAGCCTAATTGTGCCATGCGTTTGGAGAGCGCATGGTTTCGGAATCGTTGTTTTTGCATGGTATGGCAATATAGAAGAAATGGGAATGTCGGATTATAGCATTGACCGTTTGTCAGGCCGTCTGAAAACTGAATCTTTGGGTTTTCAGACGGCCTTGCGTTTGCTATATGTTAAGGAATATTTGGATTTGAGGTAAAAAATGAAGGGTATATTGTCTGTTTGTGTTAACCTTACGGGCGAACTAATCATTTTGTTTTTTGTCGAATTCGGGTTGAAATGACATTTCACTCATAAAATCTATGAAGACTAAAATGATTGGTCTTTCTAAAGCGCATGAAGGCAGTTTGTCGCTAAAACAAGCTTTCGTGTATCACGTTTTAAGGATAAATCAATGAAATCGCTCAAATCATTTTTGATTTGGGGCATTGTGGTTCTGGTCGGCCTGGCCTCCTTTACCACTCTGGCCCTCAGTCGCGGCGAGCAGGTCAGTGCGATTTGGATGGTTACGGCCGCCATTTCGGTATACTGTATTGCCTACCGTTTTTATAGTCTTTACATTGCCAACCGTGTGATGCAGCTTGATCCTAACCGTCTGACTCCGGCAGAACGCCACAATGACGGCTTGGACTATGTGCCCACACATAAAGGCGTACTGTTCGGCCACCACTTTGCCGCGATTGCCGGCGCAGGTCCTTTGGTCGGTCCTGTATTGGCAGCGCAAATGGGTTATCTGCCCGGTACTTTGTGGATTATCTTCGGCGTGGTGTTTGCCGGTGCCGTACAGGATATGATGGTCTTGTTCGTCTCCATGCGCCGTGACGGTAAGTCTTTGGGCGATATCGTGAAACAAGAACTCGGTACTGTTCCCGGCGTGATTGCATCCATCGGTATTTTGATGATTATGGTCATCATTATGGCGGTGTTGGCGCTGATTGTGGTGAAAGCATTGGTTCACAGCCCTTGGGGTACGTTCACCATCGCAGCGACTATGCCGATTGCCCTGTTTATGGGTATTTATACCCGTTATATCCGTCCGGGCAAAATCGGCGAGATTTCCATCGTCGGCTTTATTTTGCTGATGTTGGCCGTGATTTACGGTGAAGATGTTGCCCGCAGCTCCTTCGGACACTGGTTCGACCTTGACGGCATTCAGCTGACTTGGGCGATTATGATTTACGGTTTCGTGGCTTCCGTATTGCCGGTTTGGCTCTTGCTGACTCCGCGCGACTATCTGTCTACCTTCCTGAAAATCGGTACGATTGCAGCTTTGGCTTTGGGTATCGTTATTGTTAACCCAACCCTGCAAATGCCTGCAGTTACCCACTTTATCGATGGTTCAGGCCCGGTATTCTCCGGTGCATTGTTCCCATTCTTATTCATTACCATTGCTTGTGGTGCGGTTTCAGGCTTCCATGCGCTGATTTCTTCCGGTACTACGCCAAAAATGGTGGAAAACGAAACCCACGTCCGCATGATCGGTTACGGCGGCATGATTATGGAAAGCTTTGTGGCCATTATGGCGCTGGCTGCCGCCGCTTCGCTTGATCCAGGCGTGTACTTCGCGATGAACAGCCCGGCTGCGCTGATTGGCACAGATGCCAACACTGCTGCCGAAGTCATTACCACCAAACTGAATTTCTCTGTTGATGCCGCAACCTTGTTGCATACTGCTAAAGAAGTGGGCGAAAACACCATTCTGTCCCGTGCAGGCGGCGCGCCAACCCTCGCAGTCGGTATGGCGCACATCATGAGCCGTCTGATTCCGGGCGAAGCCATGATGGCGTTCTGGTATCACTTTGCCTTGCTGTTTGAAGCCTTGTTCATCCTGACCGCGGTTGATGCCGGTACACGCGTTGCCCGTTTCATGATTCAAGACTTGGGCAGTATTTTCTACAAACCATTCGGTAACACCGACTCTATCCCTGCCAACTTGGTTGCAACATTCTTGGCCGTGGCATTGTGGGGTTACTTCCTCTATACCGGCGTAACCGACCCTCTGGGCGGCATCAACTCGCTCTGGCCTCTGTTCGGTATCGCCAACCAAATGCTGGCAGGCGTAGCGTTGATTATGTGTACCGTTGTCTTGGTGAAAATGAAACGCGACCACTATGTATGGGTAACCTTGGTTCCTGCTGTCGGCGTATTGTTCGTAACCTGCTATGCCGGTTTGCAAAAACTGTTCCACAGCGACCCGCGCGTCAGCTTCTTGGCGCACGCAGGCAAATACCGCGATGCCTTGGCTTCAGGCGAAGTCCTTGCCCCGGCTAAAGACATTGGCGAAATGTCACAAATCATCTTCAACGACCAAATCAATGCCGGCCTGACTGCTTTGTTCTTGGCTGTTGTCGTGATTGTCGCCGTGTACGGTTTGCGTACCGCCATGAAAGCCCGCAAAGTCGGCTGGCCAACTGCTAAAGAAATTCCGGCAGTGTACCGCGACGGCAAACAACCGGAGGCTCAGAGTGAAGCATAAGCTCGCATCTTGGTGGAAAACCATCAAGCTGACAGCAAACTTGATGGCCGGTGTCCCGGATTATGAAAAACTACGTTGCCCGCCAGCGCAAACATAATCCCAATGCGCCGGTCATGACCGAGCTGCAATTCCAAGACTACTGCCGCAAACGCCGTTGCGGCGGCAACAGCGGACGCTGTTGTTAATGAAGGCATAAAAAAGGCCGTCTGAAAAATACTTTCAGACGGCCTTTTTATTATGGAATATCAATAAACATCAAAGATTTTGTCTTGCCATCAATATTTAAGCGAACAACTTGCCAATATTTACTCATCTTCGAGCAGTACCAGCGGACGCTGTATTTTTCTGAGTTCTTCCACCTCGTCCAACAGCCGCATAATCAGTCCCAATGCGGGAATGCCGGCTTCAAAATCACGGCTTAAGCGTTGTGCGCGACGGATGCGGGCAAGATGAAAACCACTGAAGGTGCTTTTTTCGGGCGCACCATCGATGCTGATGATGTCTTCTGCTATAAGTTCCAACAGCCAATCGCGACGGCAGCGGCTGGCGGCAACAATTTCTTCAAAAGTAAGGGTAACATCGGAGGATTGAATCATAATTTATCCTTTCTCTTATGCTTGTTTCGCGGCAAAGTGTTCAGCCAATTTTTCCCATGCGGCACGGTCGGCTTCGCTCTCTACTGGCGGAACATTAATGCGGATATTGAGATAAAGGTCTCCGGCTTCTTTTGCAGGAATACCTTTGCCTTTAAGGCGGATGCTTTTACCGCTTTGGCTGTTGGCAGGCAGATTGACCTGTAAGCGGCCTGATGCGGTAGGGACGATGATTTTGCCGCCCAATACGGCTTCCCAAGGTTTGACATCTATTGTTTGATATACGTCTTTCCTGTTTTTGACGTATAAATCAGGTTGGTCGTGGAACTTGATTTTTAAGTACAAGTCACCGTTTTTCACCGCCGTTATATCCCGGCAAACCTTGGCCGGCCAAACGGATTTGTTGGCCTTCTGCAATGCCTTTGGGGATTTTGACGTTGAGGGTTTTATTTTGATAAACCGCACGTCCGTATTCGTCTAGAGTCGGCACATTCAAAGTCATGCTACGTTCTGCGCCAACATACGCTGCATAAATATCAATACTCAATTCAGCATGTTGATCCTCGCCTTTTATTGGGCCGCGGGGTTGCTCGGAACGAGTGTGGGATTGGCGGAATGATGAAAACAGATCTTCAAAATTGAAATCTCCCGCTCCGAACGGCTCGCCTTCATGACGTTCATAGCGGAAGCCGCCGCCGTTAAATCCATTGCCAAACGGATTGCTGCCTTGACCGAACGGATTGCCTCCGGCGCTGCGTCCGTAAGGATTAGCCAACATTTCATCGTATTCGGCCCGCTTTTCTTTGTCGGAAAGCGTTTCGTAGGCACGGTTGATTTCTACCGTACGTTCGGCTGCGTCAGGTTCTTTGCTGACATCGGGGTGGTATTTGCGCACCAGTTTTCGGTAGGCTTTTTTGATTTCAGCCTCATCCGCATCTTTGGCAACGCCCAGTATTTCATAATAGTTTTTTTCTGCCATGTTATTCCTTTGACTGCTCATATACAAAAATTCTTATAGTTTTTAATAATTGAGGGTGGATATTCTAAAATCAAGGGCGTTGAAAATAAAAATTCTCTATTTTTGACAATGATTAATGGATAATTTATTTCTTTGTTTCTAGAGAAATAGAAAATATAAAGGCCGTCTGAAATACGGTTTTTCAGACGGCCTTTATCAAGTTGAGGGTTTTTATTTGTCTTGAGCGTTTTTTTGTTCGCTAACAATCCATTGGGCAATATCTGAACCCAAGACTTTAGAAGTGCGATTTAAGACGGCGCAAGAGCTTTTATAAACACCGAGCATGCCGCCGGAAGAATTGCGGGTAAAGGTTTTTTTATTGACTTCTTCGCCATCAACATACAAAGTGGCAACGGCTGTAATACTTTTGGCGTGGCCGACAAAGGCTACGCCTGCGCTCATGGCGGAAGTAATGGAGATATCTGCGTATGTGCCTTGTTTTTTACCGTCACGGACAATAGTTACATCACTTTTGGCTGCAGTTTCTTGCAAAGATTTGGACATGACGTTGCCAATTTGTAAACACTCGGAAACGATACGGGTATCGATTTCTTCTGCATGACGGTAAGGGATGCTTTCATCAATATGGACATCTGCGCTGGCAAATGCAGAAGCAAACAAGAATGCGGTTGCAAGGATGCGGTTAGGAGACATAGTAGGATACCTGAAATTAAATGTTAAAAAGAGTTGTTATTGTATAACGGCGTTTACACTCAATCAACATAAGTTAAATAGGAAAAGATTTTGTTGAAATGGCTGTTATAGCAAGATAATCAAAAGGCCGTCTGAAATACTGTTATTTCAGACGGCCTTTTGATTGGGACATTAATTTGTTCTGGTCAAATAAGGCAGGGGATCGACTGCTTTGCCGTTTAGACGAACTTCAAAATGAAGCTTGACGCTGTCTGTATCGCTGCTGCCCATGGTGGCGATAACTTGGCCGGCTTGGACTTTTTGATCTTTTTGTACTAAAAGCGTTTCGTTGTGGGCGTAGGCGGTAATGGTGTAGTCGTTGTGGCTGATCAAAATCAGCTTGCCGTAGCCGCGGACTTCTTCGCCAACGTAGATGACGGTACCGGCTGCGGCAGAACGGATTTGTTGGCCTTGTGTGCCTGCAATATCTATGCCTTTGCTGGTTGTGCCGTTGTAGCGTTGGATAATGGAGGATGAGGCGTTATCGGTCGGCCATTGCAAGCTTAACCGGTTGATCGGGGTAACGGCGGTTGCTTGGCGTTGCTGCGTAGCAGTATTGCGGGAGGCAACATGACGGCGGACGCGCAATACTTGACCGACTTCGATTTGTGAGGCGTTGGGAAGATTATTCCATGCAACCAGTGTATTGACGTTTTGTCCGTAGCGTTTGGCGATTTGGGTCAGGGTATCGCCGGGACGGACTTTATAGTAGCCGTCAGGTACGGCGCGGTTGGAAGAGGTATTGTTGCCGGCGCAGGCTGCTAAGACGGCAATGGTGCTGATGAGTGCCAGACGTTTTAAGGCCGTCTGAAAGGTGGAAATAAAGTTTGTATTCATGGGATATTTCAAATGTATCGTTATGCTGTGTATGATAGATAGGAAGAGTGAGAAAAGGTTCACTCAAAAGGCATGGGAGAAAATACAGAAAGGCGGTATATTAACATTGAAAATTTGTGGATATGGTTGCATATTTTTTTATCATTTTGATGATAAAGGGTTTTTTTAATAAGGTAAAAAGAAAGTGAAAGTTTTTTCAGACGGCATTGAATAAGGCAATAAAAATCCCCTGCCGGGATAAACGGGCAGGGGATTTTTGTCTCATTGAACTTATTTGTTCAATTCGTTAGCCAAATACAGCCAGGTTTCAATGACGGTATCAGGGGTTGAGCGATACGCTCTCGATACCTTCTTCAACCAGCCATTTGGCAAAGTCTGGATGGTCTGATGGACCTTGGCCGCAAATACCGACGTATTTGTTTTGTTTGCGGCAAGCAGAGATTGCCAAGTGCAACATCACTTTAACGGCAGGGTTGCGCTCGTCGAAGGAGTCAGATACCAAACCGCTGTCGCGGTCGAGGCCGAGGGTCAGCTGGGTCATGTCGTTAGAGCCGATGGAGAAGCCGTCGAAGTATTGCAGGAATTGTTCTGCCAATACAGCGTTGCTTGGCAATTCGCACATCATGATCAGGCGCAGGCCGTTTTTGCCGCGTTCCAAACCGTTTTCTTTCAGGGCTTTAACAACAGCTTCTGCTTCACCCAAAGTACGAACGAATGGAATCATGATTTCGACATTGGTCAAACCCATTTCATCGCGAACGCGTTTCAAGGCTTTGCACTCGAGTGCGAAGCAGTCTTTGAAGTTATCGGCTACATAACGCGCTGCACCACGGAAGCCCAACATTGGGTTTTTCTTCGTGTGGTTCGTAGATGCTGCCACCCACCAAGTTAGCGTACTCGTTGGATTTGAAGTCAGACATACGAACGATGGTTTTGCGTGGATAAACCGAAGCAGCCAAAGTTGCCACACCTTCTGCGATTTTATCAACATAGAAGTCGACAGGAGAAGCGTAGCCGGCGATGCGGCGGGTAATTTCCGCTTGCAATTCATCGTCTTGTTTATCGAATTCTAACAAGGCTTTAGGATGGATACCGATTTGACGGTTGATGATGAATTCCATACGCGCCAAGCCGATACCTTCGCTAGGCAGGTTGGCGAAGCTGAATGCCAATTCAGGGTTACCAACGTTCATCATCACTTTTACAGGCGCTTTAGGCATGTTGTCCAAAGCAACATCGGTAATTTGTACGTCCAGCAAGCCGGAGTAGATGAAGCCGGTATCGCCTTCGGCGCAAGATACGGTAACTTCTTGGCCTTCAGACAGCAGATCGGTAGCGTCGCCACAACCTACAACAGCCGGAATACCCAATTCACGCGCGATAATCGCTGCGTGGCAGGTACGGCCGCCACGGTTGGTAACGATGGCAGAAGCACGTTTCATTACCGGTTCCCAATCCGGGTCGGTCATGTCGGTAACGAGTACGTCGCCTACTTCCACGGAATCCATCTCGGAAGCATCTTTCACCAAGCGAACTTTACCTTGGCCAACTTTTTGACCGATGGCACGGCCTTCGCACAAGACCACTTTTTCGCCGTTAATAGAGAAGCGGCGCAGGTTGCGGCTGCCGTCTTCTTGAGATTTCACGGTTTCAGGACGTGCTTGCAGGATGTAGAGTTTGCCATCCAAGCCGTCGCGACCCCATTCGATGTCCATTGGGCGGCCGTAGTGTTTTTCGATGGTCAGCGCGTAATGAGCCAACTCGGTTACTTCTGCGTCGGTAATGGAGAAGCGTTGACGGTCTTCTGCAGGTACATCAACGTTGGTGACAGATTTACCGGCTTCGGCTTTGTCGGTAAAGATCATTTTGATTTGTTTCGAACCCATGGTTTTACGCAGGATAGCCGGTTTTGCCTGCTTTCAAAGTAGGTTTGAATACATAGAATTCGTCAGGGTTTACCGCGCCTTGTACGACGTTTTCGCCCAGACCGTAAGAAGAGGTAACGAAAACGACTTGGTCGTAACCGGATTCGGTATCGATGGTAAACATCACACCGGAAGCACCGCTGTCAGAGCGTACCATGCGTTGTACGCCGGCAGAAAGGGCAACGATGTCGTGTTCGAAGCCTTTGTGGACACGGTAAGAAATGGCACGGTCGTTGTACAGGGAGGCGAATACATGGCGCATTGCTTCTTTAACGTTATCCAAGCCGTTGATGTTCAGGAAGGTTTCTTGTTGGCCGGCAAAAGAAGCGTCCGGCAAGTCTTCTGCTGTTGCGGAAGAACGTACGGCAACGGAAATGTCCGCACCGCCGGCATCGGCAACCATTTTGTTCCAAGCTGTTTCGATTTCAGCATCCAGCTGCTCAGGGAACGGAGTATCCAAAATCCATTGACGGATTTCTTTACCCACGCGTGCCAATTCGGCAACGTCTTCAACATCCAGTTGTTTCAGGGCTTCGGAAATACGCTCGCTCAGACCATTGTGAGCCAGGAAAGCACGATAAGCTTCGGCTGTGGTTGCAAAACCGCCGGGAACGCGCACGCCTTTTTCAGTCAGTTGGCTGATCATTTCGCCCAAAGAGGCATTTTTTACCGCCCACTCGTTCAACGTCAGTCATACGCAGGTTTTCAAACCAAATAACGTAGTTTTCGGCCATTTGTGTGTCCAATCCAATCCAAAAAAATGTTAAAAAAAGAAACAAATCCGCCTGCTTATTGTAGCCATTCGTTTGATGGCTGTCATGTGTTTTATCTTTTTAAAAAAATCACAAATTCGTCTGTGATATTGTGCTTTTTCAGGCGTGTAGCCTTCTGAAATGTGAATATCAGATTCATGTTTTTAGGTGTTATCTTCTTGTTAAATATGGGAAAACAAAAATAAGTTAATAAATTTAAGAATCGAAATTTATTTTGCAAATGTGGAATATAATTCCAATAAAATCTAAAAAAATAAAATTTTATTCCAATTTAAAAATTTGTTCAAATTTGTTGTAATCCTGTGTAATCTGCCGGGAATCGCTTTATTGCAAAGGCTGTAACTGCTATGATTGCCGTCTGAAACGTTACCCTCTGAAGGATTCATTATGACTGCTCCACGTCAAGTCTTCTATATTTCCGACCGCACCGGTCTGACCGCCGAAAAATATCGGTGAAGCTCTGTTGAACCAATTCGGCAATGTCGAGTTCAAGCGCCATGTTCATCCATTTATCGATACGCCTGAAAAAGCGTTGGCCGTAGTGGATGAAGTCAATAAGACAGCCGAACAGTTTGGTGATCGTCCGATTGCTTTTGTCAGCGTGGTAAATCATGAAATCCGTGAAATCATCAAAAAAATCCAATGCATTCCATATTGATTTCTTTGAAACGTTCTTGGGTTTGCTGGAAAAAGAATTGAATGTTGAAGCAACGATTGCCGAACAGGGGCCATCATGGTATCGGCAATACCCAAGCGTTATGATGCGCGTATGGAAGCAGTGAACTTCTCGCTCAGCCATGATGACGGTGTCAGCGATAAAAAAACCTGCAGGAAGCCGATGTGATTTTTGATGGGCGTGTCCCGTTCGGGTAAAACGCCGACTTGTCTTTATTTGGCTCTGCAATACGGTATCCGCGCCGCAAACTATCCATTGATTCCCGATGACTTGGAATCGACCGATTTGCCGCGTATGGTCAAACCTTATAAAGACAAGCTGTTCGGCTTGACCATTCAGCCTGAGCGTCTGCAGGCTATCCGTCAGGAACGCCGTCCTAATTCGACCTATTCCAAAATCGATACTTGCCGCAGCGAGATTGCCGATGCGCAAAAATATGTTTCAAACGCCACGGTGTGCCGTTTACCAATACAACGGATAAATCAGTGGAAGAACTCGCTGTTCATATCTTGCAGGCTTGTAAGCTGAAACGCCGTTTCTAAATGAAATGATAAAAGGCCGTCTGAAACTTCAGACGGCCTTTTTTTATTTTGTACATTAGGTTTTAGGCAAGGTAACACCGGTTTGTCCCATGTATTTGCCGTTGCGGTCTTTGTATGAAGTTTCGCAGACTTCATCGCTTTCAAAGAACAAGACTTGAGCCACGCCTTCGCCTGCATAAATTTTGGCAGGCAGGGGGGTGGTGTTGGAAAACTCAAGCGTAACGTAGCCTTCCCACTCAGGCTCGAACGGGGTAACGTTGACGATAATGCCGCAGCGAGCGTAAGTGGATTTGCCCAAGCAGACGGTCAGGACGTTGCGTGGGATGCGGAAATATTCAACTGTGCGCGCCAGTGCAAAGGAGTTGGGTGGAATGATGCAGCAGTCATCTTCGACGGTAACGAAGTTTTTCGGGTCGAAGTTTTTCGGGTCGACGATGGTGCTGTTGATATTGGTGAAGATTTTAAATTCATTGGCACAGCGGATGTCGTAGCCGTAGCTGGATGTGCCGTAGGAAATGATGCGTTGGCCGTTGGCCTCTTTGATTTGGTTGGGCTCAAACGGCTCAATCATGCCGTGTTTTTCGGCCATGCGGCGTATCCATTTGTCGGATTTAATGCTCATGGTGGTTGTCCTGGGGTAAGGGTTGTTTGGAAATTTTTTGAAATCAACACAACAGCCTTTAGACGGGCTTGTTAATTGATGTTTCAGACGGCCTGAAATATGGATAAGGCCGTCTGAAAGGGTATTTATTTGGCTTTTGAAGCAGATTTTTTAGGCAGTTTGACTTCTTTAATCATACCGTCTTCGCATTTCATGATGAAGACGGGTGTGCCGTTTTGAGAAGCGGTAAAGTTTCCGTGCGCCTTGCCTTTTTTTGAACATGCCTTCCAGCGTCATATTGCGTAATTTGGCGCTATTGGAGGAGAAAGGTTCGATAAAGGATTCGCCGTTGCCGGAAACGGTATATGCACCTTTGCCGTCAAATTTGCCGTTTTTAAATGAGCCGACATAGCTGCGGCCGTCTTGGCATTTCCATGTACCTTTACCGGACGGTTTGCCGTCTTTGCCGACATCGCCATCATAAGTGCAACCTTTTTCCTGATAAGGATTGATGGTTTCGGCAATGGCAGGTGTACCCAGCATGAAGGCGATAGGGAGTAGGGCGAGGTATTTCATCATTGTTGTTCCTTTTTGCAGGCGGTTTCAGACGGCCTGATATTGGGATTCAAAAGTCAGCAGGATTTCAGCAATGCGGCGTGGCAATATGGCTAAAGCGTGTTCGCGCATGGATGCAGGGATACCATGGTAGGCTTCGGCAATACTGCCGGTAATGGCCGTCAAGGTATCGCTGTCTCCGCCCAGGGAAACCGCCAGTCGGATGGCGTGTTTAAAATCATCGCTTTCAAGAAAGGCGGTAACTGCTTGAGGTACGGTGTCCTGACAGCTTTCGTTGAAATGATAATGCGGGCGGATTTGGTCGCAACTTTGGCTCAAGTCGTAGCCGAATTGTCGCGTAATGTTTTCTTTGATTTGCGCTTTTGCCCATGCCGGTACGCGCCCAAAAGATGGCGGCGGCTACGGCTTGCGCGCCTTTAATGCCTTCCGGGTGGTTGTGCGTTACGGCGGCGGATTGTTCGGCAAAATGCAGAGTTTCTTCCAATGTGGCAAATGCCCAGCCAACGGCAGAAACACGCATGGCCGAGCCGTTGCCCCAGCTATTATAAGGTTCCGGATCTTTCCATTCTATCCATTGTGAGAAGCGACCGCCATATGCGCCTTTTGGGGCAGGGATATGCCCTGCACCAGCTTTGTAAAAATAGAGGCTAAATTATCGTTGCAGCCTTGTAAAAACCCAGTCGGCAATGGCAACAGTGCAAATCGTGTCATCGGTAAAGTCGCTGTCGGGGCTGAAAATATCGAAATCGGTATGACGGTAGTTGTCAAACTCGAATCGTGATCCGGCAATATCGCCGATGACTGCGCCCAACATCGTGACATCCTTTCTGATACTTCTATTTATATTTCAGACGGCCTTTGATATTTCCCAATCAAAAGGCCGTCTGAAAAATTATTCTTGCCAGCCGCCCAAATAAGAAACCAGTTCTTCCAACATGGTGCTGATGGCTTCGGTCATCAGGATTTGCGAGGCAAAAGGCGAGGCTGGCGGCATCGTCGCCGTTGCTTTCGGCTTCTTCTTGCAAAACGTCTAAATACTGGATGCGTTTGAGGGTAAAGTCTTGGGTAAGGATAAACGCAATCTGTTCGCGCCATACCAAGCCCAGCTGGGTAACGGTTTTGCCGTTTTTGACGTGCTGTACCACTTCATCGGCGGTCAGGTCTTGTTTGGAAACTTTGACGACCGGAACAACATCGCCTACGCCTTTGAGTTCGCAATCGCTGTCCAATTCAAAACCACCTTCGCAGTGGCCTTGCAGCAGCCAGCTGGTCATCAGGGAGGAGGGCGATTGTTTGGTGTTGGGTAGGGCTGCTTCCAAACCGCTCAAGGCTTCGCGCAGTTTGGTCAGGATATTTTCCGCTTTGGCAGATGCGGCATTGTTGACCAAAAAGATACCCGTGGCGCGTATCGAAAATCGCCTGTGTGCGGCTGCTGCGCGTAAAGGCACGGGGCAGCAGGTCGTCAGTAATCTGTTCTTTCAGCTCTTGTTTTTTTCCTTACGGCCGACATTGCGTGCTTCGTTGTTTTGGATTTCCAAAACCTTTTCATCCAAAAATATCGCGGATGACGCCGGCAGGCAGGACTTTTTCTTCTTTTTTTCAGAGCAACGCGCCAAGTGTAATCGGCAGGGAAAACCAGCTCGGGCGAAAAGGAAACCGGCGTGGCAAAGCCTTCGCTAAACCAGTCCAAACCCTGACAATGGGCAAATTCGGCTTGCGCCAATTTGTCGGCAAGGACTTCCAATTCAGGCAACTTGTCTTTGTTGAGCGGATAAAAAAACTGATTTGCTTAAACCACATGGCGAGTTTTTCCTTTTTATTAAAACCGGCATTATACAGGGAAAATAACATACGGAAATCGGCAGCATCTTTAAAAATGCAGTAAAGGCGTTGACAGAAGAAAAGGGTTTCTGTATAGTTCGCGCTTCGGTTACGCGCCCATCGTCTAGAGGCCTAGGACACTGCCCTTTCACGGCGGCAACCGGGGTTCGAATCCCCGTGGGCGTGCCAAAATTCTTAAAAAACGCTCCTGCTTTTTGCAGGGGCGTTTTTTGTTTTCAGAGGGCCTGTTGCTGTGAAAATATCTTTAAATTGGTTTACAATAATGCCATTCTGAATCTTAACGAGAGAAAACAATGTTAGACATCCAATTGCTCCGCAGTAATACCGCAGCCGTCGCCGAACGTTTGGCGCAGCGCGGTTACGAGTTTGATACCGCACGTTTCAATGAGCTTGAAGAAAAAAGACGTCAGTTGCAGATTAAGGTAGAAGATCTACAAGCAACAAGAAATGCCGTGTCTAAAGATATTGGCGGATTGCGTTCTGAACAAAAGAAATTAGAAAAATCTCCCGATTATACTCCGACCATTGCATTGTCCTTGGTAGGCGCTTTAATTGGTGGAGTTGTAGCAAAAGAGGGCTCGAAATTTCAAGCTGCGTTATTGGGTGCAGGTATCGGTGCAGGAGCAAGTGAAATTATCAAAGCGCTCAACAGTAATGAACCAGAATATATTGTGCAGCAAGATGGAGTGATTGATGCCCTCGTACACGATGGAACAATAATTGTTAATTCATCAAAAACCGATTTGGAGCAGGCTGCCGCTGATTTGGATGCCGTTCAGAAAGAATTGGACGCATGGTTGTTGACCATTCCGAACCTGCCGCACGAAAGCGTACCTGTGGGTAAAGATGAAACGGAAAACGTTGAAGCCCGCAAAGTCGGCACGCCGCGCGAATTTGACTTTGAAATCAAAGACCATGTTGATTTGGGTGAGCCTTTGGGCTTGGATTTTGAAGGCGGTGCGAAGCTGTCAGGCGCGCGCTTTACCGTGATGAAAGGCCAAATTGCCCGTCTGCATCGCGCTTTGGCTCAGTTCATGCTGGACACGCACACGCTGAAACACGGTTACACCGAACATTACACGCCCTACATCGTGGACGACACCACCCTGCAAGGCACAGGCCAACTGCCTAAATTTGCAGAAGATTTGTTCCACGTTACTCGCGGCGGCGACGAGAGTAAGAAAACGCAATATCTGATTCCGACCGCAGAAGTGACGCTGACTAATACTGTTGCCGACAGCATTGTGGCCGGCAGCGATTTACCGTTGAAATTGACTGCGCATTCCCCATGTTTTCGTTCCGAAGCGGGCGCATACGGTAAAGACGTGCGTGGCCTGATTCGCCAGCACCAATTCGACAAAGTGGAAATGGTGCAAATCGTTCATCCGGAAAAATCATACGAAGCGCTGGAAGAAATGGTCGGCCATGCTGAAAATATTTTGAAAGCGTTGGAACTGCCATACCGCGTGATCACTTTGTGTACCGGCGACATGGGTTTCGGTGCAACCAAAACCTACGACTTGGAAGTTTGGGTTCCTGCGCAAAACACCTACCGCGAAATTTCTAGCTGCTCCAACTGCGAAGATTTCCAAGCACGCCGCATGAAAGCTCGTTTCAAAGATGAAAACGGTAAAAACCGTTTGGTGCATACTTTGAACGGCTCCGGCTTGGCAGTCGGCCGTACTTTGGTGGCAGTTTTGGAAAACCATCAAAACGCCGACGGCAGCATTAATGTTCCTGCTGCGTTGCAACCGTATATGGGCGGTGTGACCAAATTGGAAGTAAAATAATCGTTGTTTAAAAGCAAAAGGCCGTCTGAAACTTGAGTTCAGACGGCCTGAGACCTTTGCAAAAAAGTCTTTCCCCCGACAGCCGAAACCTAAACAAAGATTTTTCGGCTGTTTTTGTTTCAAAGATCCACTGATTCTACTCAAATACCCCCTTAATCCCCCCTTGGATACCTGATAATCAGGCATCCGGCCGCCTTTTAGGCAGCTACAGGCGCACTTAGCCTGTTGGCGGCTTTCAAAAGGTTCAAACACATCGCCTTCAGATGGCTTTGTGCACTCACTTTGCTCAGTCCGAAATAGGCTGCCCGGGCATAGCGGAATTTACGGTGCAGCGTACCGAAGCTTTGTTCAACCACATAACGGGTTTTCGATAAATATCGGTTGCGTTTGGTTTGCGCTTCCGACAGCGGATGTTTGCGGTGAGCTTTGCGCATAATACCGTCCAGTAACCGATGCTCTTCCAGATGTTGCCGGTTTTCCGCACTGTCGTAGCCTTTGTCGGCATAGACGGTTGTACCTTCGGGCAGTCCTTCCAACAAAGGCGACAGGTGTTTGCACTCATGGGCATTGGCGGGGGTAATGTGCAGTTTCTCGATATAGCCTTCCGCATCGGTGCGGGTATGTTGTTTGTACCCGAGTTTGTAGAGGCCGTTTTTCTTTATCCAACGGGCATCGCTATCTTTACTCGGTGTGGTTTTGGCCGCTGACTTGTCCTTCTTCATCGACTTCTATGGCCTGGCGCTGTTTGCCGCCGGCGGTCTGGATAATGGTGGCGTCAATGACGGCGGCGGATGCTTTCTCTACTTTTAAGCCTTTTTCGGTCAGTTGGCGGTTAATCAGTTCCAGCAATTCGGACAGGGTGTTGTCTTGCGCCAGCCAGTTGCGGTAGCGGCATAAGGTGCTGTAATCGGGGATGCTCAGTTCGTCAAAACGGCAAAACAGGTTGAAATCGATGCGGGTAATGAGGCTGTGTTCGAGTTCGGGATCGGAGAGGCTGTACCATTGTCCGAGCAGGACGGCTTTGAACATGGACAACAGGGGATAAGCGGGACGGCCACGGTGGTCTCGAAGGTAACGGGTTCTTTGACGATTCAGGTACTGTTCGATCGGCTGCCAATCAATCACCTGATCCAACTTTAATAGTGGGAAGCGGTCGATGTGTTTGGCAATCATGGCTTGTGCGGTTTGCTGAAAGAAGGTGGTCATAAGAAATCCCCTAAATGTCTTAGTAGGAATTTAGGGGATTTTGGGGAATTTTGCAAAGGTCTCGGCCTTTTTTTATGATTGAGCAATTATTTGTTGTGTTGACGGAAATATTCCCATTCTTCAACGACTTTACCGTCAGGCAAGTGGCACACGCCGTATTCGTTGCCGTCTTTGTCTTTTTTGATTTCGGATTTGCCGCCTTGTTTGACGCAGAATTCAGAAGCCGGATTGGCTACGCCGACGTTGGGTGATTCTTGTTTTTCAGAAGCGGAGCAGGCGGCCAAAGCAGTTGCGGCAGCGAGGCTGAGGATAAGGGGTTTGATCATGGCGTGTCTTTCATTTGAAGGATAAAAACAAGCGGATTATAGGGGGCGCTTGCGTTTAATGGCGTTAATCAGATTAAAGGCCGTCTGAAAAGTTTTCAGACGGCCTTTAGTTTAGGAAGTCAAACCAGATTATTTGGCTGCTTCGGTTTTTCGCCTTCTTTAGCAAAAGTATTTGGCGTAAATTTTGTCGTATTCGCCACTTTCGCGTACTTTTTTTCAGCGCATCGTTCAACATTTTGATGGTGGCTTCGTCGCCTTTGCGTGCAGCGATGCCGTAGTTTTCGATGGTAAAGTCAGGCAGGGAGATGAAATCCAAGCCTTTGGTTGGGTTGTTTTTCACATAGTTGGCAATGACCGCGCTGTCGCTGACGACGGAGTCCAGACCGCCGTTTTCCAATTCTTTGATAATCAGGGGAACGCTTTCAAAGCGGGCAATTTTCGGATTGTCGTTGCCCAGGAGTTTGAAACGGAGAAGTCGCCGGTGTAGCCGGTTACCACGCCGACTTTGGCCATGTTTTTTTCAGGTCTTCGGAAGAAGCTACTTTTTTGCCTTTCGGAACGAGGACAACTTGGGTGATTTCAAAGTATGGGTCGCTGAAGAGCATGCTTTGTTTGCGGTCGTCAGTGATGGTTACGCCGGACATAACGATGTCCACGTCGCCGTTGTTCAGAGAAGGGAAGAGGCTTTCCCATGGCTGGTGTTTGAATTCGACTTTGAAGTTGCCGGCTTTTGCCATGGCATTCATCAAATCTACGTCAAAACCTTCCACTTTGCCGGCAGAATCCAAAAGATTCGAATGGGGCAAACTCGGCGTTAGAGCCGACACGGTACACTTTATCGGCAGGAGCAGAGGCATTGTTGCTTTGACCGCCGCAGGCAGTCAGGGCAAGGGCGGAACAAGCGAGGGCAGTGGCCAGCCATTTTTTCATATTCATGATATGTGCTTTCTTAATAAAATGTTAACGGATAAAATCTTAGTTTAGCATAATTTTGTGAACAAACTAGCCGAAATCAGTGGTCTTTTTCTCGGAAAAATGCGTAGGTTACGTCATGGAAGAGGTCGGTGTGCGGACTGTCTTCGTAGCTCAATTCCGCCAACGCGTCTTCAAAGGCAAGCTGGATGGATTCTACGGCATCGTTGGCCATGTCGGAGGGCAGGGAACGGATGAGGCCTTTGAGGGCGGTGGCGAGGACATGGTTTTGCATACGCAAAACGTCGTTGGCTTCTTCCAAGTATTCGAGGCGTTGTTCGATGCTGCTCATGATGTATCCTTGAGGGTGTATTAAATAAAATAGTGATTATATAGTGAATTAATATTAAAATGTTACGCTTGCGCCGGCTTGCCGGATATGTCCAACCATCGGCTGCAGTTCAAACGTTTTTTTGTTTGAATGCGGTTCACAATAAAAAAATGAAAAAACGAGATTATTATGGAAAACAACCGTCTTGACCCCACAGCCCTCGAGGAAGAAGACCTGAATTGGGAAAAACGCTTGGAAAGATTGCGTCAGGCACGACAATTCAATACCGCGCCGACCCATGCGCCATTGGTCAAAAAATCGGAAGAGGCTGTCGATGTCGCGCCTAAAACCGCGCCTAAAAAAGAATATAAACTGGATGCCGACAATCGCGAAAAAGTGCTGCAGGAGTATTTGTACCGCTGGCAGCTGGAACACAATACCGCCCTTGCCGAAGATGGCGAAGCAGTGGAAACCGATGCGATGGTGGTCTTGCAGGACAACTGGTTGAGCGCGCAATCGGCGTTGCAGGCTGCGGCTTCAGACCGTCATATCGAATCGACGCGCACCGTCAGACTGAATCCGAAATCAGGTGCCGTAGATTTTGATGTGGCTGAAGTGGAAGAAACTGAAAAACCGGAAAATGATGATGAGCAAGCGACTGAAGGGGCGGTTTCAGACGGCCTTGAACCTGAAAAAAAGAACCGGCCGTCAATGTCCATATCAATGTTTTGAACCCACAGGCGATTGGCCGTCGGGAAGTATTCTGCGTTTCTGAAAAAGATTTGACCGAGCGTCTGATTAAGCGTTTGCGCCCCCATGTGGCCGATGCGGTCAACGGCATGATTCGGATTGCCGTGCAAAAACAAATGGCCTTGTTCACTTACCAGTTGCAGCAAATGCTGAACGAGCAGGCGCCGGGATTGGTGGAGGATGTGTTGGAACACAACGTCAAACGTATTTTTGGACGATATGAAGACTGAAATGAAATACCGCCGTTGATTATCCAGGCCGTCTGAAAAAAATTTCAGACGGCCTTTGGCGTAAATTTTCCTTAAAATTTTACGAAGCGTGTATAATAGCGGTTCACGTTTTCGTGATAAATATCCTTTCTAAATAGTTGATATGCCCGATGCAGAATCGGGCATTTTTTTGAGATTGTTATGAATAAAAAAATAAAATCATTGTATTGTTGATTGCTTTGGTTGCCGTATTTGCCTATAACAAAATGCAAAACAAGCAGCCGGTACAATCGCAAAAATCAGCAGCAAATAGAAGCCGTTCAAAAACAAAATAATACAGGCAAAAAGAATGCCGATACGGCTCAGCAGCAAATCGGTTCGGGCAAAGAATCAGCCGAAGCGGTTTTTGAAACAGGCGTTTGAAAACGAGCAAAGTGATATTCAGGTTGAGGGCGAGGGCACGGTATGGAAAAACTCTGCCGGATGACAACAAAGGCACGCGCCATCAACGTTTTATCTTGAAGCTTTCCAGCGGTCAAACGCTTTTGGTGGCGCATAATATCGATTTGGCCGGTAAAATCAAAGGCTTGAAAAAAGGTGATAAAGTAGCGTTTTACGGCGAATATGAATGGTCGGAGCAGGGCGGCGTTATCCATTGGACGCATCATGACCCGGCAGGCCGTCATGAAGACGGTTGGCTGAAGCACGGCGGACAGGTTTACCAATAACCGTTCAGACGGCCTCCTGCTTGAAAGATGACAGGAATAAGCGCAAAATGTTAACAAATTAAACAGGCGTATTGTTTACTGCGCCCATCGAAACATACGGTAGATTGAAAAAAATGAACAAAAAACTTCATCCTCAAACGCTTGCCATTCGTAGTGGCAAAGAGCAAACCGAATATTATGAACACAATCAGGCTCTGTTTTTGACCAGCAGCTTCATGTGGGAAAATGCCCAACATGCTGCTGATTTGTTTTCTAAAAAAATCAAAGGTTTTACTTATACCCGTACGGCCAATCCGACTACTGCCGCCTTTGAAAAACGCATTGCCGCATTGGAGGGCGCAGAGCGCGCAGTGGCCACTTCGACCGGTATGTCCGCGATTCAAGCAGCGTTTTTTACCTTCTTGAAAGCCGGTGATCATGTTATTTCCAGCCGCAGTCTATTTGGTACGACTGTCGGTTTTATCAATAACATCGTAACTAAGTTCGGCATCGAGGTCAGCCATGTATCGCCGGTTGATGTAGATGAATGGAAAGCAGCAATCAAACCCAATACCAAACTGTTTTTCTTGGAAACTCCGTCCAACCCATTGGGCGAAGTTGCCGATTTGGAAGCGTTGGCTGAACTGGCGCACAGCATCGGCGCGCTTTTGGTGGTGGACAACAGCCTCTTGTCGCCCGTCGGTTCGCAACCTTTGAAACACGGTGCGGATATTTCTGTTTCTTCCGCAACCAAAGCCATCGACGGCCACGGCCGCGTGATGGGTGGCGTGTTGGCCGGTTCGGAAGAATTGATGACGCAAGTTGCCATGTATTGCAACTCTTGCGGTTTGGCGATGTCTCCGTTTAACGCATGGCAGTTGTTGAGCGGTGTAGAAACCTTGTCGCTGCGTATGGAAAAACAGTTTGACAATGCGTTAAAAATCGCCCAATGGCTGCAACAACAGCCGCAAGTCCAAGCCGTGTACTACACCGGTTTGCCCGACCATCCGCAGGCAGAGCTTATCCGCAAACAGCAAAACGGCGGCGGTATCGTCATCGGCTTTGAAGTCGCCGACCAAGAAGCCGCATGGAAAGTCGTGGACGGTGTGGAGCTTTTCTCCCGTACTGCCAACCTCGGCGATGTGCGTTCGACCATCACCCATCCGTGGACAACCACGCACGGCCGGATGCAGCCTGAAGAAAAACTCGCCGCCAATATCCGCCCGGGCTTGATCCGCCTCTCTGTCGGTTTGGAACACATCGACGATTTGATTGATGATTTGCAACAAGCATTGAACAAATAATCTAAAAACAAATTTCAGACGGCCTTAAATTTTAATAGGCCGTCTGAAAGCAATTAAACACACATCTGAATCATACAAGGAAAAAATATGACTGAAGCAGAATTCGCCTCATGGGCAATGAAAATCCTACTGAGCGGCCTGATTATCTTTTTGGGCTTTATCGTTTGGAACTTGGGTAAAGAATCCAAAGCCGGCAAATTCGGCATCGCCATGCTCTTCTTGGTTTTGGGCTTGGGTGTGTTTGGATTCGTATTTAAAGAGTTGCTGATTAGCTTTTTGGTATTGCCGAAGTAAGCAGAACGTTTATAGATAGAACAAGGCCGTCTGAAAAATGTTCAGACGGCCTTTTGATTTGATGGTTTAAATGACGCCCAATTCTTGCAAGCCGCGCAATACGCCGTCTTCATCGACACTTGGACAGACGAATTGTGCGGCCGCTTTGCTGCTTCTTCGCCATTGCCCATGGCAACGCCAAAGCCGACGGTTGACAGCATTTCCAAGTCGTTGAAGCTGTCGCCGAATGCCATCACTTTGCTCATATCGATCCCCAGTTTTTCCACTGCGTGGGCGATGCCGCGTGCTTTTGAACCTTCTTTGCGCAGCAGATCCACGGCATATTCATGCCAGCGGGCGGATTTGAAGCCGTGTTGCTGGGTCAGCGGTTGCAGGATTTTTTCTTCTTCCTTATCCACAAAGACCAGCATTTGATAAACAGGTTGTTTGCGGAAATATTCTTTGTCAGTCAGGAAGTTGGGCAGGATATGCGATAAGCCTTCGATAACGCGCGGCGAGTTGGAGGAAACGGCAATTTCTTGGTTGTTGACGAATGCGTAGTCTATTTTATGTTGTTCAAGCAGGTTGATGGCGGTTTCGATGTCGGCAACATCCATTGGATAGCTTTGCAGGGGTTCGTTGCGAAAGGAAATATATTGGCCGTTGATGGTAACGAGCATATCGATACCGCATTCTTGAATCAAGGCTTTAACTTTGGCGGGTATGGCGGCCTCCGGACGGCCGGTAGCAATGGCAGTCAAAATGCCTTTGGCTTTCAATGCGCGCATGGCTTGGGCAACCGAGGGACGCAGGGTATCTGTGTATTTGCGGTAGAGGGTGTCGTCGATGTCAAAGAAGATGATTTCAGGGTTGTTCATGGTTTACTCGTTGGGTTGGGTATACACAGCTTTCATTGAAAAATTGTGTGAACAGCTTGTGTATAAATTGGTTTAGTATTTGATTACTATTATAAAAAAATAAGTTCTGATTAAAATTTAGGCAATTTTATTTTTGAGAATAAAGCGGAAAGTTATTCGACATAGGCCGTCTGAAAAATTTGGTTTTCAGACGGCCTTGTTTTTAAGCAATCAAACGGATATTTTCTTTGTCTTGCCTGAATTTGTTTTTTTAATCACGAGAGGCAGGCTGCTGTCGAAATACCAGCTTCCATCAGGCAATGCCAACGCGCCGCCGGCGCAGAGCAGGGTGATGCTGTTTCCGGTCAGGGGGTCGGTTTCGGTAATTTCAATTTCGTGCGCTTTGCCCCAATCGGTTACGGGGAGCAGGGAGGCAAGCTCGGTAATGCGTTGATTTTGATGTTTGATACCGTTTGGCTGGCGGCAGTTGCCATTGCATTTTCCGACGGCCTCGACAGGGCAGGGTTCGCCTTTTGCGTAGCTGGTCGGCAAAATGTTGAGCGAATCTGGGCAGAGCCTGTGTTCTTGCGACCATTGCGTCAAAGCGCGTTTGGCTGCTTTTTTGTGGGCAAACAAACCGTAAGGACGCCAGTTTCTGGTGCCGCTGTTTAACAAGACAATGCGTGCTTGAAGGCTGCCGTGTTCGTCAGCGATAAAGCGGACGGTAGAAAACGATGTGGACTTTTCAGACGGCATCAGTTGGTATTCCTGCATGGTCTGGGCTTTGAGCCATAATGTATGGAGCTGTCCGACTGCCGGAATAAAACGGATGGAGGCTGCGGCTTTGATGTGCGGCGGCAGTTTTTTGCTGTGCAGCAGGGTGGCGGTTTCGCTGTATGCGCGTTCGTGTGCTTCAATGGCTTGGGCTTTGCCGAAATGGTCAAACCAAACCAATACGCCGTAACTGTCGGGCAGGGCATAGAGCTGTTGGGTAAGCGAATCAGGCAACCAAGTAGGCAACATTTTCGGATTCATTAATACACGGACGTGTTCGTCCCATTGTTGATGATTTTTTTCTGCCAGACTTAATTCGAGATAATCACACAATGCGGTAACATCGGTCATGGCACGGTGGCGGTTGGCCGTCTGAATGCCAGTGCGTTCGATAATGCTGTCGAGACTGTGTTTGTAAAACTCAGGATACAGGCGGCGCGACAGTTGAACCGTACAGAGCGAGGGTGCGGCAAAGTCAGTATGGATACGGGCAAACTCGTGACGTAGGAAGGTGTAGTCAAAGCGGCTGTTGTGGGCAACAACCACTGCACCCTGCAACAGCGGCAACAAATCGCCTGCAATATCGGCAAAGACAGGCGCGTTTTTCACTGTTTCATCATGGATTCCGGTCAGTCTGGCAACAAATTCGGGAATGCTGCGGCAAGGATTGACCAATTGCTCGTAATGTGTGGCGCGTCCTTGCTCAAAACGAACAAGGGCGACTTCCGTTATCCTGTCTTGATAGAAATTTCCACCGGTCGTCTCCAAATCCACCACGACCACAGGCCGTCCCAAACGGGAAAATGCTTCGGATAAGAGCGGCCAGCGTGCGAAATCTGACATTTTATTCTCTGTAAATTCAATAGCAAATGCGCATTTTACACGCTGTCTGCAAGTTTTCCAAATAAAACGCTTGACAGTAAATAGGCATCTCTTTATAATCCAAATCTTTCTTGATGCACCCGTAGCTCAGTTGGATAGAGTATCTGGCTACGAACCAGAGGGTCGGGCGTTCGAATCGCTCCGGGTGCGCCACAAGATTTATCCGCGCCCATCGTCTAGCGGTTAGGACATCGCCCTTTCACGGCGGTAACCGGGGTTCGATTCCCCGTGGGCGTGCCAGTTACTTTAAAATAAGCCATCACTAAAGAATAGTGATGGCTTATTTTTACCTTTAAAAAGGTTCTTTTAAAAGGTTATAGTTATTTAATTTTTTTAAATAACTTTCTTAGCTGTTCAGACGGCCTTTGCCTATTCTTCTGCCCAAGGTGTCGTAGCTGTACGTCCAAGTTTCTTTCGTGCCGTCTTCTTTGAAGATCTCCACCGTAACCAGTTGGTCATGCAAATCGTAGAAGTAGTTTTGTACTTCGCCGTTTGCCAGTTTGCGGTGGATCAGGTTGCTGAAACTGTCGTAGTAATAGCTGCTGCCGTTGTAGGTTTTCAGGCGGTTGTCGGGCATATGAGGGTCGTTTTGTCAATTAGGCTCCAATTTTTTGGGAAAGATAGGTTGACCCATTAGGGCTTGCCTCTATTCCAGCACCATCTTCTCTTTCTGGCTTTTCAGATGCCCAAAGCGCCAAGCTTTGGGTGTAAATTCACGATTAGATAATTGCATAAGAAAGCAGCCAACAAATATACTACCTCTTCTGCGACCAAATTGATATCCCAAGAGGAATGACCAACTATGAAGGTAACTTCCGGTTTGTTTTGGGAATTATTATGACTGGGGCAAACTAAAAAGAGAAACTAACACATCTGGAATTGCTCTTAAACCATTCCGATTATGCATTACAACTTTTTCAAGTATTATGAGTTATGGCATTAAGGTTATCTTAAAACGTTCCTTTCAGACAACCTTAATGCTCTGTTGGGATATGATTTTCGCATTATTGGGTAAATAATATCTTCTTCACAGGACAAGAAATAGTCATAATTATTTGTGTCCAATCTCTTAAATAAGTAAGGAAACTTCATTTGATATCAAATATTCTCCATGGAAAGAGTACCGTTCGAGAATGTGTCCTTCAGGAAGTTTCCAACATTTTCTTAATCCTCCTCCAGAAGTTATAGGTTTGTAACGATAATCTGCTCAAACTTATTAATTAATTGATATTTATTAGTATTTTTTTAATTCTTCTGGTAGTTTGGCGCCATTTCTATATGCCTTTTTAGCCCAAAAATATGGCTTTTTTTCTTTATTGCCTTGTGTGAAAAAAATAAATCAGCTAAATTGGATTGGGCAATTGGATGTCCATTTTTTTGCCGCGATCTCTAGCCATTTAAATTCCAAATCTTGATCTAAAGATACAAACATATGATATTGATATAATTTGAATGCTGAATTTTTATCTCCATTAGTGGCGTTCTCTTCGAGAATATGAATTTCTTCATCTGAAATCCAATAAGTACTACCTGTTGATATGAAGTTAGTCATTTTCTCATTTCTTTCTGGATGTTGTTTACATGATATTAAAGGTGTTGATAACAAAAAAATAAAATTAAGAAATTTTTCAGTATTTCCATAGTTATCACGTTCCTTACTTATTTTTTACTTTGATGAGTAAAGATCCTCATGGTGTCTGGTTTGCTTGTATCTTGCGAGCGATCAGCCTTCATTCCCATCGGTGTTAATTTCCTGTTACTTGAAAACCAAAGATATTCATTTGGTGCTTTAACTGTAGTATTTAATTCATTAGCAAGTTGTTGTTCAAGAGGGTTTGCTCCTTTTCCTGTATTACAGGATAAGATCTCAACCGTCATATCGGCATGTCGAGGATATTGTGCGCGGGATCGAAGGCGAACACTTCGTTGCCCGCTCGGGTAATCCTGCCCAGTTTGTCGTACTTGAACTGGACCGTACCCGTCCGTTGGTCGGTACTGTGGGGCAGGTTGCTGGTGTGGCCGTAGTTGCGTTTGACGGCATAAGCTGATGCTACTGTAATCAGTAATGAAATTGTTAAAGAATCGATAGCTCAGATGCCTTCAAAGAAGATTTAGAAGTCGCCTAAAAAGTAGAAGCCGCGTGTATGTTACGCACATACCCCATACCATAATTAAAAAGTTTCATACAGGCTACGGTTTGCTTTTTTTCATTCAAAAGAAAATTTTAACATTTTTTTGATAACCGATTTATAAAATATAGAATTGCCAAATGTTCATCTTGGTAACAATATTCTTCGGTTCTCAATCCTCTTTCAGAATAGAATATATGCCATTTTTTTATTTTTCTTCAACAATACATAATGATTCATCATTTACTTCATTGATTGAGTAACTATCTTCTGGTACTCCTTTACTTTTTAAGATATGAATTCAATTCATTAATTTTTTTAACATTTTCCTATTTTCACCTCTTCCAGATGCCCGGATTCTATATATGATTTAACAGATTTTTGGTAATTCATACTGTGCCCCTAATCCAATCTCTCCGAACCACGGCATAATTTTACTTGCAGCTACATTATCAATTGGTTTCAGTACCTTATATATGGTATAAGGCTTTTTAATTAGAACTACTTTGGAATAAATTCTTTAAATTTAATTAACATGGAAGTCCTTTGGCTATGCTGTTTACAGCATATTCTTGAGATATATTTGTTAATATAAAGTTAAATTCTTTTTCTGTGCTTTTATATATATCTGTATAGAAATAAATTCTATTACCTTTTATCTCTTTCAGATAAACCAAGTCTTCGACACCCCAATATATTTAATTGATAAATCATCTAAATTTAATGTTGCAAGCCTAAATCCAACAACGCAAAATCGTCTAATGAAAACTGGAATATATTTTTTTCTATTGAAATACAACAAAGGCCCTCCAAACCCCTGTTCTTTAATAATAACTTGACCGTTAATGGATAGACTCCCTAACTAAGGGAGAACCTTGATTTACTTCCATCAAATCAAGGTAGCTGACTTCCATTTGTCAAACAAAAAAATTTTTTTCTTGAAAATCTAAAGGAGTTTCATTCAATATTTTTTTAACTTAGACATTTTTATATTTTTTTCTTGTTAAATAATTGAAATCTTCTTCTAATTCTACAAGGAGTTTACCAACTTCATTATTAAATGGCCAAGAATCAATTACTATCCGAGACAATAAAAATTCTTTTTCCTTTTTTTGTTGAAAAAAATACTTTCTGAATTTAGATAATTAATCATGTCATATAGTTCATTTTTTTATAGAAATCAACTGCCGTTTATTTGTATAACTATATTCATTACAATTATTAATCATTTTATCAATTTCGACTAAAACTATATTAATCTTTTTTTATAAATTGCTCCTGATTCATTGTCTTATCAACCTTTCTAAATCATTAATATTTTTTTGTGTTTGTCCACCAGGCAACCCCAAACCTTGAGGTGCAGCTTTACCTTCAATAATAGCAAGCGTAGCCTGCATGCCGTAGGGTGTGTGGCTCTGCCACGCACGCGTTCTTTGGCATTTGGGAGGCCGTCTGAAATCTTCTGATGCTGTTCTCAGATGGTTTTTGGGTTTTCAGGCTACCTTTGGGGTTTGGAAACCGCGTGCGTCGCGGGGCGACACACCCTACCTGATACAGGCTACGCTTGCTACCCATGTAGGCTACGCTTGCTGTTGGGGGTGGGGGCGTCTGAAAGGCAGAACCCGTGTGTGTGCATACCGCACACCTTACGTCGGGATTGGAAGTTTCATGTGGTCTACGGCTTGCTTGGGCTACTTTACAGTTGATAATTAAATTTAGAAAATTATGTCTAATACTCTATTTTTTTAAAAATAAATTCTTTTTTTAAATGTTCTAAAATATTATCTAACTCTTCCTTGCTTAAAAATTTGGTTGGTCTTAGTAAATTTTGCTGTTTTTCGCATATAGGGCAAAAGTGAAACTCATTATTTGGAAAGAACATTTCTCCTTCAAATGAAATTTCATGTCCATTTAAAGAAACAATTAACATACCTCTTGAAATTTTTTTCAATTACGAAATCATCCATAGTAATTACCTTTGAAATATAACAGTTGAAATCTTTGTTTTAGGATCTATTATTACTATTTTTTTGTTATATTAGGATTGTTCTTCAAAGCGGGTAATTCTCTATTTTCCCATATATTTCCTGGTCGCAGATCTTTGCCAATAACGCCTGTTACAGTACCAGAAGCGCATGTTGCATACTCTGATGAAATATCTTCCCATGCTTTAATGCTTGCTTGGTTATTTTGATCCCACTTAGGCATGATAATTTTTCTAGCTTCAATTAACATTTCTAATGTTGTTCCTCCATTAGATTTGGCAATATCGGCAGCAATATGTTGTCCACCAATACCATCTGTTCTACCTGACCAAAAAAATGCTGTGTTTGGTTCTGTTTTAACTTTGCTATTTTCACAGCATTTATTCAAACCTAGAGGATCAACCCACACCTGAGCATTAGGCGCAAAAGCATAAAAATTCTCCCCGCCCATCAACCCAATCGGATCCTGATTCACAAACCGACCCGCATCCGGCTCATAATACCTGAAGAAATTATAGTGCAGCCCCGTCTCACGGTCAGCGTACTGGTTCTGTAAGCGGAAGGGTTGGTATCCGCTATCCGTTATCTTGGTTTCCTCTTTCAGACGACCCCAGCCGGTGTAGTTGCCGAACCACAAGAGGTTGCCGTCCTTATCGGTCATCTCTCTTGGAATGCCGATTTGGTCGCAGTGGAAGTAGTGGGTCTGTTGGCCGCTTTCGCCTTCTTCGTTGGTCCGGTTGCGGACTTGCGCCAGCGGTTCGTAGGATTCTTGGTCGGTGTAGATATAGGTATATCTGCCGTCCGGGTGGATTTCCTGTAAGAGGTGGCTGCCGTCCCAAACGAATCCGGTTTCCTCTTCGAGGCCGTCTGAAACTTCTCCGTTTTTCAGACGGCCTTTGCCTATCCTTCTGCCCAAGGCGTCGTAGGTGTACGCCCAAGTTTCTTTTGTGCCGTCTTTTTTAAAGATTTCCACTTTAACCAGTTGGTCGTGCAGGTCGTAGAAATAGTTCTGCACTTCGCCGTCGGCCAGTTCGCGGTGGATCAGGTTGCCGAAGTGGTCGTAGTAATAGCTGTTGCCGTTGTAGGTTTTCAGGCGGTTGTCGGTGATGGGATTGAGGTCGGCTGAAAGCGGCGCGGTCGTTTTGCCCTCTCCCCGACCCTCTCCCACGGGAGAGGGGGCAGGGTACGGTTTGACCTTTTCCGTCGGAATGTCGAGGATATTGTGTGCGGGGTCGAAGTCGAACTGTTCGCTGCCGGCTTGGGTAATCCTACCCAGTTTGTCGTATTCGAAATGTGTCGTACCCGTCCGTTGGTCGGTACTGTGGGTCAGGTTGCCGGTGCGGCCGTAGCCGTAGCCGCGTTTGACGGCATAAGCCGATGTTACAGTGTTCTTACCTGTCTCGGTTTGTGTCAGGTCGTTAAGTGCGGCGATTTGCCTTTTCAGACGACCCAGGGGATCGAGTTCGTAACGGCTGGCGAGTTTACCTTGTGTGCGGAAGATTTCGCGGTGCAGCTGATCGCGTTCGATGTCGGTGATGACTTCGTCGTCGAGGCTGATTTGGTGCAGGTGGCCGCTGCCGTAATACAGATAGTTGATTTGTCTGCCGTCGGGCAGGACGGTGGCGGTGCGGTTGCCGTTGAAATCGTAGTGGTAGCGGACGGTTTCGGTAACGGGCAGGTACAGCATGTCGTACTGCGCATCGCGCCAGTCGGTTTCGGGCAAACCGTTTCGGGCGTTCTCTTCCTTAGTCGGCACTTTCCATTGGTGCTGGCCGATGATTTGGCCGTTGCCGTTGTAGTCGAAGCAGGTAATGCTGTGGCTGTTGGCGGCGCGGACGAGGTTGCCGTCCAAGTCGTATTGGTAAACGGTTTCCTGAACTCTGTCGTTCTCGCGGGCGAGGGTGTGGATCAGTCGGCCCAATATGTCGCGTTTGAACTCGGTAATCCGCAGCGGGGTTTGGCTGTCGAGGCCGTCTGAAAGCGGGGTGGCGTCTCTTTTGGCAACGGGTTGTCCGCCCAGTTGCGCCATCAGTTTGGCGGCAAGGGTGGCATCATCGCCGTATTCACGCTGTTCGATTAGTTCGTTACCGGCGTTGTAGCGGTAGCCGGTCAGTTTATGGTCGAAGCCGCTTTCGGCAATCAATCGGTCGAGGACGTCGTAGGCAAAGCGGTAGCGCGCACCGTTTTCATTGGTGAGGCCGACTAAGCGGCGGGCTTTGTCGTAATGATAGCCGAAGGTATGACCCAGCGCATTGGTGCGTCGGGTCGGCAGACCATCTTGGCCGTATTCGTAGGAAGTAGTATGGCCTTCGCCGTCAGTATGGGTTTTCAGACGACCTGCGCCATCATAGCCGAAAGTCTCTTTGCTGCCGTCGGGATAGAGGGCGAGGGTAAGGTTTTGATTGGCGTCGTAGTGGTATTCGGTATGCTGTCCCAGCGCATCGGTAATGCGCGCCAACTGTCCTTCGGCGGTGTAAGAGAGTTTGGTTTCGTAACCCGAGCAGTCGGTAATCCGGTCAGGCTGATGGTTTTCATTGTAGTGGTATGCGGTACTGCTGCCATTGGGATCGGTTACCGACAGCAACAGACCGTTGCCGGCATATTCGAAACGGGTGATGTGTTTCAGCGGGTCGGTATGGGTTAGCAGGTTGCCCGCTTCGTCGTAGGTATAGCCGTGATAACGGCCTTCCGCATCGCTTTTACGGATCAGACGGTAGTTGTCGTCATAGTCGAAATGCAGGATGACGCCGTCCGGACGGGTAATACTTTCTACCTGGCCTTCGTTGCTGTACTGATAGCGGGTAACGCGCCCCATTGCATCGGTATGGCTGAGCAGACGGCCCAAACCGTCGCGTTCCATCAGGTTGGTGCTGCCGTCGGCAAACACCCGTTTGGTCAACTCGTTGTTGTAATCGTAATGATATTGCTCGGTACGGCCCAGTATGTCGGTTACCTCCGTGTAACCTTCGTGATAGGTAAAGCGCCATTCCTCGCCCAAGGAAGTCCGGTTGCGGATGACTTTGCCGGTCGGGGTGTAATGGTCGTATTCGTATTCCGATACCAATCCGGCCGCATCGGTATGCGAAACCATCAGATTGTTCTTATAGCCGAAGCTGCGTTTGACGTTGCCGTCGCGGCCGATGACGCGGACTAAGTCACCACTGCCGTTGTACTCATAGCGGACCAGCGGCGTACCGACCCGAACGGTTTCGCCAAAGGATGGTAAACCCTCCAACAGCGACACCGACAGCAGCCGCATTCTAGGCGACTGCTCATCGGCCACATTGCCGAAGTTCAGCGAGAATACCCGACCGTTGCCGTCAATAATATATTGCGGCAGACCGGTCAGCGGATGATAAATGAAACGCTGATGATTGCCGTTGGCGTCTTCTACCGCGACTAAAGGGAAGAGGGTGGAATCTTCGTCCGAACCGTCTTCCGCCACCACCAAAGGGGCAAAGCGCAGCGCTATCGAACCGTCCAGCGAAGCGATGACATAATGCCCGTCCGGATTTTTGCTGAACCAAATCTGTTCGCTCTCGAACAATACCGGCTCTTCATCATCTTCATCCACTTCCGGTAAAGGGAACAAACGGCCCTGATCGTCGATATAGGCCAATCCGGCCGCATCGCGGATGATGCGTTGGCAGCCCGGTACGCTCCAACCCTCGCCAAGCCAGCCGGTACCGTCTTGGTCGGAATAATAGCTGCGGCTCCATACCAGCGGTAGGATGCCTTCAAAGGCAAAGTCGGTTTCACCGGTTAGAAACTTCAAACCGTGTATCGGATTCACCGGCCGACCGGCACCTACCGCCCCCTTACAGGACAGACAGGTTTTAGGGGGGGAGTCTTTTGCTGAACTTGCCGTTCATATGGAACATATCGCCGGTGCGCACGATATAGCGTTTGCGGATTTTAACCGAGGAAGAATGGCGCATCGGCCAGGCCGGTTTGGTGGCAGTACGGCTCTTTACCCCTTTACGGCCAGGAAGGGCAATTTCGTCGCCATAAGTTTTATCCGTCTTACTGGCTTTAAAGACAAAAAGCAGGCTTGCGGTTGAGGCGTACGTCTTTGGCGACGGTTTTGGCACCGCCGAGGTCGGCAAAGAGTGGGAAGGGGATGGGCGGAACGGAAGGGGGAGCGGGTGGAGGCGGCCAACAGAAATCGGGGACGGTAAAGACAACGCGGAACTTGCTGCTTTTACGGGCGATTTTATTGACGGCCATGGGGTGCTCCTGTTGTGAAGATAGAGGCCGTCTGAAAAGTTGGCTGCAATTGGTTGGGAATCAGACGGCCTTTTGGTTGTTTACGCGAATGCCGCAAGAGAAGGCGGTATCGGGATAAATTTGTCTTGTGAAGTGCGGCATGCAGCTGCGGTTGCAATTTGTTCTGCCCGTTCATGTCGAGCAATAAACCTGAGTTGACATGCAGAAATTTCCAGCTCTTCTGCAAAAGAAGTCCGGTATGTACAGTCAATGCGGCGTTGTTCTATATCAACAAGTACGGTATCTAATACCATGTCTTTACACAAAGACATATTAGATGCGGTATGGGCATGTACAAATACAGTCTCTACCGGCAGTTCGACAGTAAAGTACTGATTGGGTGCTTGAAAGGAATGTACCATGCCGGTAAAGCCCAGTGTATAGATATGGTTAGGCTTTAGATGTGGCAACTGAAGAGAAGGATGAGCACCGTTCCAATAAGCCATAGAAAAATCTTCCGGTAATAAAGGTGCACGGTTAGCTATCCATTCAGCATCGGCAGTACCTGAATGTCGTGCCCGTTGTGCAAAATAACGGGGCATAAAGCCGAATCCTTCGGGAGCAACATTTTCAGCAGGATCTCGTATCGGATGGCTTGGGTCATAAATCTGGTGAGCCTTTAATATCCGCTTGAATCCATTTTGTTTGAGTTTGGATTTGGGATAATAACCAATACCGACAGGATTTTGCTGATGCCCTTCATGATCGTCTTCAACTGCACCACCGCCAAAGGCAAATTCATAGCGGATAGGTAAGGAGAGAATGGGATCTGGTTCGCTTAGAGACCATCCTGCTATCTCTCTTACCCAGTAGCGCTCGCCAGTAAGAGCCAGACTCTTTTGATAATCGCCAATACTCACCGCTACGGCAAGTTGCCGAGCGGGAGTATCATTAGTGCATAGGCGATTGCATTGATCACTAAATCAGTTTTAGGTTTATAAAGGCAAAAGTCGCTTTCAAACTGAGTTGAAGTTTGAGATGGTTCACCGTAAAAAGTATCTGCAAATGTAAGAGGCGTCTGCTCTTGGGCAAACTTAAGTACAGTTTTTCCTGTTACGGGATCGATTTCAAACTCATAACTGACTTTAGCAACTACAACATCATATGTTCGATCTAACTGGTCGATGTTTTTAAATTGCTGCGTATGAAAGCAGGTAAAGTTCTCCAATTCGAACATTGATATACCTTTTCTTTTAGTTGATATCGACTTTTTTGCCGTCCATATCTACTACACTAGTGCCAACGATTTTAACTTTTTTACTAACGATAGAGATTTTATTTTTATCTATTACAATCATAGAGTTGCCTACTTGAAGGGTAATTTTGCTCCCTGCAGATAAGGTAATTTTATTGCCGGCATTAAGGCTAATATTTAAGCCTGCATTAAGCCCCATAACCAGGCCAACACTATGCATTTCAGCACCAACAACGTTGGTCATCCAACCACCTCCGACATTTAGCATATAGCCAGCCCCAATGTTGGTCATTTGTCCAATGCCAACGTTGCTCATACCATTTAGGCTGACAGTTTCCTGCTTATTACCACCAATACTACTAACTTCGTTAGATACAATGGTCTTGTTACGATTGGCGCCAACGGTCAACGCTTGATTTTTGCCAATAGAAATGTTTTGATCCAAGCCCACAGTCAAAGCCTGATTTTTTCCGATGCCAATGTTTTCATCGAGGCCAACAGAATGGGTTCGATTTTTAGCGACAGAAACGCTTTGATCTTTACCCACAGAAGTACTTTGGTTTTGGCCGACACTAATGCTTTGGTTTTGGGTGATACTGGAAGTTTCGTTTTGGCCGACTGATTTAGTACGGTTTTGGGTAATTGAGGCAGTTTCGTTTTTTTGAACAGTTTTAGCTCGATTACCTACTACTGTTACAGTTTCATTATTACCAATTGTAGTGGTTCGGTCGTTGTTGACGTTGCGGGTTTCATTGTTCTTAACAAGTGAGGTCAAGTCTTTCTGTGCCTGGAAGTTGACCATTTCAGACCCAGCAGTATCATTGAACATCAATTCGTTAAAGTTGGCTAATGGAGAGTTAAAACTTTTACTCTTGATACCAGATTGCTTGGCTGCAGCAGGAAATCCCCATGGTGGCGACATTGCGCTGTTATACAGACGACCTAATACAATAGGTCGATCAGCATCACCATTAATAAAATCAACCAGTACCTCTTCGCCAATGCGTGGTGTATTAATAGAGCCATAGCCAGCACCAGCAGAGCCCTGAGTTACTCGTACCCAGTTGGAACTGTTTTCATCCATTTTTCCGTAGCGATCCCAGTGGAACTGGACTTTAATATCGCCATATTCATTGGTGTAGACCTCTTCACCTGCAGGTCCTGTTACCGTAGCTGCTTGTGTCCCTAAAACTTTTGGCTTGGGAGTTTTAAGAGGAGGGCGGTATGGATAAGATTTAGGTAATACGCGGAATGAGATTCTAAATTTGCCAATACGGTCTCCAGACGTATAGCCTGCCTCTTCGAAATCATAATCAGCTTTTAGAATAGTATATTCGGTATTGGAAGATGCATGAGGGTGTTTGCTCAGGATAAACGTATAACCTGGAGCAAGTGTTAGTGCAGTACCTGAGCCAGTAATAATCTTGGTTTGGCTTTTCAAATCTTCACTACGAACCTGACTGTAATTTTGTGCTTCTGCCACATCACTAAAACCTGTGTAGAAGTCATAGTGTTCCATAGATACCGAATTAAAGTCATGAACTGAATCTGAAGACATCATCGGAACTTTGGCATTTTTATAATTGTATTCTTGAGTAACAAATTGACTAGATTTTAAAGCATCTCGTTCTTCCCAAATATCAATATAGGCGATATTTGGCGCCCCCGGTGCAGTATTTCGAGAATGGTAGGGGATATTAGGAGATGAAATAGCTTCTAAAATACCGACATCATCAGTAATAACCAGCTCATGTGAACCGTTACTGTGGGCAAAATAATAGTAGATACCTTCTTGTTCAAATAGGCGGTTTAAGAAATCAAAAGCTATTTTTCTTGATACTGAACACAAAAAGCCTCTTGTTCGATACCCTTTTTGACATTTTATCTGGTATGGGAATCCGAATGGTGCTAAGACTTCATTAGCGATATCTAATACGGACTTATCAACGAAAACTCTGCTGTCCGTATTTTGAGTGAGGTACCACATGAATGGACGAGTGGTACAGGTATAGGCATGATAACCTTCTTCATCCTCATCTTCTCCAATGTAGCCAAAATCGGTAACTAGACCATTTAGATAACGAGGATTACTTGCTTCGGTATCAATTTCCAATGTTACAGACTGACCAATAATATCTTTGCCTTGCAAGTTTGGGTTTTGAGAGACCAATGTAATATTGAACTCAAACAGATTTGAAACGGATTCTGTTCCAAGCATTTTTTTGAATAATAGTTGTGATCCCAAAGGCGTATGAGCAACGATAGTTCTATTCATTTAGGGAAACTCCTTGTCAATCTTAAACCAATATTCCGGGTACAAGTATTTTTATCCTATATTTTAAATAGGGATAAAAATATGTGAAAGTAATATTCTAGACAATATTATTTACATCGTTATTGAGACTTTTAAATACACTGAAAATTCCTTAATTTACTTAAATTAAAGGGATTAAAGGCAGTAGAAGTAGTAAATTCAAGTACAAGATTTTTTCCTTTAATATTGTATTCGACAACGGTGGTATTTCCTGTTTGGCGAATAATTTTACCTTTTTCAATAAGGCGGAAGATTGACCAAGGCCCAGTTGAACTAATACCTGCGCTATTAATTTGGGGAGAGGAGATATCTATTTTAGCTAAAGCATTTTCACTCTTTGATGGCCAAGTAAAGGTTACAGGATTTACAGGACCATGGCTGTATAAATAGCTTTTCCCTGCATATGAGATATTTACACTTTCTAAACTAGTATCAAGAATCAAAACTTTAACTGAGAAGTCAAATGTAGGAGTTTCTGAGCCTTTATCAAAATATCCTTGTCGGATGTCTTCTATATCATTTAGTTTTGCAAAACGATCTTTAAAAAAGCATCATTTTTAGCAGTTAAAGTTTCCAGTTTTTTTCTGAGCGTGCCAATACGGCAGCTTCACCAGTCAAGTTTGTAAATTTACTGTAGATACCATTGGGACCAAATATACTGGCGAAACTCTCTAATGCAACATTGTCCTCCGACCCTTTATCGAAAGGGTATCCTTGTTGATGTATTTCTTGGCAACTATTAGTTAATGTAGCTATTTGTTTTTTTCTAAAAGTAGACAAAAAGCTTTTCATCAACAATTTTGTTAGTGTTTTTTTCAGAATAATTTCAGAAAAGTTATCTAACATTTGGCGAAAGGGAGGTGGCAGTCTATTTACTTCAGCCTTGTATTTTACGAAAGGATCATCAGGTGGTAAGTCCACTCCTTTTTCTACAGCAACATTAACAGCAACTAAATAAACATATAAATCATTTATAGCTTCTGTGACATTATTAATAGCAGGAGGTTGATCATTTGTGATTTCAGTTAATGTATGGAAATCTGCAAAAGCATCATCGACTGGAGTTGCTTGTTTTAAAGCAACCAATTCATTTTTCACATTATTCCCCTCTTCACTCTCTAAGAGTTTTGAGAGTCCTGCTCTATTTAACCAATCGGTAATTTTGCTTCCAGCTTTTTTTCTGTTATTCGTTTGTCAATGGTTAAAGTCGTATTATCACTAATTCCTTTAATAATATTGACTAAAGGTGAGTTCTTTTCAGATAGCAGTTTGGCAATTTGAGTACTCTCTCGTGATGACTTTGGTGTTACTAATGACAAATCAGATAAATAACTATTCCAAACTTTAATGTAATTACTGAAATAGATTCTTTGGGCATCGGAAAGAACAGATGCTTTTACTTTGGCCTAAAGAAGCATAGTTACCTAATACCCAGTTGTCTTCATTAAAAAACTGCTCTGCAGATTTAACCATGGCAGGTAAAACTTTAGTAATGTAGGCTTCTTTGGTATAAATAAAGTTAATAGGTTCTTTTAAAGCCCCACCAGTCTTACGTCGGAATAGCAAGTGACTTTGCACACCACCCATACTTGAAAAAAAGATACAGGTGTAACTCCTTCTTTTCCTGAGAGAGTAACTGTGTTTATAGTATCTTCTAATACCATGGTTGCAATGTCTCTTTGTGCAATTTCCTGTCTACGACGTTCTACTAATTCTTCGTCATAGGGAACACTTGGTGTAATGCTTTGTTTTGAAAGAATCTGATTCAGAGCTTTTTCAACAGATTTTTTTTGTTGGTCACTCATGCCTGATGATTCTGTTTTAGACAAATTGGACATTAACCAGTTTTGCATAAAAGCAGCATCAAAATGTTCTTTGTGGAACATCATAAGATAAGCTTTTAATGCATCATAGCTATTAATATTGTTAGAACCATTAGCTGTGCGTAGAAGTTCATCCAACTTATAGCTGATTAATGGCATTACGTTGTCTTGAAGAATTCTATAATAGGCTGACTCCCCAACATCTTTCATTTGGCTACCTTGATAAAGACCCATACGATAGCTCAGAGGAGGGGATAATAAATCTGGAATTTCTTTACTGGTAGTTGTATCTCTAACTTGTTCAGCAAATGTTACAGCCTTAAGTAAATCAGGGCTGTCTGTATATTTTTTTACATCTAAAGCTAAGTCAGTTGCTTTTTTATCAACCTGTTCAAGATATGATTGGTTATTTGAGTAACTATTCAGCATCATTGTTAAACATGCAATTACTACAGTTGCAATAGCTCCAATACCTAGCCAATACAAGATTTGTTTTTTGACGAACCAAGATTTATTCTCACCAGCTAAATTTGCCTCGCTAAGAATAACGTCAGCAAAGAGTCTATTTAAGAAAAAGCTATGTTCGTTATTCTGAGTAGAGGCCTGGTTTGAATCCAAGTATTTTTTAGATAATTGGAAATCACTTTGCAAACCTTCCAGTATAGGGGTTGAGATGTTGTCCTGTTTGTGTCGCACTTGAAAAAAATAAACACCTCTCCATGCGATAGGTTGCTCAAATTTTGAAGATTTAGACAGCTCTTTAAATAGAGAAAGTACTGCTTGATTAAGGCGCTCAAACTCCTCTGGGAATGCAAAAGCTGCAGCTTTATCTTCAGTAGATTCTAATTGATGAACTGTGCCCAACATAGAGGAGCGTAATTTATCTACAATATCTGCTAAGGCATTAGAAGCAGTAGCGATAGGAGTTTCCATTCCTTCTGTATTAGATAGAGGAATTCCTAAATATTGATTTCTTTGTTCTTCAGTTAGATGGTCAAAGAATTCATTAAAACCATGCAATAAATCCAGTTTGGTTATCATAAGATAAACTGGGAAATGTATACCTAATTTAGTATGCATTTCATGGATTCTTTTACGCAGTTCTACTGAGATTTCTGTTATGTTGGTTTTCCCGCCCAACAAATCATCTACACCTACAGTAACCAATACTCCATTTATTGGCTGTTTAGGTCGGTAACGTTGTAGTAGCGTTACAAACTCTTCCCAGTCACTAGAGTCTTTACTGCTATGATTGTCATGTAAAGATAATCTACCAGCTGTATCGAGAAATACTATTTCATCCGACAGAAACCAATCACAATCTCGTGTACCTGCTAGGCCACTTACAGATGTCCCTAAAGTGCTCTCTAAAGGGAAGTTAAGACCAGAGCGTTTGAGTGCAGTTGTTTTACCAGATCCTGCTGCCCCTAGGACAACATACCATGGCATTTGGTAGAGGTATTGACCTTCTTCTAGTCTAGCCAACAAACTGTTTTTAGATTTAGAAAAATTTAGCATTTTTTTAATACTTTGTCCATTTCAGCAAACTGGCGGCTCATAGAGCTAACATCATTTGCACTTTTTAAAATAGGCTCTTGGGCTGCTCGAATTTCTTTCAATAAAGCAGCGTTTCGTCGAGATTCACGATATTGGCGAAATATGGCTTTAGCCAACCAAATACCAATAATAATGGCACACACTGCAAAACGAATAGTTTTGCTTACTAAAGGGCGAACTTCACCTATGGAGATCAATGGTCCAATAAACCATACTAATATAATCAGGCCGGTAATACCCAACATCACCCATAAAGAGCGAGAACCTAGAAAATAAATAATTTTTTTCATGTCTATTTTTTTCCGTATCAATCTAAAATAGATTATTGTGTGCTTACACTACCGTTTGGTTGAGAATTGGAGGTATCGTTTTTTTATTTCGACTGTGCTACCTAGTTTGGGTCCAGTTCCTGTAGTAAATAATGTAATTTCAACTCTTCGGTTTTTAGCTCTGTTTTTCTAAAGTATCGTTTGGTGCGACAGGATCGGTTGAGCCTCGTCCTTCAGAACGGATGCGTGTTCCGCCATTTTTTTAACGTAATTTAATAAAATTTCTTTTTACTGCATCTGCCCGAGCCTGTGATAAATGCCAATTAGATGGAAAAATTCAAACTCTGAATTGGCTGATTATCAGTGTATCCCTGTAACAATAATTTGTCCTTCTACACTATCTAAGGCCTGACTAACTGCAGCTAAAAACAGGATAATATTGGTCTTGTATTTTGCGCAGAGCCAGATTCAAATAAGCCATCACCTAAAAATAGTAATAGTACTTCTGTCTTGAAAATCTTCTACAGATACTAATTTCCTAGCAATCTCATTTTCCAACAAAGGCCGTAGTCGGACTGTATTTTGTGCATCCTGTTGTTTGGTTATTGCTGAAGGAAGTTTGAGGCTGTTCACTTTTATGCTGGCGGTATTGAATTTATCACCTAATGACCATTGCATTGTAAAAATAGCCTATCCCCAATGCAACAGCTCCTAATACGCCAACTACCCATAAAGGAATAGCAAGTCTGCGTTTTCTTTGAATATTATTTGTAATAATCGGGTTATGTTTAAAAAGATTAACAGTTTGGTCAGGTCGCTTACTGTGAATTAAGGCAAGTAAGTCTCTTTTAATTTTATCGATCTCAAGTTCCCCATTGTTTAGAACCTGGTACTTACCTTTTGTAACCAAATTGCAGGCATAAATACATAAACTCTAATAAATTAATATTTTTATCAGAATCTTGTTTCAAATTTTGAATGATTTCAAAAAAACGTTCTCCACCCCAAGTTTCATCATAAAAAGATACTAATAAGCTATTCTTTGACCAAGTTTCATCAGCCCAGCTGGCACGGACTGCTAATTCATCTACAAATGTACAAAGACAGTATTTTTGCAGCCTGAATAGCATCATATTTAGCTCCATTTTTTTCAGCATTCTCTTCAAAAATTATTAATTAAGAGAGAATTTATTAATTAGGCTGTCAGTAGATAATTGACTAGTAGTTTGTTGCATAGAGTTAGCCAAGATAAAAAAACAGGTTTAGCAGCTTCAATTAAAGGGTTATAAACATTTATTGCGTTGTTTGCAGTATTATTCTGGTTATTCATAATGAAATTCCAAATTAAATCAAATTAACTTAAAGACTTAATCGCCCAAAACTCAACATCTAAATTAGGGAAATTACCAGCCAAATGGAAAGCCATACCTGAGGAAGTATCAAACATATCCCATAATTCATGTTTTTTATCTAATTCAAAATAAACATAACCACTATGGTATGGTAATTCTCTTGGTGCCACGGATAACGCATGAACTTTAATTCCAGGTAAATGGTAAGCAACCAATTCCTTAACTTTTTCTACAGTACCTATTTTTACTACACTTGGAATTTTTTGGCGCAAGGCTTCGTTGGGCATATCAGCTTTGATGGCTAAGACAAATGAAGCTTTATCCAGTAAGCTTTGATCAGGAGTTTGAGCAACTCGAGTTGCTTCATCACGCAAATCTAGTGGAATTCTAATTGCTCTTTGTTCAAGAACAATAGACAGTGATTTGCGCAAGTTAAAAAATAATTTACCAAAACATGATGCTAGATCATTGTGTTCATAAATAGGAATATCACCTACCTTACGTGAAGGAAGGAAAGTCATTAAATCAGCACATAATTTTGATAAGTTGACAAATAATTGTTCTGGATGAGTTTGGCGAGCGCCTTCATTTTCATGATGCAAATAAGCCAAGTACCGATTGATAGTCTGAAGCATCATAAAGTCCATTACTTCAACAGAACCTCCGGTATTCGGATCGTTTACAGCGTTAGCTAGACTATTGCTTTTTTGCATTAATAAGCCATATATTTCCGAAATATAAGCTTTTAGGTGGTGTTGCTTTTGGCTTCCTAGGGAAGGAGGAATATATGATTCGTCTAGAATGATTTCAAAGTCTGCTGAACTGGATCGGATAACTGCAATAGGAAGGGCGGTTTGATTGCTAGTTAAATCATTTTCTAAAATCAATGTGGGATTAAGATCTGCTAGTGTAATTTGGCGACCGTCTAATTCGGAGTTAGTTGTATCTGCAAGGGTTTTCTCAAATGCTTTATATCGGTAAGAGTTAGCAGAAGAGTTTTGATTTAGAAAGTCAATCTCATTATTGACAGACGATGGCAGAGTAATAGCTAAGTAAACTTTAGTATCTTTTATGTTTTCAGGTACTTTTTAAGCTTAAATTTTCAAGTTGTTTTTTTGGGAAAACACAAATATAGAACCATCAGGAAAAATACCTTCTGCTTCACGAATACCGAGTACACCACGTTTGAGGCCGTCTGAATTCAGTACTAAAGATGAAAAATCCCCAAAAAAATAACCCTCTTTAGAAACAGCAAGTTGACGTAATCCTGACTCAAGATAACGTTCAAATTGCTGGAAATGCTGAGGAGTAATAAAGATTCCTTCTGACCAAACTACTTTTGCTTCAATTGCCATGTATTCAACCTCAAATTATTTATATATATAAGCATTTATTCCTCACGGAAAATACCTTTGCTAAGGTCACTATTGTTCTTGCGAGTTTCCCCATTTTCTTTGATGAGCTGATTATCAGGATGGCGCTCTTTATATTCTTTCAGCATTTCTTGCATCTCTGATTTCGATAATTGATACAATTCATTTTTCCCAATATTCACGTAGAAATAGTGTTTACCAAACTGATACCATCGTTGTTTTTGTTTTAATAAAATCAATCTCCATTGACTATTGTCCAAATCACGATAACTGGCAACAACACCTAAATATTTCAGGTGGGAATCCATTTTGATAGGTAATACAGTAACTGTATCAGGGTGTAACATGAATTGGTTTTGTTGAATTAATTTATCACCTAAAGTTTCTTTAGCATTATTAGTAAGATCAAAAATAGTTTGCTTTTTTTAAATTCACCATCAGATGACAGTTGATACAAATCCAATCTGATAGGGAGGGTTGATCAACTAAATTTGGATTGACATCGGGAGAAACTATAATTTGGACATCAATTTTTTTCTCCACTTTCGTCAGATTCTTTTTGGCGGTTTATGGTTGGACGCACATGCGCTTACCATCAAAGATATCATTACAAATGATATATATTTTATCAGTTTTCCATGCATTTTGGTTACCTAGATACATCAATAGCGATTGTATTTAATGATAGAAATTTTAAATTAATCGACTGCCTAGACTTTAGGAGCTAGTTGGTCTATAACTGTCGATCGAATACTAAGATTTCTTATTTTGCTTAGAATTATAAAGTATTTTTTTCTTTCTAAGTTTATATTTATATTGGTAATTGAAGTCATGATTGCTTGCGTCGATATTTATGCTCAAAACTTGTTTTCCCTGTGTTGCGCAAGTAAGTAGTTCTTGGCTGATTTGTGGTAGAACCGTATTGGTAAGAATCGCATCGATCATGCGGCCACCTGATTCAACTTCTGTACAACGTGAAGTGATTAGTTTTAACACTTCAGGGGTATAGTGTAGGTCGATACCATGATTATCTTTAATGCGTTTTACGATACGGTCTAATTGCAATTCAACAATTTTTGAGAGCATATCGTCGGATAGTGGGTAGTAAGGAATAACTTGCATCCGGCCTAATAAAGCAGCTGGGAAAGTTTTCAGCAGGGGAGTACGCAGGGCTTTAGTTAGGCCTTCTGGAGTAGGCAACATTTCGGGGTCATCACACATATCCATGATTAAATCTGTACCAACGTTGGTGGTAAGAATGATAATGGTGTTTTTAAAGTCGATATAGCGGCCTTCGCCATCTTCCATCCAGCCTTTGTCGAATACTTGGAAAAAGATTTCATGAACATCTGGGTGTGCTTTTTCTACTTCATCGAGCAAGACAACACTGTAAGGTTTGCGACGTACAGCTTCAGTCAATACGCCCCCTTCACCATAGCCCACATAACCTGGAGGAGCTCCTTTCAAAGTGGATACAGTATGAGCCTCTTGATATTCACTCATGTTGATGGTAATCACATTTTGTTCACCACCATATAATGTATCGGCTAGAGCCAGAGCAGTTTCTGTTTTACCCACACCGGAAGGACCTGCAAGCATGAAAACACCAATAGGCTTGTTGGGATTGTCTAGATTTGCGCGTGAAGTTTGAATACGGCGGGCAATCGCATCCAAACCGTGGCGTTGTCCGATGATGCGTTTATTTAAGGTGTCAGCAAGTTGTAATACAGCCTCAACTTCGTCTTTCATCATTTTTCCGACAGGGATTCCTGTCCAGTCTGCTACAACGTCAGCAACTGTCCGACTGTCTACTAACGGCATAACTAGGGGTTGGACACCTTGCAGTTTTTTCAATTTAGTAACCAGCTCTTTTTGGCGGGTGCGCAACTGTTTGTTTTCTTCATCGGTTGTTTCTTGTTCAACCTGCATGATTTGTTCACGTACAGCTAATAGCTCTGCAACCAAGTCTACTTCAGATTTCCATCTGTCTTCTAATTTTTTCAGACGGCTTTCAACCTCAGTTAATTCTTTACCAATATTTGTGATCCGAGCTTCAGAGTCGAAACTGAGTTTCTTCTCACGTTCTAAATTTGCTTGCTCAAGTTTAATGCTTCTAACTTCTTGCGTAGATATTCAATACTGCCAGGCACAGCATGTTGGCTGACTGCAACACGTGCGCAGGCAGTATCAATCAAGCCGACAGCTTTATCAGGGAGCTGACGTGCTGGAATATAGCGGTGGGAAAGTTTTACAGCAGCCTGGATTGCTTCATCAAGAATGATCACTTTATGGTGTTTTTCTAGAGAAGCATTCAATGCTCTAAGCATGTTGATGGCTTTTTCTTCATCGGGTTCATCTACTTGTACAACTTGGAAGCGCCGAGTTAGGGCAGGATCTTTTTCAAAATATTTTTTGTATTCTGCCCATGTGGTTGCACCAATAGTACGAAGTTTGCCACGAGCTAATGCAGGTTTGAGTAAGTTGGCAGCATCACCAGTACCGGCAGCGCCACCAGCACCAATTAAAGTATGGATTTCGTCGATGAATAGCACGATTGGGGTTGGACTGGATTCTACTTCGTCCATAACTGCTCGGAGGCGTGATTCAAATTCTCCGCTAACACTGGCACCAGCTTTGAGTAAGCCGATATCCAATAGAATTAATTGAACGTCTTTCAATCCAGGAGGGACATCCCCGGCAGCTAAACGTAATGCCAAAGCTTCAACCACAGCAGTCTTACCAACACCGGCTTCACCTGTAAGAATCGGGTTGTTTTGACGGCGACGCATTAGGATGTCAATCATTTGTCTGATTTCAGTGTCGCGGCCTGTGATTGGATCTATTTCGCCATTTTTAGCCTTTTCGGTAAGGTTGCTGCCGTATTTAGCTAAGGCACTTTCTTTGTGAGTAGCATTAGGCTCAGAAGATAAGGCATTCTGGGTAACATCAAGATTTTCTTCAGAGTTAGCAGTAATAGCAATAATATTGTTTGCTAATGTTTCCGGTTTGATTTTCAGGAATTCAGATGAAATATTGGCCAAAATACCCTGCAAAGTCTTATTTTGCAGCATGGTATAGAAAATATGAGCTGTACGGATTTTGTCTGTACCAAATTTTAGTGAACTGTATGTCCAAGTTTGTTCGACAAGGGTTTGGATATGTTCGGAGAAGTCAATAACGGCAGTAGCACCAACAGGCAGTTTTTCTACTGCAGCCAATACATCTTTTCGTACTTTGGCTTCATCTAAGTTAAACTGATTTATCAGGTAGAAGATATCTGTTTTTTCAGTTTGAAGTAGAGAGTGTAGCCAGTGTACTAATTCAACATAGCTGTTTTCTCGAAGACGACAGAAGGTATAGGCATTTTTCCAAAAGTTTTATATAAGGTAGTATTTAATTTACCAAATAATACACTGCGGCTGATGTTTGACATAAGACGTCCTTAATTAAATTATTTCAAATATGTCCAAAATAGTTTTCTAAAGCTTTTATCGACGATGGCCGTCTAAAAAAAGCCGATTAATGATTGTTGACAATCAAGTCTTCTGCATTTCGGGAAACATTCCCCAGCCAAGTTGATAAGCCGAGTTGAGTGTTTCCTCCTAAATCCATCAGTGGAACTTCTTTTTGCATCAGAATAGGTTGGATATCCCATTCATATTCTTCTGCGGCAAATAAACGAACCCATTCTTGTAAACGGGCTGTATTAATACCGTCTTTAAAGAATGATTGGTAGGCTGACAGCGTAAGTGGGCCAATAATAATTCGAAATTTACTTTTGCACATCATAGAGTTTGTCACCTAGTAGTAAACCGTCACCAAGTGTGTAGTTGCCCATAATCCCAATTTGCGTTTTCTCTTCTTCAACTTCAACCCAGTACCCTACGTTAGTTTGAATGTTAACGGGAACTTGGAAATAGCGAGTGAGCAGTTGTTGCAGGTTGACTGCAGATCGGCTTTGTTTTATCAATAGACCGGAAAAAAATAGCGTTTAGCAAATTCGTGGATTAAACCTTTGTGATATGTGGTCGGAATATTAAGGCCATTAAAACTGGCAATGTATTTTCCGAAGCGGTCTTCAGCATTTTTATCTAAAGATGTAATGCTTTGGGCATTTGCCCACGCTCGATAGAATAAGATAGCCAGGCGGTGTTGCAACATATTTGCAAAACCGGTCCATGCCCGGTCACCGTGTTGATGTTGGCGTTCATAAGCATACTCGGTTAAATGTAGAGGTAGTGGGCCAGATGGGCCAAACAGACCAAATCCATTAATGGAAATTTCTACATAATGTGGTGATAAGGTTACCGATTGGAGATTGCGTGGGGCAAAAGTAAGCGAAGGATTTTGGCGGATCCTTATTTTCTCCATTTTTGGGCTAATAGCTTTGCCTAATATTTGCCCACCAGTAATAAATTTAACGGACTCAAGCTGGCGCAAGAGTGAAAAAAATAATCATACTTATACGGTTGAGAGGAAACTTTATTTAAAAAGACTGTAAGTTTTTCATCCCAAGCATTGTCTAATGAGTCACCAAAATCTGTTTTAGGGTTGACTGGACTCATATAATCATTCTCTCCCCAATTTCAGACGGCCAAGTAGCAATATGACCTTGCTGAAGTGTGTCAATTCGCAATTGTACAAATGAGTTAATAGACACCAAACGTCGGAAATAATGGTTTAAAACTGATCCAAATAGGAAAGGATGAACACCGCCTAATTGAGCTTCATCCAGTGTAACGATAATGTTGATTCCTCTGATAGGGGCTGCAACTCCATAATGACGGACTACTTTGTTAATAATTGAGGTTTCAACTCGTGTAATTGATTCAATCTGTTTTTTCAGCAAATCGCTTTCAGAAGAAACAAATACTGTTAAAAGCTCTTTCAAAGCAACAGGTGCATCTTCTTTATCAGTATTCAAAAGAGATAGGTAATTTAAGCTCAATTGATTTAAAAATGACCAAAGTGTCCTATCTTCACTTACTGCTTCTTGGGGCCTTGTTAATTTAGAAATCAGTTTAATCGATTTGACTGGCAAAAAATCCCTCAATAAGAAAGTCAGATTCTCCGTCTCGAGGCATGATTAGAGGCAAATCTCTGCTTGTACACCAAGCATCGACAGAAAGGTGCTGTACGTTTGAATTAAAGGCGTAATTCTGATTATTAGCAAGAGATAAAAATACCTCACTACCTAAATAGGAAGAGCGAAAACCATTTTTTTAGCTGAGTTTTCGGATGGTACTCTATCAGCACGACGAGCAGAAAAAAATAAGCATGCTGAGTTTGCGCCTCAGGAAAGAGTCCTATATCCGGTGCTTTGTACATCGGTGAAAATACTACGGTTTGAAGGTTGTTAGTATCAAAGCCTTTTACTTGCTCGATAGCGTAGACTTCATAATTCAGGGGCTGAGTACGGTCGATAACGACATGGTGCTCTTGATCTTGAATATTCACCGGGAAGCGTGAGCTTTTTTTCTGAATAAGTTAATGACTGGTACGGCATTTACAGAAAAATCATCCACACCGATCAGTTCAGTTAATTCAGGTATTTTATTACTGAATAAAAAAATGAAAGACTAAAATAGCGTTTACGATAAGTAATAATTTTTTTATTGACTCCCTTTATCGTTTATGATTTCCTCTAAATGTTCAGGTACTTTAGGCAAATGTCCTTTTTTTCTCGGCTTGTTGGACGGCTTGTTTAATATTTTTTTGAGAAATAAATAGAAACTTTTCCGGTAGGCGTGAATACTCCTGCATAATTCGGAATGCACTCACCGATTTATCTAAATTAAATGATAAGGCTTCATCTTCTCGAAAACCACGATGTTCTGGTGTAGTAGGCAATGGGTAAAACCATTGTTTTGGATTTTCGTAACTGTGGCAAACAACACCTACGCATTCAGAAGCCAATAGAAACAGCAATGAAGAAGATTTGGAAAGTTCTGTACCTAAAAATATAGATAATTCATCTGGCAACATCTCTGAACATGCGCCTGGTACGCTCAATGAAAAATCCAAACGTAAGGCAGATTGTACTTTCTTACTAGGGGAGTGTTTGAGCGCAGGGAGTGTGTTTGGTAAATAACCTATTGAGTCAGTGTATTTGGCTTTTTCAATACGAAGTGGCAGAATTTCAGTAGTTTTAGTTACAGAAAATGGACAACTGACTTTGAATTCGTCAATGGGCAGAGACCTCAATATTTTGCCCCGGTCCAGTAGATTGATCACATTAGCGTTATATTGACTGGTAGGTTCTAGATTGACGATAGCTGCAGCCGGTTTTTGATTGATGAAGTCAGGATAAACAACTTCTAAGATTCTTTGGACAAAACGAGGATACTCCGCATCCAGTTTAAGTTGGGTGCGTGCGGTAAGAAAGCTTACCCCTTCCAAGAGTCTTTCAACATATGGATCAGGAATATCAGTTGTATCTAAGGCTAATCTTGAGGCTATCTTAGGATATTGGGCTGCAAACTCTTTACCCATTTCCTTTAGAAAAGTTAGCTCTTTGTTGTAGTAAGACAGTAATTTATTATTCAAGCCCCATTTCCCCCATCTAATAAGTCAAACAATCCTGTTTCAACATCCATACTGGTTCGTAGCAAGAATTCTTTAGGATAAGGATTGAGTTTCAGGTAACCTTTAATTTCAATAATGAGTTTATTGTGTAAAGCATCATCATCATCGTCTGAGGTATTTACGATCACTTGCAAAGTCTTATTTTCAAGACGCGGTTCAAAATCGATGATAGCTTGTTTGATGTTCTGTTCCACATCTTGCCATTCAATATCGGAAAAATTAACACCAGAAAGGGGAGGGATACCGTAATTTAATGTAGAAGAACGTACATTTTCAGTCAGGCCAATCCCCATAGTTTCTGCTTGTATGTTGCATGTATTCAGTAAATAAAGAATATCACGCAGTACGGCTTGCCGATATTGATCAAGATTAATGACCTGATCGGAGCGTGCCTCTTTTTTTCTGCGTGGCTCTTCATCTGTTAGTCTGTCAAATAAAGAGGGTAACAGTTGATTTTTGAATTGCGACATGTTTAATTGTTGAGTTTGAAAAATAGATAGATTTTAATGGTTTTGTTCAAATCTAATATTACGAATATCTAAAAGGCCAAAAATCATGGTTGTCGGTATACAAAGTTTTTTTGACCAACCCCTGTAAAGAGTTGCTCTGCTATTTCTATCCAGTCAGTTTGTGAACACTTCATTAGCAGATCTGACCATGCTGTTTCTTCCCCAGGCATAACAGCATAACGAGCAGGGCTGGTACATTGAATACATTCACCATTTGTAAATTTGATTTCAGACGGCCTCCAAATGATGTCCAGTAAGGAACTTGGAGTCTTGAAAGAAATATTTTCAATAGAATCCCATGTTTGCCAGTAGTAGTGACCTTGATAGAAATATTCATAAACGAAGGCAGTACGTACGTCTCCATCAATAATCCAGTCACTATCAATCTCGGAAACTGATTTATCTGCTAAAAGGTAAGTAATATGTACGGGGGAGCCTTCTATATTCTCAGATAGCACAGTATAATCATCGACAAGGGATTTGTTTTTCTGTTCTGAAACATGGGCAACTAAAGAGAGTTGCTTTTGAAGAATATCAAGTTTGCTTGCGTGTAGTTCTAGTGTTTTTTTGGTTTTTGTTGGGCTTCCAAAAACTGCCTGACGCCGCATTTCAGCAGAAATATTTTCAATAAGATAAAAGCATTAAAGGTTTTTTTGGGTATGAGGAAACAGTTTTTGATATTGTCCAATCTGTTTTAAAGCCTGTTCCCATTTTTGCGCACAGACACTGATATTGAATCAGCGCTAAACGATGTTCTTGATTGTCAGGATTTGAACGCACAAGCTCAATCATGTCCGATAATTTAGTTTTCAAATCCATTTCAATAATTCCTTCTTTATTTAAAAAGAATAGCAACTACAGCTAGAACTAATTTTTTTCAGTAAATAATGCCGTCTAAAAAGTAAAGTCATTATGTATGAAGCCTGACTTAAAAATGCCTTTTAAGTCAGGCTTCTTTAATGAAAATCTACATATCAATTATGCAGATTTATTTTCTTTGATATTGAAGGCCATTTGAACTTCAGCACCTTTTAGAACCTTTATCGGTTTTGTTCCCAATATTGGTTTTTTTCACTTTTGCAGCTTGGAATGAATAACGCATTTTCAGCGCATCATTGTCTTGTACACCAATGAATTTCACACCAGTTACCAAGACATCTTCCAATGTGGTGCGTGAGTATTCAATTTGCTCACCACCAGCTTTGCAAACAGAAATTTCTACTTTGCTCAAGTGTTGGCCGGTAGCGCAGTTTTTCAGAATGGTTGGAGCTGCTTTATCGATAGCGGCAACTACGGTCAAGTCATTGAAATTGACTTTACCGGCACCACCGCCACCACCGCTAGTCATTGAACCAGGTTGCTCTGCACCCCAGTCAAAAACTTTCGATGTTAGTCCAGTCTTTGTGGTTAGAATCTTTTGATTCGCCATTTACACCTTCGACTTTCATGAACATATCAATAGCCATTTTTTTACTCTCCTAGTTAAAAAATACAAGCGATTTAACAACAGGGCACTAAATATACCCAACTAAATAAACTAAGCCTGACTATTCTTGTTTAGTCGAAGGCAATTTGGAAACTAAGCGTAGAGAAACGGTAAGTCCCTCAAGTTGATAATGAGGACGCAGGAAGAACTTAGAAGTGTAGTATCCTGGATTATCTTCTACTTCTTCTACAACTACCTCTGCAGCAGCCAATGGCTTACGGGCTTTTTGTTTCTTGGGTAGAGTTAGCAGGGGTCTCCATCTACATAATTCATAATCCATTCGTTCAACCAACGTTCCATGTCATCACGTTCACGGAATGAGCCAACTTTGTCGCGAACAATACATTTTTAAGTAGTGTGCGAAACGGCAACATGCGAATAAGTAAGGCAAGCGAGCAGACAAACGTGCATTGGCAGTAGCATCTGGATCATAATATTCAGATGGTTTATGCAAAGATTGTGCACCGATAAATGCAGCTAAATCTGTGTTCTTACGATGGATTAATGGCATAAAGCCCAATGCAGCCAGCTCTGCCTCACGGCGGTCGCTAATGGCAATTTCTGTTGGGCATTTCATGTCTACACCGCCATCATCGGTTGGGAATGTGTGGCAGGGAAGATTTTCAACGATACCGCCTGATTCTACGCCACGAATGGCAGTGCACCAGCCATAGTATTTAAATGAACGGTTAATATTTACTGCCATTGCATAAGCTGCATTGGCCCAAGTATATTTGTTATGATCCGCACCCTCTGTCTCTTCCTCGAAGTCAAATTCATCTACGGGGTTTGTCGTGGCACCATAAGGCAGACGAGACAGGAAACGAGGCAAAAGCTAAGCCGATATAACGAGAGTCTTCGGATTCACGCAGACTTCGCCATGGAGCGTATTCCGCATTTTTGGAAGATTTTGCTCAGGTCGCGCGGATTAGCTAATTCTTGCCAAGATTCCATTTGCATTAGCTTAGGAGATGCACCTGCAATAAATGGGCAGTGCGCAGCCGCGGCAATCTTTTCAAGGCTATTGAGCATTTCTACATCAGGGGCAGAATGATCAAAATAATAGTCACCAACTAAGCAACCAAAAGGTTCGCCACCGAATTGGCCATACTCTTCCTCATAGATGCGTTTAAAGAGTGGGCTTTGATCCCAGGCTGTACCTTTAAAGCGTTTTTAAGTTACGAGCAACTTCTTTTTTTGGAAATAGGCAATACTTTGATTTTTTTAACAAAGTATCTGTTTCAGTGTTTGTTACTAAATGATGTAGGCCGCGCCATTCACCTTCAAGTTTTTGAAAATCCTCATGATGCAAGATCAAGTTGATTTGTTCAGAAAGCTTTCTATCAAGTTCGGCAATAATTGCTTCAATAGTTTGATAGGTATCATCTGAAATGGTCACGGCATTTTGTAGGGCTTGCTGAGCCAATGTTGCGACTGCATTAGTTACAGCGCTTTTAGCTTCTTCTGTTTTAGGTTTGAATTCTTTTTGAAGCAGCTGTTCAAATTCATTGGTTGCAAACACATGTTGCGAACTACCATTTCCTAGGGTATCTAATTGTTTTTCAGCCATGATTTACTTTCACTTCTAGTTTTATTAGAGACTATTATTCATCTTTGGATGTTGATTTAGGTGCAGCTGCAAGACTTTTTAGCAATTCGCTATCCCCTAAGACTTTTCCAATTAATTCTTCAGCCCCACTTTTACCATCCATATATGAGAGTAAATTAGATAGTTCAGTACGCGCCTGTAAAAGTTCATTTAGAGGTGCTACTTTTTTAGCTATTGCCGCTGGTGAGAAGTCATCCATGCTTTCCAATTCGAGTTCTACATTCAAATTCCCTTCACCTGTCAATGTATTTTTTACGTTGAAGGCAACGCGAGGTTTAAGGGCTTTCATGCGTTCATCGAAATTGTCTACATCAATTTCTAAGAATTTTCGTTCAGCTAATTCAGGTAAGGGCTCAACAGGTTTGCCAACCAAATCGGCCATAATACCCATAACGAAAGGCAGTTCGATTTTTTTCTCTGAACCATACAACTCTACGTCATACTCAATTTGCACGCGAGGAGCTCGATTACGAGCAATAAACTTTTGACCTGATGATTTATTTCGTGACATGGTTATAACCTTAGGATGATTAATAATGTTGTGTATTTATTAAAAAAATTTTACTAAATCGCGGATGAGGTATGCTAGGTTCATGAATTTGCTGTATCTTCATCCGGCTTGCCAATTAAAACTTCTAAATTGGCAATACTTTCTGGGCTAATATCTTTCATGATGTCATAAAAGTTCATATTCATTTGTCGTTGTACCCTGCGGATAAACAGTGGTGCAGGGTGACTGGGTTCAAGAGTTTCAAAATAAATGCAGATTTTCTCTAAGGCTAAATCAACATCAGCCCGATTTTTAATATTCAGACGGCGCCATGCATCGGCCTCTTGAATAGATTGTTCTTGTGTAATAGTTGAGCTGTTAGTTTTAGAGGGTAACTCTGACTGTTCTGTCTGTTGTACTGAGGGAGTACTCCCATCATTATAGTTGATGGCTTTGTGAATTAGGGTAAGAGGTTTCTGAATAACATCAAAATCAAGTGAGTGTTCATCCTGTAAATTAGACGAGAAAATGCGTTGGATGTCTTTCAGACAGTCCAATGCCTGAATTAATGCGGTTAATTCAGGTTTCCCCGTATCGGCATTCACCCTAATATCGAGCATTAGCCGTTCTTTACCTCCCGGATAATTTTGTGGATCATTCCCTTGTAAGATAGAAACAGCTTCTTTTACAGTAATTGGCTGTTGGGTTAACCCATTTATCAATAATTTAGATGAAAGAATTTCTTTTATGACGCCATCAAGTGTGGTAAAGGAGCTAAGGGCATTAATCCTGTAAAATGGATCAAATTCACCGTCTTCATCCTCTAGTTTAGGATAAATGGATTCCCAATACAGGTCTATATTAGCTTTGATTGCTTCGCAACCAGCACAGAACCCTACGAGTCCATGTTTGGCTGTAAGCGCCTGTGTATAGTAGGCTAGGACATGCAAATCCTTAGATTCAGCTAGCAATTGATTGCATAACTTTTCTACCGTTGCCCAATCAGCTTCTTCTGCCGGAATAATCGTGTCACCATACTGTTGTTCTGGTTTGCCTTCAGCTACGCTTTGTAGTTCTAAAAAGCGGCTATCGTATTCGATATTTACACCTTCGGGACTGTCGATAGAGATAGGTTCGTCCCATCGAGGAAATGTGTTCATCTACTTATGATCCAAATAACTTATTAAACAGTGAGCATGAAGGGAGGCCTTCATGTTTTATGTGGTCACCGCTTTCAATTTCTTGCCAAAAACTACCAATGTCGTCTGAATCAGATAAAAAGTTGTGAAAGGATTCAGAGAGGATAGCGTTCCCTGTTGTATCACTATTGTAAAAATCTTCGATACAACATTTCCCTTCTTTTAGTATCTCGTGAAAGGAATTTTTCTTTAAAAGAGAAAAAAGAGAATCAAGTGATTCAGGAATAGAGCTAGGTTTATAAAATAACACAAATGGATATTTTCTGCCAATTTTATCAGAACTACCAGCAGTTATGCCTGTATAAATAAGATCATCAGGTAATTTGATACAAAAATAGCCAAATTTGCAAAGGGGAATATGTTTTTCGAGTGAATGAAATTAATTTGTTTTGGCCGGAACATCGGTTAAACCAGTTATCCCAAAAGAATCTATCGTTAGTTTGAAGATTCTCGGAGAAAAATAAAAATCACGTGATTGATTCAGTTTGCCAAAAAAATAGACTTCATTTTGCTTAAGCATAAGTAGTCATCACAAGAGAAGAGGTTTTAGATTCCCAAGTTGCTAATTAGATACAACTGCTAAACTCGTACTCTAGCATAATTCGATGTATTGATAAATATAAATTTAAACCGCTTGAAATAATAACCTAAGAAATGTAAATAATCTTTAAAAAAATATGCGCTTACTATATGGAATATGAATAATAAAGTTTATCAAATACAGTTTTATTTATAGCTTATTGTTTGTTATAATTTTTGCAAAAATAATGTGTTCAAAGTCCTCAGAAAGTAATTGAGGTTCCTTGTTTTGAGGTTTCTACTTGTAGATTAATTAGGATTTCGACGGAGTAATCGCATGTCCTCTTCCGGTAACACCATAGGTATTCTTGTTCCTCAGCCTTCTGCACCTGCCATGGTGTCTCAAGGTTCTGCCAATCCGCCAGAGCCGCTGACTAATGCGGCCGGGCCGGTAGATGTGATAGAAATGGTAGCCGATGTTGCCTCTAGTGCCCTTTCTTTGGTTGCTCCTGACTCTGCTGCAGCTAATGTGGCTGATGCTGTATCTGATGTAGTTTCGCTCGCTTCAATGGTTCCAGGTGTGCCTGGTATTAGACTGCCTTCACGAAAAATGGTCAGTGGTTTCGGTGGGGGTAGCGGAGCAGGTTCTGATGGTGGGGTGGTTACTTCTGGTCATGGTCACTGCATACCCTGTAAGGTTGCTGCAGCTATCGGTAACCCTGTTAATGCTGTACTTGGTATCAAAGTCCTATTTGACGATACAGAGACCGACTTTGCTTTTGATTCCCCGCTTCCCCTTGTTTGGCAGCGCAGCTACTATTCTGACCAGATAGGCAACGGCTGGTTGGGGCAGGGTTGGTCGCTGCCGTTCTCCATGCGTCTTGTCCGTACTGCCGACGGATTCCTTTATATTGATGAACAGGGTAGGGAAATTCCGTTGCCGGATATCAGCGACGAAGCGGACGAGCCTTATTCCGCAGATGACGAAGATGAAGACGATTTATATGAAGAAGAGGCTGCACCGCAATCTGCTTCTGCCGAAGAAGACCCTTACGGTCTAGATGACGCCTATTTCGATCCTTACGAACAAATCTTCTTTTCACAGATTTCAGACGACCTCTACCAAATTGCCTCCCCCGACGGCGGCGCACGGCTGCTGTTTGCCGAAGTCGATTCCGGCTGCGGCATTTACCAGCTGGTCGCCCAGCTCGACCGCAACGGCCGCCATATCCGCCTCTGCTACGACGACAACGGGCTGCCGCACGGCATTTTACGACGGCAGCGGCCGACACTTCCAACCTGTATTCTCCTCCATCCGTCTGAACGACAACGATCCCGATTTCGACCCGGCCGGAGAACGGGACGTCTTCGTTTCCGAAGACGAACGTTTCTACGTCAACCGCCTCACCTCCGTCATCTTCAACGGCAAGGAACTGGTGCGTTACGACTACAACGGTTACGGCGATTTGACCGCCGTTTACGGACGCGACGGCAAAAAAACTGCGCGGTTTCGCCTACCGCAACCACATCATGGTCGAACACAGCCAGCCCGACGGACTGGTGTCCTGCTACGAATACGACCGTTACGACACCGATGGCAAAGTGCTCAAAAGCAGCAACAACCTCGGCGAAGAATGGACGTTCGACTACCGCAAAGACCATACCGTCGTTACCGACGCATTGGGACGGACGGAAGTGTACGGTTTCGACGAAAACCGCGAACTCGTCTACCGCATCGACGCCGACGGACAACGTAGCGACAGCGAACGTGACAGCTACGGCCGCATCACCGTAGAACGCGACCCGCTCGGACGCGAAACCCGCTATCTCTATGATACCGAAGGCAACGTCATCGCCATCACCGCGCCGGACGGCAGCAGCACCCAAATCGACTACCACGAAACCCTCAATCTGCCGGTTGCTGTCAACGATGCCGCAGGCAGGATTACCGCCTATACCTACGACGGACGCGGCAACCTCATCAGCATCACCGACCCCGCCGGTTACACCACAAGCTACGGCTACAACGCCCAATGGCTGCCCGAAACCATTACCGACGCATTAGGCAAAACCCGACGCCTACAATACGACACCCTCGACCAGCTCGTCTGCTTTACCGACTGTACCGGCGAAACCACCCGTTTCGGTTACACCGAATACGGCGATCTCGAAACCGTTACCGATGCACTGGGCCATACCACCCGCCACCACTACGACGCAGCGGGCAACCCCGTCCGTACCAACTATCCTGACGGCAGTCACGAAACCTTCGAATACGACCGCCTCAACCGTCTGACCGCCTACATCGACGGACTCGGTGCCAAAAACCGCCTACGAACTCGCAGTGGACGGACTGCCGCTCAAACGCACCAACGCGTTAGGCCATACCTTCGCCTACGCCTACGACAAAGCCCGCCGTCTGACCGTCCTCACCAACGAAAACGGCGAAACCTACCGTCTCGATTACGACCCGACCGACAACCTGATCCAAGAAACCGGCTGGGACGGCAAAATCACCGCCTACGGCTACGATGCCGCCGGACAACTGGTTCAACAGACCGAATACGGCCAAAAGCACAGATCAAGGTTGTCTGAAAAACCGTCCCGAGACTTGGCACATCCATCATTTCAAACGCAACATCCTCGGCCAACTGATCGAAAAACAAAGCCGCAAAGTGTCCAACCGCAACGGACAAAGCAAAGACGAAGGCATCAGCCGCACCCGTTTCGAATACGACCCCATTACCGGCAACCTGACCAAAGCCCGCAACCGACACAGCAGCGTCGAACTCGCCTACGACGAACTCGACCGCCTCATCGGCGAAACCACCGTCCACAACGGCCAAAGCGCCACCGTAGGCTACCAGTACGACCCATTGGGCAACCGCATCCGCACCATCCTGCCCGACGGCCGCCCTATCGATTACCTGTACTACGGCAGCGGACACCTGCACCAAATCAGCCTCGACGGCGAAGTCGTCAGCGACATCGAACGCGACAAACTGCACCGCGAAATCCAAAGGACGCAGGGCAGCATCAGCAGCCTGTACGACTACGACCCCATGGGTCGTCTGAAAAAGCCAGCGTACCATCCAGAACGGCACACAAACGCTTCACGGCAAACAAACCCCGTTGGCCGGCGGCGCCGTCAACCGCCGCTACGCCTACGACAAAGCCGGCAACCTGATTCAAAGCGCCGACCAAAGAAGCGGTGTACTCAATTACGTTTACGACAAAATCGGACGCATTCAGGAAGCCCGCAACAGCCAAACCGGCCGCAGCGAAACCTTCGCCTTCGACCCCGCCCACAACATCCTTTCCGACAAAGCGATCGAAGGGAAGGGCAAAGGCAGCAACATTAGCAGCGGCAACCGCCTTGAATCATACAACGGCATCGAATACACCTACGACGCACTCGGCAACCTGATCTACCGCCAGCTGCCCGACGGCGAAAACCAATATTACCAATACGATTTAGAAAACCAACTCGTCCGCGCCGAAATCAAAAAAAGCCCGCCGGCAACACCGAGATTTGGACCTACGCCTACGACCCGTTCGGAAGACGCTCTCTAAAGAACGCCAAGACAAACTCGCCTGGACGAGTACCGACCCGAAACGCACCCACTTCGTCTGGGACGGAATGCGATTACTTCAGGAGTACACCTACAAAGGCAGCTACACCTATATCTACACCGACCAAGACAGCTACGAACCGCTGGCTCAAATCTTTGACAACGCCAAAGACGACAAACAATACCTTGCCTATTTCCACAACGACCAAATCGGCATCCCGCGCGAGATGACCGACATCCACGGCAATCTCCTGTGGTACGGCGAATACACCGCATGGGGTCGTCTGAAAAAGGACGAGCGGGTTTACAAGAACGCGCACCAGCCGTTCCGACTGCAAAACCAATACTTCGATGAAGAGACCGGGCTGCATTACAACCTGATGCGGTATTACGAGCCTGAGGCGGGGCGGTTTGTGAATCAGGACCCGATTGGGCTGTTGGGTGGTAGTAACCTTTACCAGTTTGCTCCAAATACTCAGGATTGGATCGATCCTTTGGGATGGAGGAGAACGTCAAAAGACATGCCACAATGGATGCCAACTAAACGTGGCTATCAAAGACAACATCTTATTCCATGGTCGCTTAGAAATCATCCAATGTTTGCACAAAGTGGTAGAAGCATACATGGTGCAACAAATATGATGTATCTGCCTGTGACAACGGGAATAGACCCTAATCCAAAATTGGGGTTACATCGTGGATGGACTACAGAGCATAAACTTTATAATGACATGGTTGAGCAACGATTAGAAAGATTGGCTACCATTGCTAAAAAAATAAAAAAATGGAGTAAAAAGAAAATCTCAGAAGAAATATTAAAAAAATGCAAAACGAATTAAGAGAAGGTTTTAGAACTGGCAAATATACTTGTGCTGCACCAACTTCTAAAAAGTAATAGTAAAAAAAGGAAAAAAATGATGACTCTTTATCAAATATACTCTGCTGTTGATAATGAAGATGCTTATGCGGACTTAAAACAGGATGATAGAAAAAAATTGTGGAATTTATTAATTACAATAAAGGCAATTATACAGATGAAGCAGTTTTTTTATAGCTCAGAGTGGATATACCTCCAAAAAAATATTTCTAAAACAGATTATATTCAAACAATTCCTAAGATGTTATTGTTCTCTGAAACTTTCATTAATAAATTAGCTGATAAATTAAAAAAATGAATTAGATTTTTTTCCAGCTAAACTTAGAATCAAGAATGATGAATTTAAATTTTTTTCCTTGGAAAAAAATTAAATTAACTACTAAATTAGTAGATATGGAAAAAAATCAAATTTTTATGAAATAGATGGAGAGAAGTTTATTGATTATCCACCTGTATTTTTTTAGGAAATATATCTGGTTTTGAGTTTTTGTGCAAAAAGATATAAATGATGATTTAATTTGGGCTTTTTTTCTGATAAATTCAAAAGAATTAGTTGTGAGTAATAATTTGAAGATGGAATTTCTTCCTCTAACATGAAATATTCTGTAAGTAAGTTATAGCAAGCCGCAGCCCCGCACAAAACCTTCAGTCTTGACGTAGGGTACGTGCGGTACGTACGCACGCGGTTTCTGTTTTTTTCAGACGACCTCACTATCTTCTTTGAGGTCGTCTGAACCATTTGTTCTTTAACAATCTCATTAGCAGTTAACATAGCAAGCCGTAGCCCGCATGAAACCTCCAATCCCGATGTAGGGTGTGTGCGGAACGCACGCACGTGGTTTCTGTTCAAACGACCTCAATCCCGATGCAGGGTGGGTATATGCTGCCCACGCCCCCCTTCGGGCTACCTGAAAAAGTACAGGCTGCTTTTAGCCCCAAAACAGTTCAAAAGCAGCCTGCACATCTACTCCCTCTCCCGTGGGAGAGGGCTGGGGAGAGGGCAAAACGACCGCTCCGATTTCAGACGACCCCAAAACTCAAGGTCGTCTGAAATCCCCTGCCAACCCCAACCTTATCAGCGGAAACCGCCTCAAAGAATACAACGGCATCGAATACACCTACGACGCATTGGGTAACCTGATCTACCGCCAGCTGCCCGACGGCGAAAACCAATATTACCAATACGATTTAGAAAACCAACTCGTCCGTGCCGAAATCAAAAAAGCAGCGGGCAACACCGAAATCTGGACATACGCCTACGACCCGTTCGGCAGACGCCTTTCCAAAGAACGCCAAGACAAACTCGCCTGGACGAGTACCGACCCGAAACGCACCCACTTCGTCTGGGACGGAATGCGATTACTTCAGGAGTACACCTACAAAGGCAGCTACACCTATATCTACACCGACCAAGACAGCTACGAACCGCTGGCTCAAATCTTTGACAACGCCAAAGACGACAAACAATACCTTGCCTATTTCCACAACGACCAAATCGGCATCCCGCGCGAGATGACCGACATCCACGGCAATCTCCTGTGGTACGGCGAATACACCGCCTGGGGTCGTCTGAAAAAGGGCGAGCGTGTCTATCGGAATGCACATCAACCGTTCAGACTGCAAAACTAGTATTATGATGAAGAGACGGGGCTGCATTACAACCTGATGCGGTATTACGAGCCTGAGGCGGGTCGGTTTGTGAATCAGGACCCGATTGGGTTGTTGGGTGGGGAGAATCTTTATGGATTCGCACCTAATGCGAATGTTTGGGTTGATCCATTGGGATTAAAGGTTAGAGTAGGTAATCATGGGCATCTTCGTAAAATTAAAGATGGACTACAGTCACATCATTTAAATCAAGATGCTGCCTTTGGATCAAAAATTCCAAGGGAAGAGGGGGCTGCTATTAAATTAAAAGGGAATGCTTTCAGGGATATAGGTAGTGATCACTATAATGTGCATAAAGAACTGGAAAAATTTTGGGATCAATATAGAAGGGGTGGTAGTAAGTTCGGTCAGGTTCCAACAATAGGAGAATATAATAAGGCCTTAGAAAGCTCGTTAAAACAAACCTCAATGTCTCCACAGGAGCGATGTAAAAGCATTAAGTTCTGCTAAAAAGGAATCAGAGTCGATATTGTCTAACAGAGGATGATTTGGTTCCTAGGATACCTGGACGCATAAATCAAAAAAAGTAATATTAATCGTTTGAAATATAGAAAGTATTAGGTAATGTTATGAAGTTCGATATTCAATATCTGTCTGAAGAGTTTAAAAAAACAATTTATATCAATAATTGGTTAACTAATATTGGAAACTATCATGATTTAGATGGTTATATTTTTTTACCTTTTAATATTCAACATGTTAAAAGAAAAGAGCAAGTGTATAAACTTATGAAGTCTGATGAATGGTCAAATATTGATATTGAGGTTTTCAATAATATGTTATCTTTTTTTGGATTTTTTTATTCAAAAAAATAAAAAAATATTATTAATGAGTTGGCTGTGGAAGGAAGAGAATATTTGATGCATATAGGAATTCATTGAGTAGTGTATTATTAAGATATAAGTTAAGGGAAAGTGTTATGGATTATATTTTTAATGCCAACTTTAATTAGAGCTTTTTCAAGAATTCTATTTATCTAAGGTATATGAAGAAATGTTGATTGATTTTTAATAGAAACTTATTAAAAGATATTGAATGCAGGCTATTTACCATGTGGTTGGAAATATTCGTTTGCTCAGGAAGATCAATCTTATAATCCTTTAACATATATTGAAGAGTCTTTGGAAAAAAATCTCAATGGTTTTGAAAAATCTTTCAATTATTCAGCTGGTTCTTTGTATTTATTTTAGAAAGCCGTAGCCTGGCAAAATCTTCAGTTCCGATGCAGGGTGGATAATTCTGCCCACGCACGTCCCCTTCGGGCTACCTGAAAAAGCAAGTCGTAGCCCGCACAAAGCCTTCAGTCCTGATGTAGGGAGGTGTGCGGTACGCACGTACGCGGTTTCTATTTTTCAGGCGGCCTCACTATCTTCTTTGAGGTCGTCTGAACCATTTGTTCTTTAACAATCTCATTAGTAGTTAACATAGAGGCCGTCTGAAGACCGACTTTCAGACAACCTCTACCAAATTGCCTCCCCCGACGGCGGTGCACGACTGCTGTTTGCCGAAGTCGATTCCGGCTGCGGCATTTTCCAACTGGTCGCCCAACTCGACCGCAACGGCCGCCATATCCGCCTCTGCTACGACGACAACGGACTGCCGCACAGCATTTACGACGGCAGCGGTCGACACTTCCAACCCGTATTCTCCTCCATCCGTCTGCACGACAACGATCCCGACTTCGACCCGGCCGGGGAACGGGATGTCTTCGTTTCCGAAGACGAACGTTTCTACGTCAACCGCCTCACCTCCGTCACCTTCAACGGCAAGGAACTGGTGCGCTACGACTACGACGGCTACGGCGATTTGACCGCCGTTTACGGACGCGACGGCAAAAAACTGCGCGGTTTTGCCTACCGCAACCACATCATGGTCGAACACAGCCAGCCCGACGGACTGGTATCCCGCTACGAATACGACCGTTACGACACCGACGGCAAAGTGCTCAAAAAGCAGCAACAACCTCGGCGAAGAATGGACGTTCGACTACCGAAAAGACCATACCGTCGTTACCGACGCACTGGGGCGGACGGAAGTGTACGGTTTCGACGAAAACCGCGAACTTATCTACCGCATCGACGCCGATGGACAACGCAGCGACAGCGAACGTGACGACTACGGCCGCATTACCGTAGAACGCGACCCGCTCGGACGCGAAACCCGCTATCTCTACGATACCGAAGGCAACGTCATCGCCATCACCGCGCCGGACGGCAGCAGCACCCAAATCGACTACCACGAAACCCTCAACCTGCCGGTTGCCGTCAACGATCCCGCAGGCAGGATTACCACCTACGATTACGACGGACGCGGCAACCTCGTCAGCATCACCGATCCCGCCGGTTACACCACAAGCTACGGCTACAACGCCCGATGGCTACCCGAAACCATTACCGACGCCTTAGGCAAAACCCGACGCCTACAATACGACACCCTCGACCAGCTCGTCTGCTTTACCGACTGTACCGGCGAAACCACCCGTTTCGGTTACACCGAATACGGCGATCTCGAAACCGTTACCGATGCACTGGGCCATACCACCCGCCACCACTACGACGCAGCGGGCAACCCCGTCCGTACCAACTATCCTGACGGCAGTCACGAAACCTTCGAATACGACCGCCTCAACCGTCTGACCGCCTACATCGACGGACTCGGTGCCAAAACCGCCTACGAACTCGCAGTGGACGGACTGCCGCTCAAACGCACCAACGCGTTAGGGCCATACCTTCGCCTACGCCTACGACAAAGCCCGCCGTCTGACCGTCCTCACCAACGAAAACGGCGAAACCTACCGTCTCGATTACGACCCGACCGACAACCTGATCCAAGAAACCGGCTGGGACGGCAAAATCACCGCCTACGGCTACGATGCCGCCGGACAACTGGTTCAACAGACCGAATACGGCCAAAGCACAGATCAAGGTTGTCTGAAAAACCGTCCCGAGACTTGGCACATCCATCATTTCAAACGCAACATCCTCGGCCAACTGATCGAAAAACAAAGCCGCAAAGTGTCCAACCGCAACGGACAAAGCAAAGACGAAGGCATCAGCCGCACCCGTTTCGAATACGACCCCATTACCGGCAACCTGACCAAAGCCCGCAACCGACACAGCAGCGTCGAACTCGCCTACGACGAACTCGACCGCCTCATCGGCGAAACCACCGTCCACAACGGCCAAAGCGCCACCGTAGGCTACCAGTACGACCCATTGGGCAACCGCATCCGCACCATCCTGCCCGACGGCCGCCCTATCGATTACCTGTACTACGGCAGCGGACACCTGCACCAAATCAGCCTCGACGGCGAAGTCGTCAGCGACATCGAACGCGACAAACTGCACCGCGAAATCCAAAGGACGCAGGGCAGCATCAGCAGCCTGTACGACTACGACCCCATGGGTCGTCTGAAAAGCCAGCGTACCATCCAGAACGGCACACAAACGCTTCACGGCAAACAAACCCCGTTGGCCGGCGGCGCCGTCAACCGCCGCTACGCCTACGACAAAGCCGGCAACCTGATTCAAAGCGCCGACCAAAGAAGCGGTGTACTCAATTACGTTTACGACAAAATCGGACGCATTCAGGAAGCCCGCAACAGCCAAACCGGCCGCAGCGAAACCTTCGCCTTCGACCCCGCCCACAACATCCTTTCCGACAAAGCGATCGAAGGGAAGGGCAAAGGCAGCAACATTAGCAGCGGCAACCGCCTTGAATCATACAACGGCATCGAATACACCTACGACGCACTCGGCAACCTGATCTACCGCCAGCTGCCCGACGGCGAAAACCAATATTACCAATACGATTTAGAAAACCAACTCGTCCGCGCCGAAATCAAAAAGCCCGCCGGCAACACCGAGATTTGGACCTACGCCTACGACCCGTTCGGAAGACGCCTCTCTAAAGAACGCCAAGACAAACTCGCCTGGACGAGTACCGACCCGAAACGCACCCACTTCGTCTGGGACGGAATGCGATTACTTCAGGAGTACACCTACAAAGGCAGCTACACCTATATCTACACCGACCAAGACAGCTACGAACCGCTGGCTCAAATCTTTGACAACGCCAAAGACGACAAACAATACCTTGCCTATTTCCACAACGACCAAATCGGCATCCCGCGCGAGATGACCGACATCCACGGCAATCTCCTGTGGTACGGCGAATACACCGCATGGGGTCGTCTGAAAAAGGACGAGCGGGTTTACAAGAACGCGCACCAGCCGTTTAGATTGCAAAACCAATACTTCGATGAAGAGACCGGGCTGCATTACAACCTGATGCGGTATTACGAGCCAGAGGTCGGTCGGTTTGTGAATCAGGATCCGATTGGGTTGTGGGTGGAGATAACCTTTATCAGTTTGCGCCGAATGTTACAAATTGGTATGACCCTTTGGGTTTAACGAGATTTACTCGTACTACATGGCAAGCCCCATCTAAAGGAACAGGACAAACGTATACCGTATTCCAAAGGAAGATAGATTGGGATATGGTTGATAATAAAGGGAGAACAAATTTGCAACGTGCATCTAAAGGATTAGCTCCTTTAGGTTCTGACGGTAAGTCTATAAATCTACATCACTCAAAAACAAGATGCAAGAGGTTCTTTGTTTGAATTATCGAAAACAACGCATAGTAAATATGATAGAACAAATGCTTTGCATCCTTATAAAGTTGATGGAAGCGGTAAGCATCCGTTTTTTCCAGTAGATAGAAATGCGTTTGATAAAGATAGAAAACAATATTGGAAAGATAGGGCAAAAGCAGAAAAAAGACGCAGAAGAAAAAGCTGGGAAATGTTAAGATTAATTGATTTGTAATAATAGCAATGAGGTTTTATTATGTTAGATGAGAATTTTAAAGAATATCTTGATGATGAATTTGGTAGAATATTGCCAGAACACCAAAAAGAAATATCGCGAATTGTTCAAAAAGTTAGGCTTTAGTGATGTGAATCATGATTTTGTTGAATTCTGGTCGATATATAGTGATGAGATTTATGGAAAAAAATCGGATATTTGGTTGATTTAGCAATGGATTTGGAGGATTTTTCCAAGTAGTCAAACAGAGGTTTTAAGAAAAAAATCTTGGGTTGCCTGATAATTATTTCTCCTTATTAAATGATGAGTTAGATGACTATATCTTATATGATAAGAATACAGATGAGGTTTTTTTGTTGAGGCTCCCAATATTCGGAAATTTATTGAAAATAAACAGTTCAATAAACATTGGAATAGCTTTGAATGCTTTATCAAGGATTATCTAAATTATAAATCTTAATATATTCCAGCAAGCCGCAGATAGGGTGCGTGCCTCAAAGCACGCACGCGGTTTTTTCAGTTTTCAGACGGCCTCACTATCTTCTTTGAGGTTGTCTGAACCATTTGCTCTTTAACAATCTCATTAACAGTAACATAGAGGTCGTCTGAAAACCGACTTTCAGACGACCTCTACCCAATCGCCTCCCCGACGGCGGCGCACAGCTGCTGTTTGCCGAAGTCGATTCCGGCTACGGCGATTTGACTGCCGTTTACGGACGTGACGGTAAAAACTGCGCGGTTTCGCCTACCGCACCCACATCATGGTCGAACACGGCCACCCCGTCGGACTGGATCCTCGCATAAATTCTGCAATCAATATTTGTCATAATTCTATAAATACATTTATTATTACATATCTAATAATCATAATTTAAAGGAAAAACGTTCATGGCGTGGCGGTTTGTATTGCCTGCTTGGGTGGTGGGTGTAGTGCTTTCGTTTGCGTTGTCGTTTGTACCGCCATGGTGGGTTTGGTTGGCTGTAATCATTGGTACGCTTGCGTTGTGTCGAAAATTTGCTGTGGTTTGGTTAGTGCTGGCTATCTGCATGGGCATGGCGTTTGGCGTGTGGCGGGCCGGGCTGGTATTGGCTGGTCAATGGCCTGCGGGGGAAACAGCGGCTAAAGTTTTGACGGTTGAAGTGGCGGATATGCCGCGTGATGATGGTCGGCGTGTGCAGTTTGTGGCAAGGGTTTGGGATGAGCGTGGGCAGGCATTTGATTTGATGTTGTCTGATTATCAGCGGCGTGATTGGGAGGTGGGCAGTCGGTGGTCTGTACCGGTGCGGGTAAAGCCGGTGATCGGTGAAGTGAATGTGCGCGGTTTGAACCGTGAAACATGGGCTTTGGCCAATGGTATCGATGGCATGGGTACTTTGGGGCGCGACAGGAAAATCGTGCGGCAAGGTGGCGGTTTCGGTTTGGCTAATATGCGTGATGCGGTAAGCCGAAGTTGGCAGAGAACAGGGGACAAATATCCTGAGTTTTCAGACGGCATAGGGCTGATGCGTGCTTTGAGTATTGGCGAGCAATCGGCGTTGCGGCCGCCTTTGTGGCAGGCATTCCGTCCTTTGGGGCTGACACACTTGGTTAGTATTTCGGGCTTGCATGTGACGATGGTGGCGGTATTGTTTGCCTGGCTGATCAAGCGAATTTTCCGTTATTTGCCGTGGATTCCGGCAAAACCGCGTGTGTGGATATTGGCCGGCGGTGTTGCCGGTGCTTTATTTTATGCGCTTTTGGCCGGTTTTTCCGTACCGACGCAACGCAGTGTGTTGATGTTGGCTGCGTTTGCATGGGCATGGTGGCGCGGCAGTGGCAGCTCGGGCTGGACGGCGTGGTGGCAGGCTTTGGCCGTTGTTTTATTGTTGGATCCGTTGGCTGTATTGGGCGTGGGAACTTGGTTGTCTTTCGGTTTGGTTGCTGCTTTGATTTGGGCTTCATCAGGCCGTCTGAAAAGAGTCGGGCTGGCGTTTGGCTGTACAGGGGGCAATGGGCGGCAACTGTATTGTCGGTGGTATTGCTGGGCTATTTGTTTGCTTCGTTACCTTTGCTCAGTCCGTTGGTTAATGCGCTGGCTATTCCTTGGTTTTCTTGGGTGTTGACGCCGTTGGCTTTGCTGGGTTCGGTTTTTCCGTTTGAACTTGTCCAGTTGGTAGCGGCATTTTTGGCGGAATATACTTTACGCGGTTTGGTATGGCTGGCTACGGTATCGCCTGAATTTGCCGTCGCAGCGGCGCCCGTGCCTTTGCTGGTATTGGCGATGATGGCGGCTTTGCTGTTATTGTTGCCTAAAGGAATGGGCTTGAAACCTTGGGCATGTTTGGTTTTGTTGGGTTTTATGTTTTACCGTCCTGCCAAGTTGGAGGAGGGGGTGGCAAGAGTTACCGTGATGGATGCAGGGCAAGGTTTGTCGGTGTTGATACAAACGCGCAACCGCAATCTTTTGTTTGATACGGGAACGGAACAAGTGGCGCAAACAGGTATTGTTCCGAGTTTGAACGCTATGGGCGTGCGCCGTTTGGACAGCCTGATTTTGTCGCACCATGATATTGACCATGACGGCGGTTTTCAAAGTGTAGCGGCTGTCGGTACCGATAAATTGCTTGCCGGACAACCTGAGTTTTATCCGAATGCAGAGTTTTGCCAAGAAGATAAATGGCAATGGGACGGCGTAGATTTCGAGTTACTCAGGCCGTCTGAAAACACGGGCAAGGAAGATAATGACCAAAGCTGCGTATTGCGTGTCGTGGTAAACGGCAAAGCCTTGTTGATAACCGGCGATTTGGGCGTGAAGGGCGAGGCAGGTTTGATTGAGAAATACGGCAATGCGCTGTATAGCCAAGTGTTGGTATTGGGACATCACGGCAGCAGCACGGCTTCGTCGGGCAGCTTTTTGCATACGGTTTCGCCGCAATATGCCGTGGCATCCAGCGGCTATGCCAATGCCTACAAACATCCGACCGTTGCCGTACAAAATCGTGTCCGTGCGCACGGCATTACTTTGTTGAGAACGGATTTGTCAGGCGCGTTGGTGTTTGCTTTGGGACAGGGCGATATATTTCAAGGCCGTCTGAAAAAGGATAAGTTTTATTGGCAGAAGAAACCGTTTGAGTAAAAAGGATCAAAGGCCGTCTGAAAGATTTTTCAGACGGCCTTAATATTTTTTATTGACGGGCATTATCCAAATTTTGTGTGAATCCAATTGTGGATAGTTTGGTTTGGTAATTGATAATAAAGAATAAATTAATCGTGATGAAAAAAATAGGCAGCTTAAAAAAATAGGGTAATAATCACAAAGTTATTAGTAATTATCGGCTGATGGTTGTTTTTAAAGTTCAAGGCCGTCTGAACCTGATATTTCATGTTCAGACGGCCTTAAACTTATATAATATCCGACCCATCTGTTTAAAAAGGCAATCCCCATGAACACCATACGCACCAAAATTTGCGGTATTACCCGACCTGAAGACGCGCTGGCTGCGGCCGAATGGGTGCAGATGCTATCGGGCTGGTGTTTTACGCCAAGAGTAAACGGGCAGTGAGTATTGAGCAGGCGCAGGCGGTTGTGAAAAACCTGCCGCCGTTTGTATCGGTGGTGGCCTTGTTTGTGAATGAAAACGAGCAAACCATCCGCGAGATTTTGCGTCAGGTGCCGATAGATGTGATTCAGTTTCATGGCGATGAAGACGATGATTTTTGCCGTCAGTTTGACCGCCCGTATTTGAAGGCTGTGCGCGTACAGTCCGCTGCCGATATTCAGACGGCCTGTGCCAAATTCCCGAATGCCCGCGCTTTGCTGTTTGATGCTTATCATCCGACCGAATACGGCGGTACGGGACAAAGTTTCGATTGGACCATGTTGCACGGCAATATCGGCAAACCGTGGATACTTGCCGGCGGATTGACTGCGGAAAAACGTTGCCGAAGCGGTAAAAAAATCAGTGGCGCGGCGGCGGTGGATGTGTCCGGCGGCGTGGAAATCTCCGGCGGGGTTAAGAGCAGGGAGAAAATGGCGGCGTTTATTCAGGCAGTAAAGGCCGTCTGAAATTTTGTTTGAATGAAAAACAACAGGAATGCAGATATGCAAGAGTCAATCGTTGAGTTCCACCCCTTCGCAGCCTTGTTGCCGCCGCAGGCAACGGTCATGATGATGGGGACGTTTCCGCCTAAAGAAGAAAAACACGCGATGCAGTTTCATTATCCGAATTTTCAAAACGATATGTGGCGTGTGTATGGGCTGGTGTTTTTCGGCGATGCAGCGCATTTTCAAAAGCAGGGCGAAAAGGCGTTTGATGCCGATAAAATCAAAGCGTTTTTAAGTGAAAAAGGGATTGCATCCTGTCCGACCGTGTTGAAGGCAATACGCGAACATGGCAATGCTTCGGATAAGTTTTTAAAAGTGATAGAAACCGTCGATTTGGCGGCAGTATTGGCGCAAATGCCCGAGTGTCGCCATCTTTGCACAACCGGCGGCAAGGCAACCGAAGTTTTGTTGGAGATTCAAGGCAGCGGTATGAAAATGCCGAAGACAGGCGAAACAGTGCCGTTTCACTATGCTGGACGTGATTTGACCCTGACGCGCCTGCCTTCGACTTCGCGTGCCTATCCTTTGAGTTTGGCGAAAAAAGCGGCGGCGTATCGGGCTTTTTTTGAAATGGCTGGATTGACTGTTTTTCAGGAGTAGGGCGATGGACCGTTATGAAATTTCTTTAATGACGTTTATGGCGTTGTGGTGGCTTGTTAATGTCGTCTCAGTATGGCTGAAGGCCAAACAATGGCACATCAGGGTATTGTTGGGCGGAACGCTTTTGTATGTGATACAAATATCTGCAGTCATTATGTCTGTTAAGGGCCTTAATTGGATATTTTTGAACGTAAGCACTATAAATACCAATGAGTTGATTATTGCTTTGCTTGTGCTTAACTTTCTGGGTTGGTGGTTGCTGGCGCTGTGGTTGGGGATGTTGGCTTTAAAAATATGCCTGAGAAACAAAAAGCGAAGAAAAAAACATATTGCGCCGCCGTTGGGTACGGCATTGGTTGCAACATCGAGCTGTACGCTGTTGTTTCTATTTTGTCTGCTGATATTATTATTCAATTAGTTGCCGACAAGATGAATGGAAAACGGCTATAATTGCTGACAATTTTACTTTCAGACGGCCTTGTACTGAATCAGGCCGTCTGAAACCATAAAACGAACAAGGAAAAAAATCCCATGAAAAAAATTATCACGCTCCCGACGAGAACGGCTTTTTTTCGGCGAACACGGCGGCCTGTACGTTTCGAAACCCTGATTCCGGCTTTGCAAGAATTGGCAGAAGCCTATAAAGCAGCGAAAGAAGATCCTTCATTTTGGGAAGAGTTCCGCCATGATTTGAAACACTATGTCGGCCGTCCTAGCCCTGTTTACCATGCCGCGCGATTGTCCGAGCATTTGGGCGGCGCGCAAATCTGGCTGAAGCGTGAAGATTTGAACCACACCGGCGCGCACAAAGTCAACAATACCATCGGTCAGGCATTGCTCGCCCGCCGCATGGGTAAAAAACGCGTGATTGCCGAGACCGGCGCGGGTCAGCATGGCGTGGCTTCTGCTACTGTTGCAGCACGCTTCGGCATGACTTGCGACGTGTACATGGGTGCGGACGATATCCAACGTCAAATGCCCAACGTGTTCCGCATGAAATTATTAGGTGCGAACGTGGTCAGCGTGGACAGCGGCAGCCGTACTTTGAAAGACGCGATGAACGAAGCCATGCGCGAATGGGTGGCGCGTGTAGACGATACGTTCTACATCATCGGCACTGCCGCAGGCCCTGCTCCGTATCCCGAAATGGTGCGCGATTTCCAATGCGTGATCGGCAATGAAGCCAAAGAACAAATGCTGGAAGCCATCGGCCGCCAACCTGATGTTGCCGTTGCCTGTGTGGGCGGCGGCTCCAATGCCATCGGTTTGTTCTACCCCTATATCGAAGAAGAAAACGTACGTCTGGTCGGTGTAGAAGCCGGTGGTTTGGGTGTGGATACGCCTGACCACGCCGCACCGATTACCAGCAAAGCCCCTATCGGCGTATTGCACGGTTTCCGCAGCTATTTAATGCAGGACGAAAACGGTCAAGTTTTGGGTACGCACTCCGTTTCCGCAGGCTTGGACTACCCAGGCATCGGCCCGGAGCACAGCCATTTGAACGACATCAACCGCGTGGAATACACGGTTGCCAAAGACGATGAAGCACTCGAAGCCTTTGATTTGCTCTGCCGTTTCGAGGGCATTATTCCTGCGCTGGAATCCAGCCATGCCGTTGCTTGGGCGGTAAAAAACGCGCCGAAAATGAGCAAAGATCAAGTGATTTTGGTCAACCTCTCCGGCCGCGGCGATAAAGACATTAATACCGTGGCGAAACTCAAAGGCATTGAGTTGTAAACCTTATTGATTGAGCAGTAAAGGCCGTCTGAAAAAGCTGGATTTCAGTCTTTCAGACGGCCTTTATTCCGTAAAGATCAGCGTAGTATTTTATCCGCGCAAACTCCATCAAGTATCGGCGGCTAAGGGAATTTATCCTTTCAAACCGAACTTGTACGCTTTCTAAACCGATTATTCAAGTTATCCATCACCATGAAACATTTAGCAATCCATCTAAAACTATTGGGCATGGCGGCGTTTTGGGGCGCATCTTGGCCGATGGGGCGGATGTTGGGACAAGCGCTGCCGCCTTTAACGGGCGGTATGCTGCGCTTTTTGACGGCGGCAATCTTGCTTTTGGGCTGGCTGTTTGCACGGTATCGGTTGCGTACTTTGGCGGTTTTGTCACGTAAGCAATGGCTTGGATTGGCGCTGGCGGCGGCATTCGGCGTATTTGGTTTTACTGTGTTGTCTATGCTGGGTTTGCAGCGGATTCCTGCTTCAAGGGCGACGGTGTTGGTCACGTTCAATCCTGTGCTGACGATGTTTTTTTGCGGCTTTGTTGTTTGGCGAGAAGCTCAACGGCAAGATTGTGTCGGGCATGTTGTTGGCAGTGGTAGGCTCGATATGGGCGGTTACACATGGCGAGATTGCGGCATTTTTGTCGGGCGGCGGCATAGGGTGGGGCGAAGTGCTGGTGTTTTGCAGCCTTTGCTGTTTGGTTACTTATACGATGATAGGCAGGGGCGGTGTTGCAGGGGATTGATGCGCTGACAGTTACCGTGGCCACCGCTTGGCTGGGTGCAATGATGTTGCTGCCGCCTGCGTTGATTTCAGACGGCCTGCCGTTTTGGTATGCTTGCCGAAATGGACGGCAGGGGCTGGTTTTGCTTTGATTGGCCTGTCTGTCGGGGCAACGGTGTTGAGCTATGCGTGGTATTTTGAAGGCGTGAAGACTTTAGGCGCAGGCAGCGCGGCAGCGTACATCACTTTGGTGCCGGTATTCGGCATTTTGTGTTCCGCTTGGTTTTTGGGCGAGGCATTGCATGTTTCCTTGGTTGCCGGCTGTTTGGCAGCAGTGGGCGGATTGGCGTTGATGCAGTACGGAAGACGTGCCGTCTGAAATAGAAAATATGTTATATAATAATAAAACTAATCAAACCATTGTTTTTAAACATGTCTGATCATTCTTCCCTGCTCGATTTCGACCGCGCCCATTTGCTCCATCCCTATACATCCATGACCGATCCGTTGCCTGTTTATCCGGTGCGCCGTGCGGAGGGTGTACATATCGAATTGGCGGACGGTATGCGGCTGATTGACGGGATGTCGTCTTGGTGGTGTGCGATACACGGCTATAATCATCCTGTTTTGAATCAGGCGGTTGAGACGCAGATTAAGCAGATGTCGCATGTGATGTTTGGAGGCTTGACGCACGAGCCTGCGGTGGAGCTGGGCAAGTTGTTGGTCGGGATTTTGCCGCAGGGGCTGGACCGTATTTTTTTATGCGGATTCGGGTTCGGTTTCGGTGGAAGTCGCGCTGAAGATGGCGGTGCAATACCAGCAGGCGGGGGGGTTGACGGAAAAGCAGAATATTGCAACGGTACGGCGCGGGTATCACGGCGATACTTGGAACGCGATGTCCGTCTGCGATCCGGAAACGGGGATGCACCATATTTTTCGGCAGCGCGTTGCCGCAGCGTTATTTTGTCGATAATCCAAAAAGCCGTTTCGACGATGAATGGGACGAGGCGGATTTGCAGCCTGTCCGCGCTTTGTTTGAAGCGCATCATGCGGACATTGCCGCCTTTATTTTGGAACCGGTCGTGCAGGGCGCGGGCGGCATGTATTTTTATCATCCGCAGTATCTTCGCGGATTGCGCGATTTGTGCGACGAATTTGATATCGTGTTGATTTTTGACGAAATTGCCACTGGATTCGGGCGCACGGGCGAGATGTTTGCCTGCGAACACGCGGACGTCGTGCCGGATATTATGTGTATCGGCAAGGGCTTGAGCGGCGGCTATATGACGTTGGCGGCGGCAATCACTTCGCAAAAAGTTACCGAAACGATTTCGCGCGGCGAAGCGGGCGTGTTCATGCACGGCCCAACGTTTATGGCGAACCCGCTGGCGTGTGCCGTTGCCTGCGCTTCGGTCAAGCTGCTTTTGTCCCAAGATTGGCAGGCAAATATCCGCCGCATTGAAAGCATCCTGAAAGGTCGTCTGAAAACTGCATGGGACATTCGCGGCGTGAAAGACGTGCGCGTTTTGGGTGCCATCGGGGTGATCGAGCTGGAAAAAGGCGTGGATATGGCGCGTTTTCAAGCGGACTGCGTGGCGCAGGGCATTTGGGTGCGCCCCTTCGGTAGGCTGGTGTACCTCATGCCGCCCTACATCATTTCAGACGACCTCTTGACCGAACTTGCCGACAAAACCGTACAAATCTTGAAGGAACACAGTAAATGAAAGGCGTTTACTTCGTCAGCGGCATAGACACGGACATCGGCAAAACCGTCGCCACCGGCATGTTGGCAAAACAATTGTTGCAACAAGGTAAAAGCGTGATCACGCAAAAGCCTGTGCAAACCGGTTGCCAAGACATCGCTGAAGACATCGCCGTCCATCGTAAAATCATGGGTATACCCATGCAGGAAGCCGACAAACAAGGGCTGACCATGCCCGAAATCTTTAGCTATCCGGCTTCGCCCCATCTCGCCGCCCGACTGGACGGCAGGGATTTGGACTTGGACAAAATCCGTACCGCTACTCAAGAGTTGGAGGCGCAATATGAGATTGTCTTGGTCGAAGGTGCGGGCGGATTGATGGTTCCGCTGACGGAAAAATCTGTTAACCATTGATTATATTCAGCAACAGGCTTATCCCGTCATCCTCGTTACCAGCGGACGGCTCGGCAGCATCAACCACACCCTGCTCAGCTTCGCCGCGCTCAAACAATACGGCATCAGCCTGCACAGCCTGATTTTCAACCATATTCACGACAGCAAAGATGAAACTGTTTCCGGCGATACTTTGGAATATCTTAAAGGCCGTCTGAAAGATGAATTTCCCGAAGCCAAATGGCAGGAGTTGGCCAAGACAGAGGTGTCAAATGGAGCTTGATATACCGCGTGGCACGCTTTGTTCACATGCCAAAGCTTCAAGTCTTTTTGCCGTCTAAGGTCGGACATCTGCTGACCGTTTCTTCGCTAACCGCTGCTTTGCGTGCTTCCGGCAAGGAGTTTTCAGTCGAGCCCGTGTATTTGGGTTTGACGAAGGGTGCGGAAAACGGAGACGAAATCTTTGTGCGCGATGTTTTGCTCAAACTGGACGGCGAAACAGTGATACAAGCCAGAAGCGCGTGCCGACCGGATAGCCGTCTATGGACAGAATTATTAGATTGCGGAACGCAGCCTTTGGGCGAGCGCCTGTTTGACGGTACGTTGCCGTTGAAACGTTCGGATTTTGAGTTTCTTCGTTTTGAAAATTCCGACCATCCATCTTTCAGACGGCCTGTTACCGCGCGCCGTTCGTATTTCGATTGGAACGGCGAAATATTGGAATTAACAGAATATTTCTTATTGAAATTAATAGATTTATACCGCTAAGGCCGTCTGAAAATAAAACCAATTACCGATGTTTGTCATAATTTTGTTATAATACAATAAATTAAATTGTTAAGATCTGTTTAATTTCAGACGGCAATAAATTATAATAAGAGCTAAGGCTCTAAAAAGCCATTTCTTCCGAATCGATATATAAACAACGACACATTACATCAATGAACATAAGGCGCTTTTTCTTACAAATTCTACCGCGTTACGCTGTCGGACGGATGGTGATATACGCTAAGCTGATGCGCGTCGACAAACCCATTGGTACCCTGCTTTTGCTGTGGCCGACTTATTGGGCATTGTGGATTGCGTCTAAAGGCGTTCCCGACGCGGATATTTTTATTGCCTTTACCGCAGGCACATTTTTGATGCGCAGCGCAGGTTGCGTGGTGAATGACTTTGCCGACCGCAATTTTGACGGCGCAGTAGAGCGCACCAAAAACCGCCCGTTTGCCAAAGGCTTGGTTTCCAAAACCGAAGCACTGCTTTTGACCGTCATGCTGTGTCTGATGGCGGCTTTATGTTTGGTGCCGCTCAACCGCTTTACTTGGCTGATGAGCCTTCCGGCCTTATTTCTGGCCATCACATATCCATTTACCAAACGCTTTTTCCCGTTGCCGCAGTTTTATTTAGGACTGGCATTTTCGTTCGGTATTCCCATGGCCTTTGCCGCCGTACAAGGTCGAGTGCCTCCCGAAGCATGGCTGATGTTTACCGCCAATGCCTTGTGGACGCTGGCTTACGACACGATTTATGCCATGGCGGACAAAGAAGACGATTTGAAAATCGGCATTAAAACTTCGGCAATCACATTTGGCCATCACGACATTACCGCCTCTATGCTTTGCCATTTTTGGTTTACCGTATTGATGGCGGTGCTGGGTATTAAAATCGGCGCAACTTGGCCGTATTGGCTGGTATTGCCGGTAACCGTTTATTGGCAGTATCAGCAGTATGCCGCCATCCGTACGCGCGACCGCCAGTTGTGCTTCCAAACGTTTTTGGCAAACAACCGCATCGGTTTGGCGTGGTTTTGCGGATTGGTCTGCCATTATTTCTGGTTGTTTTTGGTTTCCAAACTGTTTTAGAAAACTAGGTTAAGGCCGTCTGAAAAGAAAGGGAAAAGGGGTATGCCGGACATACCCCTTTTCATTTGAAGTATAGTTTGGCCAGTGGTAGGATTTTTAATTTAAATTCTATATAAACAAATAGTTGGCTTATTTTTTTAGCTCGTTAAAAAAATATCAAAAAAACAACATGGAAAAAATGTTAGCAGGGCGAGTGTAAATTACGCCTTCAGGATTGAGATTTGCACCGACAATCGGTACAATCCCATTGTTTTGCGACATTTAAAAGAGATACACATGAGCCTGATTGGCGAAATTTTACCTTTGTCCCATATCGTTTTGGATTTGGAAGTCAGCAGCAAAAAGCGTCTGTTTGAAGAGGCCGCACAGCTGCTGGAGAATGAAAGCAGAATTACCGAATACCAACGTGTTCGACTGCCTGTTTGCCCGTGAAAAACTTGGTTCGACCGGTTTGGGGCAGGGGGTGGCGATTCCTCACGGCCGTCACGCATGCGTGAAAAAAGCCACCGGTGCGTTTATCCGCACCAAAGAACCGGTTGCCTTTGATGCGCCCGACGGCAAACCCGTTTCCCTGATTTTCATCCTGCTTGTGCCTGAAAACGCTACCGGCGAACATTTGGAAGTCTTGTCCAAACTGGCCGGCAGATTTTCTCAAAAAGCCATCCGTGAAGCGCTGATGGCTGCTACTTCTGCCGAAGAAGTACGCACACTCCTGAGCGAAGAGTAATTCATGCCCAGCATATCCGTCCGCCGCCTGTTTTCCGACAATCAGCACAAACTCGAACTCGCTTGGGCTGCCGGTAATTCCGGCGCGGACAACCGTATCGGTGTTGAAGCCGATAAACCCGTCTTGGCCTTGGTCGGCCACTTAAACTTTATCCATCCCAACCAAATTCAAGTTGTCGGTGTAGCTGAAGCCGAATATTTGCGTCGCTTGGAAACAGGCGAGCTCAACTACGATTTCGGCGAGCTTTTCGATATTCCCATGTCTTTGGTCATCGTCGCCAACGGCTTGCCTGTTTCGCCCAAATTACGCGATTATTGCCATACCAACAGTATCCCCTTGCTGACTTCCAAGCAGGAAAGTCCGCACCTGATGGACGTTTTGCGGATTTATCTGCAACGTACATTGGCTACTTCCACCATCAAACACGGTGTATTTTTGGATGTATTTGAAGTGGGCGTACTCATTACCGGACAATCCGGCTTGGGTAAGAGCGAATTGGCATTGGAGCTGATTTCGCGCGGCCACAGCCTGATTGCCGATGATGCGGTCGAGCTCTTCCGTACCGGCCCGGAAATGCTGGAAGGCCGTTGTCCGCCTATGCTGCGTGATTTCCTCGAAGTACGCGGTTTGGGCATACTCAATATCCGCCATATTTTTGGCGAAACCTCCATCCGTCCGAAAAAAATCCTCCAGCTGATTATCAATTTGGTTCCGGCCGACGACGGATACATGAAACAACTCGATCGATTGAGCATCCGTACCGAAACAGAATCTATCCTCAACGTCAGCGTCCGTTCCGTTACCCTGCCTGTTGCAATCGGTCGAAACTTAGCAGTATTGGTTGAAGCTGCAGTGCGTAATTACATCCTTCAATTGCGCGGTAAAGACAGCACCAAAGAATTCCTCGAACGCCATCAAACACAACTCAAAGAAAACGAACAAAATCATGAAAATCGTCCTGATTAGCGGCTTATCCGGCTCAGGAAAATCCGTAGCCCTCAAACAGCTCGAAGATTTAGGCTATTATTGCGTCGATAATCTGCCTTTGGAAATGTTGCCTTCGCTGGTGTTGTATCATATTGAACGTGGCGAAGAAACTCAGCTTGGCGTCAGCGTTGATATCCGTTCCGGTATCAATATCCAAGAAGCTCAAGAGCAAATCCAATATTTGCGTGACGAAGGACATCAAGTCGAAGTCCTGTTTGTTGAAGCGGAAGAGGGCGTGTTGGTTCGCCGCTTCTCAGAAACCCGCCGCGGACATCCTTTGTCCGGTCAAAACCTGACTTTGGTGGAAAGCCTGCAAAAAGAACGCGAATGGCTCTTTCCGCTTAAAGACATCGCATATTGCATCGATACGTCCAAAATGAATGCACAGCAGCTGCGTTATGCCGTGCAACAATGGCTCAATATTGAACGTGTCGGCTTGCTGGTCATTCTTGAATCCTTTGGTTTCAAATACGGCGTCCCCAACAATGCCGACTTTATGTTTGATATGCGCAGCCTGCCCAATCCGTATTACGATCCGGAATTACGCCCCTTTACCGGCATGGACAAGCCTATTCAAGATTATTTGGGTCAGCAGCCGTTGGCTCAAGAAATGGTTGATGACATCGACCATTTTATTAGCCGCTGGCTGCCGCGCCTGCAACAAGAGAGTCGCAGTTATGTAACGATTGCCATCGGTTGTACCGGCGGTCAGCACCGCTCCGTCTATGTTGTGGAAAAACTGGCCGAACGCCTCAAAGGCCGTTACGAACTCCTTGTCCGCCACCGTCAGGCACAAAGCTTGGCAGGACGCTAACTTGCCGTTTCAGACGGCCTCAAAGGAAGAAACCATGAAAAAAATCAGTCTGACCGCATTATCCCTGCTTGTCTTGAGCGCCTGTGCAACAGAGCCTGTCACTGCTTACCGTTGGCACCGTACCGGCGCGAGCGAAGCCGAAGTTTCCCGCCAAATCAATACCTGCAAATCACAAGGTAAACGTGGCAATACATCCAAAACGTTTGAGCAATGTATGGATGAAGCAGGTTATTACAGCTACGAGCATGGCAACCTCTAAATCCTGATTGACCGATTATCCAAATACCGAGGCCGTCTGAAAAACAATGATTTTTCAGACGGCCTCAGATACGAATAGAAAGAATAAAAAGACATGGCTATCCAATGGTTTCCCGGCCACATGAACAAGGCAAAAAAAGCCATTGCCGAACGCATTAAAAAGCGTTGATATGGTGATTGAGATGCTGGACGCGCGTATGCCTGCTTCTAGCGAAAAACCCTTTGCTTGCCCAGTTGTCCAAAGGTAAGCCCAAAACTCAAAATCTTAAACAAGCAAGATCTTGCCGATCCCGAGCGCACCAAAGTTTGGCTCGAACACTACAACAGCCGCCAAGAAACCCGCGCCATTGCGCTTGATTCTTCCGAAACCGGCGCGCATGGCAAAAATTACCCAAAGCCTGCCGCGCCATGATTCCGCATCGCCAAGGTATCGAGAAGCCGCTGCGTGTCCTGATTTGCGGTATCCCCAACGTCGGCAAATCCACCTTGATTAACGGCATGATCGGCAAAAAATCTGCCAAAACCGGTAACGAACCCGGTATTACCAAAGCCGAACAACGCCTTTTCCTTGCTGACGACTTCTGGCTCTACGACACCCCCGGAATGTTGTGGCCAAAAATTATCGTCGAAGAAGGTGGCTATAACCTTGCGGCCGGCGGTGCAGTCGGACGCAACGCGTTGGATGAAGAAGAAGTGGCGCTTGAGCTTTTGGATTATCTCCGCCGCCATTATCTGGTTCTGTTGCAAGAGCGCTATCAAGCCGACAAAGATCCAAGCAGCCATTGGGACGATACTTCTTGGCTGGAGTGGATTGCCAAAAAACGCGGTGCGGTTTTGAGCGGCGGACGGATCAACTACCAAAAGGCCGCTGAAAATATCCTGACTGATTTCCGTGAAGGCAAAATTGGCAGAATCACGCTGGAAACGCCAAACCAATGGGAAACTTGGCTGAAAAAAGCCAGACAAAAAGAGGCCGAACTTAAAGCCATTCGCGAAGCCAGAAAGGCGGAACGAAAAGGGCAGCAGCCTTCAGCCGATTAATATAAAAGGCCGAGACCTTTGCAAAAAAGTCTTTCCCCCGACAGCCGAAACCTAAACAAAGATTTTCGGCTGTTTTTGTTTCAAAGATCCACTGATTCTACTCAAATACCCCCTTAATCCCCCCTTGGATACCTGATAATCAGGCATCCGGCCGCCTTTTAGGCAGCTACAGGCGCACTTAGCCTGTTGGCGGCTTTCAAAAGGTTCAAACACATCGCCTTCAGATGGCTTTGTGCACTCACTTTGCTCAGTCCGAAATAGGCTGCCCGGGCATAGCGGAATTTACGGTGCAGCGTACCGAAGCTTTGTTCAACCACATAACGGGTTTTCGATAAATATCGGTTGCGTTTGGTTTGCGCTTCCGACAGCGGATGTTTGCGGTGAGCTTTGCGCATAATACCGTCCAGTAACCGATGCTCTTCCAGATGTTGCCGGTTTTCCGCACTGTCGTAGCCTTTGTCGGCATAGACGGTTGTACCTTCGGGCAGTCCTTCCAACAAAAGGCGACAGGTGTTTGCACTCATGGGCATTGGCGGGGGTAATGTGCAGTTTCTCGATATAGCCTTCCGCATCGGTGCGGGTATGTTGTTTGTACCCGAGTTTGTAGAGGCCGTTTTTCTTTATCCAACGGGCATCGCTATCTTTACTCGGTGTGGTTTGGCCGCTGACTTGTCCTTCTTCATCGACTTCTATGGCCTGGCGCTGTTTGCCGCCGGCGGTCTGGATAATGGTGGCGTCAATGACGGCGGCGGATGCTTTCTTTACTTTTAAGCCTTTTTCGGTCAGTTGGCGGTTAATCAGTTCCAGCAATTCGGACAGGGTGTTGTCTTGCGCCAGCCAGTTGCGGTAGCGGCATAAGGTGCTGTAATCGGGGATGCTCAGTTCGTCAAAACGGCAAAACAGGTTGAAATCGATGCGGGTAATGAGGCTGTGTTCGAGTTCGGGATCGGAGAGGCTGTACCATTGTCCGAGCAGGACGGCTTTGAACATGGACAACAGGGGATAAGCGGGACGGCCACGGTGGTCTCGAAGGTAACGGGTTCTTTGACGATTCAGGTACTGTTCGATCGGCTGCCAATCAATCACCTGATCCAACTTTAATAGTGGGAAGCGGTCGATGTGTTTGGCAATCATGGCTTGTGCGGTTTGCTGAAAGAAGGTGGTCATAAGAAATCCCCTAAATGTCTTAGTAGGAATTTAGGGGATTTTGGGGAATTTTGCAAAGGTCTCAGGCCGTCTGAAATCTATTTTCAGACGGCCTTTTGTTGGAATAGACAATTTTAGAGGGCGGCACGGCTGAAGCTGTCCAGGGCTTTATCGGTTTGGATTTGGTTGAACTGCATAATGGTTTTGTCGCCTTGCTTTTCGTCCAATTCGATTTTTACGCACCAGCGTATCGCCGTTGATCTCGATACGGTTGAAGATTTGACGGGTAATAGCGGTTTTTCGGAGTTAAGGTCAACGTCCATTTTTTCTCGTTGCCGTTTAATTTCAAATCAAATTGTTTTTCCAAGCCTTGGGTATTGCCGCCCAAAAGGTCGAGGAAGAGTTTGATCTGGCGGCTTTGGCCGTTGAGTTTGCTGGCATTTGGGTTGACCCATTGGCTGCCGTTCCATTGCATAATGCCGTCTGAACGCACGCGCAGGGTGGTTTCAAATGGTTTTTGCATTTTTCCAGAGCAGGCCTTTTTGTGGGACAAGGGTAAAGCTGCCGCTGGTGGTCATGGGTTTGCTGAGGGATTTGAGCTGGCGTTGTTGGACAAAATTGCCTTGCACGTTTTGCGGTTTTTGAAGGGTTTTGTGCCAATTCGGCAGGGGAAAAATGCCCACAAAGCCGGAGCGCTGATGAGGAGAGTAAGAGAAAAGAATGGTTTTCATTGTGTTTCCATAAGGTTTGAGGCCGTCTGAAAGTTCAGACGGCCCTTTATTGCTTTTAATTATAAGGCTGACAAAGGCCTGATTAAAGGTTGCGCTTGGACGCATCGCTTGCGCGGCTTTTTCAGGATTGGCTGCGTAGTAGCCGCCGATGTCGACCGCTTTGCCTTGTACGGCAGAGAGTTCTTCAACGATTTTGGCTTCGTTGGCAGTCAAAGCGGCTGCCAATGGCGCAAATGCGGCTTTCAGTTCGGCATCTTTGTCTTGCGCTGCCAATTCTTGCGCCCAGTAGAGGGTGAGGTAGAAATGGCTGCCGCGGTTGTCGAGTTCGCCAGCTTTGCGTTTAGGCGATTTGTCGTTCAACAACAGTTTTTCGGTGGCTGCATCCAAAGTGTCGGCGAGGACTTGGGCTTTGGTGTTGCCGGTTTTTTGCGCCAGATGTTCAAACGATACAGCGAGCGCGAGGAATTCGCCCAGCGAGTCCCAGCGCAGGTGGTTTTCTTCGAGGAACTGTTGGACGTGTTTCGGTGCGGAGCCGCCCGCGCCGGTTTCAAACATACCGCCGCCGTTCATCAATGGAACGATGGACAGCATTTTCGCGCTGGTGCCGAGTTCCAAAATCGGGAACAGGTCGGTCAGATAATCGCGCAGGACGTTGCCGGTTACGGAGATGGTGTCTTCGCCGTTTTTCAGACGACCCAAGCTGAACTTGGCGGCTTCTTCAGGCGCGAGGACGCGGATGTCGAGACCGTCGGTATCCAGTTCGGCAAGGTAGGCGTTGACTTTGGCAAGCAGGCTTTTATCGTGCGGACGGTTTTCGTCGAGCCAGAACACGGCGGGCGTGTTGCTCAGGCGGGCGCGATTGACGGCGAGTTGTACCCAGTCTTTGACGGGCGCGTCTTTGGTTTGGCACATACGCCAGATATCGCCTGCTTCAACGTCGTGTTGCATCAGGACTTTCCCTGCCGCATCAATGACTTGAACCTGACCGTCGGCTTCGATTTCGAAAGTTTTATTGTGCGAACCGTATTCTTCGGCCGCTTGCGCCATCAGGCCGACGTTAGGAACGGTACCCATGGTTGTCGGATCAAACGCGCCGTGTTCGCGGCAGAAGTCGATGGTTGCTTGGTAAACGCCGGCATAGCTGCTGTCCGGAATGACGGCTTTGGTGTCTTGCGCTTTGCCGTCTTTATCCCACATACGGCCGGAGTTACGAATCATCGCAGGCATAGAAGCATCGACGATGACATCGCTAGGAACGTGCAGGTTGGTGATGCCTTTGTCGGAATCAACCATGGCCAAATCAGGGTTGGCGGCGTAAACGGCAGCGATTTCAGCTTCAACGGCTGCGCGGGTGTCCGCATCCAGTTTGTCCAGATTGGCAAGCAGGTTGCCGAAGCCGTTGTTGACATTGACGCCTGCGGCAGCCAGTTTATCGCCGAATTTTTCAAAGACAGGCGCGAAGAACACTTTGACGGCGTGTCCGAAGATAATCGGGTCGGACACTTTCATCATGGTGGCTTTCATGTGTAGCGAGAACAATACGCCTTTAGCTTTTGCGTCTTTCACTTGTTCTGCAAGGAAGGCGAGCAGGGCTTTTTTGCTCATCACGGTTGCGTCGATGATTTCGCCGGCTTTCAGGGCAACAGGCTCGCGCAGCTCTTTTTTGTTGCCTTGTTTGTCGGTGAACACGATGGATACGGAAGTAGCATCGGGTACGGTAACGGATTGTTCGTTATGGAAAAAGTCGCCGCTTTGCATAGTGGCAACGTGGGTTTTGGAGTCTTTGGTCCATGCGCCCATGCTGTGCGGATTTTTTTTCGCAAAGTTTTTACTGCTTTTAGGGGCGCGACGGTCGAGGTTGCCTTCGCGCAGGACTGGGTTTACCGCGCTGCCTTTGATGCGGTCGTAGCGTTCGCGTACGGCTTTTTCTTCATCGGTTTGAGGGTCGGCAGGATAGTCGGGAACGGCAAAGCCTTTAGACTGCAATTCTTTAATCGCGGCAGTCAGTTGCGGTACGGACGCGCTGATGTTCGGCAGTTTGATCACGTTTGCATCGGGCTGTTTCACCAGTTCGCCCAACTCGGCAAGCGCATCGGGTACGCGCTGCGCTTCAGTCAGGTATTCGGGGAACGCCGCCAAAAATACGGCCGGAGAGAGAAATGTCGTTGGTTTTGACATCAATATCGGCGTGGCGGGTAAACGCCTGCACAATCGGCAACAGGGATTGGGTGGCCAATGCAGGAGCTTCGTCGGTGTAGGTATAGATAATGGTGGATTTAGTCATGGGTTCATTCTCTATGTAGGTTAAGTTTTTCTTTTCGGGCACATCGCGAGATGAAATGTGCTAAGCCTATTATGGCATATTTCGGCGGATTTGGTTGTTGTTTTGATGTTATTGTTTTTTAAGTTGCGGAAAAGAAAAAGGCCGTCTGAAAAGACGGCCTAAATATAAGGACTTATCCGATAATCAAAACGGCATTGCTGCCGCCGAAGGCGAAAGACGAGCTGGCGGCAATGCGTTTTTCAGACGGCCAGCGGCTGTTTTCGTCGGTTAAAGCAATGTTGGGCAGCTCGGAATCGGGTACGTTGTCCCATTGTTGCGGCGGCAGTTTACCTTCCGGATTGTATTGGCGGTTGGCCATCAACCAGGCAAACGCGGCTTCGATCGCACCGGCTGCACCCAAAGTATGGCCGGTGGACGGTTTTGTTGAGGTGCAAAGGGTGTGGTTGCCAAACACTTCGGCAACGGCTCGGCTTTCCATGCTGTCGTTGTGTTGCGTGCCGGTGCCGTGCAGATTGATCCAGCCAATATCTTCCGCTTTCAAACCGGCTTTATCTAATGCGGCCTGAAAAGATTGGGCTGCACCCAAGCCGTCGGGGCGGGGCGAAGACATATGGTAGGCATCGCTGCTTGCACCATAGCCCAGCAACTGCATTTCACCGTCAAAATCGGCATCGCGCGTCATCACGAAAAATGCGGCCGCTTCGCCGATATTGATGCCGTTGCGGTTGGCGGAAAAAGGCTTGGCGATGCCGTCTGAAAGCACTTCCAAAGAAGCAAAACCATTAATCGTCAGCGGAGAAAGTGTATCCGCGCCGCCGCAAATCACGGCATCACACAATCCGGCACGAAGCAGTCGGGCTGCGCTGATGAGGGCGCGTGCGCCGGAAGTGCAGGCGGTGGAGACGGTATAGCGCAAGCCGTCCAAGCTGTAAACTTGGGCGATAAATTCGGAGGGCGAAGCCATGGTGTGTTGCAGCTGTTTGAACGGAACATCCGTCCATTCACCGCCTTGGACAACGTGTTGGAACAAGGGGATATTTTCGTCTGCGCCACTGGTGGACGTACCGGTAACGACAGCAATCCTTTCTTTGCCGTAACGGGCAATTGCCGTCTGAATCAACCCGTCTATTTGCGAAAGCGCGTGCAGGATAAGCTGGTTGTTGCGGCTGCGATGCGCTTCGGGAATGCTGTCGGGCAGAGGCATCAGGGTTTCTTTGACTGCACCGAAAGCATGTGTTTTGCCTTTTACCCATTGGTCTGAAAAAGTCAGGGGCGTGTTTTCAGACGGCGTGAGTAAGGCATTGGCATGAACTTGCAAGCCGCTGCCCAATGCGCTGGTCAGTGCCGGACGGCTGAGATAAACAGGAGTATTCATGGATTAGTCTTCTGCAATCGGGCTGACCGTCCAGAAAGTTTGGTCAGGGAAGCCGATAAGGAATTGTTCGGAATGGTGGGCGACACACCACAAATCTCGCTCGCGGTAGCTGAATACCGCGCCCTTGCCGTTAGGGCAGAAGCCTTGATGGGAGGCGTTTTGTTGGCGGGATTCAGGGTAAAGCGTGGCGGCGTGTTCGGCGGCCAAAAGCGGCAACAGGGCGGCAAACAGTCGGCGCGAATTGGCATTGGGCATCACAAAACCGTCATTTTTCCAACCTTTGGTGCTGACCGATTGACGTGATACCGGCGCACCCAGTGCATCGGTTTGGACAAAGCGGATGCCGTCTGAATGAGGCTCGACTGCCAAGAGATTGGTTTGAACGGTTTGCCCTGCCGCATTGGTCTGCTCGAGTTTGAACCATTGGCCTTCTTTGGAAAGCTGCGGCAGCGTTTGCGGATGGGGGAGCGAGGTTGCGCATGCGGAAAGTAGCAGTGCAGCAAGCAAAGGGATAAATCGCATAAGGTTTTATCTATCGGTCAAAATATTTAATGGTGTGGATGAAGTTTCAGACGGCCTGTTCTGTTTTCAGTCTAGGCCGTCTGAAAGACATTTATCCTTATTCTACCTTCAAATCGCCCACCAATGCGGCAAGTGTGGACAAGCGTTGCTCGGATTTTTCTACGAATGGATTGTTCGTATCCCAAGCGTAGCCTGCCAAAAATAGACGAAATCATACGGCTGATTTCAGGGCTGCGATTAGGCGCATAGATGGCGTTTTGGAAGCGGAAATCGTACCAACCGTTTACATAAGTGCGGAACGCGTTCACGCCGATCATCAGTTGGTCGGCAAATTCGGTTTGCCAATCGGCTGCTTCGCCTTTGAACTGTTTGCCCAGTAAATCGGCAGCCAGTTTGGCAGAGTGCAGGGCAATGGTTACGCCGGAGGAGAAAACGGGGTCGAGGAATTCGGCGGCGTTGCCTAAAAGAGCGAAATGTTTGCCGTATAAGGTTTTCACGTTGGCTGAGTAGCCTTGGATAGAGCGGAACGGGAAGTCGTTTTCCCAAACGGCTTTATCCAAAATTTCCGCCAGCATTGGGCATTCGTACACAAATTTTTTCAACACGACTTCTGATTCGCCTGCCAGTTTGTCGGGCGTGCCGACAACGCCGATGGAGCAGCGGTTGTCGCCGAAAGGAATCAGCCAAATCCAGACATCGCGATGTTCAGGATGCGTGTTGATCAGGATTTTGTTGCGGTCGAATTTTGAGCTGGTGATGTTGTCGTCGATATGCGTGAAGTGGGCTTGGCGCGGAGGCAGCTCGGACGGGCTTTCCAAGTCCAAAAAGGCGGGGCAGGACACGGCCGTAACCGCTGGCATCCAAAACGAATTTGGCAGTCAGTTCATAGTTTTCGCCTGTATCGGTCGCAACGCTCAAACGTGCCACATCGCCGCTGTTGTCAAACGCGGTTACGCCGTGTCCGAAGCGGACATCGACGCCTTGTTTTGCCGCTTCATCAATCAGGATTTTGTCGAAGATGCCGCGGCGCACTTGATAAATAGTGCCGGGGCCGTCTGAAAATTTTTCAGTAAAGTTGAAATCTGTGTAACGGCTGCCCCATGAAAACGCAGCGCCGTCTTTAAATTGAAAGCTGGGCTCGGCATGCACCGCATCGGCAAAAACCGGCTTCTTCCAACATTTCCCCTGCAATGCGGCAACAGGCTTTCGCCGATGACAAAGCGCGGGAAATGTTGTTTTTCCAATACGCAAACTTTAAAGCCTTGTTTGTTCAGCAAAGCGGAAGCAACCGAACCTGAAGGGCCTGCGCCGATAACGGCAACGTCAAATTCTACGGACATTTGAAAATACCTTTGATTTTAATGATAAAAAAATGTTTAAACTATCGTCTGAAGTTTTTCAGACGGCCTCTTACAACGTGACGATAGAAGTTGAAACAAAATATCGCCTTAATTTCAATCGTCTTCATCTTTTGTCTAATTTTTCAACAATGTGCCTGCCAGCCAAATATTGAATGCAACACCGATGGTAACTGTCATGCCGAACGCGGCAACGGCGGGCGTGCTGCTGATGGCGAGCAGGGCAAAGGAAATGGCTGTTGTCGCGGCGGCAAGCAGCATACCGCCTAATTTTGCCGGTGCGCTGTGATGTGCAGTGGCGGCATAGACGGCATAGTCCACGCCGATGGCGGATACTAAAAGCAGTCCGAACATGGCAAACAGGCTGACGGGAATGCCGGCCAAACCGAGTACGGCAACGGTGCAGATGGCGGCGGCCAGCGGCACGGCAAGGATTTTGCTGCCGCGTTTGAAACCAAACATTTTCCACAAGAGTAACCATGCCAACGCATAGGAAGCCAGTTTCAACCATGCGGCCTGATTGCGCGTGTGGTGGAAAAGCTCGTTTAAGTGGGCGCGCTTGTCAGCCCAATGTACGCCGGAGACGTGTTGCACCACGGCGCGTATGGCAGCTTCATCGGTCATGCCGTTCAAACGCACGACGGCAGCAAAACGGCCTGGTTCCACTTCGCCCAAATATAAGGAACGCCAAGCCTCTGCCAAATCGGTATTCAGGCCGTCTGAAAGCGACAATGGTTGCGTATCGGCAGCTTGCAGTAGAGCATCGCGTACGGTTTTGCGCGGAATACCGATTTCTGTGAGCGGTTTCCAGCTATCAGGCAATTTGGTCAATTCACGCAGGCGGTTTTGCAGTTTTTGCTGTTCCGTTGTCGGTAGGATGAATTGGTCGGGCGATTGGATGCCGGACAGTTTGCCTTGCGCAATTAAGGGCTGCAGGGCGCGGCCGAGTTCGGCGGTTTTCTTCAACAGGGCATCTTCGCTTTGTGCTTCGGCCACCAAATATTTGCCGCCAAAATCCGTGCCGCTCAACTGGCCGATTTGTTGTACCTCGGCCAACATCGCGGTCGGCATATTGACCCATTGACGGATGTCGTCACGCCAGTCGCTGCTCCACAGTCCGACTGCCAGCAAAAATTCCGCCCACGATTAACCAGCCGCGTTTGTGCAGGCGGTTTTTCGAACGGCCTGACAAGGAATAGAGCTTTTTCGGTTAATGCGGCAAAAGGCACGGTTTTGGCATGGTAGCGGCGAAACAGCGGCGGCAGCCATAAAACGGTGGCACCAAACGCGCCAAATAAAGCGAAGCCTGAAAATACCGCGGTTTGGCGCAATACAGGCAAAGGGTAAACCACAGCAGCGCGTAGCCCAAGACGGTAATTGTCAGGGCTGACGGCAAAACTTGGCAAGACATGTTTCACTGCTGATTCGGCCTGCCAAACAGTCTTTTCAGACGGTCCGAATACCGATGGAGCAAGCCAGTGCAACGGGAAATCCACCAACATACCCACCAGCTGGTGCCGATGACGATGGTCAGGATATGCACTTCGCCGAAGGTTAATAATGCAACTGCCAATCCGGTCAACATACCGCTGCCAGCGGCAAGGAAAGCAAAAACACGCGGCCGCTGCGGAAGACCCACAATAGCAGCGCAAAGGTTAGCCCTAAGCCCGACCATGCTCATCAGCCGGCTTTTTCTTTTCTGCGGCTGCTCTGGATACGGCGGCGAACAATGCGCCACCTGCGCTTAGGGTTTCCGCGCCGTTTTTCCGAAGCGATTTGACGGCTTTGCGCCATCAGCGGCAAGAGGGCATCGTTGCCGGAAAATTGATCGCCACCGGCGAGCCGTCCGCGCAAGAACACCCAAGTTTTGCCTTTGTCTTCGGCAAACAGCATGCCGTTGTCCATGTCCCACTGCAAACGGCTTTGTGGATTGACTTTGTCGGCAACAAAGCGTCCGAAGCTCAGCCAGTCTTGTTCTAAAGACAAAGGTGAGGGGCGGCAAACGGATTGGCCGCGGCTTCTGCACGCGCTTGAAAATAGGCTTGCGGCTGCTCAAACAGCAGGCGTATTTCGTCTTGCGGCAAAACTGCCAAACTCAGTTTCTGCATATCCGCCCGCACTTTGTCCAAATTCGGCGTCATGCTGCTGTCGACTTGTTCAAATACGCCGCTTTTGCGCCATACGTCAGCAATTTGTGAGGCCGTCTGAAAAGCGGTTTCGGCATCGGTACTGCCTGCAAGCAAAATGACTTGCGAATTGAGCTGCGCTTCTGCGGCTTTATCTGCTGCCGTCAGTAAGGCATCGGGTTGTTGCTCGCTTGGCAACAACGCGGTCAAATCGGTTTGGATGCGCGCTTGTGAGGCAAAGGCATAAACCAAAAACAGGGTAAGAAACAGGATAAGGGCAGTATAGAGGCGGTTTAGGAGGCGAAGATTCATCGTTCAGACGGCCTTTTGCAAATGCTGCTGTTGGTGTGTGGAATAAGTAAAGGTGCAGTAAATTAAATCAGATTATTATTATTTTGTCAGTTGTTAGATAGTTTGCCGGTCGGTTAAATCATTGGGTTTGAGTGAGCTGAAAAACTGCCATTGCAGAGTGACGGCTTTTTCCTTCCAAACGCAGGCAAGTGCCATCGTATCCGCCAAAATCGCGCTTGTGCCGTACCAATCGGTTTGCTTTCCAGCGCGTAAACCGACGGGTTGCCCTGAATCGAAAAAGCATAGCCGACCGATTTCATATCCGACGGGAAATCCAAATTCGCCGCTTTAATTAATGCTTCCTTGAAACACCACAATCGGTAAAACGTTTCAGACGGCCAGTTTGCCGTTTCCAAATAGTTTTGTTCTTCCTGCGTGTAGACCAAAGCCGACAGCGCTTTGAAATCGCGTGGGCGGATAAATTCGATATCAACACCAGCTGTTAAGGGCTGAGGCGCACACAATAAAGCGGCAAAGCCTTGGCTGTGGCTCAGAGATACAGTCGGTAAATCGGTTTGCCGTTTTAATGCGCGGCTGACTTGCCGGTCTTGACGCTGCGCCAGTTGCGGCGTGGCAGCCAAACGTTGGGAATCGGCTGCGTTTAGAGACGTACATGGTCGTAGCAGGCGGCAAAAGACGGATCGGCCAGCAGGCAGTGAAGGGGTGTCGTATCCATAAAATAGAAAAATGCCAAACTTCATATTGAAGTCCGGCATTTTTGACATTGCTTAGTGGAAGCTGCCTTTCAAAACCACACGGCTGTTGAATGTAGCGATGTGGCATTCGTACTCGTTACCGCCTTTGGTTACTTTGTCAAAGTAGCCAACCAGATGAACGGATTTGGCTTTTTACGAAGTGCAGTGCTTTGAAGCGTTTAACCGCGCTCAGGAGATGCGCGTTGGCAGGTTTCATCAGGGGTTTTGCCGACTGAGTTGGAGATTTGACTGGGAAGTCAAAGTCGCGCCGGATGTACTGCCGTAGTGAACGCGGATGCTAGGATCTAAAAGCCGATTTAGCTTCGGCAGAGTTCAAAGCCACATCGACTTTACACATATAAATATCGTTTTGACCTTTGCCATTGACTTTATGGCCTTCACCCATGCTGCGGCAGGCAGAACCGGCGGCAGTTGTTTTTTGAGTAGAAGTTTGAGAGGAGGAAGTAGATGGTTGGGAATTGCCGGATTGTGAGCAAGCGGCAAGCATCAGGGCGGATACGGCAACCAAAAGCAGAAAAACGTAACATACGAACTCCTTTGTAATAATGGGCGTGGAAAAAGGTTTACAGAAAGCAGAATCATTTTAACATATATGAAAGAAGTATAAAAACAGAATGGTGCAAAAAATATTATATTTTTATTTAAATGATTTCATGGTGTTAAGAAAGTTTGAGGTGGTAATGCTTGACGAGGTAGGGGAGAAAGCGTATTGCGGTCTTCCTTTTAGGGAGTAATGGCTGAGAGGCTGAAGGCACTTCCTGCTAAGGAAGCATGTGGGTCAACCTGCATCGAGGGTTCGAATCCCTCTTACTCCGCCAAATATGAAAGACACCGTTTATACGGTGTCTTTTTATTATCGGAATTTCTTGAAATCCAAGGCCGTCTGAAAGGTGTGAAATGAACGATTTGATTATTCTAAACAAGCCTTATGGCGTGATTTGCCAGTTTCTCGCACATGAAAAACATCAGTGCCTTAAGGATTTTTGTCGAGAAAACCGGGATTTTATCCGGCCGGACGTTTAGACACGGACAGCGAGGGTTTGTTGCTGCTGACCAATAATGGCCGTTTGCAGGGCGCAGATTGCCGACCCTGAAATTAAGCAGGTCAAAAACTTATTGGGTGCAGGTGGAGGTTCTCCAGATGAAGCCAAATTGGATTTATTACGCCGTGGCGTAGATTTGGGCGATTTTGTCACCCGTCCGGCAGAGGTCAGGGTATTGGAAGAGGGCGAAGCGGATGTTTTATGGCCGCGCGTGCCGCCGATTCGCGTGCGCGAAAGTCGGTGCCTGATTTTTGGGTGAAATCAAAAATTTCGGAAGGGAAAAACCGCCAAGTGCGAAGGATGACGGCGAAACGCAGGCTTTCCATGTTTGCGTTTGGTCCGTGTGCAATAGGCCGTCTGAATCTGTTTGATTTGAATTTGGAATTGGGACAATGGCAGTTTGCGCTGCATCGTCGCTCAAATAGATGACAGTAAGGCCGTCTGAAACATTCAGACGGCCTTTTGTTATGAGAAAAATCAATGATGTGGAATGACCGATTTGGAAAGTCAGCAGTGTAGTTCGCCTGTTTTTGGCACACGCTTTGACTCAGGGAAATCGGCTTTTGGCGTTCTACCGCTGGCTTTCTCCAGAAACCTGGCGCAATGGAATAATGCTGACTTCGCCTTTGTCATCGGTCGGTATCGGAGAAGGCTTGGCTTCGGTTTTATGGGTTTTGCTGCGGTCGCTGGTGTCGAAGCCGTCGAATGTAGCGGTAACGGTAGCGTTGGGCAGCGGCTCGCCATTGAAGAGGACGCGGACTTTGAAGCGTTCGCCGACGTCGGACGTTGGCAGGGTTGTCCAAAGGTCACGATTTCTAAATGTTGACCGATTTGCTTGGTGATGATGGCGGTATCCGCGCTTTCATCGCCGACATTGACGATGCTTTTTACCGAACATACGGGTTTGTTCGCAGTAGCTGTACATCAGGTATTTCTTTGATGCTTTGCCTGCTTCCAGCCTGCGCTGTTTTTTGACCAGAAGATCGGTTGGTATTCGGCGGTTACCGAGTAGCTGCCGTCTTTTGAGCGCGCAATTTGCTACGGTATTGGTAATTGTACGTGCCTTTTGAATCATGTTTTCTTTGCCTTTTCAGTCACCAGTTGCATGGGTTTGCTGAAATGTGCAGGCGATCTGGCCATCGGCTCAAGCTCCGGGAATTCGCCACAGCCCAATTCAGCTTCAAGGTATTCGCCACCATGTGTGTGGCGGTTTCAACCCAAACGCGATGGGCGGTGCGGCAGTGCTGAACGAGGAAGGCGGATGCGATAAGCAAAAGCGGTTTTTCTATGATTCTCTCCGATTTTCGATGTTTAGAAAAGATAGAATAAAAATAGTTCGTTATAATATAACAGAATTATTTAAATTTAAAGAGAGGCCGTCTGAAAGCTTTTCAGACGGCCTCTTAGATGATTGTTTTTGAATCAGATTATCGAAACGGTTTAGTCCCCATCACGACAAACATCAATCGCTTCCTGCAAACTGCTGACGCCGTAGATTTTTCAGGTTTGGAAATTCTTTCGCATTGCGCGGCATATTGGCTTTTGGGACGATGGCGCGTTTGAAGCCGAGTTTTTCCGCTTCTTTGAGCCGCTCTTGTCCGCGTGCGACAGGGCGGACTTCGCCGCTTAATCCGATTTCGCCGAAAACCACGGTTTTTTCGGGCATGGGTCGGTTGCGGAAGCTGGAGAGCATGGCGAGGATGACGGCGAGGTCGGCGGCAGGTTCGCCGATTTTTGACGCCGCCGACGGCGTTGAGGAACACGTCTTGGTCGAAGCAGGCGATGCCGCCGTGGCGGTTGAGGACGGCGAGCACGCATGGCGAGGCGGTTTTGTTCGAGGCCGACGGTGAGAGGCGTTTGGGGTAAAACCGTGCGCGTCATCGACCAATGCCTGAATTTCGACCAAAAGCGGGCGGCTGCCTTCCTGTGTGACCAAAACGCACGAGCCGGGCGTGTCGTCGCGGTAGCTGGCTAGGAAGATGGCGGATGGGTTAGATACGCCTTTCAAACCGTTTTCGGTCATGGCGAATACGCCCAGTTCGTTTGCCGCGCCGAAACGGTTTTTGATGGCGCGTATCATGCGGTAGTTGGAATGTTGGTCGCCCTCGAAATACAACACGGTATCGACCATGTGTTCCAGCACGCGCGGGCCGGCAATCGCGCCGTCTTTGGTAAAGCGTGTCCGACCAGTATCATGGCGATGCCCATCTGTTTCGCCATGCGCGTTAGTTGGGCGGCACACTCGCGCACCTGCGACACGGAGCCGGGGGCAGAGGTGATTTGGTCGGAATACATGGTTTGGATGGAGTCGATGACGACGACTTCGGGCTGATGCTGTTTCAAGGCGCCGTCTGAATCGCTTCCATACGGATTTCAGCAAGCAGGTTCACGCGCTTCGGTGGGCAGTTCCAAAATCGCTGCGCGCGCGCAGGGCGACTTGTTGTGCGGATTCTTCGCCGGAAACGCGCAGCACTTTGCGGCTTTGCGCCATTTTGGCGATGGTTTGCAACAGCAGCGTGGATTTGCCGATCCGGGGTCGCCGCCGAGCAGGATGACCGCACCGTCGACCAAACCGCCGCCCAATACGCGGTCGAGTTCGCCCATGCCGGTCGGATTACGCGGCACTTCGGTCGCGGTAACGGCGGAGAGGGATTGGACGGTCGAGTGTCTGCCGCCCAAGATTGAAGCGGGCATTTTTCGGCTCGGGCGCGGCCAGGCTTTCATGAGTGTTCCACTCGCCGCAATGAGGGCATTTACCCCTGCCATTTCCGGAGAAGCGCCGCATTCGGTGCATTGGTAGATGGTTTTGGGGGCTTTTGCCATAGTGTTTTTCCCTGTGGAATATTTGATGTGGGAAAAGGTCGTCTGAAAACAATCATATCGTTTTCAGACGACCTTTTTTATTGAGAAATAACAGGTTTATTTTTCGCTATTTTTATCTGCATCTTTTTTCGGCGCAGGTTTTTTCGCTGCCAAACCTAAAGATTTTTGCCATTCGGCTGGATTTTTCACCAAGTCCAAGGCTTTACGGAGTTGATCGTCTTTGGCCGGATTTGGAATGCGGCGGCTGGAGATGTCTTCGTCTTTGTCTTTTTTGGACTTGTCTTTATCGGCTTTGGTTTCGGAGTCGGCGGGCGTCTCGGTGCTGCTGTTGACGTCTTGGCCGCCCAACGGATTGCCGATATGGCCGACCAAATCGGCTTCGCGGCTTTCAAAAGTGCGGTCTTTGTCTTTGACTTCAACGTCAGGAACAATGCCTTGCGCTTGAATCGAGCGGTCGTTTGGCGTGTAGTAAAGGGCGGTGGTCAGTTTGACTGCGCTGCCGCCGGAAAGCGGAATCAGAGTTTGCACGGAGCCTTTACCGAAACTTTGTGTGCCGACGACGACGGCGCGTTTATGGTCTTGCAATGCACCGGCAACGATTTCGGAAGCAGATGCTGAGCCTGCGTTAATCAGGACGGTCATAGGAATGGTTTTCAGCTCGGCAGGCAATCCGGCCAACGGGTCTTTGCCGCTGGTGGTGATGTAGTCTTCGGCAGTTGCTTTGAGTACCATGCCTCTTTTTGTTGCGGCCTTTGGTGCTGACAACGGTTACGTCAGGGTTGCAGGAAGGCTGCGGATACGCCGACTGCACCGTTGAGCAGGCCGCCCGGGTCATCGCGCAGAGTCGAGGATGATGCCTCGAGCGGGCTTTTTGTTTTCTTTGACAAGGGCTTTGTGCGGCTTCGTTGAGCGCCGGCAACGGTGCGCTCTTGGAATTGGGAGACGCGGATGTAGCCGTAGTCTTTTTCAAGCAGGTGATGGCGCACGCTTTTTGACTTTGATGATGGCGCGGGTCAGGTTGACGACGATGGGTTTTGTCGGCATTTTTGCGTGAAAGGGTCAGGGTGATTTTTGGTACCCGGTTTTGCCGCGCATTTTTGACGGCTTCGCTGACGGTCAGGCCGCGCCGTAGAGGTATTGTCGATTTTGACGATGAAGTCGCCGCTTTTCACGCCGGCGCGTTCTGCCGGAGTGTCTTCAATCGGGGCAACGACTTTTGACAAAGCCGTCTTCTTGTCCGATTTCCATGCCCAGCCGCCGAATTCGCCGCTGGTGGACTCTTTCATTTCGGCATAGCCTTTTTGTCCATGCTACTCGGAATGCGGATCGAGATCGGACACCATGCGCTTTTCATTGCGCCTTCAAAGAGCTCGGCGTCGGGTTTGTCTTGGTAATAGTTGGCTGATTTGCCCGTACACTTCTGCCATGGTGCGGATGGTTTGCACGGCAGGGCCTCGTTGTCTTTTGTCTTTTTCGGCGGCAAAACTTTTGTACACTCAGACTGAGGGCGATGCCGCCAATGCGCCGAGAAGTGTAGATTGCAACTTTTTCAAAGTGGATTTTTGTTGACATCCGTTTGACTTTCTTTTTGTGTACGGTAAAAGCAAAGTGGTTTTTGCTTTTCTCTGAACCCGTTGACTTTATGTGATTTAAACGCTCGGAACAATAAGTTTAAGGTAAAGTTTGTTGTTTAATGTGCTGAACAGGCGTGAAAAATCGTGTTTTATTGCAGTTTATGATGAAAATTCAGCACGGCCTGGAGGGAAAATTCACTCAGGCCGTCTGAAAGCATCAGCTAATCCACGAAAGCGGATTCGCTGACTTGTCCGTTGTAGCGGACTTCAAGGTGAAGGCCGGTTTTCTCCCCGACGGCAAAGTGCCGCTGGTGCTAATTTACTGCCGGCATTGACGGCGTAGTTTTTGGGCAATGTCGATTTCGCTCAGGCCGGAGTAAATGCTGACATAGCCGTCGCCGTGAGTCGAGGACGACTACTTTGCCGTAGCCTTCAAGCTCGCCGGCAAAAGTAACGTGCCTGAGGCAATGCTGCTGGACCGGGGCCGGAACGGTATGTGTAGAACACGCCTTTTCCAACTTCACCATCGCCGCGGTCTTGACCGAACAGGCTCCTGCCAGTGTGCCGTTAACCGGTTTTTCAGACGGCCTTTCGCATACGGCTGAAGCTGTTGGCGTTGCTGACGGTAAAGCCTTTGGGTGTTCGGGGCTTGCAGTTTCATGTCTTCGTCAGTCAGCGTGGACATGGCGGCGCGTTCGGCTTCGGCTTTTTGTTGGGCGGCAGCCTGCCTTTGCGGGCTTTTTCAGCGGCAGCCAAGCGGGCTTCGGCGGCTTTTTACGCGCTCAGCTTCGGCTTTGCGTTGCTCGGCTTTTGCGTTTTTCCAAATCTTTCAAGAGATTGTTGAGGCGTTGCTCGTTTTTCTCGTGGTTGATTTTCTTTTGCGCTTCTTTCGCCATTTGAGCGTTTTGACGGCGGCTTTCGGCTTGTTCGGCGGTATTGGTTACGCCTTGTTGACGCAACGAAGCTTGGATATTGGCTTCGCAGTTTTTCTGCGTAGCCAATTCATTGTTGATTTTGCTCTTGCGCCGCCAGCTCTTTCTGTTGTTTTTCAAGTCTCTCATGACTTGGTCGTTGGCGTTGTTGATATAACGCGTGAACGCAGGAAGCGGGTTTTGACCGGCATCGGCGTTTTTCAGGAAGAGCGCGACCGCGTTGGGCTGGCTGTTTTTATAGCTGCCGGAAACAAAAACGCGAAATTTGGGCGCGCGTGTTGGAAACTTCGGCTTTCAACTGGTTGGCATCGGCATTGAGCTTTTTGAAATTTTTTTCCCATGCGTCGCGTTGTTTGCGGTTGATGCCGGAGAGGTTGTTGCGTGTTTGTTGCAGCTGTTTGAGTGTGGCATTGATATGGATAATGAAAACCTCGTTGCGTTTGGCAAAGGATTTCTTGGTTTCCATATCGTTGGCGGCGGCAGTTACGGCTGCTTTGAAATCGTTTTCGGCTGAAGAAGCGGCTTTAGGCTCAACTTTAGGCTCAACTTTAGGCTCGGCTTTTTTGTTTTGCTCTTTGGCTTTTGTGTCTTTTTAGCGTCTTTTTGTCTTCAACAGCTTTTTGCAGGCTCTTTGGCTTCTTTAGCGTCGGCCTTTTTGTCTTCGGCTACGGGTTCTTTGGTGCCGTCTTTTTATCATCGGCTGCTTTTTAGCAGGCTCTTTGGCTTTGCTGTCTTTTTATCTTCAACAGGTTTCTTGTCTTGTTCTTTGGTTTTGCCGATTTTGCGAGCTGAGGCTTTTTGTCTCTTTGCCGTTTCTTTAGGCTCTTCGGCTTTACGGTTGGCCTTTTTATTGTCGGCAGCTGCTTCGGCGGCTTTAGCCGTTTTGTTTTTAGCTGAAGCGCGTTCGTTTTGTTTATGCGTTTTCCTTCTCTTTGGAGGCTTTTTGGCTTTAACCGCTTTTTGTCTTCCTCTTTGTCTTTATCACGCTTGTTTTTGAGGTTTCTTTTTACATCTGCCTTAGCGGCTTCTTTCTCTTTTTACGGGCGCAGCTTTTTGATCGGCGGCCGCTTTTTCTTTCAGCGCGTCTTTGGCAGCGTAGGTTGGCAGGAGAAACTGAGCAACAGGGGCGAGAATGAGGGGTTTGTAACGCATGGTTCGATCTTGCTATCAAAGTAGGAACAATAGGACGGATTATACTGTCTGTCAGGCCGTCTGAAAAATAATATCGGGTTGCAATATGGACGAACGGTCTTATATAGTAACGATAGAGTAGGCGGACGGGATTTAAGTCTGCCTGAAACCGACAGTCTGCATCGACAGGATATTATGAAAAATATTTATTAGTAGTGTTGGGCGCCATGGTTTTGGCGGCTTGCGGTGACAATACCGATAAAATCAGGGGAGCGCCAGTACGGTGTTTCGCATGCTGGGTAAAAACGACCGTATTGAAGTGGAAGGTTTTGACGATCCTGATGTGCAGGGGGTTGCCTGTTATATTTCGTACGCGAAAAAGGCGGTCTGAAAAGAAACGGTCAATTTGGAAGAAGATGCCAGCGACGCATCGGTTTCCTGCGTGCAAAGTGCGGAAGTCATCCGTTATAACGAGGCTGCGGTTTTGAAACCGCGACAAGTGTTCAAACGCAGCGCCAGCATAGCATTTAAGAGCCAGCAGATTATCCAGCTACTATGACCCGAAACGTAAGTCTTTCGCTTATTTGGTGTACAGCGATAAAAATCGTTCAAGGCTCGCCGAAAAACTCTTTGAGGCGGTATCGGTTTTGCCCATGCGAAAACCGATACGCCGGTACCGGCAGGCGGCGCGGTTTACGGTGCGTGCGTGGTGGATCGCGCCGGTTGCCGACGGACAAAAATAATAAAAATCAGCTTATAGATTAAAAGAATATGAATTTAGCCAACCATTTCTGATTGCCATGCTCATATGGACGATCCGTTTTTACGGATACGGTCATTTATGTGCGAACACGATGAAGAAGGTGCCGGCATCATCATCAACAAACCTTCGCCGATTACCATGGACATGATTTTCGCCGCCGCCGACCGCAATATCCCGCTGCGCTTGCAACATGAAAACGTGATGATGGGCGGGCCGGTTCAGATTGAGCGCGGCTATGTCGTGCATACGCCGATCGGCCGCTGGCAAAACAGCATGGTGGTAACCGATAACGTCGCGCTGACTTCTTCGCGCGATGTGATTGAAAATTTGTCTAAAGAAGGTGCAGTAGACAAGGCTTTGATCAGTATTGGTTATTCGAAATGGGGCAGGACAGTTGGAGCGCGAGCTGGCAGAAAATGTTTATTGACCGTCCCTGCGGACGAGCATATTCTGTTTGATGTGCCTTACGAACTCCGCTATGCCGCCGCTTTTGAAAAATTGGGCGTCAATCCGAACGCCTTGGTTTCGGGAGTCGGCCATGCCTGATGCACCAAAAGGCACGGTTTTGGCCTTTGACTTCGGCGAGGCGCGTATCGGCGTGGCGCAGGGCGATGCCGAGTTGGGCATGACCCATCCGCTGGCGACGGTAACCGGCAACAGCAATGATGAAAAATTCGAGGCTATTGCCAAGTTGGTCAAAGAATGGCAACCCAAGTATTTTGTGGTCGGATTGCCGACGCATACCGACGGCACGGAGCATGAGCTGACCCGTTTGAGCCGCAAGTTTGGCCGCCGTTTGCACGGACGTTTTAACTTGCCGGTTTATTGGGTGGACGAAGGATGTCTTCCCTATACGCGGAAAGCTTTGTTTTCAGCAGCTCAGTATTTGGCCGAAAAACAAAAATCCGTACTTGACCAAGCGGCGGCGCAGGCGATTTTGCAAGGGTTTTTGAAGGTGGCGCGGCCGAGTATTTCAATGGCCGTGAAGAATAGCGTTATTGATTATTAGGCCGTCTGAAACTGTGTTTCAGACGGCCTTTGTTTCTGTTACGGCTTTGGGACAAAAAGAAGTTTAGTTTAGTTAAGTCTGATTTTTCAGTGCAAATTTTGCTACACTCCGCTAGACACAAATCAAGGGAAAAAGTCATGGCACTCGACGGACAATCTTTGAATGCGGCTACTCAAATGTTGGGTGGCAACAGCGAAAAACGGCGCACAAGGTTCTCCTGACCGATATGGCGATGGATTTGGTGAAACAGCAAGGCGGCGTGGGCAACCTGATCAACCAACTGCAACAAGGCGGTTTTGGGCGATGCTCTGAGCAGCTGGGTTTCCAACCAATCCAGCAACCTGCTCGTGTCCGGCAGCGACCTGCAAAATGCTTTAGGGGCAGCGATACGGTAAACCAAATCGCGCAAAAATTCGGCGTGGATGCCGGTCAAGCAGGCGATTTGTTGGCAAAAAGTATTGCCAGACTTGGTCGATAAAGCCACACCCTAACCCGCACGGCTCAAGATGCGGATGGCTTCGGCTTGACGACATCGCTTCTATGCTGCTGAAAAACTTTATGAAATAATGAGTTGAATCATTTGATAAGGCCGTCTGAATCTGTTCAGACGGCCTTTATACACTTTGTCTCGCGGTAACAACCAATAAGTCTTTTTCTGATGGAGGCGGATGGCTTATGATGGACACTTCATTTCACAAGATAAGAAGGTTATACACATGTCCCGCTTGACCATACACACAGTTGAAACCGCTCCTGAAGCTGCTAAACCACGCGTTGAAGCCGTATTGAAAAACAATGGCTTTATTCCTAACCTGATCGGCGCTTTTGGCCAATGCGCCTGAAGCTTTTGGCGTTTTATCAAGAAGTTGGCAAGCTGAATGCGGCCAACAGCCTGACTGACGGCGAAGTTGAAGTTGTCCAAATCATTGCCGCCCGTACCAACGAATGCGGTTTCTGCGTTGCCGGCCACACCAAACTGGCTACCCTGAAAAAACTGCTGTCCGAACAATCCATCAAAGCCGCACGCGCATTGGCTGCAGGCGAGTTTGACGATGCCAAACTGGGTGCTTTCAGCGACATTCACCCAAGCCGTTATGGCGAAAAAGGCGCGGTATCAGACGACGAGCTGAAAGTTTTCTTCGATGCAGGCTACAACCAACAGCAAGCCGTTGAAGTCGTCATGGGAGTTGCTTTGGCAACCTTTGTGCAACTACGTCAACAACCTTTTGCCAAAACTGAAATCAACCCTGAATTGCAGGCATTTGCCTAATCTCATCAAAGGCCGTCTGAAAATTCAGACGGCCTTTTAGTAAAAAGCAGCGGGATATCCTTGTTGCCAAGAATAATTCATGAGTAGAACCATCTACGCTTCAAACCTTATTCAGAGGAAAAAAATCATGACACGCGAAGCTTTATTGAACAATGTTGCCGCACTCGTTAAAAGCAAGCTGAAACCATTGGTGGACGACATCGACCGCAAAAGGCCTGTATCCGGAAAGAATTTTATGCTGGAATTGGGCAAAATCGGCGGTTTTGCCGCGACCGGTACGGTTGAAGAAGGCGGTAACGGTTTGGGTTTGGCAACGCAAATCGCCGTATTGCGCGAAATCGGTAAAGAATGCGGCGCGACTTCGTTCAGCGCATGGTGTCAGGCGGCTTGCGCGTGGTATCTGTACCAATCGCCCAACCAAGCGGTTAAAGACAAATACTTTGCCGATATTCTGCAGGGCAAAGTCTTGGCCGGTACAGGCATGTCCAATACCGTCAAACACCTTGCGGGCATTGAAAAACACAACCTGCAAGCCGAGCGCGTCGAGGGCGGCTACAAAGTCAACGGCGCTTTGCCTTGGGTATCCAATATCGGCGAAGACCATATTTGGGCAAATACCGCCCAAATCGGCGACAGCTATGTGATGTTTATCACCGGCGGTCAATGGGAAGGCGTTACCTTGCAAGATTGCCCTGAGTTCTGCGGTTTGGAAGGCACGCACTTACAGCCTGAATTTTAAAGACGTGTTTATTCCCGATGAAGATGTGATTGCTGCGCCTGAGCAGTTCCAGTCTTATATTCCTACCATTAAAGCCGGTTTCATCTTGCTGCAAATAGGTATCGGCGCCGGTGTGATTGACGGTGCGCTCGGCATTATCCGCATGGCCAACGTAGTGAACGCGGAAGTGAACGCTTACCTTGACCATAGCTACGATGATTTGAAAGCCGCGTTGGACGGCGCCTGGGCGGAAACCGAACGCCTTGCCGATGATGCGTGGAACAACAAACCTGATACGCTGGCAACCTTAAAACTGCGTGAAGCCGCTGCTGTATTGGCATTGAACGCCACTCAATCTGCCGCATTGCATGCAGGCGCGAAAGGCTATCTGATGCGCAGCCCGGCACAACGCCGCGTCCGTGAGGCCATGTTTGTCGCCATCGTAACACCGGCCATCAAACACCTGCGTAAAGAAATCGCCGCTTTGGAAGCAGCGCAATAAATTCAAAATATCAACAATAAGACACACGAAAGGCCGTCTGAAAATACGGTTTCAGACGGCCTTTTAAAATAGAAGGAACACAAAATGGCTCAATATATGTGCGGCCCTTGCGGCTGGATTTACGACGAAGACCTCGGCGACCCCGAGCACGGCCTGCCTGCCGGAACCAAGTTTGAGGATATTCCCGATGACTGGAAATGCCCTGAGTGCGGCGTAGGCAAAGAAGATTTTTATCTGTTGGATTTCGTGATATAACCTGGTTGAGTTGATTTAAAAAGGCCGTCTGAAATTTCAGACGGCCTTTGTTTTATCGGCGGTATAAAGCAACCATGGTTTCAGCCGCTTTGACGCAGCTTTCCACATCGGCAACCAAAGCGATGCGGACGTAGCTTCGCCTGGATTGCCTTGTTCGGTATCGCGGGCGAGGAAGCGGCCGGGCAACACTTGGATAGCGGCTTTCTGCCACAGGTTGCGCGTAAATGCCAAGTCGTCGCCATCGGGAACTTTCAGCCAAATGTAGAACGACGCGTCAGGCAGTTTGACATCGAATGCCTGTTGCAAAATAGGGATGACGCGGTCGAATTTTTCTTGGTAGAGGCGGGCGGTTGTCAATAACGTGTTCTTCATCGTTCCAAAGCGGCATGCTGGCGCGTTGACGGGAATGCTTACTGCGCTGCCGTGGTAGGTGCGGTAGAGCAGGAAGTTTTTGAGCAACTCGGCATCGCCTGCGACAAAGCCAGAACGCAAAACCGGGGACGTTGGAGCGTTTGACAGGCTGGTGAACATAATAATGTTGCGTGTACCGCGTCCTAATTGCGCCGCAGCCTGCAGGCCGCCGATTGGTTTGTTGTCGTCAAAATAGATTTCGGAATAGCATTCGTCAGAGGCGATAACGAAGCCGTATTTGTCTTGCAAATCAAAAATTTCTTTCCAGTCTTCTACTGCAGGACGCTGCCGCTTGGGTTGTTGGGCGAGCAGACAATCAGGACTTTGGTGCGTTGCCATACGTCTTCGGGCAGGCTGCTCCAATCGGGATTGAAGCTGGGCGCAGGACAGTTGGCAAAATGGATTTCGCCACCGCCCAAAATAGTCGCGCCTTCGTAAATTTGATAGAAAGGATTAGGGCTGATAACGACCGGTTTGGGGCCATCTGAAGCCGGATTTAAAACGGTTTGGATAAAAGAGAACAAAGCTTCCCGGCTGCCCAATACCGGCAGGATTTCATTGTCGGGATTGAGGCTCAAACCATCATAACGGCGGGCAACCCATTCGGCGCAGGCTTGGCGCAGTTCGGGCAGGCCTGCGGTCAGCGGATATTTTTCCAGTTCGTGCAGAGAGGCGGTCAGCGCATCGGTGATGACTTTGGGCGTCGGGTGTTTCGGCTCGCCGATTTGCAGATGAATGGGCGTCATACGCTTGCGGGTGCATCAATGCCTTGCATGGCTTCACGCAGGCGAGGCGAAAGGATAGGGTTTGAGATGGTTCAATAATGGGTTCGCGATATTTCTGCCGATAAATTAAGGCAATACTCTTAGCATTTTTTAGACAGATTGGGACAAAAAGGCCGTCTGAAAACAGGTTTAAATGTTTTTCAGACGGCCTTTTGAATATTGATGTGTTTATTTGGCAGGGACGGCGGGTAGGGAACCGTTCAAGAGATAATGAATGGTTTCTTGAACCGTACGGATGGCGTTGCCAAACGGCAGTGGGTCTTTCCGCGGAAAAACAGGCCTTTTCGACTTCGCCGCGGAATGCGGCGGAAAGTTGGATGTCGATACAGAATTGATTGGCTTTGGCCAAACTCGTCGCGCAAGCCGCAGCTGGTCAGGCAGTTCAGGCCTGGGTGCAACGGCGCGGACTCGTTTTTGGCATTGGCTTCGCACATTTGGCTTCGCGTTTGATGTAGCTGTCGAGGAATTTGCGCACTCCGCGAGCAGGCAAACCGGCAACAGACATGAATTCAACCACTTTTTCGGTTCTCAGCACCGGCCAGCGTTTTTTGAGTTGATGTGGGCATCGCCTCTCGGTCACGGCAAACGCGGTACCGATTTGGACGGCGGATGCGCCCCAGTTTTTCAAGGCTGTTTTTGACTTTTTTTCAAAGTTTGCCATGCCGCCGGCGAGTACCAACGGGATTTTTCGCTTTCCAAGCCCAAGTTTTTGAATACCAAAACGTTTCTTCAATAACGCGTTTGAACTCGAATTTGGCATCGTTTACGCCGTCAACGGTCGCCGCGCCCAAATGGCCGGCTGCGGGCTGGATGTTCGATAACGATGGCATCGGGCAAGATGCCTTTTTCATCCAACGTTTCTCAAAACGATGTTGATACCGCGTGATTCGGACAAAATAGGGAAGAGGGCGACATCTTGTGGTAGCCTCTGCCATTTCCGGAAGGTCCAGGCAAACCTGCACCCATTACAATCGCGTCTGCACCAGATTCTGCAGGCCCTCGACGGACGTAGGCGGCATGGTCTTTGACGGCTTTCATGACGTTGACGGCAATCAGCGCTTTCGCCTTCTGAATCGGCTTTGGCTTTTTGATTTCGCGGTCAAGCGCGATGCAGTTGAGGCGGGTGTATTTTTCTTCGCTGGAATCAATTTTGATTCGGCCAGCAAATCCTCGTGCAAGTGGCGTAAATCGACGCTGGCGATGGTACCTACGTTGCTTTTCGCGCGCAACCGCGCTGGAGAGTTTTTGATGCGGAAACGCTTTCACCCATACCGCCTTGTACGACGGGGATCAGTGATTTGCCACGGATAATCAATGGGTCAAAAGTTGTTTTGCATGGATGCTCCTTCGTAGATTCTGGATGGTGCCGTCTGAAATCCCATGAAATGGATTGGATAACGGACTGATGTGTATATAAATAGGTGTTTTGCCGCCGTTTTTCAGACGGCATGGGGCGTGTTTTTAAAATTTTAGAATTATACTCTAAGTTAGTGTAAAAATTAGAGTATTACAGTTTTTAAAGGAAAAAAATTGAAAAGTCTTGTTAATAAAAAGAATAAATTTTATGACAGGTTTGTACAGGAGAAGAAATTGCAAACAAAATCTACAAAGAAAAAGGCCGTCTGAAATTTCAGACGGCTTTTGAGTATGGGAACTCAGACAGATGTCGGATTACATTTGTTTTTAGCGGCGTCAATGGCGCGTTGGTCAGGGTTGATCAAGATTTCAACGCGGCGGTTTTGTGCACGGCCTTCAACAGTAGCGTTGGAGGCGATTGGTTGACGGGAGCCGTAAACCGAAAGTGCTCAAACGGGTGCCGCTACGCCACGGGATCGCGGGAAGGTGGCAACAGATCTCGGCGCGCGTTGCGAGACAATGGTTCGTTGATGGCATCGTTGCCGGTATTGTCGGTGTGGCTGCTGATGGTCAAAAGCGGTCAGGATATTGAACCAAAGTTTGCGCGGCGGCAGACAAGGCGCTTTTGAGCATGCTCGCTCAGGCAGCGCTGCCGGTAGCGAAGGTTGACGTTTTCAGGCATAACCAGTTTGATTTGCTGCCTTGACGTTCAACTTCGATGTTGGTGTTGAGCAGGGCTTTGACGCAGTTTTTCTCTCTGGTAGTCCATGTAACCGCCGATACCGGCACCTACTGCACCACAAGCCAATGCGAGTTACGCGCGCTTTACCGCCGTGGGTCAGCGCACCAACGATGCTGCAACAGCCGCACCGCCCAAACCGTACATAGCGGTTTTGCTGGCGGATTGTTGACCGGTAGCAGGATCGGTCACACAACCGGTGAGTGCCAAAGGAATGGCAGTAGCACTAACGGTCAGGGGTTTCAAGAATTTCATGTCGTATCCTCTTTTTAGATGACGGCTCGCCGTCTGAAAAAATGAATAAAACCGCGTGGGTCATTACGAATTAATGATACCGAATATCCGAAACGCAAAAAGAATGGGTTTAACCTGATATTACGCAAATATTTGTCAGTTAACATAATACTGAAACATTTCTGCATTTTTCTGACCGTTTGGCCGTTTTGCCACCCGATGAAAAGCAGGTTTCTTTACTGATTTCTTCCGTTTTTACGGCGATACCAGCTGACAAATGCCCATTTCAATCTGACTTTCACATCATATCCCACCGAGCCTGCGCCCAGTATGAACAAAACGGCGGAGACGGGCAGGGCGAAATGATGTCCGACCAAATGATAACCCGTACGCCACGATGCCGCCCAGTAAAAACGACAGCATCAAGCCGCTTAAAAGCCACATTTTCGGTTTGTTGACGCGGACGTGCGGAGGCGCGGATGATGTTGTTTGAATAATAGTGCGCGTGAAATTTCAATGCCCAACCGGTTGCCGCCGGCTGCAGTGGGTGGAAATCGGATGGCGGAGCCGACAAAGCGTAATGACGGTATTGTGCATACCGGCACTAAAACACAATAAAAACAATGCCAAAGACGGCACATAAAAATCAGAGCCGCCAAAATCCCATTCCATCGCGGCAATACTGGAACCAACCGAATATCAACAGATAAACTGCTTCCAGCTACATGGAAAAATCCAAAGCGTTACGGAAACGCATTTGCTGCGTCCATAAAATCACCCAGCCCGAATGTGCGGCTCCGGCAACAAAACACAACACGCTGATTGTGGCAATAATGGCTACACTCACTCTTGAAGATACAAAACATCTCGCCAACAGCGACATTGAGCCGGTAACGTGGGAGGTATAACGAGAATGCGAAGTAACCGCCGGCACTAATCGCTCCGGCAAGAAAGGCCATAATGTAGCCCAGCCGTCTGAAACGGGCATCGGAAATATTGGTTCGTGCAGGTACGGACGGTCTGCTCACAAACGGCGGCGTGTAAAGTGCTCTGCGGTGGCGCAGTCGGTAAGAGTGGGGCCGTTTGTCGTCGTTCATTGATTTGAGGATAGGGGCGAGCATTTATCACGAGGTGATTTTTATATGCAACCGCTGCTGCTAAGAACAAATAATATAAAGCGTCCCCGTTGCCACACTCTGCCCATTACAAGATGAGGGCGTACATTAACGGCCATACATGAGTATAAGGAAACACCTGATGAATCCCATCCACTGACCTTATTGATTGGTGCTGCCGCATTGCTGCCGCCTGCGCCACCAGCCGCCTGAGCAAAAAGCAGCACGCGCCCAAGCGCAGAAACGCTATGAGCAGGACCTTCGTCAATCTTGCAGCCCAATGCGATCAGGAAACTGCCGCGCTGATCCGCCGCAAATTTGACGAAGAAGGGCAACCTGGTGCTGCAACTGCGGAACAAAAGCCTTCCGCCTCAAATATATCGACAAAGTTTCGATCCGATGTTCCAAGCCTGCTACAAAAATGGCATGGCAAAACTATATTTCCCAAGAACAGCTGAGCGAAGCCCGCTACTATCGTTATTACGATGATTGGGGCTATCCGGTTTGGCGTTATCCTTGGTGGTGGTAAGGTATTAACAAACTTTAGGCCGTCTGAAAAGTATATTTATTGGTTTCAGACGGCCATAGGCATTGAAACGGCACAACGTTTACACAGCCGCCTCATTCAGCACAATACCCACCACCCATGAACATCTGGCTTGACAGCGACACGCGCCCAAATTTCCGCAAGGAGCCGCCGTAACCATCGGCAACTTGATGTAGCACCTCGGCATACAAACATATTCTACAAAATCTGACGAGAGGCAGACCAGCGCGGTCTGCCTGTTGTCGTTGCTTTTTGTGAGCCTCAGCCCAAAGAATTTTTGCGCGCAAAGCCGGGAAAAAGCTGCCTCACCGCATCAGCCCGCTGTACGTCAAATTGCGCCTTTTTGCGTGAAAACCGGCTGTGGATGCTTTGGGTCTTGCGTTTAACTAAAGCTTTCTCCGATATGAGCGCATGCGTTTATTGACCAGCTTTTGCGCCAAACGCTTAACACGCGTTATTTGTTGATTGGCGACGATTTGCGCTTTCGGTGCCGGGCTGTGAAGGTTGTTTTTGAACTCTGCCCAACAGCCCGATATGCAAACCGAGCGCACGCCGTCCGTTATCGTTGAAGATATCCGCACCAGCAGTACCGCCGTCCGCCGCCCTTTCAGACGGCAAGCTGGGAATACGCCAAAAGACTGTTGGGCCAGCGATTATGTGTTGAGCGGCAAGGTCAAGCACGGACAAAAACTCAGCTGCACTCTATCAACGCGCCTACCGCCAATGTACAGCTTCCTCCGTATCATTATGCGCCAGCGGCGTATTTGTCGTTGAAGCAGACGGCACATCGGTACGCGCCGAGGCGTTGCCAGCTTTGGTTTTAACCCCACTGTCAGCAACAACCGCTCGCAAAAGTTGGAAGTCCATCTGTCTCGATTTCAGCGGCGATTTGTACGGCCAGCGTATCTTCGTCCGCTTCCTGCACAAACTGCGTGACGAGAAAAACTTGAGAGTATCGAAGCACTGAAAAACCCAAATTTTGCAAGATATGGAAGATGCGAGGGTTTGGGAAGATAGAAACGCTCTAGCTTTATAAAAATCAAGACAATTGGGCCACAATAAGTCCTTTTTGATTTTTTCAGACGGCCCTGTTCTTTTTAAAATGAGCAATCAGGCCGTCTGAAACCGAAATACGCAACAATAGAGATTAAAAATGACCGATTACAGTAAACCGTAAACCCTGCCTCGAGCCCGCTCAATGCGGCGGCAATCTTGCCAAGCGCGAGCCCTCTGTATGGCTGAAAAGCTGGCTACGAGTAAAAACGCTACCAAAAACTCGCGCGAAATCGCCAAAGGCCGTCCGAAATTTATTCTGCACGACGGTCCTCCGTATGCCAACGGCGACATCCACATCGGTCATGCCGTCAATAAAATTCTCAAAGACATCATTATCCGCAGCAAACCTGCCGGTTTTGACGCGCCTTATGTACCGGGTTGGACCGCCACGGCTTGCCTATCGAGCTGATGGTAGAAAAACTCGCACGGCAAAGACATGCCTAAAGCCCGTTTCCGTGAATTGTGCCGCGAATACGTTGCCGAACAGATTGCCCGTCAGAAAAGACTTTATCCGCTTGGGCGTAAGGCGACTGGGACAATCCCACCTGACCATGGATTTCAAAACCGAAGCCGATACTGTACGTATGCTCGGCGAAATCTGCAAATCCGGCTATCTCTACTGCGGCGCGAAACCGGTTCAATTTTGCTTGACTGCGGCTCTTCATGGCCACAGCTGAAGTGGAATATAAAGACAAAGTATCGCCTGCGATTGACGTTGCCTATCCGTTTAAAGACACTCGCCGCGCATGCCGCCGCATCTGGTTTGGCAGTGCATCGAAGGCAAAAGCGTTTGCTGTCATCTGACGACTACGCCTTGGACTTTGCCTGCGAGCCATGCCGTGTCTGCAGGTGCAGATGGGTGTATCAACTGATTGATACGCCCTAAAAGGCAAATTGCTGGCCAAAGATTTGGCAGAAGACGCGCTCAAACGTTAGTGGTTTTTCAGACGGCATTGCTATTCTTGCCGAAACCACCGGCGACAAGCTGGAAAACCTGCATACGAATCATCCGTTCTCGAACGCGATATTCTCGATGCTCAACGGCGACCACGTTACCACTGACGCCGGTACGGGCTGTGCATACTGCGCCTGCGCATGGTCTGAAGACTACGCTGTTTGCAACAAATACGGTATCGAGCCTTTTACAACCCTGTAAATGCCGAAGGCAAAATACATCAGCGAAACGCGCGCGTTGCCGGCATGAGCAGTCGTCAGACGAATCCGTTATTCTGCAATGGCTGGAAGAGACGGCAACCTCTGGCGAGCAGCAAAATCGAACACAGCTACGCACACCGCTGGCGTCACAAAACGCCGTTGATCTACCGTGCGACCGGCCAATGGTTTGTCGGTATGGATAAGCCGGAAAAGACGGTAAAACCTGCGCGACAAAAGCCATCAAAGCCGTTGATGACACCGAATTCTTCCCGTCATGGGGTCGTGCGCGTTTGGAAGCTGGCGATTGAAGGCCGTCCTGACTGGGTGGTTTCACGCCAACGCTATTGGGTACGCCGATGACTTTCTTTGTTCACAAAGAAACCGGTGAGCTGCATCCGAACTCGCTGAGTTGTTGGAAAGAGTTGCCCAAAAATTGAAGAAAAAGGCATCGAAGCTATGGTTCTCTCTCGATAAGAGCGAACTCTTGAGCGCGGAAGATTGCGAAAATTACGACAAACTTTCCGACACGATGGACGTGTGGTTCGACCAGGTTCGACCCATTATTCCGTCTTGAAACAACGCGAAGAATTGGAATGGCTGGGCTGACTTGTACTCGAAGGCAGCGACCAACACCGCGGCTGGTTCCATCGTCTATGAGCGACCGGTTGCGCTTCATCAATGGATCGCGCGCCATACAAACAGCTGCTGACCCACGGTTTTGTGGTTGACCAAAACGGCCGCAAATCGTCGAACCATCGGCGAAACGTCGTTGCACCGCAAGAAGTTTCACAATGAGTTTCGGCGCAGACATCCTTGCGTTCATGGGCGGCATCCACCGATTACAGTGGCGAATTGGCGATTTCCAGAAACTCAAACGCGTAACTGAAAGCTACCGCCGATCCGCACACTTTGAGCTTCCTGTTTGCCAACCTCAGCGACTTCAATCCTATTGAGGATGCCGCAACAGGGCAGACATGGTGGAAATCGACCGTTACGCCGTGGTATTGCGCACGTCAGCTGCAAGAGCGTCTGGCAGGCGATTATCCGCGCTACGCCTTCCACTTCGCCGTGTACATTGTCGCTCGAAGACTTGGCGCGTTCTACCTGATATCCTGAAAGACCGCCTCTACACCACCAAAGCAGACAGCTATGCACGACGCAGCGCGCAACTGCCCTGTATCACACCACGCAGTTTGGTTTCTGCTGATTGTCCTGATTTTGTGCTTCACCGGCGAGGAGCATGGGACATCATCGGTGGCGGCGAAGAAGACAGCGCCTCTTCCACACATGGCATGAGTTCCCATCTATCAATGAAAAAGCCGCCGAATTGGTGAAAATGGACGGCAATCCGCGAGCACGCGAAGCCGTAACTGCCGCCATCGAGCCTTTGCGCACGGATAAAACCGTCGGCTCTTCATTGCAAGCGCAGCTGCGAAATTATGGCCCGGAAGAAATTGCCGATCATCTGAACACTTGGGCGAAGAATTGCGTTTTGCTTTGCTGGTGTCTAAAAGCAGAAGTTAAAGTAGGTGATGAACTTAGCGTAACCGCTACAGCCAGCGATGGTGAAAAATGCGAACGCTGTTGGCACTATACCACGATGTGGGCGCAGTTGCGCTCATGAAACTATCTGTAAACGTTGCGCTGACAACGTTGATGGTAAAGCGCAGACAGACATTACGCCTAATTGTTTGGTCTAAGATAGGCCGTCTGAAAACTTTGAAAATAGGTCTTTTCGACTGGCCTTTTGGTTTATTGAATCTGTTTCGTATAGTGAATAGATTTTGAAGGGTACTGGGATTTCGGTTTTTGATAAATAGAAATAGTCAGTATGGGCTATAGTGGATTTGACGCTATATTGAAAAATATATTTTTGTAGACAGCATTTTTCAAAAAGGTCTTACTTTATCCGTGGAGCATGGATATTTCTGAACCTCAAATAGCCTTCATATTTACATTTTTATCCTTAAACTGATTTTCGTTTTATCCAATATAAAAGGCCGTCTGAAACAGTTTTCAGACGGCCTTCAGCTATTCTGATTGCTAAGCAGAAATTAGCGTGCAGAGCAAGAAGTTTCACTTTGTCTGCATGGTCAGTGAAGCCGAAGAATGCTTCGCTGCCTTTTTGATGCCATTCAGCACCCTTTGCCGGAACAGGCCTCTGGTTGGCAACATAGCGTTCGCCTCGAACCTGCAACGGCAGAGCAGGGTGGCAACTCTGTCGTCCAGACGCAGTTCAACTTGGTTGGTGCTCAGGTTGTGGACTCTGTACAGACAGGCTGCTTTGCAGCTGAATGATTGAACACGGCCGTCATATGTTGCTGACTATGCTCGTGCATGCATGGCCGTGAGTGCATGATTGATGCTCATGACGCTGACCATGGTCGCGGCGATGGGCTCAGGTGCGGCACAGGCAGCGAGGCTCATGGCGGCGGGAAATTGCAAGCAGGGCTTTACTCATTTTGACCCTATGGTCAGTGTTGAAGGAAGAATGTAGCGGCATGTTATAAATATCTTTATGGCTTCACAATAGGGATAACCATTATTTACTTTTCCTTCCTGTTTCCGGGAGTATGGCAGGATTCTTTGTAGTTTTGATATGAATGATTAATGCCGTTTGAAAAAAAGCCGCACTTGCGCTAGAGGTAAACGAAAGTGCGGAAAATTCAGAGAGTTACATTGAAAGAAGGATAGGACAGCTTAACGCTGGCGTGCTTTAAACGTGGATTGCTCTGCAAATGACGTACACTTTTCCTTTCGGCGGACAATCTTTGGCAGTCGCAGTCGTGCAGTTTCAGGGATGAGAGAACTTGCATCACTTTATCCTTTCTGGAAAGAAGACATCATGGATTGGTAACGTTGGTTGAACTTTGCTGGCGCGACCTCTCGACTTACACATTGCGTTGTTTGCCTCGTATACGGGGTGGGACGCGGAAGAGGTATCAAGAGAGAAGAGGGATACTCTACTCCGTCTTTCCAAACCATGGTTTTTCCGTGGGTATTGGCAATACGAACGGATGAGCTATCCTTGGTCTGCACCGCTGTCGTAAAACAGGACGGTACGATAGTTGTCTGGGTGGATATCGGGCTTTCATTTCTTTCTCCAGTGAGTGTTATGGGTATACATTATACCCCTAGAAAAAGAGCAGGCAAAGCGTTTTTGGTTTTTCTTTATCACGGGTTGCGGCATTTTGATAAAATATGCTGTTTCAGACGGCTCATGAGGCCGTCTGAATATTTTGTTTTTCTGATGATAGGGATATGATGTATTTGTATAAGGGTTTCAGATTAGGGTGGTGCGGTAAGCAAGGTTATGCCGATTATCCATGTATTGTCCAAGCTGGGGCTGTTGTTTTCACTGCTGTGGCTAGTGCCGACACTGATGTCGTATTTTTATCACGACAGCGCGTTTATCGTGTTTGCCCATACGGCTTTTGACGGTATTGTTGGTGCGTGCGTTACTTGGGTGCTGACTTTTGCGTTTCAACCGCGAGTTGCGGCCGCGTGACGGATTTACCCTGGTATTGATGCTGTGGCTGGGCTTTGCTGTCGTGGCGGCGATGCTGATTTATTTTTATATGCCGTCCATGAGCTTTCACCGATGCGTTTTTGAAGCGATGTCGCTGACGACAACAGGGGCAACAGTGATTTCCGCCTTTGGATACGCTGGATCCGTCGGTAAATTTCTTTGGCGGCACATGCTCAACTGGCTTGGCGGTATGGGTATTATCGTGCTGGCTGTAGCGATTTTGCCGATGTTGAGCGTGGGGGACGCAGCTTTTCAAGCGGAAATTCCAGGTATGGATAAGGAAAGCAGATGGCTCCCGCATTTTGCTAAGTGGCAAACGATTGTGGTTTTGCCTATGCGCTGACAACTGCTGCCGCGCTTTGTGTCCTCACATATTGCCGGCATGGACTGGTTTGATGCCCTCGTGCCATGCGATGTCGGCTGGGCTTTGGGCGGTTTTTCGACACATGATGACAGCATTGCTTATTTCAATTCTGCAGCAGTCGAATGGACGTTGATGTACCGTCTGGGGCGGTATCATTTGCCAGTCACTTTACTGCGCTGGGCAAACCGCTCTTTGCAGGTATTGGAAAGATGAAGAATGCCGCTCCATGTTGCTGGTTTTGTCGGGCAGTATTTTGATTTTCGGCATTGTATTTGTGGCAGCAGGACGTTTATCGTGCCTGGCGAAGCTTTGCGCTGTCAGCTTCAACTCTGTGTCCATCGGATTGGCCAGCGGTTTCTCCACTGCTGACTTTGCACCAATGGCCGCTGATTGTGTCGTTGTGGATGTTTTTCCTGTCGAACGTATTGGCAAGTTCAGGCTCTATCGGGTGGCGGTATACGTGCGTGCGTTGGTGTTGTTCAAATCAGCTTGCGCGAAATGTTGATTTTGCTGCACCCGCGCGGTTCGTACGGTAAAGGTCAATAAACCGTTCCATTCCGGATCGAATGGCGTTGACTGTCATGTCGTTCATCTTTATTTATTTTATGACGGTCATTGTATTCAGCTTTTACTGATGGCTGCAGGCTTGGACTTTTTATCCGCCTTTACGGATCATTGCCTGATTACCAATGCAGGGCGGTTTGGGGGCAGTTGGTCCGTCGCATAATTACGCCGCGCTGAGCGATGTACAGAAGTGGCTGCGTAGCGCGGTGATGTTGTTGGGACGTTTGGAGATTTTTACCGTTCTAATTTTGTTTACTCCGGCATATTGGAAGAAATAAGGTGAGAGGCCGTCTGAAATTTCAGACGGCCTTTTATAATGGCAGGGCTTAAGCATATTGCTTGAGCAATTCTTTGAATTGTTCGCCAGTTTCAGGGTGTTTCAAACCATAAGCCACGGTTGCTTCAAGGTAACCCAATTTGCTGCCGCAGTCGTAGCGTTTGCCATCAAACGCATGAGCTAAAAACAAACCTATGGTCGAGCAAAGCGGGCGATACCGTCTGTCAGCTGGATTTCGTTACCTGCACCGCGAGGCAGGTTGGTCAACAAGTCAAAAATACGCGGAGTCAGGATGTAGCGGCCGACAACTGCGAGGTTGGAAGGTGCTTCTTCCGGTTTGGGTTTTTCAACAATATTGACTACACGTTGATAGCTTTTCAGTTTTTCAACTTCAACGATACCGTAAGAGCCTGTTTGGGAAGGATCAATAGTTTCAACGCCTAAAACGCTGTTACCGCTTTGGTTGTACACATCAACCATCTGTTTCAATGCACCTTTAGGCGCATCAATCAAATCATCTGCCAAAATAACGGCAAAAAGGTTCATTACCAACGGCAGCCTGCGCGCACAATACGGCATGACCCAAACCCAATGCTTCAGTTTGACGGATGTACATGCAGGTAATGTTGGAAGGCAGGATATCGCGAACGTGCGCCAACAGTTTGTCTTTTGACGCAATTCCAATTCGGTTTCCAACTCGTATGCTTTGTCGAAGTGATCTTCGATGCTGCGTTTGTTACGGCCGGTGATAAACACCATTTCGGTACAGCCGGCTTCAACCGCTTCTTCAACTGCATATTGAATCAGAGGTTTGTCCACGATAGGCAGCATTTCTTTGGGAGCTGGCTTTTGGTTGCAGGCAAGAAACGGGTGCCCATACCGGCAACGGGAAAGACGCATTTTTAATGGGTTTCATATTATTATCCTATTTTAACTATGGGTTTATACCCCAAAAAGTGTAAAGATGTAGTCGTATGTAACAATAATACCACATGATAAAGTATCAGGCTGTTTTGAAAAGGGGGATTAATCGCAAATACTGCCTTATCCCAGCAACGTCAGCAATTCTTCTTCGCTCAATACGGCTACGCCCAAAGTTTGGGCTTTTTCCAACTTTACTGCCTGCGGCTTCCGGCGACAACGTAGTCAGTTTTTAGATACGCTGCTGAAACTTTACCGCCTGCAGCCTCAATCATGGCTTGGGCTTGGTCGCGTTTGAGTGTGGGTAAAGTCCCTGTCAATACAAAGGTTTTACCTGCTACGGCTTCATTAATGCTGTCTGAAATAGTTTCATCTTGAAGATTAGACCGCGTTTGAGCAAAGAAAGTTTTCATATTTTTCAAGCAGGGCTGCGTTTTTGCGGTTTTACTGCGCGCATGTCTGCCAATCAGCAGGCAACGCTGTCAGTCTGCAGTCTTTCTATGCTTTTGTCCGGCAAGCTCCCACAAGGCCAGTGCTTTGCTCGCTGATTTTAAAATCGGGCAGGCGGGCAATCCAGCGTTGCGGTTCGGCATGGCGCAACGGTGGGATAGTGACAGTCTGGCTTTGCGGGGCGACACCTACAGCCAGCAGCTCGTCTATCATAGCCTGTTGCGCTTCTTGGGCAAAAAAGTGGGCGATGGAGCGGGCAACCACCGTACCGATATCAGGCAGGCAGGCGAGGATGGGTTCGGGTGCATGGCGGACATGTTCGAGCGTACCGAATGTCTGCGCCAGCATTTTAGCGGTGCGTTCTCCGACATGACGGATGCCGAGGGCAAAAAGGAAGCGGGCAAGTTCGGGTGTTTTGCTGGCTTCTATGCCTGCGAGGATGTTTTCCGCCCATTTGGTCGGCTGTTTTTTACTGGTCTTGCTAAGCAGGGCATTGCCGGTCTCGCCTTCAAAGTCTTCAATATCACTGTTTAATGATTCTTCCTCATTAGTCGATGCTTTATCCGCTGTTTCCTTCATTTTTTGCAGGGTTGGAATATCGAGGCGGTAGAGGTCGGCGAAATGACGAACTAAATCTTGTGCGACCAGTTGCTCGATTTGTTTTTGACCAAGTCCGTCAATGTCCATGGCTTTGCGTGAGGCAAAGTGGATTAAACCTTGCGCGCGTTGAGCCTGGCAAAGCATACCGCCGCTACACCGGGCAACTGCTTCGCCTTCTTCGCGTTCGATTTCGCTGTGACAGATAGGGCAATGGGTGGGCAGGCGGTAGGGTTTGTGAAGCGGTTCGGCTTGCGTTTTAGAAGGTGTTTCGGCAAATAAATCGTCTTGCAGGCCGTCTGAAACGGAAATATTGGTCTCCTGCATTGGGCGGCGTTCAAAAATTACGCGCACCACCTCGGGAATGACGTCTCCGGCACGGCGCACAACGACGGTATCGCCAACGCGTACGTCTTTACGCGATACTTCGTCCTGATTGTGCAGGGTAGCGTTGGTAACGGTAACGCCGCCGACGAATACAGGTTGCAGGCGGGCAACCGGGGTTACTGCGCCGGTGCGCCCGATTTGTACATCAATGGCTTCGACAATGGTCAATGCTTCTTCGGCAGGGAAATTTGTGGGCAATGGCCCAGCGTGGTGCGCGTGAGATGAAACCCAGTTTTTCTTGTTGTGCCAGACTGTTGACTTTGACCACCATGCCGTCGATTTTCATAAGGTAAAGTAGGGCGTTTTTGCTGCATTTTTCGTAAAACGCCAATACTTCGTCGATATTTGGGAAACAGCCGAAATTGCCATCGGGCAGACTGAAGCCAAGCTCTTTACAGTAGCTCAGCTCTTGCAGGTGTTCTTCTGCGATAAAACCGCCTTGTTGTCGGGCAATGGAATAGGGGAAGAAATGCAGTTTGCGTTGGCCGTAATGCGCGAATCGAGTTGGCGCAGGCTGCCGGCGGCGGCATTGCGCGGATTGGCGAAAGGTTTTTGTCCGTTTTCAGCCTGTCGTTCGTTCAAGGCAGCAAAATCGGCTTTGAGCATCAGTACTTCGCCGCGTATTTCGATAAGCTCGGGGATATTTTCTCCATGCAGACGCAGGGGGATGTTGGATACGGTTTTGACGTTTTGGGTAACGTCTTCGCCTGTTGTGCCGTCGCCACGGGTTGCCGCTTGAATCAATACGCCGTCGCGGTACAGCAGGCTGATGGCCAGACCGTCAAATTTAGGCTCGATAACGTATTCCGGTTTTTCGCCGTTTAATCCGCCACGAACGCGCTCATCAAAAGCGTACATTTCGGCATGGTCAAATACGCCGTTTTCATCTTGTGGCGAGAAGGCGTTGGTCAGTGACAACATAGGCACTTCATGGCGTACTTCATTAAAGCCTGCCAAAGGCTCGCCACCGACGCGCTGAGTCGGGCTGTCGGGCAGTTTCAACTCAGGGTGATTCAGCTCCAATGCTTCAAGCTCGCGGAACAATTTGTCGTATTCGGCATCGGGTACGCTGGGCGTATCTAGGGTGTAGTATCTGTAGGCGTAGCGGTTGAGGAGGTCAGTCAGGTATTTGATACGCTGTGCGGTCGATTCATGAGCAATCGAATAGATTTTCAGACGGCCTGATGATAGAGAGGCCGTCTGAAAATCGATGAATATTGAAGATGAAGGGATTTTTACCTGAAAAGCGGATATGCCGTCATTGCATATCCGCTTTTGATTGGGGAAGTTTAAGAGAACAGGCGCAGGGCTTGTTTGCTGCCGGGTTTGATGCCGACTTTAAGCATTTCTTCCTGACGGGCTAAAAACGTAGTTGCGTACGTCTTTGAGCCATTGGTGGAAAACTTCTTCCATTTGGTCGTTAACCAAATCTAAGCTGAGTTGGCCGGAAAGTTTGACAGCCAAGTCCATAAATTTGTCGAAAGTTTTTCGCCGGCCGGAACATGCGGAATATCCAAAAGCATGCTGAAAACCGCGGTAGGCTTGGTTGTCTAACAGAGGATTGGTAAACGGTTTGTTGTCCAAAGTATGGATGGAGAACAATTTAGGGTTGTTGTTGTCACCAAAGTGGAACGCGCCGTCTTCGCCCAGTTTGAAGCCTGTATCTTTCCACGGCGGCATGTAATTCTACGCCGCTGATATTGGAGTGGGAAACCAAGCGAATGGCGATGGTTTGGTCAACACGCGCACAGAATTGGTCGAGGGCTTGCGCGACTTCGGTGAACGCGTCTGTCGGTATGCAAAAACTTTCGCCGTTCATCAGTTGGGCAAAAGCATCAACCTGTTGGTCGAAGTGTTGCAGCTCACGCGCGGCCAAACCGTTGCGGCTGACAGCTCGCAGGCCCATGACGAAGCCTTTGTAGTGAAAACGCCGGAATCGGCCTCGTAACGCGGAAATGGTCGTCCATCGGGTACAAACCGATGATCTGGAAGCGGTGAGTGCTGGAAAGGCGCGGTAGGCGTGCAATTCTTGGGCTTGTTTCAGGAGACGTAGGCCATGTAGTCGAAGCGCGGGTCAAACCAAGGCAAACTCGACTTGAGACAATTCGTCCAAGCTGATCAATGGTACTTGTAGCCACAGGTTCGGCTGCGGTTTCAACCGGAGCAGAAGCGGCTTCGGCAGGGCTGACGGTAATTTCGTTGTTCAAACCGATAACGGTGTGTTGGACTTTTTCTTCTGGGAGAAGTCGTCTTCCACAGTCAACTCAACATCAGTTTTTAAGCTGGGCAGGGTGGGCCAGTTTGGCTTTTTGCCGCGTAGATTTCATCTTGCTCTTGCAGGTTGCGCAATGCTCTTCGGTTTTTTGTTTTTCTTAATAAACAAACCTGGCCGCCGGTTTCTTTACTGTCGTGACATGTTTGGGTTTGCTGGTCAAAAAGTGCATCCTTATCGGAATGGCTCGAATTGTTCGCGCACCTGTTTGCGGTATTGGTTTTCCTGGCATGCTGTAACCGATGACCGCCAAAAGGGCGGCGAGGGCTAAGACGATGAAAATCATGGAGTAATCACTTTTTAAAAAGGCAGCATTCCGTCTTTTTCAGGGTGCGGAATCTTGCTGCATGGGAAGTTCGTTGGAGCCGGACTTTATGCGTCCGAATGAATAGCTGAATTATAACGAAAAATAAACGGTTGTGACAGCATTATGTCTCGCCAATCAGTGTTCAGGCCGTCTGAAAGTTATCCGCGCCGGACGGGGAAACCTGCTTTTGAAGGCGTGGCCAATCGAAGAAAATGTCCGGGATCGGTTTTCCTGTCCGGCGCGATGTCCTGATGACCGGTGACGACCTGAATCGGGTAATGTTCGGAGATAGCGGTCAGCAAGGCTTGCAGGCTGGTGTATCTGTAGCTTCGGTAAAGGCTCGAAATCGCAGCCTTCCAATTCGATACCGATGGAGAAGGCATTGCATTTTTCTCTGCCTTGAAACGACGATACGCCGGCATGATAGGCCACGTCGTCGCAGGAAACGAATTGGACGGTTTCGCCTACGGCTGATGAAAAATGGCTGGAGACGCAAGGTGTGGATGATGCTGAAGAAAGGATGTTCGTCAGGGTTGATTTGGTTGGTAAACAATTTTTCCACTGCCCTGTAAGTTGTACTCAAAAGGAGGGAGGGAAATATTATGAAGGACAACCAAAGAGACGTCTTCATCCGGTTCGCGCGGGCTGAAATTGGGTGAATGAGTTTGGCGTGCATTCAGCCAACGGCCGTTTTGCCAAGTGTTTTTTGAAGGGGAACTCATGATTTCAGACGGCCTTTCGGGATAGGAAAAACATACGTTAGGGAAGGTAACGGGCGGTGGACTTGTTTTCGGTTATACTGTCGCCCGACACGTTCACAAAACCAAGAATCCTACCATGCTGAAAAAATTGTTGAAATGGCTGGCCGTATTTTTGACGGCATTTGCCGCCGTGGTTGCCGCATTGTTGTTTGTTCCGAAAAACAACGGCAAACCATACCGTATTACCATTACTAAAAACCAAGGTATCTCTTCCGTCAGCCGAAAATTGGCTCAAGACGGCATCGTTTATAACCGTTAGTGTGCTGGTAGCCGCCGCATAGTGTGATGGGCGTGCACAACCAACTCAATGCCGGCTCTACCGCCTGTCTGCCAAAGTATCGGCTTGGGACATTTAAACGTACTAAAAAGGCCGCCCTGATTCGGTCAGCGTGCAAATTTTGAAGGCGCGCGTTTTGCCCAAATGCGCCGTATTATCGACAATACGCTGACATTGCCCATGATACGCGCGGTTGGAGCGATGAAAAACTGATGGCCGAAGTGGCACCCGATGCCTTGAGCAGCAATCCTGAAGGACAGTTTTTCCGGATAGTTACGAAATTGATGCTGTGGCAGCGATCTTCAAATTTACAAAATCGCCTACCGTAAAATGCGGGAGAACCTGCAAGAAGCATGGGACGACCGTCAAAGCGGCCCTGCCTTATAAAAATCCGTACGAAATGCTGATTATGGCGAGTTTGATTGAAAAAGAAACCGCGCACGAAGACGACCGCGCCCATGTGGCCGCCGTATTCGTCAACCGCCTGAATATCGGCATGCGCCTGCAAACCGACCCGACCGTCATCTGCGGCATGGGCGATGCGTATAAAGGCAGAATCCGCAAAGCCGACCTGCAACGCGATACGCCTACAATACCTATACGCGCAGCGGTTTGCCGCCGACTCCGATTGCACTTCCCGGCAAGGCCGCGCTTGAAGCGGCGGGTCATCCGTCTGATGAAAAATATCTGTATTTCGTCTCAAAAATGGATGGTACGGGTTTGAGCGAGTTCAGCACAACCTTTCTGAACACAACGCTGCCGTACGCAAATATATTTTGAAGAAATAGACCCGATAGGGCCGTCTGAAACATTTTATAATCCCTGTTTCAGACGGCCTTTAAATTGACGATATTCATATGAAACCCAGATTTATTACCCTTGACGGCATAGACGGCGCAGGCAAGTCCACCAACCTCGCCGTAATGAAAGCATGGTTTGAGAAACACCAACTACCCGTATTGTTTACGCGCGAACGGGAGGCACCCGGCCGGAGAAGCATTGGTGAAACTTGCTCAACCCAGCCACCCAAGTCAGCCTGCGTACCGAAACCCTGCTGATGTTTGCCGCCAGACAGCAACACTTGGAAACAGTCATTCTGCCTGCCCTGAAAAACGGCACGCATGTCGTTTCCGACCGTTTTACCGATGCAACGTTTGCTTATCAAGGCGGCGGACGCGGTGTTCCCTTGCGAGATATTGCCACGCTTGAGCATTGGGTGCAGGGTGATTTTCGGTCCCGATTTAACCTTTGCTGTTGGATGCCTTTGGAAGTGTCAATGGTACGCATCAACCAAACGCGTGAGAAAGACCGCTTTGAGCAAGAAGAAGCCGAGTTTTTCAATCGGGTGCGTGAAGTGTATCTGCAACGTGCTAACGAACAGCCGGAACGCTATGCTGTTATTGACAGCAGCTAAAGTCTGGACGCGGTAAAAAAATCAGATTGAAAACCGCGCTAAACAGTCATTTTGAATTGAATGTTTAAGTTTAACATAAATGCCGTCTGAAAGAAGGGTGGTGTAGAGAAGAAATATTATTACAGAAGTTTTTAGACATAAAACCAAATAAAACGAAACATCAAAAACAAAATGTAATAAATATCGGTATGCGCCACCAAAAAGAACATGATAAAATTACGGCTTTCTTTACAAAGCCGGTCTGTTAACAACCCGACTTTAGAAATTTTAAACGTCTGAAGCGAGCCTGTTTGAGACTTGTTCGCTGTAAAACTCTCTCGCAAACAGGATCGATAAATGGAAAAATTCATTAAAAAGAAGCCGCCCTGCAGTTCCACGAATTCCCCGTGCCGGGGCAAAAATCTCCGTTACCCCAACCAAACCTTTGGCCACTTCTAAAGACTTGGCGTTGAGGTACCTCCAGGCGTAGCCGCTCTCTGTATGGAAATCCATGCCGATCCTCAAACTGCCTACAAATACACTGCCGAAAAGGCAATTTGGTTGCCGTGATTTCCAACGGTACCGCAGTGTTGGGTTTGGGCAACATCGGCGCATTGGCCGGTAAACCTGTAATGGAAGGCAAAGGCGTATTGTTCAAAAAATTCGCCGGCGTTGACGTATTCGATATCGAAATTGATGAAAAAGACCCGCAAAAATTGGTAGACATCATCGCTTCTTTGGAACCGACTTTCGGCGGCATCAACCTCGAAGACATCAAAGCGCCTGAGTGCTTCTACATCGAACGTGAATTGCGCAAACGTTGCAAAATCCCTGTATTCCACGACGACCAACACGGTACCGCCATCATTACCGCTGCCGCTGTATTGAACGCTTTGCGTTATACCGGTCGCAAAATTGAAGAAGCGACGTTGGTGTGTTCCGGTGCAGGTGCCGCAGCGATTGCTTGCTTGAACCAATTGCTGGATTTGGGTCTGAAACGTGAAAACGTAACCGTCTGCGACTCTAAAGGTGTGATTTATAAAACCCGCGAAGACAAAGACCGTATGGACGAGTCCAAACAGTTCTACGCCACCGAAGACAACGGCCAACGCGCATTGGCTGATGCCGTTAAAGGTAAAGACATCTTCTTGGGTCTGTCCGGTGCAAACCTGCTGACTCCTGAAATGCTGAACACCATGAACGAAAAACCAATCGTGTTCGCTATGGCAAACCCAAATCCGGAAATTCTGCCTCCGTTGGCAAAAGAAACCCGTCCGGATGTGGTAATCGGTACCGGCCGCTCAGACTTCCCGAACCAAGTAAACAACGTATTGTGCTTCCCATTTATCTTCCGTGGCGCATTGGATGTCGGCGCGACCACCATCAACGAAGAAATGAAACGCGCTTGCGTATACGCTTTGGCTGACTTGGCAATGGAAGAAGTAACTGAAGAAGTGGTTGCCGCTTACGGTAAGAAATTCGAATTCGGCGCGGAATACCTGATTCCTACCCCATTTGACTCCCGCCTGTTGCCTCGCGTTGCTTCTGCCACTGCTAAAGCAGCTATGGAAAGCGGCGTGGCTACCCGTCCAATCGCTGACTTGTATGCGTACGCTGCTAAATTGGCTGCATGGGAACTGTAATTCAGTAAGTAGTGCTTGATTGAAAAGGCTGTCTGAAAGTTGTATTTCAGACGGCCTTTTTGTTTATTGAATATTTTAGAAATGGCTTAATGCAGTAATTGTAATAAAGAATACGATAATCTGCTGGTTCAAAATCGACGTGGGAATATGGATTGTTTTCTAAGATAGGTTTCTTATTTTTGAGCGGCTTTGACTTTGCAGGGTTTGTATGGGATTAAATACAATATTTTTTGCAGCATTTTTAAACAACATCAGGCCGTCTGAAATCGGGTTTCAGACGGCCTGAGTTAATAAAACGGTTTATTTTTGCCAATAGGTTTTGACGTTGACGAACTCATACAACCCGAATTCTGATAGCTCGCGGCCATAGCCGGAAGCTTTGACGCCGCCAAAGGGGAGGCGTAGGTCGCTGCTGGTGTGACGGTTGATAAAGACAGAGCCTGCTTGGATTTTTTCGGCGTATTGCCATGCGTTTGCTGTGTCCGCTGTGTAGATACAGGCGCCGAGGCCGAAAGGTGTGTCATTGGCAAGTGCGACGGCATGATCCGGATTGTCGGCGCGTAAGATCATGGCAACCGGGCCGAAAACTTCTTCGTGCCAAACGCGGCAGTTTGGATTGACTCGATCCAAGACGGTAGCCGGGTAAAACCAGCTTTCTCCCTCAGGGATATAGCCGCCGCTCAAGCATTGCGCGCCATGTGCAACCGCATCTTGAACCTGCTCGTGCACGTTTTGGCGCAAGTCTTCACGGTGAAGCGGGGCAAGGGTGGTGTTCGGATCTTTGGGATTGCCTGTTTGCAGTTTGGCGCACTCGGCAAGGAAGAGCGGGATAAATTGTTCGGCAATATCTTGGGTAACAACGATGCGTTTAGCGGCATTGCAGGATTGTCCGGCATCGCGAAAGCGCGAATAGCAGGCATCGATGGCTGCGCGTTGCAGATCGGCATCGGGCAGAATGATAAACGGATTGCTGCCACCCAGTTCAAGGACGGTTTTTCAGATGTTTTGCCTGCATGGGCAGGCAGCAGGCGGCCGGTATGGTCGAACCGGTAAATGCCATGGCATCGGTATCTTCAATGGCTGTAAGCGTGTCTTCATGGCTCAACCATGCGCCGATAAGCGGCAAACCTTTTGGGACAAGGCCGAATAGGGTTTCGCTGACTCGGGCGACACTGGGCGCAGGTTTGACTGTGCAGGCATTGCCGGCACAGAGGGCAGGGATGGCAAATCGTAAAATCTGCCAAACAGGATAGTTCCACGGCATGACCGCTAAAACAACGCCCAAAGGCTCGAAGCGGACCTGGCTGAGGCTGGCTTGGGTGGCGATAGTTTTATGGGCAAGCAGTTCGGGGGCAAGACGGACGTAGTAGCGGATAAGCTCGATGGATTTGCTGATTTCGGCACGGCATTCGTGCAGGCAGCGTCCGACTTCTTCGCAAACCATTTCCGCAAGGCGTTCTTGGTTTTGGGTGAGGCTGTCGGCAAATTGCTGTAAGAGGGCGGTGCGCTCGGTAATGCTTGATTGGGCAAAGGTTTGCTGAAGGGTTTGGAGGCGGTTTAATTCGTCGGTGAACTCGGTATAGCTTTGAGCCGGTCGGCGGTAAATGGTTTCTCCGGTGAAAACGTGGGTGCTATGAAACATGATTGGCTCCTTTGTTTTTATGAGGCCGTCTGAAAATGTTTCAGACGGCCTTTTATTGTGATGATTGTACTTCAAGCGACCAGTTGGGGAAAAATAGATTTTAAGCCGGCAACAATAATCTCTACGGAAATGGCGGCCAGCATCATGCCCATGATACGGTTGAGGATGGTCAGGCCGGTATTGCCCAGCGTTTGCTGATGCGTCCGGCCACGACCAGAATGAAATAGCAAATCAGGCTGACCAAAAAGCCGGAGATGATAATCAGGGCAATCTCGCTGTAATTTTTGGCGGCAGAGGAATAAATGATGACAGTGGAGATACCGCCGGGGCCGATGGTAATCGGAATGGCAATGGGTACGACGGCAATGGCTTTTTCATTGCGGTGGACTTGTTGCGCACTTTGATGCTCTTCTGAATGGGGATCAATTTTGGGTTTGGCAGGATTGTCGTTGCCGTTCATTAAGGAGATGGCAATCAGCAAAACCAGAATACCGCCGCCGACTTGGAAAGAACCGACGCTGATACCGAGCACTTTCAACAAGATACCGCCGCCCAGTGCAAAGACGACAATCACGATGAAAACAGCCAATGCGGCAGTACGCGCGATTCTGCGCTTTTCTTTGGTGCTGTGGTTTTGTGTCAGATCAAGATAGATTGAGAGCGCGCTGAAAGGATTAATCAGCACGAGAAATGCCACAAGCAGCTTGCCGATTTCTACACCCAGTTCCATATTATTCCTTGCTTTCAGTTAGGTCATCGTTATCCGCATTACGGCGGCGGAGGTTTTTGTGTTCATTAGCAATACCCATCAGCAGGGCGAGCACCACCATGATGGAAAGCGTAGCCGTACCACCGTAGCTGACCAAGGGGAGGGGAACGCCGACGACGGGCAAAATACCGCTGACCATACCCATGTTTACAAAGGCATAGCAGAAAAAAGTCATGGTCAATGCGCCTGCCAAAGTACGGCTGTAAAGGGATTGCGCTTGCGCGGCAATCCACAATCCGCGTGCCAGAATGATAAGGTAAACCAGCAGTAAAAGGATATTGCCAATCAGGCCGAACTCTTCGCCGAATACCGCGAAAATAAAGTCAGTCGTTGATTCGGGAATATAGTCTAAATGGGTTTGCGTACCGTTGAGCCAGCCTTTACCCCATACACCGCCCGAGCCGATGGCAATCATGGATTGGATGATGTGGTAGCCTGCACCCAACGGGTCTTTGGTTGGGTCAAGCAGGGTGAGGACGCGGGTTTTTTGATAGTCGTGCATGCCGTAGTTCCATAAGAGCGGCAAGGCGGCCACAAAGGCAATAATAGCGGCAAAAATAGCCTTCCAAGGCAATCCGGCAAAGAAGATGACAAAAATACCCGAAGCCATGATCAATGCTGCCGTACCGAGGTCGGGCTGCTTCAAAATCAGGGCGACAGGAACAAGAATCAGCACGAGGGCGACAATATAATGTATCCATTTCAGACGGCCTTCATAGCGTTGGAAATACCACGCGACAGTCATGGGAATGCCGATTTTCACGATTTCGGAAGGTTGGATACGGGTAAAGCTGAGGCTCAGCCAACGGGTCGAGCCGTTGACGGTAACGCCGGCGACTTCGACGCCAATCAGCAGTAATACGCCGACAATGTAAACAGGGCAGGGCAACTTTGGCAGCCGTTTGCGGTTTGAATATGGCGATAATCCATAACAGGGCAAAGCCCAAAACGGTATGGATGGTTTTGTTTTCCAATTGGCCGAACTCTTGCCCGTCTGCAGAATAGAGCAGGAACAGGCTCATGATGTAGATGGCGAGCATAGCAAAAAACAGCCAAGGGTCAATCGGGGCTGTAATGGTGGATTTGAAATTTTTCCACGCTGATGTGTTATTCATGATGAACCTCCGGCTGTGAGGCAGGGCTTGTCGGAGTCAGTCCGTAGGCAGATTGGAAAATGCTGGTAATAGGCTGATGCTTATTCGTTGTTTCAGTTTTGGCTGAATCTGACTCAAGGCCGTCTGAAAACTGTTGCGGTTTGACGTGAAGCATATAAAAATCAGTCATTTCACGAGCCAATGGCGCGGCATACGCACCCCAGCCGCCGTTTTCCAAAATAACGGCAATGGCGATTTCAGGTTTTTCCAATGGCGCAAACGAGATAAACCATGCGTGGTCGCGGTGTTGTTCGCGCAGGGCTGCGGCGTTGTAGCGGCCGCCCTGTTTGATTTGTACGACCTGGGCCGTACCGGTTTTACCGCCCATCGTATAAGCAAGTCCGCCACCGATACGGTGCGCCGTACCGCCCGGTTTCAATACCTTTTTCCATTGCGCGTTTAACGTATTCGAAGTTGTCGGCTTTGAATGGAATTTGACGCTCGGGATTAGGGTTAATACGGGTAATTTTGCGTTCGCCGAACCAATACTTCTTTGACCAAATGCGGCTGATAAACGACACCGTTATTGGCCAGAGATGCTGTTGCATGTGCCATTTGCAAAGGTGTGTAGGCGTTGTAGCCTTGGCCGATGCTGACAGAAACCATTTCGCCGGAGCGCCATTCTTTCGCGGTAGGATCGGAAGACTTGGCAAAAACGTTTGGCTTTCCATTCGCGGCTAGGGCAAAACGCCTGTGTATTCGCTGGGCAGGTCAATGCCGGTTTTTGGCCGAAACCGAATTGCGCCAGATACGGAGAGGCTTTATCGATACCCATTTCGCAAACCCAAGCGGTAGAAGAAGGTATCTGAGGATACTTGAATGGCTTTGCTCAAGTTGGCCGAGCCGTGGCCGCTGCGGACTGAGTCGCGGAAAATATGGCGGCTGCCGGGTATGCTCCATGCGCCGGGAGCGGGGATGATGGTGTTTTGAGTGATTTTGCCGCTTTCTAATAAGGCCATGCCCATAAAGGGTTTGAATGTAGAACCCGGCGGATAAAGGCCTTGGGTAACGCGGTTGATCAAAGGCTTTTTCCAATCGTCATTCAGCATTTTCCAAGTGTCGCTGTCGATGCCGTCAATAAAGAGGTTGGGATCGAAAGAAGGCTTGGAAACAAAAGCCAAGACAGTACCATCTTGCGGATTGATGGCCACCAATGCGCCACGGCGGTCGCCCAAAATGCGGTCGGCTTCCTGCTGCATACGGATATCCATGCCTAGGCGCAAGGTTTGCTCCCATTTTGACGGGACATTTTTCAATACGCGGACGATGTTACCGTAAGCGTCTTTTTCGACTTCCTGATAGCCTGGAATACCATGAAGCTGGTGTTCGTAATATTTTTCCAAGCCGGATTTTCCGATATGCGTACTGCCGCGGTAGAGGGAGGTCAGGCCTTCTTCTTCCAGCATTTCTTTGTCTTTATCGCTAATACGGCCGATGTAGCCTAAGAAATGGGAAGTCAGTTTGCCGTAAGGATATTCGCGGAATGTGCGTGAGTTGACCTCTACGCCTTTGAATTCGCGCAAATGTACGGACAAACGGGCGGCTTCTTCATCGGTCAGTCTGAGTTTGAGCGGGATATTTTCAAATTTTCGATAGCTTTCGCGGTATTTTTGAAGCGTTTTAAATCTGTCGGCGTAATATCGACATATTTTTTCAATGCTTCAATGACATCTTCCATTTTACCTTCAATGCGGCTGGGAATAACTTCGAGCGAAAAGACAGGATAGTTTTTGGCCAAAGGAACGCCGTTGATATCGACGATTTCGCCGCGTACGGGCGGCGTTGGAATCAGGGTAATACGGTTGCTCGATGCCTGACCGGAAAACTCGTTGTGTTGAGTCACTTGCAGGTAAAAGAACCGCGCCAGCAAGATGGAAAAGAAGATGACAATCAGGATAAAGGCAACGAGCAGGCGCAATAGGGCGTCGGCTTGTGCTGCCTGAGCGGAAGGTTTGTTGGTATGTTGACCACCGGAAAGACGGCGTGGAAGAATCGGTTTCATCTTTTCAGTGGGAGTGGTAAATACGGGTCACGATCAGCATCAGCTGGCTGAGTATCGGCCAAAGCAATGCGCCGACAAATGGGGCAACAAAGCCTTGCAAAGTGATGACCTGATGATTAAGGAACAAACGGGCAACAGTTAAGATGGCCTGATTGAGAAGCAGGGCAGCCAATACAGCGGCTAATTGCATAATGTGACCGTAAAGCATGATTTGGCGGCGGCGGTTTAAGATGAAATAAGTCATCACGACGTAAGACAGGGCGTGCAAGCCTAAAGTAGCGGCGGTTGCTGCATCGACAATCAGGCCGATGGCAAAAGCCAGTCCCATGCCTGCACGTTGCGGTTGGTGCAATGTCCAATACAGCAGCATCAGTGCAGTCATTTCAGGCAGCCAAAAGAATCCGTCAGCGAAAAACGGCATAAAGTCCAGTATCATCATCACAATGAGACTGGTTGCCATGATGTGCAGCGGTACTGCACGGTAAGAATCGTCAAAAATCGTTCATGAAATCAGCGTGGGGAAGAAGGGGCGGAAGAAAGTACCAAGACAAAACGGCTGCTGCGTAAAGCGGCCAAAGGCGTCAGTTGCGTATCGTAATAAGGCGTTCCCGATGCGCGGACAACCTTGCTGACGGATGCAACGGGAATCCCCGCCGGATAAGTACCATCCAAGCCGGAAGTCAGCAGAATATCGCCGGGTTTCAAGTCTGAGCCGGTTGGGAAATAGCGCAAATCCAAACCGTTGCCATTGCCGTATGCCAAATTGCGTTCACCGGTGCGGCTGACGGCTACGGGGACAATGCTTTGTCCGCCCGAAATCAGCCCACTTTCCGCACTTTGTGTGTGAACTTGTGTCAACAGGCCGATCAAACCGCTTTGATCGATGACTGCATCGCCAACTTTCAAACCGTCTTGGCTGCCCTTGCCGATAATCAGTCTTTCGGAAAGCGGATCTTTGCCATTGGAAATGACTTCCGCACCGATAACGTTGTGAATGCCTTTTTGTTGCAAACCATACAGTTTTTTCAATTCGCGCAATTCATCGGTATTGACTTTATCCCGCTGCAAATCGATTTTCAGACGGCCATTTTCTTCTAAAAGCTGGCGGTTCTGTTCCAAGAGCTCGGATTTGGACTGGGAGAGGTCGGCAAAATATTGATAAAGTTGAACAGGTTGATTCGCCAGCCATTGAACAGGGTAGAGCATGGGCATTACTGCCGCACGCACAGGCTGCATCAATGAAAAGCGGTAATCGGCCACCATCAGGCCGGCAGCCAGAGCGATATAAACGACAAAACGAGGCAACAGCTTAGGGCCTTTTGCCTCGTCAAAGCGCAAAGAAGAGCGTTCCATAACCATCTACCTTATGGGTTTTCCGTAAATACGGTATCCCATTTGCCGATATAGTCCAAAGCCTTACCGGCACCATAGGCAACGCAGTTCAGAGGCTGGTCGGCAATACCGACGGGCAGGCCGGTTGCGTCAGCCAAGACGGTATCGATACCGTGCAGAAGCGCACCGCCGCCGGTCAGCATAATGCCGCGGTCGGCAATGTCGCCGGCTAGTTCTGGCGGAGCCTGTTCCAAAGCCAGACGGACGGCACGGATGATTTGATTTACCGTTTCACTCAATGCTTCACGGATTTCATTTGAAGTAACCGCCAAGGATTTAGGGTGTACCTTCGGCCAGATCGCGACCTTTAATACGCATGGCTGTTTCGGTTTCAAAGCCAGAGGCGGAGCCGATTTGTTTCTTCAATTCTTCTGCCGTAGCTTCGCCGATCAAGACACCGCGATGGCGGCGCAGGTAATGGATGATGCTTTTTGTCGAATTCATCGCCGGCTGCACGGACAGAAGCAGAGTAGGCCATACCGCCCAGTGAAAGAATACCGATTTCAGTCGTACCGCCGCCAATATCGACAATCATCGAACCTGCCGCATCTTCAATCGGCAAGCCCGCGCCCAAAGCGGCAGCCATCGGTTCTTCAATCAAATGAACGCTTGCCGCGCCGGCAGCAAAATGCGGAATCCAAAATCGCTTTACGTTCCACTTGGGTAGAGCCGCCAGGAACACAGATAACCACACGAGGCGGAACCAAAGACCGTCCTTCGGTGGCTTTTTTAATCAACATACCCAGCATACGTTCGGTAATCACAAAATCTGCAATTACACCGTCCCTCATCGGGCGGACACTTTCGATATTGCGCGGCGCACGGCCCTGCATTTTTTTGGCTTCCGTGCCCACCGCCATAATTTTACTTTTATTGCCTGCGCCGGATTGAATCGCAACCATGGACGGCTCATCCAAAACAATCCCTTTGCCGCGTACAAAAATCAGCGTGTTGGCCGTGCCCAAGTCGATGGCAATATCATTAGAGAGGAAACGAGATAAAAGACGAAACATAGGATTCCTGAAATTCCGGCCCAGCCCGGATGTGTTTAGCATTATTTAAAATAAGAAAAACAGATACACGGTTTTAGACGGATAAATGCCCCCTTAAAAGGCCGTCTGAATTAAAACACCATGCCAACCTGTTTGGTTTTCGGTTATAATTCTTCGCTTCATAGAAGACGAAAAGCAATGATACCCCAAACCCAAGAGGCATTACTATCAGACAAGGATTTTTATGGCTTTAAGCTTAAATGATGTGGAAAAAATCGCAAAACTCTCGCGCCTCACTTTAACGGACGAAGAAAAAAACAAAACGCTTGCCGAGTTGAACGACATTTTCGCCATGGTTGAAAACATGCAAAGCGTCAATACCGACGGCATCGAACCCATGGCGCATCCGCACGAAGCCGCTTTGCGCCTGCGCGAAGATAAAGTGACTGAAACCGATCACGCCGCAGAATATCAGGCTGTTGCCCCAGAAGTGCGCAACCGCCTGTATATCGTTCCTCAAGTGATTGAAGAATAAGGTTTCAGACGGTCTTTGCTTATCGGCAAGCCCCTATTGCAAGGCCGTCTGAAAGGATATTCTGTTCAGACGGCCCGATTTATTGATTTAAACGGATGTTTTCAATATCTGTTTTGAAAGCAAAAACTGTTTTATAGAAAGTACGGCACAATGACCGCTTACACGCTCAAACAAGCCAGCAGCCTGCTGCAATCCAAACAAATTTCCGCAGTCGAATTGGCGACCGAATATTTGGCCGCTATTGCTGCGAAAAACCCTGCCATCAATGGCTACGTTACCATCGACCAAGATAAGACCCTTGCTGAGGCCAAAGCAGCTGATGCGCGTATCGCGGCCGGTAATGCAACGGCTTTGACCGGTGTGCCGGTTGCTTACAAAGATATTTTCTGCCAAACAGGTTGGCGCAGTGCATGCAGTTCCAAAATGTTGGATAACTTTGTCTCTCCTTATACTGCCACTGTGGTGCAAAACCTGTTGGATGCCGGCATGGTTACTCTTGGCCGTACCAATATGGACGAATTTGCCATGGGTTCGACCAATGAGACTTCGTTCTACGGCGCAACCAAAAACCCATGGAATCTTGAACATGTTCCCGGCGGTTCGTCAGGCGGTTCGGCTGCAGTGATTGCGGCGCGTTTGGCACCTGCCGCGTTGGGTTCGGATACCGGCGGTTCTATCCGTCAGCCTGCGTCGCATTGCGGTATTACCGGTATTAAGCCGACTTACGGTACGGTTTCACGCTTCGGTATGGTTGCTTATGCTTCCAGCTTTGACCAAGCCGGCCCTATGGCGCAAACTGCTGAAGACTGCGCGACTTTGTTGAACGCCATGGCCAGCTTTGATGAGCGCGATTCCACCAGTTTGGAGCGCGACAAAGAAGACTACACCCGTGATTTGGACAAGCCGCTCAAAGGTTTGAAAATCGGTTTGCCTAAAGAATATTTCGGCGAAGGTGCGGATGCCGATGTTCAGACGGCCTTGCAAAGCGTTATTGATTTGCTCAAAGCACAAGGTGCGGAGACTGTTGAAGTTTCTCTGCCGCAAACTTCCTTGTCCATTCCCGCTTATTACGTTCTCGCCTCTGCGGAAGCAAGTACCAACTTATCCCGTTTCGACGGTGTACGTTATGGCCATCGTGCAGCGCAATTCGGCGATTTGGAAGAAATGTACAGCAACACCCGTGCCGAAGGTTTCGGCAGCGAGGTCAAACGCCGTATCATGATCGGTACTTATGTATTGAGTCATGGTTACTACGATGCCTATTACCTGAAAGCCCAAAAACTACGCCGTCTGGTTGCCAATGATTTTCAGACGGCCTTTGGTCAATGTGATTTCATTCTTGCACCGACTGCGCCGACTGCAGCGCCGAAGCTCGGCAGCGACATCCACGATCCTGTGCAAATGTACTTTGTCCGATATTTACACCATCGCCGTGAACCTTGCCGGTTTTGCCTGCACTAACTCTGCCTGCTGGTTTCAGCGCAAACGGCCTGCCGATTGGTGTGCAATTTATCGGCAACTATTTCTCCGAAGCCAAAATTTTGGGTGCCGCACATCAGGTTCAACTGAACAGCGATTGGCACACTAAAACGCCGGAATAATGTTTTAGGGCCTTGATAATTCAAGGCCGTCTGAAAATAAACCGTATAAAAGCGCCTGAATGTATTGAGGTGCTGCATATTGTAGATATTTAAAAAATTATGACAGCCACCGACTTCATTCAAATCATTGGGACAGCCGCGTTTGCCATTTCCGGCTATTTGGTCGGCTACAACAAGCGGTTGGATGTACTCGGTGTCGTCATTACGGCGTTACTGACGGCAGTCGGCGGCGGCATGATACGAGATGGTTTGGTCGGCCGGATTCCGCAAGTGTTTTTGCAAACCGATGCGCTGATAGTTGTGTTTGCCACGCTTGCCATTGCATGGTTGATAAGGGTGCAGCGTTATCGCAGCACCTATTTGGCTGCTGCTTTTTATTATTGCCGATGCCATCGGTTTGGCAGCGTTCAGCATTACCGGCGCACAAATCGGTATGACCTTGCAGCTTAATCTGTTCGGCGTTATTTCTTTGGCTTTTTGTGACTGCCGTTGGTGGCGGTATTGCGCGTGATATTTTGGTCAATGATGCTGATGATTTTGCGCACCGACCTTTACGGCAGCGTAGCCATTTTTGATTGGCGGGCTGATTTATCTGTTCGGGCATTTGGGCTGGATTAATATTTTTACGTTAAACCCTGCTCTTTGCCGGCGGATTGTTGTTTCGTCTGACTGCATACCGTTTCCATTGGCAACTGCCCGGTTTCCAACGCCGCAGGAAATAACTTATCTTACAGACGGCCTGTTATGGTTTCTTATTCAGGCCGTCTGAAAAAAACGAATTACTTATTTAACCGATTAACTTTTTTTCGACAGAAAGACCCTTATGACTTGGGAAACCGTAATCGGACTGGAAATCCACGTCCAACTTAACACCCAATCCAAAATCTTCAGCGGCGCATCCACTGCATTCGGTGCCGAGCCTAATGCCCACGCCAGCGTGGTTGAGTGTGCGTTACCGGGCGTATTGCCGGTAATGAACCGCGAAGTCGTCGAAAAAGCCATCAAACTCGGTTTGGCTTTGGATGCGAAAATCAATCAGAAAAACGTGTTCGACCGTAAAAACTATTTTTTTATCCTGATTTGCCAAAAAGGCTATCAAATCAGCCAGTTGGATTTGCCGATTGTTGAACACGGCAAACTGGAAATCGTAGTAGGCGATGAGGTTAAAACCATTAATGTTACCCGTGCGCACATGGAAGAAGATGCGGGTAAATCCGTGCACGAAGGTTTGAACGGTGCTACCGGTATCGATTTGAACCGTGCCGGTACGCCTTTGTTGGAAGTTGTCTCTGAGCCTGAAATGCGTTCCGCTGCCGAAGCCGTGGCATACGCTAAAGCGTTGCACGGTTTGGTAACTTGGCTGGATATTTGCGACGGCAATATGGCGGAAGGCTCGTTCCGTGTTGATGCCAACGTATCTGTGCGTCCAAAAAGGCCAGGCTGAGTTCGGTACACGCCGTGAAATCAAAAACCTCAACTCTTTCCGCTTCTGGAACAAGCCATCAATTATGAAGTGGAAGCGCAAATTGAAATCTTGGAAGACGGCGGTAAAGTACAGCAGGCAACCATGCTGTTTGACCCTGAAAAAGGCGAAACCCGTGTGATGCGTTTGAAAGAAGATGCACACGATTACCGCTATTTCCCGGATCCGGATTTGCTGCCGGTCATTATTTCAGACGGCCAACTGCAAAAAGCCAAAGATGAAATGCCTGAATTGCCGCATGAAATGGCGGCGCGTTTTGTTGCCGATTACGGCGTGTCTGACTATGATGCGCGTCTGTTGACTGCCAGCCGCGCTCAAGGTGCCTATTTTGAAGAAGCGGCCAAAGCCTGCGGCCAAGGTAAATTGACGGCAAACTGGATGAACGGCGAGCTTGCCGCTACCTTGAACAAAGAAGGTTTGGAACTGACTGAAAGCCCGATTACAGCTCCACGTCTTGCTGAGTTGGTTGCTAAAGTTGCAGATGGAACATTAAGCAGCAAACTGGCGAAAAAAGCTTTTGAAGCAATGTGGGCCGAGCCTGAAGCAGGTATTGCCGAAATTATCGAGAAACATGGTTTGCAACAAATTACTGACACTGGTGCAATTGAAGCGATGGTAGATGAAGTGTTGGCAAACAATGCGAAAGCTATTGAGCAATTCCGTTCCGGCAATGAAAAAGCCTTGAATGCAATTGTCGGCCAAGTGATGAAAGCAAGTAAAAGGCAAGGCCAATCCGGCTCAAGTTCAAGAGCTGATTAAAGCCAAAATTAGCTTGATAGATAGGACAGGCCGTCTGAAAACAGGTTTTATTTTCAGACGGCCTTTATTTTTGATTCTAAAAATTATTCTAAATACCATGACACATACTATTACCTTATCAGATCAAATCACATTTACGGCAAACGATGATGAAACCGTTCTTGCTGCCGCGACCCGTCAGAATTTAAATTTGCCTCATTCTTGTAAAAGTGGCGCTTGCGGACAATGTAAGGCCGAGTTGATGAGTGGCGAATTTGAAATGGGCGATCATATTGATAAAGCCATTAGCGCAGAAGAAAAAGCGCAGGGCAAAGTGTTATTGTGTTGCACTACTGCGAAGAGCGATCTCAAAATCAATGTGCCGGGGTTTAATCCGAATGCCTTGCCGGTGCGCACTTTGCCTGTACGCATTGAGACGATTGAAATCAAACATGATGTTGCTTTTGCTCAAACTGGCTTTTGCTTTCAAAGCGCCGCCATTTGCATTTTTATGCCGGGCAATATATTGATTTGCTGCTTCCCGGTAATATTAGCCGCAGCTATTCAATCGCCAATTCGCCTGATCAAGAAGGCATTTTGGAACTGCATATCCGCAAATGTGAAAACGGCGTATGCTCAGAAATGATTTTTGGGGCAGAGCCTAAAATCAAAGAAAAAGGCATTGTCCGCGTTAAAGGCCCATTGGGTACGTTTACTTTGCAAAAGGACAGTGATAAACCGATGATTTTGTTGGCAACGGGTACAGGTTATGCCCCTATTCGCAGTATTTTGCTTGATTTGATCCGTCAGAATAGCGAGCGTCCGGTTCATTTTTACTGGGGAGCACGTCAGCAGGAGGATTTGTACGCATTGGAAGAAGTAGAAGCATTAATAGGCCGTCTGAAAAATGCAAAATTTTCGCCTGTTCTTTCTAAGCCTAATTCCGATTGGAAAGGGGAGAATGGATACGTGCAAAAATGTTGCCGCACAAAATTATCCTGATATGGGGCAATATGAAGTTTATGCTTGCGGGTCACCAGCCATGACGGAGAATGCGCAAAGTTTGCTGACTCAAAATTGCGCTTTACCGGAAGATGCCTTCTTCTGTGATGCTTTTTCACCGGCATAGGAATATATTTTACGGAATTCATATGTTTGGATAAGGGTATTTAGCATAGGGTTTGACGACAATTCGTTTGAAGAAGAGAGTGTGTTTTTGCACACTCTATACAGTAATTTTCAAAAAAATATTTTTATCTTTAGTAAAGACTATTCTGTTTGTTATCAAACATTAACTTGATTATCTATCATCAGAAAAAGCGCCGTCTGAATCTTTCAGACGGCCTTTGTTTTAAAGATAATATTAGCTACCAATCAGCTTCAAACGTTGACCGGGAGATACGGTACGGGTATTGCGGTTCCAACGGCGGATATCGTTAATATCAACATTGAAACGGCTAGCGATGGTGTTCAGGGTATCGCCTTTACGTACAGTGTAGGAAACGTTTTGAACCGGGTTGCTGTGGACTTTTGTCGGAGCAGCTGTAACACGGAGGATTTGGCCTTTTCTGATATTGTTGCCTTTGATGTTGTTGGCAATAATCAAATCAGCTACGCTCAAGTTGTAACGTTTGGAGATATTAAACAACGTATCACCATCTTCCACACGGTGTGTGCCTGCTGCAAGTGCTGCAGTTTGTGTGTTTTGTTGGCCATTTACACGGGCAAGACGCGCATTGATGCGTTGTTGTTGTTTAGCGGTATTGGCTGCGATACGTGCTGTACGAGCGCTTTCGGCAGTCACAACAGTTTGAACTTGTTTGGCTTCAGAAGCCGCTTCAGCAACAGTCGCTGCAGGTTCCTCCGCAGGTTGGCTTTGTACCAAAGCCATCAGGTCATCATGCTCTTCTTGAACCGGTGCAACAGCAACAGATTCAACTGCTGGAGTAGGGGCTACATCGTTTGCGGCAACAGTCGGTGCAGTCAAGTCGGCAGGGATAGCTGCTTTTGGTGCTTCAGCAACATTTGTGGCAGCAGGCTCAGCAGCAGTATGGGTCATGGCCACAACAGGGGCTGCTACTTCCGCGCTTGCAACTTGAGGCTGCTCCTTGATTTCTGTTACCGCTACGGAAGTAACGTTTTCAGTTTTGCTGCGTGCAATAAAGTCAACCGGTTTGCTGGACTGTGGAACAACAGGTGCAACAATATTGGTTACGGTAGTTTGAGCGACTTTAACCGGTTCTGCTGCATTGGAAGCAATAATCGGAGACATAGCCGGCATATTGGATTGGTAAGTATCCGGCGTATTATCTTTGTCGATAAAGTTAATAATGTCTTGGCTTTTGGTGGCTGAGTTTTTTAGCCACCAAAATGCCGCGACCTTCAGAAATAGCACTGCCGCTCAGGCCATTGAGGCGTTTGAGTTCGGCTACGCTCATGCCGGTATCGTTGGCGATGGCATTAAGCTTTTTGTTGCTCAAAGAAGTATAAATATCCCAAGACATCAGGGTATCTGGATTGGCATTGCGATAGTTCTTTTCAAATGCGGAAACCGCAGAAACCGGCAACAACAGGCGACGGTTGTTTTTAGGGATAAATACCGGGGCATTGAAGCCTGGATTGAGTGCCAACAGTTCGCTTTCGCTGATGTTTGCAAAGCGAGCGATTGTGCTGTTATCAATAGGTTTGTCGATGCTGACGGATTTGAAATACGGCTGGTTGCTGATTTCGCTGATATTCATGCCGAAAGTTTGCGGATTGGCAACGATATTGCGGACGGCCAAAAGTTTGGGAACGTAGTTGCGTGTTTCGTTCGGCATACGCAGGTTTTCGTATGTCGGTTCCAAACCTTGCGCACGGGCGCGGTTTACGGCGCGACCGACGTTACCTTCGCCCCAGTTGTAAGCGGCAAGTGCCAAAGACCAGTCGCCGAACATACCGTGCAGGTATTGCAGGTAGTTCAATGCGGCATCGGTAGCAGCGTAAATGTCGTGGCGGCCGTCATACAAAGGCGTTTTTTCCAAGCCGAAGTGGCGGCCGGTAGCCGGCATAAATTGCCACAGGCCGGATGCGCCGACGTGATTTGGCTTTGGTTACGAATGCGCTTTCAATGAAAGGTAACAAAGCGATTTCAGCAGGCATATTGCGTTTTTTAACTTCATTGGCAATATGGTACATATAAGGTTTGCTACGGGAGATGGTGCGGTCGAAATATGCACTGTTTGCAGCAAATTTGTTTTCATGGCGGCGAACCAGTTCTGTGTTGACTTCGTTGATGCGGAAGTCTTTACGCAATGATGCCCACAAGCTGCCAGAGCCGAAAGTTTGTGCTTTGGCTTGGTCGAGCAGGGAAGAGTTGAGGCGCATCATGGCCATGCCGACTTGGTTGGGCGTGGCGTTTTGCGCGTAGGCTGTGGCGGAAACTGCCGACAGGCTTGAAACGGTCAGAGCGATGGTTTTTAGTTTTGCCATAGTAAATAGAGTTATCAAATATATAATAAAATTTCGTCTTTTCGATGGTATCGTTTCAGCATTCAAACGTCAAGTCGAGTAGGGAATTTGCTTGTATGATGTGTTCGTGGTGTTAAAATTCTGTCACACAAGTCGGGATGCATAGGGGAGCATTTAATGGAAACTTTTTTTATGCAAACGCCAATGGGACAATATCTTGCTCAAAAAGAGGCGGATTTTTTCAGACGGCATTTGCAATATTTGAATGGCCAAGTAGCGGTTCAATTGGGCGGTGTATGGCAGAGGCCGTCTGAAAATATGATTGTGGTGCCTCGCGATGTACGGATGGATGCTGAAATGTTGGCATTTGAAACGCATTCCGTGGATGTGTTATTGATGCCCCATCTTTTGGAAATTTCAACTGCGGATTTAGTGTTGAAAGAGGCGTTTAGGGTATTAAACCCTGAGGGCAGGTTGATTTTAACGGGGTTTAACCCTAAATCTTTGTGGGGATTGAGCTCGTGGTTTGATGGCAAAAGACTGCCTATGAAATCTCAATGCTTGGCTTTGGCTGAGTTGAAACGAAAAATTGCCACTATTGGTTTTGAAATGGAATATGGGCAATTTATGGATTATCTGCCTGCGGTGAATTCGCCATCTGCTTTGAAGTTCTGGCAGTTTATGGAAAAAGCCGGGGATAGGTGGTGGCCTCAGTGTGCGGCGGTTTATGGTGTGGTTTTAACGAAACATTTGATTGGTGTCCATCCTTTGCCCGAATTGGAATCTGCATTCGATGGCAATACGGTTGCTTTAAGTACAGCACGTTTGGCTGAATAGTTTCAGACGGCCTATATATAATGATGAATTTGGAGAATAATGATGCCTGAATTACCTGAAGTGGAAACGACTTTACGCGGAATCGCGCCACATATTGATGGCAAGAAGATAGAAAAAGTCATTATTCGCCAGTTTAAATTGAGATGGCCTATTCATCCAGACTTGGCGCAAATTTTGGCAGGGCGCAAAGTTTTGGCATACAACCGGCGTGCGAAGTATTTGATTATTACTTTTGAAACGGGTATTTTACTTATTCATTTGGGTATGTCTGGCAGTTTGCGGATTTTTACCGCTGATGATGAGCGTATCGCCACTCCGGATAAACACGATCATTTAGATTTTGTATTTGATGACGGTACCGTATTGCGTTATCACGATCCGCGTAAATTTGGTGCGGTGTTGTGGTATGAGGGTATTGCCGAGCATCATCCGCTGTTGGAAAAGTTGGGGCCGGAGCCGCTCTCGGACGATTTTGATGCAAACTACCTGTATCAGAAATTAAAAACCCAAAAAGCGTGCAGTCAAATTAGCACTAATGGATAATGCGGTGGTAGTTGGTGTCGGCAATATTTATGCGAATGAAAGTCTGTTTAAGGCAGGTATTTTGCCATTGCGTCCGGCGAATAAGTTGACCAAGAAAGAATGCGCATTATTGGTGGAAACGGTTAAAGCGGTTCTGCAAAGGGCGATTGAAACCGGCGGCAGTACGCTGCGAGACTTCGTTAATAGCGATGGAAAAAGCGGCTACTTTCAGCAGGAATATACGGTCTATGGCCGTCATAATGAGCCTTGTGTCCAATGTGGCGGGCTGATTTTTAAAGAAACTTTGGGGCAGCGTGGAACATTTTATTGTCCAAATTGCCAGAAATAGTTTCAGACGGCCTTAAATGTCAGAGGCCGTCTGAAAATAATGAACACAATACAGAAGAAATTTTATGTCTAAACAAAAAGCTCCTTTTTTTAAACGACTGGGCAGACTTTGCCGTTTGGCGGCTTGGTTATTCAGAACCGGCCGGGATTTGCGTGCCATCGATGGCAACAATGCAGAGGAACGCAATCACGCTGTGGTTGTTTTGGGAAAAAGGTGCGTTGGATGCTTTGGATATCGAATTGAAAATCGGCGTACCGCCTCAGGAAATGTAAGCGGTACTTTGGTCGTGGCCAACCATGTGTCTTGGTTGGATATTTTTGCCATGAGCGCCGTTTATCCGAGCAGTTTTATTGCAAAAAAGGAAATCAGCGGCTGGCCGGTTTTGGGGAAAATGGGTAAAAATGCCGGCACGGTGTTTATTAACCGCAATTCCCGCCGTGATGTCGAGCCGATTAATCAGGCGATTTGTGCGGCATTGAAAGCAGGGGCAGAATGTCAGCTTCTTCCCCGAGGCGCGCACTTCTTCCGGCTTGGGTATTTTGCCGTTTAAGGCAGCCCTGTTTCAATCGGCTATTGATGCGAAAGCGCCGATTCAGGCGGTAACCTTACGCTATTATGATGACGAAGGACAACGGACGGATCTGCCATCCTATGCTGAGGTAAATCTGTTTCAGTCTTTATGGCGCATTGTTTCTATGAAGAAAATCCGTATCCGTTTGGATTTCTCGCCACAGTACAAACCGACAGATATGCCTGATAAAGACCGCTATGCTTTGAAGGATATTGCGGAAACAGCCATCGGCAAAATTGTGGCTTCGGATTCTCCCGTTCAGCCCTTACCTAAAAAATAATTTCAGTCAGGCACTTGTTTTATTTCAGACGGCCTCCATTTAGAGGAACAGCTGTTTTCGGTTTAATTGAATTGATAGTTTGATGTAATTAATTTATTTGAACTATAAATTATACAAATCGATAGGCCTGCATTAAAATGTAAGCATTGATTCATTTTCAAACCCGAATTTTTAAGGAGCTTAAAAATGGCTTTTGCAAGATCGTACCGGTCAAAAAAAGTACCTTCCGTAGTATTCCACACTCGCGTTGGCGACACTTGGAAAGATGTTTCTACTGATGATTTGTTTAAAGGCAAAAAGTAGTCGTGTTCTTCTGCCTGGCGCATTTACTCCAACTTGCTCTTCTTCTCACCTGCCACGTTACAACGAATTGTTTGGTGCGTTCAAAGAAAACGGTGTTGACGCAATCTACTGCGTATCTGTAAACGACACTTTCGTAATGAACGCTTGGGCTGCTGAAGAAGAAGCCGACAACATCTACATGATTCCTGATGGTAACGCTGAATTCACTGAAGGCATGGGCATGTTGGTTGACAAAGAAGACTTGGGCTTCGGTAAACGCTCTTGGCGTTACTCCATGCTGGTTAACGACGGCGTGGTTGAAAAAAATGTTTATCGAACCTGAAGAACCAGGCGATCCTTTCAAAGTGTCTGATGCTGACACTATGTTGAAATATATCGCTCCTGAGTGGAAAGCTCAAGAGTCTGTTGCCATCTTCACCAAACCTGGCTGCCAATTCTGTGCTAAAGCTAAAAAAGCTCTGCAAGACAAAGGCTTGTCTTACGAAGAAATCGTATTGGGTAAAGATGCAACTGTTACTTCCGTACGCGCTATTACCGGCAAGATGACTGCTCCTCAAGTATTCATCGGCGGCAAATACATCGGCGGCAGCGAAGACTTGGAAGCTTACTTGGCTAAAAACTAATTGCCTGTATGCTTGAGACGGCTTGAAAAGGCCATCTGAAAGACCCAAATATAGAGTTATTCAGACGACGTTTGCAAATCGGCGTTCTGAATAACTCTATATTTACAAGTAGAATTTGAGATTATTGTTTTTAAATCGATATTTAGGTATTAGCTATTGATTTTTAAATTTTGATAGTTTATGAAGTTTAGGCCGTCTGAAAACGGATAACCTGATGGCAATATCGGTTTGGATATAAACAGTAAGGATAAAATATGAAAAAGATTCAAGCAGATGTAGTAGTACTGGGTGGCGGTACAGCCGGTATGGGCGCATTTCGCAATGCCCGACTTCATACAGACAATGTTTACCTGATTGAAAACAATGTATTCGGAACAACTTGTGCGCGTGTCGGCTGTATGCCGTCCAAATTGCTGATTGCGGCTGCGGAAGCGCGCTATCATGCTCTGCATACCGATCCGTTTGGTGTGCATTTGGATAAAGACAGCGTAACGGTAAACGGCGAAGAAGTCATGCACCGCGTGAAGTCCGAACGCGACCGTTTTGTCGGTTTTGTAGTCAGTGATGTAGAAGAGTGGCCAGCTGACAAGCGCATTATGGGTACGGCAAAATTTGTTGACGAACACACCGTCCAAATCGATGACCACACTCAAATTACTGCAAAAAGTTTTGTGATTGCCACTGGTTCGCGCCCTGTGATTTTCCCTCAGTGGGAAGTTTTAGGCGATCGCTTTGATTGTGAACGATGATGTTTTTCTCTTGGGATACTCTGCCTAAGAGTGTGGCCGTATTCGGCCCTGGCGTAATCGGCTTAGAGTTGGGTCAGGCTTTGCACCGTTTGGGCGTAAAAGTTGAAATTTTTTTGGTGTGGCCGGTGCCATTGGTGGTATTTCTGACCCTGTTGTCGCTGAAGAAGCCAAAACTGTTTTTGGTGAAGAGTTGACTTTGCATTTGGATGCCAAAACCGAAGTCAAATTGGACGCAGAAGGCAATGTTGAAGTTCATTGGGAACAAGATGGCGAAAAAGGTGTGTTCCATGCCGAATATGCTTTGGCTGCCGCCGGTCGCCGTCCGAACGTGGACAATATCGGTTTGGAAAACCTGAATATCGAAAAAGATGCGCGCGGTGTGCCTGTTGCCGATCCGCTGACCATGCAAACCAGCATTCCGCACATTTTCATCGCAGGCGATGCGTCCAATCAATTGCCTCTGCTGCATGAAGCTTCCGACCAAGGCAAAATTGCCGGTCACAATGCCGCTATTTTTCCCGAATATTGAGGGCGGTTTGCGCCGTAGCGTCATCGGCGTGGTATTCACCAGTCCGCAAATTGCCACTATCGGTTTGAAATACGCGCAAGTTGCAGCGAAATATCAACCCGATGAGTTTGTAATCGGCGAAGTTTCCTTCCGAAACCAAGGCCGCAGCCGCGTTATGTTGGTAAACAAAGGCCATATGCGTTTGTATGCTGAGAAAGCAACCGGCCGTTTTATTGGGGCGGAAGTTGTCGGTCCTGCTGCCGAACATTTGGCACACTTGATGGCTTGGGCGCATCAAATGAAGATGACGATTCCGCAAATGCTGGATATGCCGTTCTACCATCCGGTTATCGAGGAAGGTCTGCGCACTGCATTGCGTGATGCCGATGCAAAATTGAAACAGGCTTGATTATTTGATGGAATAAAGGCCGTCTGAAACTCGTAGTGAGGTTTCAGACGGCCTTTTTTATGCTTTGAAGCTGTTAAATCAATTCTAAATCCGGACCGGCATTTTGCGCACGACGGCTTCGTAATTGAATGTCTAAGCGCAAGTCATGGGCGGAGTCGGCATTTTTAATGGCGTCTTGATAGCTGATATCGCCGTTTTCATACAAATCATACAAGGCTTGGTCAAAAGTGATCATGCCCATGCCGGTTGATTTTTTCATCATTTCTTTGATGTTGTGGACTTCGCCTTTTTGAATCAAGTCGGCAATAATCGGCGAATTGAGCAAAACTTCGACCGCCGCCACACGACCCCGTCCGCTTTCACGGGGAATCAGACGTTGTGAACAAAGGCTTGCAGGTTGAGCGACAAGTCGGTCAGCAACTGGGTACGGCGCTCTTCCGGGAAGAAGTTGATGATGCGGTCGAGCGCTTGGTTGGTGCTGTTGGCATGCAGTGTCGCCATACACAAATGGCCGGTTTCCGCGAAGGAAATGGCGTAGTCCATGGTTTCACGGTCGCGGATTTCGCCAATCAAGATAACATCCGGTGCTTGGCGCAGGGTGTTTTTCAGCGCAATCGGCCAATTTTCGGTATCTACACCGATTTCACGTTGGGTGATGATGCAGTTTTTATGTTGATGGATAAACTCAATCGGGTCTTCGATGGTAATAATATGGTCGAAGCTGTTTTCGTTTCGATAGTCGATAAGGGAGGCGAGGGAAGTGGACTTGCCCGAACCTGTACCGCCGACAAAAAAATAATCAGGCCGCGTTTTCTGAGGGCAATGTCTTTCAGAATAGGGGGCAGATTGAGCGTTTCAAATTTCGGGATATTGCTGGTAATGGAGCGGAACACCAAAGCGGTTGCACCGCGTTGAACCATTGCATTGACACGGAAGCGACTGGTATCGGGCAGGCTGATGGCGAAGTTACATTCGTTGGTGGAAGAAAATTCTTCGATTTGTTTGGAAGACATAATCGAAAAAGCGATTTCCATACATTTTTCAGCACTTAGCGGTTCATCGCTCAGTCGCGTGATTTTGCCGTCCACTTTCATGGCTGGCGGGAAATTGGTGGTAATGAAAAGGTCGGAGCCTTTGTATTTGTTCATATGGCGTAGCCAAGCGAACAATTCTTCTTTTGCGCCCGGAGTATTTTCGTCAAACATAAGAATTTAGATAGTTAATATATAGTTAATATTAAGTTATTTTATTGAGAATAATTATAACAGAAGCAATCATTATTTGCTGTTTTGCCCGCTAGAGTGGCTATCTGTTTTAAATTGAGTGTCGTTCTAGGAATATAGCAGATTTTTCAGTATCCCTGTGATTTTAAATTCTGCTGTTATAATGTTGCCCGATTAGTGAATGGAAAGGTAACGAGATGTCAGTACAAACAATTGCCGTGGTCGGCGCAATGGAACAGGAAATCGAGCTTTTGCGTGAAAGCATGGCCAATGTCAAGCATGTGTCCTTCGGCAAATTCTCGGCGTATGAAGGCGAATTGGCCGGAAAACGCATGGTATTGGTTTTGAGCGGTATCGGTAAAGTCAATGCGGCGGTTTCGACTTCTTGGGTCATTCATCAGTTTGCACCGGATTGCGTTATCAATACCGGTAGTGCAGGCGGTTTGGGTAAGGGCTTGAAGGTTGGTGATGTGGTCATCGGCGAAACTGTGGCGCATCACGATGTTGACGTAACGGCTTTTGGTTATGTTTGGGGGCAAGTACCGCAACTTCCTGCTGTGTTTGCATCGGATGAAAACCTGATTCGCCAAGCAGAAAAGGCGGTGCAAGTGTTTGAAGGTGCGGCTGTAACGCAAGGCCTGATTGTCAGTGGCGATTGTTTTGTACACAGCAGTGAAGGTGTTGCGGAAATCCGCAGCTATTTCCCTGAGGTCAAAGTAGTGGAAAATGGAAGCAGCGGCGATTGCGCAGACTTGTCACCAGTTGGAAGTTCCGTTTGTGATTATTCGCGCCGTATCCGATTCGGCAGATGAGAAAGCGGACATCAGCTTTGAAGAGTTTTTGAAAACGGCGGCCGTCAGCTCGGCGAAGATGGTAACCGAGATTGTCAAATCGCTATAAAATCATGCAGAAACGTTGAATTTCCGTTAGAATACGGAACGATTCAACCTTATTCTAAGGCCGTCTGAAAACCGAATCCCTGTTTTTTCAGACGGCCTTTCCGACTTTAATTGCATTTATCTTAATAACAATATGAAAAACATACGGAATTTTTCCATTATTGCCCACATCGACCACGGTAAATCGACGCTTGCCGACCGTTTTATCCAATACTGCGGCGGTTTGGATTTGCGCGAAATGAGTACGCAGGTGCTCGACTCCATGGACATCGAAAAAGAGCGCGGCATTACCATTAAAGCGCAAACCGCCGCGCTCAACTATAAAGCACGCGACGGGCAGGTGTATCAGCTCAACCTGATTGATACTCCGGGACACGTTGACTTCTCTTACGAAGTTTCCCGTTCGCTGTCGGCTTGCGAAGGCGCGCTTTTGGTGGTTGATGCGTCTCAAGGTGTAGAAGCGCAAACCGTGGCGAACTGCTATACCGCGATTGATTTGGGCGTGGAAGTTGTGCCTGTTTTGAACAAAATCGACTTGCCTGCCGCAGAACCCGATCGCGTGGAGCAGGAAATTGAAGACATTATCGGCATTGATGCCGTCGGTGCGGTGCAATGTTCCGCCAAAAGCGGCATCGGCGTGGAAGACGTTTTGGAAGAAATCGTTGCCAAAATCCCTGCGCCTACCGGCGATGAAAACGCGCCGTTGCAAGCAGTTATTGTCGATTCGTGGTTTGACAACTACGTTGGCGTGGTCATGCTGATTCGTGTGAAAAACGGCACCATCAAGTTGAAAGACAAAGTGCGCTTTATGAGTACCAAGGCCGAAACGCAGGTCGAACAGCTGGGCGTATTCACGCCGAAATCGGTTCAAAAACAAGAACTCAAAGCCGGCGAAGTAGGCTTTTTGATTACCGGTGTAAAAGAATTGGGACAGGCGAAAGTCGGTGATACGGTTACTTTGGTTGCCAACCCTGCCTCTGAGCCGCTGCCCGGCTTCCAAGAAGTACAAAGCCAAGTATTTGCAGGCCTTTATCCGGTAGAAAGCCACGACTATGAAGCTTTGCGTGACGCGTTGGAAAAATTGCAGCTGAACGATGCTTCGTTGAAATTTGAGCCTGAAGTTTCCCAAGCATTGGGTTTCGGCTTCCGTTGCGGCTTCTTTGGGCTTGCTGCACTTGGAAATCGTGCAGGAGCGTTTGGAACGCGAGTTCGACATGGACTTGATTACCACTGCACCAACGGTGGTTTATGAAGTTGTGTTGAAAAACGGCGAGAAAATCGAAGTTGAAAACCCGTCCAAACTGCCTGAAATCAGCACTATCGAAACCATTCTTGAACCGATTATTACTGCGACCATTCTTGTGCCGCAGGAATATGTCGGTAACGTCATGACTTTGTGTAACCAAAAGCGCGGCGTTCAGGTCAATATGCAATACATGGGCCGCCAAGTCATGCTGACTTATGATTTGCCGATGAACGAAGTCGTGATGGACTTCTTCGACAAACTCAAATCCACTTCGCGCGGTTATGCTTCGTTGGACTACCATTTCAAAGAGTTCCAACCGTCTGATTTGATTAAGCTCGACATTATGGTCAACGGCGAAAAAGTCGATGCCCTGAGCCTGATTGTCCACCGTCAAAGCGCCGTTCACCGCGGTCGCGAGCTGGCAGCGAAAAATGCGCGAACTGATTCCGCGCCAAATGTTCGACATCGCTGTCCAAGCCGCCATCGGCAGCCAGATTATCGCCCGCGAAAACGTCAAAGCCCTGCGTAAAAACGTTTTGCGAAATGTTACGGCGGCGATATTACGCGTAAGAAAAAACTTCTCGAAAAACAAAAAGCAGGTAAGCGCCGCATGAAACAAGTGGGCAATGTGGAAATCCCGCAAAGCGCGTTCTTGGCGATTCTGCAAGTAGGGGAAAAAGTAGATTTAAAGCAGCATTTTCTAGAGTATTCATAAAATATTTGATGAAATTCATCTTAGTGTAATATAAAAAAATTTTGTTTTATTCACGGTTATTTAAATGATAAAAAGAAACATTCCTTATGCAGAAGCCATGGCAATATTCCAAGTAGCATTGACCTATTATGATAAACAAAACTATAAATCAGCTTTCCCAATTTTTGAGAAATTGGCAAAAGATAATATACCTGAGGCACAGTATAACTTAGCTTTAATGTATGAAAATGGGGAAGGAGTAAAGCAAAATATTAACAAAGCTGTGGAACTATACAAGATTGCTGCTTATCAAGATTATTTACCTGCTGCATATAATTTAGGAATGATATATGTACTTGGACAAGGCTTAGAAGAACGAAATTTAGAAATGGCGGTTAAATGGTTTGAAATTGCTGCCTCAGAAAATGATCCATCAGCACTATTCAATTTAGGATGCGTTTATTATGAGGGGGGCTATGGTATTGAGAAAGATGATCGAAAGGCTCTTATGTGGTGGCAAAAAGCTGCCATACAAGGTCATCCAATCGCTTATGAACGCATTGAAATTTTAAAAAATGAAAATAAAAATTGCAATTCCTATATACCTAATATATTAGGAAAAACTATACGGATTAGATAGCCTATTTAAAAGTCTTTCCAATTATGCAACATACAAAGAAGAAAATTATATTTATATAAATGGAATAATAAATGCAATAATAGATGAATACATACCAATCCTAAAAAGATCAATATATTTTAAATAAAAACAATTACATTAAAATATTGATTAATGAAATATATAAAATGCACAATATGAGTTTTCATTCCCCTAGCCATTATACTAAATTAACAAAATTCATTGACCAATGTTCTAAATTAATTAATAAAGCAATAAAAATATGAAGAAAAAAATCACGCAAAAATATGAAGAAAGAAGTAATCCAAGAATCTCCATCATTAAGAAACATTAAAAATGATATTGATGAATTAAATAGAAAGATCACAAACATTAAAGAAAAAAATAAAAATACATAGATATAAAAAAATAAAATCGTTAAGAAATACAGAACATAACGAGGAAATCAGTCTCATAAATCATAAAATAAACAATATAAATTTTAAAATAAATAAAAACAAAAAAAGCTATTAAATATGGCAAAATTGAAAAACTGAAGGGCTGCACAATCATCAATAAACTAGAAGAAAGAAAGGATAATCAATTTTCTATAATAAAAAGAATTACAGAAAAATATATTTAAAAAATCAAGACTTAATTTCAAATTTAGAAGATGAAAAAAGAACTTGTATCTCAAATAGATTTTTTTAGAAAAAGTATTTACATCAAACAACAGGATTTATCTTATGAGTAAGTAAAATATACACCTAGCATCTAAATTGAAAAATTATGGAATTACTAAAATTATGAAAGACTATTTTACAAAAATAATCGTTCAAATCATGAGATGAATAAATGAGTAATATATATCTTACTGGGGCAGTAATAATTTTAACTGCCAGTTTTATACTTTATTTCATAAGCAGCAAAGAGCGTCAGGAAAACGGCGAATGGAGCTCCGGCCTGCAATGGAGTTATCTCCTGTGCATGGTCGGTGTATTCGGCATTTTGTCCGATTTTATGAGCTTTACAGCCGTATTGCTGGTGTTTGTCGTGTTCACCGGTATTGTTTGGGCAATCCATAAAGGCCGTCTGAAAAAAAGCGAGACCGGCGAAGACAATGCGCATTTTACCGACTACATGGGCGGCTTTTTCCCCATCATCTTGGTTATCTTTGTGTTGCGCAGCTTTATTGCCGAGCCATTCCAAATTCCGTCCAGCTCCATGCGTCCGGGCTTGGTCAAAGGCGATTTTATCTTGGTGAACAAATTTTCTTACGGTATCCGCCTGCCGATTTTGAATAAGGTTATTATCCCTGTCGGCAACATTGCCCGAGGCGATGTCGTGGTGTTCAATTACCCACTTCAGCCTGAGATGAATTACATCAAGCGCATCGTCGGTATTCCGGGCGACGTTGTGGAATACCGTGATAAGGTTTTGACTGTTAACGGTGAAATTATTTCCGAAAAACCAAACGGTAATTATCAATACGCAGATGATACCGATCCGTCTATGATTCATACGCTTGAGCGTTTTCAGACGGCCTTGAACGGCAAAAATTTTGACGTTATCAAAGAGGCCGGTCAGCCTTCCGTATCTATTGCTGTATTGAACAAATACACCTCCGAAGTAATGCCTGAAAGCAATTACTCGCTTGAAACAAGTGGTCTGGAAAATTGCGAATATGCAGAAGACGGCAATGGCTTTATCTGTAAAGTTCCAGAAGGCCGTTATTTCGCGATGGGCGACAACCGCGACAACAGCGCCGACTCCCGTTACTGGGGGTTTGTCGATGATAAACTGATTGTCGGTAAAGCCTTCTTCGTTTGGATGAACTTTGGCGAACTCAGCCGTATCGGTACCAGTATCCAATAAGCAATAAACAGATTAAAAGGCCGTCTGAAAAATTTCAGACGGCCTTTTTGTATCTATTTTTTGTTTTTTAATGAACCCAAATAAATCGCCAATAAAGTCAAAGTGGCGCCGCTCCATTGGACGGTGTTAATCGGTTTATCCAGCCAGAAATAATCGATCAACATGGCGGCGACTGGTTCGGAGAGCAGTAGGAGGCCGGTTAGTGACAAGGATAAAAGCGGGATGGCGTAAGCAATCAATGCCCAAGCAAAACATTGCATGACGATGCCGTAGATGGAGACTAGAATCACATCGTTTAAAGTTTTGGGGTAGAGATGGGCGGCATCGAATAGCAGCGATGGGATGACCAGCGCTATTGCGCCGCCGAAGCTTAAAATCATCATGAGCGGAAACAAACCGACTTTTTCCTGCTCATGGGTTTTGCGTACGAAAACCATAGACAGGGCCAGCATGGCACCGGACAATACGCCGCTGACAAATCCCCATGCGGCATTGTCGTTATGACCGAACTCTGGGCTGCCAATTAAGGCTACGCCTATGGTGGCCAATATCAAACTTAGAATTTGCAGGACGCTTAAACGTTCCGAATAAAAGAAGAAGCCAATGGCGGCTAAAAAGAAAATCTGCAGGCTATTGAGCAAGGTGGAAATGCCGGGACCTACGGCGTGAATGCTTTCATGCCAAAGGGCGAGGTCGAATGCGAGGAAAACACCGGATAAGATTGCGTAGCCAACCGTTTTTCTTTTCATGGGCATTTTTTGTCTGAAAAAACGCCCGAGCAGGAAGAATATAGGGGCGGCGATCAGCAGGCGCCAGAATGCGATGGCGTAAGAGCCGACATCGACAAATTTGACGATTAAACTGCCCAAGCCGAAGACGACGCAGCCGACGACTAGCAGGGGTGCTGCATAATTTCCCGAACGCGTGTCCATCGGCTTCTCCAAGAATCAAATGAAGGCGATTATTCCATAAAATATAGCTGAGGCGCTAATGATAAATAGTCGTAAGCCAAGATAAAGGGTTTATGATGAAAGGCCGTCTGAAAACTGTTTCAGACGGCCTTTTGATGATTTTCTGGCTTGATTTCGTATTGTTGTAGTATAAAATCGTTTTACGCCGTGTTTTCAGACGGCCTGATCAGTTTTGGTTTTGAGAAAAGGATATTGGAAATGGCAAACCCTATTCGTGCGTTTTTGGATTATGTGCCGTCGGTTGATGAGTCTTGTTTTGTAGATGAGACTTCGGTAGTGATTGGTGAAGTGTCGCTGGCGGAAGATGTATCGATTTGGCCTTATGCTGTATTGCGCGGCGATGTGAACAGCATTTCTATCGGCAAACGCAGCAATGTGCAGGACGGCAGCGTTTTGCATGTGTCGCATAAGAATGCGGCGAAAGCCTGACGGTTCGCCTTTGATTATCGGCGATGATGTGACGATTGGGCATAAGGTCATGCTGCATGGCTGCCGAATTGGGAATCGTGTGTTGGTGGGCATGGGCTCGATTATTTTGGATGATACGGTTGTCGAAGATGATGTGATGATAGGCGCAGGCAGTTTGGTGCCGCCGCGCAAACGTTTGGAAAGCGGTTTTTTATACGTCGGTTCGCCTGTGAAACAAGTGCGTCCGCTGACTGATGAGGAAAAGGAATTTTTGACGTATTCGTCCGCGCATTATGTCCGCCTGTCCGGTCAGCATAAAATTTCAAAATAAGGAAACCCAATACAATGAACGCAATTTATCTGGCTTCGGGCAGTCCGCGCCGTCGTGAGATTTTGGAGAATTTGGGTTTCACGGTACGCCGCCTTCCTGCAGATATTGATGAAACCCCTAAAGAAGACGAAGCCGCAGTAGAGTATGTGCGCCGTATGGCATGCGAGAAAAATGAGGCGGCGGTGGCGCAATGGTTTGCTGCTCATGATCAAGAGCCTGAGTTTGCTGTATTGACGGCGGATACGACGGTGGCGGATGGTGCGGTTATTTTGGGTAAGCCGGAATCCGAGGCGGATGCGGTCGATATGCTGGAACGTTTGTCCGGACGGACGCATCAAGTGCTGACGGCTGTATGCGTTTACTGGCAAGGCGTGTGCCATGATGTGGTACAGACGAGCGAAGTGCGCTTTAAAACGTTGACGGCTGAGGAGATTGCAGCCTATGTTGCCAGCGGCGAGCCGATGGATAAAGCCGGTGCGTATGGGATTCAGGGCTTGGGCGGCGTATTTGTCGAGCATTTGCAGGGCAGTTTTACCGGCGTGATGGGTTTGCCGGTTTATGAGACCGCGCAACTACTGAAATCTTTGGGTTTGGAAGCGCCACCGTTTGCTTAAAATTAGGCAAATGCCGTCTGAAAGCGTGCCGACAAAAACGCCTGTTTCAGTTACAATACTGCCTTAAACAGCTTGCTTGAAGAAAGATATGAAAGAACATAAGGCCCGGAAACGCTTCGGGCAGAATTTTTTGCAGGATACGCGGATTATTAGCGATATTGTCAACGCGGTCAGACCGCAGCCCGATGATATTGTGATTGAAATCGGCCCGGGCTTGGCCGCCATTACCGAGCCTTTGGCGAAAAAACTCAACTGCCTGCATGTTTGCGAAATCGACCGCGACATCGTACGCCGTCTGAAAACCTTGCCGTTCGCAGATAAATTGGTGATACATGAAGGCGATGTATTGCAGTTTGATTTCAACAGTATTGAAGGCAAGAAAAAAATTGTCGGCAACCTGCCGTACAATATTTCCACGCCGCTTTTGTTCCGATTGAGCGAAGTGGCAGACGATGTGATCGATATGCACTTTATGCTGCAAAAAGAAGTGGTCGAACGCATGGTGGCGCAGCCGAAAACCAACGACTATGGCCGTCTGGGCGTGATGCTGCAATATTTCTTCGATATGGAAATGTTGATTGAAGTACCGCCCGAGTCCTTTGATCCTGCGCCGAAAGTGGATTCGGCAGTGGTGCGCATGATTCCGGTAAAACACCGCATCGGTAAAGCAGAAGATTTTGAACATTTTGCCAAACTGGTAAAACTGGCTTTCCATCAACGCCGCAAAACCATACGCAATAATTTGAAGGAACTTGCCGGCGATGAGGATTTGCAGGCAGTCGGCATCAATCCGCAGGACAGGGCAGAACACATTGCCGCTGAGAAATATGTGGAATTGAGCAATTACCTGGTTCAAAAGGCCGTCTGAAACAGTGATGGTAATTTTTAAGCAACCTCCTATTCAATGGAGGTTTCTAGGTGATTCATATTTGTGGCGCGAGTTGGCGCAGTATTTTTCCGGTAAGGATATGCCGTCGGAGCGGCACCGTTTTGAAGCAGCAATTATCGGCGCAGTTTGGGTATTGACCGGGTATCGTCTCGATAGGGAAGAGCAATTTAAAGTCAATCGGTACAATCAATGCGGAATCTCCGGCAACATAGTCAGTTGTCGCTTTTGGCTGGAAACGGCTATCCCTTTACTTTTGGCAGCGGCAAGCGCAACTCAAGCCCCGAAAATTTTGGCAGTTTGGAAAGAAATAATGATTAAATTCAAAAAAATGTACACAAACATTTTAAAGATTTGCACGTTATCAACGGCGTGAATCTGGAAGTCAAACAAGGCGAAGTGGTCGTTGTATGCGGCCCTTCAGGCAGTGGCAAATCTACGCTGATTCGTACGGTAAACCAACTCGAGCGCATTGAAAGCGGCGAGATCTGGGTGGATGGCATCAATGTTGCCGATCCGAAAACCGATTTGAACAAAGTGCGCGAAGAAGTGGGCTTTGTGTTCCAAGGGTTCAATCTGTATCCGCATTTGACTGTCTTGGAAAATATTATTCTTTCTCCGATGAAAGTGAAAAACCAAAGCCGTGAAGAGGCGGAAAAGAAAGCGATGGAGCTTTTGGAACGTGTCGGCTTTGGCGCATAAAAAAGATGCGCTACCCGGTCAGCTTTCCGGCGGTCAACAGCAGCGTGTCGCGATTGCACGCGGTTTGGCGATGGAGCCGCGCGTGATGTTGTTTGACGAGCCGACTTCCGCACTTGACCCTGAAATGGTCGGCGAAGTATTGAAAGTGATGAAAGACTTGGCGGAAAGCGGCATGACCATGATGTGTGTGACCCATGAAATGGGTTTTGGCGCGAAGTCGCCGACCGTGTGATTTTTGTCGATAAAGGCCAGATTCTGGAAGATGAAACGCCGGAAGAATTTTTTTACCAATCCGAAACACGAGCGTGCCAAACAATTCCTGCAACAGGTGATGACACATTAAACTCGGGCCGTCTGAAATTTCAGACGGCATGATCGGTTTGAATGATTTTGAAAGTTGAAAATAATGTATTTTGTTGACCGTACTGCTGTAGTGCTGAAGCCGACCGCCCGTTTTTTGGAATGGCTGAAATCCGCCGATGAAAATATGCCCGACCTGACCGTCGAGCAACTGCGCACCAACTGCTCCGTATTCCTTGTGCCGCAATTTGACGAACCCGAATCCGTCATTTCTTATTTTGACGAACGCTACCAGCAGATTTTTGAAGCCGAATTGGCAGGCTGGGACATCGATAAAAGCAAATGGCCGCAAGACATGAGTTTGAAGGCTTTTTGGGAATTTTTCGATACCGAAATCCACGATATGGTTTTGGATATGGAAGAGGCGGAATTGAACATTACGCCTGTTTTCGACAACATGATGTAAAGCCGTGCGAAGTTTTCAGACGGCCTTAAAGCCCTCGCGTTCTTTGAAAATTCTGATTGTCTTCTTACACCTTTCGGCGTTGGCCTTATGCCTTGCCGAGTTTTACGGCTGGATGATGTGGCTGGGTTTGGCGGCATTGGCCGGCAGTTTTGCCTATGCTTGGCGCAGCGTTAATTTTCAGACTCGAAATGCGGTCAGAAAAATCATCATCGACCGCCAATACCGTGCGACGGTTTACTTGAATGACGAGGAAGAGGGAAGAAGCGCGGTTTTGCAAGACGGCAGTATGTTGACGGTTTATGCTTTGTTTTTGCAATGGAATGTTGATGGAAAAATGGTTAAACACTGCATCTTGCCCGATATGGCCGACCGCGATGCCTACCGCCGTCTGAAAGTGTGGGCGCGCTGGTGCCGTGAAAAAGAAGACAAAGCAGAACTTGCGGCAGATATGGATTAAACGGCTGTTTCAGACGGCCTTTTGAAGCGATAAATACAATGAAAACATTACAAGACTGGCTTTCTCATTTGGAGACTGCCCATAGTTCCGGCCTTATCGATATGGGTTTGGAACGCGTGGGAGAAGTGAAAAAACGCATGAATTTGGTGCCGCAATGTCCTGTCGTCGTGGTGGCGGGTACAAATGGCAAAGGTTCCGTATGTGCCTATTTGTCGCATATTTATAAAGAGGCCGGTTTTAAAGTCGGTACGCTGACCAGTCCTCATCTTCTGCGTTACAACGAACGAATCGCCATCAACACTCAGCCGGTTTCAGATGAATTGATTGTTTCCTCATTTGAGCGGATCGAAGCGGCGCGCGGCGAAATTTCTCTGACGTATTTTGAGTTTAATGCTTTGGCTGCCGTCGATATTTTCATGCATGAAAAATGTGGACGTAATGATTTTGGAAGTCGGTTTGGGCGGACGATTGGATGCTGTGAACGTATTCGATGGCGACTGCTCGGTTGTTACCAGCGTGGATTTGGACCATCAGGCATTTTTGGGTGATACTGTCGAGCAGGTCGGTTTTGAAAAAGCCGGAGTGTTCCGTAGCGGCAAACCAGCCGTGTGCGGTCAGAATCCTGCGCCTGAATCATTGGTCAAACACGCAGAAGAAATTGGCGCAAAACTGTTGATGGTTCAGCGAGATTTTGATTTTGCGTCAATGGAAAGCGTACAGTGGAACTACCGCTTCCATCCGCAATCTTCAGACGGCCAAAGCCGTAACCGCAATTCCTTGCCGTTTCCTGCTTTGCGCGGTGCCTATCAGTTGTCCAATGCCGCGTGTGCATTGACGGTGTTGGAATGTTTGAACGAACAATTGCCGGTTGATATCGGCGCGATTAAACGCGGTTTGCTGTTGGTTGAGAATCCTGGACGTTTCCAAGTTTTGCCCGGCCGTCCGCTGGTGGTTTTGGATGTCGGCCACAATCCGCACGCAGCCCGTGCTTTGCGCCGCAGCCTGATTAACCTTGCCTTTGCCCAAAAACGTACCGCCGTATTCAGTATGTTGTCCGACAAAGATATTGATGGCGTGCTGGAAATCGTTAAAGACCAGTTTGACGAGTGGAATATCGCACCTTTAGATGTGCCGCGCGGCATGACGGTAGAGGCTTTGCAAGCTAAACTGGCTGAACACGGCATCGATAATGTAAATGTTTTTGAAACTGTCGCTGCTGCCTACCGCGCTGCTTTGGCTAAAGCAACCGAAAATGATAGAATCGTTGTTTTCGGCTCATTCCATACTGTTGCCGATGTAATGGCTGTTTTGAAAGAACACTAACGAGGAAATTATCATGTCCGACAATAAACAAAAAGAAACTCCAAACGGATACGATTTAGACGGTTACGAACGACTCAAACGTCGCAACCGCCGTCGCTTGGTCTTGGCCTCCGGCTTGGTGGTGGCATCGGGTATGCTGTTCGGTCTGGCGCTGACTTCCGGCGACGATAAAAATTCACCGTTTAAAGAAGCGCCTGTCGGTCAGAGCCAAGTCAAAACGGCTGATGAGCCGAGCAAGGCGGTTGTTTTAGAGCCGAATAAAGAGGATGTCGCTGCTGCTGAGGAGGCTGCCCGCCATGCGGATGCCGAAACACCAAATAAACCGCAAAATGCAGGCGACGAAGAAGACAATGCGCCGGTTGAAGTATTGAAGCCAAAGCCGTGAATCTGCTCCCGAAGATGTTGGCGAGCCGTTGGTTTTGATCAACGATACTTTGGATGACGGTAATATTAAAGGCTTGGAAGAGTCCGAACGTATTCAACGCGCCGAGGCTGCCAAAGCGTGAAGCTGCGGAGCGCCGAGCCGAAGAACGCCGCCAACGTCAGGCTGAACAACGTGCTGCTGCGGCCCGTAAAACACAAGCCCAACAGGAAGCTGCTGAGAAAGAAAACGCATTGGCAGCTAAAAAACGCGCACTTCAAGCGCGTGCTGAAAAAGCAGAGCGTGAAGCCGCTGCCGAACGCAATAAATTGGCACAATTGGAAAAAGCAGAGAAAGCCATTGCCGAGCGTAAATCTGCCAAAAACAGCAAAGACAGCGTAAAAGACAAGGCCGAGCCTGCTAAGAAAGCAGAAGCCAAAGTTGAAAAAAACCAAAAAAATGAAAAAGGCTAAACCAGAAACGGCCAAAAGCAGAAAAAAAGTCGATAAGGTAAAAACTGCTGAGAAGCCGTCTGAAAAAGCCAAACCTAAAGCTGAAAAAAGAAAACAGCAGAAGCCAAAGCCTGCGAAAAAAAGCCGCTATTCAGGCTGGTTATGCTGAAAAAGAACGCGCGCAAAGCCTGCAACGTAAAAATGAAAGCCGCAGGTATCGATTCGACCATTACTGAAGTCATGACCGATAAAGGTAAGGTGTATCGCGTGAAATCAGCCAGTTATAAAAATGCACGCGATGCAGAGCGCGATTTGAACAAATTGCGTGTACATGGCATTGCCGGTCAGGTGACCAGTGAGTAATTTGCCTGTTGCCGATTTGTTGGCTGCCGCCGTCATCGTCATCTGCATCATTATCTCGTTGACACGGGGTATTATTGCTGAAGCAGGGGCGATGGTGGCGTGGGTGGTATCGTTTATTGCAGCCAGAACGCTCGCCGTCCCGTTTGCCGATGTGGTCTTTAAATCGGTTGAGCCGCATTCTTTGGCGGTTGCCATGGGCTTTGCCGCTGTGTTTTTTCTGGCATGGCTGTTGCAGAAACTGGCACGATCGCTGTTGAGCAGTTTAATGTCTGCCGTTGGTTTAGGAAGCATCAACCGTTTGCTTGGCGGCGTATTCGGTGCAGTGAAAGGTGTGATTTTGGTGACACTGGCAGTGATGGTTTTTTTACACACTGATTTGCCGAAAACGGAAGAGTGGCAAAGTTCGCACACAATTCCGTATTTTGAATCACTTGCCGATGCTGCAATGCCTTATCTGCCTGGAAAAGATACCGCAATGCCGCATCTTTCGGGTAAAGCAGCTGAAGTTGAAGAATTGGATGATTGAGTTTGACGGATTCAGACGGCCTATGGGTCGTCTGAATCCGTTTTTATTTGCGTAAATTTAGCATCATATTGTCGACAATTTGAGCAAACTCATCTAAATTATTTTATAATGACGGCTTACCCATTTAATCTTCAAACTCGGAGAAGCACGATATGTGTGGTGTATTAGGTTTGGTTAGTCATGAGCCGGTTAATCAGATGTTGTATGATGGTTTGCAGATGTTGCAACACCGTGGTCAGGACGCAGCAGGTATTGTTACTGCCGAAGGCAATATATTTCATATGCACAAGGGCAAAGGCATGGTGCGCGAAGTGTTCCGTACCCGCAATATGCGCGACTTGGTCGGTAATGCCGGCATCGCACATGTCCGCTATCCGACTGCAGGCAATGCGGGCAGCAGCGCAGAAGCTCAGCCGTTTTATGTCAGCTCCCCATTCGGCATTGTTTTGGCACACAATGGTAATCTGACCAATACCGAAGAGCTGTATGAAAACGTATGCAACAAACACCTGCGCCACGTTAATACCAGCTCCGATTCTGAAGTCCTACTCAATGTATTCGCACACGAATTACGCCGCGAAGTCTCTAAAAATACAGCCCCTTATCAACTTACCATCGACAATATTTTCAACGCCGTTTCCGAAGTACACCGCTTGGTGCGCGGCGCATACGGCGTAGTAGCCATGATTGCAGGGTACGGCATGCTGGCTTTCCGGGATCCTTTCGGTATCCGTCCATTGGTTTTGGGTTCGCAAATTGACGAATCCGGCAAAAAATCTTATGCTGTTGCCTCCGAATCCGTTGCCTTTAATGCACTTGCCTATGATTTGGAACGCGATATCCAGCCGGGTGAAGCCGTATTTATTGGCTTTTGACGGCACGATTATTTCCCGTCAATGCAGCGATAAAAGTCAAATCAGCCCTTGTCTCTTTTGAATATGTCTATTTTCGCCCGTCCCGACTCCGTCATCGATGGCGTTTCCGTTTATCAGTCGCGTCTGGATATGGGCGTATCTTTGGCAGAAAAAATCAAACGCGAGCTGCCTGTCGATGATATCGATGTCGTGATGCCGATTCCTGATACCAGCCGACCCAGCGCGATGGAGCTTGCCGTTCATCTCGAAAAACCTTACCGTGAAGGTCTGATTAAAAACCGCTACATCGGCCGCACCTTCATCATGCCCGGCCAAGCAACACGCAAAAAATCAGTGCGCCAAAAACTCAGCCCGATGGAAACCGAGTTTAACGGCAAAAGCGTTTTATTGGTGGATGATTCCATTGTACGCGGTACGACCAGCCGTGAAATCGTCGAAATGGTACGCGCGGCAGGTGCACGCAAAGTCTACATTGCTTCTGCCGCTCCTGAAGTGCGCTATCCAAATGTGTACGGTATCGATATGCCGACCCGTGAAGAACTGATTGCAAACGGCCGCAGCGCAGCAGAAATCGCAGCCGAGATTGGCGCGGATGGCATCGTCTTCCAAAACTTAGAAGACTTGGAAGCAGTAGTCAAAGCACTCAATCCAAAAATCGAATCCTTTGATTCTTCATGCTTTCAACGGTGTTTATCAAACCGGCGATATCGACGAAGCATATCTGAACCGCCTCTCTACCGAAAAAAATCAGGTTGTGGCGGCTTTGAAAGTTTCATCCAAGCAAAATGGAACACAGCATCAGTATCAGCGATAGCGATGATGAAGAATAATAAAGTAAATTGACTTACAATAAAGGCCGTCTGAAAATTAACGTTCAGACGGCCTTTAATTATGTTTTAGACACATCATGAGTACCGAAACCAAAAATTACATCACACCTACCGGTTGGCAGGCACTGAAAGACGAACTTTATCATCTGGTCAACAAAGAGCGCCCGGAAATCGTCCAAATCGTTAACTGGGCGGCAAGCAATGGCGACCGCAGCGAGAATGGTGACTATCTTTACGGCAAACGCCGTATGCGCGAAATTGACCGCCGTATCCGTTTTCTAACCAAACGCTTGGAAGCAGCCGTCGTCGTCGACCCTGAAGCGCGTGAAGCCACGGACCAGATTTTTTTCAGCGCCACCGTTGGCTTATTGCGCGGAGACGGTCGTGAACAAACCGTCAAAATCGTCGGCGTAGATGAAATCGATACCGCTAAAAACAAAATCTCATGGATTTCCCCTTTGGCACGCAGCCTGATTAAAGCACGCGAAGGCGATGAAGTTGTCTTGGATACACCGGAAGGACGCGAGGTTATAGAGATTCTGTCGGTGGAATATATTAAGATTGACTGATTATGCGTGAATAAAGCAAGTGAAGCTACAAAAGGCCGTCTGAAAAATATACTTTCAGACGGCCTTTTATTGATTGTATCTACGCTTTTTAAGATTTTCCGGCTTTATCTCCCGATTTTGCTTTCTTTACCTTGAATCAGGTTTTTGAATATTGCTTTTATGGCGGTACAACACCAATGCGGCAATGAATACGGTTGCCCATGCCCAAGAGGCGTGCGGCATCATGAAGAAAGGCGAAGATGGGTGCGCAGACGGTGGCGACCAGTGCGGCGAGTGAGGAGACTTTGAAACCGAATGCCATGACCAGCCAAATCAAGGCGCAGAGCAGGGCGGTTGCGGGGGAGAGGGCGAGTAAGACGCCCAATGCGGTGGCTACGCCTTTGCCGCCTTTAAAATTGAAAAATATTGGCCACATATGGCCGACCAATGCGGCGATGGCAACCAGTGCTATCGTTGCATCAGACAAATTTAAAGCATCTTGCAGACAGCGCGCCAAAGATGACGGCAACCAAGCCTTTTACTGCATCGCCGAGCAAAGGGTCAGTGCGGCTGCTTTTTTCTTACCGCTGCGCAAGACGTTGGTGGCACCGGGGTTGCCGGAGCCGTAAGTGCGCGGATCGTCCATGCCGTAATATTTTGATACGATGACGGCAAAAGACAGGGAGCCGATAAGATAGGCGGCAATAATGGCGAGTACATTGAACATTTTGGGTGCTTTACTTAAAATGGGAACGGTTATTCTATCAAAAAAACGGACAGGCAAATGGATAAAATCTTTTTGTACGGCATGAAGGCCGATACTTTAATCGGCATATATGATTGGGAACGCGAGCGTAAACAGACTTTGATTTTGGATTTGGAAATCAGTGTTCCCGAGCGTACCGGCACGAGCGACGATATCGGCGACACCATCCATTATGGCGAAGTATGCGAAGTCGTACGCCGCAGCCTTGCCGAACAGGATTTTTTACTGCTGGAAACTTTGGCGGAACATATCGCCCAATTGATTTTAAATGATTTTGGTGTGGCCAAAGTGCGTGTCCGTATTGTGAAGCCGGGTATCTTACCCGATGTGGCGCAGGTCGGTATTGAAATTGAACGCACTCGGGAATAAACCATAAATATATAAATTTTTTTAGTTTTAAATAAAAAAAGAAAACGTCATGATTGAACAAATATTGAGAAGTATGTCGGGTATATTTTTGGATTTTTTTCTGATCATTATTCCTTTGCTTTTTATTAAAAAGCATTGTTGAAAAATCCTAAAAATAAAAGGGAAGTATGGGGAAATAGCAGTTCGTTCTGTAATTGGAAAAAAATTTAGATGAGAAAAACTTATTCTGAGTTTCACGATTTAATTATTCCATCTCGAGATGGTATGACACAAATTGATCATATTTATGTCTCAATTTTTTTGGGATATTTGTGATAGAAACTAAAAATTACACAGGTTGGATTTTTGGTAGTGAAAAAGCAATCTAAATGGACGCAAATCATCTATAAACAGAAACATTATTTCCAAAAACCCGTTGCGTCAGAATTATGCTCATATCAAAGCATTGTCAGAACTATTGCAATTTCCTGAGGAGAAGTTTCATTCAATGGTAGTTTTCTTGGGTGATTGTGAGTTGAAATCGAAAAATGCCACCAAATGTTTGCCGTATTAGGCAGGCGGCGGCTTATATTAAGAATTTTCAGACGGCCTTATTGCTTCCTCATGAAGTAGAGGCAATAGTTGCTGTATTGTCTTCAAGTGACTACCAAGCAAATAGTGAAAAAGCTGCGAACACATACGGAGCGTTTGCAACAACGACATCAGCGGTAACTATTAGAAAAGGCATCCTCTGAGTTTATTTCTGTAAAATTTCAGACGGCCTTTAATATTTAATAATTTGGACATGAGGTAAAAAATGGATTTGAAAGAAACTAAATTAAGCAGCGAGCCAATCTACGAAGGTTCTTTTGTTACCATCAGCCGCGATCGGGTGCGCCTGCCTAACGGCAACGAAAGCCAACGGGTGGTGATCCGTCATCCGGGTGCTGCGTGTGTATTGGCGGAAACGGAAGACGGCAAAGTTGTTTTGGTACGCCAATGGCGTTATGCCGCCGATCAGGCGACGTTGGAATTGCCGGCGGGTAAATTGGATGTGGCGGACGAAGATCCTGCCGAATGCGCTTTGCGTGAGTTGGCGGAAGAAACGCCATATGTCGCCGACAGCGTCAAACTGTTGTACTCCTTTTATACTGCAGTCGGTTTTTGCGATGAAAAAATGTATCTCTACCAAGCGCAAGGCGTGCGTTTGGGCAGCGAGTTGAGCAACGATGAGGATGAAATTACAGAAACCGTCCTGATGAGCAAGGACGAGGTGCGCAATGCATTGGCAAACGATGAAATCAAAGATGGTAAGACTTTGATTGGTTTGCAGTATTGGTTGACTCAGAATTGATATGTTAAGCAGAAAATCCTTGATGGATTTCTGAATACTTGAGCCTGATATTTAGATAATAAGGTTTCATACAAACAAGGCCGTCTGAAAAAGCTTTCAGACGGCCTTGTTTTATTTTGTAACCGGATTTTAGCCTAATAAAGCCGGTGCAAACCGTGCAATCGTATCGCGTAAAACGATGAGTTTGCCGTGGAAGAAGTGGGACGAACCGGCAATGGTGACAACAGGCAGACCTTGTGGTTCTGCCCATGTCAGGGCTTTGTTGATTTCGACGACTTCGTCTTCCGCGCCATGAATCATCAATGTTTTTGGCGACATCAGGAACATCGGATGGTTCCGGGCGGTCGGTGTAGTGATGGACGGCGGCGCCCATCAGCAACAGTAAATCAGGCGTGCGTGCTTGTGCGGCAAAGGTGGAAACGTAGCCGCCGAATGAGAAACCTGCCAGGACGAATTGCGGTGCATCAGGATGTTGCGCGCGGGCGTAGTCGATAACGGCAATGCAGTCTTGCGTTTCGCCGCGGCCGTAGTCGTGTTCGCCTTCGCTATTGCCTACGCCGCGCAAATTGGGCAGGTAGCAATGGAAGCCGAGTTGGCTGAGGGCTTTGGCAGCGGTTTGGATGACTTTGTTGGTGTTGGTGCCGCCTTGCAGGGGATTGGGGTGGTTGATGACGGCAACGCCGCGGGCGGATTCTTGTGTGCTTGGCAGGTAGATGGTTTCCAGCAAACCGGCCGGGCCGGGGATTTGAATGATGTCGGGTTTGAGCATGGGTGTGTCCTTGTTTGTTTTTCAGACGGCCTGAAGCGGTTTACAGATAAAAATTCTTGCCGTTGTTTTGATTGTTGGCTTTCAAATCAGCAAGCATCCGTTTGAAGTCCAAGCCGTACTTTTTCGCTTAATTTTTTTCGGCGCGTTTTTTCAGGTTGTCGAGATTTTGTTCTTTGGGGCTGCTTTGGAACGCCATGACCGCTACGTTGCCGTGGCTTTCTGCAGGCAGCTCGAGCACGCGGCCGTCAAAGACGTTGAGCAGGCGTTCGACAAAGCGTTGATAACGCTGGTCGCCGCTCCACCAGTTGGTCACAAATACGCCGTCGGGAGAGAGGGCGTTGCGGCAGTCTTGGAAGAAGGGTTCTTCCACCAAAGCATCGATAATCTGTTCGCCGTCAAAACCATCTACCAAAATTCACATCGGTATTGTGGCGGAACACTTTAATATATTCCGCACCATCCGCCTCGATAATTTCAAAATTTTCGCCTTCGTGCGGCAATTCAAACAGGCTGCGTGCCACGGCGATGACTTGCGGATTGATGTCTACGGCGGTTTGCTTGGTGTGGGGCAGATAGCTGTCTATCCAACGGGCAAACGAGCCGCCGCCCTAAGCCGATTTGGGTGATGTGTTTGGGCGGGAGTTTCTGCAAACAGCAGCCAACCCATCATGGCGCGGCTGTACGACAACACCAGCTCGGACGGATGATCGACATTCATGGAGCTTTTGAATGGTGTCGCTGCCCAAGTGCAGGGAACGGATATTGCCTTCTTCGGAAATGCCGACTTCGGGCAGATGAGATTTGGCTGGGCGCAGGCGGCGGTAAGGATGGCGGGGGGGCATGGGTGCAGGCAAAAGATATTAAAGGCGTTATTTTAACAGAAACAATGATGTTTTGCGCTGGGGTGGTTTTCAGACGGCCTTTGAGTGTGTTGGATGGAAAGATAAGGCATGTATTTAATTTTCTTTAAAATCATTGGTTTTTATAATTTCGTGAGTAACTTTGTTTTTAAAAATGCTTGCCAAAGATGGGAACTTATCGGCATAATGCCGACTTCCTTGCCGGTATAGCTCAGTTGGTAGAGCACCTGACTTGTAATCAGGGGGTCCCGAGTTCGACTCTTGGTGCCGGCACCAGTTAAAGACTGATGGTGCTGCAAGGCATTTCAGTAAGCCGGTATAGCTCAGTTGGTAGAGCACCTGACTTGTAATCAGGGGGTCCCGAGTTCGACTCTTGGTGCCGGCACCAATTAAAAGCCCGATTGTGAAAGCAGTCGGGCTTTTTGCTTATGCTTTGATATTTTAAAAGCAGACCTTATAATACCGCGTTTCCATTACAACAAAGGGCTGCCCGTCGGGCGGAACACACAAAACACATGATTACCGTAAACACTTTGCAAAAAATGAAAGCAGAGGGCGAAAAAATCGCCATGCTGACCGCTTATGAATCCAGCTTTGCCGCGCTGATGGACAATGCCGGCGTGGATGTATTGCTGGTCGGCGATTCTTTGGGCATGGCGGTGCAAGGTCGTCAGTCCACTTTGCCGGTGAGCTTGCAGGATATGTGCTACCACACTGAATGTGTGGCTCGCGGTACTAAAAATGCCATGATTGTCAGCGACTTGCCGTTTGGCGCGTATCAGCAGAGCAAAGAGCAGGCATTTGCGGCAGCGGCAGAGTTGATGGCGGCCGGCGCGCATATGGTCAAGCTCGAAGGCGGTGTCTGGATGGCGGAGACCACTGAATTTCTGCAAATGCGCGGTATCCCTGTTTGCGCCCACATCGGCCTGACTCCGCAATCCGTGTTTGCATTCGGCGGCTATAAAGTTCAAGGCCGCGGCGACAAGGCAGAAGCGTTGCTCAACGACGCCAAAGCGCATGATGCGGCAGGTGCGGCAATCGTGTTGATGGAATGCGTTCCTGCAGAGTTGGCGAAAAAAGTGACCGAGACAGTTTCTTGCCCGACCATCGGTATTGGCGCAGGCGTGGATTGCGACGGTCAGGTTTTGGTGATGCACGATATGCTCGGCATTTTCCCCGGTAAAACCGCCAAATTCGTGAAAGAACTTTATGCAGGGCAAAGACAGCGTTCAAGCCGCGGTCAAAGTTTATGTGGACGAAGTCAAAGCAAAAACGTTCCCATCTGTCGAACATACGTTTGCCGGATAAAAATAAAAACCAGGCCGTCTGAAACTTATTTCAGACGGCCTTTTTGATGAATAAAAGCGTATAATCGGCGCGTGATTTCCGTTGATGAAACGGCGGAAAAGATAAAGGATTTTTCAAACCATGCAAATCATTCATACGATTAAAGAATTGCGCGAGTGGCGTAAAACTGCCGGAAAAGTGGCATTTGTACCGACCATGGGCAATCTGCACGAAGGCCATCTTGCGCTGGTGCGCGAAGCAAAAAAACGTGCCGATAACGTTGTGGTCAGTATTTTTTTGTCAACCGCCTGCAATTCGGACAAGGGCGAAGATTTCGACAAATATCCGCGCACTTTGCAACAAGATGCCGACAAATTGGCAGGGCGAGGGTGTTGCCGTCGTGTTCGCGCCTGATGAAAAAAGAGCTGTATCCGAATGTGGAACAGCGTTTCAATGTCGAGCCTCCGCACCTGCAAAACGAATTGTGCGGCAAATTCCGTCCGGGCCATTTCCGCGGCGTGGCGACCGTTGTGACCAAGTTGTTCAACATCGTTCAACCCGATACCGCCTGTTTCGGTAAAAAAGACTATCAGCAGCTGGCGATTATCAAAGGCTTTGTCGAAGACTTGAATTTCAATATCGAAATCGTCCCCGGTCGACACCGGCCGCGCTTCAGACGGCCTGGCACTTTCCAGCCGCAACCAATATTTGAGCGAAGCAGAACGCGCAGAAGCGCCGCGCCTCTATCAAGAGTTGCAAAACATTGCCGCCGCCTTGAAAAACGGCAATCTGGATTACGCCCAGCTTGAAGCCGAATGTATCCGCCGTTTGACCGATGCCGGCTGGGTGGTTGATTACGTTGAAATCCGCCATGCACACAGCTTGGCAGTGGCTCATGTTGGCGATAAAGAATTGGTGGTGCTTGCCGCCGCCCGTCTGGGTACCACGCGCCTGATTGATAATTTGGAAGTGGCTTTGGCTTAAAACCCAAGCTGCTGTTAAAGGCCGTCTGAAACCTGTTTTTCAGACGGCCTTTTGTTACTAATAACGCTTTTTGCGTTTCTAAGGCTTTTCCATGTCCAAACCCACTGTTTCCCCGATGATGCAGCAGTATCTCGCCATCAAATCGCAGCACGCCGACAAGCTGGTGTTTTACCGCATGGGCGATTTTTACGAGCTGTTTTTGGATGACGCGGTGGAAGCGGCGAAGTTGTTGGACATCACCCTGACCACGCGCGGGCAGATGGACGGCGTGCCGATTAAGATGGCGGGCGTGCCGTTTCACGCGGCGGAGCAGTATTTGGCGCGGCTGGTGAAGATGGGCAAAAGCGTGGCGGTGTGCGAGCAGGTGGGCGAAGTCGGCGCGGGCAAAGGGCCGGTGGAGCGCAAAGTCGTGCGCATCGTTACGCCCGGCACGCTGACCGACGCGGCGTTTTTGGAAGACAAGGAAACCAACCGCATCGCGGCGGTGAACGCGGATAAAAAACACATCGCCATCGCGTGGGCATCTTTGCAAAGCGGCGAATTCAAAACCAAGCTGACGACGGCGGACAAACTCGCCGACGAGCTGGCGCGTTTGCAGGCGGCGGAAATCCTGTTGCCCGAAGGCAAAAGCCTGCCTAATGGTTTTCAGACGACCTCTGCCAACATCACGCGCCTGAACTCGTGGCAGTTTGCCGCCGACGCGGGCGCAAAGTTGTTGACCGAATACTTCGGCTGCCAAGACCTGCACGGCTTCGGTTTGGACGGCAAAGAACACGAAGCCGCTGTCGGCGCGGCGGGCGCGCTGCTGAACTACATCCGCCTGACGCAAAACCCTGATGCCGCAACACTTAGACGGCATTTCGCTCGAAACCGACAGCCAATATATCGGCATGGACGCCGCCACGCGCCGCAATCTCGAAATCACGCAAACCCTCTCCGGCAAAAAATCGCCGACCCTGTTTTCCATACTCGACGGCTGCGCCACCCACATGGGCAGCCGCCTCTTGGCACTCTGGCTGCACCACCCCTTACGCAGCCGCGCCCACATCCGCGCCCGCCAAGAAGCCGTTGCCGCGCTGGGTTCGCAATACGAAACCCTGCAAGGTCGTCTGAAAAACATCGCAGACATCGAACGCATCGCCGCCCGCATCGCCGTCGGCAACGCCCGCCCGCGCGACCTCGCCGCCCTGCGCGACAGCCTGTTTGGCCCTGTCCGAAATCGAATTGTCCGCCGAGGGCAGCAGTCTCTTAGAAACCCTCAAAGCCGTTTTCCCCGAAACCCTGCCCGTCGCCGAAACCCTCAAAGCCGCCGTGATGCCCGAACCCGCCGTCTGGCTTAAAGACGGCGGCGTCATCAACCAAGGATATTGCGCAGAACTCGATGAGTTGCGCCACATCCAAAACCACGGCGACGAATTTCTGCTCGACCTCGAAGCGCGCGAACGCGAACGCACCGGCCTTTCCACCCTCAAAGTCGAGTTCAACCGCGTCCACGGCTTCTACATCGAGCTATCCAAAGTCCAAGCCGAACAAGCCCCCGCCGACTACCAACGCCGCCAGACCCTGAAAAACGCCGAACGCTTCATCACCCCTGAACTCAAAACCTTCGAAGACAAAGTCCTGACCGCGCAAGAGCAGGCATTGGCACTGGAGAAAACGCCTGTTTGAAGCCCTGCTCAAAGACAGTTCAGACGACCCTTGCCCCAGCTTCAAAAAGCAGCCAAAGCCGCCGCTGCCCTCGACGTACTCTCCACCTTCGCCGCCACTGCCGCCGAACGCGGCTTCGTCTGTCCCCGAGTTCGCCGACTACCCCGTCATCCATATCGAAAAACGGCCGCCATCCCGTCGTCGAGCAACAAGTGCGCCACTTCACCGCCAACCACACCCGCCTCGACCACAAACACCGCCTCATGCTCCTGACCGGCCCCAACATGGGCGGCAAATCCACCTACATGCGCCAAGTCGCCCACATCGTCCTCATGGCGCACACCGGCAGCTTCGTCCCCGCCGATGCCGCCCAAATCGGCCCATCGACCAAATTTTCACCCGCATCGGCGCATCCGACGACCTCGCCTCCAACCGCTCCACCTTCATGGTCGAAATGAGCGAAACCGCCTACATCCTCCACCACGCCACCGACCAATCCCTCGTCCTCATGGACGAAGTCGGACGCGGCACTTCGACTTTTGACGGCCTCGCCCTTGCGCAAGCCATTGCCGAACACTTGCTGCAAAAAAACAAATCCTTCAGCCTCTTCTCCACCCACTATTTCGAGCTGACCAAACTGCCCGAAGCCCACGCAACGGCAGTCAACATGCACCTCTCCGCGCTCGAACAAGGACAAGACATCGTCTTCCTCCACCACATCGAACCCGGCCCCGCCAGCAAAAGCTACGGCATCGCCGTTGCCAAACTCGCAGGTCTGCCCAACCGCGCCCTCAAAGCCGCCCAAAAACATCTGGACGAACTCGAAGCCCAAGCCGCCGCCATCCGTCCCGCAGTTGGACATCTTTCAGCGCAATGCCGTCTGAAAATAGGGGTAGAGGAGGAAGAGACATGAAAGTGAGCCGTGATAATCCGCCAGCAGATGCCTTGGTCGAAGCCTTGGCGCAGATCCAGCCCGACAACCTCACGCCGCGCGAAGCCTTGGATGCCTTGTATCGCTTGAAAGATATTTGCAATAAGGCGTCGTAAATAACTCAAAGGCCGTCTGAAACAGGGAAATATATTAATGAGTTTTACTGACATTACCGTGGTTGGTATTACCGGCGCAGATTCTTATACCGAGGGCACGATGTATGCCATTATCCGCAGCTGTGCCGAATTGCCCGGCAGCCGTGGATTGCTGATCAGCCCGAGCTGTCCGCAAGGTTTGCCGGAAAATATCCGACATCAGCCTTGCCGGAAATTCGGTTATCTGGAATACAATCTGTTTGTTTTGTACCAACTGATGTATTACATCGATACGGATTATTGTTTGATTGTTCAAAATGACGGCTGGGTGTTGAACGGTCAAAACTGGCAGGATGCCTATCGGGAATATGACTATATCGGTGCACCTTTGCCGATTTTGTTGGAAACCGAAGCCGACGGGCAGTTTTTCCTGAAGGGAACCGACCAATATTTGGCCAAACAACATCTGATTCAGACTTCTCCGAATTTGGACGAGCCGCAGAACGGCGGTTTCAGCCTGCGTAGCAGACGGCTTTTAACCATGCCGCGACAACTGGGCTTAAATGTAGAAATCCGACCGCCGTTTGCCGCCGAAAGACGAAAAAATTGCCGATATGGAATGGCTGGTACGGCTGCACCACGAAGATATGTTTTTGACGGCGCAACACCGTTATAGATTGCAGGACTTGGGTTTGAAATTTGCGCCTCCGAATATTGCTACGCAATTTTCTTTAGAAGTACCGTTTATCAATCAAATGAGGAATGTCCCTTTAGAGCGCGTCTTTGGGGCGCACTGGATGGGAAATGTGGTCTTGACCGGCTGCAATCGTGTCCGGTTTGCCCAATTGAATGAGGATAGATTGGAAACATACTCCCGTTTTTTTAGAAATTTGGGTTATGAATGGGAATAAATTAAGGCCGTCTGAAAGTTCAGACGGCCTTTTGTTAATGGCTGTTAGTGTTGATGATGGAGGGCATGGCGTGCAGCCGCGCGTTTGGTGCCGACAGGTACGATCAGCGTTGCATAAGCTTTGTCCTGCTGGCATACGCTTTTATCGCTGTAATCGGTCTCGTTCACTACTTTGATTTTCCACAAAGCCGTCAATCAACGTAATCACATTGACCACGCCGTTTTTTTATCGGTTTTGCCGGAGAAGCCTTTGAGGCTCGCGGTGGTCGTGGGTCGATTCCAAGTCCATTTCGGCCAAAGTGTCCGAGCTGGCGGTAACGGTGGCTTTAACCAAAGGCTCGCCTTTGTACAGGACTTTGACCGGCAAAATACCGCCGGCTTTGACTTCGTTCGGATTTTTCAGCGGAACCAGTTCCAGCTCTTGGCCGATAGGGCGGGTCAATACAGCTTCATCAACTGCGCCGTTGCCCACTTGGACAAAGCTCTTTCCGAACATTTGCGATTGTTCGCAATAGGTTGAACCGGCCAGCTGTTTCAAGGTTTGCTGTTTCCAGCCGTCTTGGTTTTTCGACCAGAAAGTCGGTTTGTAGGTTGCGCTGACCCAGTAAGAACCTTCAGGCAAAGCGGCTTTGGAAACGTATTGATAGTTTTCGCCTTTATTTACCAAATCAACGGTTTTCTTTGAGCTGCCGGTCAATTGCAGCGGTTTGAAAATATGTACGCGGTCGTCGGCGATTTTTTCGACATTAGGGAAGTCATGGCTGTAACCCAAATCCGCATGCAGGATTTGGCCGGCAGGCTGATGTGTCGGTGCGGCCACCCAAACATCGTGCGCCTGCGCCACTGCGCCCAATCCCAGCAATCCTAAAAGCATCCATTGTTTCATAGTTTCTACACTCCATTTTGTTGTTGAATGAAAGGCCTTGTATTTTGGCGAGTAGAAACATTACTCTTATTTGCATTTTTTTGTAAATACAAAGGATTAGATTTTTTTAATTATAAATAATTATTTATATTAGATTTTCAGACGGCCTGACGTATTGGGTAATGCTGTTTGCAACGTATGTTTATCCTGTATAAATAGCTGCTTTTAATCTTTATCTGATTGATGTATATGAAATTTATTGTAATGTTTATCTGAGTGGGCATTTTTTCCCGACTTCAGCCCGGATTGTATATAACCAAAACTGATAAACGCGAAAGCAAACATTATTTCCAGTTTGCATCCAATCCCGATAAAGTGCTCCCATATTTTTAACAGGAGCCGACCATGAATATCCGTACGCTTTCTTTTGCCGCTTTGACCGCCGCGCTGGCTTTGAGCGCGTGCTCGCCAAAAGCCGAACAATCCGCCGACAATGCCTCTCAAGCTGCCGGAGGTAAGGGGGGCGAAGTCAAATTGCTGAACGTCTCCTACGATGTCGCCCGCGATTTTTATAAAGAATACAATCCTTTATTTGTCAAAGAGTTTGCTGCAAAAAACGGCGGACAGACGGTTGAAGTCCAACAGTCGCACGGCGGCTCCAGCAAGCAGGCTTTGGCTGTGGCCAACGGTTTGGCTGCCGATGTGGTGACCATGAACCAGACTTCCGATATCGAGCTTTTGGTGAAAAAAGGTTTGGTCAAAGCTGATTGGAATACACGCCTGCCGGACAATGCCGTACCTTATACCAGCAACGTCGTTTTCTTGGTGCGTAAAGGTAATCCGAAACACATTCAGGACTGGGGTGATTTGGCCAAAGACGGCGTGCAAATCGTTTTGGCCAACCCGAAAACCACCGGCAACGGCCGCTACGCCTTTTTGGGTGCGTACGGTTATGGTTTGAAAGTGAATAACGGTGATGAAGGCAAAACCAAAGATTTTGTGGCCGCATTACTAAAAAACACGCCTGTGTTTGAAAAACGGCGGCCGCGCGGCAACGACGACTTTCAGCCAACGCAATATCGGCGATGTCTTGGTTACCTTTTAAAATGAGGCCAACTACGTCAGCAAAAAGCTGACCCAAGACCAATTTGAAATTGTCTATCCAAGCTACACTATTCTTTCCGAAGCGCCGGTTGCCGTCGTGGACAGCGTAGTCGATAAAAAAGGCACGCGCGCCGCTGCCGAAGCCTACCTGAAAAACCTCTGGAGCGAACCGGCCCAAGAGTTGGCCGCCAATCTTTACCTGCGTCCGCGCAATGCCGAAGTATTGGCGAAACACAAAGCCGACTTTCCCTGAAATTGAGACGTTTAATCCGAATGAGAAATTTGGCTCGTGGGAAGAAATCATGAAAAAATTCTTTGCCGATGGTCGGATTGTTTGACCAGCTTTCCAGTAAAAAATAAGGCTTAAACATAGAGGCCGTCTGAAACTTCAGACGGCCTTTTGTTACAATAAGTCTTTTTCTTATCCACCTTTTCTCATGTCCCAACGCAAAATTATCCATATCGATATGGACGCATTCTACGCTTCGGTAGAACTGCGCGAGCAGCCGCACCTGAAAGGGCTGCCCGTCGTTGTGGCGTGGGACGGTACGCGGTCGGTCATTTGTGCCGCTTCTTATGAGGCGCGAAAATTCGGTTTGCACTCGGCGATGTCGGTGGCGACAGCGAAAAGGCTGTGTCCGCAGGCGGTGTTTGTGCCGCCGCATTTTGATTTGTACCGCCAAGTGTCGGCGCAGATTCATGCTGTGTTTCGGCGTTATACCGATTTGATCGAGCCTTTGTCTTTGGATGAGGCTTATTTGGATGTTACCCGAAATTTTGAAAATATCCCGTACGCCAGCGAGGTAGCCAAACGCATTCGTGCCGAAATTTTTGAAGAAACCGGTTTGACAGCCTCCGCAGGCATCGCGCCCAATAAGTTTTTGGCCAAAATCGCTTCCGACTGGCGCAAGCCGAACGGGCAGTTTATGCTGCCGCCGCAAAAAAATCATGGCATTTTTTTGGAGAGCTTGCCGTTGGGTAAGATTCCCGGTGTCGGCAAAGTCACGCTGAAAAAGATGAATGCCCTCGGTATGCAGACCGCCGGCGATTTACGCCGTTTTGAGCGCGGCGAACTTTTTAAACCATTTCGGCCGCTACGGCTACCGCCTTTACGATTTGGCACGCGGTATCGACGAGCGGCCGGTCAAAGCCGAACGCGAACGCCTGCAAATCTCAACCGAAATCACCTTTGCCCGAAGATTTGTCTTTGGCGCAGGTTTCAAAGCCATTTACCGCACCTTGCCGAAGACCTTTGGCGGCAAATCGAACGCAAAAACGTCGAAGCCAAAGGCGTTACCCTCAAACTCAAAACCCACGATTTCCGCATTATCACGCGTTCGCTGACGTATTCTTCCGTCTTGCCCGACAGCGCCTCGCTGCTTCAGGCGGCGCATACTTTGTTGCAACGCATACCGCCGCAACGCGAAGACGCCTTCCGCCTGATCGGTATCGGCGTGAGTCATTTGCTGCCGAAAAACCAGCAGCAGACGCTTTGGTTATAAAGAAATAGAAAAGCATGTTTTCCGTTTGAAGATAGGGCGTAGGACAATATTGTTCCATAACCATATCGGCAGCCGTTTTAAACAGGCCGTCTGAAAACTTTTCAGACGGCCTTTTTGACGGTTTAACAAAATGATTTATCAAGAATTTGTTTTTCGTTCAACAAAAGTGGAAAGCAGGGCGGTATCGATGTCCCATTTCCAAATGCCTCGTTCCGAGCCGTCCATGCCGCGTAGGAAGAGGTAGCGGATGGCGATTTTGGTCAACGGCTTGCCGCGCAGGGCATAGTAGCGCGCAATGGCAACGGCGTAGATCAGGGCTTGCAGGTAGTAGTGATGATGCGCCACGGATTCGTTCATCGCTTGTTGCGTGTACGCGCTTGTATCGTTGCCCAAATGGTTGGATTTGTAGTCGATTAAAACGACATTGCCGTCTGAATCTTGACAAACCATATCGATAAAGCCGTTTAAATAGCCTTGTAAATCATGGAAATCAAGCAGTTGTGCCGCTTGGACGCATTCGGGCGGTAGGTTTGCTTCGCTTGAGGCAAACCAACGGCGCAAGTTGTCCAGTTTGAAATCGTCCATGTACAGGGTAAACCCCATTTCGGGCAGGCGTCGGGTCGGCGGAATCTGCGACAGGCTCTCGCCGATTAAAGGCGTCAGGCGGCAGGTGTCGAGCATGGTACTTACCGTTGGCAACCATTTGTCTTCAAAGCTGTGGCGTTGTAAAACTTCGGCAATCATTTCGGATTGGCTCTCGGCAGAGGCGGCGAAGTCGAGTTTTTCCAACATTTCATGCAAACATACGCCGGCATTGGTGCCGCGGGGGAAATGGTGGATATCAAGGCCGTCTGAAAGTGGGGACGGCAGGTTTTCAGACGGCATGGCACGGTCTGCGCTTTCTGCCGGGTCGATGGCAGGTTGCAAAGGCTCGTGTTGTTCGTCGGTTGACTTGGTGTGTCTGCTCAAACCGGTAAAGCTGGTGTGGCGGATAAAGTCAAAATCGCGGCGTTTGATGCTATGTGCGCCAAAAGCTTGGTCTTGCTGGCGGCTGTATTGGTAGACGGTTTCCGGCGGGGCTTCTTCCGTGAAGGCAAACTCCGTATTTTCAGGCGCGTTTTTGATAAAGCGTTGCCAGTTGAGCTTGAGCATTTCCATAACATCTGTCGCGCTTTTATAGCTTTGGTTGACGCTTTCGCGGTCGGCATCCGGCAAACCTTCGAGCAGATAGGCAAAAGGATTGTTTGGCGTACAGTTTTTGTTGGCGGCGGCGTAGATGTTGAGCTGTTCTTCGGCGCGGGTAAGGGCGACATAAAGCAGACGTAAATCTTCTGCCGTCTTTTCGTCGGCAAGGTGGTTTAGTTCTGCTTCCGAGGTTTGCGATGTTGTCAGCAGCTCGGTTTCGTGGTTTTCGGTATGCAGGATTTTCCAGTTTTCTTTGGAATTGTCTTTGGTATCCCATGCGAAGGGGCAGTAAACCAAAGGATATTGCAAACCTTTCGACGCGTGCATGGTAACGATTTTGACCAGTTTTTCGTCGCTTTCAAGACGGATGGTTTGCGCGTCTGACGGGAAATGGCCGCTGCGCGCACGGCTGATTTGCTCGTTTAACCATTTATGTAGGGCGGCAGGGTTACGGCTTTGGCTGTCTTCTTCGGCCAAAAGCTCCAGAATTTGGTAGTAGTTGGTCAGGCTGCGCTCGTTGCCACCTTTGAGCAGGCGTGTTTCGATATCATGTAGGGCGGCAAACTGCTGCACGGCGGCAAAAATGTCGCCTTCCCGCCATTTTTCCATGGCCTCGGCAGACGACTCCAGCCATTTCAGCAGCTGATGTTCGTTGTGGTTGAGTTCGTAAATCTCTTTGGCGGTATAGCCGAACAAAACGCCGGTCAAGACAAAGCGCAGCCAGTTGGTTTGCCTTGGGTTGAGCCAAAAAGCCGATCAGCGCGGACAGCGAGTCAGCCTCGGCGGAATCGAAAACGGACTGGCGCGACAGCAACACGCTTTGGATACGGCGCTGTTTCAGTTTTCCGGCAATCATTGCCGCTTCGTTATTGGTGCGCACCAAGACGGCAATATCGCCGGATTCCAAGGCGCGGCCTTTGAAATTCAGACGGCCTTCGGCTGCTTCATTGAGCGCAAACGCAATTTCATCGGCGCAATATTCGGCGGCACGGCCGCGCAAAATCTCTTTGCCGGTTTGGTCGTCCGTATTGAGCCAACGCACTTGGATGGCAGGGCGATGTGGCGACAGCCGGCTTTTGGTGCGGCTGGCGGAGACATCGCTGTAATCGATGTTTTCCAATACGAATGGATGTTTTTTTTGTTTGAACAAGGCGCTGATGCCGTTGATCAGCTTGGCATGGCTGCGGTAGTTGACGGCAAGAGTGTAATGCCTGTCCGCATCTTGCGCGGCTTGCAGATAGGCGTAAATGTCCGCACCGCGAAAGCTGTAAATCGCCTGTTTGGGGTCGCCAACGAGAAACAGCGGGCAGCCTTGTTCGATAAAAATTTGGCGGAAAATTTCGTATTGCAGCGGGTCGGTATCTTGGAATTCGTCAATCAGCGCGATTTCCCAGTTTGCCGCCGCCACTTTTGCCAATGCGTTGCCATGTTCATTGGTGGTCAATGCCTGATGGACATCCAGCAGCAAATCGTCAAACACGCGCTCGCGGCGTGATTTTTTTTGTTCGGCAACAGATTGGTTGATGTAGGAAAGGAGATCGAGTTGCAGGCAGATGAAGACCGCTTCTTCCGCGCTTTCCATTGCTTGCAAATCACGACCGAGATTGGCCAAGGCTTGCAGCTGGATAATTTCCGGCGCATCGGCATCGGCTTTATATTCTTTTTTCAGTTTGCTGTTGAGCGTGTCGATACTGAAGAGGCTTAATTTCCCTAGCGTTTGTTTGCTCAGGCGGGGCAGATGACTGGATTCGGCGTTTGTTTTTAAATCGATAAAAACATTTTCAAAGGTATTTCTTTTGTAGGTCTGGCCATTAAGTTTGGGCAAGATTGTCCAAAACGCTTTTTCCAGGTCTTCCAACTGGCCGCAAACTTTTTGCCATGTTTCTTGAAGGTTGGCTTGGGCTTCTTTCAAACTGCCTTCAGGCCGTCTGAATTTCAGATAGGGGCGGCCGGTATAGCTTTTGATTTCGGCAAGCATTTCTTCAGGCGTGCATTTTCGGTCAAAAACCAATTGTGCCAATGTGGCATCGGTTGCCACTTTCTGCCGCCAAAAGTCCTGCGCAGGAATCAGCAGCCTCTCGCGCGAGTCGTCCGACAGCTCGACATCCAAAGGCGCACCGCACAAAAACGCGTAATCGCGCAAGACGCGCTGACAGAAGCCGTGGATGGTGTAAATCGATGCGTTGTCAAACTGGCTCAGCGCGGCTTTGAGGCGGAGAATCAGGCGATGGCAGCTTTCCTGTCCGTCTTGCTCACCTAAAGCCAAAGGAATCAAACGATTGAGAAAGTCATCGGGAGATTTTTTCTCTTTTTCGTAATATTTGTTCAGGCCGTCTGAAATATGTTCCGGCTTGCCGCCCAAAGTTTGGATTTCGTTCAAAACCCTGCAACACTTCGTCCAAACGCGCGCGCAAACGGGTTTTTCAGTTCTGCTGTCGCCACTTTGGTAAAGGTAACGACCAGAATTTTCTCGATGTCTTTTTCTAAAACAATCAGTCGGGTAAAGAGCGCGGCAATGCCGTAGGTTTTACCCGTACCGGCAGAAGCTTCGATGAGGTTGGTACCGTCGATGGAAAGTGTGAGCGCGTCAAAAGGAAGGGGGAAGACATGGTTGGAACGGAATAATATTAGCGAGGCATTATCATAACAGAGATAGTGTGTTGTTTTGCATTGATGATAAAAATGCCGTCTGAAAACTTTCTGTTTTCAGACGGCATGTCTTAAGGGCTATTAAATGACTTCAATAGCGCATCTTAGTAGCGCAAACGGCGTTTGGCGTAGCTTGGTTGGCGAGGACGATAGGTATAACGGTTCGCCGCAGGAGCTTTACTGTCGTCATAGTAGTACGCAACATTATTACCGTTAATGGTCGTATTGTTGACGCTCAAACCGGTTGGAGAGCCGGTAGTAATAACAATATTGTCGCTTTGGATGGTGTTTTGCCGTATTGGTTACGTTGGCTTTGTTTTTACCTTTGGCGTTGATGCCGCCGTCAGGTTTGCCTGAAGCGTAGCTGCCGTTGACATTGACGGTCAGGTTTTTTTCGTTAACGCTGCTGATTGCGCCGGAAGTATTGACTTTGTTGCCTTCTACTTCAACGGAGTTGTTGGATACCAGGTTGGTAGCGTGCAGGTTGACGTCGCCGTTGTTGGCATTGATTTTTAATGTCATTGCCGGCCGCTGCATCTCGCGCCTGTGGCGGTAGAAGAAGCGTTATCGGTTTTGTTGACGCCGACAGAGCCATTGACGTGAGGAACGGCAACACCGGTTTCAACATTGATTGTCGTACCAGCGCCGATACCGACATTAACGGCTGTACCTTGGTTGGAGGCAGTATTGGCTGACTCGGTGAAGGTTACGCCGTTGCCTGCGGTAATGTTGACGTTGTTGTTGGCAGTAATGTTGGATGCGATTTCAGCAGAGTCTTTGGCGTTGATGACAACATTGGTCGCATTCATATCGCCTTTGACGGCGGTAGATTCTTTTTTTGTTTTTCATCAGCGTAGTTGACGTTCAGGTTGGCATTTACATCAACGTTTGAACCGTCTTTGGTGTATCGATGAATTTGATACTGGCTTTGGCAGTCACGCTGCCGTTTTCTTTATTGGTTTCGGTGCCAGAGTAGCCTTTAATGGAATACTCGTTGACCTGTTTGTTTTCTACTGCTTTTGCCGCTTGTCGACAGAACTTATAAATCAGGTGGTCGTCGTAGCTCGAATTGCGGTTGATGGTGCTGCTCACAGTAAAGGTTTGGCTGTCTGCAAAACACTCCCAGCCGGGCAGGTGCAGTTCGGCCACGAGGTCGAGATAGGCGGGCAGTTCGCTGCGGGTGTTCCCGCACCTGCCGCGTCGCCGTCTCATCTTTCTTATTCCCCGCCTACGTGGCGAGATTTTTTTCATGCCCTGCCTTTTTAGGACGGACACGATGGCGGCAAGATCATTGGGCGACCAGCGCCAGCAGTTGGGCAGCCCCAATGCGGCGGCGTACCACTCGAGCAAAACCACTTGTCGCCGCGTTGGCGGGTTTTGAATACCACGCCGACGGCACCGAACCAGTCGTAGGGCTAGCTGACGGTATTGCGGTATAGGCGGTCGAGCTGGCCGTGCTCATTGATGCTGTCGGGCAACGGGATTAGATCCCACTTATCAGCGGGCAGCAGCATCGTTTTGGCGCGCACGCCGCCGTCGCGCACGGAAGATGAAATACAGTCGTACCCGCCGTCTTCGACTGGGCCGTAGGCAATCTCGGCGTGGCTGTATTGGCCACGAGTGAGAATGCGGGTCAGCCAGTCGGTGGCTCGAGCACACCATACGCGCCAGCCGGAGCCGCCCCGATGGCCTTTATAGAGAGCTAGGTAGTATCGTGGTTTCATGATTACGCCTCCTCCAGCTCGGCGGCGGGCTGCTCGTAGTTAGCTGTCCAGCCGTCCGAATAATCGTATTCCAGCGGATTTTCGGCCTTTAACATGGCGGCTTTATGGCGTTCGGCGTTGGCAAAGTCGGCCTGCTCATCCAATACCATCTGCGTAGTCATCTCATCCAGTAGCTCGCGGGTCATGAGGACGAAATCGTTTTCCATCGTTTTCCAGCGTAACCCCACCGGCAACTATTTCATGGTGCGCAGTAGGATGTATTGGGTGCAGCTCTCATCGTTGGTGTGAAACCACTTACCCACGCTTTTGACAAATACCCCAGGAATCATACGGCAGCTTGTATATGTTTACACGCTGGATGTTTTATCAAAGACGTGGCTATATTTGGCAGCGAGCGAATCATCACGCCCTAATCTGTAACGCCCTAGAACGTGTTTTCAACGGCGAAACAAAACGCTTGATTATTAATATTCCGCCGCGATACTCGAAAACGGAAATCGCGGTCGTGAACTTCATCGCGTGGGCGATGGGGTGCGTGCCGGATTGTGAATTTATTTATGCGAGCTATTCGGCTACGTTAGCGGTCAATAACTCCGTACAGATTCGGAATTTAGTGCAACACGAAGAGTATCGGGCAATTTTCCCTGATTTAGCACTTGCAAGCGAGAGTAGTCATCACTGGAAAAACAACTGCCGGCGGCGTGATGTACGCAACAGGTACGGGAGCACGATTACCGGCTTTGGTGCGGGCAAACACCGCGAGGGGTTCGGCGGCGCAATCATACTGGACGATTTGCACAAGGCCGACGAAGCACGAAGCGAGGTCAGACGGCAGAATGTTATCGACTGGTTTCAAAAATACGCTGGAATCACGGAAGAACAGCCCCGATACACCGATTGTCGTGATTATGCAAAGGTTGCATGAAAACGATATTACAGGATGGCTGCTTGACGGCGGCAACGGCGAAGAATGGGAACATTTGTGCTTACTTAGCGATTCAAGATGACGGCACGGCGTTATGGCCTGAAAAGCACGATATTGAAACACTGCGCCGTATGGAACAAGCCGCGCCGTATGTATTTGCCGGGCAGTATTTGCAACGTCCAGCGCCGCCTGATGGCGGTACGTTCAAACCTGACAATCTGCACTCGTGAAAGCCCTGCCCGCAGGGGAATATCCGATGGATCCGCGCGTGGGACTTGGCTTCGACCGCAAACGATGGCGACTATACAGCAGGGCGGCAGGCTTGGCGTAACAGAAGATGGGCGGTATATCATCGCCAACGTCGTGCGCGGTCAGTATGGCGCGGATGAACGGGATAGGATTTTTGAAAAACACGGCGCAAAAAGACGGCGTGAAAAACAAAAATATCCATTCCGCAAGACCCTGGTCAGGCTGGTAAATCGCAAACACTATATCTGACCCGTCAATTGGCGGGTTTTTTTCTGTATCTGCCAGCCCTGAGTCGGGCGATAAGGTGACACGAGCCGAGCCATTCGCGGCACAGGTCAACATCGGTAATGTGATGGTGCTGGATGACGGCACATGGGACACAGACGCGCTGATTTCAGAAATGCGGATGTTCCCAAACGGTCAGCATGACGACCAAATCGACTGTTTGAGCCGCGTGTTTGGCGAGTTACTGAGACACCCGAACGGGCATGATTGATTACCTGCGTTCGCAGGTCGAGGCAAAATAAATGAGTAAAAAGACACCTTTATCACAAGGCTTTTATTGCCCGCGTTGCCGCTGGTGTCCGTTACGCCTTTACCGGCAACGCGGACGGGTGGTTTGACGCAGGCGAGCCTTTTAGCCCCCTGTCGCACAGCAGGCAGAGGGGCGGCGGTTTGATTATGAGCCGTTCTACAACGTCGGGCATTCTAAGCCGCGTGAACGTGAGGCTATAGGCTTTACACAATTACGCGCCCTTGCCGATAACTACGATGTGCTGCGTTTGGTTATTGAGACGCGCAAAGACCAAATGGAGTGCCTAAAATGGACAATCCAAAAAGCGCGATGTCGAATCAACGGCAAACAACGAATCGCAGCGCAAAGACAGAAAGATTGACGAAGCTATTGCGTTCTTTCAGTCGCCTGACAAAGAGCATACATGGGCGGACTGGCTGCGCATCTTGCTGGAAGATTTGTTTGTCATTGACGCGCCATGTATCTATCCGCGTAAAACACTGGGCGGCGACTTATTCGCCCTTGAAGTGATAGACGGCGCAACAATTAAGCGCGTATTGGACAATACAGGCCGCTTGCCAGCACCGCCTGATACAGCGTATCAGCAAATCTTGCACGGCATGGCGGCGGTTTCACAATTTCAGCCCACTTATTCAACGCTTCCTGCGTTTTTGACATCTTCTGCTTGCATATAAGCCAAGACTTTCAACCGTGCTTCATACACCTTTGCGCAATTAATTATCTTCTTGCACTGTGTCTGTTTTTGGTCTATCATATTCACTCCTTTTGTTGCAGGCCCTCGTGCTCAACCCTGTCCCACGTTCCTGCGTGGGGCTTTCCTTTTCAACTCTGACCAAATCTCGTACCCGCCATTCCCGACGGGCTTTTTATTTGGGTTGATCGTCTGATTTGTAGAAACTAGTATCGTTGTTTACAGTATTTCCAGGAGAATACTGAAACATGAACATGCACAAAAACACCCGTCTCACCCCGCACCACCGCCAAGCCATTTGGCTGGCCTACACGCAGGGGAAGGAAAGCGTCACCTCCCTGGCACGCCGCTACCAAGTCAGCCGCGTCACCATTTACCGCGCACTTAAAGCTGCAAGAGGCAGGCTGCCAAACCCCAAACCAGTACCAACAACCGTTTCAAACAGGCAAAGTACGGAATGAAACGCCTGGCTAAGGTAGAACGCGGCATTCAGGAAAAACTCAAAAGGCAGGCCAAACGCTACAATAAATCCTACCCCGGAGAGCTGGTACATCTCGATACCAAACGGCTGCCGCTGCTCAAAGGGCAGAAAGCCACCGATAAGCGGGATTACCTGTTTGTCGCCATCGACGATTTCTCAAGGGAGCTATACGCCGCCATTTTGCCGGACAAAACCGCAGACAGTGCCGCCAAGTTTCTGACCAAACAGCTGATTGATCCCTGTCCATACCTGATTGAGTGCGTTTACTCCGACAACGGTACGGAATATAAAGGCTCGGCCAACCATGCTTTCGGTGTAGCCTGTTATGAGAACGGGATTGGTCAAAAGTTTACCCGGGTTGCCCGTCCGCAGACCAACGGTAAGGCGGAACGGGTTATCCGCACCCTGATGGAGATGTGGCATGGGAAACAGTTGTTTGACAGTCCGGAACACCGGCGAAAGGAGTTGTGCCGCTTTGTTAATTTCTATAACACTGTGAAGCCGCACCGCAGTTTGAACGGCGATACGCCGTTTGAGGTCTTGCAGGCTTATTTTTCTCAACCTGTGGTGTAAACAACGCAACGTTTTCCTACATCTGATTTCTTTGAGTTCAAAAACAAGTCGGGATATTTCAGCTTTATCCATGCAGGTATTCCGCGCTTCGTCCAATTGAAAACGCATTGAGGGCTATTCCTCGTTATTCGACCAATCTCCGCGTAACTGCTGATTGATTGCAACAGGCGTTTGTCTTCACTGACTCTTTTTATCCATAAATAAACCAAATATTTAAATCTAATGCCAATATTAAACACTATGTTTAGATAAAAAATTAAGTCTTGTTTGACAACATTTTGTTTAAATATGGGAGAATAATTAAAACCAACTGCGAATAGGATTAAAAATGACAATGCACGAAACAACTGACAGACTTTTTGAGATAGCCAAAGAGCAGGGAGTTTTAAAAGCCGGCTGATATAGCAGGGCGTCTAAATATCAGCCAGCAGGCGTTGAAAAAACTGGGAAAGTCGAGGTATAGCGGCAAAGGCGTTGCCTGAAGTAGCAAGAGTATTCGGCGTATCGGAAACATGGCTGCGAACAGGAGAAGGCAGCCGAACCGTGCCCGTCCTCATTGACCCAGGCCTCACCCCATGAAGTCAAAGACATTCACAGCCCGATGATGTGGAGCAGCAACGACCTGCTGCCGGAGGATGACTACACGTTTGTTCCATATCTAAAGGAAAGTTGTTTTTAAAGGGGGAACCGGCGCGTATGAGATTCCAGATTACAACGGCTACCGCCTGCCGTTCGGCAAATCCACGCTCAAACGCAAAGGCATCAATCCCTGACAACGTCTTCTGCTGCACCCTAACCGGCGACAGCATGGAGGAGAAAATCGCAGAAGACGCGGCAATCGCGGTAGATACAGGCGAAACCGCTATACGCGACGGCAAAAATATATGCTTTCGCACAAGATGGGATGTTCCGTGTCAAATACCTGATACGGCAGCCCGGCGGCAATGTGCTGATTCGCAGCTACAACAGCGGGTTCTATCCAGACGAAACCGCCCCTTTGGACAGCCTGACCGTTATCGGCCGCGTCTTCTGGTGGAGCGTGTTGGATTGACAAATTCCGCCCTGGGGAAAAATCTCAAAAAGTCGGATTTACAGATTTACACAAAGTGTAATTTTCATAGGGAAAAAGAAATGTTGCAGATATAGACAATAATGGACCGTGCAGAGCAGGCATTACCTCGCCATTCATCTGTATGGCGGAGAATAGTCTGGAATATTTCGTCAAAGGGCTGCATGCCACCCGTGCGAGCCAAATAAACGAATGGATAGGTGGAAACATAGCGCAGGCTTTAAGTTTGCCCGTTGCCCCGTTTGACCTGTTGGAAGTCGGAGAAGAGCTGTACGAAGAATTACCCGCAAGGATGAAGGAAATCGGCAAAGGCATCTGTTTCGGCTCGCAGACGCAAAAAAAGGCTACGCATTGCTTGAGCCGGCGGACATCCCCCGAATCGATATAGTTATGCAGCGTCAAATCGCCACCTTCGATTGGTTTTATCCGCAATGAAGACAGAACAATCGGCAACCCTAACCTTTTTGTATAGAAATTGCGACAATCCCCTGATCGTCATCGACCATAACTGCGCCTTCGACACCGGCTTCAATCCAAAAACTTCCTGCAAAATCATATTTTCTCATCGGCATTTAAACAGGTTTTGGAAGACTGCGTGCTTCAGGAAGAGATGGAATTATGGCTGAAAAGCGCATTGCCAGCCTACAGAAAAGCGTGTGATAATCTGCCGCCAGAGTGGGCATGGGCAAACGAAGAGCGCGACCTGCCCGTCACCTATAACCGCAGCTATACCGACGAAACCGTCCGCCGCATTGATAACGGAAAAACTTTGGAGCATCTCATGAACCAATATGCCATGCGTTTTTGCAGTCATACGGTTTATGCCCCTATGTCCAAACGCGCGAATTTGCCAACATCGGCATCATCATAACCCACCCCAAAAAGCGGCTACTTCGACTTTAAAAATCGAACAGCGCTACAGCAGATTGAGCTGTTTTTTTCCGCCACTTCGAGCCGTTCGTCTATAAAGCGGCAACCCATGCCTTTGCAGAAGAATTACAGCGGATTAGAAAACTGGCGGCACACCCGCGCCCGATCAGATACGCGCCATGCTCGACCATCTGACCTGCCCGCGCGAAGCCCTGATTATGGCCACCCAACCGGGCGTAACCCTCGCCTCCGACAGGGAGCAGGAACTGAACCGCCTGTTTGATTATTTTGTCGCCCACAGCTTTGCCAAAAGCCAACCCTGAAGCAGAACTTACCCGCCAAATACAGGCAATGTTAAAGCCGCTTCAGACGGTATACCCCTTCAAAGAAAGCACAATCGGCGACCCGTCAGGCTTTTCACGCCTCCATCCCCTTAGTGCAAAAAGGCGGAAAACGGCGAAATACGGAAAAATCATTGCCGATATATTTCGACAAAAAGACCCTGCCGACATCTATCACAAGTCGGATAAGTGGATTGCCAGCATAAAACGGTTGCGGCGCAGCGGATACATCGACCGCTCTGAAATATTGTTTGCCTACGAGCCCCGGAGTATCCAGACAAGGCACAACAAAAAGGCATTGCTTGACGTGCTGGGCGATCTGAAGGAGCAACGTATACAGCTTGCTCGCAACAAGGACGACGCAATCATCAGAAACTTTGCCTCCGCCTGATTGCCCCGTTTTTTTAACTTGGTGGAATTTCGCCAAATTAAAACTGAAGCCGGCGCGTGTCAGATTAGCCTAACTTTGTAAAAATTACCGATTTACACAAAGTGTAAATTTCAGGCCGTCTGAAATTCAGGCGGCCTTTTTTTCACGCCCGCTGAACCTGAAACGACATAAAACCGACACAACCGCCCGAAAGGCGGTTTTTTGTGCCTTCGAAATTTCAAAAATAAATTCTTTTAATAATCAAAAATGTTTATAAATTTTAAAACAAAAAAATCTTAAACAGAGTGTTGCATATTATTAAACGCTATGTTTAAATACACCCATCGAAGCAAAACACAGTTTCAACGGTTCTTTAAAAATTTGAAAGCGTAGTAACCGCCCTTCAGGTATTGCGTGAGCAGTAAATCAATTCGTCCGCCGTGTAGTCAAGGGGTTGATGATGAAACCGTCTGAAATGTTGAGAGTGGCAGGTAAACCAATCGCGTATTACCCGGAATTGGCAAAGCCTTTAGGCGGCGTGAACGCGTCAATCTTATTCAGTCATTTCTTCTACTGGCACGATAAGACACGGCATGAATTAGGCATTTACCGGACAGCGGAAGAAATTAAAATTGAAACTGGGCTATCCGTTCAAGAGCAAAGAACGGCACGGAATAAACAGAAAGAACGCGGTGTCTTGACCGAGACTGAAAAACGAATTGAACACCGCATTTACTACAAGCTGAATTTAGACGCTTTTTGATGATTTTGATGTTGCAACATTCGGGGAGTGAGGAATCAACAGCCGTTATAAGAACAGAAGATTTAACAGTATATACTCCCTTATCGGTTTTTTTATCGTTGTCTGTAATCAGGGTTTATTAAGAAATGATAGGATAAATTTCTATGATGATACCATAAAAAAATATTAAGGGAATTTAATATCAAAAACCCTGCCTTTTAAAAAGGCAGGTTTTTCAGACGGCCTGTGAGCCGTTAAAGATTTTGCAAACGCTCGACAGAAGGTGCGTAGTAGTAAGCACCTGATACGGCTTTAGACAAATATTTCAGCAGTAAGTCGGTTTTGCTGTCTGCATCGCCGAACATATTGAGTAGCTGAACTTCAATATTGTGCAGCGTGTTGCAATAGGAAGTGAACATCAAACCATGTTCGCCGCTGAGTTTGCCGAAGGGCAGGCTGCGGCGGACAATTTTTAGGCCAACGCCGTTTTCTTTTGACATTGACGCGGCCGAGATGGGAGTCGGGCAGGCGCACGTCTTTGCTGAATTCGTCATTGGTTTCTTTGCTGCGGCCAACGCTGGCTTCTTGTTCGGCAGTAGGAACAGCATCCCATTTTTTTCAAATCGTGCAGGTATTTTTGCAGTAAAAACATAGCTGCCGCCGGCATCGGGCTTGCCTTCGGGAATAATGGCAACATTGCGTACATTGTCATCGCCCTGCGGATTTTCAGTACCGTCGACAAAACCGTCCAAGCCGCGGTCTTCATACAGGCGCAGGCCGTGTTCTTCAGTGGCTACGCGGATGCTGTCGCCGAATGCGCCTAAAACAGATTGGGCTAAGGCATAGGCGGCTTTTTGCTCGGTGGCTTGAATATGGATATAGAGATCATGTTGGGTAGAAGGGCGAGGCCGTTGCCTAATTCAGGAAAGGTTTGATTTCGCTGCCTTCGTCAGTATGGCCGAACGATTGCCATGCGCGGCTGCCGAAGGCAATGGTCAAAACCCAAAATATCATTCGGAAAACGGGTTTTTAATTTGGCCAGAGCCTCCAAAGAAAGACGGCAGGCGGATTTGATGTCTTCGTTGCGGCCGTCTGAAATGTCTGCTTCGATAAAAATACCGGCTTGTGCGTGATCAGGAATAATGGCTGATTGGGGGTGGCTCATGATGATTCCTTTTCAAAATATTATGGGTTTTTACGCGGGGGATTATACACTGAAAGTTTCAGACGGCCTCAAAAATCTGCCTTTTTTAATTTTTTTAGGGCGGAAAGACATGTTTGGCAAGATGTTTTTTTGTGAGCGTCATTCTGTTGCAAGTGTTTACATTCGGGCTCGGGCGTTCGCTGCAATGGCTGTTTGCGCCTTGGATTGGCAAAAGTCGGCAGACGTTGGCTGATGGGTATTTCCTATTTCATTACAAACGGCTTGTTGGTCGGCTTGCTGCTGGAGTTGGGACATATGATGTTCCGCGTGGTAGCGTTTTGATGGTGATCTTGCTGTTCGTGATGTATGCCGCGTTGGCGACATTTATCCTGTATCTTTTACTGCGCTGTTTTGTGGCGCGCCAACCGCTGTCACGAAGCCTGCGGCTGTTTGCGCCTTTGTTTGTGGCCGGTTTGCTCGGTTTTGGGATGTATAACGCCCTATACGCCCGTTGTCCGCCATCAAACCGTATTCATCAATAAGAAAAATGGATAAGCTGCTGCGTATCGGCGTGGCCAGCGATTTGCACTTGGGGATTTTGTTTGGCGCGCGTCAATTGGACAAACTGACGGACATTATGAAGCAGGAACAAGTCGATATGGTGTTGCTGCCGGGCGATTTGATGGACGATACCGTCGATGCTTACCTTAAAAGAAAAAACATGAAACCGCATTTGCAGAAGCTGACTGCGCCGATGGGCGTTTATGCCACTTTTAGGCAATCGCGACTGGTTCCGCGATCAGAAGCGTATCAAGCATGAATTGGAAGCGGCAGGTTTGACGGTTTTTGGCCAATCAGGTTTTGGAAGTGAATGGCGTGTTGCTGGTAGGGCGGAGCGATGATTTGGATCGCAAGCGTCCCAGTGCGGAGCAGCTTTTGGAAGGTCAAAATACCCAATTACCGGTTTTATTGATGGACCACCGTCCTACTTCAATCGAAGCCCATGCCCGGCTGCCGATTGATGTGCAAGTTTCCGGCCATGTTCACAACGGCCAAGTTGCACCTGCCAACCTTATCGTCCGTACGCTTTATCGTCTTGCTTACGGTTATGAGGCGATCGGCAACGGCCATTTCTTCACCACTTCAGGCTACGGCTTCTGGGGCATTCCCCTTCGTTTGGGTTCGCAATCAGAAGTGTGGGTTATCGACATCAAGTCAAGGCATTGAAATAGAAATATAAACTTCAGGTCGCCTGAATTTCAGACGGCCTTTTTATAAAAAAACTGGGAAAAAAATATTGGAATTGGATTATAATCAATGTAAAAATTAGCCACCGATATGAGTGGCATCATAACTAGGGAACTCACTATGGGCATTATTAGTCTTGCACTTTATCTTCGTATCAATCGCTGCCGTCTTATTGTATTTCAAACAACAGTTGAAAGACCGCAAAAAGACTGTCGCGAATCCTTTGTTTCTTTGCGCATTGCGCTCGACTGCCGACATCAGGCCGTCCGTCATGTATTGGATGCATACAGCAAACATCTGCAAGAGCAGGGCATTGCATCGGATCCAAACGTTCAGCAGATGTGCTGAAGTCGAAACCGCATTGGCGCAAACTGCCAAAAACCTTTTTCCGAATCCAAAATCAAACATCTGTGCGAAGCCGAAACAGCATTGAATCACGCGCTGAAAAAATTACAAACTGCCGTCAACGGCCTTTTTGAAACAGTATCCTGATGAGAATTGCCGGTTTGATGGAAATGCTGGATGCTGCAGAGCGGAAGTCACATCGGCACGCCGCACTTACAACCGCAGAGCCGGAAGCTATAACCATCATTTGAACAAATTGCCCAACCGCCTTGTTGCCAAGCCATTAGGCTTTGATAAGCAGGCAAGATTGGTTCGTTTTACGGAAAACCAAACGCAACGAATGAGCAGCAATATGTTGGCTTAAAAATTAAGCAGTTTGCTGAATAAGCGATAAACAAAAGGCCGTCTGAAATATTAATTTCAGACGGCCTTTTGTGCTGTTAATGAAAAACACTTAGGTTTTTGCCAATTTATTGGGCAAAGCGGATCAGGCTGTCGGCAAGCTTATCGGCTGCAGTTTCATAACCTTGTGCAGAGAAGTGAACGCCGTCTTTGGCTGCCAAGCCTTGAGCCATCCAGTTTTTCATGCTACATGCTCCACCCATTGCATCCTGCCAAGACCAGAACATGATTTTTTCATCACGGGCAACACGTTGCTGCATTTGTTGTATTTCGCTGAGCAAGACAGGGCGGTTGCCGCAGCTGCCGTAGGCGGTTTTCAAAGATTCCGGAGCGCCGAGGATCAGGATACCTGCGTTGGGCAGGGGTGTTTTTGATTTGACGGATGTAATTGCGCCATGTCTGCTCGGTAGAGGAAATATCGAGATTGCCGGAAAAGGCTTCATTGGTACCGTAGGCAAGGATGATTAAATCGGCTTTGGTTTGTGCCAAATCTTCCCACATGCCCGGCCGCCATTTTGACCATTGGGATAACTGCGCGCCGTTGATGCCCATAGCGGAAACGGTTATGCCGCGTCCGGGGCGTTCGATATTAATGAAACCGATTTGCCAAGGCATGCTGCTGCTGAGGATCATCGGCAGGGAAGCATGGGTATGCAGCAGTTGCCAACCATTTTGTGTGGCGGGGATTTCACGGCCGTTGACGGTCAGTGTTTGCTCGGACCAAACGGGTTTGCCGAAAATGGAGATTTGTTGCATATCCATGCTGCCGTCGGCTGCGCTTAAGGTAACGCTGCCGCCATCGGCGCGTGCTTCAATACCGCCGAAAGAAAAATCGCTGTGTGATTTGCGGCTACTGATGGTGTTCCAACCGCTGCCGTTGTAACGGACGGTAGCCATACGCTGGCCTTTGACAGCATTGGGATAAACCCAACCGATGCCGCCGTTGCCCCATTGTTGTTGCAAACGGCGACGCAGACGGTCGGTAAAATAGTCGCCGGCGGTGTGGGAGTCGCCGACTTGGATAATGCGGAATTTGCCGTCTGAAGTATGGTTAAGCTGTTGCAGTTTATTCAGCCAGGCAGGGCGGTTGGAGCCGTAGTTGCTTAATAGGCCGTCATTGGTTGCGCAGGCGGTAATAGGGAGTGCGAAAAGCGTGAGGAGTAAGGTTTTATTAAATTTCATGGTTGTGTATCGTGTAAAATTAATTTTTTTCCATAATTTTTTTCCGGCCAATAGTTTTTGGCCTTCTGCGGAAAAAGTGAATGCCGTCCTTGCTGCGGTAACGGATGATTTTTTTCCATCTACTTTGACAGAGTCGGCATATTCTTCTGCACCATTGCTCAACAGTTTATCGGTCGGCAACCAAATGGCTTGAGGCGACACCGTACCCGACAGGATTTTGTCTAGGTAGCGCATTTGTTCATTGAGCTTGGCTTTTTCATGTAGGAATGCCCAGCCAAAATGACTTGGACATCATTTGCGGAGGCTGCATCAAGAATACGGCGGACGCGATTGAGGTATTCTGCCTCCCATTCGGGGAAGGCGAACTTCAGGTATTTTTTACCCATCGGGAAATCCCAAGGGTCGTTAGGGCCTAAGAATATAACCAAAACGCGGATGTCAGGTTCTTTTTGCAAAGTTTGTTCGATGGTTTTTCGGCCAGTCGAAGAAATTAGGGTAGGACAAACCGGTGCTTTTGTTTGCTGAGGTTGACCGATTGTACGCCATATTCTTGCTTGAGATGTTTTTTTGTACGAAAGGTGCAACGCCCTGCATCAGCGAGTCGCCGGCAAAGAAAACTTTATTGCCTTTTTTCAACACGACCTGTGTTGCCGACTGATCAACCTGATTGCTTGGCTCGCTGGCTGCGGTATCCGTATTGTTAGCTACATCGGAAGCAGCAGAGTCTTTTTGATTGTCCGATACTTCAATGTCTTCCGTATTTTCAGACGGCCTTGTTGTTTCCATACCAGAGTCTTCCGAAGCCAAAGCGTCTTCTGTTTCCAGTGAAGCTTTCAGGCCGTCTGAAAATTCGTAGGCTTTTTGTTGCCAATCTGCACCGATACGCCACCAAGCGTATTCGGATAAAGGCTCAAGCGGACTGTTCTCATGATAGGTCTGCTGCCAATAGGCATTGATGGAGTTTTGGGCAAACCACGTCAGCGCAACCGCACTGAGCAGAATCGAAACAAACAGGGAGATAAAGCGTTTCATGTTCTGCTCCTTAGAAGTTGGCGTAAATAAAGCCGGGAATGCCGGACGGGGCGAAGATGATAATCAGGGCGAGGATAAGCGTGATGGGGATAAACCACAGCCATGCAGGCAATTTGTCCAAGCCTTTTACCGATGCTTCAAATAGGCGAAGCAAATACGGGTACAGCAAAAGCATCAGTGCAAATGCACCCAGCAACATGAGGTCGGTCGGCAGAGGTGCGTTCCAACCTTTGTCATTGGCAAATAAGGCGCTGAACAGCATTTCCGTATCGGCAAGCGTTGCGCTGTTGAACACGACAAAAGCGAAACAAACGAAATGGAAGGTAAACAGCCAGGCAAGCGGTTTGCCGATTTTTAGACGGCCTAAGGCATTGCGGCCGACGATTTTATCGCCGCAGTTAAGGAATACCAAAGCCGCACCGTGCAGCGCGCCCCAAATCAAAAAGCTCCAGCCGTAGCCATGCCAAATGCCGGAAAGCAACATGGCAATCATCAGATTGAGCTGGGTGCGTCCGAAGCCTTTTTTGCTGCCGCCCAAAGGGATATAGATATAGTCGCGAATCCAAGTGGACAGGCTGATGTGCCATCTGTCCCAGAAGTCGCGGATATTGATGGCGCGAAGCGGCGCGGCAAAGTTTTTCGGCAGCTGGAAGCCGAGCAGCATGGCCAAGCCGATGACTAAATCCGAGTAGCCGGAAAAGTCGAAAAAGAGTTGGAAGGTGTAGCCATAAATCGCAGACAACACGCCCCAGCCGTCGAACTGGGCCGGATTTTCAAAAACAGGCGATACCCAGCCTTCCGCCAATACGCCGGCAAGCCACCACTTTTTGGCAATGCCCAATACAATCAGGCCGACCGCCAAAGCCGGATAAATCAGCTGGCGTGCCTGTTTGATACGGATTTGCGCCAATGCGCCCGCTTGTTCGCCGTCTATGCTTTTAAAAGCGGCCGCACGGATAATCGGGCCGGATGTGATGGTGGGGAAGAAGCTCAGATGCAGTAGGAGCTCGTGCCATTCAAAACGGTCTCCTTTGGGCTCGCGGTAGCAATACACCAAGTAAGCCAGCGATTGGAAAGTGTAATAAGACAAACCCAAAGGCAAAAGGATGTCGATGACGGCGCTTTGCCCCGTATATTGCTGAATAATCGGGCGGAAAAAGTCGAAGTATTTGAAGAAACACAAAACAGTCAATGCTGCCGAAATACCGCAACCCAGCCAAAAATTTGCGGATATTCTCGTTTTCAGAAAAACATCAGCACGCTGACTAGGGTAAAACCACAGACGAGTAAACCAAAAATCAGCGCGGCAAAAATAGGGTCAATACGGTAAAGCCAGCCCAGTCCGGCAACCAAAAAGTAAAAACGTTTTGAACTTGCGGCAAACGTGCAAATGCCCAGTACAGCGGCAAAAAATGCGATAAAGAATACCGCAAACTCAATAGACAGCAACGGCATGACAATTCCTTTGATGTGTTTAAACTTTTCAAACTTTTTCGATTGATTGTTATTTTTTTGGCGTTAAGTTTGGCACGGATGACTTCGACTACCGCGGGTAAAATCGAAATCACGATGATTGCCGCCATGACTAAGCCTAAATTGTTTTTGACGACGGGGATATTGGCGAAGAAGTAGCCTGCATAGGAAAACGACAATACCCACAACACTGCGCCGATAATGTTGTAACGGATAAATGTCCCTGTAGTGCATATCGCCCATGCCTGCGACAAATGGTGCAAACGTCCGCACAATCGGCACAAAGCGGGCAATGATGATGGTTTTGCCGCCGTGTTTTTCATAGAACGCATGGGTTTTTTCCAAATACGAACGACGGAAAATTTTGGAATCCGGATTGGCAAACAGTTTTTGTCCAAAATACTTGCCAATCATAAAGTTGGCCGCATCGCCTAAAAATGGCGGCCGCCAAGAGCAGCAATACCATGACGTGGATGTTCATGCCGCCGATGGCCTGCAATACCGCCGGCGGCAAAAAGCAGCGAGTCGCCGGGTAAAAATGGCGTTACAACCAAAACCGGTTTCGCAGAAAATCACAACAAACAAAATTGCGTAAAATCCACGGGCCGTATTGGGCGGAAAGGTGGACAAGGTGTTGGTCGATATGGAGGATGAAATCAATATGGTAGAAATCACTAGGGTTCCCCAAATAAAAAGGCCGTCTGAAAAAGAACAGACAAATGTTTCGGCGAGAAGTTCGACATTGTAAAACCAAAGCGGAATAAAACCAATGCCGTAAGCGCGTCAAGATATGTTTAGAAGTGCAGATATGTTGCAGGTATAGGCTTCAGACGGCCTTTTATCCTTGATGGTGAACCGCAAAACAACGTAAAAATAAAGCCGATTTCAACCTAACCGGTGCGCCTTTGTGAACCAGCTCATCTTCGATTTTTGCCAGCCATGATTATCCCGGCTTCGACAAATTTCTGGGAACAGAAAATGCCGAGCTGGTGTGTGTGCTGCAGCATAAGCATGGGCAATTTATCTATGTGTGGGGCGAAGAGGGTGCAGGCAAAAAGCCATCTCTTGCAGGCATGGGTCGCCCAGGCACTCGATGCCGGACGAAATGCCCTCTATATTGATGCCGCCGCCACGCCGCTGACAGAAGCCGCGTTGGATGCGGAATATCTTGCCATTGACCAAATCGAAAAGCTTAATAATGAAGAACAGGCGTTACTGTTTGCCATCTTCAACCGCTTCCGCAACAGCGGCAAAGGCTTTTGCTTTTGAGTTCCGAATATACGCCGCAGCAGCTTGTTATCCGCGAAGACCTGCGCACACGCATGGCGTATTGCTTGGTTTACGAAGTCAAACCGCTGACCGATCAAGAAAAAATCGATGCGCTCGTCAGCATGGCGGCCGCCCGCCAGGTAACCATCGATCCGGAAATCTTCGAATACCTGCTGAACCATTGGCGGCGTGATATGGACAGCCTGATGCAAATGCTCGATACCCTCGATAACTACGCCGTTATGATGGGCAAACGCATTACTTTGCCGCTTTTGCGCCAGCTTTTAAAACAACAGGAAATCCAATGAAAAACCTTGCCATTTTCGACCTCGACAATACCTTAATCAATACCGATTCGGATCACTCTTGGCCACAATACCTGGTTAAAAAAGGCATAGTCGATGCAGCTGAAACCGAGGCGCAAAATGAAAAGTTCTACCAAGACTATCAAAACGGTTGTCTTGATATTGATGCCTTCCTCAAGTTTCATCTCGCGCCTTTAGCTCGTTTCAGCAAGGAAGAATTGGCTGAGTTTCATCGCGAGTTTATGGCCGAATATATTGTTCCGCATATTTCACCGATGCAGCGTATGTTGGTGCAAAGCCATCAAATGGCAGGCGACGAAATGTTGGTTATTTCTTCGACCAACGAATTCATCATTACCCCTATCTGCCATCTTTTCGGTATTCACAACATTATCGGCACACAGCTTGAAACCGGCGAAGACGGCCGATATACCGGCAACTATGTCGGTACGCCCAGCCTGAAAGAAGGCAAAATTACCCGATTGAACCAATGGCTTGCCGAGCGTGGCGAGACCTTTGAAAGCTACGGTAAGGTTTATTTTTACAGCGACTCCAAAAACGATTTACCGTTGCTGCGTATCGTGGACGAACCTGTCGCCGTCAATCCGGATGCCGAGCTGGAAAAAGAAGCCAAAGCAAAAGGTTGGCCGATTTTGAATTTCAAATAACGACGAATCAGGCCGTCTGAAATATTTAACCTAACCACAACCCTAATAAGGACTAAAACATGAAAACGACTAAACTCCTCGCCTCAGCCCTGTTGTTTGCCGCTGTATTCGGTACCGCACAAGCAGCCGATACCGAAACTCTGGAAGCCATGAAAGCGCAAAACGGCAGCGTTAAAACCGTTTTGATGGATGTGATGTTTTCACAACTCCTGCCGGCAATGTTGACCGCGTGAATATCATTCAATCCAGCGGTAATCCTGAAATGGACGAACGCGCAGTGAAAAGCGTTTCCAAATATCCTTATCCGAAACGCAAAACTGCATCTAAATATCAACACACCGTTACTTTTGAAACTAACGTTGAAGTAATCAACAACTAATTCGGACGCAAGGCCATCTGAAAAAACAGAAGGCGTTTTTGATTGGGAAATTCCTGTCAAAACGCCGTTTTTATTCTTTAAACAAGTATAACCAAAATTGCCGTAAAACCACACGCTCCGGTGCTATACTGAAACAAATAAACCGCTTCATCACACATCATGTCTCCCCGTCCAGTTACCATTACTTCCTACAATATGCACAAAGGCATGTCTGCGCTCAACCGCAAAGTGCAGGTCAACCGCATGGCTGACGCGCTGGGTGCATTGGGTTCGGACGTTTTGTTTTTACAAGAAGTCCAAGGACAACATCTCAACAGAAGCCGCCGTACCAACTTTCCTGATGCACCGCATTATGACATCATCGGCGACAGCCTCGATTATCATCGCAGCTACGGTAAAAATGCCGTCTATCCTAAACGCCATCACGGCAACGCCATTCTCAGCCGCCTGCCGCTGAAAACGGAAAACAACCTCAATATCAGCGTCAATAAACTCGAACAACGCGGCCTGTTGCATTGCGAAGTCGTGCCCGAAGGTTGGGAAGATCCGCTGGTGTGTTTGTGCGTCCACCTCAACTTGCGCGAGCCTGACCGGCTTAAACAATACCGCGCCATCAGCGACTACGTTGGTCGATACATTAGTCCGGAAAGCCCGTTGATTATCGCCGGCGATTTCAATGACTGGCGGCAGAAATCAGCGCGTGAGCTGGGCAGGGGCATTAGATTTGAACGAAGTATTTGTCGATAATACAGGCAAACGCCCTAAAACCTTCCCTTCGCGCCTACCCATCCTCAGCCTCGACCGCATTTACACGCGCAATCTTGATGTCATCGATTCTGAAATCCACAACAGTAAAGACTGGCAGCATTTGTCAGATCATCTGCCGTTGAGTGTAACGGTTAGGCCGCATCGTAAAAATGAATATGAAAATCAGATAGAAAAATGTAAGGTTGAAATTTTTTAAAAGCACTATTGGCAATGTATCGAAAGAAAAAAAGTTTTTCACTTGGATATTTGAGACAAAAAAACAGGCCGTCTGAAAAGTTTCAGACGGCCTGTTTAGATTTATAAAAAAAGCGCAAACCTTTTTATGTCAAAAGTTTGCGCTTTAAATCTGGTGGAGGCGGGGAATCGAACCCCCGTCCGAAAAGTCCTCTACAGAGCGTTCTACATACTTAGTTGTGTCTATTTAGAATCTCGTCCTCATCATGCCGACCAACAGGCCTTCAGAGAACCAGTTACCTTAAATCTCGTTTCCTGCCAAGTAACCCGACAGAAAAACCAGTCAATGTAGAATGACGTTGCGGTAGCTTGCGCTCACAGCCCATTGACCAACTGCTGCAACGGCAGGCCTTAAGCGGCCAGTGCGTAAGTTTCGTCGTTTGCGACTATTTAGATTCAGTGTTTTACGGGAAATCTGAGACCCCGGTATGCCCGCATCTGCTTTGCAACCCCCGTCGAAACCAAGATCGCCCCCAGATAGGAAAAGTCGATTATACGCATGTCAGCGTGCTTTGCCAAGTTGCCGATTGATTGAAAAGGCCGTCTGAACAGCAGTTTGCTTTTTCAGACGGCCTGTTTGGCTTAGGTTTATTGATGGTAGTTTTGCAAGAAGCGTTTGAGTTTGTCCATGGCTTCTTCGATTTGATGAACGGGTGGCAGGGTAACGATACGGAAGTGGTCGGGGCGTATCCAGTTGAAGCCTGTTCCTTGGACGAACAAGACTTTTTCACGTACGAGCAAGTCGTAGACGAATTTCATGTCGTCATGAATGCCGTACATTTCGGTATCGATTTTTGGGAACATATACATCGCGCCCATCGGTTTGACGCAGGAAACACCGGGGATTTGGTTGATCAGTTCCCATGCTTTATTGCGTTGTTCCAACAGGCGGCCGCCTGGCAGGATAAATTCGTTGATGCTTTGATAGCCGCCCAAGGCCGTCTGAATGGCGTGTTGCATCGGCGTATTGGCACACAGACGCATGGAGGAGAGCATGTCGAGGCCTTCGATATAGCCTTTGGCATGATGTTTCGGACCGTTGAGCACCATCCAGCCTTGGCGGAAACCGGCCACGCGGTAGGCTTTGGAGAGGCCGTTAAACGTAATGGTCAGCAAGTCGGGGGCGAGGGCGGCAATATGATGGTGTACGGCGCCGTCGTAAAGAATTTTGTCGTAAATTTCGTCGGCAAAAATAATCAGGCCGTGTTTACGCGCCAGTTCGGCAATTTCCAGCAGGATTTCTTTGCTGTACACCGCGCCGGTAGGGTTGTTGGGGTTGATGACGACGATGGCTTTGGTTTTCGGCGTAATTTTGGCTTCCATATCGGCAAGATTTGGGAACCAGTCATTTTCTTCGTCGCACAAATAATGGCGCACATTGCCGCCGGCCAGTGTCGCGGCGGCGGTCCACAGTGGATAGTCAGGCGCAGGAATCAGGATTTCATCGCCGTCGTTGAGCAATGCCTGCATGGACATGGTAATCAGCTCGGAGACGCCGTTGCCGATGTAAACGTCGTTGACGGTAACGTCGAGCAGTCCTTTGGTTTGATAGTAATGAACGATGGCTTTGCGTGCGGAATACAGCCCTTTGGAATCGCAATAGCCCTGCGCGGTCGGCAGGTTGCGGATCACGTCAACCAAGATTTCATCAGGCGCTTCAAAGCCGAATGGGGCAGGATTGCCGATATTGAGCTTGAGGATTTTGTTGCCTTCTTCTTCCAGTTGCAGGGCTTTTTTATGAACCGGGCCGCGGATGTCATAGCAAACGTGGTCCAGCTTGGACGATTTGGGAAATTTCTCCATGATGTGTGTTCCGTAAAATTGTAAACAATGGGACTAAATGTACTCTTTTTGCGGGGAAATTAAAAGGGTTTCAGACGGCCAAAGCTTATTTATTGAGTGCTTCGGCACGGCGAACCGTCACGCTTTTGCCGCCTATGCCCCAGTTGTCCATATCGATTTCGTCAATGACGACGACGGTTGTCTCAGGGTTTTTGTTGAGAACGCGTGAGAGTAATTCGGTTACGCCGCGGATTAATTCGGCTTTTTGCTCTGCACTCGGGGCTTCGCTGCCGCCGGTTACTTTGATGTTGACGTAGGGCATGGCTTTTTCCTTTTAAAATAGCGTTCATATGTTATCTTATTTTTATCAGGCCGTCTGAAATTTAATTGCAGGATTTTTCATTGCTCATGACTGCTTTTACAAAGAATTAAGTTTTTTGGAATAGATTGTTTTTACAATGCGGTTTTATTTTGGATGGATATCGTCATGAACCGTTTTTCTTCAGACTTTGATTGTGGCCGCACCGATGGTAATTGCCGCGCCTTATGTGGCGGCGGAAACGCATCCGGCGCAAAAGCAGATGCAGCAGAACATTGATACCGTGTTGAAAATTGCACGCAATACGTCTTTGACAGAGGCGCAACGTGTGAAACAGGTTGAGCAGTATGCCAACCGTTATTTGGATTATGAGCGTATTTCGGCTTTGGCGGTTGGCGCGCCATGGCGTGAATTTTCTGCCAAACAGAAAGCTGATTTTATCCGTGCATTCAAAGATATGGTAATTGCGATGTACTCGCATTCTGCACTGATTGGTGCGGCGGATGCAAATGTCGCCTGTTGCCGAAGATGACGGCAAACGGCAATAAGTTTGACGTTTTCTCGGAAATTCAGACCAAAAAAGGCACCAAGTATGAAGTGGCCTACCAGCTTTACCAAAGCGGCGACGTGTATAAGATTTACAATATCCGTGTGGACGGTACCAGCCTGGTAACGGTATACCGAAATCAATTTGGTGAGCTGATTAAGAGCAAAGGCATTGACGGTACGATTGCGACTGTCGAAGCCAAGGGCTTGAAGAAACAATAAGGCAGATTAAGAAAAAGGCCGTCTGAATATTCAGACGGCCTTTTTGTGTCACGGGCTGATTAAGCACGTTTGCGGAATTCGCCAGTACGGGTATCGATTTCGACTTTGTCGCCGTTTTCGATGTAAGACATCACTTGGATTTCAGTGCCGCCGACCAGACGTGCGGTTTTCATCACTTTACCGGAGGTATCGCCTTTAACGGCAGGCTCGGTGTATTCAACTTCGCGAACGATGATGGTAGGCAATTCTACGGAGATTGGGTTGCCTTCGTAGAAAGTTACTTCGCATACGTCTTCCATGCCGTCAACGATGAATTTCAACGCGTCGCCGATGTTGTCGGCTTCGATTTCGTATTGGTTGAATTCTTCGTCCATGAAGACGTACATTGGGTCAGCAAAGTAGCTGTAAGTACAGTTTTTGCGGGCCAAGATTACGACGTCGAATTTGTCGTCGGCTTTGTAAATGGTTTCAGAAGCGGCACCAGTCAGCAGGTTTTTCAGTTTCATGCTGACTTTGGCGGAAGAGCGACCGCCTTTGATGTATTCGGTTTTTTGAACAACCATAGGGTCGTTGCCGACCATGAATACGTTGCCGGCGCGCAGTTCTTGTGCTGTTTTCATTGTAGTTTTCCAATCAAATCGGTTGTAATAAAACGCGCTATTTTAGCGTATTTTTTTGTGCTTTGAAATAAAGGCGGCAAGTTTTTTTCAACGGCACTTTTTTGTGCAAAAAGTCCGTCCCGCCATTTTGCCGCACTTTGCCGCCATTCGTTTTGGTGTGCCGTCAGGGTTTGCCATGCCTGCAGGCGCTGGCTGTCGCTGAGTGCTTCTCCGTTATTGAGTTCGTCGGAAAGACGGCGGTGTGCCGTGGCGACAACATCCGGATAAACCTGATGCGCTTTGTCCCAAAAACGCGTGCAGCTTGTCGAGATGGATATTTTCTTCTTGCGGATAGATGTGCCAAAAGAAAGGTTTTCCGGCGAGCTGGGCGCGAACAAAGCTGTCTTCGCCGCGTATGACGGCGCCGTCGGCAAGGTTGAGCAGTTTATCGAAATCCTGTTGGGCAACGAAAGGGATTTTGATCAGGGTAATGTGTTCGCTCTGATGCATATCGCCGTCTTCAAGCAGGGCGTTTTGCGGCACTAGGCCGCTGTTTTTCAGGCTGGTGATGATTTGTGTACCTGCAAGCAGCAGAGTAATGGGTTGGCCGGCCTGTTGCCACATGGTCAGCCATTTTGCCCAAATATCGCTTTGATAGCCGAAAAGCAGCCATTCGGGCGCATTTTTTGCGGGAAGTTTGAGTTGTCGGCGTAAGGCTTCCGTATCAAATCCGGCAGATTCGGCGTAATCGCGTTCGCGCAGCAGGCCGCCGCTTTTTCGCTGAAACCCATAAACCAAAAGTATTTCTGTATGCCGTCGGCTTGGGGCGAAGGCATTAAGTGCAGCCTCTCGTTGCTGTCTTCCGCGCTGAGGTATTCCCAGTTAAGCCAAAGCGGTTGGTGTCGGCGGATGACGGTTTGAACGTTGTCGGGCAGTTCGCAGGCGAAGGTTTCGATGACGATGTCGGGGGTAGGGGCTGTATCGGTATCTTCGGCATGGTCGGCTTGCCAAGCGTGAATACCGATGCCTTGATGGATATTGGGAATCGAGGCCAAGTCAGGGCAGAGTGCCTGAAGGGACGGGAAGTCGTCTGTCCATAAATGCACTTGCCAGCCGAGTTCGCGTTGTAAGACACGAGCCAGCCGCCATGAAACGCCGATGTCGCCGAAGTTGTCGATGACGTTGCAGAAAAATCCAGCAGGTATAAGGTGGGGTGGTGTTCATGGAAAAAATATGCCCAAGGCCGTCTGAAAAACATCAGAATGCGCCGAAATAGTGGAATAAATAGACAATCAGCAAAAACAATCGGGATAAACATCCAAATGCTTTGCCGTTTCAATTCAGGCTCTTGTTTGAGGTGGTGTTTGATGACGTCAAAGAGGACAAATTTAAATAGGAACGTGGCTTCACAGGCAAGGATGATGCCGTTGATGAGGTGTTGCGTTTTGTCTTCGGGCGGGTTGAGGGCAAACCACAAAAAGGGTGGCGAGCGGAATCAGACAGACGGCGAGCCAGCGCAGAAGGATGGGTTTGGACATGGTGTGTGCAAGAAATAAAAAGGGCATTATACCCTGTCGTCTTTCAGACAAGTGCAAATCAGGCTATCATTCGTTTTATTTGAAGCGAACATTTATCCCTATGCAAACCCAAACCATCATCCGCCATATTGTTCAATGGCTCAAAGATTACGCTGAGCAGGCGCGTGCCAAAGGTTTTGTCGTCGGCGTATCCGGCGGCATCGATTCTGCCGTGGTTTCCACCCTTGCAGCGCAAACCGGGTTGTCGGTTTTGTTGTTGGAAATGCCGATTCGTCAGAAATCCGACCAAGTCAACCGCGCGCAAGAACACATGTGCCGTCTGAAACAGCGTTATCCCAATGTAAAAGCGCAAAGCGTTGATTTGACCCAAACGTTCGATACGTTTGCCGATACCGTCGATGTCAGCGAAACCGAATTTCCCAATAAACAGCTGGCACTTGCCAATGCACGCAGCCGCCTTCGCATGACGACGCTTTATTATTACGGCCAGCTGCATGGTTTGCTGGTGGCGGGGACAGGCAACAAAATTGAAGATTTCGGCGTCGGTTTCTTCACCAAATACGGCGACGGCGGCGTAGACATCAGCCCGATTGCCGATTTGACCAAAACTCAGGTGTACGCGTTGGCAGCCGAGCTGGACGTATCGGAAGACATTCAAAAAGCCGTACCGACGGACGGCCTTTGGGATACCGAGCGTACCGATGAAGAGCAAATGGGCGCATCATATCCTGAACTCGAATGGGCGATGAGCGTGTACGACAGCCACAAGCCTGAAGATTTTTGAGGGCAGACAGCGCGAAGTTTTGGCAATCTATACCCGATTGCACAAAGCCATGCAGCACAAAAGTCAATCCGATTCCGGTTTGCAAGATTCCGGAAGAGCTGTTTTTAAGTTTGAAATATTAAAAGGCCGTCTGAAAACGCTGGATTAAGGTTTTCAGACGGCCTTTTATATTTTATTTCAATAAGAATTGGGAATATGCTTGAAAAACAGCATCATCAAATACCAAAACAGCGTAGCCGCCGCCGCGCCCAGCAATACCCACGCGCTGATTTTGGCGATTTCCCGAATGGTACGCTTTTTGTTTGTGGCTGAACAAACGGTTCACAATCAATGCCGCTATGGCGCAAAAGAAAAAAAATCTCAAAAGCCTGCCTATCATTCCACATTCTCCCAAAAATATTGCCTTTAATCAGGGCAGGCCGTCTGAAGCCTCATGCACAAAACAAAAACGAAACGTTATAATACCCCTTTTGCCGCTTCACTTGGAAATTACAAATGACAACAAATGCCTCAGTGGGCATTGTAACGCCCCAGAAAAATCCCGTTTGACACACCGCTTGCTCTGGAAAACGGCAAAACCTAACCCCGTTTCGATCTGATGGTTGAGACTTACGGCACACTCAATGCCGACAAAAGCAATGCCGTCCTGATCTGCCACGCCCTGTCAGGCAATCATCACGTTGCCGGCAAGCACAGTGCGGAGGATAAATACGCCGGCTGGTGGGACAATATGGTCGGCCCCGGCAAACCTATTGATACCGACCGCTTTTTCGTTGTCGGTTTGAATAACTTGGGCGGCTGCGACGGCAGTACCGGCCCTTTGTCTGAAAAATCCTGAAACCGGCCACGAATATGGTGCGGATTTCCCAGTCGTAACCGTTAAAGACTGGGTGAAGTCCCAAGCCATGCTCGCCGATTACCTCGGCATTCAAAAATGGGCGGCCATTGTCGGCGGCAGCTTAGGGCGGTATGCAGGCATTGCAATGGACGATTTCTTTGCCTGAACGTGTTGCTCATGCGCTCGTTATTGCTTCTGCGCCTAAACTTTCTACTCAAAAACATCGCGTTTAACGATGTTGCCCGTCAAGCCATTTTGACCGATCCCGATTTCCATGAAGGCAATTACCGCAGCCATCATACCGTTCCTTCACGCGGTTTGCGTATCGCGCGCATGATGGGGCACATCACCTATCTTGCCGAAGACGGCTTGGGTAAAAAATTCGGCCGCGATTTAAAATCAGACGGCTATCAGTATGGTTACGGCGTTGAATTTGAAGTGGAATCTTATCTTCGCTATCAAGGCGACAAGTTTGTCGGCCGTTTTGATGCCAATACTTATCTGCTGATGACCAAAGCACTCGACTACTTCGACCCGGCTGCCGATTACGGCCACAACCTCACGCGCGCCGTGGAGAATGTGCAGGCTAAATTTTTTGTCGCCAGCTTCAGCACCGATTGGCGCTTCTCGCCGCAACGTTCGCATGAATTGGTCAAGGCATTAATCGCCGCGCAAAAATCCGTGCAGTACATTGAAGTCAAATCCAATCACGGCCACGATGCCTTCTTGATGGAAGACGAAGCCTATATCCGCGCGGTTGCCGCTTACATGAACAACGTTTACAAGGACTGCCAAAAATGAATCTGCGCGACGATTTGCAACTCATTTACGATTGGATACCCGAAGGCAGCCGCGTACTCGATTTAGGCTGCGGCGACGGCGAACTGTTGGCCGCGTTGGTGGAACATAAAAATTGCACCGGCTACGGCGTTGAAATCGATACTGACAGCGTGATTGCCGCCATATCCCGCGGCGTAAACGTCATTCAAGCCGATTTGGAAGAAGGTTTGGTGGCTTTTGGCGATCAAAGTTTTGATGTGATTGTCTTGAGCCAAACCATTCAGGCGATGCAGAACACGGAAAAAATCCTGCGTTGCCTGATGCGCGTAGCCAAGCAGGCCATTGTCAGCTTCCCTAACTTCGGCTACTGGCGCAACCGCTTTCAAATCGCTATCGGCGGCCATATGCCGGTTTCCGAGCGCATGCCGTATCATTGGTACGATACGCCCAATATCCATTGGTGTACCCTTAAAGACTTTGATTTGCTGTGTGCCAAAAATAAAATCCGCGTGCTTGAGCGTGCGGTCATGACCGGCAATAAACAGATTAAACATCTGCCGAATTTATTAGGCAGTCTGGCGTTTTATCGCGTAGGTTGATTGCGGTCATAGATAAAGGCCATCTGAACAGGTAATCACGAAAGCATGGCTTTGCGGGTAGCTGTTCAGACGGCCTTTTTTTGTTAAAGCCGGTTTAAGCCTGTTTTAATTTTTCCAATAAGGCCAAACTGCCGGCATCGACCAGACGGTAGGTTTCGTCAAAGTCGCCTGTGTACCACGGATCGGGAACGTGGTTGTAACCTGAATCGGGAATAAGGTCGGTCAGTTTGAAGATTTTGCCGGGGTAGAACCCGAGCTGCTTTTCGGTTTCTCTGAGGTTGTTGTCGTCCATCACGATGATGTAGTCGAAATGTTCGGCATCGCTGGGTTTGATTTTAGCTGCTGGTAAAGCCTGACGGGTCGATGCCGTGTTGCTTGAGTGCGCGGCGTGTGCCTTCGTGCATGTCTTCTCCGTCATGCCAACCTGATGTGCCTGCGCTGGCTGTAATGACGGCATTGCCCATGCCTGCTTCGCGGGCGCGGTGGCGCAGGACGTATTCGGCCATGGGGGAGCGGCAGATGTTGCCGAGGCAGACGAAAAAGGATTTTGTGGGTTTTTCATATGCGTGAAAAATGAGCGGTAGGTTTGAGAAATCAATGCAACACGCTAAACCGTTTTCAGACGGCCTTGGCGTGTTGCATTTTCAACTTAGTTTACATGGCTGAAGAAAAGGATTGTGGCCTTCCAGTTTCAACGCTTGGGCATAAGTAGGGATGTTCTCGTTTTCGCCCAGTGGGTTGTGCAGCAGGTAGAGGTGCTCGATTCGGCATTCGGCCATCAGGTCGAGGAAGTTTTGCTGAACGATGGCGATATTGTCGGTTGAGGCCAGCTCCCATGTGAAGGTCTGTGGAACGATTTCAAACGCGCTGTCTGTCGCGTTGAAGCTGAACTGGAGCTTGCCATCCGCTTTTTGCTGCGGCAACAACGCCGACACGCGGGCTTTGCATACGGATAGCGCGGATGGCGTTGGTGGCAAAAAACATCCATGGCCATGCGTTGGCGGGTGTGGCTGCCGTCGGTAAGCGCGTCAAGCGGTGTATTGGGCGAGAGCGGGTTGGTAAAGAGGGTAACGCCGTCAAGGGGCGAGATGCTCTTGCCAAACCTGCATCAATGGCAGGCCTGCCTGTTGCAGGTTGAGGCCCAAGGCCGTCTGAATGTCTTTATTGCCGTAGCCCAGCGCGTAAACAACATGGACGGATTGACCTTCGGGCAGCGTCAATGGTTTGTATTCGAATTTTTGCAGGAATGCGCCTGCCGCCTCATCGTTTTGCTTGGCTTGGAACCACTCGCCCGGGGTAACGCTGCTCAAGTCGGTAGATTGGACGAGGTAGGGCAGCCATTGCGTGTTTTGCGTGAGGGCGCGCAGGTTGGGGTAGTTTTGCAGGCAGGCAAAGAGGGCTTCGGTAGGCAGCGTGAGCGGCAGGGTTTGTTCTTTTTTGCAACCAGCAACCAAAACGACAGGCAGGGCAAACCATTGTGCTTCGTTATCGTTTTCTGCTTTTAAGACTTCGCCCACGCTTTGAATCAGGCTGGTGTAAGTACCAACATCGGGCGCCATGGTCATCGCCAATGAAAGGTTGATGTAATGGTTTTGGCTGAGCATGGTGCGGATTTCGGTTTGCAGTTGGCCGGCCGAAAGTTTGCGTGATGCGGAGGAGGAGTTGTGCGCCAGCTGATAGGCATTGAGCAGAAGATAGTTTTTGATAGGGCTCTGCGGATAAGGGCGGGTATCTGGAAGAACAAAGGTTTTCATGACGGTTTGAAGTGTTGTGTTGTAAGTGTGGCGATTATAGCAATTTAGTCAGTCGGTGTGCCTGTTAATAAATTAAATTCAACTGGCGATAGGGATATACTTCATTTTTACACGGGTTAAGTATCGGTATTTTCTAAGAAGAGAAGGACAAATGCCCGATATGTTATAATCCATGACCAAACATAATTCAGAAAGAAACAAAATCATGCGCTTGCTTCATACTATGTTGCGTGTCGGCAATCTCGAACGCTCTTTGGATTTCTATCAAAATGTATTGAACATGCAACTGCTGCGCCGCCGCGATTATCCTGAAGGCCGTTTTACTTTGGCTTTTGTCGGTTATGGCGATGAAGCGGACCATACTGTTTTGGAACTGACTCACAACTGGGATACCGAGTCTTATGACTTGGGCGATGCTTACGGCCATATCGCGATTGAAGTTGATGACGCTTACGCTGCGTGCGAACGTGTCAAAGAGATGGGCGGTAAAGTGGTACGCGAAGCCGGCCCGATGAAACACGGCACGACTGTGATTGCGTTTGTCGAAGATCCGGACGGCTACAAAATTGAATTTATTCAAAAGAAAAGCGGTAGCGATTCGGTGCAATATTCATCTTAAGACATAAGATAATGGAAAAGGCCGTCTGAACATTCAGACGGCCTTTTGTTTGATCAGCCCAACTGTTTTTGCTTTTCGCTCAACAGGGCGTGTACTTGAAGCGCGGTAGCGTAGCGGTCTTCTCCCGCTTCAATCGGATCAAGAAAATGCAGCTCGACCGTGCTGGAAGGCTGGCTGATGACCATGCAGATGGATTGCCAGAGGCTGATGTCGCCGTAGTAGGCAGTGTGCGGATTGGGGCTGCTGCCGTCCGGATTCGGATAGCGGCAGAGTGCCGGAATAATCGGTACGCCTGCATCATAGGCCGTCTGAAAAAAGCTCAGTTTGAACGGCAGGGATTTCACGGCCTTCGGTACTGGTACCTTCGGGAAAAATGGTGACGGTATCGCCGTTTTTCAGCGCTTCGGTTACGCCGGCGATTTTGGCAGAATTGCCTTTGATGCCGCGGTTGCGCGAGACGTAAACCGTTTGCGCCTGCGTGGCAAGATAACCGACCACCGGCCATTTGGCTACATCGTCTTTAGCCACGAAACGGCCGGGGAAGGCGCCGTTGACCGCCATAATGTCCAACCATGAAATATGGTTGCTGATAAGCATCTGGCCGCGGCCTTCTTGCGGCGGCGTGCCGAAAGTTTGCAGTTTCATGCCGCAGGGAAGCAGCACGCGCAGCGACCATAATGGATTGCGCGCAGTTTGCGTTTGCTGCTGTAAAAGGGAAACAGAAAAACATTTCGGCCATGCCGTATAAAAAGGCAGCCGGCAATGCAAAGGAGGCGGAAGATAAAACGGATTTTGGCGGTCATTGTGTGTGTTTTTATAAAAGATGAGGCAGGCCGTCTGAAGCTTCAGACGGCCTTTTATTATGAATCGGTTTTAGGGGCGAAACGCTGCAAGTAGCGGTCGGAAAGGTGGCTGATGTCCATCATGATCAGCACATCCGCGCAGTTGAACGCTTCATCGACGCAAGGCTCGCCGCAAAACCACGCACCTGCTTTGAGATAGCCTTTGATCAGTGCGGGCACGGGCGGGTTTTCAGACGGCGTGATGCTGTCCCATTTGAGCGGGTTGAGCGGTTTGACGCGCCATTGTTCCGGAGCAAGGTATTTGCCTTTTAAAGCATGATACAGGCCGGCCGCATCGCTGCCGCCGTCGCGCATTTCGATACTGCCGCAACCAATCATAAAGCGCAGGTTTTCGTCTTTCATGAACTTTGACCAAGCCGGTCCACAACAGCATGACCAAGCCGCCGTTGCGGTAGTCCGGGTGCGTGCAGGCACGGCCGAGTTCGACAGTTTGCGGCAGGATGTCTTTCAAAAGGCTCAAGGTCGAATTCATGCTCGCTGTACCAGCCGCCGACTTTTTTTGCGGTTTCTTCGGTAATCAGGCGGTAGCAGCCGATAACTTCGCCGGTTGCATCATCGAAGGCGAGCAGGTGGTGGCAATGCTCATCATAAGGATCGACATCGCGGCCGTCATCGCTTTCGATTTCCGCACCCAATTCTTGGGCAAAAACCTGATAGCGCAATCTTTGGGCGGCTTCGATTTCAGCTTGGGTTTCTGCAAGGCGTACGCTCAGGCCGATTTTTGGGGCCCGTTTGATTGAAAACGGCTGGGGGACATGATGTTTCCTGTTTGAAGAAAATGGCTGATTATAGCGGATATACGGACAGATTTATATTGATTTGCTTTGCGGTAGGGCAAATTATGTCGGGTTGTTGGAAAAAAGGCTTTCAGGCCGTCTGAAACTGATAGCTGTTTCGAAGAATGGTCAGGAATATTTGCCAGGATGTTTTGAAATTTATGACATAAATCAAAATATTTATCCGAACTATTTAATATGAGAATAAAAATATATACAATATAACTAGTTCAAAAGTATTAATTCGATTGAACGAGATATTTTTAATATTTAAAAAAATGGAGAATATAAAGATGAAACTGAATGTATCGCTCAGTCCTTTGTGTTTGGCTTTAGCGCTTTTTCCGGTACTTCGTATGCGGATGGAGTTATTGTTGCCGGAACCATGCACAGACGGGTTCTTTGGCTGTCGGTAAGGAATCCGTATCGGGCGAAAAATGCCGTTGCAGTTGGCGACAAGGCTAAAAGCAGGCGGCTACAAGGCGGCGGCTTTGGGTTATGATTCTGCCGCTTCCGGTTTGAGCGCAACTGCTTTGGGTGGCGAATCCAAAGCGGAGGCATTGCGGTCGGTGGCGGTTGGCTTTCGGGCTCACGCCAAGGGAACAAATGATGTAGCAGTCGGTGGCGCAGCGGCTGCTTCTGGCGGTCAATCCGTTGCAGTCGGTCTGCTGTCCAAGGCTTCGGCTTTGCGTGCCGTTGCGGTAGGTAATGGCGCTCAGGCAAGTAATATTGATGCAGTAGCTATCGGCAGAGATAGTGAGGCGGATGCGCTCAGCGCGACGGCCTTAGGTGATCGAGCTAAAGCACGTGGGACTCAATCACTTGCGCTGGCATCGGCTGCTGAAGCAGAAGGTTATCAAGCAGTGGCGGTCGGTACACGTGCGGTATCGAATGCCGTAAACAGTGTAGCTTTGGGTGTCGAGTCTTCCGCTACGGCCTTGAACGGTTTGGCTGTCGGCACCAGCTCCAGTGTGCGTAAAGAAGGTGGTACCGCAGTCGGCGGCGGCGCATCGGCTTTGGAAGAGAAATCTTTGGCACTCGGTTTCCAAGCCAAAGGTAAAGCCGAGAAAGCGGTGGCTCTGGGTGCGCAAAGCATTGCGGATTTAGCTGCAGGGCAGGCAGGCTATGATTTTGCGACACGATCGGCAAGTCAATCTGAAGAAACGGCATGGAAATCGACATTGGGCGCGGTTTCGGTTGGTAATGAAAAAGACAGCCGTCAAATTACCCATGTGGCTGCCGGTACTCAGGATACGGATGCGGTGAATGTGGCTCAGGTCAAAAAGGCTTGCGGAAAGATGGCAGGCCGACAGTCAGCAAAAAAAGAGTCGGCGGTGGTTGCTCAAATCAATCAAATACGAGCTGAAACACGCGTAGAAATGAAAAAAACTGGAAGACCGTGCGGATGCTGGCTCTGCCGCTGCGATTGCGGTGGGTAATCTGGGACAGGCTTACCAGCCGGGACAGGGTGCGGTATCCATTGGCAGCGGCGTTTGGCGCGGAAAGGCCGGTTTTGCTGTCGGAGTATCGAAAGTATCCGCCAGTGGCAAATGGCTGGTGAAAGGTTCGGCTGTTGGCGCATCTAAGGGTGGTGCAGGCGGTGGAGCCAGTGTAACCTATCTGTGGTAGAAAAATTTCAGATGGCCTTGAATGTTGAGGCCGTCTGAATTTGGCATGCGAAGCGGGAGAAGCGTAAAATCAACGTTTTTGCCGCTTTTTTTATTATGGAAACCTCTTTCCTGCTTGCCGGAAAAATCACCGAGCTGACGCTGATTGTTTTGATGGGCGTGGCCTTGGTGAAGGCCGGGCTGTTGAAATCGGAAAACAGCTATACGCTCTCCGTTATCGCGCTTTACCTGATCAGCCCGTCCGTCATGATTCATGCTTTTCAGATGGACAATACGCCGCAGATTATCGAAGGGCTGAAGCTTTCCGTCATGCTGGCGGTGTTTTTCCATGTGGTGTTGATTGTTTTGGGCAGGTTGTTTAAGCACTTGTTCAAACTCGATGCGCTTGAACACGCGGCGACGGTGTACAGTAATTCGGGCAACCTGATTATCCCTTTGGTGATGTCGGTCTTTGGTGCGGAATGGGTGATTTACACCAGCGGTTTTATCATGGTGCAGACGTTTTTGTTTTGGACGCATCTGCGTCTGTTGATTTGCGGCCGAGGCAATGTGGCGTGGAAAACCATTTTTACCAATATCAACATCTTATCCATGCTGGTCGGGCTGCTGATGTTTACCTTTTCAAATCAAGCTGCCGCATATTGTCGATAATACTTTGGCGACGGTAGGCGGCATGATTGGCCCGGTTGCCATGTTGGTGGCGGGCATGCTTTTGGCTTTTTGCCGCTGCGCTCGATTATGTGGACGCCGAGGCTGTATCTTGTTGCTTTTTTTAAGGTTGATTTTGATTCCGATATTATTGCTTTTTCGCCGTCAAAGTTTGCGGTTTTGCCTATCATGATGCGCATGCGGATACGGTTGTTTTAATCAGCTTTTTGGCAACGACTTCGCCTGCCGCCTCGACAGTTACCCAAATGGCGGTTGTTTACGGCAAAAATGCCCAAAAAAAGCCAGCGCGATTTACGGGCTGACAACCTTGCTTTGTGGTAACCATGCCGGTGATGATTGCATTATATCGTTGGATTATTTAATAGAAAGGACAGGCCGTCTGAAACTTCAGTCTTATGTTTCAGACGGCCTGTTTGTTATTTTAAATTTGAAAATAACTTTTTATTATCAATTAATTAAACAATTAAAAAACTATACAAAGCTGATTGCTGCGTGTATCCTTACGCCTAACATTCATTCAATATAAATCTTTAAAGGAACACAGCCATGACCGATTTTACCCTTTGGGAAACCGCGCCTTTCAATTCTACGATTGACCATATCCTGCAACGTTATCACAACGTTCACCGCGCCCAGTTTGAAGAGTTGGTACCACTGGCGCAAAAAGTGGCGCAGGTTCATGCCGATACTTTCCCTGCCGAAGTGGCCGATTTGTTGGCCTATATGCAAAACGAGCTGTTGATGCATATGATGAAAGAGGAACGCATGTTGTTCCCGATGATTAATCAGGGCGTGGGCCGTGGTGCGGCAATGCCCATTAGTGTGATGATGCACGAGCATGAAGAACACGACCAAGCCATTGCGCGTCTGGAAGAATTGACCAATAATTTTGAGCTTCCTGAAGGTGCTTGTGGCAGCTGGACCCGTTTGTACACATTGGCCAAAGAGATGGTGGATGATTTGAAGGACCATATCCATTTGGAAAATGAGATTTTCTTCCCCCGCGTTTTGGCTTCTTAAAATTTGAGGCTAATCAAGGCCGTCTGAATGTTCAGACGGCCTATTCTTTAATCCCTTGCTAAGTTAGTACAATAGTTCTAGAATTTTAATAAAGAAATAAAATTAGGCAGTAAAAGGCACACATCCGTTCTTTTGTTTACTTGAGAAGGAATTTATGAATGAAACATTCTAAAGTTTTACTATCGGGTATTCTGTTTGCTGCTGTGACTGCATGCGCCCAAACGACGGACGGAGGCTGGAGCGCCCTGCAGGATACAAAACAGGCGTGCAGTCGCGGCCTTATTATGAATTTGGCAATGTGGTTCAGAAGATTTCTTTTAAGAAAACCGGTAATCCGGAAAATGGTCTGAAAAAGCCTGTCTTGACGGTGTATCGTCAGGGCAAGCTGTTGGGCGAAGCATATAATTTGGAAGCCTATCATGGCACCCCCTTGTTGCCAACCCTGTTTTTGGTAAACGGCAAGTCATTAAATATCAATGACGGCAACGATAGAAAACTGTTGGCTGCTGCTAAGAGAATCGATTTTTACGATTTCGGGCGTAGCCGGATCGGCCATGCAGTCTTTACCGCGCCTAACGGCATCTGTCAGGATATGAAACACGGCAAAGGCGTTTCCTACAAGCTGGTTACCAACTATATTGATTTTCCGGATTATCCTTCGCCTGAAAATATCTTGATTATTACTGCGCAAGGCAAATATGAGCAAGACGGCTTCATGTTGGATTCTACCGAGTCAAGGGTGACCAGTGCCAATAAAGAATTTGCCAGAAAATATGGCGAAGCCCTAAAATCTAAGAATGGCCCTGAGACCAGACAGGTAAACATGGCTAATGCAGCCAGTGCGGAAAAAGGCAGACTGTTGGCTGATTATGTATGTAGGTGATGAAATCAAAGGCCGTCTGAAATTCAGACGGCCTTTTTGAATCATGAATGCATCTCTTGTTCAAACGACAGCAGAATCTGTTTCACTTCATCCGCTTCTTTGACGGCGCGGATGCGGTCAAACAATACCTGCGCCTGTTCAAACTCTTTTTTCATCATGCCCAGCCACTGTTTCAAACGGGCAACCGGATATTTGTTGTTGGCTTCTTTGGCAAGGCACAAGTCGAAAAAAATTGGACTATCCATGAAGAGACTTCGGCAAAGTCGGTGTCTTTCACTGTTTCGCCGTTTTCATATTGTTTGATTTGCCGCGCCAAGTCGGGACGAATCACCGCGCCGCGCCCAAGCATCACGCTGTCGCAGCCGCTGACGCTTTTTAATATCGAGATAGTCTTGAAGGCTGAACACATCGCCGTTGGCGGTAACAGGAATATTGACTGCATCACGGATTTTGCGCACCCATTCCCAATGTGCCGGCGGTTCGTAGCCTTCGACTTTGGTGCGTGCATGGACGGTTAACGCGCATGCGCCGCCGTTTTCAATCGCGGAAGCGCATTCCAATGCCAGACTTTTGTCTTCATAACCGAGCCGCATCTTGGCGGTCAGCGGAATGTGTTGGGGCAGGCGTTGGCGCAGGGTGTGGACGATGTGGTAAATCAAGTCGGGCTCTTTGAGCAAGACCGCACCGCCTTTGTGTTTGTTGACCGTCGGCGCGGGACAGCCGAAGTTGAGGTCGATTTTGTCCGCACCGAAACGTACGGCTTCCAAAGCATTGACGGCCATGTTTTCCGCATCGCTGCCCAAAAGCTGGACAGTACAGGGCGTGCCGGCCGGCGTGCGGTTGGCATGGGCGATTTCGGGAACATATTTAAGCCAAGTGGCGCGTGAGTGGACCGTGTGCGTAATGCGGACAAATTCGCTGACGCATTCGTCAAATCCGCCAATACGCGTCAACAGGTCGCGCATCACATCGTCCACCAGCCCCTGCATGGGGGCAAGAATAAGCTGCATGAGTCAGGCCGTCTGAAAAAAGGAGGACATATTGTAGCGGTATATCGGTTAAAATACAGCTTCCTTTTTCAGACGGCCTTTTTATGATGCACACAATTCCGGCAACCGCCGCCATGTTGGTAAAAAATTCAGAACGTTATCTTTCAGAAGTTTTGAGTGCGCTGAAAGACTTTGACGAAGTCCTGCTGTTGGACAACGGCTCGACCGACCGTACTTTTGAAATTGCCAAGGGCTTTTCCAATGTCAGCTATTACAAGCATGACTTTATCGGGTTTGGCCCGATGAAAAATCTGGCGACCAGACTGGCGCAAAACGATTGGATTTTCAGCATAGACAGCGATGAAGTGGCGGATGAAGCTTTAATTGAATCCATTCGTGCGGCCGTTTTGGAAAATGAGAAGGAACACATCTTTTCGCTTTCCCGTCTGAACCATTACCACGGCAGACTGATTAAAGGCTGCGGCTGGTATCCGGATATTATTCCGCGCCTTTATCATCGCAAATTTACCCGTTTTTCCGACCGTCAGGTGCATGAGTCTTTGATGTTGCCGCAGAAGCCAAGGTTAAACAACTTGATGGCCGTCTGAAACATTATTCTTTTGAAAAACGCCGAAGGGCTGATTCAGAAAAATGCAGCAGTACAGCTCGCTGTATGCGGAAGAAAAACCGCTTCAAGAAAGACAGTTCGCCGTTTAAGGCTTTGCTGCATGGCGGCGTATCGTTTGTGAAGAATTACCTGCTCAAGCGCGGTTTTGCCTATGGGTGCAGACGGGCCTGACGATTTCAGTGTCCAACGCGCAAGGTTCGTATTACAAATATGTCAAACTCTACGAGCGCAACCGCACGATAACCGTCTCCCTCATCATCACCACCTACAACCGCCCCGATGCTTTGGAGCTGGTGTTGAAATCGGCTTTATCGCAAACCCGTCTGCCGGATGAGATTATTGTCGCGGATGACGGCTCAAGGCAGGAAACCGCCGAAGTGGTTGATTTTATCCGCCGTAGGACAAGCATTCCTGTTAAGCATTCATGGCAGCCGGATAGAGGCTTTCGTGCCGCCGAATCGCGCAACCGTGCGCTGGCGCAGGCGAAAAGCGATTATATTGTGTTGATTGACGGCGATATGGTTTTGGATCCGTCTTTTATCGCCGATCATTTGAAGATTGCCCGCAAAGGCCGTCTGATACAGGGTTCCCGCGTGATTTTGACTGAGGATAAAACGCAGGATATTTTGGACGAAGGCGATTTGCCTGCCTTGTCTATGTTCAGCTCGGGGAATAGAAAAACGGCTGTCCGCCCTGCGCTGCCGTTGTTTGGCCAAATTGGCAGGCCGAAAAAGGCAACCGCAAACACAAAGGCATCAAAACCTGCAATATGGGCTTTTTCCGCAGCGATGCGCTTGCCGTCAATGGGTTTGACAATAGCTTTGTCGGTTGGGGAAGGGAAGACAGCGAATTTGTCGCCCGTTGCTATCATAACGGGATGAAACGCCATAATTTGAAATTTGCCGGTATTGCATACCACCTCTGGCACAATGAGGCAGAACGCGATTCCTTGCCGCAAAACGATGCCTTTGTTGGAGGCAACTTTGTCGGAACGCAAAATCCGCTGTGTTCATGGCGTATCGGATTTTATAAAAGGATGAAGAAGTAGCCGGAAAATAGCCTTTATCATCTTTCATCTGAATCATAGAGGCCGTCTGAAAAATCTTCAGACGGCCTTTTTGTATCTTTTAAAAAGCCTAGTGCTTAAATGAGAATATTATTTATTTGATGTAAATCAGTATGTATAGTTCGGTAAAGTATGGTTAGGGACAGAGGGTTTACTCTATAATCCAACCGTTTGTAATTTTATTTCGGTGAAGGCCAGATTTTGGGAGTTGTGATGTCAACTATGTTTTTTATCCAGTTTGCCATTGTGCTGCTGTGTATCCTGATTGGTGCGCAGGTTGGCGGTATTGGTTTGGGCGTGCTCGGCGGTATCGGCTTGGCCGTATTGTCTTTTGGTTTCCATCTTCAGCCGACCAGCCCGCCGATTGATGTGATGCTGATGATTATGGCGGTAGTGTCTGCCGCAGCGGCCATGCAGGCCAGCGGCGGTTTGGACTATATGATTAAGATTGCCACGCGCGTGTTGCACCGCAATCCGAAATACATCACCTTTATCGCGCCGGCGGTAACTACACCTTTCACCGTGTTGGCAGGGTACGGGCCATGTGGCTTACTCGGTCTTGCCCTGTGATTGCCGAAGTCAGCCGTCGTAATGGCATCCGTCCTTCCCGTCCGCTGACGATGGCGGTTATCGCTTCCCAATTTGCGATTGTCGCCAGCCCGATTGCCGCCGCGGTTGTTGCCTGCGTCACCATGCTTGAGCCGCAACACATCACGATGGCGGATGTGTTGAAAGTCACCGTTCCGTCCACGATTTTGGGTATCGGTTTGGCTTGCGTGTTCGTAAACAAACTGGGCAAAGAGTTGAAAGATGATCCGCATTATCAGGCTTTGCTGAAAGACCCGAACTATGTGAAAGAATACATCGATGTGGAGGAGCAACAAACCGACGTCGCCATTTCGCCGAAAGCCAAATTGTCGGTTGGTATTTTCTTGACTGCGGCATTGCTGGTGGTGGTAATGGGTGCGCTGCCTGAGCTGCGTCCGGCTTTTGAACACGATGGCGCGATCAAGCCTATGGGCATGGCGCATACGATTGAAATCGTGATGTTGTCTGCTTCTGCGCTGATTATTTTGGCGTGTAAACCCAATGGCGATGCGATTACCCGAGGTTCGGTATTCCATGCCGGTATGCGTGCCGTGATTGCGGTGTTTGGCGTGGCTTGGTTGGGCGATACCTTGATGAACGGCCACTTAACAGAAGTGGAATCGACCGTCAGCCATTTGGTTGAATCTGCACCATGGACCTTTGCCTTTGCCCTGTTTGTCTTGTCGGTATTGGTCAACAGCCAAGGCGCGACAGTGGCGACGCTGTTCCCAATCGCCATCAAACTGGGTATTCCTGCGCCCATCATTATCGGCACATTCGTTGCGGTAAACGGCTATTTCTTTATACCGAAACTACGGTCCGATTATTGCCGCTATCGACTTTCGATACAACCGGCTCGACCAAAAATCGGCAAATTTATCTTCAACCACAGCTTTCATGATTCCAGGGCCTGTTGAGCATGGCATTCAGCTTAGCCATCGGTTTGTTGTTGGTTCAGCTGTATTATTGATAGGCTGAAAAAAATAAAGGCCGTCTGAAATTAAATTTCAGACGGCCTTTTTGATATTAGTGATTCGGAGCTTAATTGCAGTATTTATTGACGTCGTTTTGGTATTGCTTAATCAGGCTGTCGCGATTGGCCAAGCGTGCGCTTTCGGCGACTTGACGGTTGATTTTGGCGATTTTGCAGTTTTCCAGCTTATTTTGGCGGTTTTGTTCTTCGATTTTTTTATTGCGCTCTTCGATTTGTTTGTTTTGTTCCGCAACCTGTTCGTTGGGCTGCTCGGCAACCGGCTCAGATGCCGCAACAGCAGGCGCAACGGCAGGTTTGACGTTGTGCGTGCGGATGTTGACCACGCCGGAACGCTTCGGTTGCAGGCGGTTTGGCGTATCGGAATAGCTGTTGCCCGACGCGCCTTTCCAAGTGTAAACCTCGGCCGCGCCGGTCAGGGCGGCGGAAGAGAGAAGGGCTGCTGTCAGACGGGTTTTGAGTACGGAAGATTTCATGGGTTTCCCTTATGTAAATGATGTTCTCATCCGGTTTATTTTACTTGAAACTGCAATGCGTTGGCATATTTTTGTACCACAGATCAAATCATGTAAAAAAATAACGTTAAAACATGTATTGCCAATGTTAGCATCAAGCCGGTGTGATATAATGCCGTGCATCTTGCACAAACTGAAAGACCGAGCATCATGCGTATTGTGAAAAAAAGCCTATACTTTCGACGACGTTTTGTTGGTTCCAGCGCACTCAAACGTGCTGCCTCGAGATGTCAAACTTCAAACCAAACTCACCCGCGATATCACGCTCAACCTCCCTCTACTTTCTGCTGCAATGGATACCGTTACCGAAGCGCGTCTGGCCATTTCTATGGCTCAAGAAGGCGGCATCGGCATTATCCATAAAAACATGACGCCGGAGTTGCAAGCGCGTGCCGTTTCCAAAGTGAAGCGCCATGAGAGCGGCGTGGTGAAAGATCCCGTTACCGTTGCGCCGACCGCATTGATCCGCGAAGTCTTGGAAATGCGCGCACAACGCAAACGCAAAATGTCCGGTCTGCCTGTTGTTGAAAACGGCAAAGTGGTCGGTATCGTGACCAACCGCGACCTGCGTTTTGAAAACCGTGTCGATCTGCCGGTTTCAGCCATCATGACCCCTCGCGACCGTTTGGTTACCGTTCCTGAAGGTACCAGCATCGATGAAGCCCGCGAAATCATGCATGCGCACAAAGTTGAGCGCGTTTTTGGTGTTGAACGACCAAGACGAACTCAAAGGTCTGATTACAGTTAAAGATATTCTGAAAACAACCGAATTCCCTAATGCCAACAAAGATGCCGAAGGCCGTCTGCGCGTCGGTGCCGCGGTGGGTACCGGCGGCGATACCGAAGAGCGCGTCAAAGCATTGGTAGAAGCCGGCGTGGACGTGATTGTAGTCGATACTGCCCACGGCCATAGCCAAGGCGTTATCGATCGCGTGCGCTGGGTAAAAGAAACCTATCCGCATATCCAAGTCATCGGCGGCAACATCGCTACTGCCCAAGCCGCTTTGGATTTGGTGGCTGCAGGTGCGGATGCCGTTAAAGTCGGTATCGGCCCTGGCTCGATTTGTACGACCCGTATCGTAGCAGGCGTGGGCGTGCCTCAGCTGACTGCGATTCACAATGTTTCCGAAGCCCTGAAAAGGTACCGGCGTTCCCCCTGATTGCCGACGGCGGTATCCGCTTCTCCGGCGATATTGCCAAAAGCTCTGGCAGCAGGTGCATACAGCGTCATGCTCGGGCGGTATGTTTGCCGGTACGGAAGAAGCTCCGGGCGAAATCGAACTCTACCAAGGCCGCTCTTATAAGTCTTACCGCGGCATGGGTTCGTTGGGTGCGATGAGCCAAGGCTCTGCCGACCGCTACTTCCAAGACAAAACCGACAGCACAGACAAATATGTTCCTGAAGGCATCGAAGGCCGCGTTCCTTACAAAGGTCCCGATCGTGAACATCATCCACCAGCTGACCGGCGGTCTGCGCTCCAGCATGGGTTATTTGGGTTGCGCCAATATTGCTGAAATGCACGAGAAAGCAGAGTTTGTGGAAATCACTTCTGCCGGTATGAGCGAATCCCACGTTCACGACGTACAAATCACCAAAGAAGCGCCTAACTACCATCGTTAAACCAACTATAAAAAGGTCGTCTGAAAAATATTTCAGACGGCCTTTCTGTTTTTATAAGGTTTTAAAAATGAAGCAAATATTGCTTGTCGTCGTTATGTTTGGTATTTTGGGCGTGGTATTTGCAGAGTTTGCAGAATAGTTGGGAAGACAAACGCTTCATGCGCTCAAACCAGGGTTCATCTGTTGAAATGACATGTATCAACTAGTACGTTTTGATCTGAGAGATTAAACCGAGTTTCAGACGGCCTTTTAAAAATCGTATTACAATAAGCCAAAATTAAAAACACATTCCATTATGTCCAAAAAAATCCTGATTATTACCCCAAGCTGGATTGGCGACTGCGTCATGACCCAACCGCTTTATCGCCGTTTGCATGAGCTGTATCCCGGCTGCACCATTGATGCTTTTGCACCCAAATGGTCGATGGCTGTCTTTGAGCGCATGCCTGAAATCAACCGTGTGATGGAAAATCCGTTTGGACATGGTGCGTTGGAATTGAAAAAACGCTGGCGTATCGGGCGTGAATTGGGAAAAGAAGGCTATGATCAAGTGATTGTTTTGCCCGGTTCGCTCAAATCCGCCATCATTGCCTTGGCTACGGGCATTAAACAGCGTACGGGCTACGTCGGCGAATCGCGCTATTTTTTGTTGAACGATATCCGCAAGTTGGATAAGGCCGCGTTGCCTCTGATGGTTGACCGCTATACTGCGCTGGCGTATCCGACCCAAGCGGATTTTAACGGGCATTCCGATAATCCCGTGTTTTCACGATTGATCCCGAAAAGCCGTCAAGCCGCTTTGTCAAAACATGGTTTGGCGACGGATAAACCGATTTTGGCATTTTGTCCCGGTGCGGAATATGGCCCGGCCAAGCGTTGGCCTGCGCGTCATTTTGCCGAACTTGGCCGCCGCTATTTAGCCGAGGGTTGGCAAGTTTGGCTGTTTGGTTCGCAAAAAGATTTTGATATTGCAGATGAAATCAACCGACTTTCAGACGGCCTGTGTACCAATCTTTGCGGTAAAACCAATCTTCCGGAGGCGATTGATCTGTTGTCTTGCGCCGATACGGTCGTGTGCAACGACAGCGGTCTGATGCACCTTGCGGCAGCGCTTGATCGGAAATTGGTTGCGGTTTACGGCTCATCCAGCCCTGACCATACGCCGCCTCTAAGCCAAAAGGCAAAAATCGTCAGCTTGAATTTGGATTGCTCGCCTTGTTTCAAACGCGAATGTCCGTTGGGGCATACGGATTGTTTGAACAAGCTGACGCCGGATAGGGTGCAAAAAGCGGCTGAAGAGCTGGCTCGTTCGGTGTAATCCAATAAAGGTTAGATGGAAAAGCAGCAAAGGGCAGATTTGAATCTGCCCTTTTGATTTTTTTTTTTTTTTATTTTTTAACAAAAGGCCGTCTGAAAATCATATTTCAGACGGCTTTTTTTGGTTTGAAATCAATACATCAGATTATTTTTGATGCAGATGATAAACGTATTCGACTTCTTCGCGGCTGCCCATGAATACGGCAACACGTTGGTGCAGGCCGGTAGGTTGGATGTCGAGCATGGCTTCGATGGCGTTGTTTGATGCGCCACCGGCTTGTTCCATAATCAGGCTCATCGGGTTGGCTTCGTACATCAGGCGCAGTTTTCCCGGTTTGGATGGATCGCGTTTGTCTTGCGGATACATGAATACGCCGCCGCGCATCAGGATGCGGTGGATTTCGGCAACCATGCTGGCTACCCAGCGCATATTGTAGTTTTTGCCGCGTACGCCGGTTTCGCCTGCCAGCAATTCGTCAATGTATTGTTGAACAGGGGCGAACCAATGTCTTTGGTTGGACATATTGATGGCAAATTCTTTAGTGGATTTCGGAACGCGCGGATTTTCTTTAGTCAGCAGGAATTGGTTGGCATCGTCCAAAGTGAAGACAAATACGCCGTGACCGACAGTCAGTACCAGTTGGGTTTGCGGACCGTATAAAACATAACCTGCAGCTACTTGGTCGCGGCCTTTTTGCAGGAAGGATTCGGTAGTCAATGCGCCTTCAGGTTTCGCCAAAATGGAGAAGATGGTGCCGACGGAGATGTTGACGTCGATATTGGAAGAGCCGTCCAGCGGATCAAACAATACCAAATAGCCGCCGTTTTTCGTGCGTGGCGACATAGGTGTCTTCTTCTTCGCTGGCAAGGCCTGCGATGTTGGTATTGGCTTTTAAAACATCAATCATGATGTTGTTGGCGATGACGTCAAGTTTCTTTTTGGTCTTCGCCTTGGATGTTGCCGGTACCTGCCATGCCCAAAACGCCGGAAAGTGCGCCGAGGCGGACTTTGGTGTTGATGTCCAAACAGGCGGTAGCCACGGATTCCAGTACGCTCGCCAGCTCTTGCGGCAGTTTGTGTTCGGGTAGGTGTTGGGCTAAGAATTGGTTCAATGTATTCATGGTTTCACTCTTTTTCTAAGTTTTAATCGAATATTTTTCAATTTCAGGCCGTCTGAAAACGGCGTGTTTATTTGGTTTTGCTATCAGCCATGCCTAAAACTTCTTTAGTGCAGGCGATACTGGTGTCTTTGATGCGTTTTTTTCAGCTCGTCGCTCATGGAGTCGCTACCGCCCAAAAAGCGAGGTTGCTTCTTCAGGATTGATTTGGTCGACTGTTTTTTTCGCCGATGCAGCGGCAGATTTTTTTCAGTGGTCGCGGAATCAAACGGGCTTTTCCCGGAGCTTTTTCTACGCAGGCTTCGGTTGCCGAGCGGACAAATTCGGTGCGGAAACTTTGTGTAAATTCTTCTTTAAATTCGTTTTTTTGCTGATTCGCTGCACGCGCAAAGCAGGAGCGTGCAGGCTGAAGTGTACGTATATTCATGAGTGGACGGTCGTTAATTGTTATGTTATGAATTGTAGTGGAAAAAGGCTTAAGTATAAAGGGTTAAGGCCGTCTAAACAGGTATAGCGGCAAAATCGAAGCGCTTGGGTATGCGTTCAGACGGCCGCGTTTATTTCGTTTTGCTTTCCAATATATAATGCGCGCCGGCATCTTGCGCTAAAATTTTGGCAAGTTCGGGCAGATTGTTTTGCAGTTGTTCGGCAAGCATATAGGGCGGGTTGATGATGAACATACCGCTGCCGTGCATACCGAAGCCGTCACTGCGCGGCGTATGGACATGAAGCTCGGCGTGCAGATAATTGTCGGGAGCGATTTTTTTGAGTTCGTCCGGCAGTTTGCGGCTTTCTTCGCGGCTCAGGCAGGGATACCAAACCATGTAGCAGCCGGTTTCAAAGCGTTTCAAAGCATCTTTCAAAACTTGGACGACACGGCGGTAGTCTTGTTTTTCTTCGTAGGGCGGATCAATTAAGACTGCGGCGCGGCGGGGCGGAGGAGGCAAGAGTGAAATCAAACCTTGATAACCGTCCGCTTGGCCGACCTGTACTTTACGCGCAGGACGGACTTCGCGCATATTGTTTTGTAAATGGACAAAATCGGCAGGGTGCAGCTCAAAGAGGCGCATTTTGTCGCTGTCGCGCGTGAGCGCCTGTGCCAGCCAAGGCGAGCCGCAGTAAAGGTTGTCTTGTGGCAGTATTTGTTTCAGACGGCCTACAAATTCGGCCAATTCGGCAGGCAGCTTGTCAGCTTGTTCCAAGAGCGCAATGCCTTGTTTGTATTCGCCGACTTTTTGCGCTTCATCACCGCTCAAATCATACAAACCGGCACCGCTGTGCGTATCGATATACCAATAGGGCTTGTCTTTGCGGTTGAAATATTCGAGGACGAGGAAGAGGGTAAAGTGCTTGAGCATATCGGCATGGTTGCCGGCATGGAAGGCGTGGCGGTAGCTGAGCATGATCGGGCTGCGGAAATAAAAATCCGATTATACCCCAAACCATCGCCATCACTGCTTTCAGGCGGCCTTTGTGCCTGGAAAATGCTACAATATCCGCCTTATCGTACCATCGGAAAGAAGACATCATGTTTACAGGCATCGTACAAGGCATGGGCAAAATTACAGACATCGCCCAACCTTCGCCCGACTTTCGTACCCACACAGTCGAGCTGCCCCCGAAATCGCCGACAATCTGCAAACCGGCGCCTCTGTCGCCAACAATGGCTGCTGCCTGACCATTACCCGAATCGACGGCAACAAAGTCAGCTTTGATTTGATGGACGAAACCTTACGCAAAACCAATCTTGGCAGCTTGAAAGTCGGCGACAGTGTCAATTTGGAACGCGCGGCGCGGTTTGGCGACGAAAATCGGCGGCCATGTGATGAGCGGCCATGTGATGGCGGTTACCCGAATTTCCCGTATCGAATCCAGCGAGTTCAACCGCACCGTTTGGTTTGAGCTGCCGGAAAACCTCAAACCCTACATCCTGACCAAAGGCTTTGTCGGTTTGGACGGTTGCAGCCTGACCATAGGCGAAGTCAGCGACAGCAAATTTTGTGTACACCTGATTCCGGAGACTTTGGAGCGTACCCTGTTTGGCAGCCGCAAAGAAGGCGACCTCATCAATATTGAAATCGATCCGCAAACCCAAGCCGTTGTCGATACCGTGATGCGAGTATTGGCACAAAAGGCCGTCTGAAAAAAGAAAGCCAAAATGAAATTATCCAATTTTTTGAAAAAAGCCAATTCCGTTTTAAACCGTCTGGATTTAATCCTGCCTGATGAAGCCGGTAAAACCGACTGGCGCGCTTTGGCCTACCGTTGGCACAGCGTGGGCAAAAAAGGTATTTTGGAAAGCCTGCCGCGTCCGCATACGTTTCCTTTGAGCAGATTGGCGGCTGTCGGTTCGCAAACCGACAGGCTGAAACGCAATACCGAGCAATTTTTGGCAGGCCGTCCGGCAAATAATGTCTTGATGACCGGCGCGCGCGGTACGGGCAAATCCTCCTTGGTTAAAAGCGTTGTTGCACGAATACGCCGAGCGCGGCCTGCGACTGATTGAGGTGGATAAAAGCGATTTGATCAGCTTGCCGGCTTTGTTGACGCTGTTGTCCGAGCGCCCTGAGAAGTTTATCGTTTTCTGCGATGATTTGTCGTTTGAAACCGGCGATGAAACCTATAAAGCCTTGAAAACTGCTTTAGACGGCGGACTGTCGCAACGTTGCACCAATGTTTTGGTTTATGCCACTTCCAACCGCCGTCATTTAATTCCTGAATACATGGATGAAAACGGCGGTACTACGGGCATTCGCGGAGAAATCCATCAGAAAGAGGCCGTCGAGGAGAAAATTTCCCTTTCTGACCGCTTCGGCTTATGGCTGAGTTTTTATCCTTTCGATCAAAACGATTATTTGACCGCCGTAGCCAACTGGTTGGACGATTTCAATGTGCCTTTTGACGATACAGCGCGCCAAGCCGCGTTGCAATGGGCGCAAATGCGCGGCAGCCGTTCAGGCCGTTCGGCATGGCAGTTTGCCTGCGACTGGGCAGGCCGATTGCCGGAAGAAAGAGTGCTGGATTAAGGCTGAAAAAACAAAAGGCCGTCTGAATATGGTTTCAGACGGCCTTTCTGTATTTTTATTGATTCATCAGCGCAAGCATGAAGACAACCATTGCTGGCGTTGGCGCGGATTGAGCAGATGATAGAAGCGGTATTGGATTTCCATTTCATCCACCGCATAGTCCATGCTGGAGAGGTAGCGGTTTTCAACATAATCGCGAGCGGCGTTTGAGTCGAATGAGTCGCCGGAGAGGATTTTGATGATGGTTTGACGGCGGTTACGGTCGGAGCGTACGGTTTTGCGGTAGGCTTTATCGTTGATTTGTTTGAAGTCGGTACGCAGACGGCGCAAGGGCGGCGTGTTGGTCGGCGGATAAATTGAGCTGTCGGATGTCGCAATTCGGGTGGAAGTCGTCCAAAGTGGCCAGAAATGGACCGGCATATGCAGGCAGACTGGAACAGAGTAGGGCGAGTGCTAAGAAAAATAAAAAGTTGGATAGCGGGAAAGTGCAACAGACACGGTGTTTTCCTAATGTTTCATCAGGTTTGGAAATATAACCGATAAGCGTGTGAAAGGCAGTATCAATGCAGTTAACTTTTTGTTAATGATGTTAGATTTTTGCAGATGTATGTAATCTAATAATTTATTTTCAAAACCTTACTATGTGATTATAAGTTTCATTAATGTATATGAAATGTAAATTCATAAAAATGACGGTAGAGATGTTGTCGGCAGCATACAACATAGGGTTAAAAATGCGATAATGACAAAGGAACACACTTTAGGAGAATAAACATGACCGACTACCGTATTGCCCCCAGTATTTTTGTCCGCTGATTTTGCCCGTTTGGGCGAAGAGGTTGCCGAAGTGATTCGCGCCGGTGCGGATTTGATTCATTTTGACGTGATGGATAATCATTATGTTCCGAATCTGACTTTCGGCCCTATGGTTTGCGCGGCTTTGAAACCGTATGCAACCGTGCCGGTCGATGTGCATTTGATGGTTGAGCTGGTGGACGATTTGATTCATGCGTTTGCCAAAGCCGGTGCCAATATCATTACCTTTCATCCTGAAGCCAGCCGCCATGTCGACCGCAGCTTGGGTTTGATTAAAGAATACGGCTGTCAGGCAGGCTTGGTATTGAATCCTGCTACGCCGGTCAATATTCTGGAAAACGTTTTGGACAAACTGGATATGGTGTTGCTGATGTCGGTCAACCCGGGCTTCGGCGGACAAAGCTTTATCCCGAATACGCTGGTGAAAAATCCGCAAAGTGCGCGAGATGTTGGACGAGTATGAACGGCAAAACGGCCGCCATATCGCATTGGAAGTCGACGGCGGCGTGAAAACAGACAATATTGCTGAAATTGCGGCGGCAGGTGCGGATACGTTTGTGGCCGGTTCGGCCATTTTTGGTAAACCGGATTACAAAGCCGTTATCGATGAAATGCGTCAACAGTTGGCGCAAGTCGGATAACTAAGCCGGGATATTCTTGGTTTTCAAACTTTGAATAATCAATGTTGAATATTAAAGGCCGTCTGAAATGATTTTCAGACGGCCTTTTATTTTAGCCTAAACCCTTACAGCGGCCATTCCAATGCAGGATTGCTTTCAATGACTGCTTTGAATTGGTTTTGAATACGCTCAATCGCTTCTTGCGTATCCGCTTCAAAACGCAATACCAAAATCGGCGTGGTATTGGAAGCACGCATCAGGCCGAAGCCGTCAGGGAATTCAACGCGCAAGCCGTCGATGGTGATGATTTCGGTCGCACCTTCAAACTTGGCATTGGCAGCCAGCTCTTCAATCACTTTGTGGCCGTTGCTGCCTTCCGGCAGGTCGATGTTGAGTTCCGGGTAGAAATGCTTTGCGGCAGGCTGTTCAACACTTCGGACGGATTGTCGAAGGCAGACAGGATTTCCAAGAGGCGTGCGCCGGCATACATACCGTCGTCGAAGCCGAACCAGCGTTCTTTAAAGAAAACGTGGCCGCTCATTTCGCCGGCAACCAGTGCGCCGGTTTTTTTCATGGTGGATTTGATGAAGCTGTGGCCGGTTTTTCCATCACAGGTTCGCCGCCGTGTTCTTTAATCCAAGGCGCGAGCAGACGGGTGGATTTGACGTCGAAAATCACTTTGGCTTTAGGATTGCGGCTCAACACGTCTTGCGCGAAAAGCATCAGTTGGCGGTCCGGATAGATGATGTTGCCGTCTTTGGTCACCACGCCCAAGCGGTCGGCATCGCCGTCAAATGCCAAGCCGATTTCGGCATCGCTGTTTTTAAGCTCGACGATGAGGTCTTGCAGGTTTTTCGGTTTGGACGGATCAGGGTGGTGATTAGGGAAATTGCCGTCCACTTCGCAGAAAAGTTCGGTCACTTCATTGCCCAAACTTTTGTAGAGTTTGCCTGCAAATGCGCCGCCGACACCGTTGCCCGCGTCAATCACGATTTTTATCGGGCGTTTGAGCTTGATGTGGCCGACGATGTTGTTATGGTATTCGCAGGAGATGTCTTTTTCGGTTACGCTGCCTTGTTTGTCGGCGGCAACAAAACCGTCTTTCTCAACAATAGCTAAAAGTTCTTGAATGGCTTCGCCTGCGAGCGTGTCGCCGCCGAGCATCATTTTGAAACCGTTATAATCGGGCGGGATTGTGGCTGCCGGTAATCATCACGCCGCTGCCGCCGCATTCGTTGATAGCTGCGAAGTAGAGCATAGGGAGTGGCAACCATACCGACGTTGAGGACGTCGATGCCGCTGTCGGTGAAAACCGCGTTGAATTTGTGCTATCAGGCCGGGGACCGCTCAAACGGCCGTCGCGGCCGAGTGCGATGCGGGTAATGCCTTTTTCTAAGGCTTTGGTGGCAATGGCTTTACCGATTAAGTAGGCAGCTTCGGCAGTCAGGGTTTTACCGACGATGCCCTCGGATGTCGTAGGCTTTGAAAAATGTCGCGGGCGATGTTTGCCATGTGATTTCCTTTGAAATTTAAGGGAAAATAATGGGCGTTATTTCTAACACGGCTAAAAAGGCCGTCTGAAGCATTCAGACGGCCTTTTGTCGTCACATCAAAGAACAGTGTTGCTTGGTCGAATCAATTGTTGAAAGTGTTGCACTGGTTGATGTCGCCGCTTTCCAAACCACGCTTGAGCCAAGTCATGCGTTCTTCGGACGAGCCATGGGTAAAGCTGTCGGGAACGACATAGCCTGCGCCCTCTTTCTGCAGGCGGTCATCGCCGACGGATTCGGCGGCAAGCATGGCTTTTGGTGATGTCTTCGGCTTTGAAGATATTTATTGTTGACGGCGTAGTGTCCCCCAAATGCCCGCGTAGCAGTCCGCCTGCAATTCGAGTTTGACGGAAAGGGCATTGGCCTCTTTTTGCCGACCTGTTGCTGCATTTCTGTGGACTTTGGGCAGGATGCCGAGCAGGTTTTGAACGTGATGGCCGACTTCGTGAGCATAACGTAGGCAAACGCAGCATCGCTGGCGGATTTCGAGCTTGGTGCGCATGTCTTCATAGAAAGCTCAAATCCAAATAAACTCTTTGGTCGCCCGGGCAGTAAAATGGACCCATGGCAGATTGTCCTGTACCGCAGGCGGTAGACGTACCGCCTTCATACAACACCATGGTTGTCGGTGTGTAGCGTTGGCCGTGTTGTTGGAAATATTTGCTCCATGCTTTTTCCGTATCGGCAAGGACGACGCGGGACAGCTCGTTCAACTCGGCTTCTTGTTGGCTGTCGAGTCGGGTAGCTTGCTGGGTAGGAATGCCCATCGAAGATGAGCCGCCAACCAAACCGCTCAAATCCACGCCGTAATATGCGCCGACCAAAACCACGATAATGCCGAGTATGCCCGGCGTTTTGCCGCCACCGCCGCCACGGCTTCCGCGGCGATCTTCGACGTTTTGGCTTTGTTCACGACCTTTCCAATCCATAATGTGTATCCTGTGTAGTTTTCATGCGGCGGATTATACTATGGAGTGTCAAATGTGTTTGATCGAATTGCGAATATTGCTTGAGGCCGTCTGAAAATACGACATCGGGAAAGTGAAAACGGCAGTATCTTTCAGACGGCCTTGGTGTTTGTTAGAATGAACAAACCTACTATTGGGAGATATAAGATGAAAGTCAGCAGTAAAGCTATTGTCAACGGCGAATTTGAAGACAAATACGGCAAGCGCGGCAGCCAGTTCAGCCCGAGCGGTATGCCTTCTTATTCGATTCCTTTTGAAATCGAAGATGCGCCAGAAGGAACAAAAATCGTTTGCCGTGGTATTGGAAGACAAAGATGCCATTTCAGCATCGGGCTTTCGTATGGACGCATTGGTTGATTTCGGATTTGAAACGCACTTCAGTAGCAGAAAATGAAAGTATTTCTGCAACAGATTTCACTCAGGGTGCGAATACTTGGGCGAGCGCGTTGGGTAAATTTGAGATCGAAGAGGCCTCGTTTTACGGCGGTATGGCGCCACCGAACAACCGTCATCGTTATGAGCTGATTGTGTACGCGCTGGACACCGTTTTGGATTTACCACGCGGTTTCCGCTTTAATGAGCTGCATTTTGCCATGCAGGGCTCATGTGTTGGATTCGGCATGCGTGGTCGGTACTTATGATGTGTGACGGTATGCGTCATTATTGAAAAAAGCCTGTCCGATTTTAATTCGGACAGGCTGTTTTTATGGGAAATCAAATCAATTAAACCACTTCGGCTTTAGTGATGATGACAGGTTCGCTCGGTACGTCGTCGTGGTAGCCGTGACGTTTGGTAGAAACGCCTTCGATGGCATCGACAACGTCAAAACCGTCAACGACTTTACCGAATACGGCATAGCCCCAGTCTTGGACAACGGTTTTGCCGTACAGCTCTTTAGAACGGAAGTTCAGGAAGGCGTTGTCGGCGGTGTTGATGAAGAATTGCGCGCTGGCAGAATGAGGATCGGAAGTACGCGCCATGGCGATGGTGTATTTTTCGTTAGGCAAACCGTTGGACGCTTCGTTTTGAATCGGATCGCGGGTTTCTTTTTCGTTCATGTTTTCATCCATGCCGCCGCCTTGAATCATGAAGCCTTTGATGACGCGGTGGAAGATTACGCCGTCGTAGAAGCCGTCTTTAACGTATTGCTCGAAGTTTTTAGCAGTAACGGGGGCTTTGTCGAAATCGAGTTCGATTTTGATGTCGCCTTTGTTGGTGTGCAGGATAATCATGGGTTTCCTTTCGTTAGAATCCGGTTTTGAATCATTCGTTAAATTGTGTCTGAATGACAAACTTCAAGGCCGTCTGAAAAAAATATTCTTTCAGACGGCCTTGTTGATTAGGGTCGATGGTTTACATCAGTACAGCATAAGCCCACAGAGCAACCAATACCACGCAGAGGATGTTTCAGTAATAAGCCGACATTCATCATTTCGCGTTGTTTGATTAAGCCTGTACCAAACACAATCGCGTTAGGCGGTGTGGCAACCGGCAGCATGAAGGCACAAGATGCGCCGACACCGATCACGAATACCAAGACTTGTTCAGGCAGGCCCATTTGCGCGGCGATGCTGGCGAAAAATAGGCACAAGCAGGGCGGCGGAAGCCGTGTTACTGGTGAACTCGGTCAGGAAGATGATGAAGGTGGCAACCACGAAAATCACCAGCAATGCAGGAGAATGGGAGAACGTGGAAGCAACTTGCTGACCCAGTGCTTCAGATGCGCCGGAGGATTGCAGCAATGCGCTCAAGCTGATACCGCCACCGAAGAGCATCAATACACCCCAGTCGGTATTGCGGGCAACTTCTTTCCATTGCGCCACGCCGAATACGACGACAGCAACGGCGGCAATCAGGGCGATAACGGTATCAGGGTTGGAAATACCGAATGCGGCTTTGATTTTGGAGCTGAATACCCAAGCGATGGCAGCGGCCAAGAAAATCAACAGCGCGATAACGCGGTGCAAAGTCCAAGGGATAGATTCGGCTTTAACTTCCACGCGCTCGTTCAAATTAGGCTTGAGGATGACGTACATGGAGAACAGCATCAGCGGCAGAATCAACAGCATCATCGGCAAGCCGAGCTTCATCCAGCCGACGAAGTCCAAGTTCAGCGCTTTGGCGGCAATCATGTTCGGAGGAGAACCGACCACGGTACCCAAGCCGCCAATACTGGCGCAGTAGGCGATACCGAGCAGGACGAAAACGTAGGTTTTGCGTTCTTTTTCTTGATCGAGGTGGCTCATCATACCCATGGCCAAAGGCAGCATCATTGCGGCAGTCGCAGTGTTACTGATCCACATAGACAGGAAGGCGGTAACGGCAAACAGCATCAACACGGCAACTTTCATATTTCCGCGGGACAGGCGCAACAGGCTGACGGCGATTTTACGGTCGAGACGTTGCATGTGCAGGGCGGTTGCAAGCGCGAAGCCGCCGAAGAAGATATAAATCGTCGGGTCGGAGAAACCGGCCATTGCTTTTTTGATGTCCATATCCGGGAAGCCGAGTACAACGGCAAGGATAGGGATCATCAGCGCGGTAATGGTAATGTGTACGGCTTCGGTAAACCAAAGTGCCGCAACGAAAATCAACAGCGCGATACCTTTGTTGGCATCGGGGCTGTAGGGAAGGATGTAATAAATGCCGAAGCAGACAACAGCAGAGATAATGGTCGTCAGCAGTCCTTTAAAGTCGGTAATCGGCTTTTGCGCACTGAGAAGCTCGACGTTCTCAGGATGCTGAGTCTTATCCTTGGCGTTTAAGTCCATGATGTATTCCTCTGAAACATGATCGGTTTTTTTCTTTTTCAGCCGCACGTTTTCAGACGGCCTAATCGGTAACAGTATATTTGTAATTTAATGTAGTGTAAACAAATTGTAAATTATTTTTTTAAAAATGAAAATGAAAAACGGATAAGCAAGAAAGCTGCTATCCGGCGGAATGAAGACCCATTGTGAGTTAGTAAGAATCAGGATAAATCGGTAAAACTGCCAAAATTACGGCAGAATCAGTCATACTATCCTGATTTATATGGATTTAAACGTTTTGCGTCAGATTGTCTTGTTCCTTAAACAACAAACCGCAAACGGCCAAAACCAGCCGATGCCAGTAAGGCTCCGGCAATGCCGATATTGGAAAAGGCCGAACCAGACGGTTATATGGTGTCCCCAAAAAGCGCACCGCCGCCGATACCGACATTGTACAAACCTGAATAAATCGAGTTGGCCACATCTGTTGCATCCGAGGCGAATGCCAAGACTTTCGACACCATGCCCAAGCTGACGATGACGATGGCCACGCCCCAAATAAACACCAGCGCGTACACCGCATAAGGGAAAGAGGCAAACGGCAGAAGCAGCAGGGCGGAGAGCAGGATGACCGCCACCGCGCCAAGCATAAACAGGCGTTGCGATTTGGCAAACCATTTGCCAAACAGATAAGAAGCAGCGAAGCCTGCCAAACCATACAGGCTCAAAACGATGGTAACTTGTTCAGCCTTAAATCCGCCAACTTGCAACACAAAAGGCTCGATATAGCTGTATGCCGTGAAATGTGCCGTAATAATCAACACTGTCATGGCATAAAGCAACATCAGGTTGCGGCGTTTGAACAAACTCGGCAGGCTGCTTAAAGAACCGGTATTTTGGCTGGGTAAAGCAGGCAGGTTTTTAGCCAACACCAGCATTACGCCGGCAGCGCAGACGCCGATCAGCAGGAAACTGAGCTGCCAGCCGAAGTACTGCCCGACCACGCGCCCCAGCGGAATGCCCAAAACCATCGCCAAAACCGTACCCGTACTGAGCAAGCCCAAAGCCTGATTGGTTTTGCCGGTGGGCGCAAGCCGTACCGCCAAAGAAGCCGTAATCGACCAAAATACCGCGTGTGTCAGTGCAATCCCGATACGGCTGACCAAGAGGATGTTGAAGTTCCAAGAAAAAAACGACAGCGCGTGAAACAGCGCAAACAGTGCAAACAGCATCAGCAATAATTTGCGCCGTTCGATGTTTTTCGTCATCAGCATCAGCGGCAGCGATAGGAGCGCAACAATCCACGCATACACCGTAATCATCATGCCCACTTCCGTTGCCGGTTTGTCAAAGCTCTGACCGATGTCGCTCAAAAGCGCAATCGGAATGTATTCGGTGGTATTGAAAATAAACGCCCCCACCGCCAGCGCGCATACGCTAACCCATTGTTTGAATGTTGAAGTCATTATTATGTCCGTTTGATGAAGCAAAGAGCGTTATTGTACGCCTATCTGCATTTTTCAGACGGCCTTTAATGAAGAATTTGCAAGCTGTTTGCGTAAGGAGTAAAGTATTTGGCAACCATATTTGTTTGAATGAAAGGAAATACAAATGCAAACTGTTACCCTCAACATCGACGGCATGACCTGCGGCGGCTGCGTGAAAAGCGTAACCCGTCTTTTGGAAGGCGTAGAAGGCGTGGAAAAAGCAGAAGTCAGCTTGGAAAACAAAAATGCAGTGATTACTTTCGATGAAAGCAAGACAGATACCGATGCGCTGATTGATGCCGTAGAAGACGGCGGCTACGACGTGGCTTTGTAACCGATAAGCGTATTTTTGAATAAAGGCCGTCTGAAACGCTTCAGACGGCCTTTGTCTCTTGATCACTTACTTTTTGCCATTATGTCGTTTTCGTTTGATAATACATAAACACAAAAAACACGCACCAAACAATCAATAGGAGGCTTTGCCATGCAACAAAAAGTCCGTTTCCAAATCGAAGGCATGACTTGTCAGGCCTGCGCTTCGCGTATTGAAAAAGTGTTGAACAAAAAAGATTTTGTCGAATCGGCGGGGGTGAACTTTGCCAGCGAGGAGGCGCAGGTTACGTTTGACGACAGCAAAACCTCCGCAGCCGACATTGCCAAAATCATTGAGAAAACCGGTTACGGCGCAAAGGAAAAAACGGAAGATACGCTGCCGCAGCCCTGAAGCAGAACAGCGCATATAGCTGGAGGCTGTGGCTTTTGCTGGCCATTAATATTCCGTTTTTAATCGGCATGGCAGGCATGATGATCGGGCGGCACGATTGGATGATTCCGCCTGTATGGCAGTTTGTGCTGGCAAGCATTGTGCAGCTTTGGCTGGCCATCCCGTTTTACAAAAGCGCGTGGGCGAGCATTAAAAGGCGGACTGGCGAATATGGACGTACTTGTTACCATCGGCACGGTATCGATTTACCTGTATTCCGTTTATATGCTGTTTTTCAGCCCGCACGCGGCGCACGGCATGGCACACGTGTATTTTTGAAGCGGGCGTGATGGTGATCGGTTTTGTGTCGCTGGGCAAAGTTTTTGGAACACCGCACCAAAAAAATCCAGCCTGAACAGCTTGGGCCTGCTGCTCAAACTCACGCCGACCCAAGTCAACGTGCAACGCAACGGCGAATGGCAACAGCTGCCCATCGACCAAGTGCAAATCGGCGACCTGATCCGCGCCAACCACGGCGAACGTATTGCTGCCGACGGCATCATCGAAAGCGGCAGCGGCTGGGCGGATGAGAGCCATCTTACCGGCGAATCCAACCCCGAAGAGAAAAAGGCGGGCAGCAAAGTGTTGGCAGGCGCGCTGATGACCGAAGGCAGCGTGGTGTACCGCGCCACTCAGCTAGGCAGCCAAACCTTGCTCGGCGACATGATGAACGCGCTCTCTGAAGCACAAGGCAGCAAAGCACCGATTGCGCGTGTGGCCGATAAAGCGGCGGCGGTGTTCGTGCCTGCCGTCGTGGGCATTGCGCTTTTGACTTTTATCGCCACTTGGCTGGTGAAAGGCGATTGGACGGTTGCACTGATGCACGCCGTTGCCGTTTTGGTGATTGCCTGCCCATGCGCGCTTGGTCTGGCAACGCCCGCCGCGATTATGGTCGGCATGGGTAAAGCGGTGAAACACGGTATTTGGTTTAAAGACGCGGCGGCGATGGAAGAAGCCGCCCACGTCGATGCCGTCGTGTTGGACAAAACCGGCACGCTGACCGAAGGCAGGCCGCAGGTTGCCGCCGTTTATTGTGTTCCCGACAGCGGCTTTGACGAAGACGCTTTGTACCGCATCGCCGCCGCCGTCGAACAAAACGCCGCTCATCCGCTCGCCCGAGCCATCGTTTCCGCCGCCCAAGCGCGCGGTTTGGACATTCCGCCGCCCAGCGCGCGGTTTGAAATCCCCTCAGCACAAAACGCGCAAACCGTTGTCGGCGCAGGCATTACCGCCGAAGTGGAAGGCGTGGGTTTGGTGAAAGCAGGCAAAGCCGAATTTGCCGAACTGACCTTGCCGAAATTTTCAGACGGCGTTTGGGACATTGCAAGTATTGTTGCAGTCTCAGTCGATAACAAACCTATCGGCGCATTCGCGCTCGCCGATGCGCTGAAAGCCGATACCGCCGAAGCCATAGGCCGTCTGAAAAAACACAATATCGATGTCTATATTATGAGCGGCGACAACCAAGGCACGGTCGAATACGTCGCCAAGCAACTGGGTATCGCACACGCCTTCGGCAATATGAGTCCGCGCGACAAAGCCGCCGAAGTGCAGAAACTCAAAGCTGCCGGCAAAACTGTAGCTATGGTCGGCGACGGCATCAACGACGCCCCCGCGCTCGCCGCCGCCAACGTCAGCTTCGCGATGAAAGGCGGCGCGGACGTTGCCGAACACACCGCATCCGCCACGCTGATGCAGCATTCGGTCAACCAGCTCGCCGATGCCCTGCTGGTGTCGCAGGCGACTTTGAAAAACATCAAGCAAAACCTGTTTTTCGCCTTCTTCTACAATATCTTGGGCATTCCGCTCGCCGCACTCGGCTTTTTAAATCCCGTCATCGCGGGCGCGGCAATGGCGGCAAGCTCGGTTTCCGTGTTGAGCAATGCCTTGCGCCTGAAACGGGTGAATATTGAGTGATAATATAAAGGCCGTCTGAAGACTGTTTTTTCAGACGGCCTTTAATCCATATTTTCTGATTTCGAGACTCAAGCGGGAGTATGTCGTATGGACATGATGTTGTTTACCAATATTGTGTTGATTGTTTTATGTATTTTTACTATGTTGCTGGTGTGGTCGCGCAACTGGAAACGCAAGCAGGCGTATTTTGAGAAAAATCAAAAAGCAATCCGGAAAACCTCAAATGGGTTGGGCAAAATCTGACTGGTCAGGAGTGGAAGGATTTGAAAGTCGTGAGCGACTATTTTGGCCTACCCATGTTGCAGGCCAAGCAATTAATTGATTTTTATAAAAACAGTCAGCATCTAATTTATGATTTAACGATAGAATTTGACTGAAGTTAAGGCCGTCTGAAATAGCACTCTTATAATAATATAAGTAATATTTCAGACGGCCTTGCTATTGGTTCAAATAAAGGGAGGAGAACAAAAATGACCGTTTACTTAATCGGCGATTCCGTTCGGCTTGCATCGGAGCCTTACACACGCGCCGCTTTGCCTGAGGCGGATATTGTTTCTCCATCGGAAAACTGCCGCTCGTCGTATGATGTGCTAGAGCATATCGGGCAATGGACAGAGGGCGCGACTGTGGGAGACATTATCCACATCAACTGCGGTTTGCACGACATCCGTCACAATCAAGGCTGTAATGAGCCGGTGGCCGATATAGAAACCTACCGCAACAACCTGACCCGAATTTTCGATTATCTGAAACAGACAGGTGCAAAAATTATTTGGGCGAGCAGCACGCCCTTTTTGGAAAGCGTACACAATATCGTCAAACCCTCGCGCCGTTATCTGGACGACTTGAAGGCCTATAACCTTGTGGCTGAGGATTTGGCAAGGCAATATGATTTTGCCGTCAACGATTTATACAGTTTGATGTTTGGGCAGGATTTGACTGATGTGATGCTGTGCGATGGGCTTCATTTCAATGAGTTCGGCAGTAAGATGATAGGCAAGGCAGTAGCAGAGGCGATATTGAAACAGATGGACTAACCTGACTTAACTCGTTTTGTCGTGTTTTTGGCTATTTCAGACTGACTTTAAAGTTGAAGCGAAGCCCCTGATATCAGGTAATGCAGCGACTAATCCTATCAACATTTAATCCAGGAGTATGACCATGATGACGGCGAATTAGATAAAATCAGCGGTGAAAGTAAAAGAAGTGGTTGGAGATGTATCCGGCAATGCTAAACTTGAAAGCTGAGGGCTTGATTCAACAAGGCGTTGGCAAAAGTAAAAGAAGTGGTCGGCAACATTGAAGAAAAAAAGGCAGCGATGTTTTGCAAAAGAGCAAAAGAAGAAGCAGAGCATTTGGTTGATGAAGCCAAAGAAAAAAAGCTGAAAGCTTTAATTAATGATATTAAAAGCAAAATTTTAATATTTAAAGAATAAAAGGCCGTCTGAAAGATTTTTTTCAGACGGCCTTTTGTTTATAGTTTTAAAGTTTAGGCAAACTGTTTGCCAAATTCGATAAATTCGTCTTTTTGGCTTTGGCTTTGCCGGAGTCGATGGCTTCTTGAGCGGCTTTGACACCATCTGCCAGCGAAGCAACCACATTTCCTGCATAGAGCGCGGCGGCGGCATTGAGGACGACGATATCGCGTGCGGCACCGGCTTTGCCGTCCAACACTTCGTTCATTTTTGCAGGGATTCTTGCGCGTTTTTCGACTTTGATTTCGTCTAAATTGCGGCGGACTTTCCATGCCGAAATCGGCTGGGCTGATGTCGTATTCGGTGATTTTTGCCGTCTTTCAGTTCGGCAACGCGGGTTTTGCCGGTCAGCGTGATTTCATCCAAACCGCCTTCGCCGCACACAACCAAAAACATGTTTGGAGCCAAGCTGTTGCAATACGCGGGAAAGAATGCCGCACAAGTCGATGTGGAACACGCCCAAGAGTTGGTTTGCCGCGCCGGCAGGATTGGTCAGCGGGCCCAAGATATTGAAGATGCTGCGGAAACCGAGCGAACGGCGGACTGGGGCAACATAGCGCATGGCGCTGTGATGGTTGGGCGCGAACATAAAGCCGATGCCGGTTTGCTGGATGCTTTGGGCAACCTGTTCGGGGTTGAGGTTGAGGTTGGCGCCCATTTGTTCCATGACATCGGCAGCGCCGCTGGATGAAGAAACGGAGCGGCCGCCGTGTTTGGCGACTTTCGCGCCTGCCGCAGCCGCGACAAACATGGAAGTCGTGGAAATATTGAAAGTTTTGGCACCGTCGCCGCCCGTGCCGACAATATCGACTAAGTCGTCGGCGTTTTCCAGCGGCACTTTGGTGGCAAATTCGCGCATCACGCTGGCTGCGGCGGTAATCTCGGAAACGGTTTCAACTTTAATCCGCAGGCCGGTCAGAATGGCGGCGATTTGTTCGGGCGGAACTTGGCCGCTCATGATTTGGCGCATGAGGTCGGTCATTTCATCGTAGAAAAGTTCGTTGTTGCTGATGAGGCGTTCAATCGCTTGTTGAGGGGTAATCATGATTTTTCCTTTGTTCGTGTCCGATGTGATTCAGGCCGTCTGAAAATGCGGTTTGAACACTGTCAAACACCTTTCAGACGGCCTTTCATTAAGATTTTTGCGGACGATAGTCTTTGAATTCTTCCAAGAAGTTTTTCAGCATATCGTGGCCGTGTTCGGTCAGCAGGGCTTCGGGGTGGAACTGTACGCCTTCGACGGCATATTCTTTGTGGCGTACGCCCATGATTTCGCCGTCTTCCGTCCGCGCGGTAATTTCGAGGCAGTCGGGCAGGGGTGGCGCGGTCGATGGCCAGGCTGTGGTAGCGCGTGCAGTTGACCGGATTGGGCAGGTCTTTAAACATGCCTGTGCCGTGATGGAAAACAGGGGAGACTTTGCCGTGCATCATTGTTTTGCGCGCGCACGACATTGCCGCCGAACGCTTCGCCCATGGTTTGATGGCCGAGACACACGCCCATGACGGGCAGCCTGCCGGCAAAGTGCTGCATGGCTGCAACAGAAATGCCTGCTTCTTTAGGGAGAACAAGGGCCGGGGCCGATGACCAGATATTGCGGTTTCAGGGCTTCGATTTCTTCGATGGTGATTTTCATCGTTGCATCGTACCAAAACTTCCTGCCCCAACTCGGCAAAGTATTGGACGATGTTGTAGGGTGAAGCTGTCGTAATTATCGATAAATAAAAAGCATTTGCAAACCTTTAATGACATTTTTGGCAGACAGGGGTAAGGTCTGCCAAAAGTGTAAAAATCGTTTATGTTTGCATAATATCACAATCTTTACCTAAAAGGCCGTCTGAAACGGTGGATAAGACAAAAACAGCTAAAAATGCTATTCTTTACGCTTTGAACCTAATCTGTTTGAAGTGATGAAAAAGTATCTTATCCCGACTGCCGCCGTCGTTGTCGCCGCTGCGCTCGGCACACCTTATTATCTTGGTGTCAAAGCGGAAGAAAGCCTGACCGAGCAACAAAAGCTGTTGCAGGAATCCGGTTTCCTGACCGTTGAGTCCCACCAATACGATCGCGGCTGGTTCAGTTCAACCGAGACGACCGTCATCCGCCTCAAACCGACCCTGCTTCAAAATACGCAAAAATACCTGCCGGACAATTTGAAAACCGTCCTGCAAGAGCCGATTACGGTCATCAATCATGTGACACACGGCCCATTCGCCGGCGGTTTCGGTACGCGCGCCCATGTGGAAACCGAGTTCCAATACCATCCGGAAACCAAAAAAGTTTTGGGCCGCTTCTTCGGCCAGCAAACGCCGTTGACCATGACCAATACGGTTTACCTTTCCGGCGACGGCAAACTCAGCCTCAATATCCCCGCCTTCGATTATGAAGAGCTTTCGGTATCAAAGCTCAACTGGAAAAGGCTTTGGCGGCAATACCGATTACAGCCAAGGCTTTAAAAAGCTATCGCCACGATTACCTTGCGCCGTCTTTACAAGTCAAATTGGCCGACAAAGGCGATGTGTCTTTGGAAAACCTGCGCTTCCAGTCCGAAACGGAAGACGGCCTGACCAAGCTTTCTTTGGGCAAGAGCAGCATTACGCTGGATAAATTCCTGCTGCAATGGAAAGAAAACATCGATTACAACGTTAAGTTGAACGAACTGGTCAACCTTGTGACCAATCTGCAAATCGGTGCATTCATCAATCCAACCGGCACGATTGCTCCGTCTAAAATCGAAGTCAGCAAACTGCGTTTCGATACGCAGACCGGCGAAGTCGATAAATTCATCAACAGCGAAGGCCGCTTCCAATTTGAAAGCCTGACTTATGGCGAAGACAAATACGGCCCTCTGGATATCAACGTCGCTGCCGAGCATTTTGGATGCGGCATCACTTTTGGCATTTAAAAAAACAAAATTGCCGAAGTGTCCGTGAAGAAAATGAGCGAAGAAGAGATTCAGGCTTCCTTGATTCAGACGGCCAAAAACGAGGCTTCAGGCCTGTTACCAACAATCCGGTTTTGAAACGTCAAAACTTTCAAATTCACTATGCCTCATGGCGATGTCGATGTCAGCGGCAAGCTTGCGTTTAAAGGTTTGGCAGCCAAAGACCTCAACAATTTGGGCGATATGCTGAAGAAAACCGAAGCCGACTTTAATATGAGCGTACCGCAAAAGTTGTTGGAGCAGCTCGCCGTCAACCAAGCAAGCAGCCTGTTTTAGCGTCAATGCCGAAGATGAAGCCGCAGGCCGCGCCAGCATCGACGATATCAACGAGACCTTGCGCCTGATGGTAGACAGTACCATTAAAAGCATGGCAAGCGAGAAATATCTGACCTTAGAAGACGATAATGTCAAAAACCCATCTGACTCTGCAAAACAGCGAGTTGAAATTAAACGGAAAAAGTCCTTCAAGGCGACCCGGAACCCGAGTTTGACGAAGCAGACTTTCCCAATAACTAATCCTCAATCACACAAACAGCGGTTTTAACTTCTCAGAAGTTAAAACCGCAAATCAACCCACAATCAAAAAGGAAACCCATGTTCCGTACCATGCTCGGCGGCAAAATCCACCGTGCCACCGTTACCGAAGCCGACCTCAACTACGTCGGCAGCATTACCGTTGACCAAGACCTGCTGGATGCGGCAGGTATTTGCGTTAACGAAAAAGTCGCCATCGTCAACAATAACAACGGCGAACGTCTTGAAACCTACACCATCCCCGGCGAACGCGGCAGCGGCGTCGTTTGCCTCAATGGCGCGGCCGCGCGTTTGGTTCAAAAAGGCGACATCGTGATTATCATGTCTTACGTCATGTTGTCCGAACCCTGAAATTGCAGCGCATGAGCCGAAAGTCGTCCTCGTCGATGAGAACAATAAAATCCGCGACGTGATTTCTTATGAGCCGCCGCACACCGTGTTGTAATATTCAAACAAAGGCCGTCTGAAATGTTTCAGACGGCCTGTTTCCCAAATTCAACTTATCTGAAAGGCTTTGCCGTGAATATCCAAATCAACAATATCACAGTCAGCAACGATGCGCCCTTTACCCTTTTTCGGCGGCATCAATGTCGCTGAAGACCTCGACTCTACGCTGAAAGCCTGTGAGCAATACGTTAAAGTCACCGATAAACTCGGCATTCCTTATGTGTTCAAAGCCTCTTTCGACAAGGCAAACCGCTCTTCTATTCACTCTTTCCGCGGTGTAGGCCTGGACGAAGGCATGAAGATTTTTCAAGCGGTGAAACGCGAGTTTAACGTTCCCGTGATTACCGACGTTCACGAGCCTTACCAATGCCAACCGGTTGCCGAAGTCTGCGATGCCATCCAGCTGCCTGCCTTCTTGGCGCGCCAAACCGATTTGGTGGTGGCAATGGCGAAAACCGGCAATGTCATCAACATCAAAAACCGCAATTTCCTCAGCCCGTCTCAAATGAAAAACATTGTGGAGAAATTCCAAGAAGCAGGCAACGAACAAATCATTTTGTGCGAACGCGGCGCAAACTTCGGCTACGACAATTTGGTGGTCGATATGCTCGGCTTTGGCGTGATGAAAAAAACGTGTAACAACCTGCCCGTTATTTTTGACGTAACCCATTCCCTGCAAACGCGCGAATCCGGTGCCGCTGCATCAGGCGGACGTCGCGCCCAAGTATTGGACTTGGCGCTTGCCGGTATGGCAACCCTGATTGGCCGGTTTGTTCCTTGAATCTCATGCCAATCCCGACCAAGCCAAATGCGATGGACCAAGCGCATTGCCGCTTGCCCAATTGGAAGACTTCCTGACCCGTGTTAAAGCGATTGATGAAACCGTGAAATCGTTTGCACCTATGGATATTCGTTAGGGCGAATAGTTGAAAGGCCGTCTGAAAGCATTTTCAGACGGCCTTTTTATCAGCGTTACTGTCCGCGTAAAAACAACGCATCCAATTCTTTTAAAAGTCAGTTTGACCCATGTCGGACGGCCGTGGTTACACTGGTTGCTGCGCGGCGTGTTTTCCATATCGCGCAGGAGCGCATTCATTTCTGGCAAGGTCAGTTGGCGGCCGGCGCGGACTGAGCCGTGGCAGGGACATGGTGGCGAGGATGTGGTTTTCGTGTTCTTCGATGGTTTTGGCTGCTGCCGACTTGGGCGAGTTCGCCCAATACATCTTTTGGCCAGCGAAACGACGTCGGCTTTACCGAGCATGGCAGGAACTGCGCGGACGGCAAGGGTATTGCCGCCCATGTCGGACAATTCAAGCCAAAGCCTGTCAGCATTTCGGCATGATCGGCAAGGGCGGCGCATTCTTCGTGGGACGCGGCAAAGGTTACGGGAATAAGCAGGCGCTGGCTTTGTAGATTGCCGTTTTCCTGACGTTGGCGTTTTCATTTTTTCGTAGTTGACGCGTTCGGCGGCGGCGTGCATGTCGATGAGCAGCAGGCTGTCTTCGGCTAGGGCGAGGATGTAGATGCCTAATAGTTGGGCGATGGCAAAAGCCGAGCGGCGGCAGTTCGGATTGGGAGGGAAGGCCGTCTGAACATTGCTTATCTGTTTTTGGGAGTAGGCGTTTCAGACGGCATATTACCGAAAACGTGCCTGCTCGAATTGGCTCAACTCAAGGTCGATGTCGTCTGTTTTTTTGTAGAGCTCGGCATAAGTATTCATGGCTGCGCGGCTTTCGCGCAGAGACAGGCTGCGTTGTTGCGGCGCACGCGCGGCTTGGTAAAGGCATAGGCGCGGTTTTGCCTGATGAACCAAAGGCATTGCGTGTATCGGGTTTGTTGCCCGTCGGGTAGTTGGATGCGCTATCAAACAGATTTTTCACCGTCGTTTTCAGACGGCATTGGTGTAGTAGTAACGCCAGTAATGTCATGCAACACTTCGCCTGCGTTGCTGACGCTTTCGGTCAGGTCGGCGCGTGTGTCGGCAAGGGCTTTGTTGAGCGTGTGGAACACGAGTTGGTGCACCTGCTGGCTGTCGCGGAAGCGGATTTCGGTTTTGGTCGGGTGGACGTTGACATCCACGGCTTCGGGCGGCAGGTCGAGGAAGAGGACGAAAGCAGGCGTCAGCGCGTTGTGCAATACGTCGCGGTATGCCTGCTTGACAGCATGGAGCATGACTTTGTCGCGGACAAAACGATGGTTGACGAAGCAGTATTGTTTGTCGGTTTTGCCTTTGGCAAAAGTCGGCTTGGCAATCGCGCCATAGAGCCGCAATGCGCCATTGCCGCTGTCAATTTCCAATGAGGCCGTCTGAAAATCATCGCCGACAATGGCGGCAATACGTTCATGCAGGCTTTGTGCAGGAAGTTTGAACACTTGTTTGCCGTCGCGTTTGAGTGAGAAGGCAATGTGCGGATGCGCCAGCGCAAGACGTTCGAGCATGGTGGCGCAGTGGGCGTATTCGGTGTTTTTCGGATTTGAGGAACTTGCGCCGTGCAGGGGTATTGAAGAAGAGTTCGGCAGCTTCGATGGTGGTGCCGACGGGGTGGGCGGCGGCGGTGGGGCTGCTGAGTTTGCCGTCTTCTGCTTTGACTTGGGTCGCGTGTGAACTGTCTTCTTGACGGCTGGTCAGGGTCAGGCGGCTGACTGAGGCGATACTGGCCAAACCTTCGCCACGAAAGCCCATACTGGCAACGTGTTCCAAATCGTTTAAGGTTTTGATTTTGCTGGTGGCGTGGCGGTGGAGCGCAAGCTCGATGTCGTCTGAGTGGATGCCGCTGCCGTTGTCGCTGACGCGAATCAGGCGGATACCGCCGCCGGCCAGCTCGACATCAATCGCTGTCGCGCCTGCGTCAATACTGTTTTCAACGATTTCTTTCAGAGCGTTGGCAGGGGCGTTCAACCACTTCTCCGGCGGCGATTTGGTTGACAAGATGGTCGGGCAGTGCGGCAATTCGGGACATCGGTTTCTTTCAAAAAAAGCAACGGCGGAAGGGAAAAATTACAGGTATTTGCGCATCAATTCGCATTCGACACGGACGGTTTTGTTCAGCTGCAACACGGCAGTACCGAGCGATTCATAACGATTGAGGGCGATAGAAAGGCACGGAATTGAGCGAGGGCATACAGTTTGAGAAAGCTGAGGCCTGCATTTCGTGCCATTTCTTCGGCGCGGCTGAGCAGGGCCGTACCCAAGCCAAGATTGTGGAAGAGCGGATGGACGTATAAGGCGTCCAGTTGCGCTTCTTTGAAATCGACTTGGAAGAAGCCTTGAATCAGCCCTTTGTATTCGACCACCCACAAGGCTTTGTTTTTTTATCGGAGATGGTTTCCAAATAGCTGTTGATGTCGAGCAGACTTTCCCATGCGTGCATAATGGTTTCATCGTAACTGCGGATGCAGGCGTATTGAACGGCATGCAGATGGGCGTTGTGTATGGCTTGGCAGTCTTTTTCGGTTGCCGGACGGAGGATGGTCAGAAGGCTCATGGCGGATGGTCGGAAAAATTGATTTCAGACGGCCTTTTGCAATCAAAGGCCGTCTGAAAAAGTGGGTAAGGTTACAGGCTTTGATGTAAGGTTTGTGCGGTTTTGGAACGCGTTGTCCGCATCGTTGGCCAAGACGGTAAAGTGGCCCATTTTTCGGCCTTTGCGCGCGGCTTTTTGACCGTAAAGATGCAGATGTGCATTCGGGTTGCTTTGCAGCGGCAGCCATTCTGGTTCGCCGCCGTCTTCCTTCCAAACGTCGCCCAAAATATTCGCCATGCAGCATGAAGAAAGCAACTTGGTGTCGGCGGGCGGCAGATTGCACATCAGGCGGACCTGTTGCTGGAATTGGTCTGCCGCGCAGGCATCCAGCGTATGGTGGCCGGAATTGTGCGGGCGCGGGGCGATTTCGTTGACGACCAATTCATGCGTGTCGCCGACGACGAACATTTCCACCGCCAATACGCCGACATAATCCAATTCGTCCGCCAAGCGTTGCGCCATCTGCCGCGCCTGTTGTTGCACGTCGGCACTCAGCCGCGCGGGGACGATGGAATAGGCGAGGATGCCGTTTTTCGTGGATGTTTTCGGCCGGGTCGAAGGTTTGCACGTTTTCATTGTTCAGACGACATACGATAACGGAAATTTCGCCGCGCAAATCTACCATTTTTTTCCAAAACGCAATCCACGCCGCCATGTTCGGCAAATGCGGCTTTGAGTTCGTCCACCGTTTTGACGCGGATTTGACCTTTGCCGTCGTAGCCCAAAGTAGCCGTTTTTCAGGATGCCGGGCAAAAATTGCGCGCTTACTTCGCTGATGTCGTCTGAACGGCAAATCGCTTGATACGGCGCAGTTTGCAATCCCGCTTTGCGTATCCACGCTTTTTCCTGAATACGGTTTTGCGCGATGGCAACGCAGTCGCCGCTGGGGGAAACGTTGGTATGTTCTGCCAGAAAAACGCATCGCGTCAGCATTGACGTTTTCAAATTCAGTGGTAACCGCCGCGCATTTTGCCAACTCGTCCAAAGCGGCTTGGTCGTCAAACGGCGCGCACAAATGGCGGTTGGCAAATTCCGCCGCCGGCGCGTTCGGATCAGGGTCGAGGACGGTTACTTTGTAGCCCATGGTTTTGGCGGCAACGGTAAACATTCTGCCTAATTGTCCGCCGCCGAGGATGCCGAGCATGGCGGGGGAAGGATGGGGATTTGTTCATAGTGTTTTAATTTGTCTGTATTCTACTGTTTATTTCAGGTCGTCTGAAACCGTTAATCCGTCATTCCCGCGCAGGCGGGAAATCCGGAGGATAAATACCCTGCAATGTTTAAAGATTTCTGAAACCTAAGAGTTTGGATTCCCGCCTGCGCGGGAATGACGAAAATCAAAAGGGTACCAGGGTTAATTTACATGTTTTGTGGAAATGATGGTTATTTAATAATTTCAAACCATAAATCCTCCCAACCTGGATTTTTTTCTCTTCAATAAGGCGCAGCTTCCATTGCCTATTCCATTTTTTTCAATTGCTTTTCCCTGGTAATGGCGTGTTCCATCGTGGAATGCAGTTCGTACCAAACCAACAGGGTTACATGATGCTGATTTGTAAAATCCTTGCGCCAAATGTTCTCTATGTTGGTAAACACGTTGGATAAGATTGGATGTTACACCGATATACAGCGTTCCGTTTCTTTGGCTGGCGAGTATATAAACGGCAGGTTGCATCATGTTTCTGTAAAAACTTTTAATCCGTCATTCCCGCGCAGGCGGGAATCCAGGCCTCAATCTTTCAGAAATCTTTAGAGATTCCCGTAATTTCAAATTTCTGGATTCCCGCCTGCGCGGGAATGACGCGGTAAAGGTAGCTATTCTAATCAAACGATTGCTGCTTATTGTTTGGATTTTCAGACGGCCTGTTGATTCCTTAAAGACCGTCTGAACACTCCAAGTCTACCTATCCAACCCTTCCTGCACCATCTGCGCCGCCCGAACCACTGCTCGGGCTTTGTTTTGCGTTTCCTGCCATTCGGAGGTCGGGTTGGAGTCGGCGACGATGCCTGCGCCGCTTTGGACGTATAGCGTGTTGTTCTTCACTACGGCGGTACGGATGGCGATGGCCAAATCCATATCGTTGTTGAAACCCCATACGCCGACGGCGCCGCCGTAGATGCCGCGTTTGCTCGGTTCAACTTCTTCGATGATTTCCATGGCGCGGACTTTGGGTGCGCCGGAGAGTGTGCCGGCGGGGAACGTGGCGGCAAGGATGTCCATGTTGGTAATGCCCTCTTTCAGACGGCCTTCGACGTTGGAAACGATGTGCATCACATGGGAGTATTTTTCAATCACCATTTTATCGGTTACTTTGACTTCGCCTGTTTTGCTGATGCGGCCGACGTCGTTGCGCCCTAAATCGATAAGCATAACGTGTTCGGCAATTTCTTTGGCATCGCTTAATAAATCCTGTTCGTTGGCAAGGTCTTCGGCGGGAGTTTTGCCGCGCAGGCGTCGTGCCGGCGATGGGGCGGACGATGACGTCGTCGCGTTCGCGGCGGACGAGGATTTCGGGCGAGGAGCCGACGATGTGGAAATCGCCGAAATCGTAGTAAAAGAGGTAAGGCGAAGGGTTGAGCGTGCGCAGGGCGCGGTAGAGGGCGAGCGGGCTGTCGGTGAATTCCATGCTCATACGCTGGCTGGGGACGACCTGCATACAGTCGCCTGCGAAGATGTAGTCTTTGATTTTATCGACGCAGGCTTTGAACGGCTCTTCGCCGAATTCGCTGACGGCTTCGGTGTGTTTGCTACCGAGGGAAAGCGGGATGGCGCAGCTTTGGCGCAACTGGGTGCGGATGTCTTCGAGGCGTTCGCGGGCGCGTTCGTAGCCGTCGGGCTGCGAGGATCGGCGTAAACGATGAGGTGGATTTTTGCCGCTCAAATTGTCGATAACCGCCAATTCTTGCGACAACATCAGCAAAATATCGGGCGTGCCGAGCGGGTCGGCTTTGGCGTTGTTTTTCAGGCGGTGGGCGAAGTGTTCGAAATTGTAGATGGTTTCGTAACCGAAGTAGCCGACCAGTCCGCCGGTAAAGCGCGGCAGGCCTGGGATTTCGGGCGTTTTGAAACGGTTGTGGAAGGCTTCGATAAAGGGCAGCGGATTGCCGTCGTGTTGTTCAACGATTTCGCCGTTTTGGTAAACATCGACGTGTTTGCCACTGACTTTGAGATAGTGGCTGCAAGGCAGGCCGATAAAGGAATAACGGCCGAAACGTTCGCCGCCGACAACGGATTCGAGCAGGTAGGTGAAAAGGCTTGTTGGCGAGTTTGAGGTAGATTGAGAGCGGTGTGTCCAAGTCGGCAAGCAGCTCTTGAACGAGTGGAATGCGGTTGTAACCTTGTGCGGCTTGGGCTTGGTATTCTTGTTTGCTGATCATCTTGATAAGTCTTTCAGACGGCCTGTTTTAGGGTGTTAAATCGTGTGAAGAGTATAGCATTTTATTGGGATTGTTGACAGTCTGAGCGTTATGTCAGATATGGAAAACGCCGTCTGAAAAAGACGGCGCGAGGTATCAGGCAAGGGTGTTGGCGATTTTGTTTTTTCGGCTCCGTTTCCACTTGAAGAGATAAGCAGCAACAACGGGAATCAGGGCGATAATGGATTTGAATGTCCAGCCTGAATACCATGTGCCTTCGGGAACGTCGCTTGCAAGCCAAGTGAAGTACGGCCACCAGCAGGCAACCAGGCTGCCGAGGAACAGCGGCCAAATATGACGGCTTAAGTTGCGTTGCCATAAAAGGAAACAGATGACCACCCAAACGAAAGTCAGTACGGTAATCAGGAGAATGGTGTAGGCATCTGAAATCAGGATGGCGGCAAAGTAGTAGCTGAGTCCGACCCATAATAGGGCAAGTATCAAGACAATGATTTCTTCCGGGCGTTTAAACATGATTTCTCTCTTTTGTAAGACTGACAATGCGTTAATACTATACCCTAAACAAGAAGCGATGATAAGAGTCTTTCAGACGGCCTTGTGGCCGGGTTTGCTATAATGGGCGCAATCAATTTTTTGTAAAGGACAAACCATGACGGCAAACTTTCAAGAAACGCTGAAGGCTTTGGGTAAACAGGCGAAAAAGGAAGCCGCGGAGCGGGAAGCCGAAGCGAAGGCTAAAAAGCAGGTAGAGGATGTAGATTTCAGCAAGGCGGTTGGTAAGGTTACGCCGTTGAAAAATGCCGGCAACTATTATGAACAGCCCCGTGATAAATCACCTATCAAGCTGCGACCTAAAGAAATGGCGACTTTGGAGCAGGAAGATTATTTTTATGTGGGCAGCGGCGGCTGGGAAGAACCGCCGGCTTCGTTCAGTAAAAACGGGCAGGGTAAAAATGATTTGATGCGTTTGCGAAATGGCCATTATCCTGTTGTGGCTGATGTGGATTTGCATGGCTATACGCAGGAAGAAGCGCAGCAGGTATTGAACGAATTTATTGAGTTTACGAAAAAACGCGGCGTTTGCGGCGAGATTGTCCATGGCAGCGGCTTGGGTTCTGCAGGCTATAAACCGGTTTTAAAAAATATGACGCGCCGCTGGTTGATGCAGCATCCTGATGTGTTGGCTTATGTCGAGCCCCGACAAGGCAATGATGGCGCAGTCAGGATCTTGTTGAAACGCCAACGCCGAGACGATGATTGGAAACAGTAAAATAAAAAAAGCAGTGTCGATAAAATGACACTGCTTTTTTATGTTTGTCAGATTAAGAAGATTTCTTTTTGGAAACCGATTCGCAACCTTTGCCATTGGTCATTGTAGTTTTGGAATCTTTGGCAGAATCAATATCAGTGCATTTGTAAGCATTGCCCAAACTATCCATCCAAACAGAAAGGGTATAGCCTGTTTTTGTGGGAATAGCTTTCAAACGATAAGCTCGGCTTTTATTGATATCAATCATTTCGGCAGAGTATTCATATTTGTCTGCCAAATCTTTATGACCTTTGTATGAGGAAATAAAGTCATCCAACTGAGTTTTAATCTCATCAGTTTTCCACTTTGGATTTTTAACCATCTGGTTTTTAAAAGCAGAATTGATGGCGACTAACTCGGCATGCGCTTGTGATTGGTAGCCGCGTTCAATGTAGCGGTTGTAAGAGGGAATGGCAATGACGCTCAGGATGGCTAAGATGGCGACAGCAATCATCATCTCAACCAGCGTAAAGCCTAGTTGTTTGGTAGAGGTGGTATTCATTATATTATTCGCTGGCAACGTAAGACTGAAGAACGACTTGGGTATTGGCATTCTTACCCCATGCTTTGGCAGTAACGCGGTAGGTAATTCGACCCTCAGTAGTTTTGCCTAAATATTCGATAATGTAGCGTGGATTGTTTGCGATGCCGCTTTTTTTATCTAAAGGATATTCCGTACCATTGGTGTCAATACACAGGCTTTTGTCGCATTTGCGCTTCCAAGCATCTACGGTTGGGCTACCTTCTTCAGTAAAATCGCCATTGGATTTTACATTTGGTGTGGAACATAAACCTTTTTCACATTTTGCGGTAAAAGTAGTCTTTTTACCTTCAATATCAAAAATTTGATTTTCACCTTCACGCAATGCCGCTTCGGCCAAGGTGGTTGCCAGTTTGCGGTCGGCATCGTTGGTGCTGATACGCTGTTCGGTATTGTAGGACTGGGTGGCTGTAACCACGAGCAGGGCGATGACGACCATCATCATTAAGACGATAAACAAAGCATAGCCCTGCTGCCGGTCAGGTTTGATTAGAGTGATCGGTCGGCGCATACGTTTCCTCCGCGGATAGTGGCATTAATATTATAGATATCGACTTTATTGTTTTTCTGTTGAGGAATCAATGCTGCCGCCATTCAGTACGATTTGGATAGAAGCCGGAGACTTGGCCTTAGCTGAGATATCCAATGCGTTTTTGTAATCAAATGATTCTGTATTCAATCCGCTGGCAGATGCATTTTTCAGAATCAGGACATTCTGCATAGATATAGTGGATATCCATAGCAGTGATGCCTTTAATTAACAGCTGCGGATTACTCCATGAGCCATCATTTGATAATTGGAAACGGAACAAACCGCTCTCTTCTCCAAGTTTACCGACAGCGTAGGCAATCATTTCATGTTTCATGATGGCGATACTGCCGTCTTGATCAGAGTTGGTAATTTTTAAAGCCGATTTTGCCGCAGCCAAATCTTTAATTTCTGTGTGAGGTTTGGCAATACCGGAGCAGCTGCTGGCAATGGCAGTTTTTGCAGTTGAGTCTGCTTTGTCGATACCGTATTGGAACAGCAGGGCTTTGCCAGTTTGAACAAAGCCGGTATAGCTTAATTTATTGATTTCTTTAACCGGTAACAGCTTATTCACACCGGCTGTTTTCAATGTATATTCATCCGAGCTTTTGTCTTCTATCACTGCAGAGGCAGGAAAATTCGCCATATTGAAGCAGCCGAAATTACCTGCCATACGCGCATCGCGGACGATCATGTTGGCGGCGTTGCGCAAATCTTGTTGGATACCGATACGGGCGTTGGCAGACTTGTTTAATCCGCGCGCAGTAAAGTAAGTGGAGCTGACAGCCATTAAGACGATCATGCTGAGCAGGCTGGCAACCAGAAATTCAAGGATGCTGAAGCCACGAATGGCGATTTTATTGGGAATATGGTTGAGTAAGCGTTTATTGTTCATTGTTAGTCTCTTACGCGTGATTGGTAGGTATAGACAACGTGATGCCCCGATGTATTGAGATTTTTTGCGCTATTTTCTTCTTCGACATCTTGCAACCATAAAACTTTCACGATGGTCGTGTCGCCTTTGCCATCGCATTTCGCGTTAAACCCATTTTCGTAAGTCGGCTCTGCACCGGAAGAATCTTTGCAGATGGTCGAGAAGACTTGGGCTTCGGGGAGGGCTTTGGCTAAATCGGTTTTAAACTGTGCAATTTGAGCCTGTGCAAGTTGGGCTTTGGTCATTTTGGCTTCAAATTTTGCAGTTTGTTTAGAGTCGGATTTTAGGTAGGCATCATAGGATTTTTTATAACGGGTGGTTTTTTCCCCTGCAGTATCGGTTTCTTCAGAGAGTGTTGGATTAATGAGCATGCCTTCAATTAGATTTTGTGTAATTTGGGCGACTGTGGTTTGATTTTCAGACTCGCGCACGCTGGATACGGTACGCAATTGAACAGCCAGAAGGGCAAGCACACCGATGGCAAGGACAAACATGGCAATCAAAACTTCAATCAGGGTCATACCTGATTGAAGTTTTGAGATAAAAGCTTGTTGAGCTTGTTTTCAGACGGCCTTTAAATGATCTGAGATGAGTAGGATTAGTAATGTTCATAAGATACCGTTGTTATTATTTGGAAGTGTATTCGCATATTTTGCGCTCATCGTTTTTAGCACAGATTTCGACATGCCCATTGCCATTGATTAAAAGTACGGTAGCACGGGCTTTCTTGGTTTCAGCATCGGCAGCAGATTTATCCGTTAGGCTGATTTTGATGTGGCCGTCTGAAAATTGATAATTTTTGCCATCAGTTGAATGACCAAATGTACCATTGGGAAGAAATCTCCACCAGACTTCTTTTGAAGCTGAGGCCGAGAGGGCAGAACGGTCATTGCCGATAGGGATATAGTTGAAGCTGTATTCCACTTTGTCGGTATCTCCATTAAGGATAATGGAGCGGATGGATAAATCAACTGTGTCGTTTTGATAGCGTAAGTCTTCGTTTTTATCGGCGTAGGACAACATACCATTACCGGCATATTTGGAATCGCAACCATTATTGGGTGAGCCATCGGATTTAATTTTGACCGGGCAGATGTAAACGGGAAGATTGAGTCGGATGGCCTCATTTCGCGCGAAGCGCAGCAGATTGGCAATTTGCTCTGCTTGCGATGCCGCACGTCTGGAGGCAATCCATTGATTCATATTGGGAAGTGCGATGACGGCCATTACTGCTGCAATAGTAATGACGATCAGCAACTCAATTAGGGTGAAGCCTTTTTGTGTCTGATACATGAGTGATTTTTTAGTAGTAATGTGTTGGGTAACTGACGTTTTCTCTTTTGCACTTGCCTGTGGCAATGCTTTTGCTTTTATTAGATTTATTCTAAACGATTTTGTAATGCGTGACTAATGAAATATGAAATTCGGTTAGTTTTTCGGACAATCTGTCTCAATCTTCCATCAACATGGATTCTGGAATATAGGCAGCATTATCAAATTTGGTAAATTGACCCATCCAAGTGAGGAATACTTTTCCCAACGGGACCGTTACGGTGTTTGCCGATAATACATTCCGCCAAGCCTTTTGCGGGTGAATCTGAGTTGTAGTATTCGTCGCGATACATGAACATAATCAAGTCGGCATCTTGTTCGATTGCGCCGGACTCACGCAAGTCGGACATCATCGGGCGTTTGTCGGTACGCTGCTCAACTGTACGGCTCAACTGCGACAGGGCAATGACGGGAACTTGCAATTCTTTAGCCAATGCTTTGAGGGAGCGCGAAATTTCGCCAAGCTCGGAAGCACGGTTATCAGAGCGACCAGAACCTGACATCAATTGCAGGTAGTCGATAACGATCAACCCTAATTTGCCGTTGAACTGGCGTGCAAGACGACGGGCGCGGGCGCGGAGTTCGAGCGCAGTCAAACCCGGCGTTTCATCGATATACATGGGTGCATCGGAGAGTTTAACGACCGCTTCGTTCAGACGGCCCCAGTGTTCGTCTTGTAATCTGCCGGTTTTTAAAACGCTTTGATCCAAACGTCCGACTGAACTCAGCATACGCATAACCAGCTGCGCACCGCCCATCTCCATCGAAAAATACGGCGACAGGCAGTTTGCCCTCTACGGCAACGTGTTCTGCGATGTTGATAGAAAAAGGCAGTTTTACCCATTGAAGGACGGCCTGCGACGATGATCAAATCGCCCGGTTGGAGGCCTGATGTCTTTTTGTCGAGGTCGATAAAAACCTGTCGATATGCCGGTTACTTCATCAGGATTGTCGCGCGAATAAAGCATATCGATGCGTTCGACTACTTCTTTCAAAAAGGTCGGGCATCTCAAGGAAGCCTTGTTTGGATTTAGCGGTACTTTCGGCGATTTGGAATACTTTGTTTTCTGCCTCGTCCAAAAGCTGGCCTGCATCACGCCCTTGCGGATTGTATGCGTTGCGTGCAATTTCCGTGCCGACTTCGGCAAGCTGGCGCATGATGGAACGTTCGCGCACGATTTCGGCGTAGCGGCGGATATTGGCAGCAGACGGCGTGTTTTGCGCCAGCGTAATCAGATAGTTGAATCCGCCTGCCGCTTCCAATTCTTCATTGCGTTCCAAACTTTCTTGAACGGTAATAACGTCGGCAGGACGGCTTTCATTAATCAGGTTGGCAATCGCACGAAAAATCAGGCGGTGTTCGTGGCGGTAGAAATCCTCGCCGGAAACGACATCGGCAATACGGTCCCAAGCAGAATTTTCCAGCATCAGGCCGCCCAATACGGATTGCTCCGCTTCTGTGGAATGTGGCGGCAGTGACAATGCGCTGATTTCACGGTCTTCAGATGGCATATCGGAATAATTGCTCATGACGGGCATCTCTGGCTGGAAAATTGCAATCCACTATTATAGCGCAGTGTAAGTTCAATTGGTTTGTTTAGGCTAAAGCAGGTAAAATAGCCATGTTGTCGATTTGACAACACACACTACCAAAATATAAATATCAATAATTAGGAGCATAAAAATGGAACACAAGCTGCCACAATTGCCTTATGAACTGGATGCGTTGTCCCCTCATCTGACCAAAGAAACTTTGGAGTTCCACTACGGCAAACACCATCAAACTTACATCACCAATTTGAACAATCAAATCAAAGGCACTGAGTTTGAAGAAATGCCTTTGGAAGAAATCGTGAAAAAATCTTCCGGCGGTATGTTCAACAACGCTGCTCAAACTTGGAACCACACTTTCTACTGGCTGGGCTTTACCCCTAAAGGCCAAGGCAAACCTGCCGGCGAATTGGCTGCAGCCATCGACGCCAAATGGGGCAGCTTCGAGAAATTCCAAGAAGCGTTCAATGCCTGCGCGGCCGGTACTTTCGGCTCAGGTTGGGCATGGTTGGTAAAAACGCCTGCCGGTGAATTGGATCTGGTTTCTACTTCCAATGCAGGTACTCCGCTGACTACTGAAAACACTCCGCTGTTGACTTGCGACGTATGGGAACACGCCTACTACATCGACTACCGCAACAGCCGTCCTAACTACCTGAAAGGTTTCTGGGAAATCGTTAACTGGGATGAAGTTGCCAAACGCTTTGCCGCATAAAACGATATGAATGAAAAGGCCGTCTGAAAAATTTTCAGACGGCCTTTTTGTCGATATTGGCGTGAAGAGATGGTTTAGATGAATGTTTTTTTCTGTCTGATGCGCAAAATTATCATGGAGCAAAAAAGGATAAAGGGGAGATTATGCTAAAATATTGTCAACAATTTTTTTGATTCCGCATGATATGGAATCAGCGTTTGACACACATAGATAAGAGGATTTTATGAAATTTCTAGACCGTGAGGCGACCATTGCCAAACCTGGCTTTAATCGTTGGCTGGTACCGCCCGCCGCTTTGGCCGTGCATCTTGCCATCGGGCAGATATACGCTTATTCCGTGTTCAATGCGCCGCTGACCAAGCTTATCGGTATCACTGAGTCGGCTGCAGGAGATTGGAAGCTGACCACGGTTGGTTGGATTTTCAGTATTGCCTTGGCGATGTTGGGCGCATCTGCGGCCATGTTTGGTACTTGGATGGAGCGCGTTGGGCCGCGTAAGGCGATGTTCGTTGCTGCCTGCTGCTTCAGCTTGGGTTTTTGTGTCGGCGATCGGCGTTCATACGCACAATCTGTTTTTGCTTTATTTGGGCAACGGTGTGATTGGCGGGGTCGGTTTGGGCTTGGGTTATATCGGGCCTGTATCGACGCTGATGAAATGGTTTCCCGATAAACCGGGTATGGCGACAGGTTTGGCGATTATGGGCTTTGGTGGCGGCGCGATGTTGGCTTCGCCTTTATCTGTATCGCTGATGAGTTTTTTCTCCAGTGAAACTTCGGTTGGCGTAGCGCAGGCTTTTGTCGTCTTAGGGTTGTTCTATCTGGTGTTGATGATGTTCGGTGCGTTTACCATCCGCATACCTGCCGATGGCTGGAAACCTAAAGGTTATGTTGCGCCGAAAATCAAAAAGCAAATTGGTCAGCAGTAATCACGTCAATGTTTCCGAAGCCATGAAGACGCCGCAATTTTGGCTCTTGTTTTGGGTGTTATGTCTGAACGTGACGGCGGGTATCGGCGTTTTGGGTCAGGCTTCGGTCATGATTCAGGAGCTGTTTTCTGAAACTTCTGTCGGTAAACAGGCTGCCATTGGCGCGGGTGCGGCGGCAGGTTTTGTGAGTCTCTTGAGCCTGTTTAATATGGGCGGCCGCTTTTTGTGGTCCAGCGTGTCAGACAAAATCGGGCGTAAAAATACTTATACCATTTTCTTTGTGCTCGGCTCGCTGTTGTATTTTGCCATTCCGTCTATTGGAGAGAGCGGTAATAAGGCTTTGTTTGTTATTGGGTTTTGCGTCATCATTTCCATGTATGGCGGCGGTTTCGCAGCGATTCCGGCGTATCTGAAGGATTTGTTCGGCACTTATCAAGTCGGTGCAATCCACGGCAGGATTTTGCTGGCATGGTCAACTGCGGCCGTTATCGGCCCGGTGTTGGTCAACTATATCCGCCAAAGCCAAATTGAAAGCGGCGTTCCGGCTGCCGAGGCTTATAGCATCACCATGTACATCATGGCAGGTTTGTTGATTGTCGGTTTGTTGTGTAATTTGAGTGTCCGTTCGGTTCACGAAAAGCATCACGAGAAGGACATTAAGGTCGCGGCACATAGCGGCAACCCCGATGATGAAACCGCTGTATCCGATGCCTATCTGATCAGTAAGAAAGTATCAGCGGGCGGTATCGGTGTATGGTGGCGCTGGGCTTTGGTCTGCGTTCCTTTGGGCTATGGCGTTATTATGGTGTTTGTTAAAGCCTTTAAGTTTGTTTAATTGATTGTTGAAAATTAAAGGCCGTCTGAAAGTTCCAGACGGCCTTTTTTTCACATGTTGAATAATTAATCTTTTGATACGCTGATGGTATGTTTGATGTGTTTTAAATTCGCAACGATGGTAAAAGTCATCATCACCAGTAACGCCCATGAACTCCATTTGCTGATGTGTACTGATGCCCACGCGCCGATTTGGTTGGGATAGCGCCAAACGCCGAATAAGGTTCCCAAATTTTCTGCCAGCCAAATAAAAAAATCCGATCAGGACGAAAGCGAGCAGGAGCGGCATTTTGCGAGTGGTGTCATAGGGCGTGTACAAGACCGTTGTCCGGGCGTATAGGCCGAGAGCAAAAGCTGCGAGATACCAGCGATAGTCGCCGATATAGTGATGGGTGAAAAAATTGATATAAATCGCCAGTGCGCACAAAGTGCCCAACCAATATGGCGGATGGCTTTTGATTTTGAGGTCAAACAGCCGCCATGCTTGAATGATATAGCTGCCGACTGCGGCATACATAAAGCCTGCAAACAGCGGTACGCCGCCAATTTTGGTATAAGCCTCATCAGGATAGCTCCAAGACTGGATATCGCCTGATGTCTTGAACCACTCTAAAGCAAAGCCCACCAAGTGAAACAGCGTAATCGATTTCACTTCATCCCAAGTTTCCAGCTTGAAATACAGCATGGCTGCTTGTACGGAGACGGCAAAAATCAGCAGCAGATCGTAGCGCGAAATTCCCAACCAGCCTGTTTTCGGAACGAGGAACATGGCAATGAAAAACAAGCCTGCAAATAAGCAGGCTCGCGCTTCTTTTAAACCGAAAAACCAAAATTCAACAATAAAGCGTCGCCAACCACGCAAATCCTTGCGTTTGGGATGCTCAGTCAGCCAAGTATCCAGTTTGCCCAACATATTTTCAGACGGCCTCTTTATCTTGAAAATGTTTTAGGCAGATTGAATCGGAATAACGCGGTTTTGCTTACGTTTTGCGCCGCCCTCACAATAGTTGGTTTTGACATAATCTTCAACGATTTGCAAAAACTCTGCAGCGATATTGTCGCCTTTGAGGGTGACTTTCCGCTCGCCGTCTACATAAACCGGCGCAACCGGTGTTTCGCCTGTACCTGGCAGGCTGATACCGATATCGGCAAGTTTGCTTTCGCCTGGACCATTTACCACGCAACCCATTACAGCGACGTTTAATGATTCAACGCCTGGATATTCAGTGCGCCAAACAGCCATTTTTTTGGCGTAAATAGTTTTGTACGTCTTGAGCCAACTCTTGGAATACGGTACTGGTGGTGCGACCGCAACCCGGGCAGGCCGTAACCATTGGCGTAAAGGAGCGCAAAGCCCATGGTTTGTAGGATTTCCTGACCGACAATGACTTCTTGTGTGCGTGAGGAGCCGGGTTCGGGCGTAAGGGAAATTCGAATAGTGTCGCCGATACCTTCTTGCAACAATACGGACAAAGCTGCTGTGGAAGCCACAATGCCCTTGCTGCCCATGCCTGCCTCAGTCAGACCGAGATGGAGCGGGTAACGGCAACGGCTGCCTAATTCGCGGTAAACCTGAATCAAGTCTTGTACGGCGCTGACCTTGCACGACAAAATGATTTTGTCTTCGGGCAAGCCTAAAGCCACGGCTTTTTCTGCCGATTCCAGCGCAGAAACAATCAAAGCCTCTTTCATGATTTCTTCAGGCGGCTTCGGTGTGGCAGAAGCTAGGTTGGCATCCATCATGCGCTTGGCAAGGCTTTGATCAAGCGAACCCCAGTTCACACCGATGCGTACGGCTTTATTGTTTTCTGCGGCAGTACGGATCATAAAGGCAAATTTTTCATCGCCTTTTGCACCTTTACCGACATTGCCCGGGTTAATCCGATATTTGGCCAAGGCCTTGCCGCACTCAGGAAATTCAGCCAATAAGCGTTCGCCATTAAAATGGAAATCACCAATCAGGGGGGTGGTGTAGCCCATATCGTCTAAGCGGCTGCGGATTTCGGCTACTTTGGAAGCCGCTTCAGGAGTATTGACTGTGATACGAACCATTTCCGAGCCGGCATCGCTCAATTCTTTAACCTGTCGGGCAGTTGCTGCGGCATCTGCCGTATCCGTATTGGTCATGGATTGCACAAGAACGGGCGCATCGGAGCCGATGATGAGGTGGTCAATTTTGACTTGATGTGTCTGACGGCGTTTAGGTGTGGTCATTTTAGTTTTTTCCTGCAACAAAAGAGGCGGATTTTTCACCGGCAACACGGTATTTCAAAGGTTCGATAGGTGTGCCGCCGTAATTGGCTTCCGAACCGGCTGCAATACCGATCCAAACATTGTAAGGCGCACCGCCTCTCAGACGTTGTTCGCTTCCGGCCGGAACGATACGGCTGAATACTACTTTTCCATCTTTGTCTGTAATAATCAGATTGCTTCGGTATTGGACTTTAATCCAAAGTTCGTCTTTCTCAACTTTGACGGCAGGCTTCTCTTCTTGTACGACGGCAGAAGCTTCAGAAGCTGCTTGATCATTAGTCACTTCAGGCTTATTAGTGATTTCTTTTTTGCCGTCTTCTGTCATTTCGCTAACGGCAACATTATCCGTTTTTAAGGCAGGCGTTTTCATCGTATCAGCAACATCTTTGCTGTTTTGAATATTTGCCTGTTCGTTTTCAAAACTGGATTTGCTTTGCCAAAAGTAAACGCCGCCTACAGCCAAAGCCAGTGCGGCTATCCCCAATATCCATTTTGGGAAACCTTGTTTTTCAGTGTCTTTGTAGCTTAAGCCGGCGTTGGCGCTGCGTGTTACCGCGTATACATGGTCTTCAAGTTGCGGAGTAATGGAGAGCAAATGTTTGGCGATGGTTTGTTCGTCTATTTTCAGAAATCGTGCATATGAACGCAAATAGCCTGAAACAAAGACTAAACCGGGAAAGCCTGAATATTCCCCTTTTTCCAAAGCATCAATTTGTTCGGCAGACAGTTTCAAACGTGAAGCGACATCTTGAATATCGATTTTGGCATCAGTTCTGTGTTTGCGTAATTCATCCCCCAATGTTTTGGCGGCTTGTGTGTCGTAGTTGATTTTATCGTTATTTTCCATTTAGTGGCCTGTTGTGACAGTTTGCAGTTCGTCTGAATAAGGGAAGTTTGCCCTAAGTTGGGCTTCGTATTCGTATGCGGCGTGTTTATTGCCCAAGGCGGTAGCCAAACGCCAGCCTAAAAGCAAATCATCAGCCTGCAGGACATCAACTTTGCTTTGGTATTGGCGGAAATAATAGTCGGCATCGTTCAGATTGCCTGCCATCATTTTGGTTCGGGCAAGTTCTTTGAAAGCAGGGAAGAATTGTGGATTGGCCGCCAAAGACCTTTCCAAATAGGCTTGAGCCAAAGAGTATTGGCCTAACCTTGCGCTGCAAATGCCTTTATTCATATTGGCAATAAAGGGGCTTGGGTAGGTTGGGTCGGCCAGTGCTTTGTCAAAATAAGCTAAAGATTCGGCTGGTGCATTCATTTGATTGCACAAGAACCAACCGTAGTTGTTGTTGACTTCCGCGCTATCAGGTTTAAAGACAATGCTTTAAGAAAGCTTTCCTGAGCTTTATCTTTGACCTTCAAATACTGATAAATCTCGGCGCGTACCAACCAAGCAAGGTCATTTTTTGAATTGGACTTAAGCGCCTCTTCGATACTTTCTGTAGCTTGGCGGTAGTTTTGGCCGCGCATATATTCCACAGCCAGTTGGGTTTTGATATTAGAAACTTGAATGGCACGTTCTTTAGGGCTTGGGCCGGAAGAGGAAGCGCAGGCAGAAAGAGTCAGTGCGGTAAGTAAAGCGAATCCGAACTTGATTTTCATAATTAACCTTATTGTTCGACCAAAAATCTGTTGCCATTTTTTTGTTGGCGACGTGTTTTATCTTGTACTTGTCCGGCCAATTGTCCGCAAGCTGCATCGATATCGTCGCCGCGGGTTTTGCGGACAGTAACGACAAAGCCGGCTTGTTGCAGAATATCGCGGAAGACACGGATATTTTCATTGGTAGAACGTTCGTAGCCGGAATTTGGGGAAAGGATTGAACGGAATCAGATTGAATTTGCATGGTACGTCTTTAACCAACTCAATCAATTCACGCGCATGTTGTGCCTTATCGTTGATACCGTCGAGCATAACGTATTCAAAGGTAATAAAGTCACGGGGTGCTTTTGACCAAATAACGTTGACAGGCCGCCATCAATTCTTTGAGTGGGTATTTTTTTGTTGAGGGGAACAATCTGATCGCGCACTTCATCGTTGGATGCGTGTAAAGACACAGCCAAAGCAACAGGCATTGCGTCACGCAGTCTGTCCATTTGTGGAACCATGCCTGAAGTGGAAACAGTCACGCGGCGGCGGCTTAAGCCGTAGCCGTGATCATCCAGCATAATGCTCAAAGCGGTAACAACATTGTCAAAAGTTTGCCATGGGTTCGCCCATGCCCATCATCACCACGTTGGAGATAACGCGTTCGTTTTTTGGGGTAACACCCATGGCTTTATTGGCCCACCAAAGCTGACCGATGATTTCAGCGGTAGTCAGGTTACGGTTGAAACCTTGTCGTCCGGTAGAGCAGAAGGTGCATTCCAATGCACAACCAACTTGGGAAGAGATGCACAAAGTACCGCGTTCAGCCTCGGGAATGAAAACGGTTTCTACACCGTTGCCAGTGCCGACATCCAGCAACCATTTGCGAGTACCATCCGTAGATTCTTGTGCCATCATTAATTTAGGCACTTCGATTGTGGCTTGTTCATTTAACTTGGCACGCAATGATTTGGCCAAGTCAGTCATTTCTTCAAAGTTTTGTGCACCGGCTTGATGCATCCAACGCATTACCTGCTTGGCACGAAAAGGCTTTTCGCTCATTTCGGCAAAGTGTTGCGTCAGTCCGTTTAAATCATAATTCAGTAGATTGGTTTTCATGTATTTTTATGTTTCTCAGTAAAGCTTTTAAAGCAAAGGGGCTTATTGGGCAGCTTTGCTTTAATAGCCTTTGGGTTTTCAGACGGCCTTTAATTTGTAGGACATACAAAGTAGTTTTGCCGTCCGATATAAATCGGACGGCCGTAAAGCGGCTACAGGCTTTTATTCTTAGCGTGGGCAGATTTCGCTTTGGCTGAAGAAGTAAGCAATTTCAATTGCAGCATTTTCAACACTGTCAGAACCATGTACGGCATTAACACTGACAGATTCTGCAAAGTCGGCACGGATTGTGCCAGGAGCTGCATCGGCTGGATTGGTTGCGCCCATCAATTCACGATTTTTAGCAACGGCGTTTTCACCTTCCAATACTTGAATCATGACGGGATTGCGTGTCATGAATTTAACCAAGTCTTCATAAAAAGGGCGGTCTTTGTGTACGGCATAAAATTCTTTTGCTTCACGCTCAGAGATGTTTCATTTTCGCCGCAATAATGCGCAAGCCGTTTTCTTCAAAGCGGCTGTAAATCTTGCCGATGACGTTTTTTTCTACTGCATCGGGTTTGATGATGGAAATCGTACGTTCTATGGCCATGTTATGTCCTTGTTTTTATTGAAAGGTAAGTTGTCGTAGCCAAGAGGCGAGGGAAGTGTATTCTACCAAATTTCGCCCCTTTTTGGGAAAGGCATTATTTGCTTAAAGTCAGGTGCAGTTGTTCCAAGTAGACTTCAGATTGCATTTCGATCATACGGCTGGCCGTACGGGTAAATTCTTCTGCAAAAATCGCCTTCGACGTAAATATCGTTTACGCCAACTGCGCTGGTAGCGCACAGCTTCACACGGAAATCGTATAAAACGTCAATTAACCATGTCAGACGGCGTGCTTCTGCTTTTTTTCTTGCGGGGTTAGGCGTTCTAACCCTGAAAGGAAAAACCATCTCGTAATGTTCGGCTAAATACAAATAGTCAGCTTGAGAGCGCGGGCCAAAAACATAATGCGCGGAAATCAAACCAGATGGCGCGTTCTGACTGGGCTTTATGAGGAATTTCCCGTCCATGAATAATGCTGATACCTGGGTTTAATTCAGAGATTCCGCTCATTTCCTTAAATAAAGCAGCGAGTTTTTGCTCGTTTTCTTCATTATTGGGAACAAAGAAAATTTCAGCAGGACGCAACGTACGCAATCGGTAATCTTCGCCACCATCTACATTTAAAAACGGTCAGGTTGGACTCGATAAGGGCGATGGTTGGCAGAAAGCTGCTGCGGTTTTGGCCTTGAGGATAGAGTTCGGATGGAGCATAGTTGGAAGTAGCTACCAAGACGACACCTTCACTCAACAGGTTTTCCAGCAAACGGCCCAAAATCATGGCATCGGCAATATCACTGACGTGAAACTCGTCAAAGCATAATACGCGTGTTTCTTTGGCAATTTCTGTTGCAACGGCTTTTAAGGGATTGGCTTCGCTTTTTAAGACTTTAAGGCGTTGATGGATTTCGGCCATGAAGGCATGGAAATGCACGCGACGCTTACGACGATAGGGAAGACAACCGAAAAAAGCATCCATCAAAAAGCTTTTACCGCGTCCTACGCCGCCATAAAAATAGAGTCCTTTAGGTACTTGGGGAGAACGCAAGCTACGGCCGAGAAAACGGTTGCGTTTGCGTTTGAACATCATCAGCTCGGTCCACAAACGATCCAAATATTCAATGGCTCGCGCTTGTGCTTCGTCGCGGATGAAGTTGGGCTGTTCGGCTGCAGCTTGATACCAAGTCAATGGGCTGTGGTTTTCAAATGGCGGTGGTGTGAATAGTTGGTCTCTATTGCTCATGTGTAACCTTTATTATGCTTTGCTGGCGATAGTTGAAACATCATCCGCAATAGTTTGGATAGTAGTTGGAATGATGTTTTCATTACAGAATAGTCGGTCTATTATAAATGATTTCAGACGGCCTGCGTTTTTTGCAAAAGCATTGTAGTAAATATAGTTGAAATGGTGTGCGATTAAGGTATGCGTGAAAAGAGCTGGCTTTGGTATTTCTTGCGAAAACAAAAAAACGCCGCATTTCTGCGGCGTTTTGCTACTAAGTATTAATGAGCACTTTCTTGCAATGCCAAGTCTACACGCTCACGCAACTCTTTACCTGGTTTGAAGTGAGGAACATGCTTTTCAGGCACTTCCACGCGTTCGCCGGTTTTCGGGTTGCGCCCGATACGGGCAGGGCGGTGGTTCAAGTCGAAGCTGCCGAAGCCGCGGATTTCGATACGTTGTCCACGAGCCAGTGAGCGGGTCATGGTATCAACCAAGACTTTTACACTGTATTCGACATCTTTAGCCAGCAGTTGGTTGCCATTTTTTTCGGCAAACACTTCTGCGAGGCGAACCATCAATTCAGACTTCGTCATGTCTGCAACCTTATTCTTGGTCGCCGGACAGTTTGGCTTTCAGCAAGTCGCCCAGGCTGGTAGTACCGGCATTGGCGGTTGCAGCGGCGTTAACTGAATTCAGCGCTTCGCGGTTTTCTTTAGCGTCTTTCGCTTTAACAGACAGACGGATGCTGCGGTTTTTTTGCGGTCAACGGTAACGATAACGGCTTCAACCTCATCACCTTCTTTCAGTTTGGTGGTCAGATCTTCAACGCGGTCAGCTGCGAATTCGGAAGCAGGCAGGTAGCCTTCTACTTCGTCAGACAGGGCAACAACGGCACCTTTGGCGTCAACAGATTTCACAGAACCTTTAACCAAAGAACCTTTGTCGTTTACGCTGATGAAGTTACCGAAAGGATCGCCTTCCAGTTGTTTGATGCCCAAAGAGATACGCTCTTTGTCAACGTCGATTGCCAATACAACGGCTTCAACTTCTTCGCCTTTTTGTATTTGCGTACAGCTTCTTCGCCAGCTTCAGTCCAAGACAGGTCAGACAGGTGAACCAGACCGTCGATACCGCCGGGCAGGCCTACGAATACGCCGAAGTCAGTGATAGATTTAACTGCGCCGGAGATTTTTGTCGCCTTTGTTGTGGTTGGCGGCAAATTCTTCCCAAGGATTGGCTTGGCATTGTTTCATACCCAAAGAGATACGGCGGCGGTCTTCGTCGATTTCCAGAATCATGACTTCAACTTCGTCACCCAGTTGAACAACTTTGCTTGGGTGTACGTTTTTGTTGGTCCAATCCATTTCGGAAACGTGTACCAAACCTTCGATGCCTTGTTCGATTTCAACGAACGCACCGTAATCAGTCAGGTTGGATACTTTACCGAACAGGCGGGTACCTTGTGGGTAACGACGGGTCAGACCGCTCCAAGGATCTTCGCCCAGTTGTTTCATACCCAGAGAAACGCGTTGTTTGTCTTGGTCGAATTTCAGGACTTTGGCTTCAACTTCTTGACCGACTTCCAGAACTTCGCTCGGGTGTTTCACACGGCGCCATGCCAAGTCGGTGATGTGCAACAGACCGTCGATGCCGCCCAAGTCAACGAATGCACCGTAATCGGTGATGTTTTTAACGATACCTTTGATAACTGAACCTTCTTGCAGGTTTTCCAGCAAGGCTTTGCGTTCTTCGCCCAAAGTAGCTTCCAGAACAGCGCGGCGGGACACAACAACGTTGTTGCGTTTTTTGTCCAGTTTGATCACTTTGAATTCAATTTCTTTGCCTTCGAAGTGAGAAGTGTCTTTTACAGGACGTACGTCAACCAAAGAACCCGGCAGGAATGCGCGGATGCTGTTGATCATAACGGTCAGACCGCCTTTGACTTTGCCATTGATAACGCCGGACAGGATGTCGCCGTTTTCCATAGCTTCTTCCAAAGCGATCCAGTCGGCAGCGCGTTTGGCTTTTTCGCGGGACAGTTTGGTTTCGCCGAAGCCGTTTTCAACAGATTCGATGGTAACGGTAACGAAATCGCCAACTTTAACTTCAATCTCGCCCTGAGCGTTTTTGAATTCAGCAACATCAATCAGAGATTCTGATTTCAGACCTGCGTTAACGGTAACGAAGTTTTGATCGATGCCGACTACTTCGGCAGTAATCACTTCACCTGGGTTCATCTCTTGCAGGGTAAAGCTTTCTTCCAGCAGCTGGGCAAAATTTTCCATAGTCATATATACTCTTTTCGGTACACCGCCAAGGGGTGCGGGTTAGGTTTGAAATGACCTGCCGTCCTTGGCGCGGCAGGTTGGGAAATGTTTTCAGACGGCCTTGTTATAGGGTTAACAGGCCGTCTGAAATGAAAACTTCGCGATTATACTCCAAATTTTAAACTTTATGATACCAATCAAGCACTTTTTACAGCTTCTTCGATAGAAAGGATATCAGTATCTAAAAGCAGGGCGTCGGGCAGCTGTTTCAACGGAGCAACAGGGCGGCGGCGGTCTGCTTCATCGCGCGCTTCAATGTCCGACAAAATACGCTCGAATGCAACGCCTTCGCATGGGATGCCGAGTTGTTTGGCGCGACGTTGGGCGCGGACGTTGGCACTTGCGGTCAGGAAAAATTTTTTTAATGCGGCATCAGGGAAAAATAACCGAGCCAATATCGCGGCCGTCGGCGACCAAAGCCTTTATCAGTTAGGAAGTCGCGTTGGCGTTGCAAAAGGGCGGCACGCACTTTAGGCAACTGTGCGACGGCAGATGCGCCCATGCCGATCGCTTCGGTACGGATTTGCTCGGATACATCTTCGCCGTTTAATAATACGGCGCTGCCTTCAAATTGTGCGGGTAAAGTTTCTGCCAGTGTGCTGACGGTGTCTTCATCTGTCCAGGCAACATTGTGTTTTTTTGTGCGTAAAGTGCGGTCAGGCGGTAAAGCGCACCGGAGTCGAGGTAAAGAAAACCCAAGGCTTCGGCTACGCGTGAGGCAACCGTCCCTTTACCGGATGCGCTGGGGCCGTCGATGGCAATGACTTTTTGCTTGAGGTTCATGTGTTCTCCTGAATGCGATAGGTATTTGAATTAACCGTTTATTATACGTTGCTTTGGTCGTCTGAAAGCGAAAATTTTTGTGTGATTTAGATTTGAGGGAAAAGTGGCTCGGCCTTATCGGGTATAATGGCCAAAATCATAATTTAACCGCTTTGTCTGATTGTTCGGGCCGTCTGAAATAACGGATCGGGAACGGTCTTAGAATTTAGAAACATTATGTTACAAACTGATAATCTTACTTCTGCACAACCTCAGCGCATTATCACTGCTCAAAATATTTCCGCTCAGGAAGAATTGCTTGAACGCGCTTTACGTCCGAAAACTTTAGACGACTATATCGGGCAGGATAAAGCAAAAGAGCAGTTGGCCATTTTTATTCAGGCAGCGAAAAAACGTGGCGAAGCGCTTGACCACACTTTGTTGTTTGGTCCTCCGGGTTTGGGCAAAACTACTTTGGCACACATTATTGCCAAAGAGTTAGGCGTTAATTTGCGCCAAACCAGCGGCCCGGTTTTGGAACGTGCCGGCGACCTTGCAGCCTTGTTGACTAATCTCGAGCCGCATGATGTGCTGTTTATCGATGAAATCCACCGTTTAAGCCCAGTGGTTGAAGAAATCCTTTATCCCGCGCTTGAAGATTATCAGTTGGACATCATGATAGGCGAAGGTCCGGCCGCGCGTTCGGTCAAAATCGATTTGCCGCCGTTTACATTGGTAGGTGCGACGACCCGTGCCGGTATGCTGACCAATCCTTTGCGCGACCGTTTCGGTATCGTATCCCGATTAGAGTTTTATCAGAATAAAGATTTGGCAACTATTGTTGCCCGTTCTGCACAGTTGTTGCAGTTGGATATGGGCGACGAGGGCGCGATGGAAGTGGCCAAGCGCAGCCGCGGTACGCCGCGTATTGCCAACCGCCTTTTGCGACGTGTACGCGATTATGCCGATGTGAAAAACAACGGTGTCATTGATGCGGAAATTGCCGATGCGGCTTTGAGTATGCTGGATGTGGACGGGCAAGGTTTGGACGTGATGGACAGGAAATTCCTTTGAGGCGATTTTGCACAAGTTCAGCGGCGGTCCTGTCGGTTTGGAAAATGTGGCTGCTGCGATTGGCGAATCGACCGATACCATCGAAGATGTGATTGAGCCTTATCTGATTCAGCAGGGCTTTTTGCAACGTACACCGCGCGGACGCGTAGCAACCGAACGAGCCTATCTGCATTTCGGCTTGAAGGTTCAAGAATAATACGAAGGCCGTCTGAAAAACCGCTTTCAGACGGCCTGATACTTTCAATTTCATATGATTGTCGGCAAATATCTGCCGATAATCGGTTAAAATGTCCCCTTTTTCTTTTTGAAGTTTCCCCATGAATATCTTATCCGTAGAAAACGCTTCCTTTGCCATCGGCCATGTCGCCCTGCTCGACAAAAACTTCTTTCCAACTCGACAGCGGCGAAAAAAATCGGCTTTAATCGGCCGCAACGGCGCGGGTAAATCTTCGTTTTCTAAAAATCCTCGCCGGCGTGCAGAAGCTCGACGACGGGCAGATTATCATTCAAAACAACCTCAAAATCGTTTATGTGCCGCAGGAGTCCTTTTTGATAAGGACGCAACCGTATTTGATACTGTTGCTGAAGGTTTGGGCGAAATTCGCGATTTATTGCGCCGTTATCATCATGTCAGCCATGAGTTGGAAAAATGGTTCGAGTGAGGCTTTGTTGAAAGAGCTCAACGAATTGCAACTTGAAATCGAAGCGAAGGATGGCTGGAAGCTGGATGCGGCCGTGAAGCAGACTTTGGGCGAACTCGGTTTGCCGGAAAAACGAAAAAATCGGCAACCTCTCTGGCGGTCAGAAAAAGCGTGTCGCCTTGGCACAGGCTTGGGTGCAAAAGCCTGATGTATTGCTGCTGGACGAACCGACCAACCATTTGGATATCGACGCGATTATTTGGCTGGAAAAATCTGCTTAAAGCATTTGAAGGCAGCTTGGTTGTGATTACCCACGACCGCCGTTTTTTTGGATAATATCGCTACGCGCATCGTCGAACTAGACCGCGGCATTCTGCGCTCCTATCCCGGATCGTTCTCCAAATATAGCGAGAAAAAAGCGCAGGAATTAGCGGTTGAAGCGGAACATAACCGCCTGTTTGACAAATTCCACGCGCAGGAAGAAGCGTGGATACGCAAAAGGCATTGAAGCGCGCCGTACCCGTAATGAAGGCCGCGTGCGCCGTTTGGAAGAGCTGCGCCGCCAGCGCGCCGAACGCCGCAATGTACAAGGGCAGGTCAACTTCAAGCTCGACAGCGGCGAGAAAAGTGGCAAAATCATCGCCGAATTGGAACACGCTTCGTTTGCCTATGGCGACAAAGTCATCATGGACAAATTCTCCACCATTTTGCAACGCGGCGACAAAAATCGGTTTAATCGGTTCCAACGGTATTGGCAAAAACCACCTTCCTCAAGCTGATTTTGGGCGAATTGCAGCCGACCTACGGCAGAATCCGCATCGGCAGTAAGCAAGAGGTTGCCTATTTCGACCAGTTCCGCAGCGCGTTGAATGAAAATGATACTGTGTTTTACACGCTCGGACAGGGCAATGATTACGTTGAAGTCGGCGGTAAGAAAAAGCATGTGATGAGTTATTTGGAAGATTTCCTGTTTCATCCGGTACGAGCACAAAGCCCTGTTTCATCGCTCTCCGGCGGCGAACGCAACCGCCTTTTGCTGGCAAAACTCTTTACCCGTCCTGCCAATATTTTGGTCTTGGACGAACCGACCAACGACTTAGACATCGACACCCAAGAGCTGCTTGAAGACTTGCTGCGTGATTACCAAGGCACGGTATTCCTTGTCTCGCATGACCGTATGTTCTTGGATAATGTGATTACCCAAAGCATTGTTTTCGAAGGACAAGGCCGTCTGAAAGAATACATCGGCGGCTATCAGGACTATATCGACGCAAAATCGCGGGAAGAGAAAATTCAGACGGCCTCTGCGCCCAAAGCGGTTGCCGAGCCTGAGAAAGTCAAACCCAAAGCCAACCGCACGGTCAAACTTTCCTATAAAGAACAGCGCGAACTCGACGCCCTGCCTGATGAAATCGCAGCTTTGGAAACCGAACAGGCTGAAATCAATACCCAGCTTTCCGATCCTGAAATTTTCAAAGATTACGAAAAAGCAGGTGCATTGCAAAGTAGGGCTGAAGAAATTGAAATGCTGCTTTTGGAAAAGCTGGAACGCTGGGAATGGCTGGAAGCGAAACAAAATGGCGAGGCGGTTTAAATTGGGAATTTTGTCCCAAAGTAGGGCAGATATTTTTCTAAATCATGCCGTCTGAACCCTGAATATTCAAAAACAAGGTCTACAACCAACATGAAAAAAGTCGAGAAAAACGTATTGGTGCTGCATAGCGCTAAGGAAATGTTTGAGCTGGTGGACAAAGTTGAGGACTATCCAAAATTTTTGCCGTGGTACAGCAAGACCGAAGTCATCGAACGCAAAGGCAATGAGCTAAAAGCGCGCCTGTTTATGGACTATATGCGCGTCAAACAGTCGTTTGCGACGCACAACCACAATATCCCGGGGCAGGAAATCCGCATGGATTTGCTCGAAGGGCCGTTTAAAACCCTGCGCGGCACTTGGAAATTTATCGATTTGGGCGATGATATGTGTAAAGTCGAATTCAGATTAGAATACGATTTCTCCAATGCCGTACTCTCTGCCATGATTTCCCCGGTGTTCGGCCATCTTGCCGGTACGCTGGTGGATGCTTTTATTAAAGAGGCCGACCGCCGTTATGCTTGAGATTGAAATTGTTTACGGACCAGCCGATAGGCAAGTATTGAAGAGCATGACCGTTGCCAAAGGTACAACCGTGCGCGAGGCTGCCCTGCAAAGCGGTTTGGAGGTGGAGTTTCCGGAATTGGATTTACAGCAAGCGCCTTTTGGGTATTTTCGGCAAGGCCGTGAAAGATGAGACGGTGTTGCGTGATGGGGATCGGATTGAGGTTTATCGTCCATTGTTGATTGATCCGAAAGAAGCGCGACGTAAACGCGCCGGGCAAGAATAAATCAAAGGCCGTCTGAAACTTTTTCAGACGGCCTGTCAAACTGAAAGAACAGTAATGAGCTTGAAAATTAAATTAATCGTCGGTTTGGGCAATCCAGGCCAAGAATACGAACAAACGCGCCACAATGTCGGCTTTTTGGCTGTTGGACGAACTGGCGTGGAAAATGGAAAAGTCAATTTTAAAGATGAGAAGAAATTTTACGGTGAAGTAGCGCGCGCCACTACGCCTGATGGCGATGTTTGGCTGCTCAAACCCATGACCTTTATGAACCGCTCCGGTCAGGCCGTTGCCGCTTTGGCTCAGTTTTACAAAATCAAGCCGGAGGAAATCTTGGTGGTTCATGACGAGCTGGATATTCCATGCGGTCGTATCAAATTTAAACTTGGTGGCGGCAACGGCGGACACAACGGCCTCAAAGACATTCAGGCTCGTTTGGGTACGCCTAATTTCTACCGCCTGCGCTTGGGTATTGATCATCCGGGCGACCGTAATTTGGTTGTCGGTTATGTGTTGAATAAACCGTCGGCGGAACACAGACAGCTAATTGATGACTCCATCGCCAAATCCCTGCAAGGATTGCCGGCTGTGTTGAATGGCGAATGGGAAGAGGCAACACGTTTTTTACACAGTAAGTAAGCGTACCCAAATCAAACGGGTAGCCTTGCGCATCATGTTCAGACGGCCTGAAAAACAGACGGAGCAGTCTGACTAGCGATAAACCAATCAAAGAAACAGTAAATATGAACGAACTGACCAGCCTTATGCAGACCGAAGCCCCAGGCATTGTTGGCGAAACATTAGACTTCTGCCTTTACGAATGCAGTATTGAAGATGCCCCGGATGCAGAAGAAGTGGCACAATGGCGTGATATTTTGAAGGCGCGGGGTGGGAAATTTGTCCGCTTGGCAGATATCTGCCAAACATGGCTGGATGAAGAGGCCGACAAATGAAAGCCTTACCATTAAAACAAATTTACTGCCGCTGCCTTTATCTGGTTTGCCGCCGCCATTTATGCCTTACTTTTCAAAGAGGGTGGCAATAGCGCTCCACCATTTCCCCATTTTGATAAAGTCGGCCATTTCGGACTGTTTTTCGGTCAGGCATGGCTGTGCGCAAAAATATTTATTCAAGACAATAGGAATATTCCCTATAAAGGCATTCTGTTTGCCGCTTTATTGTTTGCAGTAGGCAGTGAGTTGGCTCAGGCATTTCTGACTGCTACGCGGCAAGGTTCGATTGCGGACGGCATTGCCGATATGGCAGGTACGGCTGCGGCGCTGTGGTTTGCAGAAAAAGTAAAAACAGCAAAAAGTTAGATATATTTAAAAGAAAGAAAGGCCGTCTGAAATCCTGAGAAACAGGTTTCAGACGGCCTTTTGTTACTTGATATTTGAAGCAATGATTGCTTCATGATAAGAATTAGAATGTTACGCGTACGCCGGCAGATACTTCGTGGGAATGGAGCTTAACGTTATTGATCTTGCTCCAGTGGTTATAGCGATAGCCTGCATCCAAGGCAACGTTTTGTATTTTTCTTGTCGTAAATTAAGCAAATCTAAAAAAATGTTTTAACTGTTGTAAAAAAGCACTTATAAAAAACACTGTAACAAGTCGTTTAAGAAACAAACGGCCTTGTTCGGTCGGGCAGAACACGGTCGGGTCTGATTCAAGCAGGCCTTTTTGTCTGGCGGTTTCGATTTGTGCCATGATTTTTGCAGTGGGTACGCCGGTACGTTCTTGCAGCATTGAGGCAGGTACGCCGTCGGTCAGGCGCAGGGCGTTCATCATGAACTCGAATGGAAGGTCTTTGTCAGCAACGGTTTTGCGCTCGACTGCTTCATGCGGATTGCTCTGCATGGAGGCAAGATAGTCGTTGGGATGACGACGGCGGACAGTTCGCTCGATACGGTCGGGATAGGAAATTTTGCCGTGCGCACCGGCGCCTATGCCCAAGTAATCGCCGAACTGCCAGTAGTTCAAATTATGGCGGCACTGCATATTAGCTTTTGCAAAAGCCGATGTTTCGTAGTGAATAAAGCCTGCGCCTTCCAATTCGCCGTGTACGGCATCTTCAATATCCAATGCTGCTTCATCTTGTGGTAAACCTTTTGGCGGAGTATGACCAAAAGGCGTGTTTGGTTCCATTGTCAGATGATATGCGCTGATATGCGATACGCCTGTTGCGATAGCGGTTTGCACATCGTTTAAGGCCGTCTGGACGGTTTGGTTTGGCAGGGCATACATCAAATCGATATTGACTTTATCAAATAATTTCAATGCAGTATCAATGGCTGTCAGGGCTTCTTTGCTGTTGTGAACGCGTCCCAATCGAGCAAGCATATCGTCGTTAAAACTTTGCACGCCGATAGACAGGCGCGTAATGCCTGCGTCTTTAAATCCTTGAAACTTCTCAATTTCAAATGTGCCCGGATTGGCTTCCAAAGTAATTTCCGCTTCAGGTTGCAAACGCACTAATGAACGCACACCGCTTAACAAGCGGTCAATTGATTTCGCTTGAAACAGGCTGGGTGTACCGCCGCCGAAGAATATCGTTTCCACTGATCTGCCCCCAAATATTGGGCAATTCAAGCTGCAAGTCGGTTAATAGGGCATCGATATAGGCTTCTTCCGGCAGTCCGTTTTTGAGGCTGTGGGAATTAAAGTCGCAATATGGGCATTTTTTGATGCACCAAGGAATGTGGATATAGAGTGATAAAGGAGGCAGGGCGGTTAGGTGGCCGGGGCGTTGGAAGGTGATTTGGGTCATGGTATGTATTGAGGCTCAAGGCCGTCTGAAATTTTTAGGCCGTTATTTTAACTGAAATGTTGGTTGGGAAAGTAATCAGTAGGAAATTTGCAAAGTCTAAGCGCTCAAAAAAGCTTCAATTTCTTCTTCTGATAATTTGGAATTGCAGACGGATTTTATTTTGCCTTGTGAGATTTTGAGTAGTGCGGGAACAGTTTTGATGCCGTGTTGTTCACGAAAAGTTTTTAAAGCTGCTTTGTTGCTGCTGTCGGTAAAGTGGATGGTAAGCTGTTTGTTTAAGGAAACGGTAGACAGTTTTGCAACAAAACGGCGACAGTATGAACAGCTTGGTTTGCCTAAAAAGACGATAGCAGTTTCTTGACTGTCAATGAGTTGCAGAAGTTCGTCAGGTATGGTTGGGATGAAGGCAGCGACGTGTTTTGCAAAGGCTGCCAATTCTTCAGGTGAGGGTTTGGGCATGGGAATGAATGTGAGGTAGGCCGTCTGAAGGTTTCAGACGGCCTGTTGTTTTTATGTAGTTAAAGTCTTTTGCGCATCCAAGATGAGAGTTTGGGTGCACCGAATAGCAGGAAAATGCCGATAAAAAGCTGCGCGATGTTGGCAAGTATACCGGCTTGGTTTTGTGCGCCGAGGTCCGCCCAAACGGATGCATGTGTGTCGATAGCAATAGACTGTACAAAAAGATAGAGAGAGAACTGGTAAATTAGGTCGGGGATAGCTTGGAAAACAGTATATATGCCTATTAATACAATACCGGTCGTCAGCCATGGTGCAGGGTGTTTTGGGGCTTCCTGTACGGTTTGCAGATGTTCGGGCAACAGGCGGTTGGCAATGGCGGCAGGGAAACACCATAGCAGCAGCCATGCAATTAAATACAAGCCGTAGAGCATCAGTACGGATGAGATTTGTTTACTGTCATACATGCTTTCTGTCTGTACGAATATGGTCGCGATACTGCCAAGCGTTTGTACGATACCGATTAAAACGACCAAGCGGATGGCGACAATCAGGATTTGCTTAGGGGACATGGATTTCTTCCATTATTTGTTGGATTTAGAACATCTAAAAAAACGTTTCAGGTTTTCAGACGGCCTGCTATCGATTTATAAGGATTCGATTTTTCTTAATAGTTCACGCAATGCTTGGGCGCGGTGGCTTTCGGCATTTTTGATTTCAGGATCAAGCTCGGCGGCGGTGCAACCGTGTTCGGCCAGATAGAAATGTGGGTCGTAGCCGAAGCCGTTTGTGCCGGCTGCATCTGCTGCCATTGTCCGCGCCAGATGCCTTCTGCGATGATGGGTTGCGGGTCGTTTTTCGTGGCGGACGAGGACGAGTACGCAGACGTAGTAGCAGCTTTTGTCGTCTTTATCGGCAAGATCGGCAGATAGTTTGGCGTTGTTTGCAGCATCGGATTTGGGGTTTTCGCCTGCATAACGTGCGGAGAAAATGCCGGGTGCGCCGTTTAAGGCGTTGGTACAGATGCCGGAGTCGTCGGCAAGTGCCGGTAAGCCGCTGTATTTGGCGGCATGACGTGCTTTAGCCAGGGCATTTTCAACGAAGGTATGGTACGGCTCGGGGCATTCGGGCGTATTGAACTGCGATTGTGGCAGGACTTCGATGTTTAAGTCGGCAAAGAGGCCGGAAAATTCTTTTGAGTTTGCCTGCGTTGCCACTGGCAAGGACGATTTTTTCAAACATGGTTTTTCCTTAATGGTTTTCGGTTTGCTGCATACGAGCCATTTGTGCGCGTGCTTTGTGGCGGATGTAAAGGGCAAGGCTGCCGATTTGGGCAAAAACGGCTGCAAAGGCAAACAGAAAGGCGGCAACGGCAAATTGTTTGCTGTGAATGCTCAGAAGATAAGCGCCCAACAGAATTAGGACGATAAACATCAGGGTAAACAGGGCGGTCAGGAGCAGATAGGCTTTTTGTCGTGTCATGGCAGCTTGGGTAAAGTGGAATAAATGTTCTGATTATAACGTCAGATTGGGAATTTGAAACCATGCCGTATTCGTTAAAAAGGCCGTCTGAATATTTCAGACGGCCTTAAGTCGAATAACGGATTAACGCAATTCTGTGTGCAGGCGGCTCAACAATGTGGAGGCATCGCTGCCTTTGTATGGGCTGCCGTCTTTGTTCAACAGATGGAGGCGTGCGCCATTGTTGATAGGCTCAACATACACGATGATTTCAGGATAAGTTTTTGGCGCTTCTGCTTTGCCTTTGCCAAATACACGTTTGAACAGGCCCGGTTTTTTATTGGCAACTGCTTCGCCTTCGGTTGGCGCTTGTTGAACCAAGAAAGCGCGGCGTTCGGCATTTTGACCGATAACAGTCAGGCCGATGCGGTCAAGCGCAAGGGCGGTACGGCGCCAGTTGCGGCCGTAATCGCCAGCCAGCAACAGGGTGCCGTTGTCCACACGTGCCAACTCAGAAGCATTGCTGCGGGCGGCAACGCTTTGGGTCAGAGCCTGTTCGGCTTGCTGACCGTCAACGCCCTAATATTGCATAAAGCGGGCGAGGAATGCGGCTTCGAGGTTAGGGTCGTTTTCACCCGGCTGCCACATCGTAGTGTCTTTTTTGCGGTCGGCATAAACTTCTTTCATGCCTTTGTGGGCGAAGAAGATATCGGTCGAACCATTTTTGCCTTGTTCGATGCGGATGATGAATTTGTCGCGTTCGCTGGTAGAGTAGATGCCGCCCAAAGCCGACTTTGTCCAACAAACGGCGCAGGCTGTCTTGAGGAATTTTTGGCTCGGTTTTCAGCCCACTCGGTTTCCATTTGGCCGATGGCAGGTTCTTCGGATTTGATGTCGAAACCGTTTTCTTGCCAGAACACTTTCAGCAAAGGCCAAATTTCGCGAGGCGATTTGCCATCGACAACCAACCAGCGTTGGTTGCCGTCACGCTCAAGGCGTACGCCTTTAACGGATTTCAAAAACTTCTGCATTGGCAGGTTGTTGTACGGCTTGGGTGCGGCGTTTGTTGAAAGTCGCTGGCGCGGACGGCGCCGCTGCCTGCCGGTAATTGATAGAGGTTGCCTTGGTCTGGGTTGTTCAAATCAGGTGGTACTTCCAGTTTGACCAAGCGGTGTGATTGACTTTGATAGTCGAGTTTGGGTTGTTCTTTTTTGCTGCCGGAACAGGCAGTCATGCTAATCAGGGCGAGGGCTACTACGATGGGTTTGATATAGGTCATCTTGTTTTCCTGTGGATGAAGTTCTTAACAGGGAGGCCGTCTGAAAAAGGGAGTTTGGGATTCAGACGGCCTTATTTCCGGATCAGATTTGTCCTGATTTTTCCAGAGCGGCTCGGACTTTGGCTTGACCGGCTTCGGTCAGTGCTACCAAAGGCAGACGAACATGGGGTTCGCATTTGCCCAATAAGCTCAGGCCCCATTTAGGCGCGGCTGGGCTGGGCTCGCAGAACATGGTGTTATAAATTGGGATAAGTTGCTCGTTTAGACGACGGGCGGTCGCAATATCGCCCTCAAGGGCGGCTCGGCACATGTCGGCAAAGAGTTTCGGTGCGACGTTGGCTGCGACGGTTACCACGCCATGACCGCCACACAGCATGAAAGGCAGGCCGGTAGGGTCATCGCCGGATAAAACGACAAAACCTTCAGGAACGCTGTTGATCAATTCGATGTTCTTGCCGATATTGCCGCTGGCTTCTTTCACCCCGACGATATTCGGAATCTCGGCCAAACGTAAAATAGTGTCGTTGCTCATGCTGACGACGGTACGGCCGGGAACATTATAGATAATCATCGGAATCGAAGTGGCTTCGGCGATGGCTTTGAAATGTTGGTAAATGCCTTCTTGCGAAGGTTTGTTGTAGTAGGGAACAACAGATAAGGTGTAGTCCGCACCGGCTTGCTCGGCAGCTTTGGAAAGGGCGATGGCTTCGACAGTATTGTTGGCGCCTGTGCCGGCGATAACGGGAACGCGCTTGTTGACGTGTTTGACAGTGGCTTCAATAACGGCCAAATGTTCTTCGACAGGCAGGGTAGCTGACTCGCCGGTGGTGCCGACTGCGACGATGCCGTCGGTGCCGTTTTCAATGTGCCAGTCGATTAAGTCGTGAAGTTGTTCGTAGTTGATGCTGCCGTCTTGATTCATCGGAGTAATCAGGGCAACCAGACTGCCTTTTAACATACGGAAACCTTTAATTTTATGGTGTGGGTGAATTATGCAGTGGATTGTAGCTTACTTTGTTGTTTGTGTGAAACATATCCGCTAAGCGGCTTTGCCGTTTAATGGTGACTTGTCATTATCTTAATGAATAATACATTTTTAAATCATCGGTTTGTTTGTTTTGTGATGGAAAAATGATGTCAAGAATTAAAATGTGTTAAGGCAGTTTGAGGCCGTCTGAAAACGGTTGTGCAGAACTTTCAGACGGCCTGACGGTTTTGAATTTGCTGATACATTTCAAATTAGTTAAAAATACGCATCTTAATATTTTTTTAACGATTCTTGAGAGAAGGTTCAACATGTCAGGAATGACTGAAAAAAACAGGCGGAATCGCTTGATTTGGTTTATGGTTTGGAGGATAAGCCGCCGTTTGGGAATGCGTTGTTGAGTGCGGTTACGCACCTTCTGGCGATTTTTGTCCCGATGATTACTCCGGCATTGATTGTCGGCGGGGCGTTGGAGCTGCCGGTTGAAATGACGGCTTATTTGGTGTCGATGGCAATGGTGGCTTCTGGTGTCGGCACTTATTTGCAGGTCAACCGTTTCGGGCCGGTCGGTTCGGGCATGTTGTCGATTCAGTCGGTCAACTTCTCTTTTGTTACCGTGATGATTGCGCTCGGTACCGGTATGAAAGAGGGCGGTTTGACTGAAAGATGCGATGATTTCAACGCTTTTGGGCGTGTCCTTTGTCGGCGCGTTTTTTTGGTGTGCTTCTCCGCTTGGCTTTTTGCCTTATTTGAAAAAAAGTGATTACGCCGACTGTAAGCGGCGTGGTCGTCATGTTGATCGGCTTGAGCTTGGTACATGTCGGCATTACCGATTTCGGCGGCGGCTTCGGCGCGAAAGCAGACGGTACGTTCGGCTCGATGGAAAACTTAGGTCTGGCATCGCTGGTGTTGCTGATTGTATTGGTTTTCAACTGCTTGAAAAATCCATTGCTGCGTATGAGCGGTATCGCAGTGGGGTTAATTGTCGGTTATATTGTTGCGCTGTTTTTGGGCAAAGTGGATTTTTCCGCCCTGCAAAACCTGCCGCTGATTACCCTGCCTGTTCCGTTTAAATATGGTTTTGCATTTGATTGGCACGCGTTTATCGTTGCCGGCGCGATTTTCTTGTTGAGCGTATTTGAAGCAGTAGGCGATTTGACGGCGACTGCGATGGTCTCCGAGCAGCCGATTGAGGGTGAGGAATACACCAAACGTCTGCGCGGCGGCGTATTGGCGGATGGTTTGGTGTCTGTGATTGCGACTGCGTTGGGCTCTTTGCCTTTGACCACTTTTTGCGCAAAACAACGGCGTGATTCAAATGACCGGCGTGGCTTCGCGGCATGTGGGCAAATATATTGCGGCGATTTTGGTATTGTTGGGCTTGTTCCCTGTTATCGGCCGCGCGTTTACCACGATTCCGAGTCCGGTTTTGGGTGGTGCGATGGTGTTGATGTTCGGCCTGATTGCGATTGCCGGTGTGCGGATTTTTGGTCAGCCACGGTATTCGCCGTCGTGAAGCGGTCATCGCGGCTACTTCTGTCGGTTTGGGTTTGGGCGTGGCGTTTGAACCGGAAGTGTTCAAAAACCTGCCGGTATTGTTCCAAAATTCAATTTCTGCCGGCGGTATTATGGCGGTATTGTTGAACTTGGTGTTGCCGGAAGACAAAAACCGATAAAGCGGTTAAGGTTGAAACCGACAGTTTGGATCACTAAGCAAGCTTTGTTCAAAGGCCGTCTGAAGTTTCAGACGGCCTTTTGGTTTTTCGGCTATAATATTGTTTTTATTTGTTATCCGAGTGGTTCGGATAGCTCTACCCGGAAAGGTTTTATATGACGGTTTATTCACTTTTTATCACTTGTCCTCGCGGTTTGGAAGCATCTTTGACGCAGGAATTTGAAAACATGGCATGTCAGGATATCCGCGCTGTTGACGGCGGCGTGGCATGTAAAGGCACGATGGAGCAGATGTATCGCATCAACCTGCATTCGCGCGTTGCCAGCCGTGTTTTGCTGCGCTTGACCAAAGGCGGTTATCGCAACGAACACGATATCTACAAACTGGCACGAAATCTGCATTGGACAGGTTGGTTTAAGCTGGAGCAGACCTTTAAAGTCAAAGTTGAAGGCAAGCGCGCCAATGTGAAAAGCCTGGATTTTGTCGGTTTGAAAGATCAAAGATGCCGTCTGCGATGCCTTCCGCGATATTTATGATGCGCGTCCGAGCGTGGGCAAAATCAATCCTGATATCCGCATTCATGCCTTTATCGATGAGCGCAATGTGGAAATCTTTATCGATACTTCCGGCGAAGCACTCTTCAAACGCGGCTATCGTCAGGATACAGGCGAAGCGCCATTGAGGGAAAACTTTGCGGCAGGTTTGCTGCTTTTGGCAGGCTATGACGGTACGCAGCCTTTCCAAGACCCGTTTTGCGGCAGTGGCACGATTGCCATTGAGGCTGCATGGATTGCGACACACCGTGCGCCGGGCTTGATGCGCCGTTTCGGTTTTGAAAAACTGCAAAACTTCGACAAAGAAAAATGGCAAGCCCTGCGCCGTGAGGCTGAAAAACAAATCAAACCGGCCGCCGCGCCAATTTCCGGCAGCGACAACGACCGTTATATGATCCGTGCCGCATTGGCCAATGCCCAAGCCGCCGAAGTGGATAATTTCATCCGCTTTGACGTGCAAGATGCGCAGGCTGCGCGACCAAACGGCGAACACGGCATTATGATTTCCAATCCGCCTTATGGCGTGCGCCTTGCCGAAATTCAGGCTTTACAGGCGCTTTATCCTCAACTGGGCACATGGTTGAAACAGCATTACGCAGGCTGGCTTGCCGGAATGTTGACCGGCGATCGCGATATGCCGAAATTTATGCGCCTTTCTCCGAAGCGTAAGATTCCACTGTTCAATGGCAACTTGGATTGCCGATTGTTTTTGATGGATATGGTTAAAGGCTCGAATCGGGGCTAAAACCTGAAATAGAGGCCGTCTGAAAGATGATTTCAGACGGCCTTTTTTGTTTTATTTATATAGACTTTGCCATAACGGAGTTTGCTTCTCGTATTTTAATTTCAGACCGTCTGAATCGTGTTTAGACGGCCTTTTTATTGGTTTAAAGTTGAACTTAATATAGTAATTTACAATTGGTTAAATAACAAAAAAATCTATTATATGGATAAAAATTCATTGTTAAATAAAAAAATACCATATCTAGTAGTATTGTGTTTTAATTCGCACCATATCTTGTGTTTATGGTATTGCAATGAGCGGCTTGAAATTTACAGTTGAGCAAATTGTTTGGCAGGAAGTGCCGGGCGAAGTGTCGCTGGCGTTTCTGTTTTCAGGCTGTCCGCTGCGTTGCAAAGGTTGCCACAGTGCCGATACATGGAAAGAGGGTATCGGCACAGAATTGACTCGAGGATTATTTAAAAGGCCGTCTGAAACGCTATCGCGGATTAATCAGCTGTGTGTTGTTTATGGGCGGGGAGTGGCAACCGAAAGCCTTGCAGGAAAATGCTGGCTATTGTTACTCAGGAAGGTTTGAAAGCCTGCTTGTACACCGGTCTGGAGCATGAGGAGCTGGAAGCAGTTTCAGACGGCATCCTGCCTTATCTGACGTATCTGAAAACCGGCCGCTGGCAGATGGAGCTGGGCGGCTTGGACAGCCCGACAACCAATCAGAAGTTTATCGATTTGCGCACGGGCGAAGTGTTGAACCGATTGTTTATCAAAGACAAACCTGCACCTAAAGTTTTTCCAGTGGCTTCAATTTAGCCTGGCGCTGTATTGCACTGATTTAAATTGAATTTATTGTATTCGCTGACAGCGATGTTTCAGACGGCCTGACCGTCATTGCTTGATAAATCATTCAAACCTTACAGGAGAATTAACATGATTCGGCTGCATCCCGAGCAGTTAAACGGCAAACTGCAATTCATGCACGACTACATCAGCGCGCAAAACGCGGCGGACGGTTCGAAAATGGACGCCAACGCCAACGTTACCCAGAAAAACATCGCCACGATGGAAGCGGAAATCATGAAAGACTTTTTCGTGCAGATTAACCGCGCCCAAGTGTCGCGCAAAATCGCCGAAATTTTCGACCAATCCGTCGCCGACGAATACATCCGCCAGATTGAGGCGCACGAGATTTATGTGCACGACGAAACCAGCCTCAAGCCTTATTGTGTGTCGGTTACGCTGTATCCCTTCCTGCTCGACGGGTTAAGCAAACTCGGTGGCGAATCCAAAGCGCCGCAGCATCTGGCTTCGTTTTGCGGCTCGTTTATCAACCTCGTGTTTGCCATCAGCGCGCAGTTCGCCGGCGCGGTGGCGACGGTGGAATTTTTGACTTATTTCGACTACTTCGCCCGCAAAGACTACGGCAACGATTATTTGGAAACCCACGCCAAAGAAATCGCCAATCATATGCAGCAGGTGGTGTACAGCATCAACCAGCCTGCCGCCGCGCGAGGCTATCAGAGCGTGTTTTGGAATATTTCCGTTTACGATCAATACTATTTCGACGCGATGTTCGGCGATTTCGTCTTCCCCGATTTCAGCAAACCGGTTTGGACGAGCGTAGCGAAGCTGCAAAACTTCTTCCTCAAATGGTTCAATCAGGAACGCACCAAAGCCGTTTTGACTTTCCCCGTCGTGACCGCTGCAATGCTGACCGACGGCGGCAAATGCAAAGACACCGTGTTCGCTGACGAAATGGCGAAAGAGTTGGCGGAAGGCAATTCCTTCTTCGTCTATCTTTCCGACAACCCCGACTCGTTGGCTTCCTGCTGTCGCCTGCGCAACGCCATTGAAGACCGCACCTTCAGCTACACCCTCGGTGCGGGCGGTGTGGCAACCGGTTCCATCAACGTCATCACCATCAATATGAACCGGTTGGAACAAGATGGGCGAGACCTTGCCGCCGAAGTGGCCAAAATCCATAAATACCAATACGCCTACCGCAAACTGATGGAAGAATACCAAGCCGCCGGAATGCTGCCCGTGTACGATGCAGGCTTTATCACGCTGGACAAACAGTTCCTCACCATCGGCATCAACGGCATGGCGGAAGCCGCCGAATCGCAAGGCATCAAAGTCGGCTACAACGACGACTACATCAACTTCGTCCAAGGCCGTCTGAAAACCATATTCGAAGCCAACCAAGCCGCCAGCAAACACTACGGCGTGAAGTTCAATACTGAGTTCGTCCCCGCCGAAAACCTCGGCGTGAAAAACGCCAAATGGGACAAAGCCGACGGCTACAAAGTCAGCCGCGAATGCTACAACTCCTATTTCTACGTCGTCGAAGACGAAGAAATCAACGCGCTCGACAAATTCCTGCTGCACGGCAAAGAACTGGTGGACTGGCTCGACGGCGGCTCCGCGCTGCACCTGAACCTCGACGAAGCCCTGCCCGAATCCGGCTACCGCTCGCTCTTGGACATCGCCGCACAAACAGGCTGCAACTACTTCTGCGTGAACGTGCGCATCACCATCTGCAACGAATGCGGCCATATCGACAAACGCACTTTGCACGCCTGTTCCGCCTGCGGTTCGCACGACATCGACTACGGCACCCGCGTCATCGGCTATCTGAAACGCGTATCTGCATTCAGTAGCGGACGGCGCAAAGAACACGCGCTCAGACATTATCACCGTAAAGCGGCGTAATCGTTAAAAAAGGATTACTTACAAAAGCGAAGGCCGTCTGAAATTTCAGACGGCCTTTAGGATGTTTGGATAGACTGATTCTTTCAATGATATGATTTTAATTAAATTAAACAACAATACTTGACACTTTAATATAATGAATTAACATATAATCTCCTTTTAACTCAAACTCGAAAAAAAGCGAGAGACATATGAAAACATCAGCTTTATTAGCAGCTTTATTGGCAGCCCTGTCCCTGTCAGCATGCGGCGGCGGTTCAGGCTCATCTTCTTCTGCCGTTTGTGACGAGTACGAAAAAGCATTTGCCGAAGCAACTAAAGACGTAGATGCCGCAACCAAAGACATGATGCAAAAAAATCTTTCGAACAAACCAAAGAAGCACTGAAAAACCTGCCGGCAGACCAACGCGATGCAACTTGTAAAACTTCTTTGGACGCTTTGAAAGGCGTTCCTGCTGCCGAAACTCCTGAAGACAAAGCCGAAGAAGCCAAAGATGCTGCTGAAGAGGCTAAAGAAGACGCAAAAGACGCAGCGGAAGATGCCAAAGAAGCTGCTGAAGATGCTAAAGAAGAAGCTAAATAATATAAATAGCTTTATTGAAAAACGGATTTCAATAATTTGGAATCCGTTTTTTGTTGTGTGAGTTAGGGTAGTTATTTTAGATAAAGGCTTTTTCAGTTTTCAGACGGCCATTTCTCATGCCATCTGAAAGCGTTAGTTTTAACTAAGTTGAAATTTACAACAGCAAGCCGTCAATCAAGCAACCGAGTGCGTGCGTACCGCACACACCCTACGCGTTGGTTTTGAAGTTCCGTGTGATTCGCAGGTAGGGTGTGTGGCGTAGCCACGCATGCGATTGTTTGGGTATGTAAGTTACGGATTATTCTACGTATTGATTTTAAAGTTTCGCGTGATTCACAGGTAGAATGTGTGCAGTACGCACGCGGTTGGTATGTTTTATAGCGTATTCACTCTCCGAAACTCATTACCGCCGTTTCTTTTGTACCACCCCAATCCAACGGCAGCCATCCATCCCGCACATAACGGTGAAACGACGAAAACGCCCAATCGCGAACATTGCCGCACAATCCATGTTTGACGGGATTGAAATGGATATAGTCCGTGCAACGTTGCAAACCCGTTTCGTCACGCACGGTGTGTTCGTAAAAACGCCGTTGCCAAATACCGCGTTCGTGCCGCCGCTGTTTGCTGGCGGACAGGTTCTCGGCATGAGGGAAATATGCGGAGAATTTGGTTTTAATCAGCCGCCAGCGCAGGGAATAATCCGCATCGTCGGGCGGCAGCGTCCAAATGGCGTGAATGTGGTTTGGCAGCACACATACGGCGACGGTTTCAAAGGGATATTGTTTTTGCACATCCATATAAGCAGCACGCAATAAGTCGATATGTTCGACAAGCAGGCGCGATTTCGGGTTGGCGAGTTTGACGGTGAAAAAGAATGTGCCGCCGGCAATAAAGTTTCTGCGATAACGCGCCATAGGATTTTTGCTTGTGGTCGGGGTGTTGAAGAAGGGATAGTTTGTTGTTTAAGGTTTTAACTTTGTTGGAGCTGACGTTTTCAGACGACATTGAGGCCGTCTGAAATGTTGAAACGGCAAGCCGTCAATCAAGCAACCGCGTGCGTGCGTACCGCACACACCCTACGCGATGGTTTTGAAGTTCCGTGTAATTCACAGGTAGGATGTGTGGCGTAGCCACGCACGTGGTCGGTTGGGTATGGCTTGCTAAATAAGGCGAGGCTTTTTATGAGAAAAACGGATTCCGGCTACCCAGAATCCGTTTTTTTTGATTTATATCTTTCGATTTGCAATTTGTTTTCAGACGACCTTTAAAGTTCGAAAAATTCAAAACGGCAAACCGTTAAATCGTCATTCAACCAACAGGGGTACGAGAGTACCATGCACACACCCTACATATTGATTTTAGGTTTTTATGCAGGCTATGGTTTGTTTATTTCGATTTTTGTTACAGGAACGCTATGTCGCAAGAGTACCATGCAGCTTGAGCCAGTATCATCGCCTCCAAGGCTCTCAATTTGTCCGTTCATGGTTATGATTTGTCCAACTTTCAGGTTAGCTGCGCTGCGCTGCTGCTCATACCTGCATTGATTCGTTCGGAACCAACCTGCATTACTACACGGTAAGTGTTTTCCAGTATGGTACCGCCATTTTTTTCCAAATTTACTGAAGTCATCTTTATAAATTCGCAATACTTTTTGCCAGTAGGATGGATGGTTTTTGCCGATATATTTCCGTTTGGCCATCATACTGTTTTCACGATATTCTTTACAGATTTGTGCTGGTGAGGCCTTCTCTACTGCTCCTCCAAATAGTGAAGAACTTTGATTTTTCAAATCGCTCATGCCATCCATGAAATTATCATATTCAGCGCAAGCTGAAAAGTGCTAACAATGCCGCGATACCTACTACAACTGATTTCAATTTCATTACAAAGATCCTTTTTATGAGATAATCCATATTCATACAAATGTAAAAAAATAAAATAATATTTGTCAACTATATATTAATTGTAAAATTAAAAATAATGTCATGCCTGCAAATTGGATATACAGACTGTATTTTTGTACCGCTTATTTTTTTTGAGGTTCAGTACTGTAGATTTTTGATTATTTCAATATGTGTTTCAGGTATTTTTCCAGTATAACTCCCCTTAACCTTCGCCACTTCCTCAGGGCTACCTGAAGCAATAATCCTTCCTCCTCCATCACCTCCCTTCCGGCCCTAAGTCCACAATCCAATCCGCAGTTTTAATCACATCAAGATTATGCTCGATAATCACTATCGAGTTGCCTTTTGCCTTTCAGACGACCCTATCACTTCCAGCAATAGGGCGATGTCGGCGAAGTGCAGGCCGGTGGTGGGTTCGTCGAGGATGTAGAGCGTTCTGCCGGTGTCGCGTTTGGAGAGTTCGAGGGCGAGTTTGACGCGTTGAGCTTCGCCGCCGGAGAGGGTAGTGGCGGACTGGCCGAGGCGGATGTAGCCGAGACCTACGTCCATCAGGGTTTGCAGTTTGCGCGATACGGTGGGGACGGCGTCGAAAAAAATTCGCGGGCTTCTTCGACGGTCATGTCGAGGACTTGGCTGATGTTTTTGCCTTTGTATTGGATTTCGAGGGTTTCGCGGTTGTAGCGTTTGCCGTGGCAGACTTCGCAGGGGACGTACACGTCGGGCAGGGAAGTGCATTTCGACTTTAATCACGCCGTCGCCTTGGCAGGCTTCGCAGCGGCCGCCTTTGACGTTGAAGGAGAATCGGCCGACGTTGTAGCCGCGTTCGCGCGAGAGGGGTACGCCGGCGAAGAGTTCGCGGATGGGGGGTGAACAGGCCGGTGTAGGTGGCGGGATTGGAGCGCGGGGTACGGCCGATGGGGGATTGGTCGACGTTGATGACTTTGTCAAGGTGTTCGAGGCCGTGGATGTCATCGTATGGGGCGGGTTCTTCTTGGGCGCGGTTGAGTTCGCGGGCGGTGATTTTGGCGAGGGTGTCGTTAATCAGGGTGGATTTGCCGCTACCGGATACGCCGGTGATGCAGGTAATCAAACCGAGCGGCAGTTCGAGGGTTACGTTTTTGAGGTTGTTGCCACGCGCGCCTTTGAGGACGAGCATTCGGTCGGGATTGACGGGTGTGCGTTCAGACGGCACGACAATGGATTTTTTGCCGCTGAGGTATTGTCCGGTAACGGATTTTTCGCATTGGGCGACGTTTTCGGGCGTGTCGGCAATCAGTACGTTGCCGCCGTGTTCGCCCGCGCCGGGGCCCATATCGACGACGAAATCGGCTTCGCGGATGGCGTCTTCGTCGTGTTCGACCACAATCACGCTGTTGCCCAAATCGCGCAGGCGTTTGAGTGTGGCGAGCAGGCGGTCGTTGTCGCGCTGGTGCAGGCCGATGGAGGGTTCGTCCAAAACGTACATCACGCCGGTCAGGCCGCTGCCGATTTGGCTGGCGAGGCGGATGCGTTGGGCTTCGCCTCCGGAGAGGGTTTCGGCGGAGCGGGCTTAAATTTCAGGTAATCCAGCCCGACGTTAATCAGGAAGCCGAGCCGCTCGGTGATTTCTTTGAGGATTTTTTCGGCGATTTGTTTTTTGTTGCCGTCCAAATCCAGCGTTTCAAAAGAATTGGTGGGTTTTGGTCAGCGGCCAGGCGGAGACTTCGTGCAACGGTTCGCCGCTGACGTAAACGTAGCGTGCTTCTTTGCGCAAACGTGCGCCGCCGCAGCTCGGGCAGGCGCGGTGGTTTTGGTATTCGCGCAGTTTTTCGCGCACGGTTTCGCTGTCGGTTTCGCGGTAGCGGCGTTCGAGATTGGGGATGATGCCTTCGAAGGCGTGGCTGCGGTTGAAGGTGGTGCCGCGTTCGGACAGGTAGTGAAAATCAATGACTTCTTTGCCCGAACCGTGCAGTACGACTTTTTCACTTTTTTTCAGGTAGCGTTTCCCAAGCAGCCTGCACATCAAAACCGTAATGCCGTGCCAGCGACTGAATCATTTGGAAATAGAATTGGTTGCGCTTGTCCCAACCGTCAATCGCGCCCGTTGCCAGCGACAATTCGGGATGAGCGACTACTTTTTCGGGGTCGAAGAAATTGGTGTTGCCCAAGCCGTCGCAAGTCGGGCAGGAGCCCATCGGGTTGTTGAACGAAAAGAGGCGCGGCTCCAATTCGGGCAGGCTGTACGAGCACACGGGGCAGGCGAAACGCGCGGAAAACCAATGCTCTTCGCCGCTGTCCATCTCCATCGCCAGCGCGCGTTCGTTGCCGTGGCGCAGCGCGGTTTCAAAACTTTCCGCCAGCCGCTGCTTGATGTCCGCCTTCACTTTCACGCGGTCGATGACCACGTCGATGTTGTGCTTGATGTTTTTTTCCAGCTTCGGCACTTCGTCCAGCTGATAGACCTCGCCGTCCACGCGCACCCGCGCAAAACCCTGCGCCTGCAAGTCGGCAAAGAAATCGACAAACTCGCCCTTACGCTCGCGCACCGCCGGCGCCAAAATCATCACGCGCGTGTCTTCCGGCAGCGTCAACACGGCATCGACCATCTGCGACACGGTCTGGCTCGAAAGCGGCAGATTGTGTTCGGGGCAATACGGCGTGCCGACGCGGGCGTACAAAAGGCGCAGGTAATCGTGGATTTCCGTTACCGTGCCGACGGTGGAACGCGGGATTGTGGCTGGTGGATTTTCTGCTCGATGGAAATCGCGGGCGACAGGCCTTCGATCAAATCGACGTCGGGTTTGTCCATCATCTGCAAAAACTGCCGCGCATAGGCGGACAGGCTCTCGACATAACGCCGCTGCCCTTCGGCATACAGCGTGTCAAACGCCAGCGACGACTTGCCGCTGCCCGACAGCCCCGTGACCACCACCAGCTTGTGGCGCGGAATGTCCAAATCGACGTTTTTCAAATTATGCGTGCGCGCCGCGGATGCGGATGGTGTCGTTGTCGTGTGAATGTTTGGGATGATGGTTGCACATGTTGTCAGGCCGTCTGAAAAAAATAAAAATAAACGGCTATTGTAGCACTTTTCAAATGACAGACTGGATAGATAAAGCATTTGATATAAAAGAAACAAAGAGGCCGTCTGAAAATATGTTTTCAGACGGCCTTGATATAGATGGATCAGCTTATCAGTCGATTGTGCGGAGAATTTCGCGCAGGGCTCTTTTGCCAGTCGGACGGTTTGATACCAAACTTGGTCTCTAGGCGTGAGCAATCCATGATGCTGTATGCCGGACGCGGAGCAGGCAGGGGGTATTGATCGGTGGTGATTGCGTTCAGTTCCGGAATGCGGAAGCTGTCGTCTAATTGGTGGGCCGTCTGAAAGATGGCTTTGGTAAATTCGTACCATGTTGCCGATTTATTGCCACAGTAATGGAAGATACCGCGTGGGGAAGTAGGCTGTTGCAATAAACTGATGATGGCATGAGCCAAGTCACCTGCATAAGTCGGGCAACCGGTTTGGTCATGAACGATGGAGAGGGAGTCACGCTCTTTAGCAAGGCGCAACATGGTTTTGACGAAATTGCTGCCGTATTCGCTAAACAGCCATGAAGTACGGACGATTGTACTTTCCGGATGCGCGGCTAAAGCCAAAAGCTCGCCTGCAACTTTGGATTGACCGTAAGTGCTGCGCGGATTGGTGTAGTCGGTTTCGCGGTAAGGGCGTTTGCCTTCGCCGTCGAATACATAATCAGTGGAAATATGAATAAAGCGCGCGTGTGCGGCGCGGGCGGCTGCGGCCAGGTTGTGAACAGCGGTTGCGTTGACGGCAAAAGCAGCCTCTGCGTTTTCTTCTGCTTTATCGACGGCAGTGTAAGCCGCGGCATTAACGATGGCATCTGGTTGGAAGTTTTTGATCATGTGATGCACGGCTTCGGTATCGGTAATGTCCAGCGAAGTAGAGTCGGTAGCAATCAGTTCCCAATCTTCGGGCAGGCGGTCGCGCAGACAGCGGGCAAGCTGGCCTTTGGCTCCGGTCAATAAAGTACGCATGGTTGAGTATCTCCTCTGATAGCTGTTAAATAGGTATTCGTGTCATTATAGTGTAAATACGACAAATTCACATTATTGACGTAGAACAAAAATGCGGATGCGGCTGTATTTGGGCAAATTATCGATATCATCTATCCACAATAATAACCACTTATTGGTATTATGTTTGCTTACTATAACTATAGTTAAAAGTTCAGCTTTTCAACAAGATAGATAAAGGATCTATGCTGTTTGAGAGAGTGTGAATCAATGTTGATGTTTTTATTGTTGCTAGGATAATGGAATTTAAAAACAGGCAAAACTCCGTCCTTTTGTCGGAAAAATTCTACCGTTTGATATTTTTTTCAGTAAATATCTTGAAAAAATATAACTAAAAATAATATTTGAGTAAGGGCGGATTTGCTTGTTCCTCTAGCTCGATATCTTTTTTTAACTATTTTGGGAGTAATTATTATGGCAAGATCAAGATCTTACAGCGGGCATCGTGGACCCCAGGCTAGTAAGCCTATCTGGACCCCAGGTAAGCCTTACTGCTCTTCTATTCCAGGGCAGTCCGACCCAGCTCACTTCTGCGGTTCATCAAAATCTTCTGGTTCTACCGGCCGCACCAGTAAGCCGTTAACTGGTCCGATTGTGGTTGAGGGCCCATCTTACAACCCTTGGCACACCAAACCGGGCAACGGGCTCCGACATCGAAGACACCATCCAAGACACCGTCCAAGACCTGAGCCACAACCAGAGCCACACCCACACCCACAACCGCAACCACAACCAAAACCTCAGCCTAAGCCTCAGCCTCAGCCTCAGCCTCAGCCTAAGCCACAACCAAAAACCTGAGCTTAAGCCAGACTGCAAAGACTGTGTTGACGACCATAACCAAAACAACTCATACGGTCACGAAGACAAAAACCCAGGTAATATCATCCGACCCAACGTTATCCGCGGTACTGATGCTAAAGATACCATTTATGGTACTGCTGGCGAAGACATCATCTTCGGTGGCAACGGCGCAGACGTAATCTACGCCGGTGCAGGTAATGACACCATTTACGGTGATGCCGACGGTGACTCTCTGTACGGTGAAGAAGGTAAAGACTACCTGCAAGGTGGTGACGGTAACGACTACCTGAACGGTGGTTCCGGTGCTGACATCATGCGCGGTGGCGACGGTAACGACGTTTATTTCGTTGACGATGCCGACGACCAAGTTATCGAGTACGGTAATCTGAACGGCGGTATCGATACTGTTCGTACCGTTATCGACTACACCTTGACCGATAACGTTGAAAACCTGTTTTTGCAAGGTATGCAAAACCTGAACGGTACCGGTAACTCTTTGAACAACAACATCGAAGGTAACGGCGGCAACAACCATCTGTACGGTTTGGCCGGCGATGACTGCCTGGTTGGGTAAAGACGGTAACGACTACCTCGACGGCGGTGTCGGCAACGACATCCTGATCGGCGGTACCGGTAACGACACTTACTTCTTCGACAAAGGTTACGGTCACGACACTATCCGTGAGGAAAGCGGTAATGACACCCTGTTGTTCGGTAAAGGCATTGCAGCTTCCGACGTATTGCTGAGCAAATCAGGTGCCAACCTGACTGTTTCTGTCGGTGCTGACCGCATCACCATCGACGACTGGTTCACCGGTAACAATCACAAAGTTGAAAACTTCAAATTTGCTGACGGTAGCACTTACCAAGTAACCGGCCACGGTGACTACTACTCTCTGTCTGCTGTGAACCACATCCAAGAACAGACTCAAGTTTCTGGATGGTAATTTTTCAGGGTTCTTCTCTGAAATCAACGAGTTAAGGCCGTCTGAAACCAAAATATAAGGTTTCAGACGGCCTTTATTTTGTAAACAATCTGACGAAAAAATTCCAAATTGGGCTAAAAATATCGCATTCTTCTGTCTATCTAAGAGATACCCGAAATGTCTGAAATCAGCTTGAAAAAAATCTACTCCGGCAAAGTACGCGATTTGTACGAAATTGACGATAAGCGAATGTTGATGGTTGCTTCCGACCGACTGTCTGCATTCGATGTGATTTTGGATGACCCGATTCCGGGTAAAGGGGAGATTTTGACGCAGATTTCCAATTTTTGGTTTAAAAAAACTGGCTCATATTATGCCTAACCATTTTACCGGCCATACGGTTTACGACGTTTTGCCTGAGAACGAAGCCAAAGTTTTAGAAAAACGCGCCGTCGTGGCTAAAAAACTCACTCCGGTGAAAGTGGAGGCCATTGTGCGCGGTTATCTGGCAGGCAGCGGTTGGAAAGATTATCAAAAGACAGGCTCTGTTTGCGGTATTCAACTGCCCGAAGGTATGCAGGAAGCGCAACAACTGCCTGAAGTGATTTTTACGCCATCGACCAAAGCCGAGGTTGGCGATCATGATGAAAACATCAGCTTTGAAGAATGCGAACGCATTATCGGCAAAGAGCTGGCGGCGGAAGTACGCGCCAAGGCGATTCAGCTTTATACGGAAGCGGCCGAATATGCCAAATCCCGCGGTATCATTATTTGCGACACCAAGTTTGAATTTGGTTTGGATGAAGAAGGTACACTGACTTTGATGGACGAAGTGTTGACGCCTGACTCCAGCCGTTTTTGGCCTGCCGACCAATATAAAGTCGGCACCAATCCTCCGTCTTTTGACAAACAATTTGTCCGCGACTGGTTGGAGCAAAGCGGTTGGAACAAAAAAGCGCCGGCGCCTAAAGTGCCTGCCGATGTGATTCAAAAAACAGTCGAAAAATATCAGGAAGCATTGACTTTACTGACTCAGGATTAATTTTTGAAGTTTGAATGCCGTCTGAAAGAGATATGTTTCAGACGGCCTTTTATTGTATAAATACTGGATTTTAAGGATAGTTACCTTTATAATCGAGAGTTGTTTTCAGTGCCTTTAAAGGCCGTCTGAAAGCTTGTTTATAACCTGCCGCACGGTCTGAAACCCTAACTATGCACATTCGGATTTTAGTGTGCATTATTAGTGTTTTAGCAGTGCGGTATTTTGAAAGGAACAATAATGTTCAATAAACACGTTAAGACCTTCCAATACGGTAATCAAACCGTTACTTTGGAAACCGGCGAAATTGCTCGCCAAGCCGCTGCTGCCGTTAAAGTATCCATGGGCGACACCGTTGTTTTGGTTGCCGTTACTACCAACAAAGAAGTGAAAAGAAGGCCAAGACTTCTTCCCTCTGACTGTCGATTACCTTGAGCGTACTTACGCAGCAGGGAAAATCCCCGGCGGTTTCTTCAAACGCGAAGGCAAACAAAGCGAAAAAGAAATCCTGACCAGCCGTCTGATCGACCGTCCGATTCGTCCTCTGTTCCCTGAAGGTTTCTACCACGACATCCAAATCGTAGCGATGGTCGTGTCTGTTGACCCTGAAATTGATTCTGACATTCCTGCAATGTTAGGCGCGTCTGCCGCGCTGGTGTTGAGCGGCGTACCGTTTGCCGGTCCGATTGGTGCGGCACGCGTGGGTTATGTAAACGGCGTGTACGTTTTGAACCCGACTAAAGCCGAATTGGCTAAATCACAATTAGACTTGGTTGTTGCCGGTACTTCTAAAGCCGTGTTGATGGTGGAATCCGAAGCCGACATCTTGTCTGAAGAAGTGATGCTGGGTGCGGTTGTTTACGGTCACGATCAAATGCAAGTGGCCATCAACGCCATCAATGAGTTTGCCGACGAAGTCAACCCGGAAGTCTGGGATTGGAAAGCTCCTGAAACCAATGAAGAATTGGTTGCAAAAGTACGCGAAATTGCCGGTGAAACCATTAAAGAAGCGTTCAAAATCCGTCAAAAACAAGCGCGTTCTGCCAAATTGGACGAAGCTTGGAATGCTGTAAAAGAAGCGTTGATTACCGAAGAAACCGACACTTTGGCAGCCAACGAAATCAAAGGCATTTTCAAACACTTGGAAGCCGATGTTGTCCGCAGCCAAATTTTGGACGGCCAGCCGCGTATTGATGGTCGCGACACCCGTACCGTTCGTCCGCTGAACATTCAAACCGGCGTATTGCCGCGCACTCACGGTTCTGCACTGTTTACCCGTGGCGAAACCCAAGCTTTGGCGGTTGCAACTTTGGGTACTTCACGCGACGAGCAAATCATTGATGCGCTCTCCGGAGAATACACCGACCGCTTCATGCTGCACTACAACTTCCCTCCATACTCTACCGGTGAAGTGGGCCGCGTAGGTGCGCCAAAACGTCGTGAAATCGGTCACGGCCGCTTGGCTAAACGTGCGTTGTTGGCCGTATTGCCAGAACCTGAAGATTTCAGCTACACCATGCGCGTGGTTTCTGAAATTACCGAATCTAACGGCTCTTCTTCTATGGCTTCCGTCTGCGGCGGCTGCTTGAGCCTGTTGTCTGCCGGTGTGCCTTTGAAAGCACACGTTGCCGGTATCGCCATGGGTCTGATTTTGGACAACAACAAATTTGCCGTCCTGACCGACATCTTGGGTGATGAAGACCACTTGGGCGATATGGACTTTAAAGTAGCCGGTACAACCGAAGGTGTGACCGCGTTGCAAATGGACATCAAAATCCAAGGCATTACCAAAGAAATCATGCAAATCGCTTTGGCTCAAGCCAAAGAAGCACGTTTGCACATCTTGGATCAGATGAAAGCCGCTGTTGCAGGCCCGCAAGAGCTGTCTGCACACGCCCCACGCTTATTCACCATGAAAAATCAACCAAGACAAAAATCCGTGATGTGATTGGTAAAGGTGGCGAAACCATTCGTTCGATTACCGCTGAAACCGGTACTGAAATCAATATCGCTGAAGACGGCACCATCACAATCGCTGCGACTACTCAAGAAGCAGGCGATGCAGCGAAAAAACGCATCGAAGAAATCACTGCCGAAGTGGAAGTAGGCAAAGTATACGAAGGTACTGTGGTTAAAATCCTCGACAACAATGTTGGTGCGATTGTCAGCGTGATGCCTGGTAAAGACGGTTTGGTACACATCAGCCAAATCGCCCACGAGCGCGTACGCAATGTCAGCGACTACCTGCAAGTAGGTCAGGTTGTGAACGTGAAAGCATTGAAGTAGACGACCGCGGCCGCGTGCGCCTGTCTATCAAAGCTTTTGCTGGAAGCGCCTGCTCGCGAAGAGAAAGCAGCCGAATAATCTGATTATTCAAGCTTGAAAACAAAAGGCCGTCTGAAAATTTTCAGACGGCCTTTTGTTTATTTAGAAGATGAGTTTAAAAAAACAAGTTTCGCCTTTACTTTGATTGAACGGGTTACTACAATGTTGGCGATTTAATAAATATATTCATCTCTCAAGGAGTATGTAATGAATGCTACGCAATTAATCAGCCGGCTGACACAAACTGTCGGCGAAAAATATATCATCACAGACCCGGCAAAAACCGAACAATACCGTCAAGGCTATCGTTTTGGCGAAGGCAAGGCGTTGGCAGTTGTCCGTCCGGGTACGGTGTTGGAAATGTGGCAAATTTTGCAGGCGTGTGTTGAGGCTGATGTTATCGTGATTACGCAGGCCGCCAATACTGGCTTGACCGGCGGCTCGACTCCTGACGGTAATGATTACGACCGCGATATCGTGATTGTGAATACCATGCGTCTGAACATCATTCAGCCGATTAACAATAACGAACAAGTTGTCTGCCTACCCGGTTCTACCCTGAATCAATTGGAGCTGCTGCTGAAACCCTTAGGCCGTGAGCCACACTCCGTGATCGGCTCGTCCTGTATCGGTGCTTCTGTATTGGGTGGCGTATGTAATAACTCCGGCGGCGCTTTGGTACAGCGTGGCCCGGCTTATACGGAAATGGCTCTGTTTGCACAAATCAACGAAGAGGGCAAACTGGAGCTGGTCAACCATTTGGGCATTGATTTGGGCGAAACCCCTGAAGAGATTTTGACCAACTTGCAAGGTTTCCATTACCAGCGAAAAGACATTACGCAAGATGCCGGCAAGGGCCATGACCATGCTTATTGCGACCATGTGCGCAAAGTGGATGAGCCGACGGCCGCACGCTTAATGCCGACCCAGCACGCCATTACGAGGCTTCAGGCTGCGCGGGCAAGCTGATGGTATTTGCCGTGCGCTTGGATACGTTCCCACAAGAAAAACAGACTGCCGTTTTCTATATCGGCACCAATGATATTAATGAGCTGACCGATATTCGTCGTGCTGCTTTGAGTGAGTTTAAAAACCTGCCTATTTCTGGTGAGTATATCCATCGTCATGCTTTTGATATTGCTGCCGTTTATGGTAAAGATACTTTTTATATCATTAAGACGTTCGGTACCCACCAACTTCCGAAACTGTTTGATCTGAAAGCCCGTGTGGATAGATTCAGCAAAAAGATAAGTTTCTTACCAAAACACTTCTCTGATAAATTCATGCAACTGATCAGTAAAATTTTGCCCGATCACTTGCCGAAGTCTATGCGCAACTATCGGGATAAATATGAACATCACCTGATTTTAAAAATGGGTGGCGAGGGCGTAGAAGAAGCGCGTGCTTTCTTGAAGGAATATTTTGCAACCCATGGCGGCGCATTCTTCGAATGTAATGCCGAAGAAACGCAGGCGGCCATGCTGCATCGCTTTGCTGTGGCTTCTGCCGCGATCCGTTACCGTTCTGTACATGATGATGAAGTAGAGGATTTGGTTGCACTCGATATCGCCTTGCGCCGTGATGATCGTGATTGGTTTGAAACACTGCCGCCTGAAATTGACAATAAAATCATCCATAAATTGTATTACGGACATTTTATGTGTCATGTGTTCCATCAGGACTACATCATTAAAAAAGGCAACGACTGTATGGCTTTGGAACATGAAATGCTCCATCTGCTTGACCAACGCGGTGCGCAATATCCTGCCGAACACAACGTCGGTCATCTGTATGAAGCCAAGCCTGCGCTGAAACAATTCTATAAAAAAACTTGACCCGACCAACAGCTTCAACCCGGGTATTGGTAAAAACCAGTAAGAAGAAAAAAACTGGGCTGAATAAAGCATAGTAAAAAAACAAAGGCCGTCTGAACATTTCAGACGGCCTTTTTATATGCTTGCTTGTTAGAACAGGTTGCTGATGAAAAATCAGCAGAATGACCAACGGCACGAGGTATTTTACATAGGCAAACCAGATATTGACGGTGGTATGGTTGCCTTTGTAGAGCAATTCGTCCTTCGCTTCATCTTTCATCACAAAGCCGACAAACAAGGCAGAGCCGAGCGCGGTCAGCATAAACAGGATGTTGCCGCTGATATAGTCAAAGGCATCAAAAATGTTTTTACCAAACACGGAAATATCTTTCCATGGGCCGTAGCTCAAGATGGACGGGATATTGCCGAAGATAAAGATACCTGCCAGTACGATGGTAATCGCGGCAGCGCGGCGGATTTTGGTTTTCTCCTGAATGGTCGTAATCAACACTTCATAAATGGTCAGAGAAGTGGTCAGCGCGGCAATCAGAAGCAGGGAGAAGAAAATCACTGCAAACACTGGACCTGCCCACATATTGGAAAACACGATCGGCAGGCTTTGGAACACCAGCGTCGGGCCGGAGTTAGGGGCAACGCCAAAGCTGAAGAGGGAAGGGAAAATCATAAAGCCGGCCAACACGGCAATCAAAGTGTTGGTAATCGCGGTAATCACGGCCGTCTGAACCAGATCTTCGTTTTTATCCAGATAGCTGGATAACGTAATCATCACGCCGAAACCCAAGCTCAAGGCGAAGAATACTTGTCCCAAAACGAAGACGAACAGTTCGGCTGTAATTTTGCTGAAGTCAGGTTTCAGATAGAAGGTAATGCCTTCCATTGCGCCCGGCAGGGTAACGTTGCGCACAACCATGGCAATCAGGAATAAAAACAGCAAAGGCATCAGGTATTTTGCTGCTTTTTTTCAATACCACCGATCACGCCTTTGACCAAGATCCATTGGTTCACAACCACAAATAGGAAGGTGTAGAAAGCAATTTCCCAAGGGCTGTTTTTCGATGTGTTCGGTAAAGAAGCTTTTGGTGACTTCTCCGGAGACCGGACTGGAAATGTCCAAATTACCGCCGATGATATTGACGATGTAGCTGATAACCCAGCCACCGAGCACCATGTAATAGGCCATGATGCCGAATGCGCCGAGCAGGCCCATCCAACCGACCAATTTCCAAACTTTGGCAACGGGTTTGCCATTCATTGTGCCGCCAAATGCATCCAGCGCGTTCACGCCTTTACGGCGACCGATGACGTTTTTCCACCAAAAATCATCGGAATACCGATGACCAGCATGGCGATACAGAACAGAAACACATACGCGCCGCCGCCGTTTTCACCGACCAAATACGGGAAACGCCAAGTTGCGCCAAAGCCGACAGTCGCGCCGGCAACGGTAAGGATGTAAGTCAAACGGTTGGACCAGGTTTGACGGGGTTGATTGGAAGACATAAATACTCAGATGCATAAAAAAATAAAGACAACATTTTACCGCAAAGATTTAACGAATCTTGACTAAAGTCTGAAAAAGAAAATTAGTTAAAAACCATGTAATGAAGAAATTTTTAGTGGGTTTCTCTGGTTTGCTTGGTATTGAAAACCAGCAAACAGAGAATTTGGCTGAAGCGATATGAATGATGGCAAGAGTCGTAACGATAAAAGGCCGTCTGAAAAAGTGGGATATGGGAAAAGGTTGTTGTGAGGATATTGGATAGCACCAAGGTGTGCTTTCAAGTATGTCGGCAACAAAGATGGTATTTATCTAAGGCTGTCTAATAACATCCTGTAACCTTAGCTTGGATAGTCGCTGATAGTTTTTCTTTCTATAAAACGATTTGTCTGAAATGGGAACGGCACAGATTGATGCGGAAGAGACGAGAAAGAGAAAAAGGAGTAATGGCAAGTTAATGAGTGGAGACGGGGTTTAGCAATGATGGCTTCTTTTAGATGAGATGGGCCGTCTGAAAGTACGCCCGCTTGGTTGCCAAATTTTTAGATAAAAAAACCATCTATACTAAGGGGAAAGTATAGATGGCCAAACACATTACGGGGAAAAACGTCTTACTCACTTACTCACTTCTTTTTCGAAGCAAGCGTTACTCAGACAGGCGAATTATACAATAGTTCAGTCTTCACAGTGTTAAATTCTGTTAAATAAAAAAATAATAAGGTTTAGATTTTTGATTTTAAATAAATAAAAAAATCCATATTGTTTAAAAATTTATCGAAAAAAATTTGGAATTTTTAGATTTGGATAAATTTCCATTCTCCGGCGGCTAAATCATCGACATTCCAGTCGCCGAATTCCTCACGGTGGAGCTGCTCGACACGGTTGCCTGCGGCTGCAACCATGCGTTTGACCTGATGGTATTTACCCTCGGTAATAGTCATCATCAATGTGGTTGGGTCGGCCAATACTGCTTCGGCTGCGGCAACGGTTTCATTATCGTCATGCAGGAGGACGCCGTTTTTGAGTGTGGTGCAAAGGGTATCGTCGGCAGGATGTTTCAAAGTGACGCGGTAGAGCTTCGGAACTTTGTGTTTGGGCGAGGTAACGCGGTGGTTAAATTGCCCGTCGTTGGTAATCAGAATAATGCCGGTTGTGTCTGCATCCAAGCGGCCGACTGCCTGCATATCGATATTGCGCATGTGGTCGGGAAACAGGCTGAAGATGCTTGGATATTGCTGAGGTTTGTGCGAAGTCTCGTAATCCGCAGGCTTATGAAGCAGAATGTAGAAATGGGGCATGGGGACGGCGGCAATTTCTTCGCCGTCAACAGACAGGGTGTGCACTTGAGACGGATCGATATCGTCTTTGGCACGATTATGAATTTCGCCGTTGATGGCAATGCAGTCGTTGTCTATCAGCCATTGGCATTGCTTGCGGCTGCCGAGGCCTTGCGATTGGATGTATTTGAGCAGTTGCATGGTTGAAAAGTAGGAAATATTCAGACGGCCTTTATTGTACTGGAAAAACCGGTGTTTAGGCCGTCTGAAAAGTAGAGGCAAAAAAATCGCCCCTTTAAAAATGTTAAGGGGCGCAAAAGGAACACAAACCACTACCAAAAAACTGTTACAGGGCAAATTCTCCTATTTGATGTGTTGCCGGATAAAGTGCTTTCATCAAGTCATGTGGTGAAAGCGAGAAATCTTTGCTATTTGTCGTCAGACGGCCTTGCTGCGGCGTCAGCTCAAGCAATCGGGCGTTTGCCGACTGGATAAACTTGTTTTTCGTGCGCTGCATTTTTCTTTGCAGGGCGGAAACAACGCGGTTGTACAGACTGTCTTTTTGTTTGACTTCGCGTGTACCGGCAACCCAGCTCAAGCGTGTATTGCCATCTTCATCTTCAATCAGCAGGATGCCGGTTTCTGATTGGGGCGATTTACCCATGCAAGGGAGCCAAACATAATATCGGCCATCTAAAGTAATGAATACTGCGTCATGTACTTCACATTCGTCGCAACACTTGGTAGCGATTAAAGAGCGGATGAGCTTGTTGGTGCAGTCTCAGAATGTCAAGGGAGACTTGCTTAAAAATACTTTCGGGCATTTTCTTCTCCTTTCATTCTGTTGTGCGGTTGTTTTGTTTCGATGGGTTGTATTATACGGCGATTTTTTTAAATTTGCAAATGATAATTGTTTCTATTATTTAATTTATGAGTAGTTATTAATTATTAAGAAATTAAATTTAAAAAAATTTTTCTAGAAATTGGGTTTTATACTCAAAAAAATGTTGTAATAGATGGCCATTAAATGAGAAAAAGAATAAAGGCCGTCTGAAAAAAATCCAGCTATAAAAGGGTATTTCAAAAAGCAGCTAAAGTTTTGCTGACTATACATTTCAGACGGCCTTCAGTATGATTCAAGGCGTTTTGATAATTGCAGAAACCACCAACCATGAGCCAACGTCAGATTATCCTCGATACGGAGACCACGGGTCTTTATCCTGAAAACGGCGACCGTCTGGTCGAATTTGCCGGCCTAGAAATGATCAACCGCCAAATGACCGACTCCAACCTTCATTTATATATCCACCCCGAGCGCGATATGCCGGAGGAAGCGGCGAAGGTGCATGGTTTGACGATCGAAGTATTGGAAGCGAAGAATGCGCCGCTGTTTGCTCAAGTGGGTAAACAGATTGCCGACTTTATACGTGGCGCAGAGCTGATTATCCATAATGCCAAGTTTGACGTCGGCTTTCTGAATATGGAATTCCGCCGCATGGGTTTGCCTTCTATTGAGGAACTCGGTTGCAAAGTGACCGATACGCTGGCCATGGCGCGTGAAATGTTTCCGGGGCAAAAGGCAAGCTTGGATGCGTTGTGTAACCGCTTTTCCGTTGACCGCAGCAAACGTGTCTTGCATGGCGCGTTAATCGACTGCGAGCTTTTGGGTGAAGTCTATCTTACCATGACGCGTCAGCAGTTCGACCTGATGGGCGGCGAGGCGGAAGAAGAGGGCGAAGTCAAACAAACCGTTATTGCCGAAACCAAACGTACGTCGCAGTTGAAAGTCATCAAAGCCAACGCAGACGAGCTGGCCGCACATGAAAAAAATATTTGGACGATTTGGGCGAGGCGTGTATGGCGCAAGGCCGAAACTTCTGATGAAGCCAATGCCGGAGCGTCAGCATGATACGTCGCAATATCGCTTTAATTCCTGCTGCCGGTGTGGGTGCACGATTTGGCGCAGGCAAAACCAAAAACAATATGTTGAAATCAATGGTAAAACTGTATTGCAACATACCATAGAAATCTTTGAGCAACACTCCCGCATAGATTTAATTGCCGTTATTCTTTCGCCGGAAGATTCAGTTTTTTTCAGACGGCCCTGTCTGAGAAAGTACGCGTCTTTCGAGTAGGCGGCGCAAGTCGTGCCGAAACGGTACGCAATGGTGTGTCCACTTTATTGGAGCAAGGTTTGGCCGAGGCGAAAGACAATATTTTGGTTCATGATGCCGCGCGCTGTTGCCTGCCTGCTGAAGCGCTAACGCGTTTGCTTGATGAGGCGGGTGAGAATGATGAAGGCGGTATTTTGGCCATACCGGTAGCCGATACGCTCAAGCGCTCAGACGGCAGTCATCATATTGATGAAACCGTTGCGCGCGCAGGATTATGGCAGCGCAAACGCCGCAGCTTTTTCAGACGGCCTTGTTACACCGAGCTTTATCGGTTGATGATCTAAGTGAGATTACGGATGAAGCATCAGCTGTTGAAAAACTGGGTATCCGGCCGCGCTTGGTGCAGGGCGATACGCGCAATTTGAAATTGACGCTGCCGCAAGATGAATACATTGTCAGATTGTTGCTCAAGGCCGTCTGAACAATCAAAACCCATTATTTAAGGAAACAAACATGAATATCCGTGTCGGACAGGGCTACGATGTCCATCAGTTGGTCGAAGGCCGAGATTTGATACTCGGTGGCGTCAACATTCCGTTTGAAAAAGGCTTGTTGGGTCATTCAGATGCCGATGCACTTTTTGCATGCGATTACCGATGCCCTGTTGGGTGCGGGCCGGTTTGGGTGATATCGGCAGTCATTTTTCCTGATACTGCAGCCGAATTCAAAGATGCCGACAGCCGTGTGCTGTTGCGCGAGGCTTATCAAAGCGTGCAGGAATTGGGTTGGAAGGTGGTTAATGTTGATACGACCGTGATTGCGCAAAAGCCAAAACTTGCGCCGCATATTCCGGCAATGCGCGCCAATATCGCCGCAGATTTGGGTTTGCCTGAAAACTGCGTGAACATCAAGGGCAAAACCAACGAAAAACTTGGCTATCTGGGACGTATGGAAGCCATTGAAGCGCAAGCGGCAGTATTGCTGATTAAGGCCTAAGAGCTTAAAATTACTTTTATTATTCAAACTGAAAGACTGACAACATGGCAACTCAAGACGAACTCAAACGTATTGCCGCCGAAAAAAAGCGGTGGAATTTGTTCCTGAAAACGAATACATCGGTATCGGTACCGGCTCTACCATCAACTTTTTTTATCGAAGCTTTGGGTAAAAAGCGGTAAGAAAAATCAAGGGTGCCGTGTCTACTTCTAAAAAATCCAGCGAGCTTTTTGGCAAAAATACGAGATTCCAGAAGTTTCACTGAATGAAGTGATGGGTTTGGCAGTTTATATTGACGGTGCAGACGAAGTCAACCACGCGCTGCAAATGATTAAAGGCGGCGGCGGTGCGCATTTGAACGAAAAAATCGTGGCTAGCGCATCCGATAAATTTGTTTGTATCGCCGATGAAAGCAAATATGTTTCCCGTTTGGGCAAATTTCCATTGCCGGTAGAAGTCGTTGAAAATGCCCGTTCGCTGGTGTCGCGCAAACTGCTTGCCATGGGCGGACAGCCTGAGTTGCGTGTCGGCTATACGACTTTCTATGGCAATCAAATCGTTGATGTTTACGGCCTCAATATCGACCAAGCCCTGAAAATGGAAGACGAAATCAATAAAATCACCGGTGTACTCGAAAACGGTATTTTTTTGCCCGCGATGCCGCCGATGTATTGGTTTTGGGTACGGCAGAAGGTGCAAAAGTCATCCTGCCTTGTCAGGATTAATGAAGATTAATCAATCTTAAAAGGCCGTCTGAAAGTACATCAGGTCTTTCAGACGGCCTTCAATTTGGCAAAAATATGCAAATCAGTAAAATGATAAAATGGTTGCCCGTTGTTTTATCCGTTTTAGGCGCACTTGGTTACAGCTCACGCGATACCGAGTTGATTCGTACCGGAGTAAGCGTTGCTGCAACATTGGCGCAAGGCGACAATATCGGTTTGGAAAAGGTCAATGAATGGCTGGGTGAAAATGTCGTCAAAGCCACATCTGACACCAAAGCCGAAGCTAAACCCAAACCGGAACAAAAACAAAAGTCATCGCGACAATCCTACACATACAACGGAAAAATCACCAAAATCCATGATGGCGATACCATGCACATTATCGATAGCGACGGTAGGAAACACAAAATCCGCATGGCCTATATCGATGCGCCGGAAATCAACCAGGCTTATGGTACGCAATCACGAGACAATTTGATTGATGCTGCACTAAATAAAAAAGCCAAAGTCCGCGTGTTTGAAGCCGACCGCTACCAGCGCGAAGTTGCCCAAGTATCAGTCGGCACGATTGACTTGAATTTGATGCAGATACGGGATGGCGCCGCATGGCATTATGAAAGTTATGCCCAAAAACAACAAAGTAAAAACTGCTTACACCGACTATTCGGCCGCACAAAAACAAGCCAAGGAAAAGCGTAAAGGCTTGTGGAAAAAAGACAATCCGCAAGCACCTTGGCAATTTCGTCGTCAAAACTACGAGCAGCAGAACGGCAATAAAAAGCAGTCTGATAAACAATGGTTTGGGATTTGGTAAGTTTTAAGAAAGAGGCCGTCTGAAAACTTTCAGACGGCCTTTAATCATTAAGGTTATGTATAAGATAAGAATGAGTGGCAGGTTTCTGATTAGAAGGTAAGAGAAATAAAAAGTGTAATGTAATATTTGATGTAATATTTTTTTAAGAAGGCAGATATGAAAAAGACACCGTTAGTTGGTGTCTTTAGTATCTAAGCAGAGAGGAAGGGATTAAAATAAAAATCATAACTATATGATTTATTAATAATTATTTTGTTTAAAAGTATAAATAACACATAAGGTAACACATAAAATCTTATTGCCTACGATATGGATTAAACCTGCCTTACTGAATTTAGGAAGGTCTCTTTGTTCTACACTGACAGCTGGTAGCGTGCGCTCCCTCCTCGCCTTCGGGCTTTTTCGGGGAGTGCGTTTTTATGCATCGATAGGGTAGGCAGGAATCCTTATATTTCATGGGGTTTTCAGGGGATTTTTGGATGTTGGTTTTTATGCGTTTTTTTATGCAAGATTATGCATTTTCATGCTGATTTATGCGCCGTCTTTAAAATACAATAATAAAGCCGTCTGATTTGTTTCAGACGGCTTTTTTTCAATCGATTTTCAAGGCTTGTAATAACTGGTCTGTGATGTACTGCAAATCCTCTTTCGGCAATCCCAATAATAGGCGCGATGGCAGGGTTTTTGCGCGAATCGCCGTCTTCGTGGACAGTGGCAATGGTTGCTGCCGAACCGCCGAACCAGCCAATTTGCGCGCGGTTGGCGTCTCGCCTTTTGGCGCAGCCATCGGGCAGCACCGAGACGACGGAACATTTTCATACGGGATATGGTCGGCGATTGCAGGTACAAATATTCGCGCCGAAATCCCTAACAGCCTGCGCTCGCCCTCGAACCGCACCAATTCTTTTCCGTTTTCCCTGCCGACTGTATGCAATGCGTCCTGTGTAGTTTTCCCTAAGAAACGAAACGGTCGACCATTCAGCCCCTCGCCATCCCGTATGCGGCGGAACATAAAGCGGTCGCCTTGGCGTTTTGCCATCGGATTTCCGTCAGGCTCGATATTGGCTTTAATGCGGTTTCGGTTGCGGCGGCGTAGCTCCGTCGCGATATTGCGCATAAGTTTGGCACGGGCAGACGGTTGAATCTTTTAGCGCTAAATGTTCGATTTGGGCAACGAGTGCTTCCAGTTCTTCCATATTTCCTCTTGCACTTGAAGCAAAGGACGCATTATGCGTCCTTTATCTGTTTAAAAAATAGGGCGCGGCGGCTCGGATTTTGTTTTGTAGGAGACTAAGCCGTTTTCATCCAAAACCGGCAATGACTGTTTCCGTCAATTTTAATTCGATCATTACATCCCAGACATCCGACTCTATCGGCTCCGCCTCGAAAATAAAGGCGCGTGATGATGCGTCCGCACCCGGACATAAAATATCCGGCTGATTTTCTTGCAGCCACTTATTCACGATCAAAAAGAGATACGCAGGATCGCGATGGAACTCCTGAACAAAAATATTAAGCGTGTACTTCGCTTCGTAACTCAATGTATTGCGTTTCGGAATAATCTGTCCGGACAAAATAGTCATACGAAGACGGTCAGGTGCAGCTTTAAACTCCAGTAGTGTTTCCTGGATAGCAAGACGCAGGCTTTTGGGCTTTTTCCATTTTAGACGGCCTCTTATCTTTTTGAATTTCCACCGTTGCTCTTCTTCGCGCTGGCAGTCTATACATAAACGGCACCCCGGCACAGCTTCTCGGCGGACTTCGGGGATGATTTCGCCGCATTCTTCGCACTCTGGGCGGATGGCGCGGCGGATTCTTGTTCTTTGTGGCGTAATAACCAGTATTCGCGCATTTTTGCTCTAAGTCGCAGGCTTGGTCGATGATGTCGGTCATGGTGTAGCTTTCCTTCTTCGTCTCCTTTTAGGCAGGGCTGACAAAGCGTCCCGATAGAGGCGGCACTGCTCAAAAGCCGAGCGATAGGCAATTAATGCGCGAACCATGTCCGCATTGGTTACAATCTCTTTTGGCGGGTAGGCTTCACACGTTGGCACCGGTGGGCATGACTCGGCAGCCTGTACGGATACCGGCGGATTATGGGCGCAAGCAGTGAGGGCAATGGCTGCGACGAGAACGGATAGACGTTTCATGTTTTATCTTTCATAGTTTGATAGTTTAAAAGGGCGCAATCATGCGCCCCGCTGTTATTTTTATTGATGGTTTTGGCTACATCTTCGGGCAGTTTTTCAGACGACCATTCATGATGCTTAGTCAGTGCTGCTTCGACTTGGCTGTTTTTTTCAGCCTGCACCTTCAGCATTTTGGTCTACCTGCGTCTGCAAGCTTTGGGCGCGGGCTTTATAAATCCTGATTGTTGCGTCTTTTGATTTGATGGCGGCTTCTGCGCGGCGACTGTTTGTGTCAGTGCCTTATTGCTTTTTCGCATGTACATTAAGCCATATCCGAGGACGGCAACGGTCAGGATATAAGACACGACAACAACAATAGCTGTTTTCATACCATCCTCCTTTTTAGGGCTTCGCTCACGCCTGCTGCCGCAGTGCCGGTAACAATAGGCAGGTTATAACGCTCCTCCGACGGGGACGATTTAACCGGCTTACCATCAACCAATTTAGACGGCCAGTAGTAGCCATCAATGTCTGCGGCGTTAAATGGCACAACAGATACGGCATTGCCCTGATTACCGCCCCATCCCATAATTTGCCCTTTGGTGTTTTTGCCGCCGACGAAAAACACATGGCCTCCACCTTTGCGGGATTTTACGGCGATACAGCCATAGGCGGGTTTAGCCAGCTTGGTCAGACCAGCCTCTGCCCATGCCTTGGCGCGATACCAATCTTTTGATAACGCCGCGTCCGCTTTTACCGAGGCAGTAACCGACAAATAAGCCGCACCATGGTGTCTCATCGTCCGCATACCATGCTTTTGCCGCATTGGGAAAGTTTCCCATTTCTTTGAGCCAAGACTGGATAATCGGGTTATGTTTCGCGCCAACGATTTCTTTCAATCCGACGTGTCGGCGGGCTTCCGCCATCCAAGGCAATTCAGTCATGCTTTCTTCCTTTTTTTATTCGTGTGTTTAGATATTTTCTTGCGGTATTTTTGACGCGCGGTTCAAAAACCTTGATTTTCTGTACTTGGTCGTGTTTTCTTCGGGTGGATTTTTGCTGATATTCCCGCCACTCCATAGCACTGCACCCGTGTGCAGAGCCAGTCCAAAAAAATAAGCAACCATACAGTCAGTGATTTGATGGAAAAGGCAGCGGCAAGGGCGAGACTGCAAAACCATACGATAGATAAATAGGCAATTGCCGCACTTAATGGCTTATGCGTTTTTCCGCGGGTGTCAAAAAGGATGATACGAACGGCCGCGGTCAGGGACAGGGGCAATGACGGCAGCAGATTGGACTGTATTCATGATTCTTTTTCCTCTTCCATGGTTTTCAGACGGCCTTTATCAATCAGGCGCATGACACGCTGTAAACCCTAAAAACCAGTCCGGCAGAAAAAAATGGCAGCGGCGGTAAAGCTATTGATATTCAGTGTTTCACCCGGTAGCAGCCAGTTGATTAGGGCCTTCTGCACCGTCGTAACCGAAAAATACCGCCGATGAAAGACACAGCAAAAAGCCATAGCTTTTATTAATCGGGCGCTCTGCCTTCTGGCTTAATACGAACAGTGATGCGCCTATGAGTGCGCCGAAGGCTACGGAGGCGTGGACGTGGTAGCTGCCGATGATAATTACGGCGGCATTGACAGCAGTGGTGGTTTTGTCTTGGGTCATGACGTTTTCAGTCCCATAGATTCAGGGTGGATTTTTGTTGTGCTTCTTCGTGGTTGGCTTGAGGCAGTCGGATAGTCAAACCGGCAGGTAGGAGGGCAGGATATTTCGATAAGCCGTAATTTTCAGGAGCAGTCAGGATTTGTTCGATGTAGCCTGCGGATGTCCCGTACTGGTTCCAAGCGATATTGGCGACGGTATCGCCTTCACGGGTCGTGTATTCCATCAAATTAATTCCGAATCGCAGCGGCGTTCACCCATGACGGCCGCAGTGGCATAGTGTGCTTCACGGCGGAAGTCTTCGGCTTGATGTTGTTTCATTTCGGCACGCTCGCCTGCTTTTCCCGATGGTTCTGTATCTGCGTATTTTTTTCGAGCAGCAGGGATTTTGCGTAGCAACAGACGGCACGGCGGTAGTGGATGGTCTTAACAGATTCGCCGTTGATGACGTCGTCTGAATCGCCTGTTTCGTCGAGCGTGGATTTGCCTACCTGAACGGCTGAAATACGGTATTTCTTAAGCTGTCCGTTGACATGTGCGACGGCTTCGAGGGCTGCGTGATAGACGCGCGAACTGGATATGTTTGCCTCTATCCGCATGACCTCGCGGAAGTTTGTTAAGTCAATAACGGGAAAAACGGAATGCTTCGGATTTCGGATTGGTCGAATTCCTGCCACCCTTGGTCGGGGGGTATCGGCGAAAAACCATCGTCATGATTTGTATCCAAACTGAAGAAGCCCGCCCGATACTCAGGCGGGCTTCGGAACAGAGGCGCAGAGGCTTTTACGGATAAGGCCGTCCGCGATTAATCAGGGTGGACTTTCCGCAGGCTTGACGCCCGGCGGGAGGGGAAGATTTCAGCCTTCGAGCTGTTTTTTTGAGTGAGGCAATACGGGATTTGACGCCGATTTTGTCGGAATACTGCAAAGCGGATTCGTAGTAGCCTACGGCACCCTGCACGTCTCCGACTTCTTCGGCACGCTCGCCACATGCTTTGAAAAACTTGGCGCACAATGTCCGTCAGATTGATTGTGTGCATACCTGTCTCGTCATCCGTACTGCTCAAGAGAGCGAGCAATTCAGCATGATTTTCGGGACTTAAAGCGGCACCGGTGGCAAATTGCTCTGCCAATTCTTCGACCAACAGGTCAGGCAAGTCGCGGCGGTAGTCGTCTTGCACCTTCATGCCATGCTTGATAGCGAACAGGATGTACGGCACGGCAGTATCGAGATCGCCAATATCAATCAGCCACAAAAGCGCAGTCGTGAAGACAGGGTCTGATTCAGACGGCGTCCCTGCTTGATACACGTCTTCAAGCCACGGCAGATATTTCAAAAATCATGCCTTTTTGGCTTGGACTTTATCGGATACCGCTTTGATTTGGCTCAATACGGAACGGTCTGCGTTGAGGGAGGCGAGCAAGCGGCGGTACGGTTCGGCGGTATTGATGTCCTCTCCGTTTTGTGCGGCTTGCTCTGCCAAAACTTGTTGTTTATGTGCTTGGGCGGGTGTCATTATTTTTTTCTTTCTTTGATGTCGTCTGAAACTCAATCGCCGCAACCCATACGGGGTGAAGCTCGTTTCAGACGACCTTTGACAGCCGACAGACGCTTGATGCTCTTTTTAGTCCGTCGGAATTTTTACTTCACGATTTTGATGTTTTTCCACTCAAAAGCCGCTGCGCCATACTCTTCGACGACATAGCAGATGTTTTCAGATTGATAGTCTGCGATGCGGTCAAATTCAGGCTCGTCCACCAATTTGCGGCGGTGGCCGCCTTTGTGGAAGTAAATCGACAGATTTTCCAACGGCGTAACCAGCAGGGTATTTTTCGGGAAATATGGCACGGTAACGACCGGCAGACCGCCCAAGCGTTTTTCGCTCATGATGATGTCGGCGGGACGCAGCTCACTTGCCTTATTGCCCGCCTCTTTGATGACCGCGAAGTATTTTTCGGACAACAAAGATTGATGGCAGATAACGGTCATGCCCGGCATATCGTGGAACTCTTCGTCAATCAGGTTTTCCATGACGTCGGTAACGAGATGGTCGATTGAGGTGTATGGTTTACCTGTACCGATTTCGATCGCCTTCGAAGCGCTACCCATGACGTTGGTCGCTGCATTTTTCGCGCAGGTGTTGCAACCAGCCTTTTTGCACATCCTGCAAGAGCGGATTGCTGGCAAAGTTGGTGGTCGCAGCGGCAGACGTGCCGTTGAAGCCGATGGCAATCAGGCTCAAGGCTTTGGATTTGACGAGCTGGTTATTAATCAGCTTGACGTATTCGGGTTGGGCGCTCCAAGAGTCCATATCGTCATAGCTGACTTGAGTGTCAAAATTGACTTTTTGCACAAATACTGGCGGTCGGTCAGGTTGTGATATGGCTTAGGTTGGCGGCGTACACTGCCGTCGCCGTTTTTTGGTATCGGTACGAGAGGCATTCAAACCTGTCGATAAACCGATGATAGAACCGGCAATTTCGGTTTTGCTGATGATGTTAATTTTCTGCAAGAAGGTAGATTGCAGACGCACCGCTTCGCGCATTTTTTTGGGATACGGCGGGCTGTACGTTGAATTGTCGCGCAATACCTGCGGCGGTCGTGCCGTTGGCTTTTGCGACGGCATTGATGTATTGCTGGATATATGGGTGCATTTTTAGCCTTTACTTATTATCAATATTCGGAATCTGCGGCGGTGGTCGCGCCGGTGTACGCGGCGGCGGCATTGACAGGAGTCGATTCGACTTTTGCTTTAAATTCATCAAATTCTTTACGCAATGCCGCGTAGTCTTCGACGATTTTTTCAGTGATTTGCGCCGATTGCTCCAATTCTTTGTTCAGGGCGTCAATTTCTTGGCTGTAATCGATTTTCTGCGGTTCTTGGCTTGGCTGTTCGAGGGTCTGTTTTTGCTGAACATTGCATCGTGAATGACGGCAAAAATGCCTTTTTTCTCTGTTTTCGGGTTGGTTTGGGGCATATCTTGACTTTCCATTTGTGTGTATGCGGCGGTGAAATTAGGGTCGTCCGGGGCAATCTGTCGGAATTTGAGCATTGTTGTACCCATCGAGGCGGGCGAGTCGGTCATCGCGAGACCAACCAAATAGGCTTTTGCCGGTATCGCCGAACGGCTTCATGATCTCCATCGACGTGTAGACTTTTTCGCGGTCTTTGATGTAGCCCAGCATCTTCTCGGTAGGGTCGATACGGGCATAAAGACGGGTCACACCGTCGGCGGTTTCTGCTTTGAGTTCGAGGACGTCTCCCAATCCCGAATAGTCGTTTTTGGGGCTGTATGGGCGGTAATGTTCGAGATTGATGCGCGCGCCGTACAACTCAGGGGTCATAGGCGGCAGCGGCGGCAATGAGGTCGGCGGATTCGATGGTGCGCCCATCAACGGTCGCGCCTGATTTGCCGATGCAAAACCATCGGTCGCTGAATTTTTCTTGGGTTGATTGGGCGAATTTATTCATTTTTGCCTGCTTTGATATTTGTCCGCTTTATTTTGTCATTTGCGCGTATCGAGGCAAGCGGCGGGCGTTTTCCGTGTGATTTTCAAGTCATGCCGAATGGGCGGCGCGGGCGGATTTGCCCGAAAAATCGGAAAAATTGAAGATATTTTTTTGAACTAATGGAAAAAACGTCAAAACATCGAAATCGCGCAGAATATAGACCCGCGCCTAGTGGCGCGGTCGCTCTATTGGCAGGGGCTGGAAGATTACCGCCATCGGGCGGCATTTGGGGCTGAAGCCCGCTACGGTGCATTCTTGGAAGCAACGGGAAAAACTGGGACGGCGGCACGCCGATGCAGCGCGTCGCGTCATCCATCGAAGCGCGCCTAATCCAACTCATCAATCTGCCCAACAAATCGGACGGCGTTTACAAAGAGATGCGCCAACTTTCCGCACTGATGGTCGGGGAGGGTAAAGGTCGTCTGAAAAAAATCGGAAATGCCGAAGGACAACCGCTTTGAAGGCGCAGACAAGCCGCCTTTTGACAGCGTGCCGACCATAGACCGCCCGCCACGCGAACATACCGAGCGCACCGAGCGCAGCCGCACCCGCTCCGTCGAAAAACCGCCGAAAAACTATATCGCACTGGAGCAGCAACAGCGCATGATTGAGATTTTCGAGGAACAATGTTTCGATTATCAGCGGTATTGGGGCGAGATTTACCGGACGCACCGATTCCGTAATATCTTAAAAAGCCGCCAAATCGGCGCGACTTTTTATTTCGCCCGTGAAGCCTTCCTTACTAGCCTAAAAACGGGCATCAACTCCATTTTCCTATCCGCGTCCCGCGCGCAGGCGTATCAGTTCAAGCAATACATCCTCAACCTCTGCAAGATGGTCGATGTCGAGCTTAAAGGCGGAGACACGATCTCGCTGCACAATGGCGCGGAACTGCATTTCTTGGGTACGAATTCGCGGACGGCTCAGGGTCGCAACGGCAACTTGTATGTCGACGAATATTTCTGGATTCCCGACTTCGAGCGTTTGCAAACGCTGGCCGAGCCGATGGCAAGTCAAAAGCACCTGAAAAACGACCTATTTTTTTCTACGCCGTCATCCGAAGGCCACCCGCTTACGGCTTTTGGTCGGGCGCGATGTTTAACGAAGGCCGTCCTAGAAGAGAGCATATCAAGCTCGATTTGAGCCACGCCGCTTTAAAACACGGTCGTCAGGATGCCGATGCGCAATGGCGGCAAATCGTCACCATTCATGATGCGCAGGAAGCGGGCTGCAACCTCTTCGATATTGATTACCTTCGCCAGCGCAACTCGCCCGACAAGTTCGCGCAGCTCTTTGAATGTCAATTCATCCCTGACGGCGAGGGCGTGTTTCATTTTGCCGACCTGCAAGCCTGCGGCGTCGAATCGTGGGATTGGACTTGGTACAAACCTGACATGATGCGTCCCGCTGGGAATATCCCTGTATGGATAGGGCTACGACCCGAGCTATACCGGCGACGCGTCCGGCTTAGTGGTCGCTGTTCCGCCGCAACGCAACGGCGAGCCATTCCGAATCTTAGAAACACACATGATTAATGGGGCGGACTTTGAATCTCAGGCAAAAATCATTCGCAGCATGACCGAGAAATTCAACGTTACCAAAATTGTCATCGACGCAAACGGTATCGGCGCGGCGGTGTACGACCTTGTTAAAAAATTCTATCCGCCCGCCATTGGCATGACCTACACGCCCGATATTAAAGGGATGATGGTTTTAAAAACGCAGAATCTGCTCAAAAACAAACGTATCGAGTGGGACGCGGGAAAAATTGATTTGCAGATGGCGTTTTTATCCGTCCGCCGCGCCATTACTGCCAGCGGACGAAACATCACTTACGAATCGACGCGCAGTAAAGCCGCCAGTCATGGCGACTTAGCTTGGGGCAGCGATGATGTTGTTTTGATCAAGAGCCGCTGGACAATGTTGTCAGCGGACGATTTGAGATTGATAGTTAAAGGATTTTTATGTCTGATTTAAACTCGACAGGCAGTGAAGCCCGTACAGATTTAGAGATTTTCAGTTGGGGCTACGACGAGCGTTTGTCTTGGCTCGGCGCGGCGTGGGAATGCGCCGACAACGGCCATTACTACGAACTGCCCGTCAATCAAGAGGACTTGATCGGATTGCTGCGTGCAGGCGTACATCATTCGTCCGCGTTGCATTGCAAACTGAATGTCTTAACCTCCACCTTCGAGCCGACTGCGCTTTTTGAGCCGCGCCGAATTTAAAAAGCTGGCTTTTAATTTCCTAGTCACCGGCAACGCTATCTGTCAGCGGAGCGCAACCGCTTCGGCAAGGTCTTGGGATTCAAAAACCGCCTGTCCGTCTATATGCGGCGGTCGTCTCAAAAATACGAAAAAGACGGTTACTTTATCTGCGTTCGCACGTCATCGCGACGGCTGACTTTTATCCCCAAATCCGACGTCATCCATTTGATTCAACCCTGATTTGGTGCAAGAGGTTTACGGCATCCCCGACTATTTGGCGGGCTTAAGTTCAGCAGAGCTTAACCGCTCGGCGACGACCTTCCGCCGCCGCTATTACGACAACGGCAGCCATGCAGGCTTTATCGTGACGCAACCGACAACAACATCAACAACGACGATTGGAACAATCTCAAGGATCAGTTTAAAAAGCGCAGCGCGAAGGCAATTTCGCAATGTCTTCCTGCGCTCGCCTGACGGCAAGTCCGACGGCATCAAGCTGATTCCGATTTCAGAGGTGGCAGCCAAAGACGATTTCTTGAATATTAAAAACGTGTCTGCCCAAGACATGCTGACAATACATCGCGTGCCTCCTTCATTGATGGGGGTCGTTCCGACGGCGGCGGGCGGATTGGGCGATGCCCGGACGGCGGCGGAAGTGTTCGCCGCGAATGAAATCGAGCCGATACAGGCGGCGTTTCTTGAAGCCAACGACGCATTCGGCGCGGAAGTATTTAGATTTAAGCCGTACACGTTGGCAACGGTCGGAAAATAGTAAAGGTCGTCTGAAATGTTTCAGACGACCTTTTACTTTATTCTATCTCCAATCCATCGCATGACTGGAACTGCCATACTGTTTCCGATTGCCGCGTATCTTGGTGTATCTGGGCATTGTTCAGCCGGCTTGTTTCTCCAAGGAATCTGCGTGTAGTTATCCGGGAATCCCTGCAGCCTTTCGCATTCTACAGGAGTTAGTTTTCGTACTTTTGGATAATTTATAACGCAGTTGCCGTTACAAATTTGGTCTGAATCAACGCCGCGTCCGCCAAATCCAGTGCTTAACGTTGCCCCAATTTTGGAAACCAATAGGGTTTCACTCCCACCAGACAATACACCTCCGGTTCTTTTTACTGTACCTCCAACATCAGATTCTATGTATGCTCCAAAGCTGCTCTCAATAAATGTGGCAGATTCTTTCCCTTTTTCTGCCCTATTTAAGATTCCCGCTTTCGCCCGGTTGCTCAAATAGTATTTGGGCGACACGTCTGTTTCGACTACCTGCCACAAGGAACACTCTTCGGCGGCGTTGGGGGACTCCGAAATATTTGGCGTCCAAGATTCGCCATGCGATTTCGCACTCGTCGGAACGCACAATACCAGCACCCGTCCATCTACTCCCTGTTGGGACAAGCTCTCTGGTTTCGCCAAGCAAAGCTGCCAAAAAACATCCGAAGGCATTGTCTCGTGTTGATAAGACACCGGGGACGTTTTCCCACAGGACAACTGCGTCGGGCAGTCCGAAACGTCGTCGAATAGTGTTAATTGCATTTAAAATCCTTACAAAAACAAGCGTCAGATTTCCACGTTCGTCATTCAGGCTGTTTCTCAAACCAGCAATCGAAAATGCCTGACAAGGCGTCCCGCCGACCAAAATATCAGGTGCTTCAATTTCGCCCGACAAAATCCGCTCCGGTAACGTCGTCATGTCGCCATAATTCGGGACGCTTGGGTAGTGGTGTGCCAAGACAGCGCATGGGAATGGCTCTATTTCCGAGAACCATGCCGGTTCAAATCCCATCCCCTGCCACGCTACGGATACCGCTTCAATTCCGCTGCAAACGCTGCCGTACCTCAAAACCATTTATTAATCCTTGTATAAATACTCGTCCCGCATTCTGATGACTTCCTCCCGCTTGTAGAGGTTGTCCCTGTCCCACCAACTTCGGCTGTGGTATCAGCCCAGCCGGCGGCGCGCCCAAATCGTTGTCGGACGGCGGCTTTTTGCCCGGTATCGTCCATAGTTTCTTCACTCATCCAACGTGATGTATTCACCCATTTTTGTTCCTTTCTTGTTGGTCGCTTCGGTTAATCAGTTTGTCATTCATTGCCTGCGACGCTTTAATGGCGGCGCGGGCAGATTCGATGGCGCTTTCAACGGTGTCGTACCGTGGCTTGGTGTAGCGGACGGTTTTGGCGCGGATATTGGCTTCGTCGGCGGCTTTGATGGCGGCGAAGTCAAAAATTGGTTCTTCAGGGGTCAGTCCGCTGACGAGCGGACGGCGCAGTTTTTCAATACTGCGAATGTATTCGCGGTAGTTTCTTTTGTTTTTGCGGGCTGATTCGCTATGGAAGGCATTATCTTTCGCCGCTTTTTTTCGATTTTTCGCGGGTTTCACGGCTCATGTATCTCAGCTCTTCGATATTGTCTAAATCGAGCATGTCTTTTTATATTCTTTCGCCAATTCAGGACTTAAACCTGTTTGAACTAAATCAACGGCGGTTTGCACCGAAAATCCGTGTTTCCAAATAAGCCATTCTACAGGCTCGGTTTTTTTCTAGGTCGGCCAGGGTTGCAGCCGCCGGGCGATTGCTTAATTTTTTCGCAGATTCGGGGTCGAATTTCATTTTCGTAGAGTTATTGACACAAGTCCAAGCGGCGGCGGTGCCGCCGTTTTTTTAAAACCCACGAATGGACGCGCGAAATTTCGACGCGTCCGGTGGCTTTTTCGTAAACGCCCATGATGCGGTCGGCAGGGATTTCGCCGTAGCAGTTCGGCTCTTTCGCCTCTTCGCGGTACAGTCCGAGACGGACGTTTTTGCGCGATACGGACTCGCCGCCCAAAAGGACGGTAAAACGCATCCAGTCGCCCATGTCGGCAGCCTGTTGGGCGAGCATTAAAAGGTCGTCGGAAGCGTCGGGATTGATTCGGCGCAGTTCGCGCCAAATAGTGACAGGGCAGCCGCCAATTTGCTGGAACTGACGGATACCGTGATGACTTGCCCATGCGTCCACACGGACGGCGGTTTCCGCCATGCTCAACAGCGCGTCAGACTCATAGTCAACGCCCAAGCCGTCGCCGCTTTGACTTTTGCCGTCAATGTTTTTGGCGATATATTTGGCAATGTAACCGGCAGCCGAGCCACGCGCCCAGTTGATGGCTTCAAAGTCAACACGGGCAGAGGCGGGCTTTGCTTCCAAAATTTAAAATATTTGATTCCCAGAATTTCTTCTCGGTTTTCAGACCGGCACGAATGGCGGCAAGCGTAGGCGCACCGCCTTGTTTTTCACGGATTTTTGCTTGGATTCGGCGGGCTTCCGCGTCTGCTGCTTTTGCAGTCGCCAAGTATTTCAAACCCAGCTCTTCACGGTTTTCGCGGCAGGCGTGTTTTGCCACGACTCGGCGGAAGGTAAGGCGGTGTCGCTCTTCCATGAAGACAAGCCCGTGCCAGTGCGGCGTACCGTCGTGATGCGGCTCGGCAACGCGGAAGCCGTAGATTTTGATTTTCAGACGACCTAATTCCGCATTGATACGACCCCATACTTTATTCAAGTAGGCCTGCGCCTGCGACGGCGTTTCTCCGCTGAATTTCTCGTTCGGCTTGCCAAAATGGTGCATACGGTGCATACGGGACGGGCAGGTAATCGTAAAGAATTCGCCAACGTGGTTTTTTTCAGGCGGGCGATTTCCTCGAATCCGCGAATACGCACCATCAATTCGGCGCGGCGCAGGGCGGGGTTTGAGACAGAGACTTCGGACAAAGCCTCAAGCGTAAATTCTGCCCCAGCTCATTGACCGCAATCATGGTTTGCAGCATGGCAGGTTGCGACGCTTTTTGTGCCAAGCGGCGAAATACCGCTTCATCAGAGGCATAAAGTCCCGTTTTACGGGACACAAATCCAGCCTCGCGGCGGTAGCGTTCGGCGGCGCGCGCAAAAATGCGGCGCAGCTGGCGACGCCAGAATTTAGGGGCTTTCAGACGAGCTTCGATGGCTTCGGGGATTTTGTCCTTGAATACTTTTTTTGGTGTCGATGCCGTATTCGGAAGCGGCATAATGGATCAGACCGGCGAGACTCCAGCCGATACGGTTCTTGAAATAAATATCTTTGGCGGCAGCCTCGGCGAGGACACGGATGTCGTCGTCGAAGCGTCCAAACCTGCCGAACGGATGGCAGGCGGCAGAATGGTCAAATTGTCGAGCAAGGTTTTCAGACCGTCTTCGGCGCGGACACGCGCGGCAGCGGGCTGAATGCCGCCGTCCAACTGACGGGCAACCAAATCAGTAAAGAACGAACGCACTTTTGACGCCTCGGCAGGCTTCAGGCTTTCAAATCCTTCGCGCAGGGTAGGCGGAATCAGCAAAAAGGCGCCGGCGGCGTAGTCTTGCTGCGCCACCTTTGCATTTGCTGTGTGAATTGATATGCCCATGATTTGTCCTATGTGAAAAGGTCGTCTGAAATACCCTGTCTGTCCGAGTAGTCAAGCGTCTGTCCGCTTTGTCATTGCTCCGTTAGAATGGAAGCTCCTAAACAACCTTCCCGGAGACTTGAAATGAAGCTCAATCGCGAACTTCAAAGAAAAATATTGTCTGTCCTGACAGAATGCTTCCCCAAAGACCCGCCACCGAATTTCCTTCATACCTTGCGCGCTGAATACGGCGAGGATGAAACAGACGGCAATCTGATGTATTTGGAAATGCACGGACTGGTCAGCTTCAAATTCACCCGCTTTTTAGGCGGGTCGTATTCCATCGATTATGTGAAACCGACTGAAAAGGCTTTTGATTTCCTTGCCGAAGACGGCGGTCTTTCTGCGGTTTTAGGGGTAGTTACGGTCAGACTAGATGCGGAAACCCTGCGGGAACTGGTCGCCCTAAAAATAGGCAAGGCAGACATTCCGACCGGTCAAAAAGAAACACTGCTTAAAAATTATTCGCCTCTGCCGGAGGAGGGTTTAAAGCGGTTATCGTCCCGCTTGATTGAGTTTGCGTTGGACAAGGGCGCGGATTTAGTGAAACTGCTTGATATATCCGGCGGCCTCTAATTGTTGCCAAGTGGCGAAATCGGATACTTCCGACTTCGCCCAACTCAATATCAAATTCTTCGATCATTCGGTCTGAACATTCAGGCTCGGATACCATCAGTCGATTACCGGTATCGCACCATATGTACTGGTCGGTTTCATATATCTGCATGGTTTCATCTCAATGCTTAAAAATAATCCTGAATTCTTTTCTTCGATTTCCGCGTCCAGCTTCTTCTGCTCGATTTTGTACTCACATAGAGCCAAGCAGTGAGCGCGGCGGCGAAAAGCAATGCCGATGACTGCGATAACGTTCATTGCCGCCCCTCCTGCGGAATTTCAGCGTCGCCGCCCATGTGGTCGAAGGTAGGCGATTCGTAAACGCAGACAGGGTCAGTCGCGGGCAGCGTTTGCGGCTGTTCCGCTATGTTTCCGTGGGTCGAACCAAGCATAAAATAAGATGCGGCGAGCATCAGGGCGAGGATGATGTAGCGGATTTTGATTTTCATGATGTTTCCTTGTCGGGTCGGGTTCAGGCAGCCTTAAGGTCGTCTGAAACTGGGTTTACTTTCATTTTTCTGCCGGCATAGGCGGCGCGGGCTATTTTTCGTCGATGGCTTCAAGCTGTCGGGCGGCTTCGGAAAGCTGAAGAACCGGCAAGCCCAAGCTGAACACTACGTTTTGCTGATTCAGCATATTGCCCAGTCGGGCGATTTCCTTTATCAACTTCTGACTGTCTTCCAGAGCCTTGCTTTGCTCCGGCGTAACCAGCCAACTTCTGACGACTTCCGTATCGTTGTAAGCCGCCAACGGCTGACGGTCTGCATTTCGCGCCAAGAGCGCGTCACGCTCCAAGCCGTTCATGATTTTTGCGTTTTTGGTTTTACTGCTTGCCAACGTTTCACCGATATTTCGAATTGCATCAGCATGGGCTTTAGTCTTGAAAAAGACGCGACTGCCGCCCTGAGAATCCCCATTTCAGGGACGATTTCGCCGTTCATTTTTTTCTTTCCCTTTACAACAAATTTTTCTGACTGCTGCCGCCGTGTTGTTCGATGATTTCGTCTGCCGTCATCTGCGGCGGCACCAAGGCGTGGTTTTGATGCAGCGGACTGGGCGGGGAGATGGTTTTGATGACTTCCGTCGCCGCCACGCCCGACCAGCCGCACGAAGCATTCAAGCACTGCACCGAGCTATAACGGAGGCGGTCTGTCATCTTCCGACTCGCCGTTACCTTGCAGCGGCTGCCGCAGCAAGGGCAGGTAATCTGTACCCGCATATTTCCGTGTTCCGCCTTACTGATGTTGCGCTGCGCCATTTTCATTGCTCCGTTTCAGGTTTGCTGATGCGTCTTCAAAGGCTCGCAGATACATTTCCGCGTATTCCAACGCAGCTTCGGCGGCGAATGCAGCCAAAGACTTGCCGGAGGCAAAGGCAGCCTGCGCCAGCAAATCAAGCTCTTCGCCGTAAAACTTGACCTCGACGGCGGCTGTGGCTAATTCTTCCGGCGCGCTTGTTTTGGGGCAGGGGTTCGGCGTGGACGTGTTGTTTGAGAGACAGTCTGCCTTCGATTTTGTGAATACAGTTTTGGCACATGACGTTTCCTTTTTTGGTTGATGCCGACTGTCCGGCGGGTCAAGCGTCTATCCGCTTTGTCATCGCTCCGTTACAATGTCATTTCCAGTAACCATCAACGGAGTAATTAAAATGAGACTTTCCGAATTTGAAGTTTTTGCAACTTGCAGCTACCTTTGACTGCGCCTCGTTTCGATACTTTTTGCAGACAGTGCTTCATATGTTGACTATATGTTCCGCATTGCCGAAACCATTAAGGAAAAACTTGAGGCACAGCAGCCGAGAGGAAGATTTGAGGTTTCTAGCGATTAAGTGTTTTTGACGCTACGGCATAACCCGCCCTGATTGCTTCATCACGCTTGATTAAGCGCAGTTTTTGCCGTATTTGAGGCGGTTGATATAGCGCAACTGCAGTTTTCCAATGCCTGAACGCGGACGGCGATTTCTTCGACAGGGGCGGTCAGGCATTTTTGCCAATTCAGCGGCAAGGCTTCGCAGCTCGCACAAGTCGTCATTGAACAGGCAACCGTATTTGCGGTCTTTTTGGTGCGGATATAGGCGCGTTGTGCTAAAGGCTGCTACTTCTTCTGGGGTTAAGATAACTTTCATTTTTCCTGCTCCTTATTTAGGATTGGTTGGTTTAAATTTTCCCGTTATAATTTGATTTGCATTAATCACTTAACGAAAGGAAAAATATGGAAGAGGTTAAACAAACTATTCGGCTACCCGTTGATTCGCCGCTGAATGTCCGTTATGACGAGGAGTCAAAAACAATATCTTTAACCTGCTATCAATTTGTTGCGGGCGGTGGCGGCTTGGCGATGGAGATTCAACTTTCCCAGCATGCAACACAACAAATGCTTCGGGCTTTCGAGTATCTGCAAAGTAATTTCGGTGTAAGGTCAGAAGCAGACGATATGCCGCCCAATCTGCAATAGCTGTTTTCCATTTTTTCAACCGTCCGCCCTGTGCGGGCGGTTTTTGCTGTTCAGTCATTTTCTACCCCTTATTTAGTTTGGTTTTGCCGGCTTACTGCTGCCAGTTCATCAACAGTCATCGATTTGCCGATTTCGGCAATCATCTTCAATGTCTTTTTCCATCTGCCCGCTTCGTGCGGGCTTTTTCATTGCTGTCATTTTTCTACTCCTTGATTGGGGTTGATGCCGACTGTCCGGCGGGTCAGCGTCTTTCCGCTTTGTCATCACTCCGTTACAATGTCATTTCCAGTAACCATCAACGGAGTGATTAAAATGAGTAATTCTTACAATGAGGCTTTTGAACTGACTCGTCTGATTCTGCAAACCCGTCCCGATCTTTTTGGTCAAACAGGCTGACGATGACAAATCAGCAATGGAGAGTGCCCAGCGGGTCGTCCAGTTTGCAGTTACAGTTTCCGACCGTCTTGACGACTGGAAACGCCACATGACTCAATCATCTTGAAAGCCTTTATCAGTCCATCCGCCAATTTTTCGGGGTCGCTTGATAATTTAAAAATCCTTACTGACCTGTTCGGTAACGATTCTTTTTCAGCAGCTGTCTGTCTTTTTCGATAGGCGGCTTTTTGTTTTCATTTCTTTCATTTTTTTCTGCTCCTTGATTGGGGTTGATGCCGACTGTCCGGCGGGTCAAGCGTCTTTCCGCTTTTGTCGTCGTTCCGTTAAAATAAAAAGTTCTCACACAACTATTTAACGGAAAGCCAATATGGAAACTTCGTTATTAAAAAACATTCAATCCGACCGTATTCCCGAATGGGACGAAACCGTTTTAAAAATCATTGCCCTTATCCAAAGCCCGTTCGGTGGCGGCGGCAACATCATGACAGCGGCGGTGCTGCACAACGGCGAACCCTACCGCGTTATCCGCTGCGAAGGTTTGCGCGAATACATGAGCCTGATTACGGATATGCTAGAAGCCGGTTTTGAAGAACTTATCGGCGACGGACAACCCCGCGACGGCTACGACCTGATGTTTCAGGCAGGCGCGGCAGGGATTGCCCCCATTCCCGAATCTCCCGAAGAAGAGTATTAAATCGCGCGCTCCGTTTGGGTTGGTTATGCCGTCTGCCAATTCCGGCCAGATTAGATGCCAGTCGTTTGGTCTTAGGCTTTGGCGGGTTACTGCTCCGCCTGTCGCCGCCTCGAGGCGGGCGCAGTATTCGACAGGGACGTTGCGGTAGCCTGTCGCCCAGTGGCTGACTGCCGCTGGGGTTATCCCCATTTCTAGGGCGAAGTCTCGTGCAAAACCGCGGTTTTCCTTCAGGTATTCTCTTAGAGTCATATTATTTCCTTTTGATAAACGAATTATACCTAAAGTAGATTTATAAGCAATACCCAAAGTAATTTACTTTTAGTATATTATTTTATGTGCTTGTTTTTCTTTTTAGGAGATTTTTCATGTCGCGCGTATCACAAATTAAATTCTTAATTTCTGAATACTTTGGCGGAGTACAGAAGAATTTTTGCGGATGCAATCGGCAAAAACCAACTCAAGTCAGCCATTGGATTACAGGCGTTAAGCCAGTAGGCGATGCCGTTGCGTCTCAAATTGAAACAGCTTTTAGATTTACCTAGAGGCTGGCTTGATGGTAAACAGAGTATTGATGATTTCCCAAAAGTATTTTCAGATAATCTCCCCAACGACCGCGTGCGATTGATTTATACGACATTGCCGCCTCGTGTGGCAGCGGCCATTTGAATGCCGACTATCCCGAATTGCTGCACTCGCTGGAGATTCCGAAGTCTGCTCTCAAAGAGCTACTCGGCACTGATAACCTGCACGGCGTGAAGCTGATGTCGCCCGACGGCGACAGCATGGAGCCGACGATACCGCCGAAGTCGATCACACTGATTAAAAACCGATGTTGCGGAGTTTGAATCGAGCGGCGTGTACCTGTTCACGTTTCAGGGCTATACCTACATCAAGCGCCTGGCGCGCGGAAAAAGCAGGCGTCATCCATGTGACGAGCGACAATCCGATTTACAGTAAATCGGATTTTGTGATTGAGCCGGAAGAATTTGACGATTTGTTTATTCACGGCAAATTTTTGGAAGGTACTGCCGTTGGATTTTTGGATATTTAGTGGTTTTTGTTAATTAGGGAAGTGCAATATGGGAAAAACAAAGTGGTCAACAGGCTGACAGGCAAGACGGTGTGAAATTGGACTTGCAAGAACTGCACTCATGGCAAATTAAATTAAAACAGACCGTGCAGGAAAATATCGATGCTGTGCCGGCACTGCTGGCATTGGTCGATATTGAACCGGTAACGCGGACGCGGAATTTGAGATACAACCAAATTATTAAATCTGCACTCGCTCTGAACGGGATTGATTTGTCAGTAACAGATGACGAAGAGACGGAAGCAGGGGCTGAATCAGACAAAAATAAAGGCGAATTCCAAGCAGCCGCCGACAAACCTGAAAAGTTGTTGCTCAAATTCGGGCAGGAATTTTTGGGCAGGGCTGATTCGGAAAGATTTTAAAGAGTCTCTCGCAGCCGCCCGAAATCTCGATTTTGAACGCCGCCTCCATTGGGCAGCCTGTTCGGGCGCGATATTAGTCTATGGGCGGAACGACACGGGCAAACAGAAACTGACACCGTCTGAATTATCTCTCCACGACATGATTAAAAAAGAATGGCTTTATGATGAAAGATAAACCTGTGTTACTGCCTGTCGGCGGCAGTTTTGAGATTGAATATGTCAATACGGAAGGAATCGGAAGCAGACGGGTTATTGATGTTCGTAAGTTTGTTGCTAACCTTTCAGATGGTTATGTGCAGGCGTTTTGCCACGAGCGGAAAAATGGTCAGGACGTTTAAATATCAGTCGATTATGGGACTGGTGGATTTGGAAACCGGCGAAGTGGTCGAACCGTCGCTTTTTCAGACGGCGTTTGCAGGAACGGTACGATGAGGCACCGGAGCGTCAGATGGATTTTTTTGTGCGAGACATGAAGCCGATTGTGGATGTGTTGGTCTATATCGCCTACTGCGACGGGAGATATGCGCCGTCTGAACAGCGGTATATTGCACAATGGCTGACGGACAAATCGGAAATGGGCAATGATTTTTCTTGCTTATGCGCTTGGCGCTATGAAGTCTTGGCCCGTGCCGGATTCTATGGATTTTTCTTTTTGCTGTCCGTGCCATTAACCAGCGTTTCCCCGATTGGAGGGAGGCGATTTTGGAATATGCCAGCGGTGTTGCCAAGGCGGACAGAAAGATAACTGCGGAGGAAACGGATCATTTGGCAAAATTGGAAAGGTTGTTCGGAATTTAAAACTTGAAGGATTTCGTTTTTAAAGGGATATAGTGAGAGATGAAAAGACTAAATGAGAAAAGGCGACTATACCTGATGCGCTGTTCGCGCTATCAGCTTAAGAAGCGGCGGAATATTGTCAAAAAACAGAAACGGTTTATCGACTGGTTTAGCCTACCTGTTCCTGAACGAGGTTGGATTACATCCGAAATATGTCAGATTGGTGGCTGTTTTGATTGAGCGACTGTATGAAAAGGTTGAAAATGGATGTTCACGTATCCGTCTTGATTTTTTTCAAAAACGGAAAAAGATGTATTCTGACGGTACGCTCTATCTGACAGCATGTCTAAATGACTTAGTCGAACGTTTTTCCAAATTGCCACTTCTCTATGAGAATGCCATCTGAAACGAGAGTTGAGCAGGTGCTTTATCAGGTTGGTATAGCTAAACTTTTGGGCAGAAGGAAAAAGCTTTGACTCTTCTACTTTTCATCATTCTGTTCGCCACTGGCATGTGGCACACGGCTATGATGTCAATCTTGAGAATGCGGAAAAATATTTTTGATTCCTTTCAGGGGCAGATTAACACCTGAACTTAGTCGGTCGATTTATGCCGGCGTGTCTGAAGCTATGACAAATTGTATGCATCATGCTTATGAGGGAGAGAATCTGCCTGATGCTTGCCGTAAGTGGTGGATGTTTTCGCGCGAAGATGCGACAAGTGGGCGATTACAGGTTGTTTTTCTGCGATTTGGGCATTGGTATTCCAAAATCGTTATTCCGTGAATCTGAGCAGGTCAAGAAAGATTGGCTTGATAGGTTGAAAAAATTTCTTGCTAGTCATATTGCTTTAGGAAGGAGGAATGATGATGCCCTGAAAATCGAGGCGGCAATCGAAATAGGACGAACGCGTACAAAATTACAACATAGGGGTAAGGGTTTAAAGCAGATGGTGTCAACACTTGACCAAATCGGCGAGGGCGACGCGTTGGTGGAAATTATTAGCGGCAACGGTATGTACAGGCACTGTGCAAAAAATAAGAAAGTGGTTGAAAAGGGTTTGCCTTTATCAGACAATAGAAAAACTGCTATACGCGGCACGTTGATACATTGGTCTGTTCCGTTGCCGAAACGTGAGGCTGAATAATGAAAGATTCTACAATGACTATCCGTATTGCTTCTGATTTTTCCCGTTTTCCTGCTGGACGGTATACTACTGACGGCCCTTATTCGGGACAGGGCTTCTGGAAAATAATTTGATTCCTGCGCTACAAAAAAAGGTGGGAAAGTTAAAATTGATTTGGATGGAACAATGGGCTACGGCCTCTTTTCTAGAGGAAGCTTTCGGGGGCTTGGTGCGTCTAAAGCAGTGGCCGCTGTCTGTGCTGCTGAATAAAAATTGAGTTTGTATCAGACGAGGAACCTGATTTGGTCGATGAAATTCGCGGCTATATGAGGGATGCGGCAAATGAATAACCAGCCACATTGGTTTTATTTCTATATCATGCCTTTAATGCCGACCGTGCTTACCATAGCCGGTTGGTTTTTTTGTTGTTCGGCGCGAAAAAGTAAACGCCGCCTTGAGAGAAAAAGACAGGCGTATTGATGCGGCTTTGACTTTGTTGGAAAAAATCGAAGCTGATGCTCTGCGTTATTATACTGTTGATGATGCAGATAATGCATTGGCAAGTGCCATTAAGCATAATTTAAAGTGGCTGGCGAAATTGTGTGCGCGGATTAATGGCAATTTGAAGGTTACGGAATTGCGGACGGTAACGACTGGTGGCGATTTCGAGTCCAAAAACGGATGTTACTGAAGCCTGACCATGTTAAGTTTATTCAGATCCGTGATGTTGTATTTAAGCTTAGGGATGAGCTTGAAGGATGTCATGATGATTAACAAAGGCCGTCTGAATTTTTTTCAGACGGCCTTTTGTTTTAGTCAGGATTTTGAAAATGCTGCGGCAAAGTTTGGGCTGACTTCGCCTTCGTAGAGGATGATCGGTACGTCTATCAGGCTTTGTAGTTTGACGGCGGTCGTCAGTCCGTTGCTGTCTAGGGTGTGGACGGTTTCCTACCTACCCATTTCTCTGCGTCGATTTCGGGCTTGAATCCTTGCAGGGTTACGGGGCTTTCGGGCGCGACGTCGGGGCGACCAACGGCGAGGGAAATATCGAATTCCATTGCGCCGCGTTTTAGTTTTTTTGTACGCGGCGCGCGCGCGGTGGCGGCGGTTTTGGGGCTTTGGTAGGTATGGCGCAGGGTTTTTGATTTTTTTGCCGGCAGTATCCACCTGTTTGATTTCGGTTACTTCTTTGGTGGTGGTTTTGTGGGTTTTGCCGTCTTTGCGCTTGGTCTTGTATTTTTGGTGGTGGTGACGGTTTTTTTGACGGGGTCGTAGTTGTCTTCGGTAATGACGACTTCGTGCTTTTTCCCCTGTCTGTTTGTCGATGTAGTAGGCGCGGACGGCGTTGTAGCTTTCGGTATTGCTGTATCTGAATGCATATTGGTCGCCGCTGTTGCGGGTAATCCTGATCGTTGGCAACGGCTGCCCTCCGGCGGTCGTGGCTTCGCCTGATGATACAAACAGGAGGCGGCCGTGTTTGACTGTTGCGATGGCGTCGTAGCGCTCGGCAAGGCGTGATAAGAAGGCAGCGTCGGATTCGTTGCTCTGGTCGATGTGGTCGATTCTTTCGTCTTGGTAGGCTTTGCCGATGATTGGGGTGTAGCCGTTGGCGGCGGCAATGGATTCGATGATTTCTTTCAGGCTGGTTTTGTGCCAGCTTTTTTTCTTTTGCCTCTGAAAATCGGTCGGATGTGTCGGCGGATTGGGCGGTGATGTGCAGGGTATCGGGTGCGCCGCTCCAGCTTACTTCGGTTATTTTGTAGCTGCCTTTATCGACAATGCCTGTTTCGATGTAGCCCATGGCGATGGTTATCTCGGCAGACTTCGGGGGCAGGGCGAGCTTGCCGTCGTGGTCGGACAGGCTGACGGTCAGCTCGTCCGCCTCGAAGCCGCTTTTGTCGGTCAGGCTGATGGAGATGATGCGGGAGAGCGTCGGCATTGAACGGCTTGCCGTTTATGGACAGCTTAGCGACTGGGGTTAGATGGTTGCCGCCGGTGTCGGTAATGGCGTTGAAGATTTTGACGGCTTGGTCTTTTGATTTGGGTAAGTGCGGTCATGTCAGATTCCTGCAATGCTGCGGGCGATGGATACGCCAAGCTGAAGGGCTTTGCCTTTTAGTCCCAGCGGGCTGTCGGATACTTTTTAATTCTATGCTGAAGCTGATGGAACGGGCTTTGCCATCGTGCATGAGTTGGCTTCTGTCTTCTTTGATGGATGTGATGACGTATGCGCCCATTATTTGACCTGTGCCGAGGATGAGATTGTATGGTTTTCCACGCTCTGCCATGAGGTGGAGCATGGCTAGGGAGGTGTCTCCCCTGTGATTTCCGGCCTCATTTCGGCTGACAGAGTCAGGGTGTCAGTTTCCGGCCCCTAGGTATTGGGTGGGATTAATACCGCCGCCGACGGTGGATTGATTTGGGTGCTTCCAGCCGCTTTGGCGGTTGATGGTTTGAAAGGGGATAGTGCGGATGAGAAAGGGGAAGAATCCTAATGTGGCAAGCATGGTAGTGTCCTTTTTGGTGTCAGTCATCTGAAAATGCGCTACGGGCACGACGTGCGGCTTGGTCTGCAATCTGCTTAATCTGACGGGCAACTTCGCGGGCGATGTCAGCAGGGCTTTGGCTGCCGCCGTTGATGGTAATGTTGACGGTCATACCGCCTGCGTTTGTGTGATTGAATCCTGCCGATACGGGAACTGCTCCGACAAGGGAAGGGCGCGGTTCTTCAGCTGCGGCGGGGATAATGCTCTGCAATGCGCCCAAACCTGCTTTGCGGATTTTTCTAAAAACACGCCATCCTCCGAAGCGGGCTACATCTTGTTGATTGAAGACAACCTCGCCTTTATGCACGATACCGGCCGCTTGGTTGACACCCCCCGCCCCTGTGTAACCGCCTGTGGAATATCCTTTGTTGGGAATGTATGCGCCTACGCCATAACCGGCTGCACTGCCTCCTGGTGCGGTCGGTTTGGTGGAAAAAGGCTTTTTCATCCATTCCCATGCGCTAGTAGCGACGTTTTTGAGGATTTGGAAGTTTTTGATGAGGATACCGATTGGGCCTAGGGCGGCGGAGAGGGCGTAGGATATGGGGTTATTGCCGCTGAATGTTTTTTTATCCATCCCCAGCCTGTAATGAGGGCGTTTTTGATGCGGTCCCAGTGTGTGGCCAGTGCAACGATTGCGCCAATCGGTCCGGTCAGAGCGTATAGGATGGGGTTTTGGGCGAATGTTTTTAATCCATTCCCAGCCTCTGATGAAGGCGGCAGTCAATGTATCCCAATTGGTGTAAACGAGATAGATGATGCCGACTATGGCAGTCAGCGCAAGGCCTATGGGATTTAATGTCATGAAACGTAGGGGCAATGCCTAATACTTTAAGAATACTCATGCCGAATCCGCCAAAGGCAATGCGGGCGGCGGCAAAGGGACGGCAACTGCGGCAATAACTGCGGCCAGCCCCTGCCAATGCGGTCATTGCTGCGGTTGCATAAAATGCGATTTTTCCAAGTTTGGCGGCGGCCTCTGGATTTTTGCCGACCATTCGTTGAACTTATCCAATAAGCCTGAAATGACATTTATGCCGTATTCTAAGCCTGAAAACATACTGCGCCCAAAGCCTGATTCGGTATTGAAGAGCTTATTTTTGAACATCTGCCATTTGGACGACATGGCGTTGACACGAATTTCGAACTCTTTGTCGAGGCTGCCTAATGCGTCCGGGGAGGTGGCAAGGCGTATTTGCTCGCGCCAAAGCTCTGTATTGGCGATGAGTTGGGCAAATACGCGGTTATATTCGCCGCCCTGCCAAGCCTTTGAGAATGCCTGCTTGTTGCTCTTTCGGCATTTGTTGGACGGCGGCAATGATTTTTTTCAAGCGTACCTTGCGCGTCTTCGACCATGCCTTTTTGGACGGATTTTGCGTCTATACCTATGCTTTTCAGGGCTTCCCGTACGGGTTTCATATCAGGCGCGGTACCCAGCCTTGTCATGAGGCTGCCGACGGCCTTTGCTGCCGTACTCGACTCAACGCCCGTACTAATAAGGGCGGAACCCAAGGCAGCAACGTGTTTTTCGCCCATCTTCGCCAAACCCATACTGCCTGATACTTCGTTCATGTAGCTGATGAGCTGGTCGCCTGAAACCAGTGCGTTGTCATCAAGGTAGTTCATGACGTTGACTAGTTCAGAAGCGGCCTCTTTGGATAATTTGAAGTTTTGGCGAATGCGCCCCAGCTCTTCTGCAAGCGCCCCCGGATCTGCTGCTTCAAAGGCATTTGCAGCTTTGACGGCTTCGGTAACATAGGCTGCAAGCTCTTGGCGTGGGATATTCATCTTCGCGCCGGCAGTCATCATATTCATGATCTCAACCGTTGCCATGGGCAATTCACCGCTTAGTTTTTGGACTTCGGCGCGGATTTTGGCGATTTCGGCGTGGTTGAGGCTGCCGTCTGTATTTTTTTGAGGCTGCCGACTTGGCGGATCAGTCCCTGCATTGCATCTTCTTCGGACATGGCTGTATTGATGGCATGCCCTGCACCTTGCCTCATGGTGGCAGCCTTGCTACTTGTCCATGACGCGACACCTGATGCAATACCTGCGATGGCGGCGGCCTTGATTCGACTCTGTTGCCGTTTTTTTCCAGCTTTTCTAAGGCGGTGGACTGCTTTTCGATTTGGGCAGTAGTCTTCTGCATTCGGGCGGCAATCTCTGCCTGTTCTTTTTCAAGGTTTTGTCCGGATACGCCGACTTTTTCCATGTGGTCTTTGTAGCGTTTTAGCTGCGCGGACTGTTTTTCGTATTCGTTATTCAGTTTTTCGCCTTCACGGGTCAGCTTTTTGAGTTCTGCCGCCTGTTTTTTTGTGGCAACGCCTGTTTTTGTCGATTTCGGCAGTAAGACGGCTTGTAGCGGCAGAATTGCGGATGATTTGCTCATTCAGACGGTTGAAATATTGTTCTGCCTTGCCGATTTTTACCAGTGCGGTTTGGGCGCGCTCAAGATCGCGCATTTCTTTTTTGTTTTTCGCCAATTCGCCCGACAACCCGCTACTACTTTTTTTAATTCTGTCAAACGTTTTGCTTGCTTTGTCGGCGGCTTTGAGGATAATATTAATTGTCTTGTCTGTCATGGCTCAAGCTTTAAGATGAAACGGAAAATGAAAAATCAAATCTTGCGGATTCGGTTTTGAATGCAGTCGATTCTGTCATTTGGTGGTATGGCGCATTATTTTGGCTTTTTGTTGCCGTCATTGCCCTTATGGTATGGATGCTTCCTTGATTATTTTGTCGATTGAAAAGGTCGTCTGAATTGATTTCAGACGACCTTTTTATTGTCCGTCTCCTTGGCGTGCGCGTTGGATTTCGGCGGCTTTGGCTGCCCAGCGGTTAAGGGTAAAAGATTTAGTCCTGCGAACCAGCCGATACCTCCTTTGAAAGTAATGGCGCAAAGGGCAAGGGCGTCGTCTATTGGGTAAAACGCAGAAACGTCTTCATCTTCTTCAGCCTGCCAGATGTCGGGCGCGGCCTTTATAAGGTCTGCGAACTGGCCGGCTCGGTATCGGAAGCATGGGTATAGCCCAATTCGGCAAAGGCTTCCTGAATCTCTGCTTTCGCCGAAGGTGCGGCTGAAAAAAAATCAATAGCGGCATTGAGGGCTTGTACATCTGCCATACCTAATACGCCATATTGCGCCATGCCGATTTTTGGGGTGCTGATTTTTGAGAGGAGCTTTTTGAACAGTTTCGGTATGTTTGATTTTGATGAGGTCTTGTCCCATGCCTGCTATGTCTTTGGCCAGCGGTTCGCGCAGAGTGTAGGCTTTGCCGTCGGTCAGGGTTACGGTCAGGGTATCGTCTGGGTTGATTTTGATTTTTGGTTCTTGCATTTACTTGTTCCTGTTGTATGTGTTTAGAGGCCTAATGCGGCACGAATGCCGGCACGAACGTCTTTGCCGCCGATGATGAGTTTGTTCGCCATGAGGTCTGCTTCAAAAAAACGACTTCTCCATCGACGGTTTCTTTCCAGTAGGTTAGGGCATATTTGAATGTCTGCTCTCCACCTTCGGCTGCTTTGTCTTCGCTGCGTGTGGTTTCGATAATTCGTCCACGAGCTTCGCCAACCAGTGTTTGGTAGGTTTCTTCGTCTTCTTTGTGCAATGCGCCTTGATAGCGCAAGAGGTTGCCATTGATTTTTGTGGCTGATGGATTTGAACAGCTCAAGATCGAAACCTTTACTGGTCAGCTCCAGCTCTAATTTTTTTCGATGCCGTGAATGACGGTAAATTCGCCCATGCCGCCGCCCGGGGTGTAGTCTTCTGTTTTGAATTTGATATCCGGGCGTTTGACGGTCGCGAGGACGCCGTCTTTGTTGAGTCCGTCGGTAAAGACGTTAAAACTTTTCAGGATGCGTGGCAGCTGCATTGGGTATCCTTTATTACTTGTGTTTGGGATGTCTATCCCTACCCCTCTCTGTTGAGAGAGGAATTATTGGGAAGCAAGGTAGTTTAGACGGTGGTAGGTTTGAGGTTGGATGCGAATTCGATAACCCGGTCGGTCAGGTTGACGATAAAGCGGTCTGATACATGTTGGTTGAGTTCGATATTCTCTAAAGGCGGGGCTACGGTGAATTCATAGTCGAAGGCAAAAGATGCCGCCGGCTACGCGTTCTTTTTCGATTTTTTTGGGGTCGATGAAGACTTGGGCACCCAATAACCAGCCTTGATAGACTTTTTCGGCGAGCTTGGCATTGATACTGTTGATGATGTCAATCATAAGGCTCGGATGCATTGGCTTGTCCATTGCCCAGAGGAAGCTTTCGGCGATGGTCTCTTTAATTACGGAGGAGACTCGGACTGTTGGTTCGAATGCCCAGGCTGGGTCTGCAGAGCATGTGCGGTTGCCCCAAACGCGAAAGCCGCTTTCACGGATGAGGGTGGTAATGTTGAGGTTGTTGATGGTATTGGCGTCGCTGTTGATGTCCAAAAGTCCGAAGCTACGCGGGTATTTAAGGGCGGATACGCCTTGAATTTCAGTATTTGAAATGGATTTGTGCGGACCGATTTTCTGGTCAAGCATGGCGCGTGCACCGAGGATGCGGGCAACGGTAGCGGCAGTTTCTTGGGTTTTGGAAGCGCCGAAAGTCATGAATTCGTTGTCAATCAACATGAGATTTTTTTGACCAAATCCATTTTTATATTGGGTCAGGGCGGTGATATTTTTCTGCGCCGCCGGCGGATGCATATACGAAGCCTTCAAGAGCGTTGGCGGTTACAACCAGCTCGGCGGTTACGTCAGCGTCGTCAAGTTCTGGTGCACCAATGATTTTTGGTTTGTACCCGGTATGTGCGGGAGCTTTCGCCAGTGCTTTGATACCTGCGATAACGTTTGCTTTCTGCTCCGGTGCTTTGGTTGAGCCGGGAACGCGGACTACTACGATTTGGGCATCTGCCTGATCTGCAATTGCATCAAGGGATTTTGCCAAGGTTCCTTTGCTGCCTGCTTTATCAATCAGGGCAGAGACGGATGTTGAAAAATATGGGGTTGGTAGCGGGAAGACTGTGGCATCAGCGTCGTCTGCAGTGGCAACGATGCCGATAATGTTGGTGGCGATGTCGGAAATATGGCGCGCGCCGTGTGTGAATTCGTTGGCTGTTACGCCGTGCATGCGTTTTGCGGTCATGTGGCTATCCGTTTCTTTGGGAATGGTCTGATTGTTGCTTTGCTTTCTATCGGTGGCAAGCGGCGGATGTTTTGAGTGGGATTTTCAGGCCGTCTGAAGTTTTCAGACGGCCTTTTGGCCGGTTGCGGGCGCATGAAGAATAGTGCTGCACCACCGTCGTTAGTGATAAAATCACCGCACCTCGCGAGGTACGGTAAAAAGGCTAACGCAGGGCAAGTCTGCTGAAGCTGGCGCGGAGAACGGTGGTAGGACACCGCCGCGCAGCCGTTTTCTTTACATTTCTGCCGTCATGCCCGCCAAATCATTAGGCGACAGCCGCCACGGCTCGGCAAAACCCAAGACATGGGCGCACCACTCCGAGCAAAACCACTTATCCGGCCGGTTGCCGACGCGCAAGATCACACCAAGCGAGCCGATCAGGTCGTAGGGGCTGGTCTTGGGTCATCAGCCAAATCATCTGTAATTTGGCAGTTAACACGTCTGCTGCTGGCAGCTTAACCAAATCCCACTTATCCGACGGCAAGCGCATGATTTTTGCAGCGCACGCCGCCATCACGCAGGCTGGATGAGTAGCACTCAAACACGCCGTCACCCAAAAGCCAGGGCAATCTCGCAATGCGAGTAAATGCCGCGCGTGGCTTTGCGGATTACCCAATCCGCAAAGCGCATGGCCAATGCCTTAGGGGTGCGGCCTGATTTTCGGCCTTTGTAAAGTGCCAGATAGACTTTGCTCATTTAGGCAGCCTCCGGCGCGGTGAACTCGATTTTAATTTTTTCGAGCGTGGCAACCGTTTTGGCTGACTCAATCTTGCTTTGCAAGGCTTGGCGTTGACCGGCGACATGAGCCGACAGGGCGGAATACGCCAAGGCTTTGCGCAAGGCAGCGGCCTTGAGTTTGTCCGGCTCCATGCCACGGGCGGCGGCGATGCGGTCTAACACGGGCGTGGCGGCGGAATTATCGGCTGCCCATGCTTGCGCCTCGGCTGATTGCAGTGGCCATGTTTGTACCTCAAAATCGGGCAATGCATCCAGACCGGTATGTTGATTAATAAAGGCTTGCGCTTGCGCATTGAGTGTTTTTGAGTTTAATGTCTTTTTAAATCCGCCAGAAGCGCAGACTCATCCTCAACGACCCATTTTATACCGTCCCAAGCATGATATTGAGACGGCGGCGGCGGGTCAGGCCATCTGCCAGCAGTAATGCCCCCCGCCATAACCGCCGACAATACATCATCGGCCTCGTCGGCGCTGTAATACTTAGCGGCTTCGTCACGCAATGCCAAATCATCGGCATCTGGCTCATGGTCTGCCGAACATGTTAATCGGCCGTCTGAATTAAAAAAATAAGCCATAGTCCAGATTTTGTTTGTAAACTCATTATTTGACTCCAATAACGATGTAGTTGACATGGATGCCACGATCAGGATAGCCGTTAAGCCTCATTTTAGCTGTGACGCGGCGGGCGCCATCGGCATGTATTAAATATGCAAAGTGGTTATGGCTACCGCCCTCATCGATATCCCATCGTGCCCCACTTGCATTGTCATCTCTTAAAGAGACCAGCCACTTACATTGCCTCTCGTGTATCCTGCGGGTAACGGGAGGGTATCACCGTCGTAAATAACTCCCGTTAAAACCGCAACCTCTGATTTTTCGATTGGCGATTTCCTCTGCGCCGACAGCTTTGTCATAGGCGGTTTTGACGGCTTTGGATGTGGCAAGGCGGTCGGTACTGTCCAGATTGACGGCATCGGACTTGTCTGACATGAGGACGATTTTGCTGTCACTGTATGTCAATGTGCCGTCGTCTTTAAGTTGCAGGTATTTGTTGCTCTTGGAATTACGCAAATAAATGCCTTGGGCACCGGTATTGATATCGGCAGATTTTCCATTGCCGGATACGGACAATCCCGCATTAAATACGGCTTTTGATGTAAAGGTTTTGACACCGCCGACGGTTTGGTCGCCTGTCAGCATGACGCCGTTTTCTTCAGTCAAGACGGTTTTCATGCCGATATAACGACCGTTGGCATCCCAAGCAGAGGTAACCAGATGAAACGGATTGGACGACGAGCCGTATGAGAAGCCGATGCCGCGGGCGTGTGCACCGTTCACTGCTTCCGGATGGGCAATGTGGATTTCCATCGTTGGCAGGGTATTCCCATCAAGCTGACGGCCATCGGATCGGTAAAATCCACTTTTGGTATAACCACCGGACTGGTCTGTATAGTAGTTGGTGGTGGCAACATTCATTTTGTCAGTAGCAAGGCGGGCGGCATTGGCTTCGACCCAACTTTTTGATAGGCGACGCTTTCAGAACCGGATACGCGAGGGAATTGTACGCGCCCAATTTCTCGACTTCCCGATGTAAAAACATAATTGAAGCGTGCGCCGTTTTCTCCTTCAGATACGGGGGCAGTCTCAAAACGCCAGTAGCTGCCGTCGCCATTGGTAAAACGGATTTTTTTCCCATGCGTCGGTTTGAATGTTGAGCTGCCCTTCTATAACTTGCGTACCTTTATTGCCAATCTTGGTTTCGATTTGGGTTTTAAGGTATAAGGTGCGGTTAGCTAGTGCTTGCAGGGGTTGATTGATTGGGGCATCAGTACCGCCAATAACGCGGTCGCCAGATTCGATGAGGCGGACGTTTTGGGTGTATTGGTTGAGTTCTTTTGCGTTGGCCATTTTTTATCCTTTAGGGTCAGGCTATGCCGAAGTTGTAACTACCATCGAATGTGATTTCTCCGTTCCAATAGATAGGGTGGTCTCGGTAGTTGAGGCTGTGCAGTTCGCAACGGAGAGGAACAATTCGTTCCAGCCATTCTCGAAGTTTTTGGGCTTCATTATTGGTAACCGGGCGGCTTAATTTAATGCTGTATTTCGCCCATTCTCCGTTGCTGCCACCGAATAGGTGTGTGCCGTCGAAGACGGCGCTTCCATTCCAGTAAAGATTGGCGGTATTTTCGATGATTTGTATTTCTCCGTACCCCAGGTCACGGAAAAGGCGGCGGATTACTGATGGGGTCCCTTTATGCTGATGCTTTTGAATATAGTTTTCTATCAGCTTTCTGCGTGCAACTTCGGTGTCGGTAATATTCCAGCCTTCATCACTGCCTATGGAGCGTTCCCATGCAAGCCATGGTATGAATTCGGGAGGACAGCTCTCGGGCATGCGGCTTTTGGTAATGACTGCGAGGTCGAAGACAGTTGCCAGTTCTTGCGATGTCAGGCGGGCAAGAGCTTGCAGTAGGTCGGTGTTGTTGGTAGGTATGACTGTCGGCATGGCTTAGGCTTCTGTCAGTATGGTTTCTGTAATTTTTATAAATTCGCCGTCTGTGCACAGGATGTCTTGGCTTGGCTCTGTCAGCTCTACTTTTTGACGCCATCTGTATCAAGTGCGCCAATGATTTTTGACAAGGCAATTTGTGCGCCGAGTCTTTTATGTCGCTCTAGCATTTGATTGAGGTCTTGAAGCTGGCGGGCTTTGACGATTTCTTTGTCTGGGCCGTCTTCATAGGTAATACGGGCGGATATGCGTATTTCTTTCGGGGTGCCGGCGTAGACGGTTACGGTATCGCAGAGTGGGCGTCGGATTTCGTCGCTAAGATAGGCATTGACGGTTTCAAAGGGTACGGCCACTAGGGTATGCCTTGGTTGCCGGATGTTTGGATATAAACAGCGACTGTTCCTGGAGACACTCTGACGGCGCGGGCATCGGTAATATCGGGGGCGGCATCAAGGGCATGGGCTTCGTATGCTGCACGAGGCCCCTGCCGCTGCGAGTTTCTCTGGATATAACTGGACGCGCCGGCGGAGGTCATCGTCGGTTTCGTAAACGGCTTCTGTGGGGGGATTGGTGGTTGGATCGGCAGCGATGATGGTTTTCCGCTCTATGCCTTTGGCTGCGGCAAGGTGGTCAAGATCGCTTCCTTGTGCGAAGGCTAAAAGTGTTGCTGCCGCTGCTTGGTTTATGCGTTGCCGCAGGATGATTTCTTGATATGCCTGTTGTTGAAGGTCGATGGTCAGTGGCTCTGATTCGAGTTTCAAGGTGGCTGCAATGGTTGGACGTATGCCAGCCGGGACGAGGGCGATGAGGTTCGCTTTTTTGCGCTCAAATATGGTCTCAAAGTCGAGTTCTTCGATGACTTTGGGGACTGGTAGGCGGGTTAGGTCAATTTCTGCCATGTTTCTGCGTTATTGAATTTGGAATGTTTGTTCTGTGCCGTCGGTCAGGGTTGTGACTATGGTAATGGCTAGTTGTCCGTTAGCGGCGGCGGTTGGGTCAAAGTGTATGCTGCGGACGGTAATGCGCGGCTCCCATGCTGCTATGGCAGTGACGGCAGCCTGATGGCAGAGTGCTATAACGGTCTGGGTCATCGGCATATCTATCAGCTCTGGCAGGAGGCTACCGTAGTCTTCTCGCATGAGGCGGCTACCGATGCGAGTGAAGAGTATGTTCTTTATGGATTGGGCAATGTGTTCTTTTAAGCCGATGCTGCGTCCTGTTTGGTCGTTGGTCATTTGGGCGTCCCTGTTGTGCCGCCGCTGTCGCCCTGGTGGGTGTGGGTGGTTAGGTTGATCCCGTTACTGATGATGCTGCCTGATTCTTGGCGTATTGTGCCTTTGATAACTGCTGCCGCTCCACCTTCGCCGCCACTTCCTGCCATGCCACCCTGATATGTAAGCAGTCCGGCAACGTTTAGCTTGCCTTTTGATGTCTGTCTCGGGACCGTCGATAGTCAGGTGTTTGGTGTGTACGGTGGCTTTTTTTCTTTGACGGTAATATCGGCAGTTTTGATGCCTTTGATTTGCAGATGGCTTTTTGCGTGGTTGTATTTAAACTCTGCTCCGTCAGGCATGAGGATGATGGTTTCGTCTGGGTTTTGGGATGGGGCAGGATGTTGGGAGGTTGAGAAGCCGCAACAATAATTCCGTTTTCGGGTTCTCCGCTGGGAGAAAGTATGATGCAACCTTCGCCGATGGAAGGTAAACGCCAAATTGATACACCACCCGCTGCAGGAACAAAGTATGGCAACCAGTCTGTAATGAGACCGCCGTGTTGTGCGCGGATTCTGTTGGCAACAGGGTCGGTTTGTGAAACTGTGCCGATTTTTATGAGGTTTTCAATTTTGCGACTGGTCATGGGATGATGTAGTCTCCGATTTTTAGGCTTTCAGCTGCTTTTTTGCTTTCAAACATGGCTTTGCGGTCGAATTTCCAGCCGTATTCATTTTTTAGTCTGACGGTAATGAACCATAAGCCGCAAAAAAATAAGGGGCGGCTGTGGATTGCTATGACTTGGCAGGGTTCTTTGAACATGTCTTGGTTTTTGGTTTTGCTAGCTTTTGGAAAAGCCGCCGTTGTGGAGTGGCAACGGCGGCTTTGTGGGATGCCGTCTTTCCGGCTGTCATTACTCAACAATCACAAGGAACATATCACTTCAGATGACGATTTGATTTTGGCAAAGAGTGAATATGTGGGCAAGCAGATGGGGTTTTGGGTGGGTTTTTTTAAGTTTTGATATGAGAAAAGGTCGTCTGAAAACTTTTCAGACGACCCTAAAAACTATTTTCCTCGATACTTTTCCCGTAATGCCATCACATCTCGACCAAGGTTTTCAAGCATCTCTCGTCGCTCTTCTAAAAGCTCCGAGCGGTCATAAGCGCGTTCTGTCTTATCCGTAATACCATGCGAAAGCAGTAATTCCCCACATCTCTGCGAACCTTATAAACCTCCCGCAAATAAGTCCGTGCTAGACTCCGCAAACCGTGTGCCGTTGTATCCAGCCCCATTTTAGTACGAAGCTTCAATCTGACTGTCTCAGACGACAATGGTTTGGTAAACCCTGAGCCTTCAAATAAGAATACTCCGTTTACATTTAATCTCAGGACCTCAAAAATAAATTCGCGTCAAAGCGGAACTCAATGGGACAACATGCGGTCTTGTTTTCATCCTTTCAATTGGAATTTCCCAAGTTCCTGTCTTTAAGTTAATTTCATCCAGACGAGTCCCTGCCGCCTCTGACGGTCGCGTCATACTCAAAAGTTGCCAATAAATTAATAGCCGAGCTCGTTCCCTCAATTCCTTTGATGTTTTCTAACTTCTCCACTAAGAGTGGTAGCTCATCAAAGCGCAGTGTATCAAAAATGACGTTCAGGCGGCCTATCGAATACTTGTTTTCCAATAACACTGACTGGATTTATAGTGATAGAGCCATCTGCTACAAAAATAATCAAACATCAATCCCAATGCACCTTTGACCCGCCTCAAATATTCAAGCGCCCCGCGTTCTTCCATTTTCCTTAAAACGGCTACTATATCTGCCGTCTTGATCGAACGAATATCCTTTCCCTTAAAAAGGTAGTACATTCAATTCTAAAGCTGCCAGTACTTGCCCTGCATAACGAGGATTTTTACCCATCCCTTGTTTTTCCACCCGACTTCTTCCATTTATCGAACCAAAGTACCAAGCAATTTTTCAAAACGAAACTCTGCTCCTATGTCCGCAGAAATTGCTTTCGGATCAGTTCCTTTTTCTGATTTTTCTAACATCTCCTTTCGCCATGCCCGCGCATCTGCTAGTCCGAAACGAGGAAATAAACCCAGTGTCAATGTGTTCATTTTCCCATCAGGCCGGCGGTATTGTAGCCTCCAAGACTTAGAACCTGAGGGCAAAATCCATAGGGCAAGCCCACCCCCATCTGGTAATTTGTAAACCTTCTCTTTAGGTTTTGCTGTTTTTAATTTGAGACAGACTTAATGGCGTTACAATTTTTGGCATGAAGTGTTACTCCTTGGGTAATAACACATAAAAATACCACAAAAAAGATAAAAAGAATTGAAATATACCCGAAATGAATTTAAAGCAGATGAATAACAAAAAAGGCTAAGTTATTGATAACTTAGCCTTTTAATATGCAGTTTTAGAAGTAATGAAAAACTTATAAAAAAATGAAAATGGCAGAGAGGAAGGGATTCGAACCCTCGATACGCTATTCACGTATACACGCTTTCCAGGCGTGCGACTTAAACCACTCATCCACCTCTCTGTGGACTATTATCCTGAGTTGTTATTTCAGAATAATGTGAAAACTTGACTGATTGATTTATTAGTGGTGCCCAGGAGAAGACTCGAACTTCCACACCCGTGAGGATACTAGCACCTGAAGCTAGCGCGTCTACCAATTCCGCCACCTGGGCAATTTAAATTTTCTTTAGCAAAGAAGCACCAAAATATTTGGTGCCCAGGAGAAGACTCGAACTTCCACGCCCGTGAGGACACTAGCACCTGAAGCTAGCGCGTCTACCAATTCCGCCACCTGGGCTTTGCTTTATTCTTCAATTTAAGGTAGAGTTGACTACCTGAACTGCGAAGAAGCAGCTATTATATATTTTAAAAAAGAATGTCAACTATCAAAATGAACAAAAAAATACTAAATCTTTAAATTTACGAGAAAAAGACCCGTATTTGGAGCGGGAGAAACAACGTTACGCTCATCCGTTGCCCAGCCGTGAATGGGTCATTGAATTATTGGAACAAAAGGTGTACCGACCAAAAATCGAAGCTTTGGCACATGAATTGTCGATTACAGAAGATGAATATGAATTCTTCGAGCGCCGTCTGAAAGCGATGGCGCGCGATGGTCAGGTGTTGATCAACAGACGTGGCGCGGTGTGTGCGGCAGAAAAAAATTGGCATTGGTTAAATGCCGTGTCGAGGCGCATAAAAGACGGCTTTGGTTTTGCCGTGCCGCTAACGCCAACGGGCGAGGGCGATTTTGTTTTGTATGAGCGTCAGATGCGCGGCGTGATGCATGGGGATATTGTTACCGTTCGTCCTGCCGGTATCGACCGCAGAGGCCGTCGTGAAGGTATGGTTTTTGGATGTGGTGGAGCGTGCGCAGTCTAAAGTGGTCGGTCGTTTTTATATGGATCGTGGCGTGGCCATTTTGGAGGCCGAAGACAAACGTTTGAGCCAAAGTATCGTGCTGGAACCTGAAAGTGTGGCGCAATTTAAAACCGCAATCCGGCCAAGTGATTGTGGCTGAAATTGAGACGTATCCTGAAGCGCATCGTCCTGCAGTGGCTAAGCTAATTGAAGTGTTGGGCGATTATGCCGACAGCGGTATGGAAATCGAAATCGCTGTACGCAAGCACCATTTGCCTCATCAATTCAGTGAAGCATGTGTCAAAGCTGCGAAGAAAAATTCCCGATCATGTGCGTAAAACCGACTTGAAAGGACGCGTGGACTTACGCGATTTGCCTCTGGTAACCATTGACGGCGAAACTGCGCGGGACTTTGACGATGCGGTTTTTGCTGAAAAAAGTCGGCCGCAATTACCGTTTGGTGGTGGCGATTGCCGATGTCAGCCATTATGTCCGTCCTGATGACGGAATCGATGTGGATGCTCAAGAACGCAGTACCAGCGTGTATTTCCCACGCCGTGTGATTCCGATGTTGCCGGAGAAGTTGTCCAACGGTATCTGCTCGCTCAATCCTGATGTCGAACGCCTGTGTATGGTGTGCGATATGGTGATTACCTATGCCGGCAATATCAAGGAATACCGTTTCTATCCGGCAGTAATGCGTTCTCATGCGCGACTGACTTACAATCAAGTTTTGGGATTGGATTTCAGACGGCCAGGATCATCCGTTTAGCAACAAATCGATACTCTGTATCAGTTATTTAAAAATCTTGCAGAAAAAAACGTTTCGAGCGTGGCGCGGTTGAGTTTGAGAGCGTTGAGACTCAGATGATTTTCGACGACAACGGTAAAATCGATAAGATTGTTCCTGTTGTCCGCAACGATGCGCACAAGCTGATTGAAGAATGTATGTTGGCGGCGAATGTTTGCGCGGCAGAATTTTTGCTGAAGAACAAACATACGGCTTTGTTCCGCAATCACTTGGGCCCGACTCCCGAAAAACTGGCCACTTTACGCGAGCAACTTGGTTTTGCTGGGGCTGAGTTTGGGTGGCGGCGATAATCCGACGCCGAAAGACTATGCTGCGCTTGCCGAGCAATTTAAAAACCGTCCTGACGCGGAGTTGTTGCAAGTGATGATGTTACGTTCTATGCAGCAGGCGGTTTATGAGCCGCATTGCGACGGTCACTTTGGTTTGGCTTATAGTGCATATGCACACTTTACATCGCCTATCCGCCGTTATCCGGATTTGACGGTACATCGTGCCATTAAGGCTGTATTGAACGGACAAACTTACCAACCCAATAAAACCTGGCAGGCTTTGGGCGTGCATACCTCTTTTCTGTGAGCGTCGTGCCGATGATGCCAGTCGCGATGTGGAAAAACTGGTTGAAAACTTATTATATGCGCGACAAAGTTGGCGAAGTCTTCAGTGGTAAGATTTCGGGCATGACCAGCTTCGGTATTTTTTTGTAACGCTGGACGATATTCATATTGACGGCTTGGTTCATATCAGCGATTTAGGTGAAGATTATTTCAATTTCCGTCCTGAAATTATGGCGATTGAGGGTGAACGCAGCGGTGTCCGTTTCAACATGGGTGATACAGTCACTGTAAAAGTTGCGCGAGCCGATTTGGATACCAGCAAGATTGATTTGACCTTAATCAGCGGAGGCTCAGTCGGTAAGAAACGCGGCGGTAGAAAAGCAAAACCTGTGAGTAAAGCCGACAGCTGCTGACAAACCTGTCGAAAAGCGTAAGCGTAAACTTTCAGCTAAAGAAATTGATGAAGCGTTGGCTGCTCCCATGAAGGCAAAGAAGAGCAAGGCGAAAAGCAAACCTGCCTCCAAGCCCGCGTAAGCAAACCTAAAGCTGCGAGCAAGAAAAAAGCGCAGGCGAAAACAGCTTCCGTCAAAGCCGGGGGTAAAAATAATGCTCAACACAAAAGCGTGAAGATTAAAGTGAAGAAAGCTGCTAAGAAATAAGCTGCATTCAATTCAGGCCGTCTGAAAAGTTTCAGACGGCCTGAATTTGTGATTTTATGAATAAAACCAAGGATAAATAAGATGATAAAACTATACGGTATTCCCAATTGCGATACGGTTAAAAAAGCGCGCAGTTGGTTGGTGGAAAAACGGCATCGAGTTTGAGTTTGTAGATTTTAAGAAAAACGCCCCGACTGCCGAATTGATTGATGGTTGGTTGGAGCAGGCAGCTTTGGAAATTTTGCTCAATAAAAGAGGCACGACTTGGCGCAAGTTGGATAAAGATACGCAAGAATCTGCCGCCACAAAAGAAGGAGCCATTGCTTTGATGGCAGAAAATCCCAGCATCATCAAGCGGCCTGTATTGGTCAAAGAAGAACAGGTTCATGTCGGATTCTCCGTAGAAGCGTATCAGGAAATTTTCGGATAAGGCATTTTTAGGTTTTTAGGCCGTCTGAAAAAGCAAGCCTCGAAAAAATACGTTACAATACGCGCTTTGAGCCTGTTTTCAGGATTTTAAGATTTTTGCGGCAGCATTTTCCGGCTGCCGCGCCAAACTTTTCTTTCGGATAAATATGTTCCATATTGTTGAAAAATATAAAACACCCGCCCAGATTGTTTTAGGTATCATCGGTCTGACCTTTATCGGATTCGGTGCCAATAACTTGTCTTCGCCGGGTTCTGATTACATTGTCAAAGTCGGGGATGAGAAGGTTAGCGAGCATGCTTTACAGATTGCGATACAAAATGAGCAGGCTGCCGGCAATAATGCGCCTTCGCGTGATGCTATATTCCAATCTTTATTGCAACGTGCTTACCTGAAGCAGGGTGCCAAGCTGATGGGCATCGCTGTGTCTCAGGAACAAATCAAGCAAGTTATCGTGGATGATCCGAATTTCCATGATGCTTCCGGCAAATTCAGTCAGGATTTGCTCAAGAAGTATTTGGATCAGCGCAAAATGACGGAGGATCAGTTTGTCGAAGATATCCGCGAACAGTTCCAATTGCAAAATCTGTTGAATTTGGTGCAAAACGGTGCGTTGGTCAGCGATGCGCAAGCGCGTCAGTTGATTAACCTGACTCAAGCCACCCGTACCATCCGTTCATTTACTTTCAGCCCTGAAGCATTTGCGGCACAAGTAAAAGTAGATGATGCGGCTTTGCAAAAGTATTATGAAGCGCATAAGAAAGATTATTTGATTCCTCAAGCCGTTAAGCTGGAATATGTGGCTTTGAACATCAAAGATTTGGCTGACAAGCAAACCGTCAGTGCGGAAGAAGTACAAAAAGCTTACGACAGTAAAAGCGTGGATTTGTCGCCAAGAGCCGAAATTGCGCATATTTTCATTCCTGTTATGCCTAACGGAGATGAAGCAAGTAATGCGGAAATTAAAGCAGAAGTGGACAAAATGGCTGCAGAGCTCAAAGCGCACCCAGATGCTTTTTGCCGAGCTGGCGGCCAAGTACTCAAAGATTTGTCCAGCAGCAACAAAGGCGGCAATTTGGGCTACCTGAGCAAAAGCGGCGGCAGCGGCTTTGGACCTGAATTCGATAAAGCGGCATTTGCATTGGGCAAAGGCGAAGTCAGCGATACCGTTAAATCGTCTTTGGGTTATCACGTCATCAAAGTTTTGAATGTCGAAGCTGAGCCGACTTTGGAACAAGCCAAAGCGCGTATCGAAGCAGCCTTGAAACTGAAAAAAAGCAGCTTCTGCCTTTAATGCCGCTAAAGAAAAAATTGGGTGAAGATGCCTTCAATGATCCATCTTCTTTAGCAAAAAGCAGCCGCCAATTCAGGCTTGAAAGTGGAAAACCTGGATGAATGGGTAACCAAAGCAGGCGCGAAAGAGGCCGGTTTGCCTGAAACGTTGATTAATGCTGCGTTTAGCGATGATGTACTGAAGAAAAAAACACAATTCTGAAGTCATTGCTATCAACAACGAAACTGTTTGGGTCATTCGTGCGAAAGAAGTGCGAAGAGAAAAATTGCGCCATTTGCAGAAGTCAAAGATAGTGTCCGTGCAGCATATCTGCGCTCTGAAGCTGCCAAACTGGCAGAGAAGAAAGCCCAAGAAACTTTGGCTGAGTTGAAAGCCGGTAAAGCTGCTGATGTTCAATGGTCGCCTGTTTCTCAATTGAGCGCGCAAGATGCACGCAGAACCATGTCTCCGGAGGCTTATGCAGCTTTGTTGAAAGCGCGCCCTGTCGGCGGTAAACCTGCGTATGCATTGTTGGAAGGTATGCCTGCACCGGTGATTATGGAGGTTCAGAGTGTTTCTGCTCCTGAAAACGCTGATTCACAGATTCCGGCTGCCAAACAGGCTTTTGGTTCAGCAGCTTTCTGCCAATGTGTTCGATAATTTACTCCAGTATTTGGGTAAGAAAAATCGATCGTACGCAAGGCGCACAGCAAGTTAATAATGCTGCCGAATAAGCAGAGTATTTGAGTAGGGCAGCCGGATGAATTCCGGCTGTTTTCTTATTTTTAGCTATCTTTTAAAAGGCCGTCTGAAATCATGAGTAAAAATCCTGATGCCTTTGTCCGCTTGATTAATGCATTAAAAACCCTGCCCAATGTCGGCCCGAAATCCGCACAACGCATGGCTTACCAGCTTTTACAGTATAAACGCGAAGAAGCGCAGGAATTGGTGGATGCTTTGCAATTTGCCTTGAAACAGGTGCAACATTGTCGGATGTGCAACACATTTTGCGAAGGTGATTTGTGTGAAATTTGCGCGGACGAAAAACGTGAGAAAAGCCGCTTGATGATTGTGCATATGCCGGCGGATGTTTCCAGTATGGAGGCGGCCAATTGTCATGACGGCCTGTATTTTGTTTTGATGGGGCAAGTCAGTCCGGCGCAGGGCATGGATATTTCGGCAGTAGCATTAGATAAGCTGGTTGCCCGTTTGCAGGCAAGTGATATTGAGGAAATTATCATTGCAACCAACTTCACAGCCGAAGGCGACGCGACAGCGTATGTATTGGCGGAATTGTTTAAAAATCTTCCTTATAAAGTCAGCCGATTGGCAAGGGGAATCCCTTTGGGCGGCGAGATGGAATATGTGGATGCCGGTACTTTGGCTCAGGCTGTTTACGATAGAAGAAATATCCAATCTTAAATGCCAATACAAAAAGGCCGTCTGAAAGTCTTTCAGACGGCCTTTTCATTGATTAAATCAGATTATTTGCAGCTGACGCCTTGAATTTGAGGCGTATCGCCGTTGCCGACTTTGAATGCGCATTTGGTCGCGCTGCTGCCGGATACGGTAACAACACCGTTTCCGCTGTTGAGGCTGACAGGTTCTTTTACGCCCATACCGACGGCAGTGGCTGCCAGTTTTTTTGAACATCGGCGTCGGAGTAAGCGGTATTGTTTGAACTGATTTTGATTTCTTTTGGCGGCATATGCATTGAAGCTGAATGACAAACCTACAGCTACGAATACGAGGGCCAAGAATTTTTTGCTGTTCATTAGTGTATTTCCTTTTTGATGGTGACAAAGTGTGTCACAGCTTCAGAATAAGGGCGATTGGCAGATTGTGCAAGTTTTTCGGCGGAATTTACGGGAAGATACATGGTTTTACATACGCTTTATCCCTGAATGCTACATCAGTCGGGCAATCGGACGACCTGTCGGTTTTACGGTACAATAAGCCTTTTTTGACAAACGAATGAGGCATTTTTGAATGGCTTCTTTAGAAACTTGGATAGGCCTGCGCTATCTGCGTGCGAAAAACGCAACGGTTTTATGTCATTTATTACCATGATTTCAATCGCCGGTATCGCCTTGGGTGTAACGGCTCTGATTGTGGTTTTATCCGTGATGAACGGATTTCAGAAAGAGATACGCGGTCAATTGTTGAACGTCGCACCTCATGCAGAAATCGGCTATTACGATGTCGGCAGTGCGCCGGGTTGGCAGAATTTACGCGAATTTGTAAAAGGCAAAAAAGAAGTATTGGCCAGCGCACCTTATGTTTCCGATCAGGCTTTGCTTGCTAATGCCGGTGAAGTGCGCGGTGTGCAGATACGCGGTATTTTGCCGTCTGAAGAAAAAAATGTCGTTGATTACGGCAAGGATATGCCGGCCGGCAGTTTTGACGATTTGAAGCCGGGCGAATTTGATATTATTTTGGGTCAAGGGCTTGCTGAGGCATTGGGCACGGAGATTGGCGGCAAGGTTACAGTGATTACGCCAGAGGGTAACGTTACCCCTGCCGGCGTGGTACCGCGCTTGAAGCAGTTTAATGTGGTCGGTGTGGTAAAAACAGGTGTTTATGAAGTCGATAACACCTTGGCCATGACGCATATCAAGGATGCGCAAGTCTTGTATCGGCTGGGAGAAAATGTCGGTGGGCTGCGTTTGCGACTGGCTGATCCTCAGAATGCACCCTCTTTCATTGCCAAGTTGATTCCTGATGCTAAAAAAGATGAAGTATGGGTGCGCGACTGGACATTTAACAACCGCAGTTATTTTGAAGCCGTTGAATTGGAAAAACGCATGATGTTCATCATTTTGACGCTGATTATCGCGGTTGCTGCGTTTAACCTCGTCTCTTCTTTGGTAATGGCGGTAACGGAAAAACAAGCCGATATTGCGATTTTGCGCACGTTGGGTTTGTCTCCGGGCGGCGTCATGAAGATTTTTCTTGGTGCAGGGCGCATTTGCGGGGTTCTTCGGTACGCTTGTGGGCGTGGTATGCGGTGTATTGCTGGGTTGGAATGTCGGCAAAATTGTCGCGTTTTTTGAAGACCTGTTTGGCGTGCATTTGATTAACTCACAGGTTTATTTCATCGATTACCTGCCTAGTGATGTGAACTTGAAGGATGTCGCCGTTATTGCCTGCATTTCGCTTGGCTTGGCATTTATCGCCACACTGTATCCGAGCTGGCGTGCAGCAAAAACCCAACCTGCGGAGGCTTTGCGTTATGAGTAAGACAATTTTGAAATGTATCGGCGTTGGCAAAAGCTATAATGACGGCGCATTGAATGTACAAGTGTTGAATCATTTAGATTTTGAAGTTGCCGAAGCGGAAAGCGTGAGTATCATCGGTTCGTCAGGCAGCGGTAAATCTACATTACTGCACCTTCTCGGTGGTTTGGATATGCCGTCTGAAGGCAAGGTAATACTGATGGATCAGGATTTGGGTGGTTTGAGCCAAAAAAACAGTTGGGAGAATTGCGCAACCGTTATTTGGGCTTTTGTGTATCAGTTCCACCATCTATTGCCCTGAGTTTTCTGCTTTGGAAAAATGTCATGATGCCGCTTTTAATCGGCAAAATGCCCAAAAGCGATGGCTGAGGAGAAGGCTGTCAAGATGCTGAAAAAGGTTGGCTTGGATGAGCGTATGCTGCACCGTCCGAGCGAACTTTCCGGCGGCGAGCGTCAGCGTGCGGCCAGTGCCCGTGCTTTGGTTAATGAGCCGAAATGCCTGTTGGCAGATGAGCCGACGGGGAACCTTGACCGTAAAAATGCGCAAAATGTGCTGGACATGATGCTGGATTTGAAACGCGAATTGAACACCAGCCTGATTGTGGTGACTCATGATGACGAGTTGGCTGAGCGTTTCGACCGGGTAATGACCATGAAAGACGGCAGCCTGCAAGTGCTGCAATAAGGTTATTATTTCAGGCAAATATTTTTATGCTTTGAACGGTATAATAGAGGCCGTCTGAAAAACAGGTTTTCATTATATGGAAACGCTGTTTTTCAGACGGCCTTTCTTTTTCCATATCAATTAAGCCTGAGCCATGAATCCGACCGACTCTATCCTTTTCTTCTGCCGCAGATGCAGCCATAGCGTTTTTCCGCCGCCACGAAGTACAGGGCGCATCCATTATTGAGCCTTATGTGGTTCGACTATTTGCAGCCTTGCAAAACGGGCATTCGTTCATTTACTTGGATAAAGCGGATGTCGATGCCTTAAGCAATTTGCCGAATTTAGTCGGTAATGCGGATAAACCGCTTATCCTGCAAGGCCGGAAATTGTTTTTAGGGCGGATGTGGCAGTTGGAGCATGATTTGGCTGTCGAAATCAAACGGCTGGCCAGTGCCGAGGCGGAAGAAGTGAATTTCATGGCAGCCTCAAAAAGCCTGAGCGACTGGTTTGATACTAAAGACAGTAAAGAGCAACGAGATGCTGCGGCTTTAGCTTTGCTGCAAAACTTTATGCTGATTACCGGCGGGCCGGGTACGGGTAAGACGACGACCGTAGCAAAGCTTTTGGGTCTGATTTGCAATAACAGTACGAAGCTGCCCCGTATTGCGTTGGCGGCGCCGACGGGCAAAGCGGCTGCGCATATGGCACGGGCTTTGCAGCGTGCTTTGGACGGTTTTGATTTATCTCCGAGCATTAAAGCGCATTTGGAAAACTTGGAAGGGCAGACTGTTCATCGTTTGTTGAAACTGAGGCCGCCGCAAATGCGTCCTGCGTTCAATCATGAACATCCGTTTGCTTTGGATGTTTTGGTGGTGGATGAGGCGTCGATGTTGGATTTGCCGCTGGTGTTGGATTTGTTGCGTGCCGTGCCGACCGGCTGTCGTCTGGTGTTGCTTGGCGATAAAAACCAGTTGCCGTCGGTTGGATTGAGCCGTGTTGGCGGCATTATCGCGTCCGACGGCTTTGGATAAAGAAACCGCTGAAAAGTTGGAAGTGTACCTGCCCGATCATGGTTTTGAGATTAAAGGGCAGCCACAGGCTTTATCGCAAAACAATGCCAAATTGACATTCAGCCACCGTTTTGGTGCAGACAGCGGTATCGGTTGTTTGGCTAGGGCGGTGGTGTCAGAGGAAAAGCAAACTGCGGTCGAACAGTTTGACAAGTTCCCCAAAAGAATTGGAAATGAAATCAGGCCGTCTGAAAGAGCAGGTCGCCTTGCTTTATCAAAAAGCAACAGGATTATTGGCAGGCCGTGGCAGAGAATAATGTTGCACTCGCCTCATGGTCATGCTGCCGATGTGGTGGTATTGGCGGCTTGGCGGCAGGATGCGGATGATTTGAATCAGGCTTATCAAGAATACTTGCAACGACAAGGCAAGGTTTCGGGTGAAACGCCTTGGTTTGCCGGACAAATCATCATGATTACGCACAATGATTATATGCTGGAAGTGTTTAACGGCGACATTGGGCTGATTATGCCAGATAAAGAATCGTTGAATGGCTTGTCTGCATATTTTCCTGAGAAAGATGGATTCAAAAAAATTGCCATCAGCCGTTTGCCCAATTTTGAATCGGCCTTTGCTATGACGGTGCACAAGAGCCAAGGTTCGGAATATCGGGAAGTATGGCTGTTGCCTCCGTCAGTGCCTGCAACGACGGAAAGCGAAGAGGAAGCCCGAGGTTTGGATAAGGCTCTGCTTTTACACAGCCATTACCCGTGCGCGTGAACGTTTTGTATTTTGGGGAAATGCGGAGGAATTCGTGTCAGGCTGTGGGATGCCACCAAAAACGCAGGACGGCATTGGCCGATGCCTTGAAATGGTAGTTTGAACAGCCTGATGAGCAGGCTTCCGTTTGACCTGAATCAAGAGGCCGTCTGAAAAGAGGATAAAGCGTTTTAAATCTGCTTGATTGATTACACTAATTTACATACGATAAAAATAATTAGTAAATAAAATGAATGATTTATACGAAATTCATAATGTTGTACGCTTTATCGAATACTTCACTTTCAATACCTTCTTTTGGAGAGTCGGCATGAAATTTCAAACCAAACTGATTGCAACCTGTATTTTATTGGCTTCATCATCTTATTCTTTGGCAGATTCTTTGGCAGAGAATGCTGATGGCGGACGTGATGCGGCGGCTTTGGCCACCACCAACGATTACGTCAATTTCGGTAGTATCATTCGCAAAGATGACGATAAAATCAGCATTTTCAATGATTTGTTGACTGTAAATGGTGGCTTGCGCGTACGGGCAGACACCAAAGACATCAATGCCAACAACAGCAGCATCAATCCTACGCCTGAAGATACCAATGCCAACTTCAATGCGGAGTTTTGGTTACGCGCAAAACTGTATAAAGATTGGAAATTGGTGGCGCAAATCGAGCCGAATATCGATTTGGAAACCGGTAAATTCAACGGCGATCATGATGTGCCGGTGAATAAACTGTATGCCGAAGGCACTTTGTACAATAACATTAAAGCGCGTGTCGGTAAATTTGGTGCGTTCTCTTCATACGGCCGCGTATGGGATACCGAAGTAACCGGCGGCGAAATCTTCTTCGACAATAAAACCCTGCCTACCAAAATCTATGCGGGTCGCCGTACTGGCAACCTGAACGACAACGCATGGGGCATTGGCGGCCGCCGCAGACATTTTGCCGCGGTGCAAAGCATGTTGCCTGTGAATGAGAATATCAACGTCGGCGCAACCGTCAGCTACATGAAAGACATCGATGTACGCGGTGCGAAGAAAAATGCGGTCTTCGGAGAAATCGGTACGGACATCAAGTTTAATGATGATTGGCATTGGATGGCCGCAGTCAGCAAGTCCAATATCAAAGCCTATAATGATGCCGGACAAAAAATTAAAAATGATGGCGTGTTCACTGAAGTACGCTATAAATTGGCCGACTGGAGCGTCCGTAATTTTATGACGTATTCTTGAACTACCGCCGTGTCGGTTCATTGTCCGGTGTCTCTTCTGTTGAGGATTACAGCAAAAACGTCCAAGGCGTGCAAATCGGTGCGACCTATATTCCTTGGAAAAACTGGAAATTCAAAGGTTTCTATTTGGCCGGCAAACAGGTTATGCCTACCGTCGGCACGGGATAAAGCAGGACGTAAACGTTATTCGTGGCCAGTTAGAATATAAATTTTAATCATTACAAATAAAAAAACAGGCAGGATGTCCTGCCTGTTTTTGGTTTTCAGACGGCATGAATATAGGGCCGTCTGAAACAATGGATGAAACGCTTTACCAGCTATTGCGCTTCATACGGTCAAGCTGGCGGCGGTCGCGTTTGGTTGGGCGTCCGTCCGGATAAGCGGCACTGATGCGGCTGGCTTGGTCGAGTTGTTTTTGAGCTTCGCGTTCGGCAGCCGTTTTCATGTCTTCTTCGTAGAGTAAACGCGCTTCCGGTGCCGGGCGGCGTTGATGATTGAGCGCGGCAACTTTGAATTTGTAGGGAAGTGAGTTCAAAGTCATGTCGATGGTGTCGCCGGCAGAAATATTTTTGCTGTTTTTCACCTTCGAGCCGTTTACCAAAACCCTGCCCAGCTCAATATGTTTTTGTGCCAGCGCACGGGTCTTGAAAAAGCGCGCGGCCCACAGCCATTTGTCCAAGCGCATGGACGAATTGTCATGATCGTTTTTCATAGCCTGTTTGAAATGATTGAACTGAATTGAAGTTTATCATAAGATACGGCACTCCATGTGTTTAGTGCAGATATACTATTTCTTTATTAAAGGCCGTCTGAAAGATTTTTTATTGCAAAAGATGGCAGTTTCCCTTTGAGAAATGCTGTCAAATGCGTCTGATTAGCGTATCATGTCAGCAACCGTTACCGAGAGCTTTGTTTTATGAAACCCGTTTTTGGACTTCGAACAACCCATCGCCGAATTAACCAATAAAATTGACGAGTTGCGATTCGTACAAGACGAATCTGCCGTTGATATTTCTGACGAGATTGCCAGACTGAAAAAGAAAAGCAGTGAGTTGACCAAGTCAATTTTCAGCAAGCTGACTCCGGCTCAAATTTCACAAGTATCCCGCCATCCGCAACGTCCTTATACTTTGGACTACATCAACGGTATTTTTACCGATTTTGAAGAGCTGCACGGCGACCGCCATTATTCTGACGATCATGCCATTGTCGGCGGTTTGGCGCGTTTCAACGGCCAAAGCGTGATGGTTATCGGTCATCAGAAAGGTCGCGATACCAAAGAAAAAATCCGCCGCAATTTCGGTATGCCGCGTCCTGAGGGTTACCGTAAAGCACTGCGCTTGATGAAGACTGCCGAAAAATTCAATATTCCGGTCATGACCTTTGTCGATACCCCGGGCGCGTATCCGGGCATTGGCGCAGAAGAACGCGGCCAGTCTGAAGCCATCGGCCGTAATTTGTGCGAACTGACCCGTCTGCATGTACCGGTATTGTGTACTATCATTGGCGAAGGCGGTTCAGGTGGCGCGTTGGCAGTGGCTGTCGGCGACTACGTCAATATGCTGCAATATTCGACTTATTCGGTGATTTCTCCCGAAGGTTGCGCTTCTATTCTTTGGAAAACTGCTGAAAAAGCAGCAGATGCCGCGCAAGCATTGGGTATTACCGCCAAACGCCTGCAAGAGTTGGATCTCATTGATAAAGTAATTGATGAGCCTTTGGGCGGCGCACACCGTGATTTTGAAACCACGATGAAAAACGTCAAAACCGTTTTGGAACAGCAATTAAGCGAAGCGCAAAAGCATGACCATGCCTGACTTGCTTTCTCGCCGTTTCGACCGCATCATGGCTTACGGTAAATTTACCGATAAATAAGTTTGACTGCTGAAAAAGCAAGCAGATGTCGCTGCTTGCTTTTTTTGTGTTCTATTTTTGAGTAATTCACAATTTTAGGCCGTCTGAAATGTCGCAACTATCCCCTGATTCCCTATTTAAAAGTTTTCACGCAGCTTTTTCCTGATTTGCCGAGCCATACTGTTGTTGAAGTTGGTTTGAGTGGCGGATTGGATTCTGTCGTCCTGCTGCATCTTTTGCACCGGACGCGTGAATTTCACCATTTTGATTTGCGTGCCGTCCATGTTCATCATGGTTTAAGCACTAATGCCGACAGTTGGGCAAAACTTTTGTCAGGATTATTGTCGGGGTTTGAATGTGACCTTGCGCGTGTGCCGTGTCAATGTGGAAAAACAAGGAAAAAGGTTTGGAGGCTGCGGCCAGGGGCTGCCCGATATCAGGCATTTTCAGACGGCCTGAAGAAAATTATTGTTTTGGCCCATCACCGCAATGATCAAATCGAAACATTTATGTTGTCGGCTGTGCGAGGGGTGGATTACGCGGTATGGCGGCCATGCCGGTATGGCGTGATTTAAATGAAGAGATTCAAATTTGGCGGCCGCTTTTGGCATTTTCCCGTCAGGAACTGGCTGAGTATGCGCAACAATGGGGATTATCTTTTGTTGAAGACGAAAGTAATGAAGACTCCGACTATTTACGCAATTGGATGAGAAATCAGGCTTTGCCGAAATGGCAGCAGCGTATCCCGAATTTTTGAGCAGCAAATTTGTACCAATGTTCGATTATTGCAGGAAGATTTGCAGCTTTTTAGATGAATTGATTGAGTCTGAATACCAGCGCATCAGTCCAAACGGAATATTCAGCATCAGTCTATGGCGGCAGTGTACCCCGCTTTTGCGTCGTCGGCTGCTTTGGTATTTTTTGCGAAAGCAAACGGAATCATTGCCTTCTTATCACAGCATTGCCGATTTTGCCCGAGTATTAGAAACCGCTGATCAAGCGCAGTTGAATTTGCCAGACGGGAAACTAGTCGTATATCGAGATAAGCTGTTTGTTTGTCAGGAAAGTGAGTTTCAAAAACTGCCTTGGTGTAATGGCAGGGAAGTTCGAGGCCGTCTGAAAGATATTTTGCTGGAAAACGGTTTCGTTTTATTACCCTTTAAGGGAGGTTTGTCAGAAGAGGAGTTGGAGAAGCAGGCGGTATTTCGAAATGTGGCCAAAGGTGATGTGATTCAGTCGGGGCAGAGGGAAAAATCAGTCGAAAAACTATTGCAAGAGTGTCATATTGTGCCATTCGTCCGTAAATATTGGCCGATTATCCTAAGTATGGGCAACAAGTGTCTTGCTGTTATTAATCTTCGGGTGGGAAGCGATGTCCAAATAGGGAAGGCTATCTGCCTGTTCATGAAAAAGTTAGCTAAATATATAGTAGAAAAAGTAAAGAGACTAACTTTAAATTTAATAAGTATTAGTAATTTAACTACTTGTGCTAAGTGTAGATATAATAAGCAATATAGCTTGTATTAGAGTATCTATACGAATAAACTTTTTGCGATTAAATGTAATCTTGTGGAACTTTTTCAAAGCGATGCTGTCTTTATTGTGCACAGCACGCTTTACTATTTTTGGTTTAAAAGCAGTAAAACGATTAAAGGTTGGGTATGAACGATCGCCAACTAGATCAAGTTTTGGTGGAGCGCGCGCAGAAAGGTGACCATAAGGCATTCGAGATGCTGATGTCCAAGTATCAGCGTCGGCTAAACAGACTGATTTACCGTTTTATTCAGGATGAGCACGAAGTACACGATGTAACCCAAGAGACAATGATTAGGGCTTATCGTGCGCTGGTTAATTTTCGCGGTGAGAGTGCATTTTATACATGGCTGTACCGTATCGGTATCAATACGGCAAAGAATTTTCTGACCACTTCGGGTCGCCAGTTTTTTGTCAGTTCGGAAGCAGCCAATGAGGAGGGAGATGTTCTCGATTTAACCGATCAGATTGCAGATTACCATACGCCGGAAGCTGAAATGATGAATCGGGAAATCTTGCAGACCGTCGAAGCAAGCATTGCGCAACTGCCAGACGATATGCGTCAAGCCATTACACTTAGGGAAATGGATGGCTTGTCTTACGAAGAAATAGCTCGGGTAGTGGATTGTCCGATAGGTACTGTACGTTCGCGTATTTTCAGAGCGCGTGAACTGATTGCAAAAGATTTGCGGCCGCTGTTGGATACTTCTGAAGATCAAAGGTGGTAATAAAAATGAATGACAAAACAAATAAAGCATTGGAGTATGTGTCTGCATTGATGGACGGTGAAGCATTGACTGAGATGCTGGATGCCGTATGGCAGATGAGGAAGCCTTGCGCGCTTGGCATGAATACCACATTATCGGCGACTGTATCCGTCAGGGTGCTGCGGCGAGTGTTGCAGGTGAAACCATGCAAAAGCAAAGCATTTACAGTGCCTCAAGCCAAAGCTGAAGGCAAACAGGAAAAATATGCTCAACGTGAAGCGGCCAATAGCGGCTTCTTCAAATTCTTCGCGGCCGCAGCCAGCGTGTGTGCGATTGCTGTTGCAGTATGGCAATTTACACCGCAAACTTCTCGTGACGATATGCCAGTTGCAGAGAAGTCTAATGTTCAGTCTGCTCAAGATATCATTCCGGTAAGCGGTACGCCTAGTGATAAAGCAGCTTCGAGCCTGGCGAAACTGTTGTGCCAAATGCGGCAAAAGACGGCAAAATTGAAAACCGTCCGACTGTCCGTACCGAGCAGCAAAATGAGCAGCGAGACAGTTGTGCAGTAAAAAAATGAAATCATGTAAAACCCTTGCTTCATTGTAAGGGTTTTTTTATTTTCTAAAGTAAAACCGTTAGGCCGTCTGAAAAGCATAGCTTCAAGGAAGTTAAAAACAGTTATAATGCGCTCCATGAAACTGATTACCTCTGCTCAAAACGAACAGCTCAAACATTTATTCCGTCTCGCTGACGCAGGCCAAAGCAAGGCGTGAAAGCGGTGAAACCGTATTGGAAGGCGTACATCTGCTGCAAACTTATTTGCAAAGCGGCGGTACGCCCAAACAGGTTTACTTGCCTGAAAAGAAACAGCAACATCTTGAAATTCAAGAAATTACGGCGCAGTTGGACGAGGGATTGATTACTTGGGTCAGTAACGAAGCACTGTCTAAAATCACCAGTCTGACCGATGCCGATGATGTGATGACTTGGATTGATATTCCGCAGCAGGCAGGTTTGCCTTCAGACGGCGATTGCGTAGTATTGGAGCGGGTACAAGACCCCGGCAATGCAGGCACGATTTTTGCGCAGCGCGGCGGGCAGCCGGAATCAGGCAAATCGTGTGCGGCAATGATTCCGTGGATATCTGGTCGCCCAAAGTGTTGCGAGCGGGGATGGGTGCGCATTTTCTGCTGTCTATTTTCAATCGAGTGGAATTATCCGCTTGGATGGAAACGTATCAGCATCAAATTTGGGCAACTGCCTTGGGCGGTCGCAATATCGGTTTGTATGAGATGGACCTCAGTCAATCTTGTGCTTGGGTGTTTGGCAACGAAGGCAGCGGCGTGAGCGAAACGGTAAAAGAGAAGGCTGATGCCTGTGTCAAAATCCCCATGTTGGGGCAAACCGAATCCTTGAATGTCGCGATGGCGGCAACGGTTTGTCTGTTTGAACAAATGCGGCAACGTATCCATGCCTAGGCCGTCTGAAAACAATAATACGATTTTATTTTAAGGAACAAAAATGCAAATACTGACTTTTGATGAAGCGGCACGCAGCCGCTTGATGGAATTGCTGGATGATAAATCTGAAGCCCAAAACACCATGCGTTGTGATGAGGTTCAAGGTTTTATGATGGCTTTTATTGAGCGGTCCGGATGCTTTGAATCCGACCAACTGGCTGCCAGAGATTTTGGGTGAGGAATCTTTGTTTGATGCCAAAGAGCGCACCGAAATCGAACGTTTGGTCATGGCAATGGCCGCCGATATGCGCATGAAGCTCAACGAAAAAATCCTGCCTGATCTGTGGTTTTATGAAGATGAAGCCGGTAATCCGGATTTCTACACTTGGTGTAATGCCTACCTTTACGCACTGGATATTGTGCCTACCGATTGGTTTGAAACAGTCGATCAGGAAGAGTTTGAAGATTTGTTCTATCCGATTATGGCTTTGGGCGGTATCTATGACGATGAGGAAAACGGCGAAGTCATCTTGCATCTGAATGAAAAAGAGCTGATCCAGCTGGAATCTGATTTGCCGCATGTCCTGCTTGATATTTACTGGTACTGGCAGGCCATCATCAATAAGCCGCAAACCGTACGCCGTGAAGGCGAAAAAGTGGGCGCAACGATCCTTGCCCGTGTGGCAGCGGTAAAAAGTACAAAAGCTTGCTGCGGCAAATAACCAATGAAATAAAAAAGGCCGTCTGAATACTTGAAATTCAGACGGCCTTTTAATATTTTTATTTAGAAGAATGAGGCTAACCAAACAAACAGGATGGTCAGTGTGATGGTCAATGCGCAGCCGATTTTGGCTACGGTACCGATGATGAAGCCGATAAACGTACCGATACCGACTTTGCCTGCCTGCCAAGTGTCTTTGCGTGCGATAAATTCGCCGATGGCCGCGCCGGTCAACGGGCCGAGCAACAAGCCGGGAATAGAGAAGAATGCGCCGACGATGCCGCCGATAAATGCACCCCAAACCGCGGTTTTACTTGCGCCGGTATATTTTGCACCCAATGCACCCGCCACATAATCCATTGCAGTACCGAATACGGCAACAATGGCCAAAAAGGTCAGCGTACCCGAGCCAAACACTTGATAATCGCCGGCATAACCCAACAGCCATGCGCCGCCAAACATCAAACCCAGTCCGGGCAAGGCAGGGTAAATAGTGCCTAAAATGCCGACAACAATGGCGATTAAACCGAGGATAATCAGAATGGTGGTCATGGTTTTCCTTTTTGATAGAGGGGTGGATAATGGCGGTATTATGAGGGCGTTTTGCCGGATTGCGATAAAGGTTTATGCAAGAAAATGAAAATATGCCTAAATATTCAGACGGCCTTTCAGTCAATAGCTACCGAAAGGCCGTCTGAATGTCTAAACGCGTTTACATACCGCAGGTTTTGGGTTTGTTTGCCAAAAATATTGATGACTTTGCGTTCGGCTTTTTGAGGTTCGATTTTGATTTCGCTTTCGTCTTCTTCGCTGCCGTCGGAGAAACGTTCCGGCATTTTTCGCTGTCAAACGCCAAGTCGCCGCCGTGTTTCAGGCTTTTGACCGCGTTCCAAGCCGACAAAGTCGAAAAGTTCGGTATCGGCCAAATGCGATGGAACGACGTTTTGTAGAGCGGAGAACATAGACTCGATACGGCCGGGGAAGCGTTTGTCCCAGTCGCGCAACATATCGCCGATGACTTGGCGTTGCAGGTTGGGCTGAGAGCCGCAGAGGTTGCATGGGATAATTGGGGAATTGCTTCAGCTCGGCGTATTTAATCAAGTCCTTCTCTTTGACATACGCGAGAGGACGGATGACGATGTGTTCACCGTTATCGCTCACCAGTTTGGGCGGCATGGCTTTGAGTTTGCCGCCGTAAAAACATATTCAGGAACATGGTGGCGAGGATATCGTCGCGGTGGTGTCCCAAGGCGATTTTTGGTGCAGCCCAATTCTTTTTGCAGTGCGATAGAGGATGCCTCGGCGCAAACGGCTGCACAGTGAACAAGTCGTTTTACCTTCTTCCAATACACGTTTGACGGTGGAATAAGTGTCTTCTTCAACGATTTTTGTAGGGAACGCCGATGCTTTCGAGATAGGTCGGCAATACTTCTTCAGGGAAGCCCGGCTGTTTTTGGTCGAGATTGACGGCGACCAGTTCAAAATCAATCGGCGCGCTGGCTTGAAGCTGGCGCAGAATGTCTAAAAGGGCGTAGCTGTCTTTGCCGCCTGAGAGGCAGACCATGATTTTGTCGCCCGGCTCGATCATATTGAAATCGTTAATGGCATCACCGACGGCGTGGCGCAGGCGTTTGCTGAGTTTGTTGTTTTCTAATTCTTGCTTGGTTTTTTTGGACATGGCTGTTTGTGCTTTGAAATAATAGAAAAATTTAAGGGCGGTATTGTACCGCAAAAGAATAAAGGCCGTCTGAAAAACTGCGAGTGCTTGATTGAAGCGGCGTTTTCAGACGGCCTGATATTTGTGCTTTATTTGATTTGAAGGGCGGTAATTTTGATTTCAACCTTCCAGTCGGGCGAAGCCAGTTTCGCCTCCACGCAGGCGCGGGCCGGAGCGCGTTCAGGAGCTGTCCATGCATCCCAGGCTTCGTTCATGGCGGCGTAGTCGTTCATATCGGGCAGATAAATGGTGGCTTCTAAAATATGGGCCTTGTCGGATTGGCATTGTGCGAGCCATGAATCGATTTGCGCCAAAAACATTTTCAGTTTGCGCTTTGGCATCGGCTTCAGGATTTTCGGGAACCATGCCGGAGAGGAAAAACTAAGCCGTTAGCTACGACGGCTTCCGAATAGCGTTTGCTTGCACCAAGATAGCGGATGTCCATGTTGTCTCCTGATTTCAAAAAAAGAAGGTATGGTAACATTGCGACTGTTTACGTTCCACATTTAAGAGGGGCCGTCTGAAAAGGATGGCGGGAAACAACCCATGAGTAAAGCAGAATATCCGGTTACGCAGGCAGTACGCTTTTTACGCAGTAAGAAAAATCGATTTTTGTCCCTTATGTTTACGCATATGAAGAACATGGCGGTACGGCGCGTTTTGCCGAATGTGCGGGCAAGCCCGAGCATCAAGTCATCAAAAACGATCGTCTTGCAGGATGAGCATAAAAAAAGGTTTGGTTGTTTTAATGCACGGCGACAAACATATTTCCACCCGCAATCTGGCGCGCGAGCTAGGGCTTGAAACACATCGAGCCGGCAACAGCGGATCAGGCGGCGAAAATGGACTGGATATTTGGTCGGCGGTACATCACCGTTCGGTATGAAAACCGCTTTGCCGGTTTATGTGGAAGAAAGTATTTGGGCTTTGGACGAGATTTTTATCAATGGCGGCAAACGTGGGTTTATCGTGAGGCATGAAGCCTGGAAAAACCTGCGGACGCTTAATCCGAAAGATGTTCATGTTGCAGTCGATTCATAAAGGATAGGAATACAGATGGAACAATTAAATTTATACGAAATCTTGGGAGTATCTCAGGATGCTGATATCAACGTTATCCGCGAAGCTTACGGCAAATTGGTGGCCAATCCGGATATTCAGAAAGATGCGGAGCGGTTTAAAGCCATCGGACAGGCTTTTGAAGTATTGTCTCATCCGGAAAAACGGTTGGCTTATGATGCGGCTATGCGAGTACGAGCGTCAGGAAACCAATACCAACAACTTCACTAATATGACGACAAATGTGGTTAACACGCCCAGCTCTGACGTGAAAAACTATGTTTTTATCGCTTATGTGACATATGCTGTGGGCTTATTGATTTTGTTTACCCCCGTTGTCGGTGTGATCATGGCGTATGTTAAACGCGATGAGGCTCAAGGCAGTATTTACGCCAGCCATATCGATTATTTGATTAAGACATTTTGGGTGTCTTTAGTAGGTACGGTTTTTTGGGCACTTTTACTACACTTATCTTAATTGGTTGGTTAATTTTGTTGGTAACTGCCATTTGGTTTATTTACCGTGTAGTCATCGGACTGATTAAACTGAATGAAGATAAGCCCGTCTCCACTCAAGGATGGTTTTAAAAGCATGGCATATTTATTGGCAAGTATCGTTTGCAGCGTGTTGGTGTCCGTATTGCTGAAAGTGGCGCGCAAGCAAAAAATCAATATCGAGCAGGCGGTGGCGGTGAACCATATCGTTGCCGTCACTTTGACCATGCTGGTGTTAAAGCCTGATTTGAGCAATCCGCAGGTATTTTTACCGACTTGGTGGCTTTTTGCAGCCTTGGGCATATTGTTGCCAAGCGTGTTTTGTCATTATGGGCAAATCGGTAGATGCGGCAGGGTATCGTCAAATCGGACGCGGCACAACGCCTCTCGCTGTTTCTGCCGATTGTCGCTTCATTTACGCTTTTTCCATGAGCAGTTGACCGAAGGCCGTCTGATTGGTTTGGTATTGGCATTTACGGCACTGTTTTTCTTGCTTTGGAAAAAGTGATGGCGGCAAGAAATCCGGCGGCCCTCAGTACACAAGTAATGCTGCTTTTGGGCGTTTGGTGCGGCTACGGTGTCATTGATATTTTGTTCAAACAAGTGGCGAAAAAGCGGGACCGCGTTTGCCGGTAATTTGCTGGTGGCGTTTTGTTTGGCAGGTATCTTGATGTTTGGCTACCTGTTTGCCAAAGGAAGCAAAATGGACTAAAGAGGGCATAGTGGGCGGAATGATTTTTGGGCTGCCTGAATTTTTGAATATTGTTACCTACATCTCGGCACACCAAATCATGAAAGATAATCCAACCTTGGTATTTGCCGGTATGAATATTGGCGTGATTGTTTTGGGTACGCTGATTGGTGCGGCAATATTTAAAGAAAAAATCAGCAGCATTAACGCAGCCGGTATCAGCATTGCTATTTGCTCGATAGCCTGCCTGTTTTATTGGCCGCAGATTCGCAGCTTGGTAGGCTAAAAATACTTATGCCGTCTGAAAATTTTCAGACGGCCTTATTTTTATTATAAAATAGCCATTCATGCGCCGATTTGGCCGTATGGAAATTATTTTACGCTTACGGGCGTTTCTATGTTAAACAAAGAAGTTGAACTCACACAATAATATCGATAGTTACATCATGAAACATATTAAAAAACACATTCAATGCGCCGTTCTCGGCATGCTGGTATTGTCCGGTTGCCAATCGTATCAGGAAGATCAAAGCCGCCGCAGTAAAATGGCTCAATTCGCGCTTAACCATCCCGTGGCCGCCCAAGTTATCGGGATGGAAGATGAAGGTTTAATCAATATGACCAGTAATGCCACACGCTTTGCCGAGCGTACAGGTTTGGACGACAAAGCAAACGGCGACAGCAGGGGAACACAGGTCAATGCCGTACGCCAAGCATTATGGCAGGCAGCGATTGCTTCTAAATTCGACAGCATTATTGCCGAAAAAGCAGGTAATGCGCGCCTGACGGATATAGAGTTGCGAGAAGGTAAAGACGACTACTTCAGCCGTTACCTTGCCGACCAGGCAGTCGATCAACGTAACAACCGTATCGGCCGCAGTATCGGCAGTGCCAAACCCGACAGCGATATGAAGACGCTGGCGGCAAAGCATTTGTTCTACTACAACAAAGTAGGCTTATGGACGGCTTCCGAAGTGAACAACCGTTGGCGCATCAAACAGGAAAAACTTTCAGACGGCCAGTATGCCGAGGCATTGAAAAATATCGCCAAATTGGATCAAAACGGTATGACCGAACAGGAACGTAATAGTTATAAAACCGGTACGCTCAGCGAAATCAAACGTTCGGTCAAAGCCATGCGTCAAGTCGAAGACTGATTTTAAGACTTCATCATTTAAAGGCAATTATTATGAATTTTCCTCCGCGTTATGTCTCAAACACCCGTATGCGCCGTATGCGTAAAGACGATTTTTCACGTCGTCTGATGCGCGAGCATACTTTTGACGGCAGATGATTTAATCTATCCGGTTTTTGTATTGGAAGGCCAGAATCAGGAAGAGGCAGTTCCATCTATGCCCGGCGTCAAACGCCAAAGTTTGGATAAATTGTTGTTTACGGCTGAAGAGGCGCTGAAGCTCGGTATTCCTATGCTGGCTTTGTTTCCCGTGGTAACGCAAAACAAAACCGAGTTTGCGGAGGAAGCTTATAACCCTGAAGGCTTGGTGCCGACAGTGGTACGAACCCTGCGCGAAAAATTCCCAGAGCTGGGTATCATGACCGACGTTGCCTTGGACCCTTATACCATTCACGGCCAAGACGGTTTAACCGATGAAAATGGCTATGTCCTCAACGATGAAACCATTGAAGTTTTGGTAAAACAGGCTTTGTGTCATGTAGATGCGGGCGCACAAGTCATTGCCCCATCAGACATGATGGACGGACGTATTCTTGCCATCCGCGAAGCTTTGGAAGATGCCGGACACATCCATACGCGCATCATGGCATATTCGGCAAAAATATGCTTCAGCGTTCTACGGCCCATTCCGCGACGCTGTCGGCAGCTCCGGCAATTTGGGTAAGGCAGACAAGAAAACCTACCAAATGGATCCTGCAAACACTAACGAAGCCTTTGCACGAAGTAGCATTGGATATTCAAGAGGGCGCAGATATGGTAATGGTAAAACCGGGTCTGCCGTATCTTGATGTTGTCCGTCGAGTTAAAGACGAGTTCGGCGTACCGACTTATGCTTACCAAGTTTCCGGCGAATATGCCTATGCTTCAGGGCAGCCATTCAAAACGGTTGGCTTGATGGCGAAAAACCATTTTGGAAAGCTTATTGGCATTCAAACGCGCCGGCGCCGATGGCATTTTGACTTACTATGCGATTGAAGCGGCAAAATTGTTGAAGAAGTAAAATAAAGAAATAAATCAAAAAGCGGCAAACAGTGTTTATTCTGTTTTGCCGCTTTTTGTACTACTTAAGATTGGCTCAATAGGAACCGACTAAGATTAATTTTTTAAAAATCTAAAAATCTTGTATAGTCATTTTGACCAAATAGAGGCCGTCTGAAAAATCAGGAACTGTTTTTCAGACGGCCTTATATGATTTAAACCTTAGTGGTGGCTACACCCGCCATGGGTTTTCACGCAAAGCTTCGGCTGCTTGTTCGTCTGCGTGGTAGCTGGAACGAACCATTGCGCCGATGGCGGCATTGGTAAAGCCCAATTCGTATGCTTCTTTTTCAAAAACTTTTGAATTGGTCAGGCGTTACATAACGTAAGACGGGCAGGTGGCCGTCTGAAGGTTGCAGATATTGATCGATGGTAATCATCTCGATATTGTTGGCACGCATATCGCGCATGATTTCGCGTACGTCCTCGTCTGTTTCGCCCAAGCCGACCATCGATGCCGGATTTGGTCGGGATATGAGGCATCATTTCTTTGTAGCGGCGCAGAAGCTCGAGGGAATGTTGGTAGTTGGCACCCGGACGGGCTTTTTATACAGGCTTGGATGGGTTTCTAGCTGTGGTTCATCACGTCGGTGGTGTTTCTGCCAAAATTTCCAGTGCGATGTCCAGACGGCCGCGGAAATCGGGAACAAGGATTTCAATTTTTGGTATTTGGGCTGGTTTCGCGGATGGCTTTAATGCAGTCGGCGAAGTGTTGGGCGCCGCCGTCACGCAGGTCGTCACGGTCGACGGAAGTAATCACGACATAGCGCAGGTTCATGGATTTGACGGATTCGGCCAAGTGTTTAGGCTCGTCAGATCCAACATGTTGGGGCGGCCATGGCCAACGTCGCAGAACGGGCAACGGCGGGTACAAATATCGCCCATGATCATGAATGTAGCCGTACCCTTGGTAAAGCATTCGCTGATATTTGGACAAGATGCTTCTTCGCACACGGTATGCATTTTTTTGTTCGCGAAGAATATTTTGATTTCAAAGAATTTCTTGCCCGGTAATTTGGCGCGGATCCATTCAGGGCTTTTTTCAATTTTTTTGTTCCAATGGAACAACTTTAATCGGAATGCGTGCAGTTTTGTCTGCGCCTTTCAGTTTGATGCCGCGTTTGGGATCGTTTTTACTTCTTCACTCATGGTGATGTGTTCTTTCTGTCGTTATAAAGGCCGTCTGAAAAAGCTTATCGTAGTCTTTTATGACCTAAGGGCTTGATGGGTTCAGAGGGGCAGTTAAAAGGTGGCATTGGGGCTGAATATTTTCAGACGACCTTATGCCAGCTCTTTTGTAAATGCTTGGTCAGTTTGTCTGAAACTTCTACCAAACTAGGTGCCGGAGAGACATAGTCGGCAATTTGGGTCATTTCCATACCGGCATAACCGCAGGGGTTGATATGGGTAAACGGACTTAAATCCATGTTCACATTAAGCGCCAAACCGTGGTAAACGGATCCGTCTTTGATACGCAGGCTAGGAAGCGATTTTACGCTCTCCGACATAAACGCCGGGGCGTTTGGGGATCGGCGGCTGCTTCGATGCCATATTCTGCCAAGGTGGCGATGATGCTGTTTTCAAGTGCGGAAACGATGTGGCGGACACTGGTTTTACGGCGTTTGAAATTGATCATCGTATGAGACGACCAGTTGGCCGGGGCCGTGATAGGTAATTTGACCGCCTCTGTCAATTTGGACAACGGGAATATCGTCGCGGATGAGGAGGTGTTCGGGTTTTTCCGGCCAAGCTTTGGGTAAATACGGGCGGATGTTCGACCACCCATAATTCGTCTTCGGTATTTTTCGTCACGCGAGGCATTAAATGCCTTCATGGCTTCGAAAGTCGGCAGGTAATCGACCAAGCCTTTGTGCACGATTTTCATTACAGCACCACTTTTACCAATTCGTGTGAAGTCAGGTCGCGGTAGATATTGTCGAGCTGCTCTTGGTTGTCGACATTTACTTTGACGGTTGCGCCGGTATAGTTGCCTTTGCTGCTTGGGCGCGTAGTAATGTGGTGCGGCTCGGTATCGGGAGCGTGTTTGCGCACGGTTTCCAAGATGGCGGATTCAAATTCGGGATGAACTGCGCCCATAACTTTCAAAGGGAAAGTGCAGGGGAATTCAATCAGTGATTTTTTTTCAGTTGAGTCTGTCATGGTTTACTGCCTTATTTGGTTTGCTCGGGCCGTCTGAAAAGTTTTCAGACGGCCCGAAATCCGATATATTTTATCGTAAACGTCCATATCGGGCTATTAAAAATGATGTTTTCGAAAATAGGTGCGGATAAGCTGTTTTCAAGTCTTGAAATGCAGCGCTTCAGCCCAATTTTGAGCTACATTCTGATTTAACAAAGATTGAGATTTCTAACTATGCCGACAAAAGACAAATATTTCGAGGAATACAGTGCGCTGGCTACCTTGCCTTTACGCGATGTCGTGGTGTATCCGCATATGGTATTGCCGCTGTTCGTCGGTCGTCCTAAATCGATTGCGGCCCTTGAGGCGGCAATGGCCAATGATGATCCGGTTTTCCTGTTGGCCCAGCTTGACCCTAATACAGAAGACCCTAAAAGCTGAAGATTTGCACCAAACCGGTACGGTTGCCCAAGTTTTGCAGGGTTTTGAAGCTGCCTGACGGCACCGTTAAAGTATTGGTAGAAGGTATCCGTCGTGCGCGCGCGTTGACGGTTGATGAAACAGGCGGATTGTTTTTGTCTCATGTTGAGGCGATTGATGAGAATAGCGACAAGGACAATCCTGAAATTGAGGCCTTGCGCCGTACTCTGCTGACTCAATTTGAGCAATATGCGAAGTTGAACAAAAAAATCCCCTGCCGAAGTCATCAGTACCATCAGCAGTATTGATGACAACAGCCGCCTGCAGATACCATTGCCGCGCATTTGCAGCTGAAATTGGAGCAGCGTCAATATGTATTGGAGACTGCCGGCATTGTTGACCGTTTGGAATTTCTGCTGGCGCAGTTGGAAGCCGAACTCGACATCATGCAGGTCGAGAAACGCATCCGTGGCCGCGTGAAACGTCAAATGGAAAAATCCCAACGCGAGTATTACTTGAATGAGCAAGTGAAAGCGATTCAGAAAGAGTTGGGCGAAGAAGACGAGCGCGGCGAGCTGGATGCGCTGGAAAACAAAATCAAAGAAGCAGGCATGAGCAAAGAGGCTGAAGAAAAATGTCTGTCTGAATTGAAAAAACTGAAAATGATGCCGCCGATGTCTGCGGAATCTACCGTCGTGCGCAACTACATCGATACTTTGCTTGAGTTGCCGTGGAAGAAAAAATCCCGTGTCAGCAAAGATATTGCCAAAGCTGATTTGATTTTGAATGCCGACCACTATGGTTTGGAAAAAGTCAAAGAGCGCATTTTGGAATATTTGGCTGTTCAAAAACGTATGGACAAGCTCAAAGGCCCGATTTTGTGTTTGGTTGGTCCTCCGGGGGTGGGTAAAACTTCCTTGGGTGAATCGATTGCCAAAGCCACAGGCCGCCAATATGTGCGTATGGCCTTGGGCGGCGTGCGTGATGAAAGCGAAATCCGCGGCCACCGCCGTACTTATATCGGCTCTATGCCGGGCAAAATCCTGCAAAACATGGTGAAAGCAGGTGTGAAAAATCCATTATTCCTGCTTGATGAAATCGACAAGATGGGTAGCGATTTCCGCGGCGATCCGGCCAGTGCATTGCTTGAGGTGCTGGATCCTGAGCAAAACAACAAGTTTGCCGACCACTATGCCGAAGTCGATTATGATTTGAGCGATGTGATGTTTATTGCCACTTCAAACAGCTTGAATATCCCGACTCCGCTGCTTGACCGTATGGAAATCATCCGTCTGTCCGGTTATACGGAAGACGAAAAAATCAATATTGCCATGCAATACCTTGTGCCGAAACAAATGAAGCGCAATGGTGTGAAAGAGGGTGAGTTGGTGGTTGATGAGAGTGCAGTGCGCGATATTATCCGTTACTACACCCGCGAGGCCGGTGTCCGCTCGTTGGATCGCGAAATTGCCAAAATCTGCCGCAAAGTGGTAATGCAGGTTACCTTGAATGAGGATAAGAAAAAAGCGTCCAAATCCAAAACAGTAAGCAAGGCCAAGCCTAAAGCGATTAAAGTTACTGAGAAAAATCTGCATGACTATTTGGGCGTGCGCCGTTTCGACTATGGTGTAGCCGAAAGTGAAAACCGCATCGGTCAGGTAACCGGTCTGGCTGGACCGAAGTCGGTGGCGAGTTGTTGACTGTTGAGGCGGTTGCCTTGCCGGGCAAAGGTACGATTCAATGTACCGGCCAACTGGGCGATGTCATGAAAGAATCGGTATCTGCCGCATGGTCGGTTGTCCGCTCCCGTGCTGAAGCCGTGGGTCTGGCTCCTGATTTTTACGAGAAGAAAAGACATTCACGTTCATGTACCTGAAGGTGCGACGCCAAAAAGATGGTCCGAGCGCAGGTATCGCCATGACTTTGGCGATGGTTTTCTGCCTTTACCAAAAATTCCGGTGCGTGCGGACGTGGCGATGACTGGCGAAATCACTTTGCGTGGCGAAGTTTTGCCTATCGGCGGTTTGAAAGAAAAACTGCTGGCTGCTTTTGCGCGGCGGGATCAAGCATGTATTGATTCCAAAAGACAACGTCAAAGATTTGGAAGAAATCCCTGAAAAATGTCAAAACCGGTCTGACCATTCATCCGGTCAAATGGATTGATGAAGTGTTGGCTTTTGGGCTTGGAAACTCAGCCTGAGCAATGGGCAGCTGAATTGACGGTTGCCGATACCTCGCAAACTTCTAAGGCGAAGTCAAGAACAAAAAGCAACCAAGCATTAAGTTGGCCGTCTGATGTTGCAAAAAATGTGGTTTTGCCCTGAATGCCACAAAAATAGGGCAATTCCACATCTTTTACTTGACATGATAATTTGAGAATTGCTATAAAGTGCATATGTGCTTTAAAAGTGCTTAAGCCCCGAGTATTCGGGCATTTTCATCATTTTTACGATAGGAAGGGACTAATTGTGAACAAGTCTGAATTGATCGAAGCAATTGCTCAAGAAGCCGGCATTTCCAAATCTGCTGCGCAAAAAGCTTTTGGATGCTACTACTAATGCCGTAACCAACGCGTTGAAAAACGGCGACACTGTTACTCTGGTCGGTTTCGGTACTTTTCTACGTCGGCGAACGCGCCGAACGTCAAGGCCGCAACCCTAAAAACTGGCGAGCCTTTGACTATTGCTGCTGCTAAAACTCCTAAATTCCGTGCCGGTAAAGCATTGAAAGACGCTCTGTAATTTAGAGTCTTTCCTGAATGGGAATAAAAAACCGATTTGATTCGGTTTTTTTATTTTTGAAAAGCCGTCTGAAACCTTTCAGACGGCCTTTAGTTTGTTGAGTGCATAAAAAGGCTGAAATCCTAATGATAAAAAGGATTTCAGCCTTTTTAGTTTATCTTGTTACATTTGATTTTTATATTGATATACCTTATCATTAACGGAAACAATAACAGTATTCAAAACAAACCGCACTTATCGAAAGAAGGGGCAAATAGCCATTCATAACCAATCTTTCAAATGTGCCACGCACTCGTCATACTTCTCACATTTTTTCAATAATCTGATTTTAAAAACAAATGAAAAGAGAGGGCTTATGTCTACCATTCCTTTATCAAGCCTTAAAAAAGGCGCAGTCGTACATATTGATTCCATTGCTCCCAACCCTGTTTTTGGTGATTTGGATACCTTGGTAACCCGTCGTCTTTCGGATTTGGGTTTTTCCAGCGGAATGCCGTTGCAAGTGATTGCCGTGGGCGGTTTTGGGAGAGGCCCGTTTGCGGTACGCTTGGGCAATCAATCCCAATTTTCCCTGCGTTTGGAAGAGGCCGGGAAGATTATGTGTCGTATCGTTGAGGCCGTTTAAGGCCGTCTGAAAAGAATAAGGAAAAAAATGATGGAACTAAGCTATTTTTGCCTTGATTGGCGCGCCAAACTGCGGCAAAACCGTTTTGTTCAACGGTTTGACCGGCGCACATGCCAAGGTTGCCAATTATCCGGGCGTAACTGTCGATAAGCGCGAGGGTGCCTTCCTCGACGACGAGGCCGTCCGCATTATCGACCTGCCGGGCACATACAGCCTACGCACGACCAGCCCCGACGAAGCGGTGGCGAAAGATGTAATGGTAGGCAAGATGGGCATTCCGCCCGATGCCATTATTGCCGTTGCCGACGCGACCAACCTGCGTATGACCCTGCGCATGATTTTGGAACTGAAAAACGCTGGGACTGCCTATGGTGGTGTCGCTGAATTTGAGCGACGTGGCCCGCAAAAGGGGCTTGAATATCGACGCGGCCAAACTGAGCGAGTTGTTGGATGCACCTGTTTTGGAAACAGTTGCAGTGAGCGCGTCGGGCGTACAGGGCTGTACGCGAAGCCGTGGCGAAGCTGCCGCGCAAACGCTCTTTCCCCGCAAAACCCCGCCTCTGCCGAACGCACGCTCGATGCGCTGGATAGCGACAAACTTTATCAAGAAGTCGAATCGATTTTTGACACAAGTGGTACGCACCCAGATGACGCTGCCCGCATGGCACAAAAAAACTCGACGACATCGTGCTGCACCCCGTCTGGGGCATGATTATGCTGCTGGTTATCCTGTTTATGGTGTTCCAAGCGGTATACACTTGGGCGGCGCCGATTATGGACGCCATCGAAGGTGGCTTTGCCGCGCTGGGCGAATGGATAGGCGCCAACATGGAGCCGGGCATCCTCAGCGACTTGCTCGTCAACGGCGTCATTGCCGGTATGGGCAGCGTGTTGGTGTTCGTGCCGCAGATTACGATTTTGTTCGCCTTCATCCTGCTTTTGGAAGACTCAGGCTACCTGCCGCGCGCGGCGTTCCTGCTGGATAACGTGATGGCAAAAAGCGGCCTGTCGGGACGCTCGTTTATCCCGCTTCTGTCGAGTTTCGCCTGTGCCGTTCCCGCCGTGATGTCGGCGCGTACGATTAATGACCCGCGCGAACGCCTCGTTACTATCGCCGTCGCCCCGCTGCTGACCTGCTCCGCGCGGCTGCCCGTTTACGCGCTGATTATCGCCGCCGTCATTCCTGACCGAACAGTAGGCGGAATTTTCAACCTGCAAGGGCTGACACTGTTCATCCTCTATCTCGCAGGCATCCTGTCAGCCGCCTTGGCAGCGTATATCATGAAACGCTTGGCGCGTATGAAAGGCAACGTGCAGCAATTCCCGCTCTTAATGGAACTGCCGACTTTCCGCACGCCCAACTTCAAACACATCATGACCAGCCTGTGGGACAGGGGTAAAGCCTTCCTCAAACGCGCCGGTACGATTATCTTCGCCCTTGCCGTAGTTTTGTGGGGCTTGGTAAGCTGGCCGCAACCGCCTGAAGGCGCAACCGGTGCAGCCATCGATTACAGCTTGGCAGGTACGCTTGGTCATGCTATTCAGCCGTTGTTTGCACCTTTGGGCTTTACTTGGGAAATGTGTATCGCCATGATTCCGGGTATTGCCGCGCGTGAAGTAGTTGTCGCCGCTTTGGGTACCGTTTACGCCGTCAGCGCGTCGTCTGAAGATGCGGTACAAAACGCACTGATTCCTATCGTACACAACAACTGGGGCTTGCCGACCGCCTTTGCTTTCTTGGCTTGGTAGTGTATGCTCCGATGTGTGCTGCGACTTTGGCCGTAATTAAACGCGAAACCAAATCCACGAAAAAAATATGCTTATGATTACAGGCTATTTGTTCCTGATGGCTTATTTTGCCGCATTCGTGGTTTACCAAATTTCTTCAAGGATACTATCGTCATGACTCAATATATTATCGTCGGCTTAATTATGCTCACCTGCGTATTCTTCCTCTTGCGAAAATTCGTGTTCAAACCGAAAAAACGCGACTGCAGCAGCGGCTGCGGCAAATGCGGCGGTTGCGGTTAAATAAAGAGGTTAGGTAAAAAGTAAAAGGCCGTCTGAAATGGTTTCAGACGGCCTTTTTATATGTTTGAACTATGGTTCAATCGTTGTTGTAGGGTTTTCTAAGATTCTGTGACAAAACGCTTAAACTGTCTTTTTCTTGGGAAAATGATGCAAGTGATTAAAAATATCAATGTTCCCCCTACGAAATCGATTAAATGGTGTTGATAGACAAATAAGACCGAAATGGCGAGTAAAAACCCCCATATACCAAAAATGATTTTAAGAATTTGGTTTGAATTCTCTACAATAAACCTCAGCCGAAAAGAAAAAGCGAAACTCACATGTAATGACGGGCATTGATTAAAAACTACTGTCCAATTTTCCCAAAAATATAAAAAGAAGGATTTTTAAAAATTTGGTTATCGACTTCAGGCTTGGAAAAATAAAAATTTTCATAGGAAATATTACAAATAGAGCAGTAGAAACTTCGATTAAAAAGGTTGCTCTTTTTATCAGTAATTTCAGACTGCTTTTCGTTCTTTTCCAAAAAAATATAGTGACCAAGAAGAAAAAAACGGTGACGTCATATAAGGCAACATAAATATGGGCAAGAAAGGAATATTCCTTTCCCAGTCTATAAAAATATGAAGGCACATTATCGACTGTATATGTATAAAAACTAAGCTCCCTTTTTAAAAAACGATAAAAAAATATTGATATAAAAATCGTATATTTAATCTTTAGTTTCGATAGCTTATCCACTTACCGATTTTTCTCCATCCATGATTCCAATATAATTAAAATCGTAAAAGTTCATCACACTATCATATATATCAGTGATATGGAATATGTCGCACTGTCTCTAATATTTTGTCGGATGGTTATCTCATCTATGGTTTCAGACGGCCTCGAAAGGTGGATTGTAAAAAAAAGCGCAAAATTACAGATTGGGTATGATATTGAAGTGAATCTTTCAGTAGTCTCATGATTTATTGAACGGGAAGCCTGAAATGTCCGGTGATGGTGTAGCGGTAGAGGACGTCGTCTTCACAGGGTTCCCGAACCGATATTATGGATAATCAGTGGCCTATCGCCGATTTTTTTCGATCGGAGACAATGCCGATATGGGGACGGTTGCCTTTTAGTTCCCAAGTTACAATATCGCCAGCTTGATAGTTTGTATCTTGAACGGCCCAGCCTTGACGCGTGAAATAAGTCATTAGGGTTAGGGACACGGCGGTGGTCGATATTGGTATCAGGTTGTTTCAAACCCCAGCGTTTAGGATAGACGGAAAAGTTGCGGCTCATGTCTTGATGAACAAGCTCTTGCAAATCTATATTTTGCTCACGCAATGCACGGATGACCACGTCTGTGCAAACGCCTTTTTCCATCGGTACATCGCCCATCGGATAAGTGAGCTTCGTGTAAGCCGGGTCGTAACGAAGGGTTTTACCAATTTGATTTCGTGCAGATTGGACAATTTGCGGAGATGGTTCTTCGGGTTCGGTAATCTCCTGTTGTAGGAAATCGGTATTAATACTTGGGATAGAGTTGTGATGACGGGCAAAAAAATACAGCTGTTGTAATCAGAAAGATAGAAAGCACAATACTGATAACTATGGGCTTAAAGGCTGTTTTGTGTTTCATGATATATACACGGCTTAGATGTTGTTTGCATTATTATCAAATTTTTGGGTGGGTTGGCAATGCATAATGGAAAAAAATGGTCTTTAGCAAGTATGTATGGGTGAATAATAGATGAGTGTTATTTGGGTATTACTAAAACGTTTTTTTCGTAAATATAGATTTTAAATTAGTACATGATAAAGGTCGTCTGAAACAGGTTTCAGACGACCTTTATATGTAAAAATCTATAAATTTAATAGATAATAACTATTCTCATATTATCAAGCTAGAAAAGATAACCCGCTGATTAACTTGATATTTCATATGGTTAAATTATGTTAACTAAAACATACGCTATCCAAACCTGATTTCACAGTTGATTTAAATCATAATGTCTTGTGTCCAAATCTCTAAAATACCCGAAATCATATTAGATATTGATTTTTCGAATAACAAACTACAAGAGTCGAGGAACGCAAAATGCCGAAAAATCCCTGAGTTGGTTTGTCCTGCCGGTAATCTGCCTGCTTTGAAGACGGCGGTGGACAATGGCGCTGACACAGTTTATATGGGGCTGAAAGATGCGACGAATGCGCGCAATTTTCCGGGACTGAATTTCGATATGAAATCGGCGCAGGAAGGGGTAGCTTACGCCCATGCGCGCGGCCGCAATGTGTTGATGGCAATCAATACTTTTGCCCAGGCAGGGGCAAATCGAGCGGTGGCATCGGGCTGTCGATACGGCGGTGCAACTGGGGGCGGACGCGATAATCGTTGCCGACCCTGCGATTATGGCTTATGCCGCCGAGCGTCATCCTAATTTGAGGCTGCACATGTCGGTGCAGGGTTCGGCGACCAATTACGAAGCCATCAATATGATGAAGGAACTGTTCGGCGTCCGCCGTGCCGTGTTGCCGCGCGTTTTAACGGTCGATCAGGTCAAGCATGTGATTGACAATACGGATGTGAAATCGAAGTGTTCGGTTTCGGCAGTTTGTGTGTGATGGTAGAAGGGCGCTGCATTTTTATCGAGCTATGCGACGGGCGAATCACCGAATATGCAGGGCGTGTGTTCACCGGCGAAGGCGGTGCGTTGGGAGCAGCTGCCCGACCGCATGAACGTGCGGTTGAACCAGGTGTTAATCGACCAGTACAAACCGAACGAACCGGCAGGCTATCCGACACTGTGCAAAGGCCGTTTTGAAGTCAATGACGAAACCTATTACGCGCTGGAAGAGCCGACCAGCCTGAATGTTTTTGGAAATGTTGCCCGAACTCATCAAAATCGGTGTATCCGCCATTAAAATCGAAGGCCGCCAGCGCAGCCCGATGTACACGGCGCAGGTTACCAAATCGCTGCGGCAGGCTTTGGACGCGGCCGCTGCCGATCCGGCTCATTTCAAAAGTCAATCCGGTGTGGAACAACGCGCTGAGCAAGGTTTCGGAAGGGCATCAGACGACCTTGGGCGCATACAGCCGTCCGTGGAAATAAGGGAGGAGGAAAAATGAATCCGATGAAATTATCGTTGGGGCCGGTTTTGTTTTTCTGGCAGAAGGAAGCCCTGCTGGAATTTTTACGCCGCTATGCTGGATGCGCCAGTGGACACCATTTATCTGGGAGAAGTGGTGTGTTCGCGCCGCCAGAAAATGCGTTTTGCCGACTGGGTCAGCTTGGCGGAAGATTTGGCGGAAAGCGGCAAAGAGATTATCTTGTCGTCGCAGGTGCTGCTGGAAAGTGAATCCGATTTGAAGCGCCTGCGTAAAAATCACGGGGCAGGACAAATTCAAAGTCGAAGCCAACGACATGGGTGCGGTCAAATTGGCGCGCGAACACGGTATTCCGTTTGTCGCCGGAGCCAGCTTGAACATTTACAACGAAAAGCACGCTGGCATTGTTTTCAGAAACTGGGCGCATACCGCTGGATTGCGCCATCCGAGTTGAGCCGTGACAAAGTTGCTGAAATCATCAAGGCTTCAGACGACATCGAAACGGAATTGTTTGCTTGGGGCAAAAATGCCTTTGGCGTACTCTTCACGCTGCTTTACCGCGCGACATTACAACCTGAACAAAGACGGCTGCGAATTCCGCTGCTTGGATTACGAGCAAAGGCATGGACATGAACACCCGCGAGGGCAAGCCGTTTTTAACCATCAACAGCATCCAAACCATGTCTTACGGCTGCCAAAACCTGCTGCCGCACCATGAGGATTTGCGACAAATCGGTGTGAACATGCTGCGCCTGTCGCCGCAAATGCACGGCATGGCGGAAATCGTCCGTATCCACCGCGATGTATTGGACGGCAAAAACCGCACTGGCGGATGCGCTGCCCGAGTGGAAAAGATTGACCACCGGCACGCTGGTGGACGGCTATTGGCACGGCCAGCCGGGTATCGAAGCCGTGAAGGAGGAATATTATGGCGTTGCCTGAAATCGTATTGCCCGCATGGGCGGGAAAAAAATCGGCGGAAAAATTACCGGGCAGGCCACCGCGCTTCGCTTTGGTTTTTACCCTCAACACCATGCTCAAACGCGGATTGCTGCCCGCCGATATGAGCCTGTTTGACGGTCGAACCTTCGAAATTGACGTATTGGACGCAGGCATCAAGGTGCGTTTCACCGCCAATGCCGAAAAAAATTTATCGATGCGGATTTTTTTGGGTACGCCCGATTTGCGCCTTGCCGCTAACGGCATCGACTTCATGCGCATGATGATGCGCGAGGAAGACCGGATACTTTTGTTTTTCAACCGCAAACTGCAAATCGAAGGCGATACCGAGCTTGGGCTGATTACCAAAAACCTGCTCGACAGCGTGGACTGGCCGTTCGGAGATTGGTTTTTGAAGCGGCAGTTGTCCGACTGAATGCCGGTTCGTGCAAGAATAAAGCAAAAGCATTTATCCATTAAAGCTTATGATTTAAAAAAATAAAATATCCAATACCTTTTACAAAATTCCCAAATCCCTAAATTTCTACCAAGGTATTTTAGGGGATTTGGGGAATATGTTTGGATTTTGGCCACCGGGTAAAAAGGTATTTTTGCAAAAGTCTCAATCCACAACAAAAAGGCCGAGACCTTTTGCAAAAAGTCCTTCCCCAACAGCCGGAACCTAAACAAAGGTTTTTCAGCTATTTCCCTCCCAAATCACTCCTAATTCTACCCAAATGCCCCCTTAATCCTCCCCGGACGCCCCATAATAAGGCATCCGGGCCGCCTTTTAGGCAGCAACAGGCACACTTAGCCTGTTAGCCGCTTTCAACAGGTTTAAACACATCGCCTTCAGATGGCTTTGCGCACTCACTTTGAGCAGACCAAAATAGGCTGCCCGGGCATAGCGGAATTTACGGTGCAGCGTACCGAAGCTCTGTTCGACCACATAACGGGTCTTCGACAAATATCGGTTGCGTTTGGTTTGCACTTCCGTCAGCGGACGGTTGCGGTGGGCTTTGCGCATAATGCCGTCCAGCAACCGATGTTCTTTCAGATGTTGCCGGTTTTCCGCACTGTCGTAGCCTTTATCGGCATAGACGGTCGTATCTTCGGCAATGCCCTCCAACAAAGGCAACAGGTGGTTGCACTCATGGGTATTGGCGGGAGTGACATGCAGTTTCTCGATATAACCTTCCTCATCGGTACGGGTATGTTGTTTGTAACCGAGTTTGTAGAGACCGTTTTTTTCTTTGTCCAGCGGGCATCTTTGTCCTTACTCGGTGTGGTTTGGCCGCTGACTTGCCCTTCTTCATCGACTTCTATGGCCTGACGCTGTTTGCTGCCGGCGGTCTGAATAATGGTGGCGTCAATGATGGCGGCGGATGCTTTCTCTACTTTTAAACCTTTTTCAGTCAGTTGGCGGTTAATCAGTTCCAGCAATTCGGACAGGGTGTCGTCTTGTGCCAGCCAGTTGCGGTAGCGGCATAAGGTGCTGTAATCGGGGATGCTCAGTTCGTCAAAAACGGCAAAAACAGGTTGAAATCGATGCGGGTGATGAGGCTGTGTTCGAGTTCGGGATCGGAAAGGCTGTGCCATTGTCCGAGTAGGACGGCTTTGAACATGGACAACAGGGGATAGGCGGGACGGCCGCGGTGGTCTCTAAGGTAACGGGTTCTTTGACGGTTCAGGTACTGTTCGATAGGCTGCCAATCAATCACTTGATCCAACTTCAATAGTGGGAAGCGGTCGATGTGTTTGGCAATCATGGCTTGTGCGGTTTGCTGGAAGAAGGTACTCATGAGAAATCCCTAAATGTCTTGGGCGGGACTTTAGGGGATTTTTGGGGAGTTTTGCAAAGGTTTCAGGCCGTCTGAAAACCAAATTCCGGTTTTCAGACGGCCTCAATCATTTAAAACTTTCAACAAACTCTTATTTCAACGCTTTCAACAGCTTTCCGTGTATTCCGCCGAATCCGCCGTTGCTCATGACCAAAAATATGGTCGCCTGCTTCGGCATTTTTTTCACAATTTCGGCAACAAAGGCATCGAAGTCTTTGCCGACATGCAGCTTGCCGCCCAAAGGTGCGAGAGCTTCGGCGACGTCCCAGTCTACGCCGCCGGCGTAGCAGAACACTGGTCGGCATCGTTTAAGCTTGCGGGCAGGGCGGCTTTCATGGTGCCGAGCTTCATGGTATTGGAACGCGGCTCAAGGACGGCGAGGATGCGTGCGTTACCGACACGTTGGCGCAGGCCTTCGATGGTGGTTTCGATGGCGGTCGGGTGGTGGGCGAAGTCATCGTAAACAGTGATGCCGTTCACCGTGCCTTTGATTTCCATACGGCGTTTGACATTTTTAAATGCACTCAAAGCTTCGCAGGCCGTCTGAATATCGACTCCGGCATGACGCGCGGCGGCGATGACGGCAAGCGCGTTCATGCGGTTGTGTCCGCCCATCAAATCCCATGCGACGTGTCCGGCTTTTTTTGCCGTCAAGTAACACGTCAAACGAGCCGTCGACATTGACTCCGCCGACCTGCCAGCCGTGTTCGGTGCCGAATTTTTCCACCGGCGTCCAGCAGCCTTTGTCCAAAGTGTCTTGCAGACTTTGCTGCTGTCCGTTGCAGACGATTAAGCCTTCAGACGGCACGGTGCGCACGAGATGGTGGAACTGGGTCTGTATCGCGCCCAAATCGGCGAAGATGTCGGCATGGTCGAATTCCAGATTGTTTAAAATGGCGGTACGCGGACGGTAATGTACGAATTTGGAGCGTTTGTCAAAAAAAGGCAGTGTCGTATTCGTCGGCTTCGATAACGAAGAATGGGGATTTTGAATTAGGATCTTGGCGCGGCGTTTGCGGCAGACGGGCGGAAACGCTGAAGTTTTCCGGTACGCCGCCAATCAGGAAGCCTGGTGCGAGACCGGCATATTCCAAGACCCAGGCGAGCATGGAGGCTGTAGTCGTTTTGCCGTGTGTTCCGGCTACGCCGAGTACCCAGTGTTGGTGTAATACGTTTTCAGCAAGCCATTGTGGGCCGGAAATATAAGGCAGGCCGCGGTTTAAAATCGCTTCAACCACATCCATGCCGCGTTTGGCAACATTGCCGATAACGTAAATATCGGCTTTAAATTCGTCTAATTGAGCGGCATCAAAACCTTCGTGTACGCCTATACCTAAGGCTTCAAGCTGGGTGCTCATCGGCGGATACATCTTCGCGTCGCAACCGCTGATTTTAAAACCTGCTTCTTTGGCAATAGCCGCTACGCCGCTCATAAATGTGCCGCCGATACCGATAATGTGGATGTGTTTCATGATAAGACCGTCTTGGGAATGAATTAATTTTAAAACCGTCATTATAACGGAGTTTGGATAAAGGGGTCGTCTGGAAAGTAAAGCGGCAATAAGAATAGGGGAGAGATAGGGAAGATTGAATCTTAATAGGGAATTTTTAGGTTATAGTTGCTACTGAAATATTTATACTTTGGGCGCTGTGTTGCCGATTGAAAAAGGTATGAAATGGCTGGGCGATATGACTGTAGTTCTGTCTTTACTCATGCTGGTGTTTGTTTTCTTGGTTGACCCGACTCACTACTTCCTCAGCAACTTGGTTGTCTCTATCGGTAATATTCTTACTCAAACCGTTCACCATTCTTTCGAGCTGTACTTGTTCCACAACCGTGATTGGTCTAATGGCTTACTGGGTATGGTGGATTACTTGGGCACCATTTGTGGGCGTGTTCTTAGCGAAAATTTCCAAACGCCGTACTTTGCGTGAATTCGTGCTGGCATCCATTATGGTACCAGTCGGCTTCCTCGTGATTTGGTTCTCCGTATTCTCCGGCTTCAACCTGCTTGATACTGTTGAAAGTACTGGACGCTTGGCAGAAATTGTCAATAAAGGCGACTACGAAGGTACATTCTATTACCTGCTCAATATGCTGCCTCTGTCTTTCGCAACCAAACCGTTGACCGTTATCCTGTTCTTAGGTTTCGTGGTTCTGGTTTGTTTGTGAAAGTTGTCGGGTGCGACGTTCAAAATACACTGTTGCCATGGCAATCGCAGCGGTCATCAATGCCGTTGTGGTTAAGATAACAAGGGGCTGCGGCGGTAAAACGGCGGTCAGCCCTGCGCCGATAACGAATAAGGTCGTCTGAAAAAAATCCAAAGCCGTTGCGGTCGGCGGTGTTCGGGCTTGTTGTACGGCGTGTTGGCGGCAACCCCGAGATAAAAACACGCCCAAACCGAGCCACAGCATTCGGACGGACTCAGCGGTAGCGGTGCTGTTTTGGTGCAGCCAAGCCAGTGCCACCGTTACCAAAGCGATGCCGATCAGTACGGCATAATGGCTGTACGAGGGCAATGCGCCCGAGTTTTTGCGCTTTGTGTTCGTCGATAAAAATAGGAAAACTGCATCACATAAACCGTAAACATCGCAAACAGAATCACAATCACGGGCAGTGCGCCGATTTCAAACTTCGCCACGTGGAAATAAGGGGCGATGTCGATCACGGTTTCGCCGAAAAAAATAATCACCAGCCCGTTTAGGGCGTTCGAGTAGATGCGGAAAAATTCACCGCAGGTTGCTTGTGGCTGACAAAGGTGGGCAAAATCCAGCCCAAACCGAAACCGCCCAGCGCAACCCACTGTCCGATATGGGCGGGAAACAACAGCGAACCGAGCACCGTCGCCGCCGTCAATCCGCGCAATCCCGCCACCAGCTTGATTCTGCGGCGTTGTTCGGGGGAAGCGTGGCGGGCAAGCTGCAACAGATATTGCAGGCAGACACTGCCGACCAGTAGCCCCAGCGCAAGATTAAACGGCACAAAATTCGCCAGCTAGTCGCTGCCCACCGCATTGGACAAAAACAGCAGCAAAAACATATCGGCAAACAAAAACAGCCGATCCCGCCAAGAGTTGTCGCCGAAGCGGTTGATGTAAATGCTCTGGTATAACCAAACGGTAAACAGAATCACCAGCGAAATCAGAAACGTGACGTAATCGGCTTCGTCGGCGTGGTGCACCAGCTCGGTGGTGCGGGACAAAAGCATATACAAACACCAAATCATAAAAACAGCTCGGGCAGCCCGACTTTTTCTCTCCAACAGGCATAAGCCCTCCGGTTGTGATGAATAATTTATTGAAGAATAACAGTTTTTACCGAAAAAGTACCATTGACTGGGCGGCTTAAAAATAGCTCTCGTCAATGTCCATTTTGCCCAGTTTTTGGTTAATGGCGTGCAATTCGTCCGCAGTCAGGCGGATTCGCAGTGCGCCGAGGTTTTCCGCCGAGCGGTGTTTTTGGTGGTGCCCGGAATCGGTACGATACGCCAGTTCCCACGCCAACACGATGTGCGCGGCGGTGGCGGATTTGGCGGCGGCGAGCTCGTGCAGCAAGTCCAACACAGACTGGTTTTTCGTCATCACATCCGCCGAAAAACGCTTCATCGTGCGGCGGAAATCGCCTTCGGCGTATTGGGTCTGCGCGTTAAAACGGCCGCTTAAAAAGCCGTTCCCCAGCGGGCTGTATGCCACAAAGCCGATATGGTTGGCTTCGCAAAAAGCAAACAATGCTTTTTCGGGGGCGCGGAACACCATGGAATATTGGTTCTCCGTGGCGGTAATGGGCGTAACGGCGTGGGCGGCGGCCATATACTCAATCGGCGTGTTGGACACGCCCCAATGATGGATTTTGCCTGCCTTAATCAATTCGCCCATTACTTCCGCTACCGCCTCGGCGGGTACATTCGGGTCAATGCGATGCTGGTAATACAGGTCGATGTAGTCGGTTTGCAGATTGCGTAAGGATTCGTCCACTTGCTTGCGGATGGATTCGGGGCGGCTGTCCAGCACATTCTCCACACTGCTGGCGGAATGAGTTTGCCCCACAATGCCGATCCAACCGTAGGCGACAACAGTACGGTAGTAAATTTTGCTTTTGCACCGACTTCAGTAGGCGGCTTGGGCATCAACTACACAATCACGCCGGAAGGCTGGTTGTATACGGTAAGCCATACTCAAGCGCAACAAGAGAAAGTCAACATATTCGTCAATGCTCTGAAAGTAGGCGGAAAAATCTGCTCGAATTTCTTAATGCTTGATAATGTGAGATTTTTGGTAGATTGAACCTAAGTCAATCATAGAAAACGGATACATAAAAATGCTGCTTGTTTGATAAGCGGCATTTTTTTATTATCTATGGTTTCTATGTTTATTCAGGCAGATAGTGATGGTTTGAGATCTCAGAAAAGTTGTGGCTGTAATTGTGAAAATAATGCCGTCTGAAAAATAAGTCCTGAGCAAACCACGCTACGACTTATTTTCAGACGGCATTTGTCTTCTGTATTTTAGGATTTCTATTAAAGCGCTGCTTCCGAGCGTTCTCCGGTACGAATACGGATAGCCTCTTCAACCGGATAAATGAAGATTTTACCGTCGCCGATTTTGCCGGAATGTGCGGTTTTCCACAATGGCATCCACAGCCTGATCGACTTTGTCGTCAGCCAATACCAATTCGATTTTTACTTTAGGCAGAAAATCGACTGCGTATTCCGCGCCGCGATAAATTTCCGTATGGCCTTTTTGGCGGCCGAAGCCTTTAACTTCGCTGACAGTCATGCCGGTAATGCCGATTTCAGTCAGGATTTCGCGTACATCGTCGAGTTTGAAAGGTTTGATAATAGCTTCGATTTTTTTCATATTGAGTCTCCTTATTTGCGAAAAGGCCGTCTGAAACATTCAGACGGCCTTTGTTCCATCAAGTTCGTTCAAATTTTATTTGAGTGAACTTATTTCTTTTCTGAGCAGGCAGGGTCGGTACATACGCCCAATGCCACTTCCGCAGCCATACCGATGGATTCGCCTAGGGGTTGGGTGTGGGTGGATGGTTTTACCGATATCGGCTGCATCACAGCCCATTTCGATGGCTAAGCAGACTTCACCGATCATATCGCCGCCGTTAGGGCCAACGATACCGCCACCGATAATGCGGCCGGTTTCAGCATCAAAAATCAGCTTAGTGAAACCATTGTCGCAACCGTTGGCAATCGCACGGCCGGAAGCAGCCCATGGGAAGTTGGCTTTGGTAATTTTACGGCCGGAAGCTTTGGCAGACAACTCGGTTTCGCCAACCCATGCCACTTCAGGAGAAGTGTAGGCAACGCCCGGAATAACGCGTGCGTCGAAGTAGGCTTTGTGGCCGGCACAGTTTTTCAGCGGCAACGTGGCCTTCGTGAACGGCTTTTGTGCCAACATCGGTTGACCGACGATATCGCCGATAGCGTAGATATGTGGCACGTTGGTGCGCATTTGTTTGTCCACTTCGATGAAGCCGCGATCAGTTACAGCAACACCGGCTTTCTCAGCGCTGATGAGTTTGCCGTTAGGCGCACGACCGGCAGCTACCAGTACGGCATCGTAACGTTGTGGTTCTTTAGGCGCATTTGCACCTTCGAAGGTAACGTAAACGCCGTCTTCTTTAGGGCTCAACAGCAACAGTTTTGGTGTTGATCATGATGTTGTCAAAACGGTATTCGTTTTGTTTTTGCCATACTTTAACCAAGTCGCGGTCTGCGCCTTGCATCAGGCCATCCATCATTTCAACAACATCCAGGCGAGAACCCAGAGTGCTGTAAACCGTACCCATTTCGAGACCAATAATACCGCCACCGATGATCAACAGTTTGCCCGGTACTTCTTTCAGAGCCAAAGCGCCGCTGGAATCGATGATGCGCGGATCTTCAGGGATGAAAGGCAGTTTGGTTACGCGGCTGCCTGCTGCAATGATACAGTTTTTGAAGGCAACGATTTTTTTCTCACCAGTAGGTGTAGCTTGTTCATACACTTCGCTGGTCGTCAGAGAAACCTCCAAGTGGTGCGGATCCAAGAATTGGCCGTCACCTTGGATAATGTCTACTTTGCGGCCTTTCGCCATGCCTGCCAAACCGGTAGTCAGACGGGAAACTACGCCGTCTTTGTAGCCGCGCAACATATCGATATCGAGTTCAGGCTCAGGGTATTTGATACCGTTGGCAGCCAAGTGACGTACTTCATCGATAACGGCAGCATTGTGCAACAGGGCTTTGGAAGGATACAGCCGACGTTCAAGCAAACGCCGCCCAAAGTTTTGTAACGTTCAACGATGGCAACTTTCAAGCCTTCGTCAGCAGCGGCAAATGCAGCAGAATAACCGCCAGGGCCGCCACCCAATACAACTACGTCGTATTCGGCATCGGCAGAACCGCCGAATTGAGCAGCTTGAGGAGCAGGAGCGGCTGCTTTAGGGTGCTTCTTGTGCAGGGCGCGGCAGGCGCTTCGGCTTTAGGAGCAGCGGATGCACCTTCTGCCTCTACGACAACAATTAAGCCACCTTCGGAGATTTTGTCGCCGACTTTAACTTTAACTTCTTTGACTACGCCTGCAACTTCGGCAGGGTACGTCCATAGTCGCTTTATCGGTTTCCAAAGTAATCAGTGTATCGTCCACAGCAATGGTATCGCCCACATTTACTTCAACCGCAATAATATCTACATTTTCGTGACCGCCAATGTCGGGCACTTTCAATTCAATTAAGCTCATGTCTAATCTTTCTGAATGATGTTCGGGCTTCTTTTTCAGACGGCCTTTTTATTTAGGCCGTCTGAAAAATGCTCGGATTACAGAGTAATGCGGCGGAAGTCTTTCAACAGGTTAGCCAGGAATACGGTGAAGCGCATACCGGCGGCACCGTCGATGACACGGTGGTCGAAGGACAGGCTCAACGGGCACATCAGGGCGAGGAGCAAATTCTTTGCCGTTCCAAACCGGTTTGATTTGGGATTTGCACACGCCCAAGATAGCAACTTCAGGAGCATTCACGATTGGCGTGAAGCCTGTACCGCCGATGCCGCCCAAGCTGGAAATGGTAAAAGCATGCGCCTTGCATTTCTTGTGGCTTGAGCTTGCCTTCGCGGGCTTTTTAGACAATTCGGTCAGTTCTTGGCTGATTTGTTTCAAAGCCTTTTGATCCACGTCTTTGATTACTGGAACAACCAAGCCGTTCGGCGTGTCTGCTGCGAAACCGATGTTGAAGTAGTTTTTCAGCGCCAAGTTGTCGCCATCCAGAGAGGCGTTGAATTCAGGGAAGGCTTTCAGCGCAGCAACAGAGGCTTTAATGATGAACGCCAATGGGGACAATTTCACGCCTTCGCGTTCCCATTCTTTGTTCAGCTGTTTGCGGAATTCTTCCAATTCGGTCATGTCCGCTTCTTCGTGTACGGTAACGTGAGGAATCACAGCCAGTTGCGAGACAGGTTTTGACCGGAGATTTTTCTTAATGCGTGACAGTTCTTTAACTTCGACGCTGCCGAATTTAGAGAAGTCAACTTTGAGGCCATGGCAACAAGTCCAGACCTCCGCCCAAAGAAGCAGCGGCAGGGTTTGCCTGCACCGCTTTGCATAACGGATTTAACGAAGGCTTTAACGTCTTCGCCCATGATACGGCCTTTCAGACCGGTACCTTTGACTTGGCCCAAATCTACGCCCAATTCGCGCGCCAGTTTGCGTGCGGAAGGACCTGCATGCGCTTTTTGCAAATGCAGCTTCATCGATTTTGGCAGCAGCAGGGAGCAGCAGGTGCAGGGCGCAGCTGCTGGTGCAGTAGGGAGCAGGAGCGGCAGCTGGTGCAGGCGCAGCGGCTGAGTGGCAGGAGCAGGGGCTGCTGCGGCAGAGCCGGCAGTTTCTACTTCAATAATGGCGGAGCCTTCGGATACTTTGTCGCCAACTTTCAGGAATACGGCTTTAACCACACCGGCTTCGGTGCATGGTACGTCCATAGTAGCTTTGTCGGTTTCCAAAAGTAATCAGGGTGTCGTCAACGGCAACAGTGTCGCCAACTTTAATTTCAACGGCAATAACGTCTACGTCAGAGTGGCCGCCGATATCAGGTACAACAACTTGTACGGTAGCGCCACCGGCAGGAGCGGCTGCAGGCGCAGCAGCTGGAGCAGCAGGAGCTTCTGCTGCAGGGGCCAGAGCGGCATCAGCAGCGGCAGCACCGGTTTCAACGGTCAGAATAACGCCACCTTCAGAGATCTTATCGCCCACTTTAACTTTAACTTCTTTAACAATACCGGCTGCATCAGCAGGTACGTCCATAGTGGCTTTGTCGGTTTCCAAAGTAATCAGGGTGTCGTCAACGGCAATAGTGTCACCCACTTTAACTTCTACGGCGATGATGTCGACGTTTTCATGGCCGCCGATATCAGGGACTTTGATTTCTACGATACTCATTTGAGTTCCTTTAATATTTTTCAGTTTGATGCCGTCTGAAAACTGTTTCACACGGCATCGGTACGGTTTGTTCAAACCATTCAAGCATTCGGTTTTCAGACGGCCTGATGTCTGAATGAAACAAACAGACCGTCTGAAACATCAATTAGCGTTTCCAGCTAGGAGCTAAATCGGCTTTGATGCCATATTTTTCAATGGCTTGTTGAACGGTTTCTTTGCTGACTTTGCCTTGTTCGGCCAATGCGCTCAATGCAGCAACGGCAATGTTGTAGCGGTCCACTTCGAAAGAAGCGGCGCAGGTTGGCACGGCTGTCGGAACGGCCGAAACCATCGGTACCCAAGACATGGTAGTCGTTCGGGATGTACGCGCGGATACGGTCGGCATAGCTGCGGATATAGTCGGTAGCGGCGATAACCGGACCGTCATGACCTTGCAGTTGTGAGGTAACGAAAGGCACTTTTTCAGCTTCCAGCGGATGCAGGCGGTTGAAACGTTCTACTTCGATGGCGTCGCGGTGCAACAGGTTGAAGGACAGGGCAAGACCAAATGTCTGCTTCTACGCCGAAGTCGGCTTTCAGCAATTCGGCACCGGCAATCACTTCTTGCAGGGATGGTGCCGGAACCCATCAATTGAACTTTCTTGTCGCCTTTGTCACCGGCTTTCAGCAAGTACATACCTTTCAGGATGTCTTGTTCCACGCCTTCAGGCATGTCAGGATGAGCGTAGTTCTCGTTCATCAGGGTGATGTAGTAGAACACGTCTTCGTTATTGGCATACATACGGCGCAGACCGTCTTGTACGATAACAGCTACTTCGTATTGGAAGGTCGGATCGTAAGAAACGCAGTTCGGGATCAAATCGGCTTGAATGTGGCTGTGGCCGTCTTCGTGTTGCAGGCCTTCACCGTTCAGTGTTGTACGGCCGGCAGTACCACCCAACAGGAAGCCGCGTGCGTGCATATCGCCGGCAGCCCATGCCAAATCGCCGACACGTTGGAAACCGAACATAGAGTAGTAAATGTAGAAAGGAATCATCGCAAAGTTGTTGTTGGCGTAGCTGGTTGCAGCCGCGATCCAGTCAGCCATTGCGCCTGGCTCGTTAATACCTTCTTGCAAGATTTGACCGTCAACAGATTCTTTGTAGAACATCAGTTGGTCTTTATCTTGAGGGAGTATATTGTTGGCCTTTAGGGTTCCAAATACCGTATTGGCGGAACATACCTTCCATACCGAAAGTACGGCTTTCGTCAGGAACGATAGGTACAACGCGTTTGCCGATTTTTTTTGTCTTTCAACAGAGTAGACAGGATACGTACGAAAGCCATGGTGGTTGAGAATTCACGGTCACCGCTGGATTTCAGTTGGGTGTCAAATGCAGACAGTTCAGGCACTTCCAGAACGTCTTGGGTAGGGTTGCGTTGAGGCAGGTAGCCACCCAAAGATTCACGGCGTACGTGCAGGGTATTTGTATTCTTCGCTGTCAGGAGCAAAAGTCAGGTAAGGCAGGTCGCCACTGTCGATTTGCTCGTCAGTTACAGGAATGTCAAAGCGGTCACGGAATTGTTTCAGAGACGCTTTGTCCATTTTTTTGGCTTGGTGGGCAACGTTTTGACCTTCACCGGATGCACCCATACCGTAACCTTTAATGGTTTTCGCCAAGATTACAGTAGGTTTGCCGTCGGCGTGGTTCACTGCGCGGTCGTAAGCGTTGTACACTTTTTGAGGGTCATGACCACCACGGTTTAATGCCCAAATTTCGTCATCAGTCATATCGGCGACTAATGCTTTCAGTTCAGGCGTATTGAAGAAGTGTTCGCGAACGTATGCACCGTCTTTGGATTTGTAAGTTTGGTAGTCACCGTCCAAGCACTCTTCCATACGTTTGCGCAGGATACCATCTTTGTCTTTTGCCAAGAGGCGGTCCCAGCGACGACCCCAGATGACTTTCACAACATTCCAGCCGGCGCCGGCAAAGTTGCCTTCCAGCTCTTGAATGATTTTGCCGTTACCGCGTACTGGGCCGTCCAAACGTTGCAGGTTACAGTTGATAACAAATACCAAGTTGTCCAAGCCTTCGCGTGAAGCCAGAGCAATAGCACCTTGGCTTTCAGGTTCGTCCATTTCGCCGTCGCCACAGAATACCCATACTTTACGGCCTTTGGTTTTAGCCAGACCGCGAGATTCCAAGTATTTCAGGAAGCGTGCTTGGTAAATTGCCATCAATGGGCCAAGACCCATAGATACGGTTGGAAATTGCCAGAAGTCAGGCAACAGGTGAGGGTGAGGGTAAGAAGGCAGACCTTTACCGTTAACTTCTTGACGGAAGTTGTTCAGCTGGTCTTCAGTCAGACGGCCTTCAACGAAAGCGCGTGCGTAGATACCAGGGGCAACGTGGCCTTGGAAGAATACCAAATCGCCTTCTTCGCCTTCGCCTTTAGCTTTCCAGAAGTGGTTGAAGCCGACTTCGTACATAGTGGCGGCTGATTGGAAAGATGCAATGTCCACCCAATTCCAAATCTTTTTTACCCGCGCGCAAAACGATAGCGGCAGCGTTCCAACGAACGAATGCACGGATGCGGTGTTCGATGTTTTGGTCGCCGGGGATGCCTTTTTCGTCTTCAACGGAAACAGTGTTCAAGTATGGAGTAGTGGTGCCGTGAGGGCATACGGATGCCTTTGTCACGGCTGTATTTGACCAAACTTTCCAGCAGGTATTGGGCGCGCTCGCTGCCTTCATATTCTAAAACAGAGCTTAACGCGTCTAACCATTCTTTGGTTTCAATTGGGTCAACATCGTGTAATTGGGTGGACATAATATCTATCCTTGTGTTGAGTGTTTTTTTCAATGACGGAGTATTACTCCGATATTTTCGTTTGCGAACAAATATGAGTTAAAAACGAAAAATTCCTAGAGTCAAATTCGAAAAAGTTTTTAATTACTGAAATATTTTCAATACGTTATAACCATTGATGAAAAAAATCAGAAAGAATTGAACTTTTTGCGAACCGGCTAACCTGCAAATGCTATCAGTAATTGGGCAAACTGGCAAATCATGCTGTAGATATTGATAGGATGTAGAGGTTGGAATTAGGATTTTTAAAAAGAGTTATAGAGTTTGTTTTAAATCGAGATATTGAGTGGATACAGTAAAAAGTATCAGGTGTTTGAGTAAATAGATTCGAATACGAAAAACATTTTTTTAAAAATTTTGTTGTAAATTGAAAGTTTGGATTGGGTTTAGGGTTTGAAAGGGAAAAATTTAGATTATCTGATTCTTTACAAAGAGAGTAGGCCGTCTGAAGACTTTAAAAAGAGATTAAGAGGAATGGGATTTGAAGATAACGATTATTGAGGAAGGGTAAATGAAAAAAATGACATGTACAGGCTGAGACCTTTGCAAAATTCCCCAAAATCCCCTAAAGTCCCGCCCAAGACATTTAGGGGATTTCTCATGAGCACCTTCTTCCAGCAAACCGCTTTAAAGCCATGATTGCCAAACACATCGACCGCTTCCCACTATTGAAGTTGGATCAAGTGATTGATTGGCAGCCTATCGAACAGTACCTGAACCGTCAAAGAACCCGTTACCTTAGAGACCACCGCGGCCGTCCCGCCTATCCACTGCTATCCATGTTCAAAGCCATCCTGCTCGGACAATGGCACAGCCTCTCCGATCCCGAACTCGAACACAGCCTCATCACCCGCATCGATTTCAACCTGTTTTGCCGTTTCGACGAACTGAGCATCCCCGATTACAGCACCTTATGCCGCTACCGCAACTGGCTGGCACAAGACGACACCCTGTCCGAATTGCTGGAACTGATTAACCGCCAACTGACTGAAAAAAAGGTTTAAAAAGTAGAAGGCATCCGCCGCCGTCATTGACGCCACCATTATTCAGACCGCCGGCAGCAAACAGCGTCAGGCCATAGAAGTCGATGAAGAAGGGCAAGTCAGCGGCCAAACCACACCGAGTAAGGACAAAGATGCCCGCTGGACAAAGAAAAACGGTCTCTACAAACTCGGTTACAAACAACATACCCGTACCGATGAGGAAGGCTATATCGAGAAACTGCATGTCACTCCCGCCAATACCCATGAGTGCAACCACCTGTTGCCTTTGTTGGAGGGCATTGCCGAAGATACGACCGTCTATGCCGATAAAGGCTACGACAGTGCGGAAAACCGGCAACATCTGAAAGAACATCGGTTGCTGGACGGCATTATGCGCAAAGCCCACCGCAACCGTCCGCTGACGGAAGTGCAAACCAAACGCAACCGATATTTGTCGAAGACCCGTTATGTGGTCGAACAGAGCTTCGGTACGCTGCACCGTAAATTCCGCTATGCCCGGGCAGCCTATTTTGGTCTGCTCAAAGTGAGTGCGCAAAAGCCATCTGAAGGCGATGTGTTTAAACCTGTTGAAAGCGGCTAACAGGCTAAGTGTGCCTGTTGCTGCCTAAAGAGCGGCCCGGATGCCTTATTATGGGGCGTCCGGGGAGGATTAAGGGGCATTTGGGTAGAATTAGGGAGTGATTTGGGGAGAGCAGCCGAAAAACCTGTGTTTAGGTTTCGGCTGTTGGGAGAAGGACTTTTTGCAAAGGTCTCAGGCTGTTTAGTTTAGCTCTGACATGTCATTTATGTAGGGAAGTTAGAATTTCAGACGGCCTTTAATCAGCAGAGCCTTTTTGAGCGAATTGCTTCCATTGAGCCAAAAAGCTCTTTGAGAGCGAATTGCTTCCATTGAGCCAAAAAGCTCTTTGAGAACGTCTTGCTGTTCATGCCCATGTTGGATGGCTTCTTGCAGCCAGAAACAAGCATTATTGATGTCTTTTTCTACGCCCATACCGTGATAATACAGACAGGCAAGATTATATTGAGCCATCGTGTCTCTTTTGTTTGGCTGCTGCTTCAAACCATTTTGCAGCTTGGGCATAGTCGACAGGTACACCTTGTCCACTGTAATACATCATGCCAAGATTGGTTTGGGATTTGCTGTGCCCACGTTCTGCGGATTGGTGGTATAGATCCAGTGCTTCAGCGTAATTCTGTTGGCGTTTTAAGCCATAGTGCGCTGCAAATGCCAGCTTGTATAGACGTTCAGCCTCCTGACGTTGGAGGGCGATTTCTTTCGTCAGCTCATAGTTTTGCTGGTTATTCAATGCGCTGTCAGACAGAAGTTTTTGGTAAGCGACAAGATTACCTAAATCAGCCGAGCGTTGATAATATTGACGTGCGGTGTCTGCATCAACTGCTTGTCCCAATCCGTAGCGATAGATATCACCTAAAAGCGCAATCCTTCCGGATCATTTTGATCCGCAGCAAATTTAGCGTGCTGATAGGGCCTTTTGAGGGTCTCGTTCGGTGTTTTTGCCCAATAGATAGAATTTCGGCAAGTGCTACATGCGCGTTGCTGTCACCTTTTTCGGCAGCTTTTTCAAACCATTCCAATGCTTCAGCAGGATTTGATGCGACTAAGAGTTCTGCAAGAGAAGTTTGCGCCGGAACAATGTCGTAATCGGCGGCAATACGCAAAATGTTCGATTGCTTTTTCAGGGTTTTGTGCAACACCTTGCCCCAATTTGTATTGAAGGCCGAGTTGCCAGTGTGCCGCAATAAATCCCTGTGCAGCGGATTGCTGATAAAGTTTATGGGAATATTCCAAATCAGGAGAGCTGGAATATTGGTAATGTTGGGCTAAGAAGTATTGTGCCTGAGGATTTTGCTGTTCGGCAGCTTTCAATGCCCATTTGACTGCTTCTTGGTCATTGCCATTGTCTGCATATAAACGCATCAGGCGCAGCTGGGCAGGGGCTAATCCTTCTTCGGCAAGCTCTTGATAGGCTGAAATAAGCGTTTCTACTTCTGCACCGTTATTTTTCTTGTAATTGGAGAAGATTATAGCGGGCATAGGGATGACTCGGCTCTTGCTGCTTGTTTTTAAATATTCAACTGCAATTGCCGAAATCTTGTTCGTTTTCGTGGTTTTTCGAATAGGCAGCCTGCCAGTTGAAATGCAGCCTCAATATGCCCGGCTTCTGCCGCTTCGCAGAGCAATGGGATGGCTTGTGCAAAGTCAGGAGGGTCTTGAGTGATTAATTTTTCTGCTAGCAGAAAAGATTCTTCATATTGTTGAGCATTCATCGGTTTGCTTTTATATTTTGTGAAGGATTAAGAATAAAATAATCGGCCTACAGGGTGCAGCCGTTATGATTTTGTAATTTTTGAAGTTATTTACAAAAACAGGCAACCGTATTTGTATTTTTATACTTAGAATAATGGAATAATTTGTTTCATGCTGCATAAATACAACAGAGGCATGTGATAAAGTGGGTTGAGAAAATACTTCTGCTGTTTATTCGGTTTAAATTATTCATCGTCCGGTTTTTTACGCCACAAAACAAGTAATTTACCAATATGCTGCACCAGTTGGGCACCCAGTGTTTCACACAGGGCATTGCAAATTTCAATACGTTCAGCACGGTCATCGCCAAAAACACGGACTTTTAATCAATTCGTGCGCTGTCAATGCGGCATCGGTTTCTTTGATGACCGAGTCGGTCAAGCCTTGTTGGCCAACCATAACGACAGGGTGGAGGTGGTGTGCTTGGGATTTCAAGGCCAAAATTTCTTTGGTGCTTAATTTGTTGTTGCTCATATTAGTAAGTATCCAATTAAAAAGTTTAATGGCCATATTGTACGCGATTTAGAACATTTACGGGGAAATAACGTACAATGCTGATTTTAACTTAAGCATTTCAAATCAAGATGGCTGTACGCTCAAAATCTTCAAAAGCATGGCTGCATGAGCACGTCAACGATCATTATGTCCATATGGCACAAAAAGGACGGATATCGTGCCAGAGCGGCTTATAAATTATTAGAAATTAATCAAAAAGACAAATTAATCAAGCCAGGTACAGTTTTGGCAGATTTGGGCAGCGCGCCGGGAAGTTGGTCACAAGTTGCGGCCAAGCTGGTCGGTAAAACAGGGGCAGTGTTCGCTTTGGATATTTTGCCAATGGATGCTATTGAAGGTGTGTCGTTTATTCAGGGTGACTTTAGGGAAGATGCTGTTTTGGAGCAGTTTGAAGCCTTATTGGATAATCGTCCGTTAGACCTTGTAATCTGTGATATGGCACCCAATATGTCAGGCAATGCCGTAACCGACCAGGCACGCAGTTTTTATTTGTGTGAACTGGCTTTTGGATTTTGCCTCCCAGCATTTGAAAAACCGAGGCAGTTTTTGGTGAAGGTGTTTCAAGGCGCGGGTTATCAAGAGTATACGGCGGCTATGCGTGAAATTTTTGCCAGTGTACAAACCCGAAAGCCGGATGCTTCCCGCAATCGTTCCAGTGAGATTTTACCTATTAGGTAAAAATAAACGCTGACAATGTAGGGTGGGTGCTTTAAAAATTCTTTCCCTTGATTTTATTTATTTTGTAACCATGGAGCCTGTTCAGTGGGGAATACCATTAAAAACATATTAGTCTGGGTAGTGGGTGGTGCTATGCTTTTAGCAGCATTCAATGCACTCAGCGATAAGCAGGAAGATAAACAGCAAATCGAATATTCTCAATTTATTCAGCAAGTTAATAGTGGCGAAGTATCCAATGTCAATATTGAAGGATCTGTTGTCAGCGGCTATCTGATTAAAGGTGAGCGCACCGATAAAACTGCCTTCTATACCAATGCGCCTTTGGATGACAACTTGGTTAAAAACACTGTTGGACAACAAAGTACGCGTCAAAGTGACTCCGGAAGAAAAACCAAGTATGCTGGCCAGTCTGTTTTACAGCCTGCTGCCTGTTTTGTTATTGATCGGTGCATGGTTCTACTTCATGCGCATGCAAAGCGGCGGTGGCGGTAAAGGCAGCGCATTCTCTTTTGGTAAGAGCCGTGCACGTTTGTTGGACAAAGATTCCAATAAAGTTACTTTTTGCCGATGTTGCAGGTTGTGATGAGGGCAAAAGAAGAAGTACAAGAAATCGTAGATTACCTGAAATCGCCTAATCGTTATCAAAGTCTGGGCGGTCGAGTACCTCGCGGTATTTTGTTGGCCGGTAGCCCTGGTACGGGTAAAACATTGCTGGCCAAAGCGATTGCTGGTGAGGCCGGCGTGCCATTCTTCAGTATTTCAGGGTTCTGACTTCGTAGAAATGTTTGTCGGTGTCGGTGCGAGGCCGTGTCCGCGATATGTTCGAGCAGGCTAAGAAAAAAATGCGCCATGTATCATCTTTATTGATGAAATTGATGCTGTCGGCCGTCAGCGTGGTGCCGGTTTGGGCGGTGGCAATGATGAGCGTGAGCAAACATTGAACCAATTGTTGGTTGAAATGGATGGTTTTGAAAGCAACCAAACCGTTATTGTGATCGCAGCAACCAACCGTCCTGATGTACTTGACCCTGCGTTGCAGCGTCCGGGCCGTTTTGACCGCCAAGTCGTTGTTCCATTGCCTGATATCCGTGGCCGTGAGCAAATCTTGAAAGTACACGCTAAAAAAGTACCTTTGGATGCATCCGTAGATTTGACTTCTTTAGCACGCGGTACACCTGGTTTTTCAGGTGCGGATTTGGCAAACTTGGTCAATGAAGCAGCTTTGTTTGCTGGTCGTCGCAATAAAGTGAAAGTCGATCAAAGCGACTTTGAAGATGCAAAAGACAAAATCTACATGGGTCCGGAGCGTCGCAGCATGGTGATGCACGAAGATGAAAAACGTGCGACAGCCTATCATGAGGCCGGCCATGCAATCGTAGCGGAAAGCCTGCCGTTTACCGATCCGGTTCACAAAGTAACCATTATGCCTCGTGGCCGCGCATTGGGTTTGACTTGGCAACTGCCTGAGCGTGACCGTATCAGCATGTACAAAGACCAAATGTTGAGCCAGCTCTCAATCTTGTTTGGTGGCCGTATTGCTGAAGATATTTTTGTCGGCCGTATTTCTACCGGCGCATCTAACGACTTTGAGCGTGCAACTCAAATGGCACGCGAGATGGTAACGCGTTATGGCATGAGCGACAAAATGGGGGTGATGGTTTATGCTGAGAACGAAGGTGAGGGTATTCTTGGGTCGCAGCGTAACCCGTTCTCAAAATCATTTCCGAGAAAACCCAACAAGATATCGATGCGAAAATCCGCCGTATTTTTGGATGAGCAATACCAAGTGGCTTACAAAATCTTGGATGAAAATCGCGATAAGATGGAAACCATGTGCAAGGCACTGATGGATTGGGGAAACCATCGATCGAGACCAAGTTTTGGAAATTATGGCCGGTAAACAGCCCTAGTCCGCCTAAAAGATTGCAGCCACAATGTCCGTGATGACAAAGTAGAAGAGCCTGAAGCGCCTGTTGCTGAAGCTGTTGAACCTGTTGAGCAAAAATGAGGTTCAGAATACTGAGTCAGTAGAAGCAGACAAAAACAGATAAATCTGTATAAGGCTTGAAACAGAAAACGGTAGCTTTTAAGCTACCGTTTTTATTTTGAAGATAAGCAAAAGGCCGTCTGAAAAAGCTTCAGACGGCCTGATTTTTATTGAGTCAATTACAAAAACAGCCAAAAGCAGCTTCGTAGTCAGGCTCGTTCGCAATTTCAGAAACCAACTCAGCGTGGAGAACTTGGTTTTGCTCGTTCAAAACCACCACTGCGCGGGCAGTCAGGCCGCGTAATGGGCTTTCTGTCAGTGTAACACCGTAATCGTTAGAAAAGCTGCTGCGGAATGTAGAAAGTGTCACTACATTTTCCAAACCTTCTGCGCCGCAGAAACGGGCTTGTGCAAACGGTAAATCGGCAGAAATGCACAAAACGACGGTATTGTCCAAAGACGAGGCATGTTTGTTGAAAGTGCGGACGGACTGGGCGCATACGCCGGTGTCAATACTAGGGAAAATATTCAGCACTTTGCGTTTGCCTGCAAAGTCAGCCAATGATTTCTCAGATAGGTCTGCTGCTACCAATGTGAAATCAGGTGCAACTTGGCCGATAGCGGGCAAATTGCCGTTTGTAGAAATAGGTGAGCCTTGGAAAGTAACTTTGGGCCATGATTCAGTCCTTGTGTCAGGGGAAAATAGGATGGTCAGGAGTTTAGTAATGACGGCGGCGGAAATAGAACATGCCTTCGCTGTCAATTTCTAAAATATAGCGGCCGTTTTGTACGGCGGCATAACCGCTTTTGCCTTCGGTATAAGGTTGCAAAAGCAGCATGTGATATCAGATAGTCAGTTAGTTTGCTGCCGTCTTGGGCAATATTATCCACCATTTTTGCAAAGGTAGTGTGGCAGACTCCGTTGGCTGACCAGCCGGCTGAAACGCCTTTTTCATTTTTTTCCATGCATTGGCCGCTGATGACTTCTAAGTCGGTAGGGTGCTTGCCAATCAGATTGATGACGCCACCCTCTATACCGTTAATCGGATAGGTGCGTTGTTTTTACCTTCTTTGGTTTTCGCCTTCTTGAGCTGTACCCAAATCCAAACCGGCTATGGCTTGTTCATCGATATATTTAACTTTGAAGGTAGGCTTTGGCGCTTTGCTCGAAGCAGCATCATTGGCTGCAGTATCTTCAGATTTACCACCGCAGGCAGCCAATGAAAAGGCTGAGCAAGATAAGGGAAAGGTTTTTTTCATATGAGAAACCCTAGAAAACGATTATATTTCAAATGATAAACGATATTATGGCCGTCTGAAATTTTCAGACGGCCTTGATATTATTTCAACGGACGAATACCTACTGCATCGCGTACTTTATCCAACAATTCACGTGCTTCTTTACGCGCTTTTTGTGCGCCGGACTGCAAAATGTCTTCAATTTGAGAGGGTTTGGCGGTCAATTCATTGTAGCGCTCGCGCGGCTCTGCGAGTTCGGCATTGATTTTTGCGCCCAAGAGTTTCTTGGCCTCACCCCAAGCAAGGCCTTCGGCCAGCATTTGCGTGAACTCAGCAGTTTCAGACAGCGTGGAGAAGGCTTTGTAGATTTCAAACAGAGGACTTTCATCAGGCTGTTTCGGCTCGCCGGGTTCTTTCATATTGGTGATGATTTTGTTGACCGATTTTTGGGTTTTCTTGTCGTTTTCCCAAAGCGGAATGGTATTGCCGTAGGACTTGGACATTTTGCGTCCGTCTAAGCCGACCAAGAGTTCGACATTTTCGTCGATTTTTACTTTTGGCAGGGTGAAGAGTTCTTGGAAGCGGTGGTTAAAGCGACCGGCAATATCGCGTGCCATTTCAACGTGTTGGATTTGGTCGCGACCGACTGGTACTTCATGGGCATTGAACATAAGGATGTCGGCAGTCATGAGGATAGGGTAGCTGTACAGGCCCATTTCCACGCCGTGATCCGGATCTTCCTGACCGTTTTCGGTATTTGTCTGTACTGCGGCTTTATAAGCGTGGGCGCGGTTCATCAGGCCTTTTGCGGTGATACAGGTCAGAATCAGTTTAGCTCCATCACTTCAGGAATGTCGCTTTGACGGTAGAAAGTAGTCTGTTCCGGATTGAGTCCGCAGGCGAGCCGTGTGGCGGCAACAGCTTGAGTAGATTGATGAATCATTTCCGGCTCATGACATTTGATGATACCGTGATAGTCGGCCAAAAAGAGGAATGATTCGGTATTGGAATCTTGCGCTGCGCGGATAGCCGGGCGGATGGCACCGACATAGTTGCCCAAGTGTGGAATACCTGTTGTGGTAACGCCTGTTAAAAACTCGTTTTTTTGCTCATGAAAGTATCCTTCGGCACAAAGGCCGTCTGAAAAATAAATATGGTGCCGATTATACCTGATTATTCTTGATTTTTCAGACGGCCTTTTGAGTAAAAGGGTAACTGGATAATAAAAGTTATGACATAAAATTATAAAAAATAAAACTTTATAAAAACAATAATATAGTAAAAAAATTTTTGATTAATGGAGTAAATAGCTATTGAGTTATCCACATTTGCGCTTATATAGGCTCTAACAGAATATATTTGAAGAGGAACGTAAAATGAGATTTGATAAGTTGACTGCTAAATTCCAGCAAGCTCTGCAAGAAGGTCAAAGTTTGGCTTTGGCTGCGGACAGCAGCTACCTTGAGGCCGGCTTTTATCTTAAAAGCGTTGCTTGACGATCAAAACAGTGGTGCTGCTGCGTTACTGGCTCATGCAGGCGTGAATGTGCCTCAAGTAAAACAACGTTTGCAGCAACATTTGAGCAGCTTGCCAAAAGTATCCGGTCAAGGCGGCGATATTATGCCTAGCCGTGAGCTGCAAGCTGTATTGAACTTGATGGACAAGGCTGCAACCAAACGCGGCGATGCCTATATCGCCAGCGAACTTTTCCTGCTGGCTTTGGTTCAGCAGAATGATGCTACCGGCAACATTTTGAAAGAAGCCGGTGCGACCGAACAAAATATCAATGCCGCAATCGATGCGGTACGAGGAGGACAAAACGTGAACGATGCGAATGCCGAAGACCAACGAGATGCTTTGAAAAAATACACACTTGATCTGACTCAACGCGCCCGTGATGGTAAGCTCGACCCTGTTATCGGTCGTGATGATGAAATTCGTCGTGCGATTCAAGTATTGCAACGCCGTACCAAAAAACAACCCTGTGCTGATTGGTGAGCCAGGTGTGGGTAAAACCGCTATTGTTGAAGGCTTGGCGCAACGTATTGTTAACGGCGAAGTACCTGAATCCCTGCGTAACAAACGCCTTTTTGGTTCTGGACTTGGCAGCTTTGATTGCCGGTGCGAAATACCGTGGCGAATTTGAAGAACGCTTGAAAGGCGTGTTGAACGACTTGGCTAAAGACGATGGCAACACTCTGATTTTCATCGACGAAATCCATACTTTGGTTGGTGCAGGTAAAACCGATGGCGCAATGGATGCGGGTAATATGTTGAAACCGGCTTTGGCGCGCGGCGAACTGCACTGCATCGGCGCAACCACCTTGGACGAATACCGTCAGTACATCGAAAAAGATGCGGCACTCGAACGCCGTTTCCAAAAAGTATTGGTTGGCGAGCCAAGTGTGGAAGATACCATTGCTATTCTGCGCGGTTTGCAAGAGCGTTATGAAATCCACCACGGCATCGATATTACTGACCCTGCTATCGTTGCCGCAGCGGAATTGAGCGACCGTTATATTACCGACCGCTTCCTGCCTGATAAAGCGATTGATTTGATTGACGAAGCAGCCAGCCGTATCAAAAATGGAGCTGGACAGCAAACCTGAGCAAATGGATAAACTTGACCGTCGCATTATTCAGCTCAAAATGGAAAAAATGCACGTTGCCAAAGAAACCGATGATGCCAGCAAAAAAACGTCTGGAATTGATAGACGAAGAAATCGACGGACTGCAAAAAAAGAATACGCTGATTTGGATGAAATCTGGAAAGCCGAAAAAGCGGCATCATCCAGCACCGCCGACATCAAGAAACAGATGGACGACATCAAAGTCAAAAATCGAACAGGCCAAACGCCAAGGCGATTTTGCCCGTGCGTCCGAACTCGAATACGGCGAGTTGCCGAAATTAGGGCGCGCAGTTGCAGGCAGCGGAAAGTAACCCCGATGGCAAAAAAACAAAACAAACTTTTTCCGTACTGAAGTCGGCGCGGATGAAGTAGCCGAAATCGTTTCCCGCATGACCGGCATCCCTGTGTCAAAAAAATGATGGAAGGTGAACGCGACAAGCTGCTGAAGATGGAAGAAGTATTGCACCGCCGCGTGGTTGGTCAAGACGAAGCCGTGCGCGCTGTGTCTGACGCTATCCGCCGCAGCCGTTCCGGTTTGGCCGATCCGAATAAAACCTTATGGCAGCTTCTTGTTCTTAGGCCCGACCGGTGTGGGTAAGACTGAATTGTGTAAGGCATTGGCAGGCTTCCTGTTTGACAGCGAAGATCATCTGATTCGTATCGATATGTCTGAATACATGGAAAAACATGCTGTTGCCCGCCTCATCGGCGCGCCTCCCGGCTATGTCGGCTACGAAGAAGGCGGCTACCTGACTGAGCAAGTCCGCCGTAAACCATACAGCGTGATTCTTTTGGATGAGGTGGAAAAAGCCCATCCGGACGTATTCAACATCTTGCTGCAAGTATTGGATGACGGCCGTTTGACCGATGGACAAGGTCGAACTGTTGACTTCAAAAATACTGTTATCGTGATGACTTCCAATATCGGTAGCCAACATATCCAACAAATGGGTACTCAAGACTACGAAGCGGTGAAAGAAGCGGTGATGGAAGAAGTGAAGGCTTACTTCCGCCCCGAAATGATCAATCGTATCGATGAAGTGGTCGTGTTCCACGGATTGAATCAGGAGAATATCCGCAATATCGCGAAAAATCCAGCTCAAAGGTTTGGAAAAACGTTTGGAAGCTACAACATCTGCATCTGAAAGTCGATGATGCTGCCTTGGATCTAATTACTAAAGCCGGTTTCGACCCTGTGTATGGTGCCCGTCCGCTCAAACGCGCCATCCAATCAGAAATCGAAAATACGCTGGCAAAAGCATTGCTTGAAGGCAAATATGCACCTGATAGCACAATCCATGTTAAAGAAGAGGGTGGTAAGCTCTTGTTTGCATAAGGTTAAAACAATGTAGTATGCTGTTGTAAAAGGCCGTCTGAAAGAATTCAGACGGCCTTTCTTAATTATTGATTCATATCATATATTTATTATGTGATTTGATTATTCATTGAATTTTTAGAGAATATTAATCGAAAATCTTGTGCCATCGGTTGATAAAGAATGCGATATAATCCGACCTGTTTGCCAAGGTTCTTGCTAAATATCTCATTTTATGTAATAATACTACAATGCAAAAACTGACTAATCAAAATCTTCACATTATTTTGTCGGAACGCTTAAATGATACCGACTTTGTTCTTATTCTCAATGCATTAATCAAATTTTTGCGCCGAGGAGGCAAAAAACAGGCTTCCGAACGTTTCGATTTGATTTTATCTACTTTAAAACAAGACGATGCTTTATGCCGTCAATTCAGCCTGCGCTTCTATGCCTGGTTGTCTAAAGTTCACATCTATCCTGCGCTGATTAAGCTGGGTATTTTCTCGCGCCATAGCTTTACTCGAGAGATGGGCATACGGATTTACGAACGTTTCAGCCCGTCTTATAAAGATTTTTCCAATCTGCGCGAAGTATTTTTATATCTTTTTCATTCGAAAAACGATGATAAATGGTTGCAGACCCTGAGTTTGCGCCAATGGTTGAGCATGTATGAATTGTTGCTGGGTAAAGCGGATCCTGCTTTGCTTCAGACGGCCAGCCGACAGTTGGCAGATGCCCGTTTGCGAGCGGTAGAAATGCTGTCTATTTGGATTGCTTCCGAAGCGATTGAGCCGGATTTAATACGGATTGCTCCCCGTTTGTTGGAGGCGGATTCGGCATTTGTTGCTTTGCAACGTGAAATTGCAAAATTGGTTGAACACTATCGCCATAGCGAAGAAACTTACGATACGGCGCACTTGGAGGTCATGTTTGACCAGTGCAACAAGCAAATTGAGTATCTGCGTCGTCGTGGTACAGGGGCGGGGTCTGGTTCGTCAGTGAAAGTGGCCCACTTGCTGGAGCGTCTGCAGCAAACCCTAGGCCGTCTGAAACTGCTGACCAATATTCAAATTGAAACCGGCAGCCGCACCCGCTTAACCATCAATCTGATGAATGCGATGATTTACGCGGCGGTAGAGCAATACAGTACCAGCCACTTGCGTAAAAGCAGTATCCGAATGCTGGCGCGCAGTATTACGGAAAACAAAAGTCATCATGGTGAGCATTACATTACGCGCAACCGTAGCGAATATTTCAAAATGTTTTTATTCTGCAGCAGGTGGCGGCGTAATTATTGCTTTGATGGCATTGAATAAAATCCATATTGCGTCTTTGGGATTCGGCGAGTTTACTACTTCATTCCTTGCCGGACTTAACTATGGCTTAGGCTTTATGCTGATTCATATGCTGCACTGCACCGTTGCGACTAAGCAGCCTGCCATGACAGCGGCGAGCTTTGCCGAGCAGGTGGACTCAAATGAAGGCAGTAAAGCGGTGGACAATAAATTGGCAAAACTGCTGATTGACGTGTGTCGTTCGCAAAAGTGTGGCCGTGTTTGGTAATGTATCGATTGCCGTATTGTTGGCGGCTGGGATCGCTTGGGGTTATGCCTACACGCATGGGCAGCCCTTGTTGAATGAGGCGGTTACAGCCTACCAGCTTAAATCTATTGAGATTTTTACTCAGCCAACCTTATGGTATGCCGCTATTGCCGGTGTATGGTTGTTTTGTTCGGGGATTATTGCCGGCTTCTTTGATAACCGTTCCGATTATCTGAACCTGCGTCAGCGCCTGCCGTTTAATCCGTTTTTACGAAAAATCATGCGTCCGCAGCCGCGTCGCCGTTTGGCCGCTTATATTCATAAGCATTACGGCTCGCTTATGGGCAATTTTATTTTCGGTATGCTCTTGGGGATGACCGGCTATTTTGGCCATCTTTTCGGCTTGCCGCTGGATATTCGCCATGTGGCGTTCTCTTCGGCAAACTTGGGTTATGCCGCGATTAGCGGTCATGCAGATATATTCACTTTTATACTTGGCTTGGCAAGCGTATTGGCAATCGGTATGGTGAATCTGGTGGTCAGTTTTTCTTTGGCTTTGGCTGTTGCGCTTCGTTCTCGCGGTACGCGTTTAGGCAGTATGCGTAATCTTCTGAAGAGCTTCTGGAGTCAAGTGAAAAGCCAATCCTTTGATTTTGCTGTATCCGGTTCAAGTGAATAACAAAGAAAAATACGAAGTAAGATTGAAGAAAAGGCCGTCTGAATATATATTTTTCAGACGGCCTTTTGATTTAAAAACCGATAAAGGTTAGGCTTGCAGAGAGGCGCGGTTTTTCCAAAAACTTGGTCAATCAAACCATATTCTTTAGCTTCATCGGCAGACATATAATTGTCGCGGTCGGTATCGCGCTCCAAGTCGGCCAAATCGCGGTCACAATGTTTGGCGAGTAAGCGATTCAGTTTCTCTTTGATTTTCAGCAGCTCTTTAGCGTGAATTTCAATATCGGAAGCCTGACCGGCCAAAACCGCCGCTGATGAGCGGTTGGTGAATCATGATACGGCTGTTTGGCAGGGCAAAGCGTTTGCCTTTTTTTCACCTGCGGACAACAGGAATGCGCCCATACTTGCCGCTTGGCCCAAGCATAAGGTAGAAACATGAGGCTTGATGAAGTTCATGGTGTCGTAAATCGACATACCGGCAGTAACCGAACCGCCCGGAGAGTTGATATAGAAGAAGATATCTTTATCAGGGTTTTCACTTTCCAAGAACAGCAATTGCGCAACAACCAAGTTGGCAGATTCGTCCGTCACTGGGCCGACCAAGAAAACGATGCGCTCTTTCAAAAGGCGTGAGTAGATGTCGAATGCGCGCTCGCCGCGACCGCTTTGTTCGATAACGGTAGGGACAAGGTAATTATTGAAATCGAAGGACATTTTTGTCTCCTGTTAATGATGGAAAAAGCACCAAAGCATTTAAAGCGCTTCGGTGCTTTTGATTGTCTGTTTCAGACGGCCTTAGAGCAATTAAGCTTGTGCGCCCATTACTTCGTCAAAAGACAGCGCTTTTTCAGTTACTTTAGCTTTGCTCAGAACGAAATCAACAACGTTGCTTTCTACTGCTAGGAAGTCGGGCCTTGCAGGCGGGAAGGCTCTGCGTAGTACCAGTCGATAACTTCTTGAGGATCTTCGTAGCTTTCAGCGAAGTTGGCAACAACGGCTTTTGATTTGGTCTTCAGTTGGCTCAAGTTTGTTTTCTTCAACCAATTTAGCCAAAATCAGACCCAAAAGAAACGCGGCGTTCTGCTTGTTCTTTGAATATATCCAAAGGCAGATCCAAGTTGGCAGCGTCAGCCATACCTTGGTTAACGAAGTTTTGTTTCATTTCGTTTGCCAAGCGGGCGGCTTCTTCGTTGACTAAAGCAACAGGAACTTGCAAATCGGCTGCTTTGAGCAGGGCGTTCATTACAGATTCTTTAGTTTGTTCACCGATGCGACGCTTAACTTCGCGGCCAACGTTTTTCTTCACTTCTTCATGCATTTTGGCAACGTCGCCGTCTTCAATGCCCAGAGCTTTAGCGAAGTCTGCGTCAACTTCAGGCAAAGTAGCTTCAGAAACGTTGTTCAGAGTGATGGTGAATACGGCAGATTTACCGGCAACATCTTTACCGTGGTAGTCTTCAGGGAAGTTTACGGTAACATCTTTGCTTTCACCGGCTTTCATACCGACAACACCGGCTTCGAATTCAGGCAGCATTTGACCTGCACCCAATACGAAAGCGTAGTTTTTAGACGCACCGCCAGCGAAAGGTTCGCCGTCGATTTTGCCTTCAAAGTCGATGATGACGCGGTCGCCGTTTTGGGCTTCGCGATCAACATGGTTGAAGCGGGTGCGTTGTTTACGCAGGATTTCTACAGTTTGGTCAACTTCGGCATCGCCAACAGTCGCAGTAACTTTTTCTACTTCTTGGGCAGACAGGTCACCAATAGTTACTTCAGGAAAAACTTCAAAAATAGCGGCAACTTTGAAAGACTCTTGATCGTCTTGTTCTTCAATGCCTTCAAAGCGTGGGTAACCGGCAACTTTTCAATTCTTGAGCAACGGCAACTTCGTAGAATTCGCGTTGTACCAATTCGTTGATAACGTCGTTTTGTGCGCTTGCGCCGTACATTTGGGCAATCATTTTGAACGGTGCTTTTACCCGGACGGAAGCCGTCAACTTTTGCACGGCGTTGGGTTTGTTTCAGTTTTTTTCTCAGTTTCTGCGTTGATTTTTGGACCAAGGCAGAGACAATACTACTTTTGCGTTCCAGATTTTCTAAAGTTTCAACAGTTACGCTCATCGTAAGCCCTTAAATTTGTTGTGTTTAAACGGTTATCCTTCTGCTCAGTATTCCGAAGAACTTCGGAAGCGTGCATAAGGTCAAAATTTAGCTGCTTAGTATAACACAATGTTTCACGAATAACATAAAAGGCCGTCTGAAAAGTGGGAAATTCTTTTCAGACGGCCTTTGCGTTTCGATATTATTGTTTTTACAGCTGGTCTTTTTGTGCCAGAATCCGTCGGCTACCGTTGATGTCTGCCGGAGAGAGAACACCGGCATTTTCAAGCGCATCTATCAAATTGGCGGCACGGTTGTAGCCAATGCGCAATTGGCGTTGCAGGGCAGAAATGGAAGTCTTGCGGCTCTCCAATACGAAGGCAACGGCTTGATCGAATAGCTCATCGCTGTTTGCGTTCGGATTGACAATATTGGTGGTTTCGATGGCCGCTTCGCCACTGAGCAGGCCTTCAACATAATTGGTCGGAGCCTGTTCTTTAACGAAATTGACGACCTGATGCACTTCATCATCGGAAACAAACGCACCTTGCAGGCGTGTCGGTTCTGCGCTGCCCGGTTGCAGGAATAATGAGTCGCCGTATTTGAGCAATTCGTCCGCACCCATTTGGTCAAGAATGGTGCGGCTGTCGATTTTGCTTTGTACGGTAAAGGCCATTCGTGTCGGAATGTTGGCTTTAATCAGGCCGGTAACCACATCGACACTCGGACGCTGGGTGGCGACAATCATGTGAATGCCTGCCGCACGCGCTTTTTGGGCAAGGCGTGCGATTTGCTGCTCAACGGATTTGCGTTCGGTCATCATCAAGTCAGCCAACTCATCGATAACGACCACAATCAACGGCAGTTTTTCCAGAGGCTCAGGATCGTCAGGATTTAAGCTAAACGGATTGAGTAATGGCTTGCCTGCTGCTTTGGCTTGTTCGACTTTTTGGTTGAAACCGTCCAAATTACGCACGCCGGCGTGGGAAAAGCAGACGATAACGTTTTTTTCCATTTCGGCAACACACCAGTTCAACGCTTGTCCAGCCTCACGCATATCGGTCACAACCGGACAGAGCAGGTGCGGAATGCCGTCGTAAATGCTCAATTCCAGCATTTTCGGGTCAATCATAATGAAGCGGACTTCGTCAGGCGTGGCTTTGAAGAGCATGGACATAATCATGCCGTTCACGCCGACGGATTTTACCTGAGCCGGTCATACCTGCGACCAAAAGATGCGGCATTTTTGCCAAGTCGCCGACAACGGGCGTACCTGCAATATCTTTTACCCAAAGCAACGGTCAGTTTGGACTTGGCGTCGGTAAACACGGGTGAAGAGAGGATTTCGCTCAACATGACGTCTTGGCGTTTCTCGTTGGGCAATTCAATGCCCATGGTGTTTTTACCGGCAATGGTTTCTACGATACGTACAGCTTGCAGAGACATTGAGCGCGCCAAATCTTTGGACAGGGCGACAATTTGGCTGCCTTTGACACCTTGTGCTGGTTCGATTTTCGTAGCGTGTGATCACGGGGCCGGAAGTGGCGGAAACAACCTGTACACCGATGCCAAATTCAGACAGCTTGGCTTCGATTAATTCTGCGGTTTGTTGCAATTCATCCGGATTGACGGCAACCGGTTCTTCAGACGGCATACGCAACAGGTTTATGTTGGGTTTGTGGTATTCGCCGTTGTTTTTAGGTTCAGTATCGTCAAACAGGGAAGTTTGATTTTAGGAGGCAGCGCAACGGACACGGCAACGGTTTTACGGTTGCTGCTGCTGCCTGCCAACGGAGCAACCGGAGTGGCGATAATGGTTTTGGCCTCTTTAACCATGCGGCGCGTATTTTGGGCTTCCAAAGCTTCGGAGCGGACATCTTCTTTTTTATTTTGGAATTGAGACAGTTTTTTCATCAAATTGCCAAACAGACCGCCCATATGGCTGCCGGATTTGGCCATGACTTCCAACCATGACACCTGAGCCAGCAGGGAAATGGATAAAAGCAACATTACGAGCATAATTAACAGACTGCCCGATTTGCCCAACAGCCAAGCTCAAGCCTGAACCGGCCAACAAGCCGACTAAGCCGCCTGCACCGACGGGAAGGGATTCGCTCAATGCATTATCAAACAGGAAATGCTCGATAATCGGACTGCACACCAGCAGGAGGAACACTGCCAAAGCGGCTACGCCGTGATTGTAGGGCTTGTGGTTTTCCTGCTTTTTCATGGGGCGGAAATTTTTGTAGAGAAAAACGCAAGAGGCGGCTATCCACCACCAAAACGATAAGCCGAACAGATAATATCCGACATCGGAAAGATATGCGCCGAAGAGGCCGCCGAGGTTGGCGACATCACTGCTTTTGGGAACGCTGCGTGACCATGCAGGGTCGTCCATGCTGAAGCTGGCCAGGGAAATGGCCAGATAAATGGTGATAACCAAGCCAAACAGCCATAAAGCATCATTAATCAAGTTAACGACATGCTCGGGGCGCGCTTTTTTTCTTCATTTTTGCAGCTCTTTGGCGGCTTTCAGGCGTTGGGAGACTTTATTGTCGGCTTGAGTTTGTGCTTTGGTGGATTTGCGTGTGGTCGGTTTGGCTGCCGGTTTGGTAGAGACGCGTTTTTTTGTTTGGGTTTTAGAAGATTTTGCAGTCATGAGATAAAGGCCGTCTGAAAAAGACCGGAAGTAATGTGCGTAAAGGGTAAATTATACCGTATTTACTAGGCACAAGAAATTGAAACGGGCGTAATCATTACAGGATTCAGGCCGTCTGTTTGGAGCGACGAAAATTTTTGGATTTCGTGTCTACCTGTTCAGACGGCCTGATGTTTTGATCGATTTGGACTTACATTCTGCCCAGTTCACGTTGGAGGGCTTGAATGTTTTTCTCCCTATCCAAAAACCGCACCTTGCAATGTACTGATGGCCTGTTGATTGACGCTACCGCCTTTGGCTGTCCGCGCTTGGCTCAGTTGCTTTTTGGCATCGGCCAAAAGCCGCGCGTTCATTGATAACTCGGTTTCAAAATAGAGCGGCGGCTGTTGACGCCGGAGGATTTTGGAACCGGAGGAGGAGCCGTTTCAGAAGCAGTACGGACAGGGGCAGGTTTGGGTGTTGCCTTATGGTTGGATTTTTGCAGCCGTATTTTTGCTTTTTTTGCCGGAGCCGTTTGTGATGTCGGTGCATCGAGTGTCGGCGCATCACTAACCGGAGTGTCGTATCGGCTGCTGCTGTATTTGCCGACAATCGGTAAATCATTGACGGCTTGGCAGTTGCCGCTTGGACGCGAGGTATAGACAATCGAGCCGTTGACTTCACAGGTGTAGATTTTTGCGGCGTGGGCTTGGCTGTTGAAAACAGCAAGCGGCAGCAGGGATAGGGTAAGCAGATATTTTTTTCATGATTCAGGTAGGGCTGATTCGTTGCAGTTGAGCATTTTATTCTTGTTCAGACGGCATGGGCTGCTGTTTTTTAGCTTTTACACTGTTTTTGTTTTTGCTCGGTTTGTCGGCTTTTTTCTCTTGTTTATCGGATTTTCCCGTGCGTGCCTTTTTCTTAGGCTTTGCACTTGCGCGTTCATCAGAGGCATTGAGACTGCGGATGTTGAGATGGTAACCGCTGCCTTGATGGCCGCTGATTTTAGGCAATTCGGCCTGTGCGCAGGAGGATTTGGGTTCGGAAGATAGCTGCCGTTGCCGCAGGAATAAACTGCGGCGGCTGCGTGAAGAGAAATGCTCAAGACGAAAGAGGATACGAGGAAGTATCCGGCTTGTTTGATGATTGAAGTCATGTTTTTCCGTATTGTGTTTTATTTCAGACGGCCTGATGGCTCTATTTTTATTGGGAAAACTCGGCTTCGACATCAACTTGGATTTGCTCAAGCTCTTCCTGCCATTGCAGCCAGTTTTCTTCCAGTTGCGTTAATTTTACTTTAGTTTCTGTTAATTGTGCGAGTGTTTCTTGCAATTTGGGTTTATTTTCTTCTGAATAAGCAGATTCTTGTGCCAAAAAAATGCTTCACAGGCCGTCTGAATATCAGTCAAACGCGCGATTTCTTTTTCGGCTTTGTCGATTTTCTGCTGAATCGGTTTGCTGCGTTTGGCTTTTTCCTGACGGATTTGTGCTTCTATGCGCTTGGTGTCTTTACGGCTTTGGCTTTGTGCAGAAGCGGCGGGGGCTGCTGCGGCGTTTTTCTTGTGCCAACCGCCATTGACGGTAGTCGTTCAAATCGCCGTCGAAGTTGTTCAGACGGCCTTTATCAATCAATAGGAAGCTGTCGGTAGTCGCTTCAAGCAGGCTGCGGTCGTGCGAAACGACAATCAATGCACCTTGGAAACTTTGCAGGGCAAGTGTCAGGGCGTGGCGCATATCCAAGTCTAGGTGGTTGGTCGGTTCGTCAAGCAGTAGCAGATTAGGTTTTTGCCAGATAATCATGGCAAGGGCGAGCCGCGCTTTTTTTCCCCACCGGAGAGCGGCTCGGTCTTTTGAACCGCCATATCGCCGACAAAGTTGAAACCGCCTCAAAAAGTTGCGGATTTCTGTTCGCGGACTTCGGGCGAAAGCTGCTGGATATGCCAAACCGGACTTTGGTCGGCGCGTAAGGTATCCAGTTGGTGTTGGGGCAAAATAGCCGATATTGAGCTTTTCGGAGCGGACGATGCTGCCGGAAAGTAAATCGATTTTTCCTGCCAATGCTTTTGATAAATGTGGATTTACCGCTGCCGTTAACGCCCAGCAGGCCGTAACGTGCGCCGCTTTCCAAAGACAGGGTAATGTTGTGCAAAAACGGTATTGTCGCCATAACCCAAGTCGGCATGGTCAAGTTTCAACAATGGATTGGGGCAGGTGGGTTGGATTGTCAAACTCAAAGGAAAAACTCGCTATCCAAATGCGCCGGGGCTATGCGCTCGAGCTTGGCTAATGCCTTCATGCGACTTTGAGCTTGTACGGCCTTTGTGGCTTTGGCTTTGAAACGGTCGATAAAAGGATTGCAGATGTTTGATTTGTGCCTGCTGTTTGACGTAAGCGGCTTGTTGTTGCGCCAGACGTTGGGCGCGTTCGGCTTGGTAGAAATCGTAATTGCCGCCGTATTGGGTCAGTTTTTGTTGCGACAGTTCGATGGTTTGCGTTGTGGTGGCATTCAAAAAGTCGCGGTCATGGGAGATGATGATTTGCGTACAGGACAGGGAGGCGAGATGGTTTTCCAGCCACAGTACGGTTTCTAAATCCAAGTGGTTGGTCGGTTCGTCTAAAAGCAGCAAATCAGCACGACAAATCAGCGCTTGGGCAAGGTTGAGGCGCATACGCCAGCCGCCGGAGAAGGATTTGACGGGGTGGGTATGTTCTTCTTGTGAAAAACCCTAAGCCGTTAAGCAGTTTGGCGGCGCGTGCCGGAGCAGTGTAGGCATCGATTTCTTCAAGTTTGGCGTGATATTCGGCTTGCTTCATGCCGTCGTTTTGCGCTTCTGCTTGGGCTAAGGCCGTCTGAAAAGCCTGTAATTCGGCATCGCCTTGCAAAACGTAGTCTAAAGCGGAAATATCTAAATCAGGCGTTTCTTGAGAGACGGAAGCCAGACGCCATGTTTTTGGGAATAAGGATTTCGCCGCCATCTTGTGTGATTTCACCTTTTTATCAGCGCAAACAGGCTGGATTTTCCCGTACCGTTTTTTTACCGATTAAACCAACGCGTTGGCCGGGGTTGATTACGGCATCGGCTTTATCGAGCAGGACTTTCAAACCGCGTTGCAGGGTGAGTTTTTTTAATTTCTATCATGATGGCGAGCAAGGGGGTAAGTAAAACGAAAGGCGTTATTTTACCTGAAAAAGATATAGAAAAGGCCGTCTGAACAAGTATGAAAATGAAATCAACGATTTCTATTTCACTTATTCAGACGGCCTTTATGAAATGACAGTCGGAAATGCTTTCAAATTGTCTGTTGTTTCAATTAAATTTGAAGATCGCCATTGTCCGCACGGATTTGGCGCAGGAATTTTTGTGTCCGCTCATGTTTGGGATGATTGAACAAATCTTGCGGGCTGCCTTGTTCGACAATAACGCCGCCGTCCATCACGACAACGGTAGTTGCCACTTCTAAGGCAAATTTGATTTCATGCGTAACGACAACCATGGTCCAGCCTTCTTGCGCCAATTCCTTCATGGTATCCAAAACATCTTGCACCAATTCAGGGTCGAGTGCGGAAGTCGGTTCATCAAACAGCATTAATTCAGGCTGAATTGCCAATGCGCGGGCAATGCCGACACGCTGCTGTTGACCGCCGGATAGTTGGTAGGGGTAGAGGTCAATCTTATCGCCCAAACCAACTTTTTCAAGCAATTTGACAGCCTCTTCACGCGCTTTGGCGACAGGCTTGCCTTGTACGGCAACCGGCCCTTCCATGACGTTTTCCAACGCAGTTTTGTGTGGAAAGAGGTTGTATTGTTGGAACACCATGCCGGATTTGCGGCGCAGTGCCAAAATATCGTGTTTGCTTGGTTTTTTGGAAAAATCGATACTTAACGGCTGCGCATTGTTAAACTCGATCTGACCTTGTTCAGGCATTTCTAAAGCGTTTAAACAGCGTAAAAACGTGGTTTTGCCTGAGCCGGAAGGACCTAAGATAACAATCACTTGTCCTTTGCCGACATCCAAATCGATGTCGCGCAAAATGGTATTTTCGCCAAAGGTCTTATGGATATTGCAGATTTTAATCATGACAACTCCTTATTTGGCGACATAGCGGTCGAAACGTTTTTCCAAACGCGCCTGAATCAGAAACAGTACTTTGCAGAAACACCAATAAACCAATGCAGCTTCGATATAAACCGGCAAAAAGTCATAAGTACGGTTTGCTGTCTCTTGGGCGACACGGAAAAAGCTCGGTTACCGTTACCACGGCGGCAAGCGAGGTGTTTTTTTGAACAAACCGATAAATTCATTGCTCAAAGGCGGCACGGCAACGCGGAATGCCTGCGGTGCGACAATGCGGCGGAAAGTCTGCATATAGGTCATACCGATGGAGAAACCTGCTTTCCATTGTCCTTTAGGTACGGACAAAATTGCCGCGCGTATGGTTTTCGAAGCGTATGCGCCGACATTGAGCGAAAAAGCCGATGATGGCGGCAGGAATCGGATCGATATAGATGCCGACGGAAGGCAAACCGTAGAATACGATGACCAACTGCACCAATAGCGGCGTACCGCGAATGACGGAAATATAAAATTCAACCAGCTTCAGTAAGCATTTTTGGAAAATGCTGTCGGAGGGCATGATTCGCACCAAAGCAACGGCTGGCGACTACGTCAAAAACGGCCGGCTTTCAAACCCTGCCATCATGGAGTCCCATTGTGTTTCTTTAAATTCAACTTTGATGCCCAGTTTGTCGGCAACTCGCGGGTTACTTCGACATCGTAGCCGGTCAATTTGCCGTCTTTGTCGTGGTAGGGTGAATGGTGCGTAGTGCCTTCCGTACCGACAGTGATGGTACCTTTTATTGTTGATACGCTCAATCAGTGAGCTGGAGGCTGCACCGGATTATGCCGGAGCAGAAGAAGCTGAGTTGCTGCCTTCGCCGCCGCAAGCAGCCAAAACTACTGCAGCGATGGTGCCGAGTACGAATTTTTTTCAACATGGATTTTTACTCCTGACTTAAGTGTGTCATTTAGTATTAAAGCGTGCATTCTAAGCGAAACTGCCCAAAAATACAAAAATACATCTTATGCCTTAAAAAGGCCGTCTGAACGCTGATTTGTTCAGACGGCCTTGAATGATGTATAAAAATTCAGCTTATGCAATTTCAAGCCACATGACTTGATAGGGTTGCAGTACCAAGTCTTGATTCAGAGAAACGGTTTGACCGCTGATCAAATCGTGCGCTTTAAACGGCATGGCCTGCAGAGTGTGCGCACTGATGGTTTGCGCATGTTCGCTGAAGTTGCCGAATGCCAAAAAGCGCGTTGTTGCGCATATAGCCGATGATGTGTTTGTTGTTGGTGTTAAGGTAGACCAACCTGCCGCCATTAAAGCGCGGATTGCTTTTGGCGGATGGAGATCATATGGCGCAAACCTTGGAAGATTTGACCGGCAGTGGTCGAGCTGTCATGGCGTTGGTTGTACAAATCCTCATTGTAACGAGGACGGTGTGCCCAGCGGCTGTCGTCGCTCTTGTTGCTGTCGTTCGACCAGTCGTCGTTGAGCGTACCGACTTCGTCGCCCTAGGTAAATCAGCGGCAGGCCGCCGGTACTCAAAGCAATGCTGTACAAGAGTTTGATGCGGTCAACGGCGTGGGGGTCGTCTTGCGCCAGACCGGCGAGGGCGGCGGCAGTACCGCTGACGCGGCAGTCGCCTGTGCTTGGGTTGTATTGGAACGGTACACCGCGCGCGAAGCTGCCATCGAAATGGTTGACGAAGAAGCGGTTGAGGAATTGGCGGTGGTCGTAACCGTGGATGCCGAATTGCGATGCGTCTTCGTCGGCAAACGTCCAGCCGATGTCGTCATGGCTGCGCACATAGTTGACCCATGCGGTATGGTCGGGCAGGTTGTGGCGGTAGGAGAGGGCTTGGTGGAGCAGGTTGACTTCGCGGGTGGCGAGGGTGTTCCACAACAATGCCATTTGCAGCGGGTTGTAGCCGATTTGGCATTCGTCTTGGCTGATGTATTGGACAACTTGGTCAGGGATGGACGATGGCTTCGGATTTGAAGAACACGGCTGGCGCTGCGATACGCATTACGGAGTTAAACGCGCGAATCAGAGCGTGTGCCTGAGGCAGGTTTTCGCAGCTTGTGCCCATTTGCTTCCAAATAAAGGCAACGGCATCCATGCGCAGAATATCAACGCCCAAGTTGGCAAGGAACATCATTTCGCCTGCCATGGCACGGAATACCCATGGGTTGCTGTAATTCAAGTCCCATTGGAAGGAGTTGAACGTCGTCCATACCCAGCGTCCGTCTTCCAGTTGGGAGAAGCCGCCCGGATGTTGGTCGGGGAAGATTTCACGCAGGGTGCGGTCGTATTGGTCGGGCATCCAGCGGTCAGGGAAGATGTAGTAGAAGTTATCGTAGAGCGGATCACCGGCGGCGCAGCCTTTTGCCCATTCGTGTTCGTTAGACGTATGGTTGAAGATGAAATCGACGACGGCGGAAATACCTGCTTCGTGCAAGGCGGCAATGACATTGCGCAAGTCGTCTATCGTACCCAGTGCCGGATTGACATCACGGTAGCTGCTGACCGCATAGCCGCCGTCGCTTTTTGCCTTCAGGGACATTTAAACAGGGGCATCAGGTGCAGATAGGTCAGGCCCAACTCTTGGAAAATAAGGGATTTTGGCTTTCAAGCCTTTGCAGATCGCCGGCAAACAAATCGACGTAGCACACGCCGCCAACCTGTTTGTTGGACAAAAATCCAGTCAGGATCGTTTTCGCGCGCAATATCAATATCTTTTAAGGATGAGTTGCGTTGTGAATAGCTTTGCCATGCTTGGGCAATCAGTTGCTCCAGCATGGGGAGGACGGCTTCGTTGTTGTTGTAAACATTGTCCAGCTCGTGCATCAGTTTTGGGAAGTGTTCTTCAAGTCGTCTGTCAAACTGTTTCCAGTCTTCAGATGTCTCGATGCTTGCACGCTGTTCGGGGGTATAAATCGATAGGGTGCGTTCTTTAAGGTGATGCAAGGTCAAATCAACCTGTTGAGTCTGGGTCAACATAATGCCCTACTCCGAAGTTAAGGTGAAATTGTTTTGAAGCTTGGTTTCAATTCTTTTTGCAAATCCATGCCGATTGTGGGCGGCTAAGACTGTAATTTTGCGTCAAGAAACTGTCACAATAATACTGGAAGTGCTTTGAGTGTGCATAAGGTTTTCAAGGTTAGGGATGATGATTTTTCAAGTGTTTGATTTTGATTAAAAAGTAGGATTGAGCAGATGGAAAGTAGCCTTTTTGACGAACTATTTTTCAGACGGCCTGAGTCTTGTGAGAAAAAAACTTTCATTTTTATTATATTAGACATCTTTTTATGCTAAGTATGGCCGTCTGAAACATATGCAGCATAACGGGTTGCTTATTTTGTTTAAAAAAACGTGTCATAGAGATTAAGTTCATGACTTCTGATGTAAATCAAGATTCTATAAAGAGGCAGTTATTGTGTTTTGAAGAGAGGGAATGCACGAGTTTCATTTATTAAAAAAATGAATCCATAAAGTTTATTGTTGATAGTGGTTATTATATAGATTATCAAGTTAATAAGGGAAAGGTGTTTGTCTGGTTTGTCATGCTTTTTTTAATATTATTTTTTTAAAAAATTAGACTTGACCCATTGCAAGCAATTACTTAAAGTACCCATCTTATTTTTACACAAGAAAACGGGTTGTCCCTGTTCCAAAAATGAGCGCAATCAAACCACCACAAATCACCGTATTCAATAGCAAGCCAACCGATGCTTATTTCTTCGGTACTTGCGTTCTCGACCTTTTCATGCCGGAAGCAGGCATGGATGCCATCATGTTAATTGAACAACAGGGCATCCGTATCCATTATCCAATGGAACAAAGCTGCTGCGGCCAACCCTGCCTATTCGTCAGGCCATCCTAAAGAAGCTTTTTGATGTTGCCAAAGCGCAACTGGATTTATTTCCTGAAAATTGGCCGATTGTCGTGCCTTCCGGTTCTTGCGGCGGCATGATGAAACACCACTGGCCGACTTTGTTCAAAGGCACCGAGTACGAGCAAAAAAAGCGATTGATTGTGCCAACCGTATCATTGAATTTACCCACTTCCTGCTGGCGATTGGTTACAAACCCTGAAGATAAAGGCGAGCCGGTTAAAGTGGCTGTCCATACTTCCTGCGCCGCGCGTCGTGAGATGAATGTCCATTTGTCAGGCTGGCAGCTGATTGACGGCATGGAAAAATGTTGAACGTATCGTTCACGACCATGAAAGCGAGTGCTGCGGTTTTGGCGGTACATTCTCTGTGAAACAAGCCGATATTTCCGGCGCGATGGTAACCGACAAAGTCGCAGCCTTAAAAGAAACAGGCGCCACTGAAATCATCAGCGCGGATTGCGGTTGCATGATGAATATCGGCGGCAAAATTGCCAAAGACGAACCCAATATGCCACGTCCGAAACATATTGCATCTTTCCTGTTGGAACGTACCGAGGTAAAGCATGAGCGCGCGCGAAAAATATTTTAGCTAAATTGAAAAAGCCGATGCCTTGCCGATGGAAGAGCCGCCGGTTTTTCGATTATTACCGTGAAATGGGTGTTTCTTTGGGCAAACGATGTCGAGCGTTTGAAACATTGGGCAGCTGCCATGCGTGCCGTCAAAACTGAAATCTATTGCGTTACTAAAACCAACTGGCCGCAAGTATTCCGCCAAGCAGCCGAAGGCAAAGGCTTGAAAAAAACATTCTGCTCCCATTGGAAACAGAACATGGTCAGCTGGCCCGTGCAGCTTTGGCCGATACCAATATTGAACCGCGTGGTTTTGAGCGAAAAAAATCGACGATTGGAAAAAAACGAATTCTTTACAGATATTGAGGCGGGTTTTAGCGGCTCTAAATGCGGTATTGCCCGTACCGGTACGATTATGCTGGAGTCCAGTCCTGTCGAGCCGCGCAGCCTGAGTTTGGTTCCGCCTGTGCATTTCTGCCTGTTTGACACCAGCAAAATGTACAACGAATTCCATAATGCTGTTGAAGGCGAAAAACTGGTAGAAAAAGGCATGCCTACCAACGTTATTTTGATTTCCGGCCCATCTAAGACTGCCGATATTCAATTGACTTTTGGCCTATGGTGCACACGGCCCGCGCGATTTGGTGGTTTTGGCCGTTCTGCCTGATCATATTTCCCCTGCCGATTTGGAGGAAAAAGCATGAGTTCCCAAACCATTAAATTCCATATGAAGCCGGAAACGTTCAAGCAAAACGCTGCGATTTCTTTGCAAGACAAGCCTCTGCGTAAAAAGCTTGCGTACAGCGATGGATATGCTGATGACCAAGCGCAAAGCCGTTTTGACAGATGAAGAAGAGCTGCAAAGCCTGCGTGACTTGTGTGAGCATGTCCGTCAACGTTCGTTGTCCAAATTGCCTGTATTATTGGAACAGCTGGAAGAAAAACCTGACCAAGTTAGGGCGTTAAAGTTCACTGGGCGGAAACCCCTGCCGAAGCCTGCCAAATCATTCACAACATCATTACCGATAAAAAACGGCAAGCTGATGGTAAAAGGCAAATCTATGGTCAGTGAAGAGATTGAGCTGAACCATTATCTGCAAGATCAAGGCATCAAAGCGGTTGAGAGTGACTTGGGTGAGTTTATCGTTCAAATGGCCGGCGAGAAACCAACTCATATCGTGATGCCTGCCATTCACAAGACCAAAAGAGCAGGTGAGTGAGCTTTTTCCATCAAAACCTCGGTACTCCATTAACAGACGATGTAGACCAGTTGACCGGATTTGCTCGTAAAGCATTGCGCGATATTTATAGTACTGCCGATGTCGGTTTGAGCGGTGTGAACTTTGCCGTTGCTGAAACGGGCACTTTGTGTCTGGTCGAAAAACGAAGGCAACGGCCGCTTGAGTACCACTGTACCGCCTGTGCATATTGCCATTACCGGTATTGAAAAAGTGGTTGCGAAGCTGTCGGATGTTCCACCTTTGCTACAGTCTGCTGCCACGCCCGCCATCGGTCAGAACATTACCACTTATTTCAATATGATTACCGGTCCTCGCCGTAGCGAAGAGCTGGACGGCCCTCAAGAAATGCACTTTGGTACTGCTTGATAACGGCCGTAGCCAAGCGTATGCAGAAGATCAAATGCGCCGTACCTTGCAATGTATCCGTTGCGGTGCGTGTATGAACCACTGTCCGGTTTATACCCGTATCGGTGGTGCGGCTTACGGTACGACTTATCCCGGCCCGATTGGCGAGATTATCTCTCCGCATTTGTTGGGCTTGGATGCGACACGCGATCTGCCGACTGCGTGTACCATGTGTGGTGCCTGTGTTGAGGTTTGTCCGGTACGCATTCCGATTACCGAGCAAATGCAACGTCTGCGTGTTGAAGCTCAACGTTCACCAACCGAAATCGTTCCACATCCCATCCGTGGTCAAGGCGCATCGCATACTTTCGGCGAACAAATGGCGTGGCGTACGTTTGACGGTATTTTCAGCGGCAGTAAAAGCTTTACCGTGCATTCGGTTGGACAGCCACCAAATTCCGTGCATTGACGCCTCAGCAAGCAGCTGGGCTGGACGGATAACCGTGTTCCGATGAAACCGGCTAAGAAAACGCTGCATCAACTGATGGCAGAGAAAACTCCAGAAAGAAAAAAAGCATAGGCTTTGATAAATAAAACCTGAGAAATAAAAGGCCTCAGGTTTTATTTTTTTATTGAATACTACTGGTGTGGCATCGCTATTTGTAAAGGCGTTTGATTTGATTATTTTATCTTGATTCTTTTTGAATAAAAAGGCCGTCTGAAAGATTTTCAGACGGCCTTTATTACAGGCCAAAAGTTTTGCCTAAGTCCTTAGAGCAATACTTTTTCTACACCGCCGTTATTGGCTTTTTTCACAAACTCATCCAGCCAGTTTTCGCCGAGGATGTGTTTCGCCATTTCGATGACGATGTAGTCTGCGGGCATATTGTTGTCGTCGGCGTAGCGGCTCAAGCCTTGCAGGCAGGCTGGGCAGGAGGTAAGCATTTTGACGGGTTCGCCTTGTGGCAGCTCTTTGAGGTTTTTCTCAATTTCCTCTTGTTTGCGGAACTTGACCTGAGTGGCAATGTCGGGTCGTTTGACGGCAAACATACCGGACTCGCCGCAGCAGCGGTCGCTTAAGACGACTTTTTGTCCCATCAGGCTGCTGGCCATTTGGGTGGCGTTCATGGTTTTGATCGGGGTATGACAAGGATCGTGGTAGAGGTATTGCTGACCTTGTACGCCGTTTAGCTGTACACCTTTTTCAAGCAGATATTCGTGGATGTCGATGATACGGCAGCCTGGGAAGATTTCCTCAAAACGGTATTTTTCCAGTTGGTCGTAGCAGGTACCGCAACTGACGACGACGGTTTTAATGTCGAGGTAGTTGAGGGTGTTTTGCCATACGGTGGAAAAGCCACGCGGTTGTTGGTGCTCATTTCTTCGGCTTTAGCCTTATTACCGCCTGCGTCTTGCGGATAGCCGCAACACATATAGCCGGGTGGCAGGACAGTTTGGACACCAACATGCCAAAGCATGGCTTGAACGGCAAGCCCGATTTGGCTGAACAGACGTTCGGAACCGCAACCTGGGAAGTAGAACACGGCCTCGGCATCTTCCGGAGAAGCCGGGTTACGGATGATAGGAATACTCTTGTCGTCTTCTATACCCAGCATGGAGCGCGGAGTTTTGGCTGGCACGCTTTTTGGCAAAGGACGGTTGATGAAATGGATAACCTGTTCTTTGATTGAGGCAGTACCGACGGTAGCTTTCGGTTCGGCTTTTTGTTTTTTAGTGCCAATCGGAAGAAGCTTGCCGATTTTTGTAGGCAAAGTTTTGCGCAGGGAAGCCGGTCTGTATCATGGCGGCGCGCAGGGCTTTGATGGTTTTTCGGGCCGGTGGCGTTCAGGAACGCCATGCCCATCGATGCGGCGGGTGAGAAGCGTTTGTGGCCGGAATCGGCAAGATAGTTGCGGACGGCTACGGTAACGTCGCCGAAGTCGATGTTGACGGGGCAGGGTTTGACGCAGCGGTGGCACACGGTGCAGTGGTCGCCGATGTCCATGAGTTCTTCAAAGTGTTTGATAGAAACGCCGCGGCGGGTTTGTTCTTCGTATAAGAAGGCTTCGGTCAAGAGCCCCACGCCGAGGATTTTGTTGCGCGGGCTGTACAACAGGTTGGCACGCGGAACGTGGGTGGAGCAGACGGGTTTACATTTGCCGCAGCGCAGGCAGTCTTTGATGGAATCGGCGATGGTGCCGAGGTCTGATTTTTTTCCATAATCAGCGATTCCGCCCCCAAAAAGCTCAAACGACGGCGTGTAGGCGTTGCGTAAGTCCGAACCTTTCATCAGTTTGTGACGGTTGAAGGTGTGCTTTGGATCGACTTGGTTTTTATAGTTCCAAAACGGTTGCAAATCTTCATCGGTCAGAAAAATTCGAGCTTGGTAATGCCGATGCCGTGTTCGCCGGAAATTACGCCGCCGAGCGAACGGGCGATTTTTCGCGATACGTTCGACCGAACGGTAGGCCGTCTGAAGCATTTCGGCATCGTCTGAGTTAACCGGAATATTGGTATGAACGTTACCGTCGCCGGCGTGCATATGCAGGGCAACGAAGACGCGGCTGCGTACGGTTTTTGGCGTGGATTTTGCCCAAGCCTTGGATAATTTTGGTATCTGTTTTGCTGCTGAAGATTTCAGAAAGCGGCTTCATTACGTCCGCTTTGACAGACACGCGCAGGCGGAAATCGCGGAAGGCAATAAAGCAGCTTTCATTGTCTTTGGCTTCGGGCGCGGCGTGGACGGCTGCGCCGTAGCGTGCTTTATAGTCGGCAAGCGGCGCGTCTAAGTTAGCAAGCAGCCATTCCCATCGAGCTTTGACAGCGGAAACGTGGGCTAGGGCGTGTTTGCTGCGTTCGCCCAACAGTTCGGCGGTTGGCAGGTCTGTTCCCATTTTGTCGATGGGGAGTTTGCCGGACAGATATTGCTCCAAGGCGGCACAGAGTTTGAGTTTGTTTTGGATGGAAAGCTCGATGTTGATGCGTTCGATGCCGTCTGAATACTCGCCCAGCCGCTCCAGCGGAATCACCACGTCTTCGTTGATTTTTAAAGGCGTTGGTGTGTTTGGCGATGGCAGCGGTGCGGCTGCGGTCAAGCCAGAAGGTTTTGCGCGCTTCGGGAGATATGGCGATAAAGCCTTCGCCGTCGCGAGCGCGGGCGAGTTCGCAGATGTGTTCGGCGGCTGCCTGTACGGCTGCTTCGTCGTCGGAAACCACGTCTGCCAGCAAGACCATTTTAGGTCGGCCTTTGCCCGCCGCTTTGGTGGCATAGCCGACAGCGCGGACGTAACGCCAGTCTAAATGTTCTAAACCCGCCAGCCGCACGCTTTCATTGGCAAGCAGGAAGTCGCGGATTTCGACGATAGAAGGCGTGGCGGTAGCGACCGTACCGAAAAACTCCATACACACGGTGCGCGTGTATTTCGGCATTTTATGCAATACGAAGGCAACGCTGGTGATGATGCCGTCTGTACCTTCTTTTTTTGCACGCCGGGCAGGCCGCTCAAGAATTTGTCGGTAACGTCTTTGCCCAAACCGACTTTGCGGAATTTGTGGCCGGGGATTTCAAACGTTCGGTTTTAACAACATTAATGCCGTCTGAATCCAGCGTATGTACGTCAAATACGGCGGTTTCTTCATCGTGATTTTGCCGAAATTGTGGCGCACGCGCTCGATGCGCAGCCATTCACCCTGCGGGTTGACCATTTGCCAGTAGGCAAGGTTGTTCTAACGCCGTCCCCCACAGCACGGCTTTTTGCCGCCCGCGTTCATCGCCACATTGCCACCCACGCAGGACGCGTCGGCGGAAGTTGGATCGACGGCGAACACCAAACCCGCCTGATGCGCGGTTTCTTCTACTCGGCGTGTTACCACGCCTGCGCCGCAATGGATAATCGGATGTCTGCCGTCCAAGCCTGCCAGCTCAACATATTCGACGCCGCGATGCTTATCGAGTTTTTCGGTATTGATGACTGCGCTGTTTGCATCCAGGTACCGCGCCGCCGGTATAACCCGTACCGCCGCCGCGTGGGATAATGACCAAGTCCAACTCGATTAAGGCGCGCACCAAAGGAGCGATCTCTGCTTCGGTATCAGGATTGACGACGACAAACGGATACTCCACGCGCCAGTCGGTTGCATCGGTAACGTGCGTTACGCGCGCCAATCCGTCAAACATGATGTTGTGCGGTTTGGTGATTTTGCTAAGCGTTCCAAAAATCTGATGGCGTTTTTGGATGGTTTCATCAAAACTGCTATCAAAAACGCTCGACTGCTTTTTTTCTGCTGCGGCAACCAAGACATCCACTTGCTGATTGTCGTCACGGCGCTTGCGGATTTCATTTAAGCGGTGGCGCATTTCGCGTACCAGCGGCGCGGCGTTTCGGATGCTCCAGCAAATCATCGACCAGATACGGATTGCGCACGACCACCCAAATATCGCCCAATACTTCAAACAACATCCGCGCCGAACGCCCCGTCCTACGCTGTCCGCGCAAGTCCTGCAGAATCTGCCACGCCTCGTTGCCCAACAAGCGGATAACGATTTCGCGGTCGGTGTAGGAAGTATAGTTAGGAATTTCCCGAATACGCTGCGGGGCGGTAGTCGTGGTCATGGTCGTGTTCCGTTGATGGATGTAATGTTTTTATATTAAAGGCCGTCTGAAAAATGTAATTTCTTCTTGATGGCGTAAAGTGTTAATGTAGTGTAATTTTCGATATTTTTCAACGGAAAAGACAATAAAACATTTCAATGGGAATGATTTGCAACTAGGGTAATATTGTTTACAATCTTGTCGTGTAAATGGTTTTCAGACGGCCTGATAGATTTTATCGCTTGAGTTTTTCTGTAAAACCGCTATAATGCGTTTCTTCTACGGCGGGTCTCCCCGCATGGTAATTCGGAACACCGGGTCAGGGGCGGAAGCCAGCAGCCCACTCTGATGAGCCAGTGCCGGGGTTCGGCTCACACTTATTCAAAAAATGCCGGAGATGGTTAAGTCTCCGGCATTTTTCATTGTATAAAGCGTAATAAAAGGCCGTCTGAAATCTCATTTTCAGACGGCCTTTGAGTTTATGAGCTAGCTATTTATGCTTCTTCTGATTTTGTATTGGGCAAAAACGCAGTTCAGAATAATCGCCAATACGGCGCACAAACCCTACACCAGCAAAGCTCAAAAGTACCTACTTTTGATAATCATGCCGCCGATACCGGTCGTCAATACGGAACTGACGATAACCAGATTTTTTTCGGCTGCATCAAATCGACTTTTCGCATCAATCAATGTTTTGATGCCCAAAGAGGCGATTGTACCGAACAGCAGCAACATAATGCCGCCCATAACCGGCATAGGAATCGAAGCCAAAAACGCGTTGAACTTACCGAAAAACGCCATCAAAATCGCAAAAATTGCCGCCCAAGTCATGATGACGGGGTTGCTGTTTTTGGTAATCATCACCGCGCCGGTCACTTCGCCGTAAGTGGTTACAGGAGGGCCGCCGATCAAACCGGCTACGCATACGCCCAAGCCGTCGCCGGCGAGGGTTTTGTCCAAGCCAGGGTCTTTAGTGTAGTTTGTGCCGGTTACATTGCCGATGGCCATAATGCCGCCGATGTGTTCGATGGCCGGGGCAATGGCGACGGGCAACATAAACAAGGCAGCCTGCCAGTTGACTTGAGGCGTTTCAAAATGAGGGACGGCAAACCAAGGAGCGTTGATAATGGCGCTGGTATCGACCAAGCCCATGATTAGAGCCAACACATAGCCGGAAGCCACGCCGATCAGAATCGGAATCAGCTTCATCATTTTGCTGCCGAATACAGAAACGATGACGGTTACCGCAAAGGTAAAGCCGGACAGAATCAGCGAGTCGATATAGTCGATGACCTGTTTTCCATCTGCCTGACCCATGGCCATGCTGCTGGCTGCTGCGGCCACGGACAAGCCGATTACCATGATCACTGGGCCGATAACCACGGGCGGCAACAGTTTGTGTACCGCATCCAGACCGCGCCATCTGATCAATGCGGCAAAGACAAAGTACATGAAACCTGCCGCAAACAGACCGAACATGGTAGAAGGCAGGCCCCATTCGCCGATGGAGTAGATAATCGGTGCAATAAAGGCAAAAGAAGAGCCGAGGAAAAATCGGCACTTTACGTTTGGTAACCAATTGAACAACAAGGTGCCCAAGCCTGCGCCTAATAATGCCAAAGCCGGGTTCAGTCCGGTCAGAAGCGGCACAAGCACCATGGCACCGAATGCGACAAACAAAATCTGCGCACCGGCTACCGCTGTTTTAAGCTGGTTCATAAAAGCTCCGAAGAAAATTTAAACGGCGCAGATTATACTGATTTATCCTAGTCATGAATATTTATTTACAAAAAGGCCGTCTGAGCAAATGTAACGATGACACCTGTTCAGACGGCCTTATTCGATAGTGAATGATTAATAACTTATCAAAAATCGATTAGAAAATTTTTAGCCGCGAGTTTCGCGCCAAACCAAATAATCGCGCAGGGGCGGCATGGGTGGATTGATGCAGTGCGGACAGATGCCGGTTGTGTCTTCATCATCGCTGTCGATATGGTAGTCGTTTGGATCGAAGCGCACCTGCTGCATGACGGCTTGCGCCAAAGCTTGCGCCTGTACGACATCAAAGCGGAATTTTTTTCAAGGATTTTCGTTTAATAGGCGGATTTCGCCGTCGCTGAAAGATTCGCTGTGTTTGATAATGAGGCGTTGATAATCTTCATTGCTGATTTTTTTCGTGAAGTAAATCGGTCTGGATAGTCATGATTTTTTTATTGTTGAAATAAGATGGTCAAGGTGAGGATTATAGCGGATATTGTGGCGGCTGTTTTAAAGTCCGTGTTCTGGTTCGGAAAAAATGTCTCTGTTTTTGGCTTTTTCGGTATTAGGTTGTTTAATTTAGAGTTAATTGCTTGGTAATCGTCGCTATAAAAATTCTCCGATGTATATGGTTTTCCCATGATAAACAAATGACCATGCACCTTGTTTACTATTTGGTTGTCGTAAGGGACTGGAGATGGTGGATGTATTCCTTCTCTGACTCAAATAGTTACGCAGTGTGATTTTAGTGTTTTTAGTATTTGCATAGTTCTCATGTGGCTGCCATTGCGATATTTCTACGAGTGAAAATTTTTTTACCTTTTCCCAATCCAAACAGCGCGAATTGGTGTGAAAGTATTCCATTTTGAACATGGATATGTTCTTGTCCAAAAAGTTGCCACAGTAAGTCATAAATACATTGGCAAGAAAAGTAGGCCTAAAAATATGAGGAGTATGATATTAAATGTTGATTCAAAGTTTAAATTTGGAATGTTTGCCAATATCAATAGTACGATTACAAGATCTCTGCAAGTTAATAGAAGTTTGAGTCTGTTGCGTATAATTTTTGCTGACAAGGTAATTTTTGCTAGGTGTTTGTTCAATTTTATAACGCGAAGATGCCATCAATAGCCTCCCTATTTTTTTCAGCCTGATACGCTTTTTGCAGCGGTGTAATTTGTGCCAAGCGGGCATGATCGACTTGTTCGGCAATTAAATGGGCTTTGCCTTGTGCGCGGCACTCGGCGGCAATTTTGCCTGCATCTACTTGGTTGGAGGCCTCAAGTAAGGCCAGCCAGTGATCACGCTGCGGATAAGGCGTGTTTTCAAGATTCAGACGGCCTTGTTTGTCGGCCACGCAGACGTTTAAGGCCGTCTGAAAACGTTCGGGGCGGCGAAATGCATCGGTTTTTTTCAAAACATTCAAAATGGTTTTGCTTTTGAACTGCCCGACTTGATGGAGCATGATGTGCCAACGGCAGACAAGTTCGGCAAGCTCGGCGCAGTGTTTGGGTGCGCGCAGGCGTTGATTGACTTCGCGGACGGGCTCGACGCCGTTGACGTCGTGTCCGTAGTGTTTCGGCAGGATATCGGCCGGTGTTTTTGCCTTGCCCAAGTCGTGCAATAAGGCGGCATAGCGTTCGGCTAAAGTCAAATTCATCTCGGCAGTACGTTGTAAAACCATCAGCGTATGAATGCCAGTGTCGATTTCGGGATGATAGTCGGCGCGTTGCGGTACGCCGAAAAGGGCATCAAGCTCGGGCAGCAAAACTTTGAGTGCGCCGCATTCGCGCAAAACTTCAATCATTCGGCGCGGATTTTTCTCCATCAGGCCTTTGGCCAGCTCTTGCCAGACGCGTTCGGCAACCAAGGCATCTACTTCGCCGTTTTCTACCATTTTCCGCATCAACGACATGGTTTCATCGGCAATTTGAAAACCATAGCGCGCGGCAAAACGGGCAATACGCAAAATCCGCACGGGGTCTTCGGCAAAGGCAGGCGAAACATGGCGCAGGATGCCGGTTGCCAAATCTTGTTGTCCGCCAAAAGGATCGATGATTGTGCCGTCTGAATCTTGAGCCATGGCATTAATGGTCAGGTCGCGGCGCATCAGGTCTTGTTCCAGCGTAACGTCTTTATCGGTATGAAAGCTAAATCCGGCATAACCTTTGGCGGTTTTGCGCTCGGTACGGGCAAGGGCGTATTCTTCGTGGCTGTCTGGATGGAGAAAGACGGGAAAATCCTTTGCCAACAGGTTGATAGCCTTGAGCCAGCATGGTTTGCGCATCTGCACCGACGACTACCCAATCGCGGTCTTTGACGGGCAGGCCTAACAGATGGTCGCGGACGGCTCCGCCGACAAGATAGGTTTTGATGGTTTGTGTATTCATATAAAAATCAAACGATATAGTAAAAGGCCGTCTGAAAAAGCCGTATTGGGTTTTCAGACGGCCTGAGTCAGAACGCTATTATGACGCTTTTAGGCTTGTTGCCGTCGATGATTTTTCAAACCGGCGGACACCAAGCTGCCGATGTCGGCAACGTTGGCAGGCATAATCAGCGTGTTGCTTTCTTTAGCCAAATTGCTGAAGGCGGCAACGTATTGCTCGGCAACTTTCAGGTTAACAGCTTCGGAACCGCCCTCGGAGCGGACAGCCCTCGGCGATTTTGCGGATGGCGTCGGCGTTGGCTTCGGCAACCAGGCGCAGGGCTTCGGCTTCACCTTGTGCGCGGTTGATACGAGCGATTTTTTTCACCGTTTGACGCGTTGATGGCGGCTTGCGCTTCACCTTCGGATTGTTGGATTTCTGCTTCGCGCTGACCGCTGGCGAGGTTGATCTGCTCGATTTTACGGCCTTCGGATTCGGCAATACGCGCGTTTTTTTCACGTTCGGCGGTAATTTGCGCCTGCATTGAGCGGAGGATTTCTTGCGGCGGAACCAAGTCTTTGATTTCGTAACGCAATACTTTCACGCCCCATGCACCTGCCGCTTCGTCCAAAGCAGCAACAACAATGCTGTTGATTTCGTCACGCTCTTCAAAGGTTTTATCCAATTCCATACGGCCGATGACAGAGCGCAAAGTTGTCTGCGCAAGCTGGGTAATCGCCATGATGTAGTTGCTGGAACCATATGAAGCGAGTTTAGGATCGGTAACTTGAAGTAGATGATGCCGTCCACAGTCAGCTGAGTGTTGTCGCGGGTAATGCAGACTTGGCTGGGAACATCCAAAGGAACTTCTTTCAGCGAATGACGATAGGCGACGCGGTCGATAAATGGGATAAGGATGTTCAGACCTGCAGTCAGTGCTTTGTGAAAACGGCCTAATCGTTCGACCACATAAACTTCCTGTTGCGGTACAACGATAAAGGATTTGAAACCAAAAACAACAACGACGATGAGTATGAGGACGGGGAGACTGAGCAGAAATTCCATAATGTTTCCTTATGATGATGGTTGGGAGAGTGTGCGGATAATCAGAAGATTGCCGTTTTTGGCGGTAATGACTGCGCTTGAGGCCGTCTGAAAAAGTATCTTGAGGCCGTTCGGCTTGTGCCTGCCAGTGTGTACCGCGGTAGGCGACTTCGTAAATATTGTCATGCAGGGTGGCGTAGGATGCGGACTTTTGCCCAATATCAAAGTCATCGTTGAGCGCTTGGGGAGCCAAGCGGTTTTTCAGACGGCCGTGTACCAGCCAGATACCGAGTGCGCTGATGATGGCGGCGGTCAAAACGGCGGCAGAAAAGTGACTGCTTAGACCGTACATGATTCCGGCAGCGACCAGCGCTACGCTGACCACCAAAAGATAAACCGTTCCGATAAACAATTCGACAATCAGAACAACGGCGGCGGCAACAAACCATATCGTCATGCGGCATATCCTTTTAATAATCTTTTTGATAATCCTTATCATAATGGCAAGGGCTTAAAATGAAAAAGGCTAAGGCTGAAAAATTATTTCAGTTATAATAAGTCCATTCAAATAAGGAGCGGTAAACAATGCAGACTTGGCACGAGGCGATTGGTGCAGAAAAAGAAAAGGCGTATTTTCAAACGATTTTGGAGAAGGTGCGCCATGAAAGGCAGGCGGGGATAACCGTTTATCCGCCCAAGCGCGATGTATTCAATGCCTTTCGGACAACGGAGTTCGGACAAGTAAAGGTAGTGATTTTGGGGGCAAGACCCGTATCACGGCGCGGGGCAGGCGCATGGTTTGGCGTTTTCCGTGCAACCTGAAATTGCGGTGCCGCCGTCGTTGGTCAATATTTATAAAGAGCTGGCTACGGATATTGAGGGCTTTCAGATTCCCCAACACGGCTATTTGCAGCATTGGGCGGAACAGGGCGTGTTGCTGTTGAACACGGTGTTGACTGTCCGTGCCGGTTTGGCGCATTCCCATGCGACTTTTGGCTGGGAGGCGTTTACCGATGAAGTCATCCGACAATTGGATAAGGAACGCGAGCATTTAGTCTTTATGCTGTGGGGCAGCCATGCGCAGAAGAAAGGCGCGTTTATCGACCGCAACCGTCATTTGGTGCTGACTGCGCCGCATCCTTCGCCTTTATCGGCATATCGCGGCTTTTTCGGCTGCAAACATTTTTCGCAGGCAAACGCTTATTTGCAGGCACATGGTTTAGAGCCGATTGATTGGCAGGTTTAAATAAGATGATAGGCCGTCTGAAAGCAGATTTTCAGACGGCCTGAGACCTTTGCAAAATTCCCCAAAATCCCCTAAAGTCCCGCCCAAGACATTTAGGGGATTTCTCATGAGCACCTTCTTCCAGCAAACCGCACAAGCCATGATTGCCAAACACATCGACCGCTTCCCACTATTGAAGTTGGATCAAGTGATTGATTGGCAGCCTATCGAACAGTACCTGAACCGTCAAAGAACCCGTTACCTTAGAGACCACCGCGGCCGTCCCGCCTATCCCCTGTTGTCCATGTTCAAAGCCGTCCTACTCGGACAATGGCACAGCCTTTCCGATCCCGAACTCGAACACAGCCTCATCACCCGCATCGATTTCAACCTGTTTTGCCGTTTTGACGAACTGAGCATCCCCTGATTACAGCACCTTATGCCGCTACCGCAACTGGCTGGCACAAGACGATACCCCTGTCCGAATTGCTGGAACTGATTAACCGCCAACTGACTGAAAAAAAGGTTTAAAAGTAGAGAAAGCATCCGCCGCCATCATTGACGCCACCATTATTCAGACCGCCGGCAGCAAACAGCGTCAGGCCATAGAAGTCGATGAAGAAGGGCAAGTCAGCGGCCAAACCACACCGAGTAAGGACAAAGATGCCCGCTGGACAAAGAAAAAAACGGTCTCTACAAACTCGGTTACAAACAACATACCCGTACCGATGAGGAAGGTTATATCGAGAAACTGCATGTCACTCCCGCCAATACCCATGAGTGCAACCACCTGTTGCCTTTTGTTGGAGGGCATTGCCGAAGATACGACCGTCTATGCCGATAAAGGCTACGACAGTGCGGAAAAACCGGCAACATCTGAAAGAACATCGGTTGCTGGACGGCATTATGCGCAAAGCCTACCGCAACCGTCCGCTGACGGAAGTGCAAACCAAACGCAACCGATATTTGTCGAAGACCCGTTATGTGGTCGAACAGAGCTTCGGTACGCTGCACCGTAAATTCCGCTATGCCCGGGCAGCCTATTTTGGTCTGCTCAAAGTGAGTGCGCAAAGCCATCTGAAGGCGATGTGTTTAAACCTGTTGAAAGCGGCTAACAGGCTAGTGTGCCTGTTGCTGCCTAAAAGGCGGCCCGGATGCCTTATTATGGGGCGTCCGGGGAGGATTAAGGGGGCATTTGGGTAGAATTAGGAGTGATTTGAGAGGGAAACAGCCGAAAACCCTGTGTTTGGATTTCGGCTGTTGGGGAAGGACTTTTTGCAAAAGGTCTCGGCCTTATGATTTAGTTTCAAATCGAATATTCAATCAGTTCGTTTTGAGAAAAGACATAAACCTGTTTCGGAATCAGCTTCAATTCTTTGCCTTCGGCGATTTGGTAACGCGCGGCATCGCTGCCTGCCAGCGTGATGTGTACGTCCTGTTTGTCGTGTTTGACCAAAATATGCGTCAATGCGCCGACGGCGTGGATTTTTTTCGATTTTGGCACGGATCATCGGTGTTTCATTTTCGGCGGCAAGCTGCCATTCGTGTGGGCGGATATAGCCGATAGCGGTTTGTTCCTGCCATTTGTAGTGCGCGTCCAATTTCCATGCAAAGCCGTTGTAGTGCCAGATGCCTTTTTCGATTCTGCCTTCAAAAGCGTCGGTTTCGCCGAGAAATTCGGTAACGAAGGCGTTTTCTGGTTTACGGTAAATGGCTTCGGCGCTGCCGGTTTGTTCGATTTTGCCGTGGTTCATGACGACGATTTCGTCGGAAACTTCAAGGGCTTCTTCTGGTCGTGTGACCAAAAATGCTGGTTACGCCCAAGTTGTGATGAATGTCGCGCAGCCAAGCGCGTAATTCTTTTGCGTACTTTGGCATCCAGCGCGCCGAAGGGTTCATCTAAAAGCAGGAGTTTGGGTTCGACGGCGAGGGCGCGGGCGAGGGCGATGCGTTGGCGTTGCCCGCCGGAGAGCTGGTGCGGATAGGATTTGGCGAGGTGGGAGAGTTGTACGAGTTTGAGCAATTCTTCGACTTTGGCGCAGATTTGTTCTTTGGACGGGCGTTCGGACTTGGGCAATACGGTCAAACCGAAGGCGACGTTGTCAAACACGTTCATGTGGCGGAAGAGGGCGTAGTGTTGGAACACGAAGCCGACTTTTGCGCTCGCGCACATGCTTAGCGGTGACGTCTTGCCCGTCAAAGAGAATTTGGCCGCCGTCGGCGTTTTCCAGTCCGGCGATGATGCGCAGGAGCGTGGTTTTGCCGCAGCCGGAAGGGCCGAGCAGGGAAACGAGTTTGCCGGTGGGGACGTTGAGGTTGATGTTTTTCAGCGCGTGGAACGCTCCAAAGTGTTTGTTTAAGTTTTGGATGGTGATGCTCATGCTGCGTTCCTTTCGGCGGCGGCGAGTTTTTTTATCTTGTAATTTGGTGATGATGTTTTGCACCGCCAGCGTCGCCAGTGCTAAAAGTGCCAATACGCCGGAGAGGGCGAATGCGCCGGTGAAGTTGTATTCGTTGTAGAAAAATTTCGACCAAAAAGCGGGATGGTGTTGGTTTCGCCGCGTATGTGTCCCGATACCACGCTGACCGCGCTGAACTCGCCCATCGCGCGGGCGTTGGTTAGGATGATGCCGTAGAGCAGCGCCCATTTGATGTTGGGCAGGGTAACGCGCCAAAACATCTGCCAACCGCTTGCGCCGAGAATCAGCGCGGCTTGTTCTTCGCTGTCGCCCTGCGCCTGCATCAGCGGGATGATTTCGCGTGCGACAAAGGGGAAGGTAACGAACAGCGTCGCCAGAATAATGCCCGGGATGGCGAAGATAATCTGTATGCCTTGCGCTTCCAGCCAGCCGCCCAATGCCGTGTGCGCGCCGAACAATAAGACGAACATCAAAACCGGCCACCACGGGCGATACGGAAAAACGGCAAATCGAGCAGGGTGGTCAGCAACCGCTTGCCGCGAAAGTCAAAACGGGTCAGCAGCCACGCCATCGCCACGCCCAATACGGCATTGACGGGAACGACAATCAGCGCGGTAATCAGCGTCAATTTGATGGCAGACCATGCCTCGGGATCGGTCAAGGATTGCAGGTACAAATCCCAACCGCCTTTCAGTGCTTCGTAAAATACGGCGATAAGCGGTACGACCAGCATCAGCAGCAGAAAGCCCAAGGCGGTAGCAGTCAGCAATACGCGCAGCCAGCGCGGTTCGCTCAGGTTTGGATTGGTAGAATGGGTTTTCATGTTAATGAAGTCTCTATTTATTCTTGTATCCGTTTGGGCCGTCTGAAAAATGTTTGCTTGATGTTTCAGACGGCCTGTCGTTTGTTAAACCTTCGCTCCGGCACGGCGGCTCAAAGTCCATTGCATAATGTTTAAAATCAGCAGGATGACAAATGAAATCATCAGCATAAACAGAGCAACGGCTGATGCACCCTGAGCATCGTATTGCTCCAGTTTGCCGGTAATAATCAAGGGCAGGATTTCAGACACCATCGGAATATTGCCCGCAATAAAAATGACCGAGCCGTATTCGCCGGTAGAGCGGGCAAACATCATGCCTGCGCCGGTCAACAGGGCCGGTGTGATTTCAGGCAAGAGGACGCGGCGGAACGTAGTCCAACGGCTTGCGCCCAAAGTCGCCGCCGCTTCCTCATATTCGCCCGACACCCTCCAATACCGGCTGCACGGCGCGGACGATAAAGGGCAGGCTGACGACGACCAGCGCAATCCAAATACCGATGGGCGTAAAGGCGATTTTTGATACCCAAAGGCTCGAAAAACGGCCTATCCAGCCATTGGGCGCATACAGGGTTGCCAACGCAATGCCTGTTACCGCCGTCGGCAGCGCAAACGGCAAATCGACCAAAGCGTTTACCAACCCTTTGCCCGGAAATTCATAGCGTACCAATACCCAAGCGACTAAGGTGCCGAACACGATATTGGTCAACATCGCATAAAACGACATCCGCAAACTCAGCCACACCGCCGCCAAGACATTGGGTTCGGTAATCGTGTTCCAAAATCCGCTCCAGCCGATTTCCGCTGCCTTCGCCGCCATCATCGCAAACGGCAAAAACCACCAAAAGCGACAGGCACAAAACCGTCAAACCCAGGCTGAGCTTGAAACCCGGCAATACAGAAGGCGTTTTGAGTAACAACATAATGGCAATCGTCAGAATTTAATACACGCTTACTTTAACAAGGCCGTCTGAAAACTGGAAATAATGCTTTTGTTTGGTATAAAGACGATTTTGTTATATTGAAAGATGAAAAGGCCGTCTGAACATCAAATTTCAGACGGCCTTGCTGGTGTGGTAAGGATTAATAGGCAACAGGATCTTGAGATGCAGGCTGGCGTTGCGCCGCATCATAGTTTTCCTGAGCCGAGCGGACGGCTTTTTCCAAACCGTTGATCCGATCGAGATAGCGGGCATAGTTGCGTTCATTGCCATAACGCACTTTTTTGCCTTCTTCCAAATTTTTCTTGGCGGTATCTAAAGCACGCTTGGCCGCGCCGACATCAGTCGGATTGACCGGGGCGACAGCTTCTTCTGCCTGCTCGGCTTTGCTTGGGGAAATCGGCGTTGCCGGTGTTGAAACAGGTGCAGAAGTATATACGGACGGTTTGCCGATATTGCTGGTTTTGTAGTCTTTTGCCGCCGGCTTGGGTATAGACTTTGCGGCCGGCAGAATCGGTACATTCAAAAATAGGCGCGGCGGAAACCGCAGTTGCCAAAGCGAGCAGTAATGTGCTGATCCATAGTTTGTTCATTTTTTATTTTTCCTTAAAACCATTTACACCAAACAAATAAAGCCGCAATCATGATGATGTTGGCGAAGAGGATGGGTTTCACCGTCTGGGCGCACGTCGTAACTCAGTGCCAGAGCGCGTGCGGCGGATATAGAAAAACGGGCTGAGCAGCATGGAGGCGGCACATACCAAAAATAATCACGGCGTAATAGATTTTGTGCGTTTCATATCGTTTCTCCGTTTCAGACGGCCTGAAATGCTGACTACAACGCGTTTTTGCGTGAAGCGCTGCCTGTTTTCATCTTGTATCGGGTATTGGACACATTTGCCATGGCCTCAATCCTGAGGTCTTTGCAAAAATATGCTACAATCGCGTCCGATTATAACATTCTATTTATAAAGGTTTTACGAATAATGATTTCTACTAACGGCATCACCATGCAGTTCGGCGCAAAGCCGCTGTTTGAAAACGTATCCGTCAACTCGGCGAAGGCAACCGTTACGGGCTTGATCGGCGCCAACGGCTCAGGCAAGTCCACCTTCATGAAAAATCCTCGGCGGCGATTTGGAACAGACTGCGGCGAAGTCGCGATTGAAAAACGGCGTACGCTTGGGTAAATTGCGTCAAGACCAATTTGCCTACGAAGACATGCGCGTGCTGGACGTGGTGATGATGGGGCACACCGAAATGTGGGCGACGATGACCGAACGCGACGCGATTTACGCCAACCTCGAAGCCACCGAAGACGATTACATGAAAGCCGCCGAACTGGAAGCCAAGTTCGCAGAATACGACGGCTATACCGCCGAAGCGCGCGCCGCCGAACTGTTGAGCGGCGTAGGCATTTCCGAAGATTTGCACAATGCGACCATGGCGGAAGTTGCCCCGGGCTTCAAACTGCGCGTATTGCTGGCGCAAGCCCTGTTCTCCAAAACCTGATGTGTTGTTGCTTGACGAGCCGACCAATAACTTGGACATTAATACCATCCGCTGGTTGGAAGGCGTGTTGAACCAATACGACTCCACCATGATCATCATTTCGCACGACCGTCACTTCTTGAACGAAGTCTGCACCCACATGGCGGATTTGGACTACAACACCATCACCATCTATCCGGGCAACTACGACGACTACATGCTCGCTTCTGCCCAATCGCGTGAGCGCGCCCTGAAAGACAACGCCAAGGCAAAAGAGAAACTGCAAGAGCTGCAAGAGTTCGTCGCCCGCTTCTCCGCCAACAAATCCAAAGCCCGTCAGGCAACCAGCCGTCTGAAACAGGCAGACAAAATTAAATCGGAGATGGTCGAAGTCAAACCTTCTACCCGTCAAAACCCGTATATCCGTTTTGAAGCCGACGAAAAGCCAAGTTGCACCGTCAGGCAGTGGAAGTTGAAAAACTGGCCAAACGTTTTGAAACCCAGTTGTTTAAAAACCTGAACTTCATCCTTGAAGCAGGCCAGCGCCTCGCCATCATCGGCCCGAACGGCGCGGGTAAATCTACCTTGCTGAAACTCTTGGCCGGCGCATACAACCCCGAATATTCAGACGGCCTGCTGCCGGACGAAGGCACCATCAAATGGGCGGAAAAAGCCAGTGTCGGCTACTATCCGCAAGACCATGAAAAACGACTTCGACGTCGATATGGACCTGAGCGAATGGATGCGCCAATGGGGTCAGGAAGGCGATGACGAATAAGTCATCCGCGGCACTTTTGGGCCGCTTGCTCTTCGGCAGCAACGATGTCGTGAAAAAGTGAAGGTTCTTCCGGTGGCGAAAAAAAGGCCGTATGCTCTACGGCAAACTCCTGCTGCTGAAAACCCAATGTGCTGATTATGGACGAACCCACCAACCACATGGACATGGAAAGCATCGAATCGCTGAATATGGCACTGGAAAAATACAACGGCACGTTGATTTTTCGTGTCGCACGACCGCCAGTTTGTCTCCCTCGCTCGCCACACAGATTATCGAGCTGGATGGCAAGGGCGGATATGAACACTACTGGGCGATTACGAAAGCTATCTGGAGAAAAAAAGGCTTAGTTTAAGCCCATACTGATAAGCTATTATAGATTGAATGCCGTCTGAAAACCGTTGTGTTTTCAGACGGCATTTTTGAAGCGTTTCATATTGGCAATCACTGAAACTGCTAAGATTAAAATGGATAAATTTCTTGTTAGGAATTTTTATTAAAGCCATAAAATAGATATACAAAAGGCCGTTTGAAATATTTCAGACGGCCTGAGACCTTTGCAGGGGACTCTCAAAATCCCCTAAAGTCCCGCCCAAGACATTTAGGGATTTCTATGAGCACCTTCTTCCAGCAAACCGCACAAGCTTTCATGATTGCCAAACACATCGACCGCTTCCCACTATTAAAGTTGGATCAAGTGATTGATTGGCAGCCTATCGAACAATACCTGAACCGTCAAAGAACCCGTTACCTTAGAGACCACCGCGGCCGTTCCGCCTATCCCCTGTTGTCCATGTTCAAAGCCGTCCTGCTCGGACAATGGCACAGCCTCTCCGATCCCGAACTCGAACACAGCCTCATTACCCGCATCGACTTCAACCTGTTTTGCCGTTTCGACGAACTGAGCATCCCCGATTACAGCACCTTATGCCGCTACCGCAACTGGCTGGCGCAAGACGACACCCTGTCCGAATTGCTGGAACTGATTAACCGCCAACTGGCCGAAAAAAACCTAAAAATAGAGAAAGCATCCGCCGCCGTCATTGACGCTACCATTATTCAGACCGCCGGCGGCAAACAGCGTCAGGCCATAGAAGTCGATGAAGAAGGGCAAGTCAGCGGCCAAACCACACCGAGTAAGGACAAAGATGCCCGCTGGACAAAGAAAAACGGTCTCTACAAACTCGGTTACAAACAACATACCCGTACCGATGAGGAAGGCTATATCGAGAAACTGCACATTACCCCCTGCCAATACCCATGAGTGCAACCACCTGTTGCCTTTTGTTGGAGGGCATTGCCGAAGATACGACCGTCTATGCCGATAAAGGCTACGACAGTGCGGAAAACCGGCAACATCTGAAAGAACATCGGTTGCTGGACGGCATTATGCGCAAAGCCCACCGCAACCGTCCGCTGACGGAAGTGCAAACCAAACGCAACCGATATTTGTCGAAGACCCGTTATGTGGTCGAACAGAGCTTCGGTACGCTGCACCGTAAATTCGCTATGCCCGGGCAGCCTATTTTGGTCTGCTCAAAGTGAGTGCGCAAAGCCATCTGAAGGCGATGTGTTTAAACCTGTTGAAAGCGGCTAACAGGCTAAGTGTGCCTGTTGCTGCTTAAAGGCGGCCCGGATGCCTTATTATGGGGCGTCCGGGGAGGATTAAGGGGGCATTTGGGTAGAATTAGGAGTGATTTGGGAGGGGAAACAGCCGAAAAACCTGTGTTTAGGTTTCGGCTGTTGGGGGAAGGACTTTTTGCAAAGGTCTCGGCCTTTATTTATGTTTTGATAGAAACAGGATTAACTGAATAAACTTTTAAACCACAACACAATCGCGTCCCATATACGGCGCAACCAGCTGCCTTCTTCTACGCCGGTCAGGGCGACGACGTCTTTTTCGGCAATAATTTTACCGTCTTTCATGACTTTCAGCTTGCCCAATACTTGGCCTTTTTCAATCGGGGCGAGGACGGGCTGAAGCGTTTCTAAGATTGGTTTGACGTTTTTTTGCCGGTATCGTGGGGAATGGTAATGTAAACATCGTCCAAGAAACCGATATCTACGGCTTTGGTGCTGCCTTTGTAAACTTTGACTTGGGAAATCACTTCTCCGCTGTTGTAAAGTTTAGGCGTATCAAATGCCCGCAATGACCAGTTGAGCAGTTTGCTGCTTTTCGCTGGCGCGCGCTTCGGTGGATTCGGCACCGGCAAGAATGGATACAATACGGCGGTTGTTGCGTTTGCTGGAAGCGGCGAGATGGTAGCCTGCGCCTTCAGAATAGCCGGTTTTCAAACCATCGATACTGCTGTCGCGATAGAGCAGAAGGTTGCGGTTGGGCTGCTCAATATTATTGTATTTGAAAGATTTGTTTGCAAATAATGGATAATATTTCGATAGTCATTAATGAGTGCGGCGGCCAAGATGGCAAGGTCGCCAACAGTTGAAACATGGCCGTTAGAAGAGATACCGGTCGGGTTGTTGAAGTGGGTGTGCTTCATCCCCAAGCGTTTGGCTTCTTCGTTCATTTGTTTGACAAATTCGTCGACAGAGCCGTTGCCAATGGCTTCGGCAAGGGTAATGGCGGCATCGTTGGCCGATTGGATGGTTGTACCCTTAATCAAGGAACTGACGCTGACAGGAACTTTTGGGTCGAGGAACATGCGAGAACCTTCGACTTTCCATGCAGCATTGGAAACAGTCAGCATTTGGCCTGCCTCAAGCGTACCGTTTTCCAGTGCTTTAAAGGCAAGGTAGGCGGTCATCATTTGCGTCAATGCGGCTGGCTCGATAGGCGTGTCGGCATTGTTGGATGCTAAGGTTTGTTTGCTGTGCAGGTCGGTAACGATATAGGCAGTCGCTGCAATTTCCGGCGGCGTTGTCGGGCTGTTGATGCTGTGCAGCAGCGGCTGCGTTTGAGCATTACTTTGTACGGCAGGTGCGGATGCAACCAGATCGGCAGCAAGGGCAGGAGTACTAATAAGAGTAGCAAAAAAATTAAGCTAAGTAGCGTTTTTTTCATCATTATTTGTGGATTTGAATATGAGTGGACACTGTTATGAGGCAAACAGTTTGGCATATTAAATAGATATTAAGCGGACATTATACCGTCTCATTTAGGCTTTGCTAAGATTTTTTTCTTGCCTTCAGACGGCCCTCAGGGGTATGGTTTTAACTTTTTCCTCCGGTCTATTTGACCGAATTGCAATTTATTTCCGAACACTAAAAATACCATGAACCATCCTCTTCCTCTTTCTGATTATCTAACCCGTATTTTGACCGCTTCCGTTTATGATGTAGCCGTAGAAACACCTTTGGATTTGGCACGCAGTTTGTCAGGCCGTCTAAACAATCAGGTTTTGCTCAAACGTGAAGATTTGCAGCCGGTGTTTTCGTTCAAAAATACGCGGCGCATACAACAAAATGGCGAAGCTGCCGAAAGAAGCCTTGGATTGCGGCGTGATTACTGCAAGCGCGGGCAACCATGCGCAGGGTGTGGCTTTATCGGCGCAATATTTGGGTTGCCGCGCCGTCATCGTAATGCCGGAAACAACGCCCAAAATCAAAATTGACGCGGTCAAGAGCCGAGGCGGCGAAGTGGTTTTGAAAGGTGTGTCTTACAACGACGCCTATGATTATGCGATGGAGTTGGCAGAAAAGGAAAAACTGACTTATATCGCGCCGTTTGATGATCCTGATGTGATTGCGGGTCAGGGAACCATCGGCATGGAAATCCTCCGTCAACACCGCAATATCAATGCGATTTTTGTCCCGATTGGCGGCGGCGGTTTGGCAGCAGGCGTGGCGGTGTTTATCAAACAGGTTTGCCCTGAAATTAAAGTCATTGGCGTGCAAACCGATGATTCTTGCTGTATGAAGCAATCGGTAGAGGCTGGGGAAATCGTACATTTGAAAGATGTTGGCCTGTTTTCAGACGGCACAGCAGTTAAAGTGGTGGGTGATGAAACTTTCCGCTTGTGTAAAGAGCTGTTGGACGAGATTATTACGGTCAATACGGATATGTTGTGCGGCGCGATTAAAGATATTTTTGACGATACGCGCAGCATTACCGAGCCTGCGGGCGCATTGGCCCTTGCCGGCCTGAAGGCTTATGTTGCGAAAAACAATATCCAAGGTCAAAATTTGGTTGCGGTCACTAGTGGTGCCAACATGAACTTCCACCGCCTGCGCCATGTTTCAGAACGCAGTGAGCTGGGCGAGGGTAACGAAGGTATTTTTGCTGTTACCATTCCTGAAGAAAAAAGGCAGCTTCCTCAAGTTTATCAATGTATTGGGTAGTCGGAATATTACCGAGTTCAACTACCGCTACGGCAATGACAACAATGCTCATATTTTTGTCGGCTTGCAAACCGCCGGTGCGCAAGACTTGCCGTCATCAGCAAACAACTGGCTGACGCAGGTTTGCCGAATGTTGACCTGACCAATGACGAAATCGCCAAAATCCATATCCGTTACATGGTCGGCGGACGTACGGAAAAAAAGTATCCAGTGAACGTTTGGTCAGCTTTGAATTTCGGAACGCCCCGGCGCATTGTCCCGTTTCTTGAACCATATGCGCGCCGAATGGAATATCACTTTTGTTCCATTATCGCAATCATGGTGCGGACTACGGCCGTATTTTTGGTCGGTATCGATGTACCTGAAAGCGACAATGAAGCCTTTACCGATTTCTTGGAGAGCTTGGGTTATGTTTATAAAGAAGAAACCGATAATCCGGCTTATAAACTTTTCTTGGCTTAATCAATAAGATAAAAGGCCGTCTGAAATTTTTCAGACGGCCTTGTGTTTTATGTTTGGCTTTATTTCTTACGGAACACTAGTCCCAAACGCCATGACCCAATCGTTTGCCCTCGAGCTTCAAATTTGGTTTCAGGGCGATAATCAGGTGTAGGGGCGTAATCGGCAGCCGTGTTTTGCAAAGCGTCGAAACTGCTCAAAACCTCCAGCATTTGCACGGCGTATTCTTCCCAGTCGGTCGCTATATGGACATAGCCGCCGCTTTTGAGTTTGGGCAGCAGCTTTTCAACAAACGGCACTTGTACCAAGCGGCGTTTATTGTAGCGTTTTTTTGTGCCAAGGGTCAGGGAAGAAAAATATGAATGCCGTCTAAAGAACCGTCTTCCAGCATCTTTTTCCACTACTTCCACCGCATCATGACGCATCACACGGATATTGGAAATGTGTTCTTCCTCAATCAGCTTCAAAAATATTACCGACACCTGGGCCGTGAACATCAATCGCTAAAAAGTCGGTATCGGGCAGACGTTTGGCGATTTCCACTGTCGCAACGCCCATACCGAAACCGATTTCAATACTTTAGGATTGTCCCGTCCAAAAGCGCGGTTCAAATCCAGGAGCATCTTGAAAGTCCACACCAAATTGCGGCCACATCGTATCAATGGCGCGCTGTTGGGCCGCGGTCATATGGCCTTGGCGTAAGACGAAACTGCGGATGCTGCGTTTGTGTTCTTCCGGAACGGTATTTTCGGGTGTATTTTCTGGAATGTTTTCGGACATGTTGTTTTTAAATCAGTGAAAAATCAAATAAAAAGGCCGTCTGAAAGAATCAGACAACCCCTGCATATAAATCGGCGTGATTATAGCGAATAAACGCTTTTCTTGAAACCTTTTAAAAAGAAGGTTTCAGACGGCCTTTTTAAGACAATACCGGTTGCGGTACTTTGTGTTGCACCGCATAAACCGCTGCTTGGACGCGGCTGCTTAGGTTCAACTTACGCAACAGGTTTTGCACATGCACTTTGACGGTTGACTCTGCCAGATTCAAATGGCGGGCAATGATTTTGTTGCTGTGTCCGGCGGCAAGATAGCCCAAGATTTCCATCTCGCGCGGGGTCAGTTGCTCCAGCAGATGGTCGGAGCGTGAAGAGAGGGAGAAATCAGCGATTGCACCAAGCGGCTGGTCATTTCTGGAGAAAAGACGTTGTCGCCATCAACTGCTTTGCGGATGCTCTCCAACAGGAAGTCGGCATTGATGTTTTTTTCAGCAAAAAGCCTTTTGCACCCATACGCATACATTCGGTCAAATCATCGCTGTCTTCAGAAACAGTCAGCATGATGACGGTCAGCTGCGGATTGCTACTTAAAAATTTGGGGCCAATGCTTCGCGGCCGTTCATAACCGGCATATCCAAGTCCAGCAAGACCACATCAGGCTTGAGCTGCTCAACCATTTTTACGCCGGCCAGGCCGTCTGATGCTTCGCCGACGACTTCAAAATCAGGCTGGCGCGAAAGCAAGGCCTTGATACCGCTGCGAAATAGGGTGTGATCGTCAATAGGGTAATTTTAATCGTCATGATGCTGTTCTCATTTGTTGCGGCAAAGTCAGCATAACAACTGTACCTTGCCCAATCTGCGATGTAATGGCCAATTCTGCGTTAATCCGTTGGGCGCGTTCTTGCATAATGCCCAAGCCGACATGTTCGCCTGAAGGCCGGTTTGATAGGTGTTCTTTATTAAAAGCCTGCGCCGTCGTCACGAATCGTCACGACAAAAATCGCCGTGGTTGGCAATTTCGACACTGACATGTTGACGCACGCGCGTGCTTCCGAATATTGGACAGGCTTTCCTGCAAGATGAAGATGATCTGCAAATGTTCATCATAATTCAAAGCCTCGCCCGTCGTCCCGCCATTTTTAAATCAACTGGAATACCGGTTTGTCGTTCAAAACGCGCCAGCAGCGATTCTACCGCTTCAGGAAAATCTTTTATTACTGATTTTTGGTGCGGAAATTCATCAAAAGTTCGCGTACATCCTCGTAGCATTCCTGTACTCCGTCTTTGATGAAGCCGATATTTTCTTCGGCCTGCTCGCGTTGGTCTGAAGCAAACGCGCTTTCCAGCATTTGTACCTGCAAATTCAAAAAGGTCAAAGCTTGCGCGATGCTGTCATGCAAACCTTGCGCAATCAAGTTACGCTCCTGCAAGACTGCAAGCAGGCGGCGTTCTTGTTCCATGCGGTTGTTGGCGATGGAAATGCCCAACTGTCCACTTAAAGTATGCAGCAGTTTTTTTGTCTTTCTCATCAGGCATATGGCCGTCTGAAAAATATAGGGTCAGTACGCCGAGCTGTTCGTCTTGATAAACGATCGGAAATTCTACACGATTTCCTTCTTCGGTTTCACCGACGCTTGCCGCCAAGTCAGAGCGTTTGCGTTCTTCATCGGAAAGATATACCGTACCGCCCAAAGCGGAAAACGCCGGCAGAATCTGAGCCAGAAATTCTTCTGCCGCCTGTTGGGGCGTAAAGGTTTGGTGCAGATTGCGCGTGGTTTGGTAGAGCAGGGTCAAATCACGGTTTTGCCGCGCCAAGTCTTGGGTTTGTTTGGCAACCTGTCCTTCCAAGTCTGTATAAAGCGTATGCAGACGGCGGCTCATTTGGTTGAAGCCCTTGCTAACTTGGGCAAACTCACGGATCTGGTCTGTCTCGATTTGAACGCCGAAATGCCCTTTGCTGATGGTCTCTACACCATCGCGCAGTTTTTCCAAGGGCCGGATAATCCATGAATAATGCCAAACAATCATCAAGCCTGCAGCCACAACAATCATCAGCATCATGGCCATTTGAAAGCGGCGCAGCCACAAGGTATTTTGCTCGTTGGCATTTTCCATCGCCTGTAAAAACAGCTCGATGTTGCCGGCAAAACGGTATAGGCCGATTTGGGTCGGACGCTCGTAATGTTGTAAAGACGGCTTGATGTTGGATTCCCAATCAATCAACAGCATCGATTGAATCAAGTCGTAAGCCAACGGCGTTTGAGACGGAATCAGCGGATGAATGGCATCGCTTTGCGTCACAATGGCCAGCGTACGCTCAAATTCTTTTGATTTGGTTGTCAATTTGCGCATTGGGTGTACGGACGCTTGCCATATAAGCCAAACGGTACACCTGCATTTTCAAACTGCCTGCATCTTCAATCGTTTTGGCTGCGTTTTCCAAACGCCAAGAAAGCAGCAGGGTAAAGACAATCGACAAAAACGCCGAACTGACCCATAAAAAAAGTCAGCAGTTTTAAACGCGAAGACAGGCTCAGGCCGTCTGAAGATCCGGAGAATAAACGCATAAAGCACGCAGGGAACTAATCCGATAATCTTATAAAAATATCATTCTTTTGGTCTATAAACAACCTGTCTAAAATAATTGTATGGTTATGATAAGAAAAACAGGGGTTTAATGTAAAATCATGTTATGATAAAATTCATCTCAGTGAATTAAATCATAAAAATAAGGTTTCAGACGGCCTGAAACCTTGAAACTTATCCAATAAACACAACATCTTGAACCATACTCCATACTCTGCTTCGCAAAGGACTACCAAAATGAAAATTTTCGCACTGATATTGGCCGGCGGGCAGGGAAGCCGGATGGGAGGTGTCGATAAGGGGTTGTGCAATGGCACAACAAAGCCTTTGATAGATCATGTTATCGAAAAAAATCCGCCCCCAAGTCAGCCATATCGCCATCAGTGCCAACCGTAATCTTGAATCTTACGCACAACGCAGCGCACACGTTTTCTCGGACGCGCGCCAATGGCAGCATTACGGCCCTTTAGCTGCTTTGTGTACCGCCGCCAACGATTTGCAAATTGCCACGGCCGATTGGCTACTTATCGTATCCTGCGATATGCCGCGTTTGCCGGAAAACTTGGTTTCCCAATTTGAAACCATCGCGCGGCGCACGCCATTGTGCAATGCGTTTTATGTGGAGACCCCTGCCAGACCGCATTACAGCGTGATGTTCATCCGGCCGCAAATCCTGCAAAGTACCGTGCCATACCTTTATTCAGGAATGCGCAGCATCCGCGGCTGGCTGCAGCAACAGCGCGCGCGGGTTGTCCATTTCCCTCATGAACAGGATTTTATCAGCTACAACACGGAAAAACGATTTGGCCCAGCCTTTGTAGTTGGATCAGTAAGGAACCAATGTTTAGGTAGAGATATGCTAACTTGATGATTATTTAATATCTTTCAATAGGTAATAACTATCTTGTAATTAGTTCCTTAGAAATTCATCAATCCGTATATTTAAATAAAATATACGGTCTTCGTTAAAATAAACTTTGGCTTTTTTTCCCTATCGACTGTTTCTTTTAGGTCATTTAGTCTGCCTAAGTCCAAATTTTCGCTGGTATATTTTTCTTGCCAGCATTGCACGTAGCAAATCTCCATCTAGCCCTAAATCTTTAATTATTTTTAGCACCTTATCATTGGCATCTTTTTGTTTGTACGTGGTGATGTAATCACTAATGCTAAATCTGAATCAAGCTTGATATCGCCGGATTGCACATCGTGTAAAAACAACTCAGCAAATTTTTTTGATCTTCTTTAGAAAGCGTAGCAAAAGAGTGGTGTAGCTCCTCAGTGCAGCAGCTTCTTCTGTGCCGCCGATAGTTTTAAGCCATTTTTCAAAACGGGCATTCATATAATTTTTGATCAATTTTTATCGGTTTCGATTTCGTTGATGTGCGAACGCAAATCAAATGGCACATCATCGCTACCGCCACCATTGCTTGGACTTTCTTTAAACAAATCTTTATAACGAGCCAGCAGTTTATCGTAGGTCTCTTGATCGAAATTGAGTGTGGCAGTGATCACGCTGTCGTCTTCCTGTACCACGTCATAGCTTGATTTTTCCCAAGAAAAGCCCAAGAGCCGGGCAGCTTGTAAGTGCTCATTGAGCTGATTGAATAGTTTGACAAACTTTGCGCATGAGGTTGCATCATCAGAGTTTTTTGAAAAATCCTCTAATCCTGCCCATTTGAAAAATATCGGCAATATCGGCAAAACAGACATTCATTTTGCCGATAACTTTATCTAAATTATCGACAAACAGCCCCATAGGACGGTCGCCTGAATAAAGTTTTACGGCACGCTCAATGTTTTGTTGCATCGTGTGCGGCTTGCGGTAATAGCGGATTAAACCAAAAAGGCTTTATCGGTTTTGTCGCATAAGCGATTGGTGCGGGAAAACGCCTGAATCAAGTTAGCGTAGTCCAGAATCTTGTCCAAATAGAGCGTATTGAGCCATTTGCTGTCGAAGCCCGTCAGCATCTGATCGACCACAATCAATAAATCCAGCTGCTCGTCGGGCTTGACTCTTTTGTGTGCGTTGATATGCGACAGCCTGTCTGACAAATCCGTTTTAAATTTGGCGTAAGAGGCATAGCCGAAAACTCGTACCGAACTGGGCGTTGTAATCAGCTAAAATTTCGGCAATCCATTCTTCTTTATCACTATCATCCTGTTCATCATTGGGGATATTCGGATCGAAAAAGAGCGGTCAGCTTCAGCCCGGAATTTTTGGCTTTTAATCAGGCGGTAATAAGTGACCGCTTCAGAAATGGAGCTGGTGGCAAAAAATGGCATGATATTTTTCCTTGGCTGAGCCGCTGCCAATTTTCCAGCATGTCTTTAATCACCGCATTAACATGTTCCGGCGTTTGATATTGCACATTGGGCACATAATCCTCAATGCCTTTTTGATATTTGCCGTTCTTATCATACTTGCCCGCCATCGGCACATCGTTCATAAAGCGGTTGTAGATTGTCTTTTTCGCCTCATCAGCAAATACCTCGCTTTCATCTGCTGCTTTTTGCCTCCTGTAAAAGCAACGGCTCGGCGCAAATCGCTGTCTTGGAAGGTGCGGATATGGAAGGGATGAAAGCCCAGCACATTCTCATCACGAATGCCGTCTGCGATGGAATAGCGGTGCAATTCATTGCCGAAAACCGTGGCAGTGGTTGAACTTTTTCTTAGCGTTTTCTTCTTCAATCGGCGTGCCGGTAAAGCCGAAGAAAAGCGCATTGGGAAAAAGTGTGCTTAATGGTGAGCAACATATCGCCAAAAGTAGTGCGGTGGGCTTCATCAATAATAAACACTAGTCGCTTGCTGCTGATTTGCTCGATGTCAGCCCTCATTTACCCCTTCTTCTGCCTTGATATTACTCATTTTTGAATGGAGGTAACGATTAAGCGGTCGCGGTCTTGTTTGCTTTTCAGCTTGGCGAGCAAAAATGGCGGTGTTTTCCGTTGCCTGCACATCTTCCTTGCTGTCGGCAAAATTCTGATATTCCTCAACGATTGCTTGCCCAACTCAATACGGTCGAGCAAGAAAAATCACCTTATCCGCATCTTTGCGGCGGCTGATTAACTGCGCCGATTTAAAAACTTGACATCGTTTTTTTCCCGAGCCGGTGGTATGCCAAATATAGCCGCCGCGCTGATTGCCCGAAGTCCAATCTGTCTTTGCTACCGTGTCGGCAATTTTGTTGACCGCAAAATACTGATAGCTGCGCAATACTTTCAGCTGCTCGTCTTTCGCATCGGCAATGGTGTAATCGCCGATAAACTGGTGCGCTGTCGGAATCCTGAGGAAATCCGTCGCCACCTTATCCCAATCGTTCATATACACATTATTGAAATCCGCCCAACGGAAATAAAACGCCGGATTTAATCGACCGCTAGTATTGGCAAAAATAGCGGCTTTCTTCCGGCGTCATCGCCACAAACACCTGCACCAGGCTAAAAAAATGCCCGAAAACGCACCCGCCTTATGGTATCGCTCAATTTGATTGGTCGCTTGGCTGATGGGCACGCCCGAGCGTTTCAACTCAATATGAAACATCGGCATACCGTTGATTAACAACATCAAATCGCCGCGCTGTTTGGGGTATAAATCCGAACGGGGGTGAAGTGGGGTTGCTGGGCAATTTGATAGCGGCTTTTGCCGGCAGAAATTTCCTCACGGTCGAAAAATATCCAGCGATACTTCCTTGCCGAAATGACGGCTTTCCTCATTTTCACGCTTGATTGCCACTGTTTTGCCGTTGATAAAGCCGTTTAGCGCATAAGGTGTTTTCAGTGCCTGCACCTGCTCCAAAATCTGATTCATTTCCGAGCGAGTCAACGGCATATCAGCTTGTCGATATGTTGGTTGGTTTTATTCAAATGCGCCTGCCAGTTGGCAATCAAGTCTTCTTCGGTGGGGTGGCGCAACACTTCCTTTTCCCAGCTTTTTGTAGCCAGCAGGGCAATCAGTGCGTTTTCAAAATCAGCTTCTTTATTAAACATTCTTTTTCTCCGTAAGGGACTCGCTCCCTTTTTCAGACGACCTCAATCATAGACAGGAACGCTGTTCTACACCAACATCGCCGCCAACAGCCCTTTTTGAGCTGGTTTAATTTTTTTCGACCTCTGCCGACTGTAAGGCAATGGTTTCGTCCAGTTGGCGGAAGAAATTACCGATGGCGGTTTTGTTCCTTTGTACGACGGCATTAAGAAATTATATTCATCAGAAAAATCTTTAATTACGTGCGGAATATTTGGCGTTCTATATTGGCTAAAAATAACCTCTTCATTACGCACCAATTCTTGATATAAAAACATTGATGAACAATCTGCATTAGTACGATACGATTTTAATGTTGATCCTAAAACCCCATTAAATCCGGTATAAACTTTTTCCTGCATTTGAGCCATCCCAAATAATTAAAATATCGTCCATATCTACATCAGGCACTGCATCAGTCAATATTTTCACGCCCCCATTAAGAAATTCAGCATCTAAATAAGGTATATTTCCTGCTTGTAATTTTTGATACTGAGCCTTTCCCTTTCGCTCAATCTCTAATACATCTCTCAGGCTTCTTGTCTCCCATCCCCCTCAAACCCTTTTAAAGCGGATTTTTCGGTATTTTTTTCACCGTTTGCGGGGAACATTTTTGCCAGCATTGCCTTTTTTAAGCTGACGGATTTTTGTCCAACGCCGCACGGCTCTCGGCAATTTGGCTGTCTAAGCGACGGAAAAAATTGCCGAGGTGGGTTTGTTCGGCAAGAGAACATAACTTAATTTCTAATGGATTGAGAACTTGTAAATTGATATTTTTTTGTGCATTTTGCGTTGCACAATCATTTAAAAATGCATGTTTTAAATCTAATATATATTTTAAGAAAAATACATTACTTCGATTTTTCATCAGCTTGAATAGCTACCACACTATCAGGGCAGGCAATATCAAAAGTTGTAATCGCAGTATCGCCGATATTTGCTGCAATCGTTATTAGAATAGTTTTCTGAGGAAATACTTTTACTAACTAAAAATACCATCTGAATTTAGTGTTTGGGTATAATTAGTTAAAAAAATAAATCCGAATTTGTTATATCGCCTGTTTGAATAAATGGCATTGAACCACCAAAAAATTTTGGATCATTTCTTGGTCTAGCAGAAAATTTGCCACGTTCAACAATCGAAACGTCTGCTAATGTTTTCTCTTCCCAATCCTCCGTAAAACCTCGAAACCGCAAACGTGGCTCTTGTTGCTTATTCATCTTGTCCCCTTAGCCTTTCAAAATTGCCTCGCCATGCGGCAATACCCTGCAAATCAAACTCGCTGCCGGTGAGTTCGTCCATCATTTGTGCCAGTGCGGCGGCGCTTTCCTGTTTGCGTTGGCTGATATGCTGATAGGTGTCTGCATATTTGTCGCAAAGTGCGGTCAGTTTTTGGCTGAATTGCGCCAGCATGTTTTCAGGTAGCTCGCACATCGCCGCATTGAGCGGAACAAACCATTTTTGGCGGAGCAAATCGAGGGCTTCGGCATCATCCAGAGCTTCAATGGCGGCTTTGGTTTTGCTGTGGAGGTTTGCTGAGTCGGTTTTAATCTGGGCTTTTATTTCTTTTTCTTCCTCCAATAATGCTTGAACTGTTAATAGTTTGTTCTCTAAGCTATCTTCATCAAATTCATAACCGCTACGCAAAGATTTTAAATATGCATTCACTTTCGCTTTTGCATAAGTGCCATCTTTTGAAGCTTCAATATTTTTCCAATTTACAACCGTATTTTTCTTGAATAAACACTAATTTTTTTCAGTTCTTTTAGCTTTATTGTTCAATAACTCAAGATAGTTTTCTAATGCAAGCGTTTCTGGTGTCGTTACTCCCGCATAAACCATTTTTAAAAATAAGCGACAATCTCTTTAGCAACAAAAAGCATCGTTATCATCATTAACATATGCTCCGCTTTTTCTTCTTCGCTCAGGTTTTCCAAAAATGCTTTTGCATTTCGGCAGCGATTTCTGCCAAGCGGGTTTCTTTGGCTTTCAGGTTTGCCAATTCCTGCGGCAATTTGACGGTTTGCACCAACTCAAACGGCAGAATATGCCCCACCCAGCCGTCTTGTACTTCGGCTTCTTTTTGGTTTTGCTGTCTTTTTTTCAGCACCATAAATGGATCAACCTGCTTGATTGCCTGTTTGCCTTCGGTTTGAATCATCTCCAAATCGGCGGCAATGCCTGCCGCATCGGCACGCCATAGGTCATCGAGTTTTTGATAGGCGGTATAAAAAAATCCAGCAGGGGCATTGCCTGCACTTTTTTTCCCGAATGAGTTCGGCAAGTTGTTGCTGGGTTTGGGAGATGTTGAGCGTCTCCATCGGCTCAATCAGCAGGGTTTCAAGCGGGCGGGGAAATCGGCAAAGTTTTGGGCAAATTGCGCTTGGTAATTCAGCACGCCGGCGTGGCTTTTGCATGGCAGCTTTGAGATTGTCGGTTTTCGGCTGCACATAAGGTGTGCCGTTGTCGGTAAACAAAGCAGCCTGCAAGCCGTTAAAGGCTGCCCAATAGTCTGCAAATTGTGCCAGCTCGGCTTTGGGAATGCCGCCGTGTATGGTGGCGAAAATATCCCATTGTTCCACCGGTTCGGCGGAATCGACGTAGCGCGGAATGTTGAGGTTGTAGCCGTTTGCCACAATTTCGGCTTTCGGCACAATGCGGGAGAATTTAGGCAATTCCCGGCGATGGGTCACGCAATCGACAATGCGCTTGATGTCGCTTGCCTGCAAATGGTTGTTTTTGCCTACTTTGATGAAATGTTTGGAGGCGTCAATCATCAGCACGTCGTTACGTTCGCGCTCTTGGCGTAAAACCATGATGATGGTGGGAATGCCGGTGCCGAAAAAGATATTGGCAGGTAGCCCGATAATGGCATCGATATGATTGTATTCAATCAGATTTTTACGGATTTTCTCTTCTTCGCCGCCCCGAAAAAGCACGCCATGCGGCAAGACGATGGTCATGATACCGTCGGGTTTTAAGTGGAACAGGTCGTGCAATAAAAAGGCAAAAATCGGCTTTTTGCTTGCGGGGCGACGCCAAAGCGTTTGTAGCGTACGTCGTTTTCTTTGTCTTTTGGATTCCACGGCTGGGAATAAGGCGGATTGGACACCACGGCATCCAGATAAAGCGGATCGCCTTCCAGCGGCCAGTCGTCTTCCAGGGTGTCGGCATTGCGGGTGAAAATATTGCTCGGCAAAATGCCGCGCATCACCAGATTCATGCGCGTGAGGTTGTAGTGTTTTCTTTTTAATTCTTGGGCGTAATATTTGATGTTGTCCGCGCTTTTAAGATGTTTGGCAACGCTATGACCGATGTTAATCAGCAATGAACCCGAACCGCTGGTTGGGTCGTAAATGCTGATTTCTTCACGGTCTTTCAGATGATCGGCAATGATTTCAGACATCAGCAAAGAGACTTCGTGCGGCGTATAGAATTCGCCCGCTTTTTTGCCTGCATTAGCGGCAAACATACCGATGAGATACTCGTAAATAAAGCCCAATACGTCATAGCCCTGTTTGCCGTCCATGGGAATATCGGCAATTAGCACGAAAAGGTCTTTCACCGCATTGGTTTGGCTGGCGGCAGTATCGCCCAATTTGCTCAAACCGGATTCTAGGGTTTTAAAAATACCGTCAAAAACAGCGGTGTAATTGTCGGCAATATTGCGGCTGAAAGCGCTCATTGCCGTACGAACATGGGCAATATTGAAATCCGAGCCTTGGGCTAACCAAGTTGAAAAACAGATGTTCGTAGCTGATGAAATAACCGAGGTTTCTTTTGATATGGTTGACAAGATCCACGTTAGATTCGGTAAGCTCATCGGCAAAATTTGATTTTTCTAAGCCTTGTTCAAGGGCAAATTTTTCCAGTTTGTCGGACAAAAAATTTGTAGAAAATAAAGCCTAAGATGTAGTCTTTGTATTCGTTCGCTTCAATTTTGGAACGCATTTTATTCGCAGATTGCCAAATTTTTGGCTGCAAGTTGTTGTTTATTCATTTTTTTCTCTTATTGGTTTTTGATTTTATACATATTGCGGTATTTATGATTGCTTGGTACAGGCTTTGCTATGATAAACCATCAACACAGTGTTTACATAATTTACATTGTAGAGGGAGTATGATTCATCGATGCAATGAAAAATGGTAGGAAAGCTCACATTACATAAAGGCCGTCTGAAACTCAACTTTCAGACGGCCTTTTGATTTTTAATTTTTTTAGCAAAGCCAAAGAATATTTTATCATTTCCTATTTGGAAACTATGTTGTTCGTAAATTGAGATTTATTGCTTAATTATTTATCCGTACAATCCGCCTCATCAAATATTTTTAAGGAGGTAATGATGAAAAAAAAGCCTGTCTTGTTTGTTGGGCATGGTAGCCCGATGAATGTGTTAGATAAAGAAAACCCGTTCAACCAGAATTTCAGCCTAATTACGCAAAACTTTCCAAAACCAAAAGCGATTTTGATGATTTCAGCGCATTGGTACAGCAGCCGTTTGCAGGTTACGTCTGGTGAACACCCTGAAATGATTTACGATTTCTACGGCTTCCCCGATGAACTCAGCCAAGTGCAATATCCTGCGCCCGGTTCGCCTGAGTTGGCGGAGCAAGTGCGGTCATTATTACAGCCGGAAAATGTCGAGCTAAACCCAACGCGTGGCTTTGATCACGGCGCATGGGCGGTGTTGAAATATCTGTATCCTGATGCCGATATTCCTGTGGTGCAACTTAGCCTTTAACCGTTTGCAATCGGCGGAATGGCATTTCAACTTGGCAAAAAAATTATCTGCTTTGCGTGAACAAGGCGTGCTGATTATCGGCAGCGGCAATATTGTGCATAATCTGAGGTCAATAAGCTGGGAACATATTGATCAAATCGGTGCAGGGTATGACTGGGCGTTTGCTTTTTCGGGAAACAGTCAATCAAGCGATTGCAACACGAGATGATAAAACTTTGGTGCATTATGATCAGTTAGGGCGAAAAAGGCTGAACTTTCCGTGCCAACGCCGGATCATTATTTGCCCTTTTGCTGTACATCATGGCATTACGCGAACCTCAAGACGAGATTACGTTTTTCAATGATAATTTGATTGCGGGATCGCTTAGTATGACGTCAGTGTTGGTGGGGTAAGAAGGAAAAAATCCATCCTTTTTTATTGATTCACTTTGTGAATAGCGTGATATTGTTTCAGACGGGATCTTGTGTCCATATAAAAGCTACGATTTGAGACCTTAACAATCACTATTAAAATGTGCGCCGATGTTCTGTCTCATCCTGTATGCGGCTTGGGCTACGGCGAGGCTGCATTCAAGCAGGTTGCGGTCTTCGTATTCGGACGCGGTGTGCGGTTCGGCTTGGTTTTGCTTCCAAAGCCGCAGTTGGGCGATGGCGCGGCGCAGGCCGTTATCGTTGCGGGAGGATGCCCAAAATGGCGTTGGTTGAACGCTTGCAGGACGGGGCGGCTGAATGTAGTTTTGAAGGTCGTCTGAAAAAGATGCCTGCTTCAGAGAATGGGCTTTCAGACGACCTTTGGGGCGGTACGGTTTGGAACGCTTGTCCGTCCGCGATGGTTTGGGCGGCAAGCCTGGCGGTAACGACGCATTCGAGCAGGGAGTTGCTGGCGAGGCGGTTGGCTCCGTGCAGCCCGGTGCAGGCGGTTTCGCCTAAGGCGTAGAGCTGCGGCAGGGAGGTTCTGCCGCAGGGGTCGGTTTGGATGCCGCCGCAGGTGTAGTGCTGGACGGGGCGGACGGGGATGGCTTGACGCGTGATGTCCAAGCCGCATTGGGACAGGCAGTGCCGATGGATGGAAGGAAAATGCTGGCGGACGAACTCTGCGGGTTGGCGGCTGATGTCGAGCGAGACGAAGTCTTGTGTTTGTTTGGCGATTTCGGCGGCGATGGCGCGGGCAACGATGTCGCGCGGCGCAAGTTCGGCGCGGCAGTCGTAATGCGGCATAAACCGTTCACCCGATTGGTTGGTCAGGATGCCGCCTTCGCCGCGCACGGCTTCGGAAATCAGGAAGGTGCGGCCGTTTTCAGACGACCTTGCCAAGCCTGTGGGGTGGAATTGGATAAATTCGAGGTTTTCGACTACGCAGCCTGCGCGTATCGCCATGGCGATGGCGTCGCCCGTGCATTCGGGTGGCGTGGTGGTGGTGGCGTAAATCTGTCCCAAGCCGCCGCCTGCAAGTACGGTATGACGGGCGCGGATGCGGTGGGTTTTTGCGTTCGGCGGTCGAGGACGGTCAGTCCGCACGCCGCGCCTGATTCGGTTTGGACGTCCAACGCCATCTGCCGCTCGCAAACGCGGATGTTCGGGCGGCGGCGTATTTGGGCAATCAGGGCTCTGCATGACGGCTTCGCCCGTGTAGTCGGCGACGTGGGCGATTCGGCGGCAGGTATGCCCGCCTTCGCGCGTCAGGTGCAGGCCGTCATGATTCCGATCGAACGCCACGCCCTGCGCCAGCAGCCATTCGATTGCTGGTTTGCCCTGCGACAGGATGGTGCGGACGGCGGCTTCGTCGCACAAACCCGCGCCCGCCTCCAAGGTATCGGCAACGTGTTTTTCGATGTCGTCCTCTCCCGACCACGCCGCCGCAATCCCGCCTTGCGCATGACGGCTGGCGGTGTCGTCCAGCCGATTTTTGCACAAAATGACGATGCGGAACGACTCAGGCAGCGACAGGGCGAGCGTCAGTGCCGCCAGCCCGTTTCCGGCAATCAATACGTCGCAATCGGTTTGCATGGTGTTGTCCTTGTTTGAAGGTCGTCTGAAACGGTATAGTGGATTAACAAAAACCAGTACAGCGTTGCCTCGCCTTAGCTCAAAGAGAACGATTCTCTAGGTGCTCAAGCACCAAGTGAATCGGTTCCGTACTATTTGTACTGTCTGTGGCTTCGTCGCATTGTCCTGATTTAAATTTAATCCACTATAAGGGGAAGAAATCAATGCCCCGACATATGCGACATGGTATTGAGCAGCACCACGCCCAGCAAAATCAAACCGATGCTGACAATCCCAATGAAATCAGCTTTCTCACCGAAAAACACCACGCTGACTAAAGCCGTTAAAACCAGTCCCACGCCTGCCCAAATGGCGTATGCTGTAGCCAGCGGCATGGTTTTCAGTGTCATAGACAAGGCCCAAAAACACACCGAAAAGCTGACTATCACGCCAATAGAAGGCCACAGTTTGCTAAACCCGCCACTCAGTTTGAGCATGGAAGAACCGCAGACTTCGCTTAAAATTGCTACAGTCAGAAAGAGCCAGTGCATTTGCATGTTTTTACCTGATAAATGAAAAGAAAGTATAATTATATCAATGCAATAACATAAAAAAACAGTCTTGTTTTTTTAAAGATTTTTTTGTGCGCAAACCCCGTCTTGGGAAAGCAGGCGGGCGGTATTTTCAGGCTGCACCCATTACGAACGGCAAATCAGGCGGGGCCCATGCCGTTGAACACATCTTTTTTCTTCAGCCCTGCCGCGAAGTCGAGCATACGCTGCAAAGGCAGTTTGGCGGCTTCGCCCAGCTTCCCTGTCCAACAGGATTTCGTTGTGTCCGCTTGTCAGGGCGTATTTGATGCCGCCCAGCGAATTCATTGCCATCCACGGGCAGAACGCGCAGCTTTTGCAGCTTCCGCCATTGCCCGCCGTCGGTGCGGCAATAAATTCTTTGTCGGGCGCCTGCTTTTGCATTTCGTGCAGGATGCCCAAATCGGTCGCCACGATGAATTTTTTTTCGGGACGCGATACGGCGGCCTTCAGCAGTTTGCTGGTCGAGCCGACCACGTCGCCCAGCTCGATGACGCTTTGCGGCGATTCGGGATGAACCAGTACCACCGCGTCGGGGTGTTCCGCTTTCAACGCCGCCAGCTCCTGCCCTTTGAATTCGTTGTGGACGATGCACGAACCCCGCCACAGCAGCATATCCGCGCCTGTTTCGCGGCGAATGTAGTCGCCGAGGTGGCGGTCGGGTCCCCAAATCAGTTTCTCACCGCGTGATTTCAGATACGACACGATTTCCAACGCCACCGAAGACGTTACCACCCAGTCGGCACGCGCTTTCACGGCGGCGGAAGTGTTGGCGTACACCACCACCGTACGGTCGGGGTGTTGGTCGCAAAAACGCTGAAAAACGCTTCTTCGGGACAACCCAAATCCAAAGAACATTCCGCTTCCAAATCAGGCATCAGCACTGTTTTTTCAGGGCAGAGGATTTTCGCGCTCTCGCCCATAAATCGCACACCCGCCACCACCAGCGTACCGGCTTCGTGTTCCGCGCCGAAGCGCGCCATCTCCAGCGAATCGCCCACGCATCCGCCCGTTTCCAAAGCCAAATCCTGAATCAGCGGATCAACATAATAATGCGCCACCAAAACCGCGTTTTTCTCCTTCAGCAAAGCCTTGATTTCGTCTTTCAGACGACCTGCCGTCTCGCGGTCGGGCGTGTCGGCAACCTTCGCCCACGCCTGACGGATTTGGCAGGCGGAAGTCGGCGTTTGGATGAGGGGCATGTCGTAATCGAACGAACGGCGGGCGGTGGTTTGCATGATGTTTCCTTGTAACTGTTTTTCAGACGGCATGAAGGTTTGCCGTCTGTTTTTCAAACTGTTTTTATATTATGCTCAACCTGAGTATAATATGCAAGGTCGTCTGAAAACAGGTTTGCGATACCGCAAAACCGACCCGCTTCGTTCCGACAAACCGCTTTGGTTTACAATAAAGCCTTTCCCACCCGCAGAAAGCCGAGCATGGACGCCTACCCCGAAGCCGAAGCCCCGCCGCAAAGCATCGTCGAGCTGGTTCCCGTATTGATTGCCGTTACCGACGGCGGCCTGCGGGTATTAACCGTCGCCCAAGGCACGCTCCTGCCCAACGGCCCGCTCTCCCCTGCGCAATTCCTTGCAGGCAGGCGTGAAGCTGTGGGTCGCCAAGCAGACTTCGCAGCCTATGGGCTATGTGGAACAGCTTTACACCTTTGTCGATACCCACCGCCGCAACGAACACGGCATGCCCGTCTTGTACGTCAGCTATCTGGGGCTGGTGCGCGAGGCAGCCGACAGCATCCTGCATCCCGACGCGAAATGGCAGGACTGCTACGACTATTTCCCGTGGGAAGACTTGCGCACCGACGGCGGACAGCGCGACGCCATCGTCAGCCGCCTGCGCATTTGGGCAAACTCGGCGGACACGGAGGAAGTCCGCCAAAAGCGGCTCAAGCGCATTCATTTGTGCTGGGGGGTCGAACCGGAAAACTGGTCGGAAGAATACGTTTTGCAACGCTATGAAATGTTGTATGAAAGCGGCTTGATAGCGGAGGCCGCCGAGCCGCAGGCAAACTTTGACTTCGCGCTCACGGGGCAGCCCATGCGTCACGACCATCGCCGCGTGCTGGCAACCGCCCTGTCCCGCCTGCGCGCCAAAATCAAATATCGCCCCGTGATTTTCGAACTGATGCCGCCCGAATTCACGCTGCTGCAACTGCAAAACAGCGTCGAAGCCATCAGCGGCAGATTGCTGCACAAGCAAAAACTTCCGCCGCCAGATTCAGCAGCAAAACCTCATCGAGCCGTCGGATACCGGCGTATCGGGCAGCAAAGGCCGTCCCTGCGCAACTTTACCGCTTCCGCGGCGACGTCCTGCCCGACAGGCTGATTTCGGACATCGGACTGCCGCTGGGCAGCCGTTAACCCGTTTTCAGACGACCTATAGTGGATTAACAAAAATCAGGACAAGGCGACAGTACAGATAGTACGGAACCAATTCACTTGGTGCTTCAGCACCTTAGAGAATCGTTCTCTTTGAGCTAAGGCGAGGCAACGCCGTACTGGTTTTTGTTAATCCACTATAAAATGAAGTTTTGCCCCATCGGCGCAACATCAATCTTTTTCAACAAAGGAAACCCCATGCCGTCTGAAAACACCCTCTTCCCCCTGCCCGACACCCTGTTTCGCCCCATGGTAGAACAAGCCTTGAGCGAAGATTTGGGCAGGCGCGGCGACATTACGTCCGCCGCCGTCATCGCGCCCGACAAAACCGCCAAACTCTTCCTCGTCAGCCGTGAAGACGGCGTCATCGCCGGCATGGACTTGGCGCGTCTCACCTTTCAGACGATGGATTCGTCCGTCCGCTTCCAAGCCGAAATCCAAGACGGGCAAGCCGTCCGCGCAGGTCAGACGCTGGCCGCCGTCGAAGGCAACGCCCGCGCCCTGCTCGCCGCCGAACGCACCGCGCTCAACTACCTCACGCACTTAAGCGGCATCGCCACCGCCACCGCGCGTGCCGTTGCCGAAGTCGCCGAATACGGTACAGACATCGTGTGCAGCCGCAAAACCATCCCCCTGCTGCGCGTCCTGCAAAAATACGCCGTCAGGGCAGGCGGCGGCGTGAACCACCGCATGGGTTTGGACGACGCCGTACTCATCAAAGACAACCACCTCGCCTATTGCGGCAGCATCGCCCAAGCAGTTCGACAGGGCAAAACAGGCGGTCGGACCGTTGACCTGCGTAGAAATCGAAGTGGACACGTTGGCACAACTGGACGAAGCTCATCGCGGCGGGCGCGGAACGGATTTTGCTGGACAACATGGACGACGAAACCCTGAAAGAAGCAGCAAACCGCTGCCACACGCAAACCGCCCGTCCCCACACCATCTATTGCGAAGCATCGGGCGGCATCGGCTTCGACCGCCTGAAACGCGTAGCACAAACCGGCGTGGACGGCATCGCCCTCGGCTATCTGACCCACAGTAGCCGCTCGTTAGACTATAGGGGTTGGATTTCGTGGCATAGATTTCGAGTTTGCTATAAAGCAAAAGGCCGTCTGAAATATTGACGTTTCATTTTCAAGCAGCCTTTTTAATTCCAAAGCAGAAGATATAAAAAAATTATGCAGGTTAGCTTCAACTTTCATATAACATGAAAGAGTAGGGCATAACTAAGCCATCATGTAAAAAGCCGTCTAAAACCCAATGTTCAGACGGCCTTTTTTTCCAGTTATCCCAATGCGTATTGTCCCTGCCCGGTGCAGGCAGATAGGAGCGGCTCATTGGGTCGAGGTAGTAGCGGTTGGTCAGATTGCTGCCCACCAGCTCGGCAGTCAGGTTTTTGCCGATTTTATAGCGCAGGTAGGCATCCCATACCGCAACAGGCTGCCAGCGCATATCGTTATATTGGGGTTTATGATTAGTTCCCATATATTGATTGAATACGTTGTAGTGGGGCTGCCACGCATCATTGCGGTTTTCATAGACGCGGCTGTGGTAATGGAGGCGCACGCCTGTTTCCAGTTTGTTGGCAAGGAAACGGCTGCCCAATTCGGCATCAATCGACCAACGAGGTTGAAGCGCGCTTGCCAGATAGCCCGAATCGGTCAAGCCGCCGTGGTTGCAGACAGGACGGTTCATAGTCTTACCGTTTTTCACAAAATAGCTTGAATCAACCATGCCCTCTGTTGCGGATGTCCAGGGAAATTTTCGTCGCACATTTTGTTTTTCAGGCTGCCGAAGACGCGTCCGGTATCGAAGCGGGTGGACAGCTCGACACCACTGCGGATTTGCCTGTCGAATTGTTCGAATTCGAGATTGTCATCCCTGTCGATAACGTTTTTGGTCTTGTTATGGAAGTAGCTGATGCGGAAATCCGCTTTTTTTCATTTTCGGTAACAGTCCCGTCAAATCATGGATGTAGCCCACTTCCCAGTTTTTGGCGTGTTCGGGCCGCCAGCCATAGCCCATGCGATTGAATGAGCCGGCGGCAGTAAAAAAGCCGTAAGTCCCTTCAAAAATGCTGGGGTAGCGCAGGGTTTCGGTATAGCGCAGATAGGCGCGGCTGAAGTCGGTAAAATGGACGGTGGCGGAAAATACGGGAACCCAACCGCTGCCTTTCTGCTTCATTGCCCTCCGTCTTTCGGCTTCGGTCATTGGCGTTGTGTAAACACTTGCACTGGCTGCGTAGTATTTAGGTACAAATTGCGGACTGTCTGGAATAGACGGGTCATATACAGGATTGGCGACTTTGGTGTGCAAATCAGGAATGCTGCCGTTGGTAAGGGGATGATCCTGCATATTCAGACGGCCTTTATCGTCTTTCAACCAATAGAAATCCACCTTTTCATTAGGATTGACCCATTTTTCGCGTTCAACTGTCAAAGTCGGAATATATTGCGAATTGACTTGAAACGAAGTCATGCTAATTTGTGCATGTTTTTTTCTTTTGTTCTGCGTATTCCTCTGTCTCATATAAAACTCCATAATCAAGACTGCCATTCGCCAAAGCATCGTCAATTGCCTTGTAATCCGCGTATTCTTGCGGCGTGGCAACCCTGCCGATCGAATATTTTATCCCCCTGTTCATTTCTAACGGATAGCCGGTATTATACGTGCCGCTTTCCAAGCGTTTGCTTTTGTCCTGAAGCTGGAAATTGGTGTATCGTCCACCCGCCGTCAACGTCAGCCAGCGGAAGGGTTCGTAGCGGAAATTAAAGCCCAGATTGTATTCTCGCCGCTTGCCGTTGCGCGGTACACCGTATTGGTTCAATTCATAATTTGCCCTGATGGTGCTGTTTTCGAGTTCTTCCCGATATTTGTCGTATCCTCCCGGCTCCAGCTCGTCTGAAAAATCATTGCGCGATGTCAGTTTTTCGTTTTGAAAATCGCCCATCAAAGTCAGCGACAGTTTGTCGCTCAATTTCATACGGTTGGAGAATTGAAAGCCTGTACGATTGTTACGGGCGTAATAGGCGTTGCCTTCAATGGTGTTGAAGCGTCCGTTGGTATTGGGCGTTTCGGGTTTGGGCGGTTTTGGGGCTTCAAAGCCTGCATCCAGCAATTCTCGACGTTCTTCGGGCGTAGATTTTTGCCATCTGTCATACTCATCCCATGCTATTTGAAATTTGTTGTCCTCATAAACGGTATCGCCGGGTGAGCCGCCTGCGGTATTGGTTTTTGGATTTGGTGCGCATTGTCCAAAGCGTGGCATCGAAATCTATCCAACGGCTGCCCTCGGGCTTCCACGAATAGTCGATATTGTAGGAACGCTGTTTTACCCATGCCTGCGGGCCATTCGGCAATTTTGTTGAGGACGGACGCATCCCAACTGATGGGGCCGATAATACGCGAAGGCATGATTTCGCCGAACGTGGAATCGGTATGGCGCAAGCCGAATTTGAGCGTTTGGCGGTTCGGCAGACGGAAGGTGGTTTTACCCTACCCATGATTTGGTTTCAAGCGAAGTATTGCTGACTTCTCCGCCCGGATGGTAGAAAAGTCCGATTTTTGAAATATCGGGTGCGCCCAGCATGTTTTCACTGCCATAAAATTTTTCGCCCTTGGCAGCGGCTTCTTCTTGACGACGTTTTAATTCGTCTAAAGTTTCTTGTGTCCAAGGACCGATATAACCGTAGCGTTCCGCCCCCTTTTTTACCGGAAAAAAATAATTGCCTTTACTGCGGTAGGCATAGGCGAGCATGGCATCGAAATTGTCCTGCTTGGTGGCGGCGGCAATACGGTAGGCTTTATCCTCACCAAATTTATTGCGTCCGCTAAAACGTTGGCTGACTCGGTCGGTATCGTCCAACATTGCCCGCCAAATACCGCCGAGTGCGACGGTAGGATCATCCAATGTCCGATAATCGACTGATTTTTCATGGATATTGGCACGTTGTTTGATGGAATTATTGGAAGCCTCCGCCTTCACTTCAAAGCCGTATTTCTGCCCTTCGGGGACAATATCATCGGCATCGATGGTTTTCAGGGCGACGGAGCCGCCTATGCCGCTCTTCATATCACGGCTGAACGAGGGGCCTTTTTTCGATAGAAACGCTGCTGATGATGTTGGGGTCGACGTAGTTGCGGTTGTTTGCGCCTGCGTAGCCGCGCCAGACGGTAATCGCCTGCTCCATGCCGTCGATGGTAACGGGAATCCATCCCTGTCCCTGTACGCTGCGTATATTGGGATCCAGCGCGCCGCTGTTGCGCGCGTCGCCGCTGTACACGCCGGACATGCCGCTCAAAAGGTCGGATCCGGTGTTGCCTTTTGAAGGTTTCGACTTCGTTTTTGCTCTTGTAAAGATTGACGATTTCGCGGGCATAAACCCGGTTTTTTTACCGATTTCGTCTTTATTGCGTGTGCCTTTGACAGTGATGGTATCGAGAATAACTGTCGAATTGTCTGCAGCATAAACGGCAGGGACGAAACCAATGGCGGCGATACAGGCGGAGAGGGGGGACTTTGATCGGTTGCATAGAATGTATCCATATAACTTGATTGGTAAGGCCGTCTGAATGAGACAGATCGAATAGATGCGATTACACTCTGACTAAAATAATACAAATAAGTTTGATTATTATTTATAATTTTGTGAAATTCTAACTAATTTTTAATAATATGGAAATGTTTTTTTGAGTTTGAGGTAAATAGAAGGGTGAGGGATAAGAGGAACAAATAAAAACTTATTTGAATATTTCAGACAGGCTTGGATTCGGATTTCAAATGCAACATCCGAATACCAGTGGTTGGAACAGATTCAAGAATAAAAATACTTGGCGTTCCGTGGCTAAATGTTTTTTTCGGCGATGCGCCTTTCGATCTTTGTCGATTATCTTGATGAAGGTGGCGGTAAACGGTGCTGTGATGGAATGTCATCTGGTGGTGTTTGTACAGGTAGGCGTAACGAATACATATGCTCTGTTCCTTTGTAGAGAGGCGAAATCACCGTATGCGGCGTGAATTAGATGAAGTTAATACGCCTGCCTTGGGCAAGTATTTGTCTGACTTTCACATTTTATTCCGCCTGCGGCAGTTTGGCGGGAAACTCGGTTTCAGTGGAGACCTCCGAAGCAGCCCGCACTCAAGTATTTTGGATTGACTAACGCGAGCTATCTGCCAAATACTTTCCGCCAGGCATTCGGATTGATTTTAAACTTGGCTTTGAACTGCAAACGTAGGTTTGCCGCGCTGCCGAAGCCGCTTTGTTCGGCGATGCGTTCTATCGGCAAATCCGTATTTTCCAATAAATCCTGTACCTGCCATAGCCGCTCTGTTGTGAGCCACTCACCGAAATTCATGCCTGTGGCTTGAGAAAAATGGCGGATAAAGGTTCGGCGGGAAACAGCTAATTTTTTTGCCAAATCGTCCAAGCGGTATGGGGTTGCAAGGTTTTGGCGCAGTTCGTCCAATAAGTGATTGATTTTGTCATCGGCGGTACGACGTTCGACAGGTCGGTGGATAAACTGTGCCTGCCCGCCTTCGCGGTGTGGTGCCGCAACCAAGGTACGGGCAAGGTCGTTGGCAACGGTTGCACCGTGGATTTTGCGGATGAGGTACAGGCAGCAATCCAGCCCGCCCGCCGCACCTGCCGATGTTAAAAAGTTGCCGTCTTCCGCATATAGGCGGTTGGTATCCAGATGAATTTTAGGGAAACGGAGGACAAAGTCGTCTTCGGCAAGCCAGTGGGTGGCGGCGGTTCTGTCGTCTAAAAGTCCTGTGTAGGCAAGGGCGTAAGTGCCGTAACATAGGGCGACAATATGTGCACCACGTTTCGCTGCCCGCTGTAAATTCTCAGCCAGTTCCGGCGTCGGGGTTTCTTCACTGTTGCGCCAGCCTGCGATGACGATGATGTCGGCTTCTTCCGTCAAATCCAAGTCGCCGTGTATGGGAATGCTTGCGCCCAGTGCCGTGATAACGTCTTTGCTGTCATCGGAACAGATTTTCAGATCAAAGAGTGGATTGTCCCGATAGGTCGTCTGAAAAACAGAAAAGGAATGTTGAAGACAAAATCATTCATGCCCGATTGAGCATATAGCACGATTTTTTTGGGACAGTTTGATTTTTGGCGAAACTCGTTACGCCTCGTTTTCAGACGACATTTTGGCACTATTCTTGCGTTTATTGGCAATATGCCCATTTTTAGCCGATGCGTCTGCTGTTTAAAAATACGCTCCATGATTTTTAAGGAGCAATATCATGAAATTAAAGCAATTTATTCTTTCAGTCGTTTTTAGCGTAACTGCCTTTTCTGCTTGGGCAGACGATTCATACCAACATATCCGTAACGCTACCGCCAAAGTCGAATATGCGGGGCAGACGTTTTTGATTGACCCGTTTTTCGCCCCCAAGCATTCCATGAACGGCTTTGCCGGCACGTTCAATAACCAAGCCAAAATGCCGCTGGTCGGGCTGCTGATGAGCGTGAATAAAATTTTTGACGGTGTGGATGCAGTTATCGTTACCCATACTCACGAAGACCATTGGGACGAAACCGCCGCACGTTCCATTCCGAAAAACCTGCCCGTATATGTGCAGCACCAAGCCGACGCGGCAAAAATCCGCAGCCAAGGCTTTACTGATGTACGCGTGTTGAACGGCAGCGCTGTCTTCAACGGCGTAACCATCAGCAAAACCGGCGGCGTACATGGTACAGAAGCCATGTATGCCAAACCCGCAGCTAGCCGAAATCTTAGGCGATGCAATGGGTGTGGTATTCCAAAGCAGCGGACATAAAACCGCTTATATTATGGGTGATACTGTGTGGACGGCAGATGTAAACAAAGCATTGAACCGCTACAAACCCGATTATCTGATTATGAACACGGGCTACGCGCTGATTTCAGGCATTTCAGACGGCATTATTATGGGGACGGCTGATGTATTAAAAGCCAGCCAAGTCATGCCTAAAGCCAAAATCATCACCGTACACATGGATACCGTGAATCATACCGCCGTCAGCCGCGCCGATATGCGTAAATTTATACGCGGTCAAGGCATTGAAAGCCGTGTGAACGTTCCGGAAGACGGAGAAATCCTGAAACTGGATTGATAAACGGCTTATTACTCTAAAGCAGCCTGCACCTTGTTTTCAAAGTGCAGGCTGCTTTTCGGATTTCAGACGGCCTTTAAAAGCAGTCTGCACAGGGTTTTCAGATAGCCTGAAAACTGCGTTTATGGCTTAACGGCCGCATCGCTGCCGTATCAGTCAATCATGGGCAGGTTAGAGCAGGCAGGCGTAGTCAGACGAATACATATGCTCCGCACCTTTGTTAGTGCTGTCTTGCAGTTCCCAAACTTGCAAAAACTGCCTATTTGTTTTATAAATGCAAACCATTTTTTTATTCAAATGATAAGGTTGTGTAATGAAAAAGAAAGCGATTGCCTGTATCGTAGGGGCGGTTTTTCCGGACAGTTATATGCGGCTCAGATGCCGGTGGCTCAGGCAGAAATAGAGCCTATGGTGGTTACGGCCGACCGCAATGCGCAAACCTTGGATAAAGCCGCGCCGAATGTGTCGGTTGTCGGACGTAAAACCTGAATCAAGCCTCGGCGCAGAATTTGGACGATATCGTGATGTATGAGCCCGGCGTCAGCGTGCCGTCAGACAACAACCGCCGCGGTCATGCCGGTATCAATATCCGAGGCATAGACGGCAACCGCATTCTGATGATGGTGGACGGCGCGCATTCCCGAATCTTATGCAGGCGGCGGCTCCAACGGCGCGATTTCGGGACGCGATATGGTCGAAAGCGACACGCTCAAGCAGGTCGATATTGTCAAAGGTCCTTATTCCGCGCTGTACGGCAGTGACGCGCTCGGCGGCGTGGTGAATATGGTGACGCTTTCTCCGAGTGATTTCGTCGATGAAGGCAAACGCGGTTATTTTGGCTTGAAACACGGCTACCGCAGCCGCGACCGCAGCCATGGCGTAACGGCGACTGTGGCAGGTTTTCATGAAAAACGCCGAAGGTCTGCTGATGCTGACGCGCCGCCAAGGTCAGCGAAACCGAAAAACATGGGCAGCGATACCAGCTACTCGACTGCGCGTACTGCCACCAATCCGCAGAAAAACAATGCCTACAATATCTTGGCGAAAGGCAATATCGGCAACGAACGCCACCGCTTGGAAACTTTGTACGAACAGTATTACCACGCCAACGATACCGTATTGGCAAACGGCTTGGGTTCGCAATCGCGCGGGCCGGTAACCATCGCAACATCCGAGAGCAATGCCCGCGACCGTATCCGCCGTCAACGTATCGAAGCAGGCTACCGCTACACTGGCGAAGGCCGTCTGAAAGAAGCCAACCTGACTGCCTATCAGCAAAAACTGCGTACGGAAGACGATGCTGTCGATGCGAGCATTACGCGTATGGGCGCGCGCCAACTGGGCAACTCGACCCGTTATTCCGACTACGGTTTCAATCAGACCATACGTGGGCTGAACGAACGTAGCGTGTGGGAGTTTGACGGCGTGGTCAAACAAACCGTCGTTGCCGGCGCAGAATACAAACACACCGAGACCGCCCGTCCACGCGACAGTCTGACAGTAGACAATCTGACCGGCGCCGTCAGCAAAGTTTATGCAGGCAGCACCTATCCGAATAAAACCTTCCCCGACAGCAAGCGCAAAACCCTCAGCCTGTACGCGCAAGACAGCCTGACCTTCGGCAACGGCATTGTTCTAACTCCGGCCTTACGTTACGAAAAAGACAAGCTGAACACGTCGACCGACCAAGCCTATCTCAACGCCAATCCCACTGGAACGGCGACGCGCTTCAGTGATTCCGCGTTTACGCCCAGCCTGCGCCTGAGCGTGCCGATGGGTGAGCAGTTCACCGGTTTTGCTACTTATTCCCAAGGCTTCCGCACGCCGCCGTTTGACAGCGCGACCATGGCGTTTGCCAATCACGACCTACGGCTATGCCGTCATTCCCAATGCCAACCTCAAATCCGAACGCTCCAACAGCTTTTGAATTGGGGATGAAGTTCAAAAACGAACGCGCCCGTGCGCAAGTCACCGCGTTCTACAACCGTTACCGCAACTTCATCAACCGCACTGAAATCGGTACCTCCACCGTTGGCAGACGCCCGATTATCCAGTACCAATATCAAAATCTGGATAGGGTCAAAACCTACGGTGCCGAAGCCTCGCCGCCTACAAATTCCTGCCGGGCTGGCAAGTCTCCGGCAGCATCGCTGGATGCGCGGTGAGCAGCAGGACGGCAAACCGTTGGATTCCGCTTATCCGCTCAACGGCGTTTTGGGTTTGGATTACACTCAGGAAAAAAATGGGGTGTCGGCACCAAGCTGCGCTGGTCGAAAAAAACACAGCCGCGTCAGCAGCGACACTGTTTTCCAAGCGCCGGGTTATGGCGTATGGGATGTCGGCGCGTGGTACAAGCCGTTTAAAAACGTCGAAATCGGTGCGAACATTTACAACATCGGCAACAAAAAAATACTGGCAACACGCAGACGTTGCCGGTATGAGCCGTACCAGTGTGATGGACTTGTACACCGAAACCGGCCGCAATTTTGCCGCAACCGTACAACTGAAGTTCTAATGTGATTCAACCGTTTTCAGACGGCCTGAGAAAGCGAGCAGGCCGTCTGAAAGCATTCGACAAGGAAAAACAATGAAACTCAAACTCCTTCTGCTTTCCGCGTTTATTTCGTTGGCTGGCACTGCACACGCGCAACGCATCGTCGTGTTGACCCCTGATACGGCAGACATTGTTGCCGCGCTCGGCGCATTGGACGAAATCGTCGGCCGCGACCAGACCGTTCAAAAATCCGGCATTGAAAAAAACAAGCCCAGTATCGGCATTCATCGCCGTCTGACGGTTGAGCCGATTGTGGCCGCCAAACCCGACATCGCCATCGGTTCGCGGATGGCGCAGCCTGCCGATATTTTTTTGCCCACCCTGCAAAAAGCAGGTATTAAAGCCGTCAATGTCGCACCCGACGACAGCATTGCCGCCTATCCGCAAAGTATCCGCAACGTCGGTCAGCTTATCGGCAAAAGCGCACAGGCGGACAAGTTGGCCAGCAAGCGGCAGGCGGATATGAAACAGCAGCCTTCCAGCGGCAAACGCTACCTCTTCAGCTACGACGGGCGCATCGTATCGGGCAAGAATACTGCCGCCGACGAAATCATCCGCCGTGCCGGCGGTATCAATGCCGCAGCCGCCATTGACGGCCTCAAACCGATGACGCGAGAAGCATGGATTGCGGCCAAACCCGACATCATCATTATTGCCGACCACAACACCGCCATGATAGGCAATGTCAAAACTTTTGCCGCACGCCCCGAAATCGCCGGCTCGCCTGCCGCGAAAAAAACGGCAAGATTTATTTGTGGAAGGCCAACGATATGTTCCGTTACGGGCTGGATACGCCGCAAGTGATTCAGCGTTTGCACGGTTTGGCGAAATAAACACGCCTGCTTCGAAAAGAGGCTGGATTGATGTTTGCTTTTTCAGACGGCCTCTGTTCAAACGCGCCCGCTTATTCCTTCTTTGTGCAGGCTTGTTCTCAAAATGCCGTCTGAAACCGTTATTCAATCCGCTTGAAACGCATTGCGCCATGAAACCGCATACCCTTACCCTCTACCTGTTGCTTACCGCCGCCGCCGTTTATTTGTGTTGCGGCATCGGTTTTGGCGCGTGGGAATCGCCGTTGGCGATGGATGAAACCGTCCGCCAAATCCGTCTGCCGCGTATCTACACAGCACTGTTGGTTGGTGCGGGTTTGTCTGCTTTGGTGCGGCCTTGCAGGCCTTTGTTTGAAAACCCGCTTGCCGATCCGAGTTTGATCGGGACATCGGGCGGTGCGGCCTTGGGCGTGATTGTGTTATTGGCTTTGGGTGGCGGCGCGATGGGTGTACCGGCAGCGGCTTTTTCTGGTGCATTGGGTGTGCCTGCTGATTTTGGCGGTGCATAAACTGCTCGGCGGCGGTACTTTTGGGATTGCTGGTGTTGGGTTTTTGTGTTGAGCGCGTTTTCGGGCGCGGTGGTCAGCATGATTTTTGTTTTTATCTGACGATTTGGTATTGCGCAGCGCGACCACATGGCTGTCGGGCAGCCTTGCCGAAGCCGGTTTCTCATCGCCTGTCGCGGCAATCGCGGTCATGTTGCCCGGTTTTCTGATTTTGCTGTCCGCAGGCAGGCGGCTGGACGTTTTGATGACGGGGAAGACACGGCTGCCAGTATGGGTGTATCAGTTGGGGCATTGCGTGTGCAAACCGTAATCGGCGCGGCATTGATGACGGGGGCGGCGGTATCGCTTTCGGGCATCATCGGTTTTCTCGGCATGATGATCCCCAATGTGCTGGCGCAAACCGTCGGCGGCAGCCGCCGCAAATTGATTGCGCTGTCGGCTTGGTTGGGCGCAGTGTTTTTGATGATGGTGGACGGCGCGGCGCGCTGGTTGACATACCCTGTCGATCTGCCGGTCGGTATCGTGATTGCCTTATTGGGCGGACCGTTTTTTTATGTATTTGTTTATCAAGCCTTTGAAAAAGCCGTTGATGCCTAAACAGGCCGTCTGAAACTTCATTGCCCCATATCTTTTGCCATGCACACCTTATTTCAAATCCGTAATCTTTCCGTCTGCGTCCAAGACAAAACCCTGCTTGAAATCGATCAACTGGATATACCTTCGGGCATGACCGTCATTATCGGTCCGAATGGTGCGGGCAAATCCACTTTGCTGCGTGCCTTAATCGGGCAAACAGGGCAGGGGAAAAATCACGCTCGGGTGAGGCCGTTGCGCCGCAAATCCGCGCGGGCAGGGTGGCATGGGTCGGGCAGCATGGCTGTTACAACATGCCGATGACCGTACGCGAATACATTGAGTTGGCGTCATTCGTACAAAAAGACCGTCTGAACCATGAATGGGCGGACGAGTTGCTCGATTATTTTGATTTGACGGCCTTGGCGGATAAGCGCATCGGCAAGCTCTCAGGCGGCGAACAGCAACGCGCCAACATCATCCGCGCCCTGTTGCAAAAATGCGCCGGTCTTGCTTTTTGGACGAACCGTGCAACCATCTCGATATCCGCCACCAACACCGCCTGATGCAGTATTTGGTCGGGCATTCAAACCGTGCCTCATCAATAATGGTATTACACGATTTAAAACCTCGCCGCGCGTTATGCGGAACATATTATTTTGATGAATAAGGGAAAAGTAGTTGCATCAGGCAAGGTAGGCGAAGTGATGCGCCCCTGACTTGCTTGAATCGGTTTACGGTTGGCAGATACGCCGTTGCGAAGATGAAGCAGGGTTTTTATTTCAGAAGCTGAGTGCCAAAAGGCCATCTGAAAAACGATAAAGAAAAATTTATTTTTATCGTTCAAAAAAATAAAACGAAATGGGGGATGTTCCTGACTTAAAGAACTAAATTTTGCGCATTTCACAAGTAAAATGCCGATTTCCATCAAATAGAAATATATTTTATTATTTATAGAATACAATATTTTAAAAATAATACTGATTTTTAATTACATAAAAATATTGACAAGAAAATGATGATAGTTATTTAATATATAAATCTTATTAATAATTTTTTTATTAATCATTATCATGGTACAGCAGCTTGTTTGGACTCCGAAACAATCCGCGCCCAAGGCATTTCCCGAACGTCAGGCATTGATGCCCGTTTGGGGCGGTGTTCCAATGCCGCGTCCCCAGTGGCAGAACATTTGGAAGAAAAAAAGCTTCCCCATGCCACCGATGTGGACGCGCTTGCTTATCTGCATATTCCATTTTGCGCCAACCATTGCGTTTTTTTGCGGCTTCTACCGTAATGCGTGGAAGGACAGCCAAAGCAGCGTGTACACCGACAAAATTATCGAAGAAATGGCCGCTGAAGCCGAAGTCCGTACAGGTAAGGGCAAAATCCGAGCTGTTTATTTCGGAGGCGGTACGCCGACCGCGTTGCTTACGGAAGACCTCGTCCGCCTGATTCGTGCCTGCTACCAATATCTGCCGCTTGCTGAAGATTGCGAGTTCACCATCGAAGGGCGCATGAGCCATTTCGATTTGGAAAAAGCACAGGCCTGCATTGAAGCAGGGGCCAACCGAATCTCCATCGGCGTACAAACCTTCAATACCGCCATCCGCCGCCGTCTCGGCCGCAAACACAGCGGCGATGAGGCGTTTGAATATTTGGCAAAATTGTGCGAACTCGATGCCGTGATTGTGGCCGATTTGATGTTTGGCCTGCCCAATCAAAACCGATGACGTTTGGCAAAACGATATCGCTCGCGCCGCCGAGCTACCTCTGTCCGGTTTGGATACGTACGCGTTCAACCTTTATCCCATGCTGCCCATCAACCGCATGATTGAAAAAGGCGCATTTCCGACACCGCCGGGTTTCGATATTCAGGCAGACCAATATGCCTACACGGTTGAAACACTGCTGGAAAAAGGCTGGGAACAGGTCAGCAACAGCCACTTCGCCTATCCTGGCCGCGGCGAGCGCAACCGCTACAATACCCTGATCAAATCCGACATTCCCTGTTTGGCGTTCGGCTCCGGCGCTGGCGGTAACTTCGGCGGTTTCAGCTATCAGGTGCAGGGCGATTTGGAGAGTTATATTGCCACGCCGAAAGGCGAGAAAAACATCGCATTTATGAGCGGCCATAGTCCAAATAAAGCACTGCTCAGCAAAGTCCAGCACGATATTGAAACAGGCCGTCTGAATCCATTATTGTTTGACGGCAACAAAGCAGCGCAAAAGCTGATTGCCCAATGGCAGGAAATGCAGCTTTTTAAAGAACCCGATTCAGACGGCCTAATCCGTTTGAATACCAGCGGCCGTTATTGGTCGCCCACCCTTATCCGCAAACTCATGCTCACTCTTCCGACTCAAGAAAAAGGATCAAACCATGCAAAAAACTTTCAGCCGAACAACAAACCATGTTGCGTCAATCATTGGAAAAAAATCCCGGCCAAGTACTGGAAATGCTGGCAGCGCAAAACCAATGCAGTTTTGAAGACGTTATCCGCTGTCTGCCGGAAGAGAATGTGCGTCAAACCGAAGGCAGCCGCATAGTCGAAATCCTCCAAGCCGTTGCCGCATGGGATGAATCCGTAACCTTCATCGCCCACACCCCCGATGCCATCGTCGAAGTCAGCGGCAAACTTCCTAACGGCAAAGTCGGCCGCGGTTTCTATAACTTTGACCATCCTGAAACCGATGGCGGCGTACATGGTCATATCTATTACGAAAACTGTGCCTCCATCTACCTTTTGGAACGCCCGTTCATGGGCAAAGCTACTTGCTCGCTCAACTTTATCAACCGCAACGGCGGCGCCATGTTTAAAATTTTCGTCGGCCGCGATGAGGCAGGCGAGTTGAAACAACACCAAATCGAAGCCATGCGCAAATTGTTTGATGCCGCTTAAACGGTTTCAGACGGTCTGATAATCCGTTCCTTGTTGCATAGAGGAGCGGATTTTCTAACAACAAACATCTACCATACAAAGGAACCCCAAACATGCAACTCATCTTCGGAGCCAACGGCCCGTCCGGCCGCGCCTATATCCGTACATTGACTGACTCAGCCGATACCGTCGCCGTATTGAGAAGGCCGTCTGAAGACAGCTTTTGCCGCACACAATATTCAAACCGTCGTCGCCGATGCGCTTGATGCCGACGCGCTCGATAAAGCGTTGGCACAATATCGTCCCGATACTGTGATCAGTTTTGTCGGCGGTAAAAACGAAGAGGGCATCCGCAGCGATGCGCTGGGCAATATCAACATCATTGCCGCTACGAAAGCCGCCAATCCGCAAGCCCGCTTTGTATTGATTACCAGCATGGGCTGCGGTGAACAATGGGACATGATGAGCGAGCCGTTCAAACAGGCACTCGGCGAAGCCGTCCGTGCCAAAAACAGAAGCCGAAATCTATCTCAAACAAAGCGATTTGAATTGGACCATCTTGCGCCCCTGCGGCCTTGCCGATGGAGAAGATAATGCCTATACCTTGACACAAAATGCCCAAGAAATTCCGCAAAAATACATGACGCGCAACGGCTTGGCTGCTGCCGTTGCTGCCATTGTCGGCCAAGCGGACAGCAAGGGCGAAACGTATAGCGTTGGTGCGGCATAAACGGATTGAGTAGATTGCCCACTTTCTCTTTATTAAAGTTGGAGTAGGTAATTGATTAGCAGCCGATCAAAACAATAAAGGATTTGCTTAGAAAAAGGCTGGGGATATAAATAAAAAGGCCGTATGAAAAATTTCAGACGGCCTTTTTATGTTTGAATTCTGTAAGTGATTGTACTACTGAGAGAAACAGGAGTTGGCAGGCTAAAATATTAGACTTATGAATTTAACATAATATAAATTATGTAGTTTTTCTCTATACCTAACAATCGCTGTTGTTTGTTCCTGTTTGTTAACTATTAGTTAATCTTAAAAGATTCTGTATAATACTCCAATTTTTAGTATAAAATCAATAGGTTTTAATAGAAATTTGGCGGTTTAACATGCTATAACTCTCACACTTCATTATTGGCTAGTGAAATAGGGGTAGAGGATAGTCATATCATCTTGCCAATGCAATTCTTCCTTCACCCCCAGGGAGAAGGGCAAAGGATATAATCTTGGCAATAGTAATCTCCTCAACTGCTACCATTGCTTAGGCAACCTGATCTACCGCCAGCTGCCCGACGGCGAAAACCAATATTACCAATACGATCTAGAAAACCAACTCGTCCGCGCCGAAATCAAAAAGCCCGCAGGCAATACAGAAATTTGGACATACGCCTATGACCCATTCGGCCGAAGGCTCTCCAAAGAACGCCAAGATAAACTCGCCTGGACGAGTACCGACCCGAAACGCACTCACTTCGTCTGGGATGGTAACCGCCTATTGCAGGAGTACACCTACAAAGGCAGCTACGAACCGCCGGCACAAGTCTTTGACAACGCCAAAGACGGTAAACAATACCTCGCCTATTTCCACAACGACCAAATCGGCATACCGAAAGAGATGACCGACATTCACGGCAATCTCTTATAATTCTTTTCATTGTAAACACCTTTTAAAGTTATACAAAAGCCAAAGATTGCTTCTGCTGGAATAGTTTATTCATTTTTTTAAAGTTAAGCGTTCACTCCAATAGAAACAGATAAAACATCTTCCTCATTGTCGAGTAGAGATATATCGATAACTTTATCTATATTATTGCTAAAGAATTTTAAACAATAAAAATTAGGTTTGTTTATCAATTCTAGCCAATTGCTAATATTTTTTTATTTTGATAATAAACAAGGGAATAATTCTATTGGTGTTTCAGCCGAATCATTTATTCCTCCATAAAAAGTACACATAAGCAATATCATTTTCCTCTGGTACAAAAAAATTTAATATTTCCTTTTTATCGATAAACTAAAAATTATCTTTTAATAATTCTATATTTCTGTAGGAGGTGAAAGTACGATTTATTATTTTACATGAGAGTGGATATGGAATAAATTTTTCAGAATCTGAAATTAAATTATTTAAAAAAATGAGTTTCTTTCATTTTTTTCATTAAATTATTCTGTTTTAAAGTAAAAATCCTATCTTTTAAAGTTGTCATGATACTATTTCCTATGTTGTACGGTTACATTATCTTTGTAGTACTTCCAAGAAAAATGTACCATTCCCATTATTTCTTTTTTTGAACAAGATTTCCATCCATTTTTGGCAGTACCTACATGCCAGTGCGGACAAGGATGTTTTGCATCAGAAGGATGGTGTGAAACAATGAGTGGTGTTCGTGAACCATTTGGATTTTTATACATATATTGTTCCCAGTTAGGTGTTATATTTTGTGCAATAGGGGTTGAACTTGTTGGAATACCAGCTTCTTTTAAAGCAATAATTCTTGCAGCATTTTTTGTGGGAAATTGTGAACAAGGGTCTTTTTCATCTTTATTGCATCGCCCAACAGCAGTATGTGATTTTGACTGGGATGCAACAATCGCAGCCGCTGCATTATTAGCAGCCGCTGCACTCTGACGGCCAGTAGTCGCTACTGAACTGCCAAAAGCCACCAGGGCTGGAAATAGTTCCTGCGAAGCCGAATAATCCAAAATGGATCAGTCCATGAAACAGTATTTGGTGCAAACCTATATAAATTACTACCACCTTCCAACCCAATCGGATCCTGATTCACAAACCGACCCGCATCAGGTTCGTAATACCTGAAGAAGTTGTAATGCAGCCCCGTTTCACAGTCGGCATACTGGTTTTGCAGGCGGAAGGGTTGGTAAGCACCATCCGTTACTCGAGTTTCTTCTTTCAGACGACCCCAGCCGGTGTAGTTGCTGAACCACAAGAGGTTGCCGTCTTTATCGGTCATTTCTCTTGGAATGCCGATTTGGTCGCAGTGGAAATAGTGGGTTTGTTGGCCGCTTTCGCTTTCTTCGTTAGTCCGGTTGTGGACCTGTGCCAGGGGTTCGTAGCTGTCGGGATTGGTGTAGATATAGGTATACCTGCCGTCCGGTTGGATTTCTTGCAGTAAATGGCTGCCGTCCCAAACAAAGCGGGTTTGGTTTTTCGAGGCCGTTCCCGCTTAAATCATGCGGGAATGACGTTTCTGAAACTTCTTCGTTTTTTTCAGACGACCTTTGCTCATCCTTCTGCCCAAGGCGTCGTAGGTGTACGCCCAAGTTTCTTTTGTGCCGTCTTTTTTGAAGATTTCCGCTTTAACCAGTTGGTCGTGCAGGTCGTAGAAATAGTTCTGCACTTCACCGTCGGCGAGTTCGCGGTGGATCAGGTTGCCGAAGTTGTCGTAGTAATAGGTCGTGCCGTTGTAGGTTTTCAGGCGGTTGTCCGGGATGGTAGGGCTGTTGTTATCGGACAGGATATTGTGCGCGGGGTCGAAGGCGAACAGTTCGTTGCCCGCTTGGGTAATCCGGCCCAGTTTGTCGTACTCGAAATGGGTCGTCCCCGTCCGTTGGTCGGTACTGTGGGTCAGGTTGCCGGTGCGGTCGTAGCCGTAGCTGCGTTTGACGGCATAAGCCGATGTTACTGCATTTTTCGCTGTCTCGGTCTGCGTCAGCTCGTTGAGTGCGGCAATTTGCCTTTTCAGACGACCTAAGGGGTCGAGTTCGTAACGGCTGGCGAGTTTACCCTGTGTGCGGAAGATTTCGCGGTGCAGCTGATCGCGTTCGATGTCGGTGATGACTTCGTCGTCGAGGCTGATTTGGTGCAGGTGGCCGCTGCCGTAATACAGGTAGTTGATTTGTCTGCCGTCGGGCAGGACGGTGGCGGTACGGTTGCCGTTGAAGTCGTAGTGGTAGCGGATGCTTTCGGTAACGGGCAGGTACAGCATGTCGTACTGCGCATCGCGCCAGTCGGTTTCGGGCAAGCCGTTTTGGGCGTTTTCTTCTTTGGACGGCACTTTCCATTGGTGCTGGCCGATGATTTGACCGTTGCCGTTGTAGTCGAAGCAGGTAATGCTGTGGCGGTTGGCGGCGCGGACGAGGTTGCCGTCCAAGTCGTATTGGTAAGCGGTTTCCTGAACTCTGTCGCCGCCATCGCGGGCGAGTGTGTGGATTAAGCGTCCCAATACATCTCGTTTGAACTCGGTAATCCGCAGCGGGGTTTTGGCTGTCGAGGCCGTCTGAAAGTGGGGCGGCGTCTTTTTGGAGACGGGCTGTCCGCCCAGCTGCGCCATCAGTTTGGCGGCGAGGGAGGCGTCGTCGCCGAATTCGCGCTGCTCGACCAGTTCGTGGAAAAGCAGCCTGCACTTTTTCAGGTGGTCCGAGGGTGCTGCGTGGGCAGAACATACCCACCCTGCGTTGAGACTGAGGTCATTTGAACAGAAACCGCGTGCGTGCGTACCGCACGCACCCTACGTCGGGATTGGAGGTTTCATACGGGCTACGGCTTGCTTTTTACACTTTTAATCAGGAACTCAACTCAATCTCTGCTTGCTGATTGTTTTATTTGAAAACAAATGATACATATAAATTTTTGATTATTTTTAAAGTTATCTAGATATCTTCTAGTTTTTATAATACTATCACTTTGAATATTTCCTTCATAATACCAATTATCATAAGTATGTTCAAATTTATTATTATTTTTTTATATAAATCTCCTCCTAAAATAAAAAAATTTAAATTTTCTAAAATATCTATAATATCATTAGATAATTCTATAGGTATAATTACGGTATTTTCTCCTTGTTCAAATAAACTGACCCCATTATTAATATAAATGCTAATTAATTTATTCATAAATATACTTCCAGTGGTTATTTATTAGGTTTAAATAAACGGTGATTAATGTTGCCATTTGGCTCTTTTATATATTCAAAAACCCTTCTTTTTCCTTTTATATCCTCCAGGTATTTCTAGTTTCTGTCGTGTTATTCCATCACCACCTTTAATCTTTGATACTTTACCATATTTTGAAAAAACTATCAACTGCCCTCAGGGAAGCTAGTGATAATCTCCTGATGAAGCCTGTTTTTAACTTTTTTTCTGTATATCTTGTCCCTTTAAAGAAATTTTTTTGCTTGGCATTTGCCAACATATAATTTTTGCAGCTTTGCCTAAAACAGGTCCTGTTATCGCACCGATACCAGCTCCAAGTGCCACACTTCCATAATCAATATCATTCCATTCTTTACCATTAATTACATTAGAAGCGACTTGCATACCTGCATCCGTTGCAGCACCTGAAAGTGCACCCACTCCCATCGCAATCAGAATCGGTATAAAAGCTATATTTCCACTCTGGATCTATCCAACTGTGAGTATTCGGTGCAAATTGATAAAAGTTATCTCCACCTTTTAACCCAATCGGATCCTGATTCACAAAGCGCCCCACATCAGGTTCATAATACCTGAAGAAGTTGTAATGCAGCCCAGTTTCAAGGTCGCAATACTGGTTTTGCAGGCGGAAGGGCTGGTATGCGCTATCCGTTACCTTGGTTTCCCCTTTTCAGACGACCCCAGCCGGTGTAGTTGCCGAACCATAAGAGGTTGCCGTCCTTATCGGTCATTTCTCTTGGGATACCGATTTGGTCGCAGTGGAAGTAGTGGGTCTGTTGGCAGTTTTTCGCCGTCTGCGGTTGTCCAATCGCGGACTTGCGCCAGCGGCTCGTAGGAATCTTGGTCGGCGTAGAGATAGGTATACCTGCCGTCCGGGTGGATCTCCTGCAGTAAATGACTGCCGTCCCAAACGAAACGGGTGTGGTTTTTCGAGGTTGTTCCCGCTTAAATCATGCGGGAATGACGTTTCTGAAAACTTCTTCGTTTTTTTCAGACGACCCTTACCCATCCTTCTGCCCAGGGCATCGTAGGTGTAGGACCAAGTTTCTTTCGTGCCGTCTTTTTTGAAGATTTCGGCTTTAACCAGTTGGTCGTGCAGGTCGTAGAAATAGTTCTGCACTTCGCCGTCGGCGAGTTCGCGGTGGATCAGGTTGCCGAGCTCGTCGTAGTAATAGGTCGTGCCGTTGTAGGTTTTCAGGCGGTTGCCGGGGATGACGGAGCGGTCGTCTGAAAGCGGCGCGGCGGTTTTTGCCTCTCTCGACCCTCTCCCACGGGAGAGGGGGTAGGTATGGTTTGACCTTTTCCGTCGGGATGTCGAGGATATTGTGCGCAGGGTCGAAGGCGAACAGTTCGCTGCCCGCTTGGGTAATCCGGCCTAGTTTGTCGTACTCGAAATGGGTCGTCCCCGTCCGTTGGTCGGTACTGTGGGTCAGGTTGCCGGTACGGTCGTAGCCGTAGCTGCGTTTGACGGCATAAGCCGATGTTACTGCATTTTTCGCTGTCTCGGTCTGCGTCAGCTCGTTGAGTGCGGCAATTTGCCTTTTTCAGACGACCCTAAGGGGTCGAGTTCGTAACGGCTGGCGAGTTTACCCTGTGTGCGGAAGATTTCGCGGTGCAGCTGATCGCGTTCGATGTCGGTGATGACTTCGTCGTCGAGGCTGATTTGGTGCAGGTGGCCGCTGCCGTAATACAGATAGTTGATTTGTCTGCCGTCGGGCAGGACGGTGGCGGTACGGTTGCCGTTGAAGTCGTAGTGGTAGCGGATGCTTTCGGTAACGGGCAGGTACAGCATGTCGTACTGCGCATCGCGCCAGTCGGTTTCGGGCAAACCGTTTTGGGCGTTTTCTTCTTTTGGACGGTACTTTCCATTGGTGCTGGCCGATGAGTTGGCCGTTGCCGTTGTAGTCGAAGCAGGTAATGCTGTGGCGGTTGGCGGCGCGGACGAGGTTGCCGTCAAAGTCGTATTGGTAAACGGTTTCCTGAACCTTGTCGTTATCGCGGGCGAGGGTGTGGATTAAGCGTCCCAATACATCGCGTTTGAACTCGGCAATCCGCAGCGGGGTTTGGCTGTCGAGGCCGTCTGAAAGCGGGGCGGCGTCTTTTTGGGGCAACGGGTTGCCCGCCCAGTTGCGCCATCAGTTTGGCGGCAAGGGTGGCATCATCGCCGTATTCACGCTGTTCAATTAGTTCGTTACCGGCATTATAGCGGTAGCCGGTCAGTTTATGGTCGAAGCCGCTTTCGGCAATCAATCGGTCGAGGACGTCGTAGGCAAAGCGGTAGCGCGCACCGTTTTCATTGGTGAGGCCGACCAGGCGGCGGGCTTTGTCGTAGTGGTAGCCGAAGGTATGGCCCAGCGCATTGGTGCGCCGGGTCGGCAGACCGTCTTGGCCGTATTCGTAGGAAGTGGTATGGCCTTCGCCGTCGGTATGGGTTTTTAAACGACCTGCGCCATCATAGCCGAAAGTCTCTTTACTGCCGTCGGGATAGAGGGCGAGGGTAAGGTTTTGATTGGCGTCGTAGTGGTATTCGGTATGCTGTCCCAGCGCATCGGTAATACGCGCCAACTGTCCTTCGGCGGTGTAAGAGAGTTTGGTTTCGTAACCCGAGCAGTCGGTAATGAGGTCGGGCTGATGGTTTTCGTTATAGTGGTAGGCGGTACTGCTGCCGTTCGGATCGGTTACCGACAGCAACAGACCGTTGTCGGCATATTCGAAACGGGTGATGTGTTTCAGCGGGTCGGTATGGGTCAGCAGGTTGCCCGCTTCGTTGTAGGTATAGCCGTGATAACGGCTTTCGGCATCGCTTTTACGGATCAGACGGTAGTTGTCGTCATAGTCGAAATGCAGGATGACGCCGTCGGGGCGGACGATGGTTTCGACCTGCCCCTCGTTGCTGTACTGATAACGGGTAACGCGCCCCATCGCATCGGTGTGGCTGAGCAGACGGCCCAAGTCGTCGCGTTCCATCAGGTTGGTGCTGCCGTCGGCAAACACCCGTTTGGTCAACTCGTTGTTGTAGTCGTAATGGTATTGTTCGGTACGGCCCAACACGTCGGTTACCTCGGTATAACCGTCGTGATAGGTAAAACGCCATTCCTCGCCCAAGGAAGTCCGGTTGCGCAACACCTTTCCGGTCGGGGTGTAATGGTCGTATTCGTATTCCGATACCAATCCTGCCGCATCCGTGTGCGACACCATCAGATTGTTTTTATAGCCGAAGCTGCGTTTGACCTTGCCGTCGCGGCCGATGACGCGGATTAAGTCACCACTGCCGTTGTATTCATAGCGGACCAGCGGACTGCCGACCCGGACCGCCTCGCCGAAGACCGGCAAACCCTCCAACAGCGATACCGACAGCAGCCGCATTTTAGGGCGACTGTTCATCGGCCACATTGCCGAAGTTCAGCGAGAATACCCGTCCGTTGCCGTCAATAATGTATTGCGGCAGACCGGTCAGCGGATGATAAATGAAACGCTGATGGTTATCGTTGGCGTCTTCTACCGCGACCAAAGGGAAGAGGGTGGAGTCTTCGTCCGAACCGTCTTCCGCCACCACCAAAGGTGCAAAGCGCAGTGCTATCGAACCGTCCAGCGAAGCAATGACATAATGCCCGTCCGGATTTTTACTGAACCAAATCTGTTCGCTTTCAAACAATACCGGTTCTTCGTCATCTCCATCGACTTCCGGCAAAGGGAACAAACGGCCCTGATCGTCGATATAGGCCAATCCGGCCGCATCGCGGATAATGCGTTGGCAGCCCGGTACGCTCCAACCCTCGCCGAGCCAGCCGGTACCGTCTTGGTCGGAATAATAGCTGCGGCTCCATACCAGAGGCAGGATGCCTTCAAAGGCAAAGTCGGTTTCACCGGTTAGAAACTTCAAACCGTGTATCGGATTCACCGGCCGGCCGGCACCCACTGCACCCTTACAGGACAGACAGGTTTTAGGGGGGAGTCTTTTGCTGAACTTGCCGTTCATATGGAACATATCGCCGGTGCGCACGATATAGCGTTTACGGATTTTAACCGAGGAAGAATGGCGCATAGGCCATGCCGGTTTGGTGGCGGTGCGGCTCTTTACCCTTTACGGCCCGGAAGGGCGATTTCGTCGCCATAAGTCTTGTCCGTCTTACTGGCTTTTAAAGACAAAAAGCAGGCTTGCGGTTGAGGCGTACGTCTTTGGCGACGGTTTTGGCACCGCCGAGGTCGGCAAAGAGTGGGAAGGGAATGGGCGGAACGGAAGGGGGAGCGGGTGGAGGCGGCCAACAGAAATCGGGGACGGTAAAGACAACGCGGAACTTGCTGCTTTTACGGGCGATTTTATTGACGGCCATGGGGTGCTTTTACTCCAGAGATTGGATGGTGATATGAAGATTGATATCCGTTGACTGAATCTTACTTTATTTGGAGATAAAAAGGAAAGCTTAGTGAGAAAAAAAGAGAATATTGGGATGGGGAACGTGAATTAGGGTTAGTGGGTTTAAATAAACGAGCACAGATATCATGATGAATAAATTCCAGCATCATAAATTTAACATAATATAAATTATGCGAACTTATGCTAGTATGATGTAAAAAGCCTTGTCTACAAATTATGTTATGGCCACAACCAAGCCCATGTGCTTCGTTCTTCTCCTTGCAGTAAAAACCAAAGTTCGGCAAGCTGAAGCTGTGTTCATGCATTCGAAGCCGATTCCGTAGACTGATAAGGCTGCAGCAATTTTGGGATGCAGAAATTTTTGTTTTACTCCTGTACCTATAATAATGACTTCAGGACGGTTTTCTGCTGTTTCAATTGCTGATATAAAAATTTGTTCATTTAATTCTTCGATGGTTGTTTGAGGAATGATGCTTACTTTGCCATCTTGCCAGCAAATGGGTTCTGAATATGTTTGTTCACCGATTTGCAATATGCCTTGTGAGGATGAAAAAAATGATGCGGCTTCATCGATATGGTTTTCTGTGATTTTCATGGCAATTCCTGTTTTTATGGTAGAACGATTTTCAGACGGCCTTGGGAAACTTGCAAAAAAAGGTGCAAAATCAAGCAATATCAGGTAGGATTCAACGTTTGACCTTGTGCATTGATGCTTTGCTCTGAATTTACGATTGCAAGCGATTATAACAAGCCTTGGTTTTTCGTGATTATTTTAAAGTATCGGCTCAAAAGGAGACACAATGAAGCCAGTAAATATCGGTCTTTTAGGTTTGGGTACAGTCGGTGGCGGTACGGCCACTGTATTGCAGGACAACGCTGCGGAAATCAGCCGCCGCTTGGGACGTGAAGTCCGTATTTCTGCTGTTTGTGATTTGAGCGAAGAAAAAGCCAAACAAATTTGCCCGAATGCTGCTTTTATCAAAGATCCGTTTGAGCTGGTACAACATCAAGGTGTTGATGTTGTTGTTGAATTGTTTGGCGGTACCGGTATTGCCAAAGATGCGGTATTGAAAGCGATTGAAAACGGCAAACACATTGTTACTGCCAATAAAAAACTGCTGGCTGAATACGGCAATGAAATTTTCCCTTTGGCGGAAGAAAAAAATGTCATGGTACAGTTTGAAGCTGCTGTTGCCGGCGGTATCCCAATCATCAAGGCTTTGCGTGAAGGCTTAGCTGCAAACCAAATCCGCAGCATCGCCGGCATTATTAATGGTACCAGCAACTTCATTCTTACTGAAATGCGTGAAAAAGGCAGCGCGTTTACAGACGTATTGAAAGAAGCTCAGGCTTTGGGCTATGCAGAAGCTGACCCTACTTTTGATATCGAAGGTCATGATGCCGGCCATAAGATTACCATTATGAGCGCATTGGCATTCGGTACGCCGATGAACTTTTTCTGCCTGCTATTTAGAAGGTATCAGCAAACTCGACAGCCGAGATATCAAATACGCTGAAGAGCTTGGCTACCGTATCAAATTGTTGGGTATTACCCGTAAAACCGACAAAGGCATCGAGTTGCGTGTACACCCTACTCTGATTCCTGAAAGCCGTCTGCTGGCTAACGTTAACGGCGTGATGAATGCTGTCCGTGTCAATGCCGATATGGTTGGTGAAACCTTGTATTACGGTGCAGGCGCCGGTGCATTGCCGACTGCTTCTGCCGTGGTTGCCGACATCATTGATATTGCCCGCCTGATTGAAGCGGAAACTGACCATCGTGTTCCTCACTTGGCATTCCAACCTTCACAAGTTCAAGCGCAAAAATATTCTGCCTATGAATGAAATCACCAGCAGCTACTATCTGCGCGTTCAAGCAACTGACGAACCGGGCACTTTGGGTCAAATTGCCGCACTCTTGGCCAAAGAAAATGTTTCTATCGAGGCTCTGATTCAAAAAGGCGTGATTAATCAAAGCACTGCCGAAATCGTGATTCTGACCCACACCACAGTGGAACACAACGTCAAACGCGCTATCGCAGCGATTGAAGCTCTGAGCTGCGTGGATGCTCCGATCACCATGATCCGCATGGAAAGCCTGCATGACTGAGCAACAAACGGAAAGGCCGTCTGAAGAGCAACTGGCAGCCAGAAAGAAAGCCAAGGCAAAAATCCGCACCATCCGCATTTGGGCATGGATTATTTTGTCTTTGCTGGCTCTGACTGCCCTGCTCTCACAATGCGCCATGAACAAGCCGCAGATGAAACAAAATGTGGTGGAGTCTTGCGTGAAAAACATTCCTTTTGCCGAAAAATGGCAAGCTGATTTGAAGGCAAAAGGTTTGGATGCGCAAAAACGAGAAATTGTCTCAAGACTATTGTGTCTGCATGTGGGATCAGCCTTTAAGCAAACTCTCTGACGAGCAAATCCGAAACTTCGGCAAAATCAGCCCTGAAGAGCAACTCAAGCTCTTGGGTGGCGCGGAAGCTTTTGAGGCACGCGATAAGCAATGCGTGGCTGATTTAAAGGCTGAGTAAACCGATATCGGTTTAAATCAAAGCTACAAGGCCGTCTGAAATTCCAGACGGCCTTTCTTATATTGAATAAATAGTAATAAGAATTGATTTCATTATATTTTTAAGTTTAAGATAGCTTGGTTAATTGCTTTTCATGGTTGTTGCCATGCGCTACCACTTTCCTATTGCCGTTGATATTTATGATTTTTTGTATACCGGCCGATTTGACTATCTGGAAATCGGACAATCGGCAGAGTCTATTTTGCAGATGTTTCCTGCGCCTGATTGCGTCCCTAAAGGCTTGTTGGTGCAAAATGGCTGGAATATTTGGCTTTATGGCGATATCGAACTGCATTTCTCCGACAATCGGCTGACACAGATTCGTGCTGATTTTCAGCCTGATGCTGCATTAAGCGGCGGCCGTTGGGTAAAGTTGAATCCGTGGTTTTTTGCAAATGGCTGCCTTGATGTATATGCCGTCATTCAACGCTTGGTACAACGCAATATCGATTTTATTAAAACGGAAACGCATACCAATTTGATTTTGCAGCTGCAAAGCGGGGTCGAATTGATTTTTGAAAAATGCCGGGGTATGCAACTTGCCTCGTTCCGCAAACAAAAAGCCTCCCTACCCCATTGGGCGCGTGAAACGGCTTCTTAAATAAAACAATGCCGTCTGAAAACATCATTTCAGACGGCATTATCAGTTACAAACCATTCAATAATTGTCGGATTTTGGTCATTGTCATAGAAGTCTGTTCATTACAGCCTTCATTTCCTTTTCCATTATCAAAGCAATCAATGCTGCTGACGCTGCAAAAGTGGGCATAGGCCATTTTCAACTCTCTGGCTAAAACGGCTTCGGGCATACCGGTCATACCGAGTACATCTACGCCGTCACGTCGATAACGGGCGATTTCAGCGCGGGTTGGACGGCGTGGGCCTTGCAGACAGCCATAAACGGCGGAGTCGTAAATTGGCACATTGTGCGCTTTAGTGATATTCAACAATTCTTGTCGCAATTCATCGCAATAAGGGTTGAAAAAAATCGGTATGGACAACCGGGCATTCTTGACCTTCAAAAAAAGTATCTTTACGGCCATAGGTATAGTCGATCAAATCGTCCGGCAACACCAAACTGCCGTTTTCAAAAATCGGGATTGATACCGACGACTGAAGAAATGGCAATGATGTTTTCAACGCCTAAAGAGTGCAACGCCCAGATATTGGCGCGGTAGTTGATTTCATGCGGCGCGATGGTATGGCTGAAGCCGTGTCGGGCGAGGAAAACAATATCCAAGCGCCCCAACCTGCCGAACAAAAATAGGGCTGCTGGTTAAGCCGTATGGAGTGCGTACGATTTTTCGCTCAGTAATTTCAAGTTCCGGCAGTTTGGTCAAACCGCTGCCGCCGATAATGGCTAACATATAAACTTCCTTTGTTATCAATGGCCGTCTGAAACTTGGATTTCAGACGGCCTTATATTATCGATTTATTTATGTTTGTAAAAATGGCTGCCGAAATAGGCAGATGCGCCTTCACGCAATAGAACCAGCGTCACGGCGGCAAGCGGCAGACCGGCAAGCATACCGACAAAACCCATCAGTTGTCCGAAAGCCATCAACGAGAAAAATCACCCAGAACGGAGACAAACCGATGCGATCGCCGACGATTTTAGGCGTAATGAAAAAGCTTTCCAAGAATTGTCCGACACCGAATACAGCCCAGACCATCAACAAGCCCTGCCATGAGCCATATTGCAAAAGTGCGGCAATTGTCGCCAGCAAAAGGCCGGTAAATGCGCCCAAATACGGAATAAATACCAAAAATACCGGCAATCATACCGATGGCAAAGCCGGAATCCAAACCGACCAGCATCAAGCCCAAGCCATAGACCAAGCCCATAATCATCATAACCATCAGCTGGCCGCGCAGAAACTCGCCCAAAACTTCATCCATATTGCCGCTGATACGCGTGTAGGTCTCGATAAAACGACGCGGAACCAGTTTGCTGATTCCGGAAGACCAACGTTTCCAATCCAACAAGAAGTAATACAGCAACAAAGGCAACAACACCAAATTGCTGACACCGCTGATGACGTTGCCGCTTTGACGCATCAAGGTCGGAATCCATGCTTTGAGCGTATTGCTCAACTCATCCGTATGCGACTGCAACCATGCGATGATTGATTCTTGATCGATTTGAATATAATCCCCACTGATGCTGTTGAGCCACGGTAGCAGTTTGTTTTGAACAAAGCCTACGATTTGTGGCAGGCGTTCGGCCAGATTGTTAAACTGGTTTAACAACATAGGTACGATAATCAGCACCAACGACAGCAATATCAACAAAGCCAACGCCATAATAATCATAGAGGCCGGCGCGCGGCGGATACGCTTCAATTGCAGCCACTCGACCAATGGATTCAAAACATAGGCCAAAACGGCGGCCACAATAAACGGCGTCAAAACATCGCCCAAGGCATATAAAAGCCAAATAAAGGCTGCGATGACGCAAGCCATAATAATCCACGGTTTTGCGCCGCGCGCTTTCTTTTGATACATAAAAAGGTGTTCCCCAGTTGATGCTTAAGGTTTTCAAAATAAATAAGCAGTATAACAGATTCACAAAGGCCGTCTGAAAGTGAGACGGCTATTAAGATAAAATAAAAATTGTTGACAATAATGCCAAAAAATTCAGCCTGAATCCTCTAATTTAAGATAAAATACGCTCCGACAATCTACCCCCATACCCGAATAAGGAAATCCAATGAGCACTTCTTTGAGCTATCGTGACGCAGGCGTGGATATCGACGCAGGCGATCAACTGGTCGAAAAACATCAAACCTTTTGCCAAGCGTACTATGCGCCCTGAAGTGTTGGGTGATTTGGGCGGTTTCGGCGCTTTGGTCGAAATCGGCAAAAAAATACAAAAAATCCGGTATTGGTTTCCGGTACGGACGGTGTCGGCACCAAGCTGAAACTGGCATTTGACTGGGACAAACACGATACCGTCGGCATTGATTTGGTTGCCATGAGTGTCAACGATATTTTGGTTCAAGGTGCGGAACCTTTGTTCTTCTTGGACTATTTCGCTTGCGGCAAGCTGGACGTTGCCCGTGCGACTGATGTGATTAAAGGCATTGCCCAAGGTTGCGAAGAATCCGGTTGCGCTTTGATTGGCGGTGAAACTGCCGAAATGCCGGGCATGTATCCAGAAGGCGAATACGACTTGGCCGGTTTTGCCGTCGGCGTGGTTGAAAAAGAACGCGTCATCAACGGCCGCAGCATTCAGGCCGGAGACGTTGTTTTGGGCTTGGCTTCCAACGGCGCACACTCCAACGGCTACTCTTTGGTGCGCAAAATCATCGAGCGCGATAATCCCGATTTGGATGCGAAATTTGACAACGGCAAAACCTTGCGCGAAGCCATCATTGCCCCTACCCGCCTGTATGTGAAACCTATCCTTGCCGCTTTGGAAAAAAATTCACCATTAAAGGCATGGCTCATATTACCGGCGGCGGCATTACCGAAAACGTACCTCGCGTTTTGCCTGAAAATACCGTCGCACAAATCGATGCCAAAGCGTGGGAATTACCTAAACTGTTCCAATGGCTGCAAAAAGCAGGCAATGTGGAAACCCAAGAAATGTACCGTACATTTAACTGCGGTATCGGCATGGTTGTTATCATTGCCAAAGAAGATGCCGATGCAGTACAGGCATTCTTGAGCGAACAAGGCGAAACCGTTTACCGTTTGGGCGCAGTTCGTGAGCGCAATGGCGACGAACATCAAACCCAAGTGGCTTGATTAAGATGTAATTAAAAAAGTGCGGATGATGAATCCGCACTTTTTTATTGTTTATGGTCTAAGCAAATCTCCGCCCTAGCCTGCTTCTTCCATAAAACCGGCCAACTGAGCCGTATCGTGGGCAATCATCAGCTCTTCATTGGTTGGAACGACCAAAACAGCCGGCATAGAACCTGTCGGGCTGATGATACCGGAGTTGCCGTAGCGTTTGTCCATATTGGCTTTGGTGTCGATATGCAGACCCAAGAAATCAAGATAGGAAACAGTTTTAGCGCGGATATTACGCGAGTTTTCACCGATACCGCCGGTGAACACGAGCGCATCAACGCCGCCACAAGCCACAGCCATCGAAGCAATATATTTGGCAAGGCGGTAAGTCATGACTTCCAGAGCCAAGCGTGCGCCTTCATGGCCTTCATCCGCGGCGATTTCCAAAGAACGGCAGTCGTTGGAGAGTTCGGAAATACCGAGCAAGCCTGATTTTTTGTTCAGCATTTCATCAACTTGGGCAATATCCAAACCAGCGTGTGAAGTCAGATAGCTGTATACGCCCGGGTCGATGTCGCCGCAACGTGTACCCATTACCAAGCCTTCGATCGGCGTGAAGCCCATACTGGTGTCGACAGATTTGCCGTTTTTTTGATGGCGGTAATGGATGCACCGTTGCCTAAGTGGGCAATAATCATGCGGATGTCTTCCAACGGTTTGCCCAAGATGCGTGCGGCTTCAGGGGCAACGTAACGCATACTGGTACCGTGGAAACCGTAGCGGCGGAAAGCGTATTTTTTACGCAATTCGCGTGGAACGGCATAAGTGTAGGCACGCTCCGGCATGGTTTGGTGGAATGAAGTATCCATCACACCGACATTGGGCAGACCCGGGAAATGCTCTTGTGCGGCCAAAAATGCCGTTGATATTGGCAGGGTTATGCAGCGGAGCGAGCGGAATGCAGGCATTGAGTTCGTCCATTACCGCTTGGTCGATGAGGACAGACTCGTGATATTTTTCGCCGCCGTGTGCGATGCGGTGGCCAATGGCTTTAATGCGGTCGTGCAGGCCGTGTTTTTCAAGCTCTTTCAACAGCATACCCTACGGCACCGGCATGATCGTTACGGCTGGTCAAAGCTGTTTGGCATTTTTTACCGTCTTTGCTGAACGTAATGACTGCTTCGGGCGTACCCAAACGTTCGCCGAGACAGCTTAAGAGAACTTTACCGTTTTTACGGTCGATAACGGCACCTTTGAGTGAAGAGCTGCCGCAGTTCAGAACAAGAATGAGTTGGTTGGACATGGTGTTTCTCCTTTGAATTTTGATTGTTTTTTTGGCTTCAGGCCGTCTGAAAAGAGCAAAAACATTTGAGAGCTTTTCAGATTGCCTCTGGTTTGGTGTTTAGTCAGGCTTCATGCCCAATCCTAATCTCCATTGCAGGTATCGCTACCTGACTAAAAATCTGCTTATTTGGTTTTCAGACGGCCTTGTTTAATGGCTTGGCCGTCTGAAAACTTAAAAGCAATCTTCCGGCACTCGGACTTGTCCTTCCATAATCACGCGTGCGCTACGGCTCATGACCGCTTTGGTGGCCATCCATTTTCCGTCCTGACATTCGGCGGCGGCACCGACACGCAGTGTGCCTGACGGATGGCCGAAGCGAACTTCTTTACGCGCTCCGCCTCCGGCTGCAAGGTTGACCAGCGTTCCGGGTACGGCGGCTGCGGTAGCGATGGCAACTGAAGCGGTCCCCATCATGGCGTGGTGCAATTTGCCCATGCTCAGCGCGCGTACCAATAAGTCGATGTCGGCAGCTTTGACAGTTTTGCCGCTTGAAGCGGTGTAATCTGCCGCCGGAGCGACAAAAAGCGACTTTCGGAGTATGGGCGCGGGTAGCGGCTTCGGATACGTCACTGATCAAGCCCATTTTCAGCGCGCCATACGCGCGGATGGTTTCAAATTTTTCCAGGGCTGCGGCATCGTTATTGATGTCGTCTTGCAACTCTTTGCCTGTGTAGCCCAAATCTGCGGCATTCAGGAAAAATGGTTGGAATGCCGGCATTGATAAGCGTGGCTTTCAGACGGCCTATATTCGGCACATTAATTTCATCGACCAAATTGCCGGTTGGGAACATACTGCCTTCGCCATCGGCCGGATCCAGAAATTCGATTTTGCACTTCGGCTGCCGGAAACGTTACGCCGTCAAGCTCAAAATCGCCCGTTTCCAAAACTGCGCCGTTTTGCATCGGCACATGGGCAATAATGGTCTTGCCGATGTTTTTTTCTGCCAGATTTTGACAGTACACAGGCCGTCTGAAGGGATTTTTGGATTTATCGACCAAGCCTTGTTCGATGGCAAATGCGCCCACGGCGGCGGTCAGATTGCCGCAGTTGCCGCTCCAATCGACAAAAAGGTTTGTCGATGGAAACTTGTCCGAACAAATAATCGACATCGTGATCGGCGCGTTTGGATTTGTCCAAAATTACGGCTTTGCTGGTGGATGAACTGGCGTTACCCAAACCGTCAATCTGTTTGCCGTAAGGGTCGGGGCTGCCGAGTACGCGCAAGAGGATTTTTGTCGCGTGCCTCACCTGCTTGTTGCGCAGCGGCCGGCAGATCGGTACGTTTGAAGAAAATGCCTTTAGATGTACCGCCGCGGTAGTAAACGGCTGGAATTTTTAATTTGCGGCATTTCGAGTTCTCCTTTGTATTTTTTTAGTATGAGTTTTTCAGACGGCCTCTCAAACATTCGAGGCCGTCTGAAAACCTTTCTGAGCGTAGCCTGGGCATTTTGACGATACCCGATTTGCCTTTACGCTGCATTTCCTTCTAAAAAGTCTTGTGCGAAACGTTGCAACACGCCACCGGCTTCATATACCAACACTTCTTCTGCGGTATCGAGGCGGCAGGTCACCGGAACTTCGACGGTTTCGCCGTTTTTACGGTGAATCACGAGGGTCAGGTCGCAGCGCGGTGTGCGTTCGCCGACAACGTCGTAGGTTTCCGTACCGTCCAGTTGCAGGGTGTGGCGGTTGGTATCCGGTTTGAACTGCAGCGGCAACACGCCCATACCGATCAAGTTGGTGCGGTGGATACGCTCGAAACCTTCGGCAACAATCGCTTCCACACCTGCAAGGCGTACGCCTTTTGCAGCCCAGTCGCGGCTTGAACCTTGACCGTAGTCCGCTCCGGCAATGATGATGAGCGGCTGTTTACGGTTCATATAAGTTTCGATGGCTTCCCACATACGCATCACTTGACCTTCAGGTTCAACGCGTGCCAGCGAACCTGGCGTACGCTGCCATCTTCGTTTCTCACCATTTCGTTAAACAGTTTCGGATTGGCGAAGGTTGCGCGTTGGGCGGTCAAGTGGTCGCCGCGGTGGGTTGCGTAAGAGTTGAAGTCTTCTTCAGGCAAACCCATTTTTGCCAAATATTCGCCTGCAGCACTGCTGGCCAAAAATCGCATTGGATGGCGAGAGATGGTCAGTGGTGATGTTGTCGGGTCAAAATCGCCAGCGGGCGCATACCGCTCAATGTGCGTTCCCTGCCAGTGCGCCTTCCCAGTAAGGTGGGCGGCGGATATAGGTGGACATAGGACGCCAATCGTACAGCGGGCTTGGTGCTTTTTGTGCTGTGCCGGTGTCGAACATCGGGATATAAACGTCGCGGAATTGTTGTGGTTTCACATATTCGGCAACGATGGCATCGATTTCTTCATCGGTAGGCCAAATATCTTTCAGGCGGATTTCTTTGCCGTCTGCAACGCCGAGTACGTCGTTTTCAATATCGAAACGGATGCTGCCTGCCAACGCATAGGCAACGACCAACGGAGGCGAAGCGAGGAAAGCCTGTTTCGCATACGGATGGATACGGCCGTCGAAGTTGCGGTTGCCTGATAATACGGCGGTAGCGTACAAATCGCGGTCGATGATTTCTTTCTGGATTTTTCGGGTCGAGCGCGCCGCTCATGCCGTTACAAGTGGTACATGCGAAGGCAACGATACCGAAGCCGAGTTTTTTTCCATTTCAGGCAGCAGGCCTGCTTCTTTCAAATAGATTTCGGCTACTTTTGAACCCGGGGCAAACGAAGATTTCACCCAAGGTTTGCGTTTCAAACCAAGGCGGTTGGCATTGCGTGCCAACAGCGCGGCGGCGACAACGTTGCGCGGATTGGAAGTATTGGTACACGAAGTAATTGCAGCAATAATCACTGCACCGTCAGGCATTTGGCCGTCTGAAGGCTCTTCATAAGGTTTAGCCAAGCCTTTGCTGGCCAAATCGGCGGTCGCAAAACGGGCATGCGGGTTACTTGGACCTGCCATGTTGCGCGTTACGCTGCTCAAATCAAATTTCAATACGCGAGGATAAACGGCGGTTTTCAAGGCATCTGCCCACAAACCTGCGGTTTTGGCGTAGATTTCTACCAATTTCACTTGCGCGTCGTCGCGTCCGGTCAATTTCAAATAGGCTATGGTTTGCTCATCAATAGCGAACATAGCGGCAGTCGCGCCAAACTCAGGGGTCATGTTGGAAATAGTGGCACGGTCGCCGATGGACAGGCTTCTTGCACCCTCGCCGAAAAATTCGACAAATGCGCCAACCACGCGCTCTTTGCGCAAGAATTCGGTCAGTGCCAACACGATGTCGGTGGCAGTAATGCCCGGCTGACGTTTGCCGGTCAGCTCCACGCCGACAATATCAGGCAGACGCATCATGGATGCACGGCCCAACATCACGGTTTCGGCTTCCAAACCGCCCACGCCTACGGAAATTACGCCCAATGAATCGACGTGCGGCGTATGGGAGTCAGTACCCACACAAGTATCAGGGAATGCTACGCCGTTTTTAACTTGGACAACCGGCGACATTTTTCCAAGTTGATTTGGTGCATAATGCCGTTGCCCGCCGGAATCACGTCCACATTTTCAAATGCGGTTTTTGTCCAGTTGATGAAGTGGAAACGGTCTTCGTTGCGTCTGTCTTCGATTTCGCGGTTTTTGCGGAAGGCATCAGGATCATAACCGCCACATTCAACGGCCAGAGAGTGGTCGACGATAAGCTGGGTTTGCACCACAGGATTCACTTTGGAAGGATCGCCTCCTTTTTCTGCAATCGCATCGCGCAGGCCTGCCAAATCCACCAACGCTGTCTGACCCAGAATATCGTGACACACCACGCGCGCCGGATACCAAGGGAAGTCGATTTCCTGTTTTCCTCAATCAGCTGGCCCAGCCAGCTTTGCAGCGTAGGCAAGTCGACTTTGTCTGCGCGGTTGACCAAGTTCTCAGCCAAGATGCGGCTTGTGTACGGCAGCTTGTCGTAAGAGCCTGGTTTGATGTCTTCACACGCCTGACGCGCGTCGTAATATTCCAAATCCGTACCGGGTAAAGCTTTGCGGTAGCGTTGATTGGCAGTCATGTCGGTTCTCCTAAATCTATTATTTTTGGTTTGAGGTTTCAGACGGCCTGTTAATTCGGACCTTTAGGGCCGTCTGAAGCCATAAATTCTGTTTTTATTGCTTGTTGTCTAAAAATCTATTCGCGGTATGAAAAAAAATTGCTGCTCCGCTACCATCATTCCCGTATAGACGGAAATCCAAACTTAAATCTTTCAGCACTCTTTACAGCAGAACATTTCAACTTTTGAATTTCTGCCTGTATGGGAATGACGACAGCAGAGCAGCATGTTTTCCAAACGGCCGGCTCTCTCTCTCGCATACTGCACTAGGCCGTCGAAAAACGAAAACATCGTTTATTCATTGTTTTCAAACGGCATTTCGAGATGGGGCGGGCTGGCGGCCCACCCTGCTGTTACGCATATTAGCGGTTTTCAATCTCCACGAATGCCAAATCTTCAGGGCCTGTGTAGTTTGCGCTCGGACGGATGATTTTGCCGTCTTTGCGTTGCTCGAGAACGTGTGCCGCCCAGCCGGTTGTACGGGAAATTACGAACAGCGGTGTGAACATAGCGGTCGGTACGCCCAATTTTTGGTAGGAAACGGCAGAGAACCAGTCCAGATTCGGGAACATTTTTTTCTCTTCCCACATCACGCTTTCCAAGCGTTCGGCAATGTCAAAGAGGCGCATATCGCCGGTTTCTTTGCTCAAACCGCGTGCCACTTCTTTAATGACCACGTTGCGAGGGTCGGAAATGGTGTACACCGGATGACCGAAACCGATCACGATTTCCTTGCGGCCGATGCGTTCGCGGATGTCGGCTTCGGCTTCGTCGGCATTGCGGTAGCGTTTTTTTGAATATCGTAAGCCACTTCGTTTGCGCCGCCGTGTTTTCGGACCTTTGAGCGCGCCGATGGCGCCGGTGATGCAGGAGTACATATCAGAGCCTGTACCGGCAATCACGCGGGCGGTAAAGGTAGAAGCGTTGAACTCGTGTTCTGCATACAGAATCAGTGAAACGTGCATGGCTTTTGATGTGTGATTCGCTTGGGCGTTTGCCGTGCAACAGGTGCAGGAAATGACCGCCGATGGTCTCTTCGTCGCTTTCAACTTCAATGCGTTTGCCGTTGTGCGAATATTGATACCAGTACAAGAGGATGCTGCCGAGGCAGGCGATCAGTTTGTCGGCGATGTCGCGCGCTTCACTTTCCGGATGGCTTTCACGTTCAGGGATGAACGCAGCCCAGCATGGATACGCCGGTACGCATCACGTCCATCGGATGGGTATGTGCGAGGCAGGCTTTCCAAAAACTTTGATTACACGGATAGGCAGGCCGCGCATGGATTTGAGCTTGGTTTTATAAGCGGCCAGCTCAAATTTGTTGGGCAGATGGCCGTGAATCAGCAGGTAGGCGACTTCTTCAAACTCGCATTTTTGTGCCAAGTCCAGAATGTCGTAACCGCGATAGCTCAAATCGTTGCCGGTACGGCCAACGGTACACAATTCGGTATTGCCGGCCGCAACACCAGAAAGCGCAACGGATTTTTTAGGTTTGAAAGTCGGGGTTTGAGTAGTTTCAGTCATGGTATTTCTCCTTTGTATTTTATGGGCTTTATTTTTTCAGACGACCGATGCGGATTTGTTGAAAGGCCGTCTGAAAGCGGTTACTTATTTTTGAAACAATTTATCCAGTTTTTGCTCGAAGGCATGATAGTTCAGATGCTCGTACAGCTCGGCACGGGTTTGCATAGTGTCAACCACTGCGGCCTGAGTGCCATCGCGCATAATCGCTTCATAAACATTCAGAGCGGCTTTGCTTGCTGCGCGGAACGATGACAGCGGATAAAGCACCAGCGACACGCCGTTTTCAGCCAGCTCGCTTTGAGTATAAAGCGGAGTGGAGCCAAACTCGGTAATGTTGGCCAATACAGGTACTTTCACGGCATCTGCAAATTGGCGGTACATTTTCAAATCGGTCATGGCTTCAGGGAAAATCATGTCCGCACCGGCTTCGACACAAGCCTGAGCGCGTTCGATAGCGGCATCCAAACCTTCTACCGCCAGCGCATCAGTACGCGCCATAATCACGAAGTTCTCATCAACGCGGGCATCTACGGCAGCTTTGATACGGTCGACCATTTCATCTTTAGAAACGATGGCTTTGTTCGGACGGTGGCCGCAGCGTTTTTGCGCTACCTGATCTTCGATGTGAACCGCTGCAACACCAGCGCGTTCAAAGTTGCGAATGGTACGGGCAATATTGAATGCACCGCCCCAACCCACATCGATGTCCACCAGCAAAGGCGTATCCACGTTGTCCGTGATGCGTCGCGCGTCGATCAGCACATCTTCCATTGTGGTAATGCCCAAATCAGGGATACCGCAAGAGCAGGCTGCCACGCCGCCGCCAGACAGATAGATTGCTTTGAAACCGCTTTGGGTGGCCAATCGTGCAAAGTAAGCATTGACGCAACCGACCACAGCAAGAGGATTCGATTCTTTCACTGCTTGGCGGAAACGTGCTCCGGCAGAGTGTTGACTCATCATATTTCTCCTTTATAGACTTTTTCAGTATGAATCGGACGGCTCGGTTTTTCACAAATTGAAACGAACCGTTTAAAAAGAAACAATCGTTCTAAAAAACTGTTTTCAGACGGCCTATAAAATTTCAATCATCAACCATCTAAAAATTTAAAATCAATAAATACAAATAGTTATCAAAAGCAATAAATACAATAAGGCTGAAGCGGAGGTATACGTTTTTTTAATTTTTATTAATCAATATATGAATGGCTGTTGGGGATACAGATATTTTAAAACCCGAAGCGTTTGTAGGAATGCGGAAACTAGATTCAGGTCGAGAGCCTTCAGACCGTCGGGACTGCCAATAAGCTGGCGACGACGGGAGCGGCAGAGATGGGAGAAAAATCTATAACAAGAGAGAGTGGTTTGATACAGATTCATGATGATGTTCCTTTGTAGTGCGATGTAGTTTTTATTTATGGGAACAAATTTAAAAAAATAAAACCGGTCTTGTCAAACACTTTTTTTCAAAAAAATTATAAAAAAATTCAGTTATTAATAAACGATTTTTTTCATAACAAATGTAAAAAAACGGACAGGCTGTACCACATCAAATCCTTGCGTGGCTTAGCTTCTGTCCGTTTTGTGCTTTCTAGCTTATAGTCAAAAATAATTGTAAACAATCTATCTAAAAAAATAATTTATAATTGATTCATTTATAAGAACTTTTAAATATACCTTCTGAGAAATTTTTAAAATTTTTAGCCTTTAAATTTTCAGACGGCCTTTGCATGATGACTACTCTGCACTAAATGCCGTCTGAAAAGTCTGTTTGCCAATGGTAATGTCGGCAGTGTAATCATGGCGGCCTTCGACGCAAAAACGGCAAGCGGATTTGCTCAGCCTGCCAACTTTGCGGCGATTGTTGCGTCAGGTTGTCAGCGATTGAAGCCCATATCCATGTTTTTTTCATACTGAAACTGATACTGACCGCGCTCGTATTCTTCGGCACATTTTCCACCACAATATCAAAAGGCTCGTGTGTATTAATGGATGTTACACGCACTTTTGAACCGTCAGGCAGGACGCAGCCTTGTGTCAGACTACATTCGACTACATTCGCTTTTTGACTGTTGCCGCTGCCACCAATCCAGTAGCAGCAGTTTGACCGCCGCAAACACAATCAGTAAAACAGCGGCAATCAGTAGTTTTTGATTTTTACTCATTTCAGACGGCCTCAATGTCATTATCGGTCAAAACGGCATGCACACCCATGCTCTGCCACTGTTCGCGATAAATGGAAACCATACTTTCCGGAGCAGCCGCAATCAACGGTATAGCCACGCCTTGAGCCAAAATATTGACAACTTGCTTTGGCTGCCGCTTCATTCGCCACTTTCCAAACGACAGCATCGGCATTTTTGCACCTGCTGCCATTGTTCGGCATTTTCAATGATTGGCCATACGCTGGGTGCTTCTATCGGCTTGCCTTGTTGCCAATCGGCAAAATCCAGCAATACGGCAGATGCGGTTTGATGCTGAGCCGACAGATACTGTGCAACATGATATTCGCCCATGCTGTTTTGACCGCAGAATCCGCTTTTCAGACGGCCTTGAAGCTGGCGCGGAATGGATAGGGAGCGTAATAATGCGCTATTGGCAGGCAACATCGGCGCAACGGTAAAATCCCCTGCCTTTTTGCCATGCCCATTTCTGCCCTTCCTCGATTGGATTTTCGCCCGTCCATTGGTCGGCTTCCACCCATAAAAAAATGCAGGCGTACATGTGCGTGTTCGTAGGAATGGACTTTGGTCAGCCACGGAGTAGCGGCAAGAATACGGATACCGAGTTCTTCTTCAAACTCGCGCTGCAAGGCTTGAAAATCGCTTTCGCCTGCCTCAACCTTGCCGCCGGCAAATTCCCAATAGCCGGCATACGGTTTGCCCTCTGGGCGGGAACTTAGCAGGTAGCGGCCGTTTTTGTCGAGCAAAATTCCGGCAACCACTTGTACCAATGGACGTATGTCTTCAGTCATCATGAGCTTATTCTTATATGCGGCAGGCAGCGACACCTGCCGATTTATGCGTAAAAAACGATGTCGGGCCTATACGCCCGACCTTCAACAAATACCTAACCCTTCAGGCCGTCTGAAAAGGATGCTCTATTTCAGAATACTGAAATCCGGCCTTATTTTTTTCCGCAATGACAAAAGCCATAACGGTATCCTCTTCATCGCTCATACTGAGATGGCAGCTACGGATACCCTGCTCCTCCAGCCATTTGGTCAACGCCGGTGCAAAAAACAACTCAGGTTTGCCCAATGCGTCATGTCCTACACCGATATTGCGGAAAGACACCACGCCGCGTATGCCCGTACCGACGGCTTTGGCAAAAAGCCTCTTTGGCGGCAAAGCGTTTGGCAAGATAGTTGACCGGTTTGCCTGCCTGCGGAAATTCCAACAGCTCTTCCGGGCTGAGAATGCGTTGCGCAAATGCCAGTCCGAATTTTTTGTTCAGGCGGATAATGCGTTTGAGGGAAACAATGTCTGTACCGATTCCGTAAATCATGGGTCTGCTCCTTGTTTAAATAGTCAGGCCGTCTGAAAGTGTGAATACCGGCCAAAGCCAATTGCCTTAGCCGGTATGGCTGATGCCGTTAAGGCAGCATTCTGGCTCTGAACATGACTTCCTTCATCTGGCGGACAGCTTCTGGCAGGCCGAGGAAGAGTGCTTGGGAAATCAGTGAATGTCCGATGTTCAGTTCGCGGATGGCGAGGATTTGAGCGATCGGCGTAACGTTGTGAATGGTCAGGCCGTGTCCGGCATTGACGACCAAACCCAAATCGCTGGCATAATGCGCGCCGTTTTGAATGCGTTCGAATTGTTTCATTTGCTCGGCGTGGCTGTGTGCATCGGCATACGCACCGGTGTGCAACTCGATAACGGGCGCACCGACATCATAAGCGGCTTGAATTTGCGCGTTGTCGGCATCGATAAACAAGGACACGCGGATGCCTGCATCGGTCAGGATTTTAGTAAACTCTGCCACTTTATCCTGTTGCGCCAATACGTCCAAACCGCCTTCTGTAGTCACTTCTTGACGTTTTTTTCAGGCACGAGGCACATCTTCCGGCATGACGTTGAGCGCGTTTTCCAGCATTTCTTCCGTCAGCGCCATTTCCAAATTCAGGCGCGTGCGGATGGCGTTTTTAACGGCGAATACGTCCGCATCTTTAATATGGCGGCGGTCTTCACGCAAGTGCATGGTAATCAAATCTGCGCCGTGGGTTTCCGCAATCAGCGCCGCTTCGACAGGGCTGGGATAAATCGTACCGCGCGCATTGCGGACGGTGGCAATATGGTCGATGTTTACGCCTAACAACATAATAATGTCCTTTCATTAAGGTTTCAGACGGCCTGAATCTTCACCTATCAAAGGCCGTCTGAAAAAATTCAACTGCCCAAGCCAAACTGCTGCAACTGCTGCAAAACCTGCCGAGACTTGATGCCCTCGGGTAGAAGGTTGTCAATCAAAAGCCGCGTCACTTTCAAAGCCTGCCCCAGACTTTCCTGATGAACGAAACTGCCTTCCCTCAAATCGATTAAGGTCGCACCCAATACAGCAACGCCCTTATTGAGCGCATGAAAACGGTCGGCCTCGGCCAGGGAAACCACAGCCTCTTCAGGCGTGAGCCAATAAGTTTCATCGCTGTTGATTTCATTGCCGTTGCCGTCATGGAACAAATCGGGGGCAAAGCCCAAGCGTGTCAACAACGTCCACTCAAAACGGCGCAAAGCGGCAATGTGGTTGGCCTCGCAGCAGATGGTTTTCATGGTTTCCGCCAAAACATCGTAAAAGCTCGGGCAACGGATCTTCGCGGACGGTCAATTTCAGCATTAACTCGTTCACATACAATCCGCTGAACAACGCCCTGCCCTGTGGCTGCGGCCACCCGCCTATCCATTCGGCGCGATGCAAAGTCTTCAACTCTTGCGAACCATACCAAGACGCACTCACCGGCACAAACGGCACCAACACGCCCCTCAATTCACTCTGCCGTTTGCGCGCGCTTCGGCCAACAAAGCCACCCGCCCATAACGGCGGCTGAAAGCCTCCACCCACAAGCTGCTCTCGCGCCACGGGGCGGAAGCAAGCAGAAAGATAGGTTCGTGGTTGATGCGGTTTGGTTGCGCCATAAGGGTTTAGAAAGATAAAGATTGTGTCGATTATAACGGAAAATCGACGCAAAAAGGCCGTCTGAAAATCCGCCTTCTATAAAGGCCATCTAAAAACCTTTATAATCCGTTTTGAATGAACAACCGACTTTCCTGTGTTTATGCCGAAATTCCCTTTTAAATCCGCTCTTTCCCTGCTCTCCGCAGCCCTATTATCCGCCTGCTCGCTGGTGAAATATCAGCCTGTTGCCGGTATTGATACGGTCGACCTGCAACGCGGCTACCGCTTTGAAACCAGCCGGCTTCAGCACAACGACGAAGACGATACGCTTATTGTGTTGATGTTCTCCGGTGGCGGTACGCGCGCAGCAGCCTTGGGTTATGGCGTGTTGGAGCAGCTTCATAAGCAACAGGTTACCATCGGCGGCAAAAAACAGTCTTTGATGTCGAATGTCGATGTGGTAGTCGGCGTATCCGGCGGCTCGGTTTTGGCAGCTTATTTTGCACTCAAAGGCGAAGAAACCATTCCCTTGTTTTATAAACGTTTCCTACACCAAAACTTCCAACGCCAAGTCGTCAAACAAGCCTTTTCCATGTCCAACCTGCCCCGACTGGCCTCGCCTGAATACGGACGCGGCGATCTGTTACAGGAGCAATTTGAAAACTACCTTTTCGGCAAAACCACTTTCCGAGATTTGGAAAAAAATGCTAAAGGCCCGTTTGCCATCATTTCCGCCACCGATATGGGCATAGGCGAGCGTTTCAATTTCACGCAAGAATATTTCGACCCGATGTGTATCGACTTGGGCGACTTGCGACTTGCCCGTGCCGTCGCCGCGTCAAGCTCCGTTCCTATGGTCTTCGCACCGATTACGCTGAATAACAACGGCGGTAACTGTCATTACACGCCACCTATACAGCTTGTTGCTGACACGGAAGTCGGAAAAAAACAGATGCAGACCCGAAAAGAATTTTTTTCGAGCGTTTCCAAAAATATAGCGACAGCAAAAAACCGTCCCTACATCCACCTTATCGACGGCGGCTTGACCGACAATCTGGGCATGCGCAGCCTTTTAGAACATGACGGAGATGTATCCGGAAAAAATCCTGACGCATAAAATCAAACAAAATAAAAATCCGCCATATTGTCGTCATCAATGTCAATGCCCAAAACGAAGTCAGCAGTAATTTGGATAAAAGCGCGGCCGTACCCGGTTTCCGCGATGTCGTTTCCGCCATCGTGAATATCCCGATCGACCAACATTCGCAAGAGTCTTTGTGCCGCTTTAGGGCCTTTGTTGACCAATGGAACAAAGACAAGCAGAACGAAGACATCTATTTCTCTTTCGTCAGCCTCAACCTCAAAGACCTTCCGCCATCTCAGCTGAGGGACAAGGTATTGAATATTCCGACCAGTTTCTATCTGCCGCCGGAAGACGTGGACAACCTGCGCACCGCCGCCGCCGAACTGATGAAACAGTCGCTGGACTATCGCAACCTGCTGGCAGAATTTGCGGCGCACCCCAATCCAGACACCATCTTCGCAGCCCCGCCTCCGGATGTGCAAGAATTCAAGTCATTGAATGAAAAGAAAAAGCAGTAGCAAACTGTTCTATAAAGTGCAGCTCTGTTAAAATATCTGCTTCATCTTATATTTCAGACGGCCCCGATACCCAAGGCCGTCTGAAACACTAACAATAAATAGAATCCAACCATGACCGAATTAAACACTCCCATCGTTACCGATATTGACCGCCCTATCCTCGTTCCACCGGGCGGCCATAAAAAAGTCCTGCTGCATTCCTGCTGCGCCCCGTGCAGCGGCGAAGTAATGGAAGCCCTGCTTGCCAGCGGCATCGACTACACCATTTATTTTTTTACAACCCCAATATCCATCCGCACAAAGAATATATGTTGCGCAAAGAAGAAAAACATGCGCTTTGCGGATAAATTCGGCATTCCCTTCATCGACAAAGACGACGACTACGAAAAACGACCGCAAAGAATGGTTCGCCAAAGCCAAAAGGCATGGAATTTGAACCCGAACGCGGTATCCGCTGTACCATGTGTTTCGACATGCGTTTTGAAAAAGCGGCACAATACGCCCATGAAAAACGGCTTTCATGTTTTCACCAGCTCACTGGGCATTTCACGCTGGAAAGACATGAAACAGATCAACGGCTGCGGCCATCGCGCTGCCAAGCCCCTACGATGACCTGGTTTATTGGGATTTCAACTGGCGCAAAAGGTGGCGGTAGTGCACGCATGATTGAAATCAGCAAACGCGAACATTTCTACCAACAAGAATACTGCGGATGCGCCTATTCCCTGCGCGACTCCAATGCCCACCGCAAATCACAAGGCCGCATCCCCCATCAAGCTGGGCGTGTTGTATTACGGTGATGAATCCACTCAATACGAGCCTCAAGCCGAAAAACAAAATCATCGTTGAGAAATAAAAATCAAAGGCCGTCTGAAACCTTCAGACGGCCTTTATTCAAATCAGCCGATTAACGGCGGCGGAATTTGCCGTGATCAAAAATCATCAAATGCCTGATAAGCGGCTTGGCATTGAATTTTTTTGCTCGGCATAAGGCAAACTGCGGAACGCTTTTGCCGCTTTACGGTTTTCCCTCAACTCGGCCTTGTTGCCCTTGTAGCGATACCAAGCGGCACGGCGCTCAAGGTATTGCTTGCAAGCGGGATGCAATTTGTTTTTCTTCGCTGGCTGGTGTTTGCTCACATGAGGGCCATGCGGCTTGGCTGCCACCTCGACAGAATAAGCACCCAAACTCAATACGGCAATCGCCGCCAGTGTGGAACTTAAATTTTTCAGCATCAACATGATTCTTCTCCTAAATAGTTTTTCCATTATATGTTTCGCCTGGGCACCGGCAAAACGCCCATTTTTTACATGACAAAAAATGTGGTTAATTACTACATCATACTACTTGCTTTTGCAAAAATTTAACACACCTTCCATTTAGACGAAACCTGAATATAAATCTCTTTATTTCATAAGCCTCTAGAAAAATTTTTGAACAAATGTGATGCAAACACAAAATAATGCCTGACCGCCACAAACCCACATAAAACCTAGCCTGAGCCATTCCCCTCTTTAATCAACCCCCGAAAAAAGCGCATTGTCAAGTCTAGTTAAACAAAGAAAAATACATTATATTGTGCCGTTCAAAGCAATCAAATACCGTATCTTGTGTTTTTTTAATGGGAAGACTGAATAATGAATGCAGCAACGAATATTAAAGTAACCAAACGCGACGGACGCTTTGGAAGATATCGATTTAGACAAAATCCACCGTGTTGTTACTTGGGCGGCGGAAGGCTTACAAAACGTCTCCGTATCGCAAGTCGAGCTCAAATCACATATTCAGTTTTACAACGGTATCCGTACCGACGACATCCATGAGACCATCATCAAGGCCGCGGCTGACCTGATCTCACAAGACACGCCCGATTATCAATATCTGGCTGCCCGCCTCGCCATTTTCCATCTGCGCAAAATCGCTTACGGCGAGTTCGAACCGCCCACCTCTACGACCACGTTAAAAACCGACCGATGCGGGCAAATACGACCGCCACATCATCGAAGATTACAGCCGCGAAGAGTTTGACGAGCTGAATGCCTATATCGACCACAGCCGCGATATGACCTTCTCTTATGCTGCCGTAAAAACAGCTGGAAGGCAAATATCTGGTTCAAAACCGTGTTACCCGCCAAATTTATGAAACGCCGCAGTTCTTATACATTTTGGTGGCCATGTGTCTCTTCAGCAAATATCCGAAAGAGACCCGTTTGGATTACGTCAAACGCTTTTTACGACGCCGTTTCACATTCAAAGTATCGCTGCCTACGCCTATCATGCGAGCGGCGTGCGTACCCCCTACCCGTCAATTCTCAAGCTGCGTATTGATTGAATGCGACGACAGCCTCGACTCCATCAACGCGACCACCAGCGCGATTGTGAAATACGTTTCCCAACGAGCAGGCATCGGCATCAACGCCGGCCGTATCCGCGGCTTGGGTAGCGAAATCCGTGGCGGTGAAGCACAACACACCGGCTGCATCCCGTTTTTCAAAATGTTCCAAGCGGCGGTTAAATCCTGCTCGCAAGGCGGCGTACGCGGCGGCGCGGCAACCTTGTTCTACCCATTGTGGCACATCGAAGCCGAAAGCCTGTTGGTATTGAAAAACAACCGCGGCGTAGAAGACAACCGTATCCGTCAGTTGGACTACGGTGTGCAAATCAACCGCCTACTGTACACCCGCTTGATTAAAGGTGGCAACATTACCCTGTTCTCACCGAATGAAGTTCCAGGTTTGTATGATGCCTTCTTCGCCGACCAAGACGAATTCGAGCGCCTCTACACTCAATACGAGCAAGATCCAAACATCCGCAAACGCACTTTGCCGGCAACAGAACTGTTCTCTACCCTGATGCAGGAACGCGCCGGTACCGGTCGCATATACATCCAAAACGTTGACCACTGCAATACGCACAGCCCTGTTTGATCCGCGCGTTGCGCCTGTTCATCAGTCCAACTTGTGCATGGAAATCGCCCTGCCGACCAAACCTTTGGACAACATCAACGATCCGAACGGCGAAATTGCCTTGTGTACCTTGTCTGCCTTCAACTTGGGCGCATTAAACAGCTTGGATGAGCTGGAAGGACTTGCCGATTTGACCGTGCGCGCACTCGATGCCTTGCTGGATTATCAAGACTATCCGGTCGAAGCCGCCCGCACCGCGACCATGAACCGCCGCACGCTCGGCATCGGCGTCATCAACTACGCTTACTATCTGGCGAAAAACGGCGTACGTTACAGCGACGACTCCGCCCTCGGCCTGACCCACCGCACCTTTGAAGCCATGCAGTATTACCTGCTCAAAGCATCGGTGAATCTCGCTAAAGAATACGGCGCATGCCCGCTGTTCAACCAGACCGTTTATTCGCAAGGCAAACTGCCTATCGACACTTACAAAAAAAGACTTGGATGCCGTGTGCAGCGAACCGCTGTTGTGTGACTGGGAAAGCCTGCGCGCCGACATCGTCAAATACGGCCTGCGCAACTCCACCCTGACCGCACTCATGCCGTCTGAAACCAGCTCGCAAATTGCCAATGCTACCAACGGCATCGAGCGCCGCGCGGCTTGGTAACAGTCAAAGCATCGAAAGACGGCATCCTGAAACAAGTCGTGCCGGAGTTTGAAGCCCTGAAAGACGCCTACGAAACCCTGTGGCAGCTTCCAGGCAACGAAGGCTACCTGAAACTCGTCGGCGTAATGCAAAAATTCGTCGATCAGGCAATTTCCGCCAATACCGCCTACGACCCGGGTAAATTTGAAGGCAACAAAGTTTCCATGAAACAAATGCTCAAAGATCTGCTGACCGCCTACAAATACGGCGTCAAAACTCTGTACTACCACAACACCCGAGACGGCGCGGACGATACGCAGACCGATATTCAGGATGACGGCTGTGCTGGGGGCTTATGAGATTTGATAAGAGGATTTCAGACGACCTCACGAGGTCGTCTGAAATAATAAATACATATGGGGGAAAAACAAATTGAAGAATATACCTGAACAATCTATTGTCGCTCTTTTTATAGATGCAGATAACGCACCTTTTGGGAAAAATTGATTTTTATTCTTAATGAGCTTGCAAATTATGGTTCAGTAATGATAAGAAAAAAATTTATGGGAATTGGAAAAGTGAACAATTAAAAAGGTTGGGAAGCTGTCTTATTGGATTATGCTCTAGCACCTGTTCAACAGTTTGATTATACAAAGGGTAAGAATGCAACGGATATGGCGATGACCATAGATGTAATGGATTTATTATTTCAAGATAAAATAGACGTTTTTTTGCATTGTTTCTTCCGATTGTGATTTCACACCGTTAGCAATGAGAATAAAAATGGAAGGGAAACAAGTCATTGGTTTTGGCGAACATAAAACACCTAAGTCGTTGGTTGCTGCATGTAGCAAATTTTTTTATTTTTAGATGCAAGTTTTGATAAAAGCAGTGGGACAAATGCTCAACCAGCTGAAATTCGGAAGAGAGCTGCTAATGAACTTAAATGTGATACTACATTAATGAATTTATTAAGAGAAGCCATTGCCAATAGTTGTGATGAAGACGGTTGGGCATCATTAAGTAATGTTGGGAAGATTATCAATAACCAATCATCTTTTGATAGTAAAAATTATGGTTATACGAAGTTGGGAGATTTAGTGCGTGTAATTGATATTTTTGAAACTAGGTTGTCAGAAAAATCGTTCACAAATGTATATCCGAAACAAAAAGAGCAAAGTAAAAAAATGAAAGTTATTTAAATAATGGCTTATGATTGAGGTTTGTGAATAATTTTTAGATGGTCTTGTTTTGAATATCAAAAGGCACTCTGAAAAACTAAATATTATTTTTAAAAAGAGAAACACCATGTCCTGCGAACACCTAGTCATGTCATACAGCACCTTTTCCAAAACCAAAAACGATGCGCTTAAAGAGCCGATGTTTTTCGGTCAGCCGGTAAATGTTGCCCGTTATGACCAGCAGAAATACGAAGTATTTGAAAAAAACTGATTGAAAAACAACTGTCTTTTCTTTTGGCGGCCGGAAGAAATCGACGTGTCGCGCGACCGTATCGACTATGCCAACCTGCCCGAACATGAAAAAAACATATTTTCATCAGCAATCTGAAATACCAAACCCTGCTCGATTCCATCCAAGGCCGCAGCCCGAATGTTGCGTTCTTGCCTTTGGTGTCGATTCCCGAGTTGGAAACTTGGATTGAAACGTGGAGCTTTAGCGAGACCATTCACTCGCGCAGCTACACTCACATCATTCGCAATATCGTGAATGATCCGTCGGTCGTGTTCGACGACATCGTGCAGAACGAATACATCATCGCCCGCGCTGAAGACATTGCCTGCTATTACGATGATTTGATTGAATACACTCAGTATTACAATCTGTTGGGTGAAGGCACGCACAATGTCGGCGGCAAGCTCGTTACCGTGTCTTTGCGCGAGTTGAAGAAAAAACTCTATCTCTGCCTGATGTGCGTCAACGTATTGGAAGCCATCCGCTTCTACGTTTCATTCGCCTGCTCGTTCGCCTTTGCCGAGCGCGAGTTGATGGAAGGCAACGCCAAAATCATCAAACTGATTGCCCGTGACGAAGCCCTGCACCTGACCAGCACCCAGCATATGCTCAACCTGATGCGTGCAGGTGCCGATGATCCTGAAATGGCTGAAATTGCGAATGAATTGCAGGACGAGTGTTTCAACCTCTTCAAAAAAGCAGCCGAGCAGGAAAAAGAATGGGCTGCCTATCTGTTTAAAGACGGCTCAATGATTGGCCTGAACAAGAAATTCTGGCTCAATACGTTGAATACATTACCAATCTGCGTATGCAGGCGGTTGGCCTTCCTGCCGGATTTGAAGGTGCGACCCAAAATCCGATTCCTTGGATCAACGCATGGCTGTCGTCCGACAACGTACAGGTTGCGCCGCAGGAAGTGGAAATTTCTTCTTACTTAATCGGTCAGATTGATTCGGAAGTCAGCGCGGACGATTTGGGCGATTTCGAGCTGTAAACCGCGTTTCAGACGGCCTTTTGGGCGTAACCGGCCGTCTGAAAATCTCTTTTTCAATCCTCAAGGTATAACCAAAAATGAAGATTTATGGCGACATTGCGGTAAAAGCAGCTGAATCATATTCTAAATATGAAGATATGGAACAAGCTTGGACAGAGATTGCGGCATCATTTCCCATCAAGGAGTCAATTAGAAAAAAAGGATGCCCAAAGAATGCATTTTTGGGATTGTGTCGTGCGGGGTTGGTTAAAGGAATCAACCCGGAAAAAGCCAAAACCAAACATTCCAAAAACGGAGAATATGCCGTTGCAGCGGTCAGCCTTTTTAAAAAATGATCCCGAATGGGCAAATCAGAAAAAAATCCGTTTTCTGGCGCGAAATTGTGGGTAATGAAAAAATATAACAGCCAGCTTCATGTCGTTTTGGCCTTGTGGGAAAAAAGGCTTGATTATTTGAATTTATTATATATTTAAGGCCGTCTGAAACATTGTTCAGACGGCCTCTATGCCCTAAAACACACATGGCACTCATCAGCACACACGACAAAACCTTCCAACTCCAACAAGGCGAAACCTTATTGGAGGGCTTGGAGCGCACCGGACACGAAGTTGAATACCAATGTCGCAGCGGTTATTGCGGTTCATGCCGGGTCAAAATCTTGGATGGGAAAGTCTCTTATGATAATTTTCCACTCGCTTTTGTCGCGCCCGGAGAAATTTTGCCGTGCTGCTGCCGGGTTACTGAAGACATCAAGCTCGATTGTCGGGAGCGCATCAAAGAGCCGGATTTATTTGATGTCGATTTATTTGAAGATAAATAAAAAATGCCGTCTGAACATTGTGGTTGAAATCTTTGATTTCATTTCCACTGTTCAGACGGCATTTTTATGGTTAAAGCTGTATTTACGCTCGCCAACCGGCAAAAACAGTACGGCCGAAAGATTCGTTGATGACCTCTGCCGCAGCCAAGTAGAACGCACCGAGCAGTTACCAAGCCTAAGCAACCGCCGATATGGACGATGCTATGATTTTCCATGCCGTCGCCAATACCTAAAGCAAAGAAAGTCAGCGTCAAGCAAAAGAAAATACCGCTCAATACTTTAGGCTTGGTCAAGGTGGCCACAAACATCATCAGCGAAAAACATACCCCATGCGCAGAGATACCAACCGATAAATGCCGGTGCTGTTTCACCTTTGAAAAAGATGGTAAACAAAGCCCATGTCCACCAGAAGGCGCCATAGCTGATAAAAGCGGTAAAGCTAAACGTATTACCTTTTTAAACTCAAACATACCGGCAATAACTTGGGCGATACCACCAAAGGCGAGAGCCATGCCCAAAACTAAGCCGACACCCTCTTGAGCAGTAAAAAAAGCCGCCGTTAATCAGACTGAGCAACCAAGTTGTCAATGCAAAAGCCACACAGGCCTACTGGACCTGGATTCGCCAGGTTTTCTTTAGTAGTAGTCATTTTATTTCTCCTCTAGTTATTAAAAATAGGAAGCCTATTGTTACCTATTTTATTTTAAAATTGAAAAGAAAAAATGATAAAAAATCAGTCTATTTGAAAAATATTTTTTTCAAATGTACTTGAATATTAATAATTAAATTATCCTAAAATAGCCAGGATTTTCCTCAATTCATTGGCATCAATTTGACCGGGAGCTGACGTTTTTCCTGCTGCACCAAAGGTTACGGCTGAGCCGAAAGCCGAGCCGGCCAGACGACTGATCGCACCGATTTTATTCATAGACATAGTAATAATCGGGCAGTTTATACTTTGTGAAACATCATATGTTGCCTGTAATAAGGTCAATACATCTTGCGGCGATTGCGGCATCACGGCAATTTTGCAGATATCCGCGCCCCACTCGGCCATTGTTTTCAGACGGCCTGTAATGTCTGCCAAAGACGGCGTGGCTTGGAAATCGTGATTACAAAGTAAGGCGGCAGTTTGATACTCATGCGCCAAAGCAATGGTTTGTTTTACGCCGCTTTCCTCGGCAAAAAGCTCGATGTCGATAATATCGGCTTGTTTGGAACGGATGATTTTTCCAATAATTCAAAATAATAGTCGTCAGAACAAGGCGCATTGCCACCCTCTTGCGCCCTTTCTAAACGTAAACAGTAAAAGGCTTGTCAGGGAAAAAGCCTGACGGGCAATACCTAATTGCTCGGCAATAAAATCGGCATTAAGCGCCTCTTGAAAAAATCCGCACGAAATTCAATAATGTCAAAAGCCGTATCTTTCAATACGCGCAAAGCCTGCTCCAATTCCTGCGTATTGAGGCCACCAGCGGCACGGCAATTTTAGGCAGGCCTTTGCCGATCTCGATATTTTTGATGATGACAGGTTTCATATTGATCCTTTTTGCTGTTCAAACCAATCAGTGCAGATGCTCATAAATGGTTTCCGCCAATGCTTTGCTGATGCCTTCCACTTTTTCCAAGTCCTCGCGGCTGGCCGCAATCACGCCGCGCAGACCACCAAATCGGGTGAGCAATGCTTGGCGTCGTTTGCTGCCGATACCGGGGATTTCGCTGAGTGAGGACGTAACGCGTGCTTTGTCACGTTTTTTGCGGTGGCCTGTGATGGCAAAGCGGTGCGACTCATCGCGTACGGTTTGCAATAAATGCAAGGCCGGGCTGTTGGGCGGCAGGCGGAAGACTTCGCCGGTAAAAGGCAGTATAAGTTCTTCCATACCGGCTTTGCGCTCAGGGCCTTTGGCGATACCGACTAAAGGAATATGCAGCCCGAGTTCTTCCCATACCGATACGGCTACGCCGATTTGCCCTTTGCCGCCGTCAATTAACACGACATCCGGCCATTTGACGCTTTCGCCATTGGCTTCGGCTTCCTGCATTTTGCCGTAACGGCGCGTCAACACTTCGCGCATGGCGGCGTAGTCGTCGCCGGGTTTGGCGGTTGTGATGTTGTAGCGGCGGTATTGCGAAGGCTGGATGTTTTGCTCATCGTACACAACGCAGGACGCAATAGTGGCCTCGCCTTGCGTGTGGCTGATATCGAAACATTCAAGGCGGTTGAGGCCGTCTGAATCCATGCCGAGGATTTTTGCCAGTTCATCAATACGGTGTTGCTGGCTGCTTTGTTGCAGGCGGCGTTGTGCAATCGCCATTTGTGCGTTTTGTTCCGCCATTTTCAACCAGACTTTGCGTTCGCCTATGGTTTTGGTGACAAACTGCATTTGTTTGCCATGTTCGCCTTCCAAAGCCTCTTTCAGCGCATCAGGAACGGGAAAGTTGCTGATGATAATGTCGGGTTTGCTTTTGCCCAGATAGTGTTGGGCGACAAAGGCTTCGGCGTAATCTTGTCCGTTTGGCTCGGGATCGTTTTTGGTGTCGGGGAAAAAGCTTTTATCGCCGACATGCCGTCCGCCGCGGATGCTGACCCAGTGTACGCAAACCAGGCCGTCTGAAACCGCCAGCGCAAGCAAATCGATATCGTTTGGATTGTTCGGATTTTTACTGTCGATAAACTGATTGCTCTGCATGATGCCGAGTGCTTGGATTTGATCGCGGTAACGGGCAGCTTCCTCAAATTGCAGATTGGCGGCGGCGGTTTTGCATTTTATGTTGCAAGGTACGCGTCAATTCGTCGGTTTTGCCATTGAGGAAAGTCGCGGCTTCACGCACGCTGTCACGATAATCTTCTTCGCTGATATGGCCGACACAAGGCGCGGTGCAGCGTTTGATTTGGTACAGCAGACAAGGACGGTCGCGATGCTCGAATACGCTGTCTTCGCAGGTACGCAGCATAAAGACTTTTTGCAACACTTGAATGCTGTCGCGCACGGCATTGCTGTTAGGATACGGGCCGAAATATTGATTTGGTTTCTTCAGCGTGCCGCGGTAATACGCCATTTGCGGATATTGATGGCCGCTGAGCATCAAATAAGGATAGCTTTTGTCATCGCGGAAAAGAATATTGTATTTCGGCGACAAGGCTTTGATGAAGTTGTTTTCGAGAATCAGCGCTTCGGCTTCGGAACGCGTGATGGTGGTTTCGATATGGTGAACCTGTTTTACCATCAATGCGATGCGTGGCGAATGGTCGTTTTTTTGGAAATAGCTGGAAACGCGCCGCTTGAGATTGACCGCTTTGCCGACATACAAGACATTGCTGTCTTCGTCAAAAAAACGGTACACGCCCGGCAGATTGGGCAGATTTTTCAGAAAAAGAGGTAAATCGAACGGTTCGGTTGCGCTCACGGGATTTTTCTTTTGGAATAAAGCAGGCCGTCTGAAAAACTTTTCAGACGGCCTTTTTCATTGATGTTTAAGATTCTTGAGACGGAGTATCTTCAGCTTCTACCACTTGGTTTTCAGCTGCATCGCTTTCCAAAGCGGCTTCATCTTCAGCCTCTTCAGCCACACGCTCCAAGCTGACCAAGGTTTCGCCTTCATCCAGATTAATCAGGCGGACACCTGCGGCAGCACGGCCGGTCTCGCGAATCTGCTCAACTTTGGTACGAATCAGGACGCCGCCGCTGGTAATCAGCATCAGGTCGTCGGTTTCGCTGACCAAAGTCGCGGCAACCAAATCGCCGTTGCGCTCGCCGGTATTGATGGCGATATTGCCTTGACCGCCTTTGTTTTTACGGCTGTAATCGGCAATCGGGGTGCGTTTGCCATAGCCGTTGGCGGTAGCAGTCAATACTTGCAAATCGCTTTGCTCGGCTTCAGGGGCGAAGGTAATCAGGCTGACAATCTTGCCATCGGCCGGCAGGCGCATACCGCGCAAACCGCCGCTGCCGCGACCGGACGGACGGACACCGTGTTTGCCGCTTGGCAATGCATTTTCGGCATTTTCATCATCCAGGCCGTCTGAATCTTCGTTTTCGATTTCAATATCGCCATCTTCTGCTTCATCGTTACCGGATTTTTCCCAATATTCGTTAAAGCGGATGGCTTTGCCCAAGTTGGAGAACAACATAATGTCGTCCGCACCGCCGGTTTGCGCTGCGCCGACCAAGTAATCGCCTTCTTTAAGCGCAATGGCTTTGATGCCTTGGCTGCGAACGTTTTTAAACGCAGACAGCTGGACTTTTTTCACCATGCCTTGTGCAGTGGCGAAGAAAACGTATTGGTCTTCCGGGAACTCGCGGACGGCCAAGATGGCGCTGACTTTTTCGCCTTCTTCCAATTGGATAACGTTATTAATCGGACGACCGCGACTGTTGCGGCCGCCTTCCGGCAGTTTGTACACTTTAATCCAATGGCACTTGCCCAAATTGGTGAAGCACATCAAATAATCATGCGTGTTGGCAACAAACAGGGTTTCGATAAAGTCTTCGTCTTTGGTTGCCGCTGCCTGTTTGCCGCGACCGCCGCGACGCTGCGCCTGATAGTCGGTCGTCGGCTGGGTTTTAATGTAGCCGCCATGAGTCAGGGTAACGACCATTTCACGTTGCGGAATCAGGTCTTCATCGGCGATATCGCCGCCAAACGGATTGATTTCGCTGCGACGCTCATCGCCAAAGTTGGCTGATGTCTCGCCAATTCTTCGCGGATGATTTGGGTAACGCGCTCAGGTTTTGGAAGAATATCCACGAAATCAATGATTTTGCTCATCAGGTTTTTATATTCGCCGACAATTTCTTCCTGATCGAGACCGGTCAGGTTACGCAAGCTCATGCGCAAAATGGCATCGGCTTGCAATTCGCTCAGGTAATAGCCTTGGCTATGCAGGCCCAAATTCTCTGGCAAGCCTTCAGGGCGCATCATGTGCAGGTCTAAATCCGTACGGCTGAGCATGTCTTCAACCAAGCTGCTGCGCCATGGGCGGGACAGCAGTTTTTCTTTTGGCTTCCGGCGCATTGGCAGATTCCTTAATCAGGCGGATAATTTCGTCGATATTAGACAAGGCAACTGCTTTACCTTCGGCAATATGGCCTTCGCGACGCGCTTTTTTTCAGGCGGAATAAAGTACGACGGGTAACGACTTCGCGACGGTGGCGCAGGAATTCGGACAGGATTTGTTTCAGGTTCAGCAAAGCGCGGCTGGCCGTCAACCAAAGGCCACCATGTTGATACCGAAGCTGTCTTGCAGCTGGGTCAGTTTGTAGAGTTGGTTCAAAACGACTTCGGCATTTTCATTGCGTTTCAATTCGATCACGACACGCATACCGGATTTATCGGACTCGTCGCGCAGGTCGGATACGCCTTCCAACGTTTTTTCGCGTACCAACTCGCCGATTTTCTCAACCAGCTTGGCTTTGTTTACTTGATATGGGATTTCATCGATAACGATGGCTTCGCGCTCGCCGTTTTTACCGATAGGCTCAATATGGGTTTTACCGCGCATCACTACACGGCCGCGGCCGGTTTTTATAGCCTTCGCGCACGCCGCTCAAAGCTCATAAATAGTTGCGCCGGTTGGGAAATCGGGTGCTTGGATAATGTTGATCAGCTCGTCGATTTCAGTTTCAGGCTCATCCAACAAACGCAGGCAAGCATTGATGGTATCGCCCAAATTGTGCGGCGGGATATTGGTTGCCATACCGACGGCAATACCGGACGAACCATTGACTAACAACGCCGGGAAACGGGTCGGCAATACCAGCGGCTCATGTTCGCTGCCGTCATAGTTGGGACCGAAATTGACGGTTTCTTCTTCGATATCCGCCAGCATTTCATGGGAAATTTTTTCCATGCGGATTTCGGTATAACGCATGGCTGCTGCGGCCAAGCCGTCGACAGAACCGAAGTTGCCCTGACCGTCGATCAGCACATAACGCATGGAGAAGTCTTGCGCCATGCGGACGATGGTGTAGTAAACGGCTATATCGCCGTGGGGATGGTATTTACCGATAACGTCGCCGACGATACGTGCCGATTTTTTTATAGGCGGAATTCCAGTTGTTTTTTTCAACTCGTGCATCGCGTACAACACGCGGCGGTGTACCGGCTTGAGACCGTCGCGGACATCCGGCAGGGGCTCGTCCCACAATTACGCTCATGGCGTAATCGAGGTAGCTCTTGCGCATTTCGTCTTCAAGGCTGACAGGCAGGGTTTCAAGTGCAAATTTATGGTCGTTGCGGATGGTTGCGTCGGTCATGATTATCTGTAATTTCGTATGGCAAAAATCTTGTTGATTCTACCACAAAACAAGCGGTTTATGGCTTTTTGCGTGAAGGCCGTCTGAAACAGGATTTCAGACGGCCTTCGTTATTTAATAAATTGAATTTAGTTGCAGCCAGAATCTTTGTCCGCAGCCTGCAAACTCAATTCTTTTGCGTTTTTAGCCCTTTCATAACGACAGCGTTGGCGCGGTGTATTGATTTCCAAAGGCGGTACAGGAACCGGCTTACCGTCTTCAACGGCAACCATGGTGAAGTAGCAGCTGTTGGTATGACGCACTTCGCCGGTGTGGATGTTTTGCGCCTCAGCGAATACCGACTTCCATAGAAGTACGGCCGGTGTAGTTGATGCTGGCGTAAAAGGTTACCAGTTCGCCGACATGAATAGGCTCTTTAAACAATACTTTATCAACAGACAGAGTTACGCAATAGGTACCGCTGTAACGGCAGGCGCAGGAATATGCCACTTGGTCAAGCAGGCGCAGAAGATCGCCACCGTGAACATTGCCGCTGAAGTTTGCCGTATAAGGCATCATCAGCTCGGACATGATCAGTTCATGGGAAGGTAGTTGGCGTTCCGGTTTCATAGTTTCTTCTCCTTTTGATATTTATTTTTAAATTGTCTGAAAACTTCAGACTGCACGTGTGCTAAATCATTCTACCGTTTTTAAACGTTGGATTTCAATCCCTTGCCTACCCGTTTACAGCCATTTTCTACGCGAAAAGAAAATCAGCAGTCCGATGATAATGCACAGCATCACACCCAAAACCATGAAATAGCCGTAATGCCAATGCAGCTCAGGCATATTGTCGAAGTTCATGCCGTAAATGCCGGTGATGACGGTCAGCGGCATAAAGATGATGGTAATAACCGTCAACACGCGCATTTGCTGGTTCATGCAGTTGGATTGGAAGGAAAGATAAATGTCCATCATACTCAACACCATATCACGCGAGGCATCAAGCGACTCGATAAGCTGCATATTGTGGTCGTACACATCGCGCAGATAGACGGTCGATTCGCCTTTGAAAATAGCAAAATCACCGCGCACGGCCAGTTGGTAGAACACATCGCGCAATGGCAAAAGCGTGCGCCGCAGACGGACGGCATCGCGCTTGAGGCGGTGAATCTTACTGAGAATATCGCTGTTTTCATTTTTAAACAGGGACTTGTCTATTACTTCTACACGGTTGTTGTACGACTCCAAAACAATGAAATAGTCGTCCACAATACGGTCAAGCAGGCAATAAGCAAGAAACGCTGTATTTTTGTTCAAAATATTGTGCGGATTTTCGTGCATCTGCCGGCGGAGATGGCTGAACAAGCCCAACGGTTTTTGTTGGAAAGACAACACAAAATCTTTGCCGATAATCACATACACTTGGTCGGAATGGAGCTTGCCTGTGGAGGTATAGTGGTAAACCTGTGCGGCAGTAAAAACATAGCTGCCGTAGTCTTCGATTTTCGGACGCTGTTTGCGGCTAAGAATATCTTCAATAACCAGCTCATGGATACCATAAGGCTCAAGCGCGTGTTTAAGTAAGGTGACATCATTGATGCCGACAAAATGCAGCCAATTGATTTGACCTTCTTGCGGACGGACAATATCGGCAAGTTTTTTCCAGCAAGATAATCATGCTGAACAAAGGTATCGACGGAATACAGGGTTTGATGGATAGCAGATCGCGGCGCATTGTCGGTATTGCTGCGCTGCATGGCTTGGTCTTGCAGAGTGTCGATTGTCTCAACTGGATTGGCTGCTTTGCTCATAAAAATAAATCATGTTTTTTAGTTAGAATGAATTGTACAGACAGAAAAGGCCGTCTGAAAACTGATTTTCAGACGGCCTGACAATATCGATCAATACTTTAATTAGGCTTGAGGCGCGGTTTTCTCCAGCTCCACTGCGGCGGCAAGCAAGGACAGGCGTGCCATTACGCCGTAAACGTAGAGGCGGTTGTGTTCATTGTCGACGTCGCAGTCTTTTTCAGAGCGCGGCATACCGAGCGAGTCCCATTGTTCAAATACGCGCTTGCAGGCTTCGGGGGCTTCTTGGGAATTGTCGCCGCTGCCGGTGGGGATGCTGTTGGACAGCGGGACGAATACCATGCCGCCGGCGTTAAGGTTTTCGTCTGCGCCGCGCCCTTCGTGTACGCGGAAGAAGCCGCCGATAACGAAACGGTCCATCATATAAACGACGGGTTCGCACACGGCGCCGTTCATGGTTTCGTAGGTATAAATACCTTCTTGGACAATGACTTCGCTAACTTCCAAGCCTTCTTTGACTTTCGCCATTTTGTTGCGGTTTTTACGGTTCAAGCCGCGTACTTCATCCGCAGATTTAACACTCATCACGCCCATGCCGTAAGTACCTGCATCGGCTTTCACAATCACGAAAGGCTGGTCGGTAATACCCAATTCGTCGTATTTGGCTTGAATTTTCGCCAATACGCGCTCCACTGCTTCCGCCAACGCATCCTCGCCTTCACGCTCTTGGAAATCCAAACCGCTGATTTTTTTCAAAATAAGGATTGATTTTTCCATTCGTCGATGTCAATCAACTGGCAAAGTCGGCAGCAACTTGATTGTATGCGCTGAAGTGTTCGGTTTTACGGCGAGTCGTCCAGCCGCCGTGCAATGGAGGCAAAACGGTTTGACTGATGTCCTTAAGGATTTCAGGGATGCCCGCAGACAAGTCGTTATTCAACAAAACAACGCAAGGCGAGAAACCGTCTGCAAGATGTACACGCTCGCGGGTGCGCAATAAAAGGCTCAAGCAAAAATTTTTGTCACCCAACGCGGTTTCAAACTCAGTTGGCTCAGTCACTTCAGGATTCAGGCTGCCCAAGCGCACTTCATATCCTGCCGAACGCAAAATCTCGCTGAGGGCGTAAACGTTTTGCAGATAGAATGTGTTGCGTGTGTGGTTTTCAGGAATAATCAATACGGATTTGGCCGTTTCACAGGCACGCTGTACCGCATCTTGTGCGGCAACCGCCGCCAGCGGGATAAAGTTGGGATTCAAATTATTGAAGCCGCCCGGAAACAGGTTCATATCGATAGATGAAATTTTTGTAACCGGCATTACGGATGTCAACCGAACCATAAAACGGCGGACGGTGTTCGTTCCATTGCGAACGGAACCATGCTTCGATTTTGGCGTGGTTGCACAAGATTTTCGCTTCAAACGCCTGAAGTTGCGACAGATGTTCGGCAGCCATTACCGGTAATTTCATTCTCTATACCTCTTTGTTAAGTGTGGATATTGAGTGAGAATGATAGAACTTTTTAGTGCATTTCGACAAGTATTCTTTCAGATAAGATGCATCTTTTTGTCAACAATTCTACAATTTGTCTAATTTTTAATAAGCGTTTTTTGAAACTTTGCAACAAATTTTAAAAATTGGACAAATTTCTATTGCACAGCCCCTATAAAAAGCCTAAAATCCGCCCATAAACGCAAACCATCATTCATACCTAACAATAGCAAAGAATACTCATCATGAGCGCACAAACCCTTTACGATAAACTTTGGAACAGCCACGTCGTCCGCGAAGAAGAAGACGGCACTGTCCTGCTTACATCGACCGCCACCTGGTTCACGAAGTAACCAGCCCGCAAGCATTTGAAGGCTTGAAAATGGCCGGCCGCAAACTTTGGCGTATCGACAGCGTGATCTCTACAGCCGACCACAACACCCCGACCGGCGACTGGGACAAAGGTATCCAAGATCCGATTTCCAAACTGCAAGTCGATACTTTGGACAAAAACATTAAAGAGTTTGGCGCACTCGCCTACTTTCCGTTTATGGATAAAGGCCAAGGCATCGTACACGTTATGGGCCCGGAGCAAGGCGCTACCCTGCCCGGCATGACCGTTGTCTGCGGCGACTCGCACACTTCCACCCACGGCGCATTCGGCGCATTGGCGCACGGTATCGGCACTTCCGAAGTCGAGCACACCATGGCGACCCAATGTATTACCGCAAAAAAATCCAAATCCATGCTGATTGCCGTTGAAGGCCGTCTGAAACCCGGCGTTACCGCCAAAGACGTAGCACTTTATATCATCGGCCAAATCGGTACGGCCGGCGGTACGGGCTACGCCATCGAGTTTGGCGGCGAAGCCATCCGCAGCCTTTCTATGGAAGGCCGCATGACCCTGTGCAATATGGCGATCGAAGCCGGTGCGCGCTCAGGCATGGTTGCCGTAGACCAAACCACCATCGACTATGTAAAAGGCAAACCTTTCGCACCTAAAGGCGAAGCGTGGGACAAAGCCGTCGAATACTGGCGCACGCTGGTGTCTGACGAAGGCGCCGTATTCGATAAAGAATACCACTTCAAAGCCGAAGACATCGAACCTCAAGTAACTTGGGGCACCTCGCCTGAAATGGTTTTGGACATCAGCGGCAAAGTACCTAATCCTGCCGAAGAAGCCGATCCGGTCAAACGCAGCGGCATGGAACGCGCCCTCGAATACATGGGTTTGGAAGCCGGCACGCCGCTGAACGAAATCCCCGTCGACATCGTATTCATCGGTTCCTGCACCAACAGCCGCATCGAAGACTTGCGCGAAGCCGCCGCCGTCGCCAAAGGCCGTAAAAAAGCCGACAATGTACAGCGCGTGTTAATCGTTCCCGGTTCCGGCTTGGTTAAACGGCAGGCGGAACAAGAAGGCTTGGACAAAATCTTCATCGACGCCGGTTTCGAGTGGCGCGAACCGGGCTGCTCGATGTGCCTCGCCATGAACGCCGACCGCCTGACTCCGGGCCAACGCTGCGCCTCCACTTCCAACCGCAACTTCGAAGGCCGCCAAGGCAACGGTGGGCGCACCCACCTCGTCAGCCCTGCCATGGCAGCCGCAGCCGCGGTGACCGGCCACTTTACCGACATCCGCACTATGGCTTAAAGTATTTTCAGACGGCCTTTATTGATCAGGCCGTCTGAAACAATACCTTGCCCAAGTAAGTTTTCCTATTGCGAAAAACGTCCGAAAAACCTTCTCAATCATTGATAACTCGAAAGGAATCTAGTATGAAAAAACTGTTTGCATTGGCTGCCGCAGCCCTCATCCTGTCAGCTTGTTCCAGCACTTGGTCCGGCGCAAAAAAACGATGCCAACCGCAATTGGGACAAAACCAAAGAGACTGCCGAGCGCGTAGCCGATAAAACCAAAGAAACTGCTGAACACGTTGCCGAAAAAACCGGCGAAGCCGTTAAAAAAGGCGGCAATGCAGTGGGCCGCGGCATGAGCCATGTTGGAGAAAAAATCGAAGCCGCTACCGAATAATTCGGTAAATCAGGCCGTCTGAATCTCCTGACTCCGTTTCAGACGGCCTGATACTTTATTATTTGTTCAGACATTTTTCACGATTCCAAGCAAAAAGGAAGAAACAATGAGTAATCCGTCAAGCTGGTTTTGGTATTCACGCTCACGATTTTTGATCGCGCCAAAGCCTTTTACGAATCCGTATTCAGCAAACCCCTGCAAGACGTTGGCGGCAACGGATTCCGTTTCATCATTTTTCCAGCCGATTACACCCAACACGGTACGGCCGGCATGATTTGGCATGACAGCAACGCCCAGCCCGGCCACGGCGGTACAACCATTTTCTTCAATTGCCCGGATTGTGCCGAAACAGCAGAAAAAAAGCCGTTGTAGCAGGGCGGCAAACTGTTACAAGAGAAATTCCGCATTGCCAACGGCTTTGCAGCATTTATCGAAGATACAGAAAGGCAACCGAATCGGTTTGCACAGCACACACTAACCCGAATAGCCATAAAATTTCCCATTATTACTATAAGAATCTGACATGAAAGCCTTTACCAAAATTACCGCCATCGTTGCCCCGCTCGACCGCAGCAACGTCGATACCGATGCCATCATCCCCAAACAATTTCTGAAATCCATCAAACGTAGCGGCTTCGGCCCCAATGCCTTTGATGAATGGCGTTACCTCGACCACGGCGAACCGGGCATGGACAACAGCAAACGCCCGTTGAATCCGGATTTCTCCCTGAACCAACCACGCTATCAAGGCGCACAAATCCTGTTGACGCGTAAAAACTTCGGTTGCGGCTCTTCACGCGAACACGCCCCTTGGGCATTGGACGACTACGGCTTCCGCGCCGTCATCGCCCCCAGCTTTGCCGACATCTTCTTCAACAACTGCTACAAAAACGGCCTTTTGCCTATCGTTTTGACAGAAGAACAGGTGAACCAGCTTTTCAAAGAAGTTGAAGCCAACGAAGGCTATCAACTCTCCATCGACCTTGCCGAACAAACCCTGACCACCCCTAGCGGTGAAACATTTTACATTCGATATTACCGAACACCGCAAACACTGCCTCTTAAACGGCTTGGACGAAATCGGCCTAACCCTGCAACACGCTGACGAAATTCACGCCTTCGAAGAAAAACGCCGTCAAAGCCAGCCTTGGCTGTTTAACGGTTGATATACAAAAGGCCGTCTGAAAAATGTAAGTGTTTCAGACGGCCTTTACTGAATGCTTTGGGATAGTCCATGAGATCATTCGACGAATTAATCCAAACCCAAGACCCTGCGTGGCCATTGATTCAAGAGTGGATTGCAGAAGCGACAAACAGTATTGAAGTTCTGCCACGTACGCTTGAAAAGGCAAAGGAAGAACTTGTCAAAACCCAAGTAACGATACGTTCGTTTATGGGTGCTGTCGTTTATGAAACCGGCGGTATCCTTATCGATGACGGCTGGTTACGGATACTTGGTTCTGGCAGCGCGAAGCTACCTCGTGGTTTGGGAAGTTGGAATCTAAGCCGTACACAATCCGAGCCAGCAGGCCCTGCTCCCTATTATCTGTTTGCCGATGATGTTGCTGGAGGCTATTTTGCGATTAATGGCGGGGGATTGAATGGCAAAGTAGGTAATGTTTTCTACCTACCACCGGATACACTGGAATGGGAAGATTGCGGTAAAGGTTATGGCGACTTCTTAAATTGGGCATTGACCGGCGATTTACAGTTGTTTTACGAAAACCTGCGTTGGGAAAATTGGCGCGAAGAAATCCATGATTTGAATGGCGACAGCGTTTACACGTTCTTTCCGTTTTTATGGACTGAAGAAGGCAGCGATATAAACCAAGTCAGCCGCAAGCATATTCCTATCGCTGAACATTATGCCTCCACTTTGGATCTGCAAAACACAACTCCATAAAAAGCCCTTTCAGACGGCCTTGTTGTCAGAATCCCAATAAAGCGTCCTTAAAACGTATTCTTCACATCCTGAAGTTTAATTTCTACCTAACCACACCATGATTACCGACACTATAAGCAATGCCACCCGCTACGCTGCCTTGCATCCCGACTTTGCAGAAGCCTTCCATCTGTTGCAGACCCTAGATTTTGCCAACTGCCGGACGGCCAAGTGCCGTGCGAAAATCCCAATATCCGTATTTTTATCGGCAGCGAGCCGATGAGGGCGCAGAGAGAAGCCCAGCCTGAAGCGCACTTAAAACACATTGATATTCAAACGCCGATTGATGGCAACGAAACATATGGCTGGATAGACAGAGGCCGTCTGAAAAACGGTTTAGGCTACAACGAAAAGCGCGATATCGAATTTTTCGACTGCGAGCCGGAAACTTGGCTGACCTTGGAGCCTGGCGAATTTGCGCTATTTTTCCCGAATGATGCGCATGTCCCATTGGTCGGCGACAGACCGAACATACGCAAAGTTGTTTTTAAAATCCGTGTTGAAACCGAACGTCTATAATTTTTCAGACGGCCTTATCCCCTATTCAGGACACAATATGTCTTTTTCAGCAGGTTGTTCCGCTCCAAACCCTAAATTAATGACTTGGCAGGAATTTGTCGAATACTTTGCCCGTCGCATTCAAGAAGAATTGCATCTTGAGGCAAAAATCGACTGGGGCGAAACTATTGCGTCTTCGCCGATTATTGTCCATTTTTCCAAAGACGATGAAGCATCATTCAGCACATATTTGAGCAACCATTACACAAGTTATCTGCAAAATCCTGAGGCCTTGGAAGCTATTGTTGCAGCCAATTTAATGGTTATCTATAAGATTCAAGACACTGATGCCAGTGTTTCAGCACAACAAATTCTTCCGACGATTAAAAATACGATTTATTTGGAAAACGCCAGACTGATTACAAATACGGATGAAGCCGAACCTGCCGATTATCTGGTATATAAACCGATTGCGGGCGATATCATGTTGCTTTATATGGTGGATACGGACGAATCCATGCATACGCTCAATCGTGAGCATATGAAAGAGGCCGGTATTGAAGATGGAGACGCCTTATATCGTACCGCTATGGATAATTTGCGCCAACGGATGAATGGACGTGTCCAAATTCATCATGCCGAAGGTTGGTCATTGGCTCAAATTCATTTGGACAACGACTATGATGCTTCCCTAATTTTGCTTTTTGGACGAAGTACTAAAGATGATCCTATGCTGCCGGCCAACCCTGTTTTTTTACAGTCCCGGCACGCAATGCCCTGCTCGTTTGCAGCCCGTCCGATGAAGAAGCTTTGCTGGCGATGGCAAATATCACCCTGCAAGCATTTGAAGACTCTGCCTACGCGATTTCTACCCAGCTTTACCAGTACCATAATGGTACAATCAGCGTTTTCAGAGCAAATTGATTTAAGGCCGTCTGAAAAACTGACGACCTGCCCTTTACCTAAAACCTTCCCATAAGGAAACCCGAAATGACCAAACATATCGCTATCTTGCGCGGCGACGGCATCGGCCCTGAAATCGTTGCAGAAACCGTCCGCGTACTCGACAAACTTATCGAACAAGGTTTGGATGTCAGCTACGAATACGCGCCTTTGGGCGGCGAAGCCTATGACGAATACGGCCATCCTTATCCAGAATTCACGCAAAACCTTTGCCGTAAAGCCGATGCGGTCTTGCTTGGTGCAGTCGGTTCTCCTCAATACGACAATCTCGACCGTCCGCTGCGCCCTGAGCGCGGCTTGTTGGCTATTCGTAAAGACTTGAATCTGTTTGCTAATTTGCGCCCTGCCATTTTGTATAAAGAGCTGGCCAATGCTTCCACTCTGAAACCGGAAATCGTAGCCGGCCTCGACATCCTTATCGTACGCGAACTCACAGGCGATATTTACTTTGGTGAACCGCGCGGCATCCGTGTTTTGGAAAACGGCGAACGCGAAGGCTACAACACCATGAAATACAGCGAAAGCGAAATCCGCCGTATTGCCCACGTTGCCTTCCAATCCGCCCAAAAACGCAGCAAAAAAGTCTGCTCCGTAGGCAAAGCCAACGTTTTGGAAACTACCGAACTGTGGCGCGAAATCTTTGAAGAAATCGGCAAAGAATACCCTGACGTCGAGCTTTCCCATATGTACGTCGACAACGCCGCCATGCAGTTGGTACGCGCGCCCAAACAGTTTGACGTGATTGCCACCGGCAATATCTTCGGCGACATCCTCTCTGACGAAGCCTCCATGCTGACCGGCTCCATCGGTATGCTGCCTTCTGCTTCTTTGGACGAAAACGGCAAAGGCTTGTACGAACCGTCCCACGGCTCCGCTCCTGACATTGCCGGTCAAAAACAAAGCCAATCCGCTGGCGACCGTATTGTCTCTTGCCATGTTGCTGCGTTACAGCCTGAACGACGAAGCACGCGCGCAACAAGTTGAAAACGCCGTACAAAAAAAGTACTGCAACAAGGCTTGCGTACCGGCGACATTTATGAAGAAGGTACTAAGCTGGTTTCCTGCTCCGAAATGGGCGATGCCGTATTGGCCGCTTTGTAAGAAGGCCGTCTGAAAAAAGCGTGGGACCAATCCCACACTTTTTATATTCGAAAAACTCGAAAACCATAAAAAGGGCGTGTCTTCACACGCCCATATGTTCTTTTTCAGACGGCCTTAAGATTGAAGCAATCAACCTCTTTTTGTGTTTACCGCCAAAGCTGTCGTTAGACTTGCGCTTGCCTTTAAAAGCCTTCGCCGCCTTTTTTTGAAACCGTCAGATTTTTGAAACCGTCTTTCTTAAAGCCATCTTTCTTGAAACCGTCTTTTTATGGCCTTCGCCGCGAGCTTTACCGCCGAAACCTTCTTTAGTCGGTTTCTTATCACCGCGCCAACCGCCGGATTTACGATCGCCCCAGCCGCCTTTGCCTTTTTGGTTTGCCACCCGCAGATTTGCGTTTGCGTGTCGGCTCCATGCCTTCGATGGTCAGCTCAGGGCAATTTACGGCCAATGTATTTTTTTCGATTTTTGTGTACTTTGACGTATTCGTTCACTTCGGCAAAAAGTAATCGCAATACCGGTACGGCCTGCGCGGCCGGTACGGCCGATGCGGTGAACGTAATCTTCAGCCTGTTTCGGCAAGTCGTAGTTAATAACGTGGGTAATGGTCGGTACATCGATACCGCGTGCGGCTACATCGGTGGCAACCAAAATTTTGCAGCGGCCTTTACGCAAGTCCATCAGCGTGCGGTTGCGCCAGCCTTGCGGCATGTCGCCGTGCAGGGCAGTTGGCGGCAAAACCTTTTTCGTACAATTCATCCGCAATGACTTCGGTCATGGCTTTAGTGGATGTGAAGATCACGCATTGATCGATATTGGCATCGCGCAGGATGTGGTCGAGCAGGCGGTTTTTATGGCGCATATCGTCGCAGTACAGCAGCTGCTCTTCGATTTTGCCTTGATCGTCCACACGCTCGACTTCGACGACTTCAGGGTCTTTGGTCAGTTTGCGCGCCAGTTTGCCCACCGCGCCGTCCCAAGTGGCGGAGAACAACAAAGTCTGACGGTCGCTAGGGCGTCGCTTCGACGATGGTTTCGATGTCGTCGATAAAGCCCATGTCCAGCATACGGTCGGCTTCGTCCAGAATCAGCACTTCCAAACGTTCAAAATCAACTTTGCCGCTCTGCATCAAGTCCATTAGACGACCCGGAGTGGCGACAATCAGGTCAACCGGTTTGCTCAGGGCGCGGGTTTGGTAGCCGAAAGATGCGCCGCCGACGATGCTGACGGTGCGGAACCAGCGCATATTTTTTTGGCATACGCCAGCGCGTTTTTCTCGACTTGCGCCGCCAATTCGCGGGTCGGCGTCAACACCAACGCGCGCGGGCCTTTACCCGGTTTTTCGCTGCGTTTGGTCAGCCGCTGCAAAGTCGGCAGCAGGGAAAGCGGCGGTTTTGCCGGAGCCGGTTTGCGCCGAAGCCATAATGTCGCGGCCATCCAAAGCAAACGGAATCGCTTGCGCCTGAATCGGGGTCGGGCTTTCATAACCCTCGCTGCTTACGGCAGACAAAATGTTTTTATCAAGGTTCAAATCGGCAAATTTAATAGACATATCTATCCTAAGAGACAACAACGCGCACGCCTGAACAATTTCAGACGACCTGAAGCAAAGGAAAGTAACGATACGGGAAATGTGAAGTTACAGGGTTGTCGCAAGCATCTTGCTTGTGGTTAACATCGACGACAACCTGCACAGAAAAAGGCTTTGCAAATATGCAAGCAATAAAAGAAACGCGCCCGAAACGGCGGTTTAGGGTTGGATGACGATGGCTTCGTATCAAAAGACGAACGGCGGATAATATAGATTTTATGGATAACAGTCAAGCAAAAAGACATCAAGTGCGTTAAAATCCAAACCCTTCCCAATACTTATTCAGGCCGTCTGAAACCATGACCGACATTACCCCCTTTGCCAACCGCTTGGGCAAAAACATCAAACATCTTATGAAATGGGCAAAACGCAACAATATCGAAGCCTGGCGCATTTACGACCGCGATATTCCCCAATTTCCCTTTTGCCGTCGATGTTTACGGCGACCAAATCCATCTTCAGGAATACGATACCGGCTGGCTGATGCAGCCCGAAGAATACGAAGCGTGGCTTGCCGAAGTATTGGAAGCCGTCGCCTTCGTTACCGGTTTTGCGCCCGAACAGATCCACCTCAAACGCCGCGAACGCCAAAAAGGCTTGCAGCAATACGAGAAAACCGGCAAAACCGGCGACGATTTCGTCATCACCGAAAACGGCCGCAAGTTTTGGGTCAACCTCGACAAATACCTCGACACCGGCCTCTTCCTCGACCACCGCAACACGCGCAAAAAAGTCGGCGAAACCGCAGCGGGCAAACGCTTCCTCAACCTGTTTTCCTACACCGGCAGCTTTACCGTCTACGCCGCAACCGGCGGCGCGGTATCCAACGAAACCGTCGATTTGTCCAACACTTATCTCGAGTGGGCGAAAACGCAATTTCGAACTCAACGGCATCAACCCCGAACAACACAAAATCGTCCGCGCCGATGTGTTCCAATACCTGCAAAATGCCGCAGACGAAGGCAAAAAGTTCGACCTGATTGTCATGGATCCGCCCAGCTTTTCCAACAGCAAAAAGATGCTCGACATCCTCGACATCCAGCGTGACCACAAAAAGCTGATTGATGGAGCAATGAGCCTGCTCGCTTCAGACGGCATTTTGTACTTCTCCAATAATCTACGCAGCTTTGTGCTGGACGATTCGGTATCGGAACAATACGCCGTCAAAGACATTTCCAAACAGTCCGTTCCCGACGATTTCCGCAACAAAAATCCATCAATGCTGGAAATCAAGCATAAATAAGCATCAGGCCGTCTGAAAGCCAGTTTTCAGACGGCCTGATTCTATTGAATCTCTCAATCAATAGGCGCATAATTTAAGAGATTGTTGACAATATCAAAAGGAAAAAGAACATGCAAAACTACCTGACACCCAATTTCTCATTCGCTCCCCATGATTCCGGAACGCGCGCTCGGCAGCTGGGTTTGGGATACCGAAGGACGAGAATACATTGACCTGTCAGGCGGTATTGCTGTGAACGCGCTGGGCCATTGTCATCCCGATTTGGTCGCAGCCTTGACCGAGCAGTCGCAAAAACTCTGGCACATTTCTAATATCTATACCGCAACTGGCGCAAGAATTGGCCAAAAAACTGGTCGAAAACACCTTTTGCCGACAAAGTATTTTTCTGCAATTCCGGCGCAGAAGCCAATGAAGCCGCGCTGAAACTGGCGCGCAAATACGGCCGCGATCATTTTGGCGAACACAAAACCGAAAATCATCTCCTGCCTCAACAGCTTCCACGGTCGCACCCTGTTTACCGTATCCGTCGGCGGCCAGCTCAAATACAGCAAAGACTACGCGCCGCTGCCGGCCGGCAGTACCCACGTTCCATTTAACGATATTACCACATTGGAAGCGACCATCAGCGATAAAACCTGCGCCGTGATTATCGAGCCGATTCAGGGCGAAAGCGGCATCCTGCCTGCTACCCAAGATTATCTGCAAGCCGCACGCCGTTTATGCGACAAACACGGAGCATTGCTGATTTTGGACGAAGTGCAAACCGGCATGGGCCATACGGGCAAACTGTTTGCCTACGAGCATTACGGCGTGACACCCGATATTCTCAGCTCCGCCAAAAGCCTTGGGCGGCAGCTTCCCGATTGGCGCAATTCTGACCACCGATAAAATCGCTCCCAACCTTCGGCCCTGGAACACATGGCTCGACCTTTGGCGGCAACCCAATGGCGTGCGCGGTCGGCAGCCGTGCATTCGACATCATCAATGCCCCGAAACATTGGCGCACGTTAAACAACAAGGCCATAAACTTCAGACGGCATTGCGTGAATTGGGCGAAAAACTGGCGTATTTAAAGAAGTCCGCGGTATGGGTTTGCTGCTCGGCTGCGTGTTGGCGGACAAATACGAAGGCAAGGCTTCGAAAATCACCGCCGCCGCTTTGAAACACGGCCTGATGGTACTGGTTGCCGGCGCCAATGTGGTGCGCTTTGCCCCCAGCCTACTGCTGAACGATGAAGACATGGCCGAAGGCTTGAAACGTTTTGAAGCGGCCTTAGCCGAATGGTTGGCCTGATTTCAAAACCCAATATCCAAATCAGCCGACAGCTTTTTGTTCCTAATTGATGCCATACAGTGAAGGCCGTCTGAAAGACCGTTTGAGTTTTTCAGACGGCCTTTTTTCAATATTGAAAACAACATCCGCCTACATGCTTTGTCATTTGATGTTTGTTAAAAAAATCGTACCGCCTCTTCGTGTTACGCTTGGCAAACAATTTGATTTTTCGAAGAAAAAGGAGCAGGAGATGGTATCGTTGAAAACTCAAATCGCCGGTTTTCCTTTTGACAACTGCCTGATGAATGCTGCTGGTGTGTCATGTATGACTGTTGAGGAATTGGAAGCGGTCAGACAGTCTTCGGCAGGCACTTTCATTACCAAGACCGCAACGCTTACCCCCCGTCAAGGCAACCCCGAGCCGCGTTATCGGGATGTCCCTCTCGGCAGCATCAATTCGATGGGCTTGCCGAATCAAGGCATTGATTACTATCTGGATTACCTGCTTACCCTTCAAGAGTCTCAGCCGGAACGGACATTTTTCCTATCACTGGTCGGCCTGTCGCCCGGCGAAACACGTATACTGTTGGAAAAGGTGCAAAACAGCGGGTTCAACGGTATTACCGAACTCAACCTATCCTGCCCAAACGTCGCCGGCAAACCGCAAATCGCCTACGACTTTGAAACCACCGAGATGATTTTGGATAATGCCTTTACCTACTTCGACAAGCCCTTGGGCATCAAATTGCCGCCGTATTTCGATATTGCCCATTTCGATCAAGCGGCGAAAGTGTTCAACCGCTATCCCCTAAAATTCGTCAACTGTGTCAACTCCATCGGCAACGGTATGTATATCGAAGACGAATCCGTCGTGATCCGCCCGAAAAACAGCTTCGGCGGCATAGGCGGCCAATACATCAAACCGACTGCGCTCGCCAATGTCCACGCGTTCTATCAAAGACTGGATCCATCTACCCAAGTCATCGGAACGGGCGGCGTTTACAGCGGCCGTGATGCGTTTGAACACATCTTGTGCGGCGCAAGCATGGTGCAGATCGACACGGCGCTACACCAGCAAGGCGTGGATATTTTTGAACGGGTTTCCCTTGAATTAAAAGCCATCATGGCGCAAAAAGGCTATGAAAAACTGGAAGACTTCAAAGGCAAATTGAAATATTTGGCATAGGGTTTACGCTAAAAAACGCCCAAGGCCGTCTGAAAATTTCAGACGGCCTTGTTGTATCAATGCTCCCCACATTACCCGTCTTCCCTTCAATGAAACTCAACCCCAACAGCAAGCCGCGGTCAAATATCTAGGCGGCCCCCTGCTCGTCCTTGCCGGCGCAGGCAGCAGCAAAACCGGCGTGATTACGCAAAAATTAAACATTTGATTGTCAACGTCGGCTATCTGCCGCATACCGTCGCCGCGATTACCTTTACCAATAAAGCCGCCACGGAAATGCAGGAGCGTGTCTCCAAAATGCTGCCCAAGTCGCAAACGCGCGGGCTGACGATTTGCACGTTCCACTCTTTGGGTATGAAGATTCTGCGCGAAGAGGCGAACCATATCGGTTACAACTTCTCCATCGCGAGTTCCACCGACAGCGCGAAAATCATCGGCGAACTTTTTGGGCGGTACGGGAAAAGAAGCCTTATTCAAAGCGCAGCACCAAATTTCCCTGTGGAAAAACGATTTGAAAACGCCAGAAGACGTACTTCAGACGGCCTCTAACGCATGGGAAGAACAAATCGCGCGCGTGTATGCGAGTTATCAGGAAACCCTGCAAAGCTATCAGGCAGTGGACTTCGACGACTTAATCCGCCTGCCCGCCGTGTTGTTACAGCAAAACAGCGAAGTGCGCAACAAATGGCAGCGGCGGCTGCGTTATCTGTTGGTTGACGAATGTCAGGACACCAACACCTGCCAATTTACGCTGATGAAGCTGCTGACCGGCGCGGAAGGCATGTTTACCGCCGTCGGCGACGACGACCAGTCCATCTACGCATGGCGCGGCGCGAACATGGAAAACCTGCGCAAAATGCAGGAAGATTATCCGCAGATGAAAGTCATCAAATTGGAGCAAAACTACCGCTCCACCGCGCGGATTCTCAAAATCGCCAACAAAGTCATCGAAAACAACCCCAAGCTGTTCACCAAAAAACTTTGGTCGCAGTTTGGCGAAGGCGAAAATCGTCAAAGTCGTTGCCTGCCAAAACGAGCAACACGAAGCCGACTGGGTCGTCAGCCAAATCGTCAAACAGAAGCTGGTCGGTGGCGACAAAACCCAATACGCCGATTTCGCCGTGTTATACCGCGGCAACCATCGAGGCGCGGATTTTTGAAGAAGCCTTGCGCAGCGCGCGCGTTCCCTACCAACTCTCAGGCGGACAAAGCTTTTTCGACAAAGCCGAAATCAAAGATGTTTTGTCCTACTTGCGCCTGCTTGCCAATCCCAACGACGATCCCGCCTTCCTGCGCGCCGTAACCACGCCCAAACGCGGCATCGGCGACGTAACGTTGGGCAAGCTCAACACCTACGCGCACGAACACGAATGCAGCTATATGAAGCCGCGCAAACAGAAGAAGCGCTTGCCCTGTTGAACCATACCAACCGCCAACACCTGCAAGCATTCATGGATATGATTGAAAACTACCTCGCCAAAGCCGAAACCAGCGAAGCAGAGCGAGCTTATTCATAACCTGCTGAAAGAAATCGACTACGAAAACCACCTGCTTGCCAACGAAGAAGGCCAAAGCCGGCGAGATCAAATGGCGCAACGTCAGCGACCCTAACCGGCTGGCTAGAGCGCAAAGGCGAACAAGACGGCAAAAAAACATCATCGAACTTGCCCAAACCGTCGCCCTAATGACGCTTTTGGAAGGCAAAAAGCGAAGAAGAAGTCGATGCCGTCAAACTCTCGACCCTGCACGCCTCCAAAGGCTTGGAATACCCTACGTTTTTCCTTGTCGGTTGCGAAGAAGGCATCTTGCCGCACAACGACAGCATCGAAGAAGATAATGTCGAAGAAGAACGCCGTCTGATGTACGTCGGCATTGCCCGAGGCAAACGCCAGCTTACACTGACCCACTGCCTCAAACGCAAAAAGCAAGGCACATGGCAATTCCCGAGCCGAGCCGCTTTATAGACGAAATGCCGCAGGAAGACATCAAAATCCTGGGCCGCAAAGGCGGCGAGCCGATTGTGAGCAAGGAAGAGGAAAAAAAGTAATTTAGCAGGATTGCTGGATATGTTGGGAAATAAAAAGAAAAGGATAAAAGCAAGGCCGTCTGAAAAGTAAGGTTTCAGACAGCCTTATTGTCAACAAAAATGTCAAAGTCAACAATTAAATAATTTTCACTTTATATCGTTACGCCTATTTATCCCACTTCTCCCGATTCTTCAAAAATAAACAAAAATAATCTAATAATCAGGGTACAAAAATAAAAAAACTGGGCGGCACGATTGCCTTATTCCCTTCAATTTACAAGCAAAAATTGTCAACACTTGAAGTATAAATTCACAAGCAAAATTGCATTTTTAAGGTATAATAATGGATTCCCCAACTGCATTTTGTGAGCTGAATCCATGTCTGTTGTTCTGCCCTTGCGCGGTGTAACCGCCCTTTCCGATTTCCGTGTTGAAAAACTCTTCCAAAAAGCAGCTGCTCTCGGCCTGCCCGAAGTCAAATTAAGCAGCAATTTTGGTATTTTGTCGGTAGCGAAAAAGCACTGATGCCGCGACAGTCGAAAAACTGCAAGCCTTGTTGGCGGCGCAAAGCGTTGAACAAACGCCCGAAGCGCGCGAGGGCTTGCATTTATTTCTGGTAACGCCCGTTTGGGTACGATTTCGCCGTGGGCTTCCAAGGCGACCAATATTGCGGAAAACTGCGGTTTTGGAAGGCATAGAGCGCATCGAGCGCGGCATGGCGGTGTGGCTGGAAGGTCGTCTGAATGATGAACAGAAACAGCAATGGGCGGCTTTGCTGCACGACCGCATGACTGAATCCGTGCTGCCCGATTTTCAGACGGCCTCAAATTATTCCACCATCTCGAATCCGAAACCTTTTCCACCGTCGATGTTTTTGGGCGGCGGCAAGAGGCTTTGGTCAAAGCCAATACCGAAATGGGTTTGGCACTCTCCGCCGACGAAATCGATTATCTGGTTGAAAACTATCAGGCTTTGCAGCGCAATCCGTCCGATGTTGAGCTGATGATGTTCGCGCAGGCAAACAGCGAACACTGCCGCCACAAAATCTTCAACGCCGATTTCATCCTCAACGGCGAAAAACAGCCGAAATCGCTCTTCGGCATGATACGCGACACGCACAACGCGCATCCCGAAGGCACGGTCGTTGCCTATAAAGACAATTCGTCCGTGATCGAAGGCGCAAGAGTTGAGCGTTTCTATCCGAATGCGGCGGAAAACCAAGGCTACCGTTTCCACGAAGAAGACACCCATATCATCATGAAAGTGGAAACGCACAACCACCCAACCGCCATCGCGCCGTTTGCCGGTGCGGCAACAGGTGCGGGCGGTGAAATCCGCGATGAAGGTGCAACAGGTAAAGGCTCACGTCCGAAAGCAGGCTTGACCGGCTTTACCGTCTCCAACCTGAATATCCCTGGCTTGGAGCAGCCTTGGGAACAAGCCTACGGCAAACCCGGCCATATTGCTTCTCCTTTAGACATCATGATTGAAGGCCCGATTGGCGGTGCGGCGTTCAACAACGAATTCGGACGCCCGAACCTCTTGGGCTACTTCCGCACTTTTGAAGAGAAATTTGACGGTCAGGTTCGCGGCTATCACAAACCGATTATGATTGCCGGCGGTTTGGGTAGCATTCAGGCACAACAAACACACAAAGACGAAAATCCCTGAAGGCGCATTGCTGATCCAACTGGGCGGCCCAGGCATGCTTATCGGCTTAGGCGGTGGCGCGGCTTCTTCTATGAATACCGGTACAAATGACGCGTCTTTTGGACTTCAACTCCGTACAACGCGGCAACCCCGAAATCGAACGCCGCGCGCAGAAGTCATCGACCGCTGCTGGCAGCTTGGCGACAAAAACCCGATTATCTCCATCCACGACGTCGGCGCGGGCAGCCTGTCCAACGCCTTCCCCGAACTGGTCAACGATGCCGGACGCGGCGCGGTATTCAAACTGCGCGAAGTGCCGCTGGAAGAACACGGTCTCAACCCGTTGCAAATCTGGTGCAACGAATCGCAAAGAGCGTTATGTGTTGTCCATTTTGGAAAAAGATTTGGACACCTTCCGCGCCATCTGCGAACGCGAACGCTGCCCGTTTGCCGTGGTCGGCACTGCGACCGACGACGGCCATTTGAAAGTGCGCGACGATTTGTTCTCCAACAATCCCGTCGATTTGCCGCTGAACGTTTTGCTCGGCAAACCGCCCAAAACCACGCGCACCGACAAAACGGTTACGCCGTCTGAAAAACCGTTTAACGCCGGCGATATCGACATTACCGAAGCCGCCTACCGCGTTTTGCGCCTGCCCACCGTAGCCGCCAAAAACTTCCTGATTACCATCGGCGACCGCAGCGTCGGCGGCATGACCCACCGCGACCAAATGGTCGGCAAATACCAAACCCCCGTAGCCGACTGCGCCGTTACCATGATGGGCTTCAACACCTATCGCGGCGAAGCGATGTCTATGGGCGAAAAACCGACCGTCGCCCTGTTTGACGCGCCCGCTTCGGGCAGAATGTGCGTCGGCGAAGCCATCACCAACATCGCGGCGGTCAACATTGGCGACATCGGCAATATCAAACTTTCCGCCAACTGGATGGCGGCGTGCGGCAACGAGGGCGAAGACGAAAACTCTACCGCACCGTCGATGCGGTTTCCAAAGCCTGTCAGGCATTGGATTTGAGCATTCCCGTGGGCAAAGACAGTTTGTCGATGAAAACCGTGTGGCAGGACGGCGAAGAGAAAAAATCCGTGGTTTCACCGTTGAGCCTGATTATCTCCGCGTTCGCACCTGTCAAAGACGTGCGCAAAACCGTTACGCCCGAATTGAAAAACGTTGAAGACAGCGTATTGCTGTTTGTCGATTTGGGCTTCGGCAAAGCGCGTATGGGCGGTTCAGCATTCGGTCAGGTTTACAACAACATGAGCGGTGACGCGCCCGATTTGGACGATACAGGCCGTCTGAAAGCGTTTTACAACGTGATTCAACAGCTTGTCGCCGAAGACAAACTTTTGGCGTATCACGACCGCAGCGACGGCGGCTTGTTTGCGACGTTGGTGGAAATGGCGTTTGCAGGGCGGTGCGGTTTGAATGTGGATTTGACCTCAATGGTTGCCAACCAAGCCGACGTCAACGAAGCCAGCATACGTGCATTGTTCAATGAAGAACTGGGTGCAGTGATTCAAATTGCCAAACAAGATGTTGCGGCAGTAGAAGCCTTGTTTAAAGCGGCAACGCTGCCCTTGCATACCGTTGCCACCATCGGTTCTGACGAAAAAATCGTTATCCGCAATCAGGCAGGCATCGTGTTGGAACAAACCCGCGCCGACCTGCAACGCGCATGGCAGGAAACCAGCCATGCCATCCAACGCCTGCGCGACAACCCCGCCTGCGCCGACAGCGAGTTCGCCCTGATTGACGACAACGACCGCAGCGCATTGTTTGCCGACGTGAAGTTTGATATAAACGAAGACATCGCCGCGCCGTTTATCAACAGCGGCGCGAAACCTAAAATCGCAATCCTGCGCGAACAGGGTGTAAACGGACAAATCGAAATGGCCGCCGCCTTCACCCGCGCCGGATTCGATGCCTACGACGTGCATATGTCCGACCTGATGGCGGGCCGCGTCCACCTTGCTGACTTCAAAATGCTGGCGGCATGCGGCGGCTTCAGCTACGGCGACGTACTCGGTGCGGGCGAAGGCTGGGCGAAATCCATCCTGTTTCACCCGCCTTGCGCGACCAGTTCGCCGCCTTCTTCGCCGACCCGAACACGCTGACATTGGGCGTGTGCAACGGCTGCCAAATGGTCAGCAACCTCGCCGAAATCATCCCCGGCACGGCAGGCTGGCCGAAGTTCAAACGCAACCTGAGCGAACAGTTCGAAGCGCGCCTGAGCATGGTTCACGTTCCCAAATCAACCTCCTGATCCTGAACGAAATGCAGGGGCTCCAGCCTGCCCGTCGTCGTCAGCCACGGCGAAGGCCGCGCCGACTTCGCGCTTCACGGCGGCAAAATTTCAGACGGCCTCGGCATCGCATTGCAATACGTCGACGGACAAAACCAGGTTACCCAAACCTACCCGCTCAACCCCAACGGCTCGCCGCAAGGCATCGCCGGCGTTACCAACGCCGACGGCCGCGTCACCATCATGATGCCCCACCCCGAACGCGTGTACCGCGCCGCGCAAATGAGCTGGAAACCGGAAGACTGGACGGAACTGTCCGGTTGGTACCGCCTCTTCGCCGGAGCAAGAAAGCTTTGGGTTAACCGGCAGGCTGATTTGGTTCGGCTTTAAAAGAAAAGGTCGTCTGAAAACGATTTAGCGGATTCTGCTATGTTTGTTTTCAGACGACCTTATGTTCTTTTTGCGTATGAAGACCGAACCGACCGTCGTCATTCCCGCGCAGGCGGAATCCAGACCTCTGTATTTTCAGAAATACTTAAAAGATTACTGTAAATCTAAACTTCTGGATTCCCGCCTGCGCGGGAATGACGCCCTCATTTTTGTCCCGAACCTATATATACAAACAAACTTAATTGAATCTATAGAAAAGATTTGGAAAAATCTTATGTCTGACATAGTAATTTTTAAAAACATGCCGAATGATGATGAATATATTAAATGGATTGAAGAAAAACTCAAATGGATTTTGTATTAAATATAGATCAAACTAAAGATCCTTCTAAGATTGATAAAGATTATCCCAAAATACATTTTTGCTAATTGTAGCCAACTAAATAAAAAGACCGGGGCGTACAACTAGAAAAATATTTCAAAGTTTGCTCAAACTCAATCGAAGAACTTGAACAATGGAGCTGGTTCAAATACCAAAAGGACTAACTCCATGCGGAACTTGTAAGAAAAACGGATTACCGGTAGGACGGCTCATGGGAATACCAAATTTTCAGGCAACTTCTGCCCTGTCCTTAAAATCGGATATAGACGAACTCGAAAAACGTTTAGCCTCCGAGACCAATCCAGAAAAAGCGAACCGAAATCGAAACTTTGATCAAAAGCCCGTTTTAGGGCAAGGCAGATTTTCGGCAAAACTACTCAAACTATATCCTAGCTGCCCACTGACAGATCTAGATGTTCGGTCTTTACTTATTGCCAGCCATATCAAACCTTGGAGCAAGTGCAATAATGAAGAGAGGTTAGATCCCTTCAATGGTCTGATGCTCGCACCCAATATCGACAGATTATTCGATAATGGACTGATTACGTTTGATACCGACGGTACGATAAAAATCAGCCCGACAATCGATTCGGAAAATCAAAAGCGGTTAGGAATTGCTCCCGATATGAAATTAAAAATTCGACCGGAAAGCGAAAAATATTTCGAGTATCACCGCAACCACGTTTTCCAAAAAGAAGAATAGAAAGTGTTGAACAGTCCGTTGAGTTAAGGTCGTCTGAAAACGATTTAGCGAACCACGCTCTATCTGTTTTCAGACGACCTTTTTGCGTCCTTTTGCGTACAAATACTAACCAATTACCGTCATTCCCGCGCAGGCGAAAGGCGGCGGCAACGAAAATGTTTTTGGATTCCTATTAGCGTATTCTGCAAGCAGAAGCATCATTCTGTATAATTTTCACTTTTAAACTATAATCGACATATTCAGACGGCCTTTCCCGACATTATGACTCGACAAGCCTTTATCCTCAGCGATTGCGAATTTCCCGAATGCGGAGAAAAGCCTTACGCCCTGTTGACCGCGAATCCGACGAAGGAACACCACTTTATCGCCCAAACCGAGCAGCGGCAACATGCGCATAATCCGCAGGTCAGCCCGCAAAACCAAAACGTTTACCGCCTGCCCTTGTCAATGTTCCATACTGGCGAAAAAGCCCTCGGCAAAGAACAAAACCGCAGCGAAGCGATAAGCGTCAACATCATCGGAAACTTGGCGGCGAAAAATCTCTATACGCTGACCTTTGTCGAAGACTCCGCCAACCAATATAATCTGGAAAGCTGGTTCAACCGTCATGAAAGCGGCTACGAAGAGGCCTGCAACCACCTGCGCACCTTACCTGCAGGCCGTCTGAAAACACCTACGGCAAATGCCGATACCGTCAAAGTACCGGATGCCTTGTGGCGGATATTGCGGCTGAAATTCCTCGGCATTCTGCGCAATCCGCACAACCATAAAAACCTGTTTGCCCACCGCCTGCACCAAACACTTCGGGCGCGGCTGCCGGAAGTCGGTTTTGAATTTGTCCGCTTGATCAGCAAACGCGACCCCAAGCGCATCGAAGCCATTATGCAGGACTACCGTTTCACCTTTCTCGGCTATGTCGATTGGCTGGGCGGACTTTACGGTATGTTGAGCGAAGGCGTGGCGCAGCCGTCGTTGTTTGAACGGTTGTTTTGTAATATCTTTGCCGAACCCGAATCCGTGAAAATCGAATTGTTCCGCTATCCGGAAAACACAGGGCTGTGCCTGTTTGGCGACAGCAGTTTCTGCCTGCAAGCCTCGGCCAAGCTATTCAGCGTCGGCGTTAATATCTCGCACGATATGTTTGCCGTCGTCCATCTGCAAACCGACCGTTGGCACGCGTTTAAAAATACCTTTCATCACGACGCGCCCAAACTGCAAGGCCAAGTGCAGATTATCGACGGCGACCAAACCCAAAGATTGCTGTTCAACCGACTGTGCATCCATCAAGCCCATGAAGCCGTATTCGGCCAAAGCCCGAATATCAAAGATTATTTAGAGGCCGTCTGAAACCCCTAACCAGAAGAAAGCATATGAAAATCACGCCAATCCAAGCCCTAAACGACAACTACATCTGGATGATTCAAGAAGGCAACCATGCCGCCTGCGTCGATCCGTCCGATGCCACGCCCGTTTTGAAATTCCTCGTTCACAACCGCCTGATGCTGGCGCAAACATGGATTACTCATCCGCACCCCGACCATACCGGCGGCGCAAAAGCCTGTTCCACGGCTTTTTAGAATCCCAATCTATGGCGAAAGCGACATCGACGTGGCGACGCATGCACCGTTACCGCAGGCACGCAGTTCCCGTTTGGCGAAGGCTTGGTTACCGTTTGGGCAACCCCCAGCCATACCGACCGCCACATCAGCTATCTGTTGGAAAATTCAGACGGCCTGCACGTTTTCTGCGGCGATACCTTGTTCTCAGCCGGTTGCGGCCGCGTATTTACCGGCACAATCGAGCAGCTTTACGACAGCTTCCACCGATTCAACCAGCTGCCCGAAGAAACGCTGTTTTATCCGGCGCACGAATACACCGCCTCCAATCTGCGCTTTGCCCAGCATATCGAGCCGGACAATGCCGACATTCAGACGGCCTTGGCCGCAGCCGAACACACGCCGACACTGCCTGTCAGCCTGGCGCACGAACGCAAAGTCAATCCGTTTTTCCGCGTACACCTGCCCCCAAGTTCAGGCACGCGCCGAAGAATTGAGCGGACGAAAACTAAACAGCGAACTCGAAGTCTTCGCTGCTTTGCGTGAATTGAAAAAAATCAATTTTGATGGATGATTTGACTTGAGAATCAAGGCCGTCTGAAAATATGGATACTGATTGATAAGACAGTAGATACCGCGTAAAGAAGATGACAAATCATTGTACTTATAGCAAATAGCAAACTGTCAAAAATTCGAATAATGGATAAATTGGACTTAAAATGAAAAATTACTTATTGTATTATTAGGTCTGACAAGCCTTAATGTTTACGCCAATGGCTGTGGCGGTGAATACCAACCTGCAACAGGGACCTGTCGAATTATCGACAGTTCAGGACGGCAAATTTTTATACAATGTTGACTTACCTCAACCTTCTAACGGAAGTTCTGTTCAAAACAATACCCAAATCGTCAATATTAACCTTCCACCCAAATACGGTGCATGGGCAATTAATACTGAAACCGGTCTCTCAGCAGATGTTATCAATGCCTCATCTCTGAAATTGCAAAAAAAGGGGCTATTAAGGCCTGTGAACAAGGGGACGAAAATGCACCTTGTAAAGTACTTGCTACAGTCAGGAACGGCTGTATCGCAGTTGCTCAAGGGCAGGAGGGGAAGAAATCAAGGGTATTCAAGGAATTAGCCCTCAGCCTGGACTTTCCGAGACTGAAGCTTTGAGGAAATGTAGGGGCTGCGGGTGTTCCTAATGTAAAATTACTACTCCCGAAGGTTGCTCACTACCTAAATTCTAATAGTCCAAAGGCCACCTGTTTTTCAGACGGCCTTTTAGTTTTCGTACCGCTTTAAACAGCAAAACCTACGGCTGCTTTTTATGTTTCACACATTCCGCAGCATATTGCTCGCCCCAACGGTGCATTGCTTCAATCACAGGCATCAATGTCAGCCCAAACTCAGTCAGCGAATAGTCCACTTTAGGTGGCACTTGTGGATAAAGCTTCCCGATATAAGGTATTTGCTGAGTTGGCTTAAACCACTAAAAAGCTTGCTGATTGATTTCATTGTATGCGTTAACCAAGCTCATCAGTGCAAAAAAGGCCGTCTGAACAATATCTGTTCAGACGGCCTTTATTATTGAGGGATTATTCCCACTCAATCGTGGCGGGCGGTTTGCCGCTTACGTCGTAAACCACGCGGTTGATGCCTTTGACTTCGTTGATGATACGGTTGGAGACGCGGCCGAGCAGCGAGTATGGCAGTTCTGCCCAGTGTGCGGTCATGAAGTCACTGGTGATGACTGCGCGCAGTGCGACGACGTAGTCATAAGTGCGCCCGTCGCCCATTACGCCGACGGATTTTACGGGCAGGAACACGGCGAAGGCTTGGCTAGTCAGGTCGTACCAAGATGTACCGTTTTCGTCGGTAGTGTTGCGCAATTCTTGGATGAAAATATCGTCCGCCTGACGCAGCAAATCGGCGTATTCTTTTTTCACTTCGCCCAAGATGCGCACACCCAAACCGGGGCCGGGGAACGGATGGCGGTACACCATTTCGCGCGGCAAGCCCAAAGCGACGCCGAGTTCGCGCACTTCGTCTTTGAACAAGTCGCGCAGCGGTTCGAGCAGCTTGAGCTTCATGTTTTCAGGCAGGCCGCCGACGTTGTGGTGCGATTTGATAGCGTGGGCTTTTTGGTTTTTGCGCCTGCGGATTCGATTACGTCAGGGGTAAATCGTGCCTTGCGCCAGCCATTTGGCGTTGGTGAGTTTTTTCTCTTCGGCATCAAATACTTCGATAAATTCCGCGCCGATGATTTTGCGTTTTTTCTCAGGGTCGGTAACGCCGGCGAGTTTCGCCATGAATTGCTCTTCGGCATCAACGTGAATCACTTTCACACCCAAGTTGCGGGCAAACATATCCATCACCATTTTGCCTTCGTTCAGGCGCAAGAGGCCGTGATCGACGAACACGCAAGTCAGTTGGTCGCCGATGGCGCGGTGAATCAGCGCGGCGGCTACGGAAGAGTCCACGCCGCCTGACAGACCCAAAATCACTTCGTCGCTGCCGACCTGTTCGCGGATTTTGGCAACGGCTTCTTCAATGTAGTTCGGCATGGTCCAGCTTGGTTGTGCGCCGCAAATATCCAAGACAAAGCGGTTTAACAACGCGCGGCCTTGTTTGGTATGGGTCACTTCAGGGTGGAATTGGATGCCGTAGAATTGTTTCTCAGCGTTTTCCATCATGGCAATCGGGCAAGACGGTGTGTCGCCGATGACAGAGAAGCCGGTAGGCAGTTTGGAAACTTTATCGCCATGGCTCATCCATACGTCGAGCGTGTTTGGCGCATCGTCTTGAATGCCGCGTGTCAGCTCGCTGTCGATGGTTTTAACGCGCATAACCGAATTCGCGTTGGTTGCCCGGGGTAACTTCGCCGCCCAAGTGGTGCGCCATAAATTGCATGCCGTAGCAGATGCCCAAAACCGGAATGCCCAAATCAAAAATACCAGTATCGGCTTGATAATCGGATTCGTAAACGGAATTAGGGCCGCCGGAGAGGATAATGCCTTTCGGGTTGAAAGCTTTGATTTCTTCCAAAGGCATGTCGAAAGAATGCAGTTCGCAGTAAACATGGGCTTCGCGCACGCGGCGGGCGATCAGCTGGGTAACTTGCGAGCCGAAGTCGAGAATAAGGATTTTGTCTTGGGTCATGGCGGAAACTTTGCAAAATGTAAGAAAACGGTGCGGCCGGGAGGGAAAATTTCAAATTTAAACCACAATAAAAAAGGCCGTCTGAAACGGCGGATTATACCATTGTTCAGACGGCCTTTAGAGGGCAAAACCCAAATCTCTCATCTTTCTATTTTGTGTGTTTCTCAGGAATCATATCGCTGCGCGAGAGCAACAGCAGGCAACCCAACACGACCATGCCGATGGCCAGCAACGGCGAGAGGTAAATCCAGTAGCTCATGTGCAGATAAATGGCTGTACCGATATAAACCAGCATCGGACCGGAAACGATGGACTGTTTGTTGATGCCGTCCATAATCAATACGGCAAAGCCCAAAATAATTAATGCGCCGGCAATCATTGTCGATGTCGCAGGCAAAATATCCGTAGCGCGTAAAAACCAAATCGCGCCAAAGATAATCAAAAACAAAGGCAGGAAAAGTGAGGGGCGGGACATAACAACGCTCCGTAAAGGTTTCAGACGGCCTGTATTATTGGGTGCGCCGGCCATGCAGGCAAGATATAAAAATGCAATCTTGTGTGTAATTATGCAAAGGTTGCCTCAATAAAAAGGCCGTCTGAACAGCGGCAAACCGAAATCGAATATTTCAATTTTCCCTGTTTCAGACGACCTTTTAAATTATCATGCTTTGCCGGTGCTGCCGAATCCGCCTTCACCACGCTCGCTGGCGGCAAACTTGTCCACAACCTTAAACGCAGCTTGGACAACCGGCACAATCACCATTTGCGCGATACGCTCCATCGGCTCGATGGTAAACGCTTCTTTACCACGGTTCCACAAAGAAACCTTCAATTCTCCTTGATAATCCGAGTCAATCAAACCGACCAAGTTACCCAACACAATACCGTGTTTATGACCTAAACCGGAACGCGGCAACAAAACGGCTGCATAGGCAGGATTGGCCAAATGCACTGCCAAACCGGTCGGCACGAGATACACATCGCCCGGCTGCAACACAACAGCCTCATCCAAGCAGGCACGCAAATCCAAACCGGCAGAACCGGGCGTTGCATAAGCAGGCAGGGAATCGGCCATTTTCGGATTTAAGATTTTCAGTTCGACTTCGGTTTGCATGACAGGACTCCGTATTGTTCTATATTGGAAAGGGCTACGATTATACACAAATGCCCTTGAGGCCGTCTGAAAAAACGGAGTATGATTCAGTCAGACCTAAGGAGAAAAATCATGGATCTGCACAATATCCGCGAAGATTACAGCAAACGCGAGCTGTCGGAAGCCGAATGCCACGCCGACCCTATTGTCCAATTCGAGCAATGGCTGAACGAAGCGATTCACGCCGAAGTCAACGAGCCGACAGCGGTCAACGTTGCCGCCGTAGGCGAAGACGGCAGGCCCAACAGCCGCATGGTACTGCTGAAAGAAGTCAACCCCAAAGGCTTTGTTTTCTTTACCAATTACCACAGCCGCAAAGGACGCTCCTATACGGCTCACCCTTTTGCCGCCATGACCTTTTTCTGGCCGGAACTCGAACGCCAAGTGCGCGTTGAAGGACGCATTGAAAAACTCGACGCCGCCGCTTCGGACGAATATTTTGAAAGCCGCCCGTATACCAGCCGTATCGGCGCATGGGCAAGCGCGCAAAGCGAAGTGATTTCCAGCAAAGCCGTATTGGTGGCTAAGTCCGCGGCCATCGGTGTCAAACATCCCTGCATGTTCCCCGCCCGCCGCATTGGGGCGGATACCTCGTTATTCCCGACCGTATCGAATTCTGGCAAGGCCGCCCCAGCCGCCTGCACGACCGCATCCAATACCGCCTGGTTGACGGCAACTGGATACGCGAACGCCTTTCGCCATAATTTTCGGATTTTCAAACAAAAATTTACTGGTTGAGTTACAATACAACCTTTCATCGGCAGGGCCGTCTGAATTTGATTTTCAGACGGCCTTTTTCTAATCCAACCCCTGCCGCAACCGCCGCAGAAGAACCGCTTTTCAAGCGAGTTAGGGAAAAAAATCATGTCCAAACAGCCTTCCAGCAAACGCCAATGGCGCGACGGCGTATCCTCTTCCGCCAAAAAAACCTTCCAAACCGGCCAAATCCTTTGCCAATAAGAAACGTCCAGACGACGAACGAAAAAACATCAGGCAAACCTTACGGCCAAAAAGTTTCAGACGGCCCTAAAAGCTCAAAAATACCGCGCCTAAACAACGTGCGGCCAAAGCCAAAAACTGGTGGTCCGCAATCCCAACCAAAAAAATCATGGAGCACGCCCGCGATTTGAAAGAACGCCGCAGCGACCTTTCACGCTTTGAACCCGAGCGCCTGCAAAAAGTCCTGGCCGCCTCCGGCGTCGGCTCACGTCGCGAAATGGAAGAATGGATCAGCAACGGCTGGGTAACGGTCAACGGCCGCGTAGCCCAACTGGGCGAAAAAGTCACACCGACGATCACGTTACCGTCAAAGGCAGCATCATCAAACTCAAATGGGCCGACCGCCTGCCGCATCATCCTCTACTACAAACAAGAAGGCGAAATCGTTTCTCGCGACGACCCGCAAGGCCGCGTCAGCATTTTCGACCGCCTGCCGCAAGCAGCCAGCAGCCGCTGGGTGGCCATCGGCCGTTTGGACATCAATACCAGCGGCCTTTTGATCCTAACCACTTCAGGCGAACTTGTTCAACGCTTTGCCCATCCCAGCTTTGAAGTAGAACGCGAATACGCCGTGCGCGTATTGGGCGAGTTGACCACCGAACAAATGCGCGTCCTGACCGAAGAAGGCGTCATGCTCGAAGACGGTTTGGCTAAAGTAGAACGTATCTACGAACAAGGCGGTGAAGGCGCGAATAAATGGTACAACGTCGTCATCAAAGAAGGCCGCAACCGAGAAGTACGCCGTATTTTTGAAAGCCAAGGCCTCACCGTCAGCCGTCTCGTCCGCGTAGGCTTCGGCCCTATCGGCCTGCCAAACCGCCTCAAACGCGGCCAGTTCTACGAACTCAATCCGGCAGAAGTCGCCAACATTATCAAATGGGCAGATATGCTACTTCCAGGCGAACGTCGCCGGAAGAAAAGTTAATGTAAGATAAATCGGGGCTCAGACTTTTGCAAAATCGTCTCAGGTTGAAATCAATGCGGGGGATGAGGTTGTATTCAGGATCGGAGAGGCTGTGCCATTGTCCGAGCAAGACGGCTTTTGAACATGGACAACAGGGGATAGGCGGGACGGCCGCGGTGGTCTCTAAGGTAACGGGTTCTTTGACGATTCAGGTACTGTTCGATCGGTTGCCAATCAATCACCTGATCCAACTTCAATAGTGGGAAGCGGTCGATGTGTTTGGCAATCATGAGCTTAGGGCGGTTTGCTGGAAGAAGGTGCTCATGAGAAATCCCTAAATGTCTTGGGTGGGGAATTTAGGGGATTTTGAAATTTGCAAAGGTCTCATTATCTCAGTCTGCAAGCCGTTTCAGACGACCTTTTTCGTAATAAAGAGCGGTCAAATTTTTAAGTGTTTTGCAAAATCATCTTAAAAATTTGACCGCTTCATCATATCAAGACCGCAGCCGTCTGAAACATTGATAGACCGGTTACTGATGTTCGCTTTCTGCTACTTTTTGTCCATTTTGCCAATGTCTGCTTCATCTGTGCCTGAGGGATGAAGCGGGCCATCCGTTCTACTTCCTTGCCTTGATAAAACAGCAGCCATGCAGGTACGGTCAGCACGTGGAAACGTCCAGCCATTTCGGGTATTTCAGCAATATCGGCTTTTACGGCATACACATTTCCTTCCACAGCCGAAAGCTGAGTCAAGCTGGGCGGCCACGACCGTACAAACACCGCAGATTGGGGCTTTGATGTACAGTGATACTAAAGGGTGTGTGGCGATGGCTTGTTCGATGTCTTTCAGAGTGTGCAGTTGTTGCATGTCATGTACTCCTTTGAGCGATTAAGCCCTTTTCTGGTTGTCCAGAAAAGGGGCTTTTAACGAAAATGAAAAAACGAGAAAACGTTTTTGAGTCGTCTAGATTTTTCGACAACCACTTTTACCCGCGCTTTCAGGCTGTTCAATACTGGCGAGCTGGCGGCGGGCGGTCGGCGAAATTTTTGCAGGGTAGGGAAGGTCGGCGTCGGCTTTTACTTTTACGGTTAGCACCAGATTATCCAGTCCGCCGTAGCCATCTTCCATGCCGCACAGTTTGGCCATGTCGATACCGCCGCTTGCGGATATTTCAAACTGTTCAGTTTCACGCCTGCTTGTGCTGCTTGCAACTCGAAACCTATGGAGCAGCAGCCTGCAGCAGCGCCGATCAGGTATTCCATCGGACTTGGGGCGGCGTTTTCACCGCCCATGTTTTTCAGTTCGTCTGTGGTAAAGGCAGGGAAGCGGCGCACGGAGATTTCGTTCTTCGTGCCGGATACCAGCGCGAATCGGCGCGTAATGCTGCCTTGCCTTTTGTATGGTCGTTTTCAATCGCTGCCATGGTAGTTCGGAAACGTTCGATATCTAACCCGTTAATCATGTTTTGTCCTTTCATATGATGAATTGCAGATGGTTTTTCGCTACACTTACACGCCCATTTTCCACGCGGAGATGCGTTTCAAATTATCCACCGTGTCGTGATTGACGATGGCGGCGAACGTGCCGTCAGTTTGGCAATTTCGGCCTTGTCTTCATCGCTGAGAGCAAAATCAAAGACGTTCAAGTTTTCCGCCATGCGTTCGGGTTTGGTAGATTTTGCCAACACGATGATGTCGCGTTCCACCAGCCAGCGGGTAATCACTTGCGCCACAGATTTGCCATATTTCGCACCGATTTTGCTTAACACAGAGTTGTGGAAAATATCGTTTTTGCCTTCGGCAAACGGTGCCCTATGCTTCACGGCGATGCTTTCAGCCTGCAAAGCGGCAACAGCTTCGGTTTTTGTTGGAACGGATTGATTTCAATCTGATTAGCCTGCGGCATCACTTTTGATTAAACAGCCCCAAATCCACCGCGCGTACGGGCGAAAATTTTTAAGTTTTTAAAGTTTGAAAAACGCTGGGGAATTTGACCGCACTTTTTTTGCGTAGAGATAAGGAAAAGGTTGTCTGAAAAACTAAATCCGTTTTCAGACGACCTTTTCAATAAACACGCGAGACGTTTACACTATCGGTAATGGAACTATAATTTACTTTCGGTAAATATTCTTATACATTAGAATTAATCCACTCATCAAAAGCAGATTTTATAACACTTGCATTATATGCAATATCTATATGAGGCGTGGGATCGTCTATAGATGTAAACCATTTTTCAACATCTTTTTTTTACTGTTTCTAGCTTTTAATCCATCAATAAAATTACTATATGATAGCGATGAATACATTAATCTACGGTAACTATTTTATCTCCTAATGATGAAAGATTAGATGCTTCAGTGACAGCTGTACCAATCCATACTTTTCATTAATTCAACACCTTTTTCGTCCTGTTTTAATGACTAAATCACATCCTGTTGACATTCCTATTCCTACTCGAATAGGATCAATCCCTCTTTGCTCTAACATCTTATTAAACATATTGATAAATGTGTTTGCATAGAAGGTTTTATCTGCGCATTTCAATTCATCACTTTTTTTAGAGGCGTATTGTAAATTGCATAAACGCAATCTCCACGAATTCCTATCTCAAGCATGAATCCATTATCATCTCTCAATATTTCAATCAGTTCAGAAATAAATGCTCTGATTACTTTTGCAGTTTCCTCCTGATTCTCGCTTGTAAATAATCTACTTGAATTCGAATATCTATAAAAAAATACTGGTTAACCATGTCCTGTATCCATTTTCAAAAAGTAAAATTACCATCTACTGGTAATTTCTTCTTTTCTTCTATGATCATATGATTATCTAGAATACTTTCTACTCGGTTTTTCCCTGTATATAGTCATACTCTGACATTGTTATCTCCTATTTCTGAAAAAAATGTAAAAGCCACGAAACCAATAAAAAAATAATGCTTATACCACTTATTTTTACTCCCTTATTATAATTTTTAAATTTTTGTTCACAAATCTTGGAGTTGATATATATTTGTGAAACTAAATCTTCAATGTATTTATTCAAATTAGTCGCTTTAAGACACTTCAAATAGGCTTGTTGGTTCCTGTTTGATGCAATATGCCCTGAAGAAAAATATTAGATTTTTCTATCCTCGTTATTAGTTATTTTTGCCATCAAGGCCTTGCTTAGAAAGTAAAGTCCAATTATGAAACATATAGTTGATACCAAAAAAATATAAGCATAAAAAAATAAATAAAACGACTTCATCTGTTCTATTTCTAGGATTTTGCACAAAAACACTTTTTATAAATTCTGTTGTGGGTGTTTTTAAAGTAGATAAAATGGTTAAAAATAGCGCCAAAAAAATGAGAACCAAAATGATACTTTGGTATCACAATTTGAAATAAATCCAATAATCCTATCAAGAGTCAAATGCAATTTATCCGTATCGTTCGATAATCTCCATTGTTGCTTATACATTGTTTTACCTTTATCTGTTAAATTTACTCAATTATTTGGGGAATGCGATGATAATTCAATAGTTACTACAAAAATAATTTTCTCAATAGAATAAATTTCGTATCAATGCCCCTGTGGTGGCGGTGGAAGCCGCGTTGTACCCGAAATTAAAAGCCGATTTTGAACCAATACCCGAAGAGATAATTGCCATGCTGATTTCCGCACCGCTCAAAATGGCGTTGGTCGCTTCGCCCGATTATCTGGCGCAACACGGTTCGCCGAAAAAATATTGACGATTTGCAGCAGCACCGCCTTATCGGCGCGAAGCTCTCCGCCGAACACGGCACGGAGATACAATGGGAGTTCAAATACAAAAAGAGCTGATTACGTTCACGCCCAAATCGCGGTTTTTCCATCAATAACCATCTGCGCCTTCAAAGCCGTTTCAGACGGCCTTGGCATTGCGTGGATAGCACATATGAGCGTAGCGGATGCACTCAATTCAGGGGCACCTGGTCGAGCTGTTGCCTGAGTATGCTATGACTTATGAACCGCTTTACCTCTATTACCCCAGCCGCCGCGGGCATTCCAATGTGTTTAAGTTGATTGTGGATGCGCTGCGGGTGGAGGTCGTCTGAAAATGCAAAAGCAGCCTGAGTTTCGTTTGCCGAAATGCAGGCTGCTTTCAAATAATCTCAATATGTCCGTCTGATTTTCAGACGACGTTTTTGTGCGCAAACTTAAGCGTTATTTCTCTGCCTTCACCACCCGCTGACGGCGCGTTTCGCTCAACACCATACCTGTACTGACGGATACGTTCATGCTTTCGACCGTGCCGAACATGGGTATCGACACCAGCATGTCGCAATGTTCGCGCGTCAGGCGGCGCATACCTTCGCCTTCGTTGCCCATTACCCAAGCCACGCTGTCGGGCAAGTCGCAGTGGTAAAGGTCGGAGTCGCCGCCCATGTCTGTGCCGACAATCCAAATGCCGTACTCTTTTAATTCACGCAAAGTACGGGCAAGATTGGTTACGGTAATATACGGCACGGTTTCCGCCGCGCCACAGGCAACTTTGCTGACGGTCGCATTCAGGCCGGCGCTTTTGTCTTTGGGCGCAATCACGGCATGTACGCCCATCGCATCGGCAGTACGCAGGCACGCGCCGAGGTTGTGCGGGTCGGTAATGCCGTCAATACCAGCAAAAAAACGGCGGTTCGCTCAGGTTTTCCAACACATCTTCCAAGTGAACATGGTTTTTGGAAGCGTCGATAAACCCGACCACGCCCTGATGGCGCGCCCCTTTGCTGATGGCATTCAGGCGGTCGGCATCGGCAAAATGCACGCGTACGTTTTCAGTGGCCGCTTTATCCAATACATCACGGGTGCGCGCATCGGATTTGCCCTCTTGGATATAGAGTTCGGTAATCGATTTCGGGTTTTGCCACAAACGGGCATTGACGGCGTGAAAGCCATAGATGAGTCGTTGGTTTGCCATGTTTTTGCTTTATCAAAAAATTCAGACGGCCATTATAACAAGTAAGGCCGTCTGAAAATTTTTTATTTCATCAAATAACCGAGTATGCCCGAAGTGCCAACGCCGATTAATACCGTCACCAACATCGAAAACCGGCTGGCCGCCAATACCGTCAAAGCAATGGCTATCAGCTCATGCGGTTTGTTCGATACAAAATAAGGCGCAATAACAGAAATCAACACGCAGCCCGGCGCGGCCTCCATAACCACTTGCGCACGACGGCTCAATGTACGGTTGCGCAATGCAAAAAAGCCGATTAATCGGGTTGAATAAGTAACGGCCAACATGCTTAAAAACAGCAGAAACGATTGCAGCGACAACAAATCCTTCATTTTTGCTCTCCCCACAAATACGCCGCCAACAAGCCCGACAACGTTCCGGCCGGAACATACCATGCGCCATCCACGGTCAAATAGGTTACGCACGCCACAATCAGGCTGACAAACCAAGGGCGTGAAGCCGCAAAGCTCTTCCACATCCCGCGCAGCAACACCAAAAACACCGCAGGGAAAGCCATACCAAAGCCCCATGCCGCCACATCGCCAAACATCGGGCCGACCGCCGCGCTAAATGCCGCAAAACCAATCCACGTTACATACAAAATAAAACACACGCCAGCATAAAACGGCATATTGAATGCAGGCAAATCTGCCGCCTTACGCTTTTGAATTTCAGCAAACGCCATCGCCCAGCTTTCATCGCACATTACAAACAGCGCGGGCATCGCCTTTTTCAGCGGCATATCCCTCATATACGGCGCAATCGCCGCACCCATCAGGATATGGCGCGAATTAATCATAAACGTAACCGTTGCAATCAGCAGTATCGGCAACGGGTCTGCCCACAGATTGACCGCGGCAAATTCCGAACCGCCGGCAAAGTTCATGCCCGTCATCAGCAGCATTTCCAGCCAACTCATGCCTTTCTGCCCGCCCTGCATACCCAAAATCAACGCCCACGGCAACAAGCCGATCAACATGGGGGAGCATTCTTTGATACCGCGCAGAAATTCCGAGCGAGGAGAAGCAGTGTGATTCATTTTGATTGAAACGGTTTATTAAAAAGAAGCGACGTATTATAAAGCAGGCCGTCTGAACAAGGGTATAATACGGAAAAAAATTAGATTTAGTTTACGGAAACCGATATGACCCACACCGTCCATTTGCAGTTTGAAGAAATTGACAATACCGTGTTGCAACGCCTGTGCGGCGCGCTCGACAGCAATCTCGAAGCCTTAGGCAAAGCCCTTGATATCCAAATCAGCCGCCGCTTCGAACATTTCACCTTCATGGGCGAACTGGCACACGCCGGCCGTCGTGCCTTGCTGTCGCTTGCCGAAGCCGCAGAAAAAGGCGACTTGGACGACAACGCCATCAGCCTCGCGGCCGTCGAAGCAAAAACCGCAGATGAAAAACACGAAGAAAAAAACACCACGACCAACAATACTATTTCCGCACCAAACGCGGCAGCATCGGCGGCCGTACCCCGCGCCAAAAACGGCTATATACGCGCCTTGCTCAACCACGATGTCGTGTTCGGCTTAGGCCCTGCCGGTACGGGTAAAACCTATCTTGCCGTTGCCGCCGCAGTCGATGCCATGGAAAAACACCAAATCGAACGCATCGTTTTGGTGCGCCCCGCAGTCGAAGCAGGCGAAAAATTAGGCTTCCTTCCGGGCGATTTGGCGCAAAAAGTCGATCCCTACCTGCGACCACTTTACGATGCACTGTATGATTTAATGGGCTTCGACCGCGTAACCAAACTGATGGAAAAAGGTTTGATTGAAATTGCGCCGCTGGCCTATATGCGCGGCCGCACCTTAAATGGTGCGTATGTCATTTTGGACGAAGCACAAAACACCACACCCGAACAAATGAAAATGTTCCTGACCCGTATCGGCTTCGGTGCCAAAGCAGTCATTACCGGCGACATCAGCCAAATCGACCTGCCGCGCAACATCAAATCCGGCTTGAAAGATGCACGCGAAAAAAACTGCGCGATGTAGAAGGCCTGTGTTTCCACACCTTCACCAGCGAAGACGTCGTCCGCCATCCTTTGGTGCAGAAAATCGTCGAAGCCTATGAAGCAGCAGAAGAACAAGCTGAAAAGAAAAACAGCGAATAATCTTTTCAAACACTCAAGGCCGTCTGAAAATCAAATTTCAGACGGCCTTTCTACATCATTCTCCCCATAATACTGCTATAATCCGAAAATCAAGTAAAACAACGACTTCAAAAGGAAAAATATGACCCTCAAGCCACCCGTCCGAATCGCCGTTACCGGCGCGGCAGGCCAAATCGCCTACGCCACCCTCTTCCGTATCGCCGGCGGCATCATGCTCGGACGCGACCAACCCGTTATCCTGCAGCTGCTCGACCTGCCGCAGGCACAACAGGCATTGCGCGGCGTGATTATGGAAATGCAGGATTGCGCCTTCCCGCTCCTTGCCGACATCTTCGCTACAGACGACCCCGAAGTCGCCTTCAAAGATGCCGACATCGCCCTCTTGATTGGAGCACGCCCGCGCGCACAAGGGCATGGAGCGCGCCGACTTGTTGCACGCCAATGGCGAAATTTTTCAAAGTACAAGGCGCGGCGTTGAACAAAGTTGCCAATCGCAACGTTAAAGTCCTCGTTGTCGGCAATCCGGCCAATACCAACGCCTACATCGCCATGAAATCCGCACCCGACATCCCGCCGGAAAATTTCACCGCCCTGATGCGACTCGACCACCACCGCGCCGTCAGCCAAATTGCCGAAAAAAATCAACCGCCCGATTACTTCCATCGAGCAAATGTGCGTCTGGGGCAACCACAGCCCGACCATGTATGCCGACTACCGCTACGCCACCAGCAACGGCGAGTCCGTCCAAGACATGATTACCGAACCCGACTGGAACACCGAAGTTTTCATGCCGAAAATTGCCGGACGCGGTGCCGCCATTATCGCTGCGCGCGGTTCATCGTCCGCGGCCTCCGCAGCC